>QFCE01002242.1_pt1 | contig 134340 bp, 136 predicted proteins | sample 5346091 | NCBI WGS metagenome assembly QFCE01 (sample SAMN09062252, study PRJNA434731) | Human gut metagenome, whole genome shotgun sequencing project. | isolation source: stool timepoint A chromium assembly | host: Homo sapiens | collected 2015
ATGACGACTTGCAGGGACACGGTAGCCGCTTGGAGGTTAATTTGCCGTGTCTCTTTTGCTTTTTCAAAGCTCCCATGATCTACATCAATTAAAAAAAGCATTGCCCCTCCTCCGGGCAAGTATAGCATTGCATCGGCATTATCGTTCCATGTGATTCAGCATAATAATGACTGTTCTTGGTGCGCCAGTTTCCCATTGCGGGAATCTGGCGTTTTTTGTTGCCTTTTTTTCGGAGATAATCCGGCTGTATACCGGTGTCGTTCCCCACCTCCATTCGATTCACCCGTCAATCACCCGTGAATCGAAATGGAGGTACATAATGAAGAAAATTAACCTTCGGGAACTTTATCCTGATGTTTATACAACAGACTTTTTTGTAGATGTGACAGAGGAAGTAATGGAGACTATTCGAGCAGCTGAACGTGCGGAGGCTGCGTATGAGCGAAAGATGTATCGTTATAAAGCACAGTATTCTCTGGATTGCGAGAATGGCATTGAAAATGCGGTGCTGTTGAAGCCGAAAACACCGGAGATGCTTCTGGAGGAAAAACAGCTTCAGGAGCAGGTCTATTCTGCTGTGATGAATTTACCGGAAAAACAGGCAAAGAGGATTTATGCCCGATATTACCTGGGAATGACGGTAAATGAAATTGCCGGGGTAGAAGGCGTAGATCCAAGCCGTGTTCGAGACAGTATCCGCCGTGGCTTAAAGCAGCTCGGAAAATATTTTTGATAAAGTTTCATTTGATGCGCCTGTTTTTTGCCTTTTTTGTCAGTGTTAATAAGAAGGACAAGTTTTCCTCCTTCATCAGTACATTGACAATCGAATAGACAGCACAACAGGTACATAACCCATGTACGAGCGAATATGAAACGCCGCGAGGATGGAGCAGTCAGGGAGGTGATGAAAGCACTGCTTCGGAGCGATCTACGATTTCATAAAAGAATGGTGGCAGATTTGGCGCGATGACTACATGGGGGCTTAAAGATACTTCCTCACGGCCCGCCAAAGACTTGGGGGGAACCCTGCGGCACACGATACGAACGATGCTGCGGAGTTATGACATCCGCGCCAGCGGAGACCTGTTGTGTTCCCATCGTCAGGGGGCGTGGCAAATGTGACGAAAGCTGAGAAATATAAATAGGAAGCGTTTGCCGCTTTCTGTTCAAAATCAGATACCATGCGCTGGTGGTTTCGGCTGCCAGCGTATTCATGTGATTTTGAACAAACACGATGACAAACTTGACGGATTGGAGGAAATATGCTTTATGGAAAAACTTATTACGCGAAAAGAAGCAGCAGAAATTTTGGGTATCAGCATTGCAACGCTGGACGCGGCCCGTAACAATGGTCTTATTTCTTATGTGCAATATGTGCAGAATGGCTGTGTGTACTTTACCTCAGCGGGCCTTCAGGAGTATATCGCAAAATGCACCCACAGAGCAAAGCCAGCAGAAAAGAACGCAACTTATCGTAAACCTCGCAGAGCTGGAGTGTGAGCCGGTCCGTATCCTTGTCGAAATCATAATGGTCTGATAAAACATAGATACAGCGCTGGAGTATATTCTTAGGAGGTGGAGGAATTGGCAAATAGGAAAATAATGCTTCCTCAATATGGCACAGTTATGAAAAGAGGTGTCCTATATTATAGGACCAGAATCAAAGACGCGAATGGTAAGCTCGTAGCTATCTACGCAAAAACACCTGAAGAACTATACAACAAAGAAACGCTTGCGTTGGAACAGATTGAGAATGCCACTTTTCATCGGAAAACGCCCACAGTTGCAGAGTATTGTGAAAAGTGGCTGCTGATGCAGTCGGTTCATGTACGAGCTACTACTTTGACGGATTACACCTCAAAGGTCAGGCGGCATATTATAGCGGAATTGGGAGATAAACGGATGGGTGAGGTTAGCCTGGATGATATTCAGCTTGCCCTTGTTCCGGTTTCCAAAAAATCTGCATCGGTTTATAAATCTGTGGTAATCCTTTACAAATCTATCTTTCGCGCAGCGATGGAAAGCAGGATTATTGACCACAACCCAACGATTTATCTGACAACAAAAGGTGGCGGTGTTCCACAAGAGGATCGTCAGGCTTTGACAGATGAACAGGTGGAGCGCCTTTTGGATGCTATCCGAGATTTGCCGCCTTATGTCTTTGTCATGATTGGTTTATATGCAGGGCTACGCCGGGAAGAAATTCTTGCTCTGCAATGGGATTCAGTATATCTGGATACAGATACTCCATATCTGACGGTAAGACGGGCATGGCACACCGAACATAACAGGCCGGTGATTTCGGATGAATTGAAAACCAAGGCTGCGGAGAGAAATATCCCCCTTCCTGTTTGCTTGGCTGAGTGTTTGAAAGCAGCAAAGGAAACTTCGACTTCGGAGTATGTGGTTTCAAACCGGGATGGCGAACCGCTGTCCTACACGCAGTTTAAGCGACTTTGGCAGTATATTGTTACGAGGACGGTCAAGGAGCGGAGCTATTATCGGTATGAAGATGGAAAAAGAGTAAAGCATACTGTCACACCTGTCTTGGGAGAAAAGGCTGCTCATAACGGAAAAGTGGTTTACAGTCTGGACTTTGAAGTAACACCCCATCAGCTGCGGCATACTTACATTACCAATCTCATTCATGCATCGGTAGATCCCAAAACGGTTCAATACCTGGCAGGCCATGAAAGCAGCAAGATTACCATGGACATTTATGCAAAGGTTAAGTACAACAGACCAAATGAGTTGGTCAGATCAATGAACTGTGCGTTTGCAAGCTGGGATGCAGCACAGTAATAACAAATAGGAAATGAAGCAGGAGCGAGGCAAGGATGTCTCGCTCTTTGTTTTACCTCAGCCGTATCTTTGATTAAATCGAGGCTTTCTGATAAAAAGAGAGTGTAGATACGGAGACTACACATTATCAAGAAAGGACGATCAAAGATGGCAAAAAAGAAAAACACAGATCCCGAAGTATGGGACCATTACATTGAAAGGAATCCAGTATTACAGAACCAGGATTACGGATGCAGATGGCAAAGAGTTGAGTTTGTATGCCGCTACTTGTGAAGAATTGTATGAGAAGCAGTTAGAGGCCCGGAAGCAGGTAGAAGAAATTATCTTTCACCGGCAGCACCCGACAGTAGCCGAGTATGGCGAGAAGTGGCTGCTGATGCAGTCGGCAAAGGTGTCTGCGTCTACACTCAGAGGTTATACGAGGGATATGACAAACTATATCATCAAACCTTTGGGAGAGATGTATATGGAAGAAGTGACTGCTGACGATATTCGGCTGGCTCTTGTTCCATTGTCAAAGAAATCGGAAGGCTTATACAATAAGGTCAATATGCTGCTCAAGTGCATTTTTTATGCGGCAGAGAGAAACCAAATTCTTGAACACAATCCCTGTGCGGGAATATCCGGTAAAGGCGGAAAACCGACAAAAAAGAAGGAGGCATTGACAGATCAGCAGGTAGCCGTGCTTCTGGATACAGTCAAGGGGCTTCCTCCATATTTGTTTATTATGCTCGGTTTGTATTCCGGTCTGCGTCGGGAAGAAATTCTTGCACTGCAATGGGATTGTGTATTTCTGGACGAGGATACACCTTATCTATCGGTGAGGCGGGCATGGCGTACAGAGCATAACAGACCCGTGGTTTCTACGGTGCTAAAGACTCCAGCGGCAAAAAGGGATATTCCGATACCGAAGTGTTTGGTAGATTGTCTGAGAGAAACGAAAGAAAATTCCATATCAGATTATGTGATCGCTGACAGCAAAGGAGAGCCACTGGCTGCCTCGCAGTTCCAAAGAGTGTGGCAGTATGTCGTTGTCCGCTCCACTAAGCCCCGGAACTATTATAAGTATGTAAATGGGGAGAGTATCAAATATACGGTTACTCCAACGCTGGGTATGACCCAGAAGAATCAACCCAAAATCAAATATACGCTGGACTTTGATGTAACCCCGCATCAGCTGCGGCACACTTACATTACCAATCTTCTCTATGCGGGCGTTGATCCAAAGACAGTACAATACCTTGCCGGACACGAAAACAGCAAAACAACTATGGACATCTATGCAAAAGTGAAGTATAATAAACCAGAGGAGTTATTTGGGGTAGTAAATGGTGCGTTTCATCAGGCTATTACTGAATGAAAAAGGCCGTTTTTTATGGTCCGCACACCGGATAACTGAGAGGCAGAAAGCCGGAAAAGCCCGGAGTATCAAGGGAAAACAGCTCAAAAACTCGCGCAATACGGTCTGAAGGCTGCACGTCGTGCACCACAGTTCTCTAAGAGATAGTTATTGTTTCTTAAGAGAGCAAAAGAAAATTAAAAAAACGAGAAAAAGCCTTTATTTAAGGGCTTTTTTTCATGTTCCGTGATTTTGTGGATTTTCATAAAAAGTGACAAGAAGTACTATAAAATTTCGAAAAGTGGCTCAGTTGGTGGAAAATAAGCAGCAAATAAGCAACAATTAGGCGTAAAATCTGGCGTAATTTTTGGCGTAAAGTTAGCGCAAAATTTCAATCATTCGCTGTTATTATTTTATCCATGCGATAGAATGATTGTGTAGAAAGTGTAATTAGATAGTCTGGTGTTCAAATATCAACACCTTTTTTAAATCTTGCATTCTAGTTTAGAAGATGACATAATAAACTTAATGAAAGAAAATTAGAATTTGTAAGGTCAAGGAGATGATAGAAGTGAATTTTGATACACAAGTTGAAATGCTTGTTTGCGCAGATAATAAACAAGCATATAAAATATGGAAAGAACTGTTGAATATAAGTGAAAAATGTAATGACTTATATCCATACTTTGATAAGTTTGTTGATATGATGGATGATCATACAAATTCATATATTCGTACAAGAGGATTACGATTAATTGCTTATAATGCAAAATGGGATACTGATAGTAAAGTTAATAATATTATTAATCAATGGCTTAAACATATTGAAGATGAAAAACCAATCACAGCAAGACAATGTATTAAAGATGTGGTTATTATAGCAAAATATAAACCAGAACTTATAGATGTTATTCTTGAGGCATTAGTAAAATATGAGAAAATATATGACGATAGTATGCAAAATTTAATTTTTAAAGATAGGCAAAAAGCAATACGTATAATAAGACAATATACTTGGTAAATTAGAATTTGAATTACAACAAATTATGACTTCTTAACAGAGGTTATAGGTTATCAATAAAATCCTCCAAAAGCCTTGAAAACAAAGGATTTATCGCAATGTGTTCGCCTTATCCCTTTATATGATTTCACACAAGTTTACTCATTCCCTGACTGCTTATAAGGGCAAATTCAAGGGCAAGAAAATCTGATAACAAGATATAACAGAGTGTGGCAATCGGAGAACTGTGATATATGTGCGAATATATTATAACGGAGGATTTTTTAATGGACAAGTATATTTATGATGAAAGAAACGGTCTTTGGTATGAGTTGCAGGGAGATTACTATATTCCTTGTCTTACCTTACCAACCGAAGAAGAAAGACCTATCGGCATTTGGGGACAGCAGCACAGACGATATCTGAAAGAGCATAAAAAGGCGGCCTATACAATGCTTCTGACAAACGGTAAGCTGAACAGTTATCTTGCCGATATTGATAAGCAAGCGGAAGAAATGTTTTCTCGGTTGGTGAAACAACTTGCCGAAAGAGAGGGCATGACTGAAGCACTCAAAGCAGAAAATCAAATGCTGTGGATTGGTCGAATGGCGAACATTCGCAACCGAGCTATGGAGATTGTCAATGCTGATTTAATATTTGCATAATACAAATGGGAGACGGTCTATAAATACCGTCTCCCGTTTTATAATCTCGGTCATATATTATAATAGTCCCTGTGCAGAAAATAATTCTGCAATTTCATCAGCAGATTCCACCATTCCCCTCTGAAACCATACATCAATCCAACCATACAGCGTATAGGCAACAAACGCCGTAGTGTAAGCCTGTGTCTTTTCATATTCTGGTTTCGGCCCACAAATACCGATAATCACGTCTTTCAGAAGATAGGTAAGTCCTCTTTCGTTCAAAAGCTGGTAAAAGGAATGGTGCTTTTCAAAATGAACAATCATTGTGTGGATTTGCTTGCTTAGCGGAACACCATCGTTCTTTTTCCATTCGTCTGTCCACTCACGGAAAAGAGTGTCTAAATATGCTTTCAAAATATCTTCTTTTCGCTTGTAATTGCGGTAGAAAGAGGCCCTTCCAACACCCGCTGTATCAACCAATTCGCTGATAGAAATATCTTCTAACGGCTTCTCTGCAAGCAGCGAAAGAAATGCGTCCGTCAAATGTTTTATAACATATGCATTCCGCCCCTCGTTGCTCATCGGTGATACTTTTTTAGCATTTTGTCTCATTTTCAATACACCTCTTGATTACTTAAATATTTGACGATACAATAATAACGACGAAATAAATGTATCATCATTATAATGCGAACAAAAGCGCATGTCAATAGCGAACAAAAATATCAGGAGGAAAGAAAATGTCACTTACGATGAAACGAGCAATCATTATACTGGTTGTCATGGTCATTGCTTTTGTACTCGGAAGACTTGCCGTCCGTGCCGTTATGAACCTACTGCTCGGCGGAACGATGTTCGGAGGTAATTTTCTATGAGAAAGGGTACAAAAAAAGGTATGAAAACAGGAGCGTTTGTTTTTCTGTGTATCGTGGTTTTTATCGTCACATTTGTAACATCCATAGTAATTAAAATAAGCTATAAATCTCCCGAAATGCAACAATATTCAGTGCAATGGAGCGATGAGATTGGAACAGTCCGAACAGACCTTACATACGGAGAGAAACCCGCAAATGAATTCGATTTGTATCTCCCTGTTGATGATAGCAAGGAAAGCTACGGTTTAGTTGTATATCTCCACGCAGGCGGATTTACAAGCGGCGATAAAACGGATGACAAGGAAATATTACAGTGGCTTTGCTCCAAAGGCTATGTTGCAGCCGGAATTAACTATACCTTGCGTGATGACGCTCATCCTGAAGCAAGTGTTCTTTCACAGTCGAACGAAATTAAAGAGAGTATTCCGTTTGTGATAGAGGAAGCAAGAAAGCTCGGATACAATATTGACCGTATGGCTACGGCAGGCGGATCAGCGGGCGGATGCCTTGCTTTGATTTATGCTTACCGTGACGCATCTTCTTCTCCTGTACCTGTAATGATGGCGTTTGAAGGGGTAGGTCCTACATCGTTTTATCCCGAAGATTGGAAATGCTATGGTTTTGACCAAAACGCGGAGGCCGCCGCGGAAATGTTCAGCGTGATGACAGGCAAAGAGGTTACGGCTGAAATGTTCGGCACAGCAGAATATGACGAACTTGTCAAGGATGCTTCAGCACTCCTGTGGGCAAATGAAGATACTGTTCCAACGGTTATGGCATATGGTCAGCACGATAAATTTCAGCCTTATGAAGGCTCTGTTCGTCTTGACAAAGCGTTGACCGAGAATGGAGTTCCCCACGAATATATCGTGCTTCCTCATTCGGGTCACGGTTTGCAGAACGACAACAGGCTGTATGCCGAATATATGGCGAAGGTCGAAGAATACTTGAATAAATATATGAGCGAATAAAGGAGATAGGCGGGGTATGAAGAAATTGCTAAAAGTTTTACTTATCATTTTTTTGGTAATCGTGGTACTTGTCATTGGTTTAGTCATTTTTCTGACCATCGCATCAGGAAAACAAAACGCACCGAAAGAATATTGGAATGCAATAGCCTCAGAAGGAACTATTGAAAAGGAATATAACAAATTAGGTAGTTACGAATTTGAATCTAAGGTTTATGATGCTCCAAAAGTGGATTCTCATGATAATAATTTTGTGGTGTATATGCCGAAAGAGGAAGGTACATATCCGCTTGTTGTTATGGTAAATGGTTCAGGAACTCCATGGGATAAGTATAAAGCAGTTTTTGAACATTTTGCAAGTTGGGGCTATGTTGTTGTAGGATGCAATTACGAAATAAGTTGGGACGGAAAACACGCATCTGAAACACTTGACTTTGCACTAAATACAAAAGAAATTGCCGATAAAGTAGATACAAGTAAAGTTGCAGTTTGTGGGCATTCTCAAGGTGGCGAAGGAGCATTTAATGCAGCCTTAGAATACGATAACTCTGATATGTATAAAGCAATTATTTCATTAAGTCCAACAAATCAAGAATTAGCATTAGGACTTAAATGGGGATTTAATCTTGATACGGATGATATGTATGCTTACAGATTAGAAAATGTAACAATACCGACAATGATAATTGCAGGGACTGGAAAATTTGACAGTGAAACAGTAACGCCATTGTATAAAATGGAAGATATGTTTGAGCAACTGAATACAGACGTTGTAATGGCAAGGCTAAGTAATAATGTTGACCATGGGGCAGTTTTATATGAGGCAAATGGATATGTAATCGCATGGCTTGATTACTATCTAAAAGGAATTGAAACCAACGGAACGGCATTCTTTGGGAATGAAGCTGAAATCAAGAACAACACAAGGTATCAGGACTTCACTTCGCAGAAAGTTAAATAATGCTGTTTGCGTGGAGAATACTAGTTTTCATTGGAGAGAACGGTGATGAACACGAAAACAGAATGGATACTATGCCCTGTCTGCGGCAACAAAACCCGTGACAGACTGCGGGAAGATACCGTATTAATAAACTATCCCCTCTACTGCCCAAAATGCAAACAGGAAACGCACATCAATGCAAAGGGTTTGCAGATAACCGTCATTCAAAAGCAGGAACGCTGACAAGACTATGTATGCCGCCGTGTATGGGTAACACCATAGCGGCGGTTTTTCTTAACATAAGAATGTCTCGCAAAGCGTGGCATTCGTTGTTTTCTATCGGCTGTTTCTGTCAAAGGATTTCTTTCTGCGTTGCTGCTGTTTGCCCTGCTCCTGCAACTGCCTGAGCCTGTTTCTGACGCTCTCTTTTTCGGGCGATTTCTGCGGTCTGCGCTTTTCCTTGACCTGTCGCTCCCACTCGGCAAAACTGCGGTTGTACTGTTCTACAACGGCTTCCGCCTCTCGGTAGGTTGCCATAAACGCCTGCACATCGGGATAACCGTCCTCTTTCAGAATATCGGGCAGCTTGTCAAGCCTTTCGGAGATTTCGGCTTCGGTCTGCTGTATCTGCTCGGTAAGAGCTTTTCGTTCCTTGCCCTTGAAAATCCCTGTTGTCTCTGAAAGCTGTGTTCTCAGCTTGGGCAGAACATTGTCCTGCAAATTTCTAATCCCTCTTGCTTCGTCCTGTACCCGTATCATCAGGTTTTGCATAGTTTGGAACTCCGCCATATCAATATCAGGCGTGGGCTTTGGCGGCATACCGTGTTCACGGATAAGGTTTTGCAGGAAGTCTTTTGCTCGACTTACGATACTGCGGAAAAGATTGGGAAGCCAGCCGCTTTTGCGGATAGAACTGCTTACTTTGTCGTGTATCTCGCTCTGCTTGACCTCCAAAATCCTTATACAGTTTCTAATGATGATAATTGGAGAGTTCAAGAAATATTAGCAAAATCATTTGATGAGTTCTGTAAGAAAAAAGGATACGAAAATGCTATTCCAATAATTGATGAATGGTTGAAAAACAGCAACCCTAATACTCGACGGGCTGTTACAGAAGGTTTAAGAATTTGGACAAGCAGACCTTATTTCAAAGAAAACCCTATGGAAGCGATTGAACGATTAGCTGATTTGCGAGAGGACTCCAGCGCATATGTTAGAAAGTCGGTAGGTAACGCTTTAAGGGATATAAGCAAAAAATATCCAGAGCTGATTAAAACCGAACTGGATAGTTGGAAGTTGGAAAGCAAAGAAATCAATCAAGTATATAAATTGGCAAATAAGTTTGTTAAATAACAAATTCCAGTTTGATTGCTTTCAGGTATTCAATTATAAACACCATTTCAGCATTACTTTTCCTTTATTTGATAGTCATAGATGAAGATGTGTTTAACTGAATGATATAATGACTGGATAGGAGATAATATTCTTTGAATCGAAAACTCTTTGCTTTTTATAAAGCTAATTGAGTGTATTTACATATCACTCAAAATGATTCTTTATATCTCATGCCAGTTCATAGTTTGATGTTATAAAGTTGAAAGATTACATGGAATTTTTAGTTGTCAATATTACTTTAAGTTATTTTAATACATATAACTTATTTAAGTACTATGATATAAATAAGTTTATATTGAACTTGTTTAAGTATTGTGATATATGATAATGAACTACTATAAAGAGATTAGAATTTCTGATTCTAAACTTGGTGATGATAAAGTAAAATTAGCGAGAATATAATATAGGGGAAAAGGTAATTATATTGATGAGATTCTGTTAAATGGATCTAACATCAACGAGTTCTGAAATATTCATGCGAAGATTTATGAATAGTAAAGTGGTAAAAGCAATAGATAATGAAAGTATCTTGCAAATGAATTTACAACCAAAAGATATTAAACAAGTTGAAGAAGAATATAAAAAAGATCAGTAAAATATACAAAAAATGAAATGTATTGGATAGGGTATTTATATAGATATTTTTCATATACGTATGAATTATCATCGATTAGAGTCTATAAAATTGTAAAGCCGAAAGAGTTTAGAGGATTATTTTTACCATATCATATACTTACCCCTGAGCAAGCAATAGAACGTATATTGGAAGCAAAAGGTATGATGTTAAATTTAGAAGATGAGATAAACAGACAGTTTGAAATCTATAAAAGAATAAGAGATAATTCTTATAAGAAATATAGATATAGTCTAGTGTTCAAATAGGAACACTGTTTTGAAATCTTGTATTCTTGTTTATAAGTGTCATAATAGATTTAATTAAAAGAACTGATATGAATTTAGTGTTAAGTATATCGTTATAAATACACAGAGGATGTAAAAATGAAAAAGAAGATATGGAAAAATCCAAATAATCTTAATGAATTAGAAGTCGATGAAAATTGTTTAATAGACAATAGAACTGGGGAACGATTTGTTGAAGATGAAAACGGAATTATTCAATTTATTCAAAAAGAGGAAATAGAAGGTTCAAATAAAAAGAGCACGGATTTTTATAATAGTTTTGCGCCATTCTATGAGATAGGTCAAAAGATATGGTACAGTTTTTTGGTGGTGAAGAAAAAGCACGGATGGATTACTTAAACTATCTTGATATTAAAGAAAATACAACGGTATTAGAAGTATCTATTGGGACAGCAGCTAATGTAAAATATCTAACAAGAAATGCAGATTATTACGGAATAGATATATCTATGGGGCAACTTCTTCAAAGTGTAAAAAATAAAAATAAATATAAGCTATCGATTACATTATGTTATGCAAATGCTGAGAGTTTGCCATTTAAAGATAATTCATTTGATGTTGTTTATCATATTGGTGGTATTAACTTATTTAATGATAAACAAAAAGCAATTTATGAAATGGTTAGGGTTGCAAAAAAAGGTGCTAAAATCATGATTTGTGATGAAACAGAGAAAGTTGCACAAAAATATGAAAAACTGCCTTATTTTGGAAAGCCATTCAAAAATAGAGAAAAAATAGTTCCACCTATTAAACTGTTACCAGAAAATGTTGAAAACATAAAATCAATTGAGATAAGAAAAGGAACGTTATATATTATTACTTGCAATAAAAAATGATTTTAAAACACTAAAACGGTTGTATTCAATAAAGTTGAGAGCTAATTTTTAGTTTATATGATTTTAGGCGTTCAAATAGGAACAGTTTTTAAAATCTTGTATTTAGGTTTATAAACTGTCATAATAGATTTTATAAAAATCAAATTTGGATTTGTGAAGGTGGAAGAATGGTAGAAAATAGACCTAATTTTATAAATATTAATTCATTTGAGGAGTTCAGTAAATACTATTGGTATCGTGAAGAACTCTCACAAATATGTAAATCAATAGGATTGGAGTATAGAGGTACAAAGCAAGAACTTATTTATAGTATTGAGCAGTATTTTAAAGGTAATCTGATAAAAAAATCTTCAAAACAAACTAAGTATGCTCAAGTAGATGTTGTAACTTTGGATACACCATTACTTGAATGTGGATTCTCTTTTAATGCTAAATTTAGAGAGTGTTTTTCGACTTTAACAGGCATTTCACCTTTTAAATTTACCGCAAATATGGCCGCAGCATGGAGAAAAGTGAAAAGTGAAAAAAATATAGCGTTTACAATACAAGATATGCTGAAAATTTATTATGGCGAATTGAACTATGCCCAATATGATAAATCAGTTTGTCAGTGGAATCAATTTTTAAAAGATTTTTGTGCAGATGAAAACAGTGTAAATTATTCTAATAAATTAAAAGTAGCATCTATTCTTTGGAAAGAAGTCAGAAATTCAACAGAAGAAAAGACTTATTCTAAAGAACTTTTAGATATCTATTTTGATAAAATAAAAGAGTACCAGAAATAGTTAAATTCTTATTTAACAAAAAGGATAAGTTATAAGTTGTTTAATCAACCAAAGGTTGATTATTGTATAGTCGACTCATTGTGTATAGAATTAATATCTTCTGTATGATATTTTGGATTAGGAGGTGACAAGAATGAATCAAATTCAAATTGGTAGGTTTATAGCTGATTGTCGGAAAGAATCAAATATGACACAGCGACAGATTGCTGAAAAATTAGGCATAACAAACAGAGCAGTTTCAAAGTGGGAAACCGGAGTTTCCCATAGTTAAAGATACCACACCAAATATGATGAACCCACGCTTATACACTACCAGCTATAATAAACCGCAAGGACAGCAATTTGATGATACTGCTGTCCTTTCTTTTATAAAATTGCAGTACACATAAAAAAGCTGTAAAATGATAAATATATTTGTCCTTGTAACAATTCTCGGACATTTGCCTGTTATACTATCTGCAAAAAGCAAAGGAAGTGAGGATATGAAGCAGATTTTAATTGTCGAGGACGACAGTTTTTTGAATAAGATGGTGGCCTATAACCTGACCGCAGACGGCTACGGCGTGACTTCTGCCCTAAACGCCAGAACCGCAGCCGAAGCCATACGCCAGCGGGAATTTGACTTAGTGCTGCTGGACATCAACCTGCCGGACGGCAACGGTTTTGAGCTGTGCAAACTGATAAAGCCCCAGCACCCGGACACCATTGTGATTTTCCTGACCGCTAACGATCAGGAGAGCGACCAGATACGGGGCTATGAGGTGGGCGCGGTGGACTACATCACAAAGCCCTTTGTGATCGGGGCCTTGCAGCGAAAAATCAAAGCCATGTTCGCCATGCTGGAACACCACAAACCGGCCAAGGACATTTACGACGACGGGCGGCTGTTTCTGGACTTCTCGGAGCAGACGGCTTCCTTAAACGGCAAGCCCCTGACCCTATCCCCGATGGAGTACAAAATGCTGAACCTGTTCCGTAAAAATCCCCGGCAAGTGCTGACCCGTGGGCAGCTTTTGGAAAAGCTGTGGGATATAGACGAGAAGTTTGTGGACGAACACACCCTGACAACCTCCATCAGCCGGATTCGGAGTAAGATCGAATCCGACGGCGGCGCGCCCTACATCAAAACTGTTTACGGCATGGGCTATCAATGGACGGGAGGCGAGGCAAAATGAAGTTGCAAAACCTCTCGGTAAAGCGGCTGTTTGGCCGGGTAGCAATGGGGCTTGTCCTTTCCATGTCCGGGATCACCATAGCCCTGTTTCTTGTGACAAAACAGACGGCGGTGCTGCTGACGGGCGGGGCGCTGCTGCTGTGCGCCCTTGTGGGGATTTTTGTACTGACGCAGGCGTTTGGAAAGCGGCTGTCGCAGTTTACCGCTGACCTATGCCAGACTTTAGACCACATGATCGCCGGAAATGAAGCGCCCCAGCGGCTAGAGGACAGCGAAACCCAGCTTGCCAGAATTGGACACCGGCTGGCAAGGCTCTATCAGATCATGCAGGAGAACCGCCGCCGGGTGGACGAGGAACGGCAGGAGTTACAGACCCTTGTATCGGATATTTCCCATCAAGTGAAAACGCCGGTAAGCAATCTGAAAATGGCGACGGACACGCTGCTGGAAAAGCCTATGACCAAGGCGGAGCGCACCGACTTTATCCGGGGAATCCGCAGCCAGACGGATAAGCTGGACTTTCTCTTTCAGGCCCTTGTGAAAACTTCCCGGCTGGAAACGGGCGTGATCCAGTTGGATAAGAAACCGGGCCGCCTCTTTGATACCGTGGCACAGGCCATGAGTGGAATTGTGTATGCAGCAGAGAAAAAGGAAATCGTCGTGTCCGTGGACTGCCCGGAGGATTTGACCGTTTTCCATGACAGCAAGTGGACATCCGAAGCCCTTTTTAACCTGCTGGACAATGCGGTGAAGTACACCCCGGCAGGCGGGAAAATCGCTGTGTCGGTGGTGCTGTGGGAAATGTATGTGGAAATCAAAGTAGCCGACACCGGCAAGGGCATTTCCGAAAGCAATCAGGCCGCCATCTTCCGGCGCTTCTATCGTGAGGAAGAAGTACACGAACAGCAGGGCGTGGGCATTGGCCTGTATCTGGCCCGCGAGATCGTAACACGGCAGGGCGGCTATATCAAAGTGGTTTCGGAGCCGGGCAAGGGTTCGGAATTTTCCATTATGCTGCCGACTAAATAAAGCACACTTATAACAGGAGAAAACACCATGAAAAAAATCAATTTTTGCAAAGCAACAACAATCATCTTAATAATCAATGTTATTTTATCTATTGTTTTATTTTTCGTTGTTCCTGATAAAATAGCAATTCAATGGGTAGGTACATCCCCCAGCAATGCAGTAGATTCTTACTATGTATTTTTGGTGCCGGTATTGTCAGTGCTTTTTGCTTTTACGGGAAAACCTATTTTTACAATGTTCCTGTTTAGATTGTGGAATAGAACTAACGAGCATTTAGTGACATACTTAAATTTGTGTCTGCAAGTTGTATTTCTTACTTGTGAAATCTATATCGGATTATATAACCTATGTAATTTTAATGTTGCCATTAGTATAATTCTCATTGTGGAACTTATGATAGATGTGGTGATTGGATTGAAATTATTTCACAATCAATCTATCTAAAAGATTGTGTAGTATGATTCGGCGGACGACCATTTCCAGCTGTCCGCCGTGAATTTTTTTGAAATGTCCGAGCGTTGTAACATTTCACCCCGATTTTCAATGAAATTTTTTGGCCGCTGTAACATTTCGCGGACATTTGGGTTTTACAATACCCTTATCAACAAAAGTGAGGAGGCGACGCAATGGAACTGACCCCGACATTGATTTTGAATCTGGCGCTGCTGATCGTCCCGCCCGTTGCCCTTGTGCTGGTGTTCCGGCAATGGCTGGCCCGGCACATCCGCTGGACGGTTGCCTTGACTGCTCTCTGTGATGTTCTCCTATTTTGGGATGAACTGTTCTACTATGAGAGCTTCGGCCTGTTCGCTGTGCTGATTCTGGTGCAGTTGGCGGCCACCGGCGCAGCAGCGTTCCGCATTTACAACAAACAAAAAAAGGATTGAATTTTATGAGCATTTTACAGACTATCGACCTGAAAAAGTATTACGGCACAGAGCCGAACATCACCCGCGCCCTTGACGGTGTGAACTTCTCCGTGGAGGACGGCGAATTTGTGGCCGTTGTGGGAACCTCCGGCAGCGGCAAGTCTACCCTGCTTCACATGATGGGCGGGCTGGACACCCCTACTTCCGGCAATGTGATTGTCCGGGACAAAGAGCTGTCGAAGATGAACGACGAACAGCTCACCATCTTTCCGCCGCCGCAACATCGGCTTTATCTTCCAGAACTATAACCTTGTTCCCATCCTGAATGTGTATGAGAACATCGTCCTGCCGGTGGAGCTGGACGGGGACACGGTGGATCAGAAGTTTTTGGACGAGATCGTTCACCTGCTGGGACTGGAAGATAAACTGAAAAATATGCCGAACAATCTTTCTGGCGGACAGCAGCAGCGTGTGGCTATCGCCCGGGCCCTGATCACCAAACCGGCTATTGTGCTGGCCGACGAGCCCACCGGCAACCTTGACAGCAAGACCAGCGCCGAGGTGCTGGGGCTGATCAAGCGTACCAGTGCGGAGTTCCGACAAACCGTTGTGATGATCACCCACAACAACGACATTGCCCGCCTTGCCGATCGGATCGTCCGCATTGAGGACGGTAAGATCGTGGAGTAAGGAGGTGGCAGGCTATGACATGGCCTTTTGAAAATGATACCAGCGGCATTGTAAAGCGCATATCAAACCGCAGTATATCGGCAAATCGAAAAAGAAATATCTTTATTGTTTTGACGATTGTACTTGCCAGCGCATTGCTATCTGCTATTGTACTCTATGGCTTTGGGGTTATGCAGGAAACGCAAAACCGCAACCAAAAAACAGCGCAGATTATGTATCATGCGATTTCTGAACAACAGGGACAGGAACTATACAAGCAAGAAGAAATTGCGTGGGTTGGAGAATTTTTCAACGCATTTTCTGAACAGGTAAACCATTCAACCGTGAACTTTACTTATGCAAATGCAGATATGCTAACATCCCAAAGTATGCCCTATTCGGGAGATTTACCAGCTTCGGAGAATGAAATTGTAGTGCAGGAATCCTTTTTGGATAGTTTGGGCTATTCAAATGAATTGGGACAGACAATTCAAATCCCCTTTTCTGACGGCACTACCCATGATTTCAAATTGACGGGAATCTTAGATGTGAAAACCGGCGATATTGGGCGCTATACAGCCATTATATCGAAAGAATTAGTAAGACAGCAGTATGGCGACGGAGGCATGATTGATTATTACATTGGGCTGAAAGGCGCTCAAAACATGAGCGAGGAAGAAGCCACCAACTATGCAAACACTCTGGCGCAGCAATTAAAAATTTCCGATGATAATGTGATTGTCCGTTCCACATATTTTAACTTAAAGGACAAAAATCACGGAAGCGATATGCTGTTCTATTTCTTGATCGGTTTTGTAACTTTCATTGGTTCCGGCATTGTGATCTATTCGATTTTTTATATTTCAGTAGCAAGCAGTATCCGTAACTATGGACAGCTTCGCACAATCGGAACTACAAAACGACAGATCAAAAAGATGGTTTACCGCGAGGGGAAATTACTTGCTGCCATTGCTATCCCGATTGGTTTGGTTATTGGAAATGTGATTGGGTACTTCCTGATTCCTGCCGGTTGGTACTGGCTGACTACTTTATGTGTGACGGTCGGGGTTGGCCTTTTTGCATTTATTATTGTGATGATTGCCATTCATACTCCTGTAAAAAGAGCTGCGGCAGTATCTCCGCTGGAAGCATTGCGATATTCCGATTATCAGGGGAAAATGAAAGAAAGTTCCGTGTTGCACCGTAAAATAACGCCTGCTTCACTTGCTAAAATGAATCTGTCCAGACAAAAGGCAAAGTCCACTTTAACAATACTTTCTCTTTCACTCGGCGGAGTATTGGTTGTATTGATTTCGACAATGTTAGTTTCCTATGATGGCGTTGCAGAGGCAAGAGGCAGGGCTTTCCCTGTCGGTGAATTTAACATTCAGCTCAACGCAAATCAATCGTGGGACACTGCTGGTATTTCTTTGTCTGGATTGCAGCAAAAGAATTTTCTAAATGCCGATTTTATAAATGCAGTAGAATCTATTGATGGCGTTACAGGAATCAAGCACTGGTATTACACGGACGCAGAATATCGTGTAAATGGTAATTCTGGAAAATGGATTCAGGGCTTTTGCCGAGATGAACAGCAGAATTTGGAGAAAGAGCGAATTGCGGGAACGACTGATTATGATGAACTGGTGGCAGGCAATGGAATTGTCTTGCTTCAAGAGCGTGCCGATCTCTATGATATTGAGGCTGCGTTGGGTGATACCGTCGAAGTGGACTATAAAACCGAATCCGGCCAAATTCGCACAAAGGCCTATACCGTCATGGGCATTGTAAACGAATATTCTTACTCCGGCTTCTCAAAATGCTTTGCGCTTCCGGAGCAGTTTATGAATGAAGCGACCGGGATAGATTGCACAGGTACGATTTCCGTAATTACCGATATGAAAAAATATGATACGGTAGAAGCTGCATTAAATCAACTGATAGACGGAAATAGCGATTTGGTTATGGAAACCATAAAAGAAAGTATCACTTATTATAGCGGACTTCAACAACTTTCTTTCGGGGTATTGTTGATCGTGGCTGTTATTGTTGTGTGCTTTTCTTTAATCAACCTTGTCAATACGACAATCACAAACTTCTTATCCCGTAGGCAGGAAATTGGAATGTTACAGGCGATTGGTTTGAGTAAAAAGCAGCTTATCAAAATGCTGTGCTATGAGGGGTTAATGTATTCAGTTTTTGCTACGCTGGTAACATTGGTTTTGGGGACTGGACTGGGCTTCCTATCCGTACAGGTCGTTGTGAAAACGATGAATCCATACTTTTACTATTCATTTCCGTGGCTGATCGTATTGATATATTTAGCAATCCTGCTGATTGTGCAATTCACCTTGATTTCTTACACAACTGGAAATCTGAAAAAGCAATCTCTTGTTGAGCAAATCAGGACGATGGAATAGCCGTATGGGATCGGCGGGGCGGCGTGTGCTGCCCCGCTTTTTTCGCCATTTCTCAAAGAAATTTTTGAAATGTCCGAGCGTTGTAACAATTCAGCCTGTTTTTCTGTCGAAATCAAAGGCACCTCGGACATTTGTGTAACATTTGTAGTTTATGCTTGTGGTAAATCAATATTGGGGGTGAGGACACATGAAAAAGATACTGCTGATCGACGACAGCGACACCTATACATGGTGCCTGCAAAAATACTTACAGCACCGGGGCTACCCGGTAAAAACGGCTTGTACGCTGAAAGAAGCGCGGACTGCCATCCAAGAGGAAATGCCGCTGGTGGTCTGCTGTGATCTCGACCTGCCGGACGGTTCCGGCATGGACTTTCTGGACGAGGTGCGGGCCGCAGACAAGGAGCTGCCTTTTATTCTGGCGTCCTGTCATGACAAGGACGACTACGAACAGGAAGCTATGCGCCGGGGCGCGACGCTGTGCATGGACAAAATGAAAGGACTGCTACTACAAGATAAGCTGGTGGAATACGCCTACCGGCAGTTATCCGGCGAAAAGGCCCCGACTTTTCACAAGCTGCTCTTTGTCTATGCAGAGGATACCAGCGCCGAAGTGCTGCGGGCTGCTATGCTACAAAAGGGCTTTGACCTGATTCTGGTTTCCTCGATTTGGGAAGCCAAGCGCCGGATTTTTGAGGATAAGGAAATAGAACTGATCTTGTGCGATCTGGAACTGCCGGACGGCACAGCAATGGAGCTGTTTCATACGCTGCGGCGGGTGGCGGGGATGTTCCAAATGAAGAATCCCCCTGTCCGGCTTCTGCCGTTCTTTATCCTCACCGAGAACAACGACCCTTGCCACGGAATATGAATACCGGCATGAGGGCGTGAACGACTATATCACCGCCCCGGTCAATATCCCGGAGCTGATCCGGCGGGTTCTGTTCTTTGTGGAATGAAGCTTTTTTATTCGGCGGCTTTGTTAAGCAAGGCCGCCATTTTTAATTCATTTATCTTCAATGTTTGTTCTGAATATCGTATAATGTAGGGGAACGGCTGTGGTTTCATAGAGTGGTGAGGTGTTTATATTATGAATGAACGAGAAAAAACGATTCGACTATGGTTTGATATGTGGCTCAATCAGCAGGATATGGGCATTGATGATATTTTTACAGAAGATGTAATCTATACAGAAAGCTGGAGTCCCCAGTATAACAACCGAAAAACAGTAAAGCATTGGTTTCAGGAATGGAATACCCGTGGCAAGGTGGTTATTTGGGAAATCAAGCAATTTTTTCATAAGGGAGATCAAACGATTGTAGAGTGGTATTTCAAAAATGAAATGAACAATGGAAGTATAGAGGAATTTGATGGAATCTCGCTGGTTGAGTGGACAGAGGATAATAAAATAAAGGCATTAAAAGAATTTGGGTGTAATCGCAATACCTATAATCCATACCAGGAAGGCGATACCCCTCAATTCAAAGCAGAAAAAGCGAATTGGTTTTGAATTGAGTGCTTATAATGTTAGCTGCTGTGGTTTCATAGAGTGTTGAGAAATTTTTGAGATTTACCATATATCATACAAAGAACGGAGGTGCATGATTTTGAATCCTAAATTACTGATCGTTGATGATGAACGCGGTATTGTTGATATGATACAGAGTTATTTTCAAACACAATATGATATTCTGACTGCTTATAGCGGACAAGAAGCGCTCAAAAAAGTAGCTTGCAAACCAGATTTAATTTTATTGGACATCAATATGCCGGGAATGGATGGTCTGACTGTATGCCAGCAGATACGGGAACACATTGCCTGTCCCATTCTTTTTTTGACTGCTCGTATTGAATCCAGCGATAAGATCATTGGATTTCAGGCCGGGGCGGATGATTATATCGTCAAGCCCTTTGATTTGGATGAATTGGGGGCGCGTATTGCCGCACATCTGCGCCGGGAGCAGCGACGCCAAAATAATTCGGCAGTGCGCTTCTTTGGTGAATTGATACTGGATTATTCTGCCCGAACAGTTACAATCAATAATCAGAACATCCCGCTATCTAAGAGGGAGTTTGAGATTGTAGAACTTTTATCCCTCAATGCAGGACAGGTTTTTGACCGTGAGCGAATTTATGAGCTTGTGTGGGGCTTGGATGGGGACGGAAACAGCGATACAATTATGGAGCATATTCGGAAAATACGCGCTAAATTTGCAGCACATACATTGCATAATTACATTGAAACGGTTTGGGGGTGTGGTTATCGGTGGAACGCCTAAAAAATATGGGACTAAAGAAATCTTTCCTGCTATTATCCCTCTCCTGTTTGGCAGTGGCATTTCTCCTGCTTGGGGCAGTTATCTTCCTATGCCGAGGCATTGAAAACCATTATCCTTTAGGCGGTGTAGAAATCTTGTCGGATGGCTCTGTTGTACCTCTGCCGTCTCCTACGGTGTCACAACAGCGTATTTTGGCTATCCTAAACATTGTGCAGACGGTTTCCTGTATTCTTTTTCCAGTAGGCGGATTGATTGTTTCAGTCTTTCTTTTTTATTATCTCAAATTGAAACAGCCTATTTCCTGCCTGCAAAATGGCATTATGCGGATTCAGAATAATGATCTGGATTTTTCGCTGCCGATTTTGTCTAACGATGAAATGGGACAACTATGTGCTGCCTTTGAAGAAATGCGGAGTGAACTTCTGAAATCGAATCGGCTGTTGTGGCAACAGGCCGAGGAACGCAAACGGCTCAATGCCGCATTTTCCCATGATCTGCGTAACCCGATTACGGTATTAAAAGGAAGTGTAAAACTTTTGCGGCAAGGTATTCAGGACGAACAGACCATAGACCGGCTGGAAAGTTACACTTTACGGATCGAGCAGTATGTAGAAGCTATGAGCAGTGTTCAAAAGTTGGAACAACTCTCTGTTAAGCCAAAAGAAATCAGACTATCAGTTTTGCAGAGTGAATTGCAGGAAACAGCACGACTGTTAGCGCTATCCAAAAAAGTTTCTGTTTTAGTACCATCAGGCGGAACAGTTTGTATAGATCACGGGCTATTTCTTACCGTAGCGGAAAATCTGATTGGAAATGCGGCGCGATTTGCAGAAAAAGCAATCTCTATTCAAATAACGCTGCAAAATGATTCTATGACCTTGAATGTAGAAGATGATGGTGCTGGTTATCCGCTGTCTCTCGTGCAGAATGGGCCAACCCCCTTTGAAACGACAAGTAGTAATTCCTCACATTTTGGAATGGGGCTTTACAGCAGCAGAATTTTATGTGAAAAACATGGTGGCCGATTGATTTTGGAAAATCGGGCCGGGGGCGGTGCATCCGCAACGGCTATTTTTTATTTCGTGTAATCCTTGAGCGATTTTTGAGATTTATCATTTACACTCTCCTTATACCACAAATAAGGAGAGTGTTTTTTATGAATATTGAGGCAAAGAATTTATCAAAGATTTATGGTGACGGTGAAAACCGAGTGGTGGCTTTGGATCGTGCAAATCTCGAAATTGTATCCAGCGATTTTATTTCTATCATGGGGCCATCGGGAAGCGGAAAAAGTACCCTGCTGCATTTGCTTTCCGGCTTGGATAAGCCATCTTCCGGCTCGCTGACCTACGATGGTAAAGATATTTACAGTTACAGCGATAAGGAGTTGTCGGCATTCCGCCGGAAACGGATTGGATTTATTTTTCAGCAATTTAATCTGCTTCCGGTTCTGACGGCGAAAGAAAATATTATCATGCCTCTTTTGCTGGATAAGCAAAAACCGAATGAAGCATACCTGAAACAGCTTACAGAACTGCTTGGCATTCAGGGCCGCTTGGAACATCTGCCCCATGAGTTATCCGGCGGCCAGCAGCAGCGTGTAGCCATTGCCCGCGCTTTGATTGCAAAGCCGGATGTAATTTTTGCGGATGAGCCTACGGGAAATCTGGACAGCAAAAGCGGCGGCGAAGTCATGGAACTGCTTCAAAATGTATGGAAAAAGATGGGGAAAGCTCTCGTTGTCATTACCCATGACAGCCGTATTGCACGAATGGCAGACCGGCAGTTTCAGATTGTAGATGGTGTGCTTACGGAGGTGACAGCGAAATGAAATCTTATCGTACATTAGCATTGAAAGAACTGCTGTCCCAAAAAGTCACTTCTATTCTTATTTTGATTGCCGTTGTGCTGTCTACTATGATGACAACCATTGTAGGACAATCCATTGGCGTACTTAGTGCAATGCGGGAACAGCAGGCCATCGCTATCGGAGGAAACCGATATGCCACTTTTTTGCAGATGAATGCAGATCAGCTTCACGCACTGGAACAGGATGAGCGTCTTTCCTATGTAGGGAAATCTATTTATATGGGAAGTTTAGAACTCTCCCCATCTCTCACCCTTGGTTTGATGGAATATTTGGATGATACTGCCGCTATCTATCCATCCAGTACCAGTGTAGAAGAAGGTCGTCTGCCGGAAGCCCCGATGGAAATAGCTCTTTCGGAAGATATTCTGAAATATCTTGGCTTTGAGGGCGGTATTGGAGATAAGATTACACTTTCACTGCAAAAAAATCTTCGCCACAACATTGCGGACAGCTATTCCTATACAGCAGAATTTGTTCTTACAGGGATATTGAAAAATAACTACTTGGTATATACAAGCGGCACTGTTACGGGAGTTGTAGGGGAAGGAACTGCTGAACAACTTCTACCGGAATCTTATATTTATTACAATGTCGATATTCAGACTGCCGATAAAAAGAGTTTTCAAGCAGTTGTCGATGACTTCAATAAGGAATTGAACATCCATGAGCTTGATACCAGCTACAATATTGTATATTTGAACGCTTTGGGAATTTCCTATACTGCAAATTCCGAGGATGCCAATGATAAGGGATTCTCTTTTATGACAGTCGCAGGGATATTAGTGGGCAGTTTAATTTTGCTGGCTGCTGGCCTTGTGATTTACAACATTCTGAAAATATCTGTCTCAAAACGAATAAAGGGATATGGAACACTTCGGGCTATTGGAAGCGAAAAAGGACAACTTTATCAGATCATTGTAATTGAAGTAACCCTATTGTGTCTGATTGGGATTCCTATTGGTATGCTTCTTGGCTTTTTGAGTGCCAGAGGGATTTTAGAGACAGCTACCGGCCTGGTTTCTCCTGAATTGTTCTTGGTTCAGGATTCTTCCGAATTGAAAACCCTAATAGCAGAAAACAGTTCTTTGAATGGAACCTTACTGATATTAAGCGGAGCAATCACTTTGGCGTTTGCGTTGTTTGCAGCATTACCAGCAGCCAGATCAGCCGCAAGGGTATCCCCTATTATGGCGATGTCTGGAACAAATCTGAAAATTCGACGCAGAAAGCGTAAAACAAAGAAAATCCATAATTTTGAAGCATACTATGCCCGTCTGAACTTAAAGAGAAATAAAGGCCGTACTGCAATTACAATTTTGTCCCTTGTTATGAGTATCACGGTTTTTATTGCACTGCAAGGTTTTTCCTCTTTACTGAACGCTGCAAGTGCCCTGCAAGATAACCATTTAGGAGATTATCAGATCACAAATGAAAGTGTTGGATTTACCGCAGACGATCTGAATACCTTAAAGAAAAATAAAGCAGTACAGAGCGTAGCTGCTATACAGTTTTCGCTTTACGAACAAAATGAAAATGGGCAGCTCGATGGAATCAGTCTTGAATTTCAACTAAAACCCGGCGAAACTTTTCAGGTTGTCGGATTGAACGATGAATATTGGGATTATTTTATGGGGGATCAATTACCAGAAGAACAGCTTGGACAACTGAAATCAGGGAACGCCTGTATAGTAAGGAATCCTATTCCCATGAGCTACGGCGAAGATGTTCTTGAATTTACAAATATAGAGGCCGGAGAAAACATCTGTGTTGCGGGAATGGAGCTGAATGTTTTGAAAACCTTGGATGGCTATGACGGTTATCTTGGTATTGGAAATGGCGGTTTCACAAATGGTGTTCAAGTGATTGTTGATGATGCTATCTATGAACGCCTGACGGGAAAAGATACCTATTCAGAGTTTTTGCCTACACTGAACGAGGGTGCTGACAGGGAAAACTTTGATACATTTATCGAGGCGTTTTGTAACAGAATACCGGGGACAACATTCTTGTCATATGAAGAAACCGACCAGCAACTAAAAGAGAGCTTTGCACAAATTCAAATGCTGGCATGGGGGCTGATTCTTTTCGTTGGCCTGATTGGTATTCTTAATATCATCAATACCGTTTACACAAATATTCACACCAGAGTAACAGAAATCGGTATGCAGCGGGCCATTGGAATGAGTGCCGATAGCCTTTATAAAACTTTCCTTTGGGAAGGTGCATATTACGGAATCATTGCCTCTGTGATTGGAAGCGTGCTGGGATATGTTTGTACGATCTTCATTGAGGCGGCCACGAGCGACACCATCCAGCTTGTTGCAATCCCTGTCATGCCCATTCTTGAAGCAACCCTCTTGGCAGTAGGAGCTTGCTTGCTGGCAACAGCAATTCCGCTACGGAAAATTTCAAAAATGAATATTGTGGATTCGATTGAAACGGTTGAGTAGAACACTATTTTTTGAAATGTCCGAGCGTTGTAACAATTCAGCCTGTTTTTCTGTCGAAATCAAAGGCACCTCGGACATTTGTGTAACATTTGTAGTTTATGATGATTATAAATCAAAGATAACTTTCACTTAGGTATTAAGACATAATATGGAGGTGATGATGTGATGGGACATTAGCTGTTTTGGATATAGAAGAATCCGGCAAGCAGATCGGAGAAAAGTTATTTCTGCTTCTTAACGAAGAACAAAAGAATGCTCTGATGCAATATATTTTGGAACAGGGAGTCTGTCATGGAACGGTATTCAATTCCTGTCACACTTCCTCCGCATCAAAGAAAAATCCTCTAACAGAAATACAGGAAGGCGAGCTTTATCTATGCCTGGAACACCGCACTGTCAGGGTTAGGGAACGGATTATCAACCTGACAAGTAAGGAGTTTGATATACTGGCATTACTCATTGCCAATCCCAAACGTGTTTTTACTTACGAACTGATTACCGATTTGGTTTGGAAAGAGGATTGTGATTTCTATTCGAGAAAAGCCATTCATAATCATATAAGTAAGCTGCGTAAGAAATTGCGCTTTGAACCGGATCTTCCAAACTACATTGAGAGTGTCGCCGGAATCGGCTATAAATTTGAACATCTATAACATGAGCCCACAAGGTGTCGTTTTCCCCTTGTGGGCTTGCTTTTTGCGGCATATATTCTAAGAGCAGAATATGTAGAAAATTGCGAATATAAAGAGTAAAAAGCGAATGCCTGCGGACTGATACAGGAAACATAACCGATATAATTTTCTCCCAAGGAGGTATCAAGCAGCCGATTCAGGCTCCTCCTTGATGGGAGGAAATGCCTATGCGTCTATGCAACACAGATCCGCAGATAAACTGCTTTACATTCAGTCACCTATACGTCGTAGTCCAGTTCGTATGGATTGCGGCGTTTTTGGTTTCGACAAAGTTTGAGCATTTTCGCTGTCAGCCTCCCGGAGAAATTTCATACTGCTGCTTTGGCGCGCCTGTTCTTTGTACGGGCGCGCTTTTTTGTACCCTTTTTTTAATCAGAAAGAGACTTAGACCTTATCGCTGCCGCAGCCCACCCTCTGATTTCGATTTTTGCCATCAACTCAAACATCGAAATTGGAGGAAATTACTATGAAGAAAATCAATCTTCGGGATTATTACCCGTATTATACACAGGACATGATCGTTGAGGTGCCGGATGAAGTTGCGGACATTCTCCGGGAATATAAACTTGCTGAAGCAGCTTATTTTTTGCGTACATACCGGCATAAAGCCTATTTTTCTTTGGATTATGACATCAATGTGGAACATGAGGCTATGGTGCTTGTTTTGACACCAGCAGATATTTTTGAACAGAAGGAAGAAAACGCTAGACTATATGAAGCGCTTGCCTCGTTGCCGGAAAAACAGCGTAACCGTATCACTTCACATTTTCTGTTGGGAATGAGTTTATCGGATATTGCAAAAAGCGAAGGAACCGGCGTCAGCTCTGTACATGAAGGAATCCAACGTGGACTTCGGCGTTTGAAAAAAATTTTAGAAAAAATGAATACAGACCCCGAAAATTACCATCAAAAATGAAATGTATAATAGAGGGACATATTCGGCGGGACAAGCTGGACGGGTGTGGTAAGGAAGCATATACATCCTCCACCCTAACTGTAATATCAATTTGTCTGCCATGCCCCTTGCTTGTTCCTTGACAACCGAATATACGCTGTTACGGGTACTTCATTCTGTGTTCCGAGCGGCAGATGGGGCGGCGCGGTGACAGGCGGCCTAAGGAGGTGATGAATCCAGGCTGTCCGAGCGATAAACGCAACCTACGAAACCGGCTGTGGCAGGCCGGACGCGATAACGACACAGATCATAATGGTACTTCTTCACAGCTTCCTAAAGACTTGGGGAGAGTTCCTGCGGCGTTTGCTTGCTCTGGCAAAGCGGCGGCGTATGTGGGACTATGATGCGGTGACGCTACCCGCAGCCTGTAACAGCCCCGTCCTTATAACAGAAGGACTTGCCGGGGTGCGTGGCAAATACGGCAGCAAAATCGAAATCAGATATAATGGGCCGGATTTATGTGTGTAATAACCATAGATCCGACCTATTCATGTGGTTTTGATAACACAGTTTTCAGAAGGGAGTTGATACTATGGAATTGAACACCATTGTCAGTGAAGTGGGTACGCTGGTAGACATTCGGGATGTCTCTGTCAACAAAGAACTTTCTCGTGATGAACGGATTGCAGAATTTGTTCAGCAAATCAAAAATCCATACCATTTTAAGTGTGGACGTTTTACTGTACAAGCCAGTTTTTCTGCTGAAGGTGCTACCCTGGAAGAATGTATCAAGGGTATTTTGCGATAGCTGCAATTTTAAGAAAGGGGCTGACTTTTCCGTAAAAGCATGGTAGAATAAGAATCGGAAAAGGAATTGAATATGGAATAACCACACTTCTTGAATTGCGGGGATTTTTCTGTGCAACGAAAGGAGTGTTTTTTTATGCAGGTTTACAAAGCGATTAAGTACATCCGTCTTTCTTATACGGATGATAAAACAGTAGAAAGTGACAGCGTTGCTAACCAGCGGCGCCTGATCGATGACTACATAGCCCGACACCCGGAAATTGAGGTTGTGGCAGAAAAAATTGACGATGGTTATAGTGGTGTTTTGTTTGATCGCCCGGCATTTCAGGAAATGATGCGGATGATCGAACAAGGCGAAGCTAACTGCGTGATTGTCAAAGACCTCTCCCGCTTAGGTCGTGAGTACATAGAAACAGGCCGTTATATGCGCAGGGTATTTCCAGCCTATGGAGTGCGTTTTATCGCAATTAACGATAATGTGGACACGGAAAATGACGCTGCCGATGATCTCACGGTTTCTGTCAAAAACATTATGAATGAGGCTTACTGTCGGGATATTTCCGTTAAGACACGGAGCGCCCTGGAAGTAAAACGGCGCAGCGGGGATTTTGTAGGTGCTTTTACCATCTATGGTTATGTGAAAGTCGGCGATAAACACAAGAGCCTGGAAGTGGACGAATATGCTGCTAATGTTGTGAGGGATATTTTCAGAAAACGGCTGGAGGGATTCAGCGCTTCCCATATAGCGGATGAACTGAACCGATTAGGAATTCTTTCGCCTTTAGCGTATAAGCGCAATCACGGAATGCCTCATGCAAAAGGTGGCTATACAGACCGAAAGGATTGCAAATGGTCTGCAACTACAATCATCCGCATTTTGCAGGATGAAACTTACACCGGAACACTGGTCCAGGGCAAACAGACAACGCCCCATTTCAAATTAAAAGAGCGTGAGGACAAACCTTCTTCGGAATGGATTCGTGTGGAGGGAACCCATGAAGCGATCATACAAAAGCACGATTTTGATCTGGTGCAACGGCTCCGCAGGATTGACACAAGGACTTCTCCCAAATCGGATAAGGTTTACCTGTTTTCCGGTATTTTGATCTGCGGCTGCTGTGGCTGCCGTATGACCCGCAAGACGAACCGCTATAAAGATAAAGAGTATCACTATTATTACTGCCCGACCGGCAAAAAGAATGGATGCACATCGTCGGTCATGCTGAAAGAGTCGGATCTGATTGAATGTGTGCAGGACAGTTTGAAAGGACATATTGAAAATGTTGCTTCTCTGGATGCCCTGCTGTCCAGTATCAGTCAGGAACGGATCAACCGGGAATTGGCGCAGGAATATGCCGCACAGATCAGAGTAAATGAAAAGCGTGTGGCACAGACCGAGGGCTTTAAGGCAAAACTCTATGAAAATCTGGTGAGTGGAATTCTGACAAAGGAAGAATTTCTCTCTTATAAGCGAAAATACAATGCAGATATTGAACTGTTCCAAAAGGCAATCGTTGAATGGAACGATAAACTTACAGATGTATTGGAAAACCGAAGCGAACGAAACCGTTGGATCAACCATTTTATGAAATTTTCTACTATGGAGGATATTGACCGCCGGGCAGTCATGCAGCTTATCCGAAGCATACGTGTAATGGGTAAAGATGAACTGCATATTGAATTTAATTACCAGGATGAATATCAGAAAGCAATCTCTTTGGCAGAACAGATTGCTACAAAAAATGAAGAAAGGATGGTGGGCTAAATGGCAAGAAAAAGCAGAAAACAGACGGCAGCGCCTATGCCGGCACCATCTTTATATGTACATGTGGCTCTGTATATCCGTCTTTCTGTGGAGGATAACAAAAAGCGGGGCTGCTCAGTAGAAAATCAAAAGCTGGTACTGAATGACTTTCTTTCAGATAAACCGGACTTCGTTGTGTATGATACCTATATCGACAACGGGGCGACAGGGACAAATTTTCACCGCCCTGGATTTCAGCAAATGCTATCTGATATTGAAGCAGGCCACATTAACTGTGTGATTGTTAAGGATCTTTCCCGATTAGGGCGAAATTCTATTGACACAGGTTATTATATCGAACAGTATTTCCATGCTCATAATGTTCGCTTCATTGCTGTTACGGATCAGTTTGATACAGAGGATTCCGGAAATCTTCATGGCGGTATCATGCTGCCTTTGAAAAATATGATCAATGAAGCCTATGCTCTGGACATTGGACGAAAAATCAAAGCACAAGCGCGGCAGGCTATGAAAGATGGCGACTATATTGGTGCACGGGCACCTTACGGTTACAGGAAAGACCCTGATAATTGCCATAAACTTCTGATTGATGAAAATACTGCCCCTGTGGTAAAACAGATTTTTGAATGGGCACATGAGCATGTGTCTCTGAACCGGATTGTCCGCAATCTAAATGAGATGGGGATTCCGGCACCGAGCCATTATAAAAAGGACACTGGCGAGATTACCAGTCCGGGCCTGATTGGAAGCGGCAAATGGCAGACCCGTACAGTGATGAAAATTTTAGAAAGCGAAGTCTATACAGGCGATCTGGTGCAAGGAAAAACAAAGATTGTAGATCATCAGCAGGTCAAGGCTGGAGAAGATAATCTGATTATTGCCAAATGCACCCATGAACCGATCATTAGCTATGAATTGTTTAATGCAGTTCAGGAATACAGAAAACAGATCTGTGAAGAAAGCAAAGCAACTCCAAAACGCCCCTACACGCCAAACATTTTCAAAGGCAAAGTGTTCTGTGCTGATTGTGGCAGAAGCCTTCACCGGCAACGTGCCGAGCGCCGGAAAGGCCCCGATACTTATTGGTTCCACTGCCTTACAAACAGCCGGATAGAAAAAGATAGCTGCAAAGGCGCAACGATGCAGGAAAAGGAACTGATTTCTACTGTTACGGCTATTCTTGAAAAAGAGCTGACAGTTGCGCTGGGAATGTCGCTGCCACTCTTTCAGTTGGAGGCAAGACAAAAACAGGAAAAAGATAAGCTGAAAATTCAGATGTCGGCCAAACGGCAGGAAATTGAAAAAACACGCCGGCTGATCCGTGGTCTATATGAAAATTTTGTGCAAGGGTATTTTGACAAATGATGAATACTTTGAATTGAAGGCGGATTATGAATATGCTATCAATGCTCTGTCTGGTGAGATTGAAGTATTTGAAAAATCTATGGACTCCCTGGACAACCAGCTTGCCCGATACCGTGCAATGGAAAAGGATGCAAAAACACTGGCACAGGATCATGTGCTGACTGCAGAACTGATCGAACGGCTCATTGAACGAATTGAGATTGACCACGAGCGGAATATTCATGTAACCTTCCGTTTCAAAAATGAATTTCAGGGAAAGGCGGTGGAACTGTGCGCAACTATGTGATTGCCCTTTATATCCGTCTTTCTGTGGAAGATTTCAAAACCGAAAGTTTGAGCATACCAAATCAAAAACTGATTCTTCGTGAAAAAGCTATGTCTCTGCCGGAATGGGATAACAGTGAGATTTTGGAATTTATTGACAACGGTCATACAGGGACAAACTTTGAGCGTCCGGCGGTGCAGGAACTTTTAACAATGGTTCAGGCCGGAAAGATCAACTGTATTATTGTAAAAGACCTTTCCCGATTTGGACGTAACAGCATTGAAACCGGCTATTTTATTGAGCGGGTATTTCCTCTTTACCACACCCGTTTTATTTCCGTCAGTGATGATTTTGACACAGCTAATTTCAAAGGTGATACCGGAGGGATTGATATTGCTTTCAAGTATCTTATTAGCGAGTGTTATAGCCGGGATATGTCCATGAAAACCAAAAGTGCAAAATACGCAAAGATGCGTCGTGGGGAATATCAGAGTGTCATCTGTCCTTACGGCTATCGCAAGAGTGCAGACGGACGTATGGAACCGGACGAGGATGTTGCCCCGAATGTGCAGATGATATTTCAATGGGCGTCTGAAGGCAACACCGCAGCCGAGATCACAAGAAGATTGTATGCTATGAATATCCCCACCCCTGGGGAATATCGCAAACTTAAAGGCAAGGACTATTACAATGTTTCCCGAACAAACGGCGTTTGGAGTACATCAACGGTCCTGCGTATTTTAGAAGATCAAAGATATATCGGTACCTATGTAATTGGCAAGAGAAAGGTAAAAGAAATTGGCAGCCGACATACACAGTTAAAGGATGAAAGTGAGTGGTTCAAAATACCGAACCATCATCCGGCTATTGTAAGTGTGGATCTATTTGAGAAAGCCAATGCTTCAATTAAGCGTTTCTCTCTGTCAAATAAAAAGCCACGTGATTATCTGCTCCGTGGTAAGGTGTTCTGTGGATGCTGCGATCATGCAATGTCTCTACGAAATGGTGCGTGGTTTTATTGCCGTCATTCCGAGGTGGCTGAAACGCTTCCTTGTCATGGTGTGCGTATAAAGATGGCAGATCTGGAGCAGGTTGTATTTGAAACAATTCGGGCTCAAATGTGTCCGGCATTGGGAATTGATAGCAATAAGGATAAATTGGATTTGCAGACAGTTCAGCAGGCCGAACATGAAGAAAAACTCCGTTCTATTCAAGACAGCAAGCGGCATCTTTATGAGCAGTATGCACTCGGAGAGATTGATTTGGAAACCTATCGAACACGAAAAGCGGTTTATGACACGGAGCTGGTACAAGCCAAAAATGTTCATGCTGTCATTACTGCACAGACAAAGCAGATAAAAAGTGATTATGAGATTAAGCTGAAACAACAGGAAATTGTTCAGGAAGTCGGAAACGCCAACATGCTGACAAAAGCTCTGATTGACCGGCTTATCAACAAAGTTTACGTCTTTCCAGGAGATCGGATTGAGATTGAATATGCAACACAGGATTTCTTAGAAACAAAGCAATCTGAAAAGGAGGTATAACCGTGAACACCCATTTGAAACAGCTATGGGCAGCTATGAAGCTGCCCGAAAAACTTCAAAAAAAGTTATAAATTTTTTTGTCGTGGGCTTGACATACGGGTGTCGTAAATCGTGGATCCGAATACGCTTTACGCCGGTTTCCTGACAGCTACGCTGCATTTCCCGATACAGATAGCTTTTCGTGACCGGGAACATCCGGTCATCCAGGCCAATGTCGTACTGCATCTTCAAATACTCCTGCATCTCATCTGCCAGAAAGCGTGGCATCGTAATTGTGCGATTGCTCTTTTCCGTTTTGGGCGGTGTAATGATGTCTTTCCCGCCGGTGTGCTGAAATGTCTTGCTGATCGAGACTGTGCGTTTATCAAAGTCAAAATCCGCCGGGGTCAGTGCCAACAGTTCTCCCTCACGGATGCCGCACCAGTACAGCATCTCAAAAGCATAAAACGACAGTGGCTTGTCCATCATTGCGTCAATGAATTGCAGATACTCCTCCTTGGTCCAGAAAGCCATTTCACGATTTTTCTTCTTGCCCATATTCCCGGCTTTCTTGCAGGGATTTTCCCTCAGGTTGTAGTACCTGACGGCGTGATTGAAAATTGCGCTGATCTGGTTCTGGATGCTTTTGAGATACACCGGTGAGTAGGGCGCCCCGTCCTTGTCACGATAGTTGATTAGCTCATTCTGCCACCGAACGATCTGTTGCGGGGTGATGCTGCTCATTTTGAGTTTTCCAAAATAGGGGAGCAGTTTGGTGCGGATGATGTGTTCCTTGCTCTCCCAAGTGCTGTCCTTGATGCGGCTGCGCCGATCTTCCTCATAATGCTCCACAAAGCTTCGGAAGGTCATATTCAAGTCGGAACCCAATTTGTTAAGCTGCTCCCGCTCCCAGCTTTGTGCCTCTCGTTTTGTCTGAAAGCCACGCTTCTGGGATTGCTTTCGTTCTCCGTTCCAATCCGTGTACCGATAAATGACCCGCCAAGTGTTGGTTTTTGGTTCCTTATAAACTGCCAATGCGATTACTCCTTTCTCTCTGCACCGTAACAGGTGCGTTCCATAAAATATTGCTTGTTGACTCGCCCTGAAATCGTGAGAAAGCCTTTGCTTTTCAGTTCTTCATTCAGCTTTTGCACGATCTTGTAGGCATAGGACTTGGAAACGCCCAATTCCTGTGCCACTTCATCCACTTTCATAAAGCTCGTATTCTCCATTTCATCACCCCCTTCGTTTGCATATAATTTTCTTGTTTATCGTCGGAGAACTTTCTGACCGCATTCCGATTTGCCCGAGCGGATACACCATTACCGTGATGTATGACGGATATTCAGTTTTCGCAAATAACTTAACACTATTTGCTTAATGATTATACTAAACATATTCCGTTATGTCAAGTGATTTTCACAAAAGTATTAAACTTTTTTGTTTTATGTCACTTGACATATACTAAACATATATGATATAATGATTACACATTACATAAGTAAGGAGTGCAATTTTATGGCAATCGGAGAGAGAATTCGATTCTTCCGCAATTTGCGGGGAATGACGCAAAAATACTTGGGGCAGGTAGTCGGCTTTCCCGAAAAAACTGCGGATATTCGTATGGCGCAGTATGAATCCGGCAGCAGAACGCCTAAGGCAGAGCTGACGGAGAACCTTGCCAGTGCGCTGGGCGTCTCGCCGCTGGCGCTGTCCGTGCCGGACATTGACAGCTACAACGGATTAATGCACACTCTGTTTGCTCTTGAGGATTTATACGGTTTCCGTATTGGTAAACTTGATGATGAGCTTTGCATACGCCTTGATAAAGGTATGGGAACAAACTATCTTACAATGTTTGATATGTTTTCAGCTTGGCAAGAGCAAGCTGAAAAACTGAAGAATGGCGAAATTACAAAAGAGGAATATGACCACTGGCGTTATAACTATCCAAAGTTCAATGTTCTTAATAGTGATAAGGAGACTGCGAATGAATGATTTACCATTTGAAACACTGCTGAAAGCTAATGATTCAAATGACAGATGGTATCCTACACCAATTGACACTTTGAAATATTCAGTTAAGATTGACATGAGCATTGAAAACGCCAGGGCGCTGCATAGTAACATAGCATATAACTTGCAATACATTGAGTTTTTGGAAAAAGAACTTGAGGAATTGAACTTATCAAGTGTTGTATACATAATGGTTGTTAAAAACTATGTAATTACAAATATGTCAATTATTGAAGGGTTATTTACTAATATTGTAAAATCAAATGATTGGTGGAAAACTTCAGATTTGGAAAGTTTAGGAACAACTCAAGCCAATGAAACAAAATTTGGAGATCAAAAGTATATAATAAAAACCGAACTACTCAAAAAGGTTGAGCCATATAATGTTCAAATGAATTTGGACGAATTAATCAAAATTTTGAATCGACATCATTCCACTTTAGGAGTTGATCATCTTATTTATCCAGCACTAAAGCGATTAAAGGATTTGAGAAATAGAGTTCATCTACAGAAAACCGAAGGAAATACAGATCACGATTACAATGCGTTTGATTATTCGGTAAAAAACGAAATGAGCAAAATTCTACACAATATACTTACTTCGCCCAAAATAACAGACCGCCCCGAAACATTTAATTTTATTAAAAGCGAATAAAAAGGAAAAAGAGCTATCTGACTTCTCTAACAGAAATCAGATAGCTCTTTATTCTTGGATAATCTAAAATGTTGTCATTTTGTTGTCACGGAGCAATTCCCGGGCACAAAAGTCCAGCTTTTTCAAGGCTTTTCAGCCTTTCGGGTATTACTCAAATTCGATCGTTGCCGGGGGTTTGCCGGTGCAGTCGTAGAGGACGCGGTTGACGTGCTGGACCTCGTTGACGATGCGGCTGGTGACGGTTTGGAGCAGGCTCCACGGAATCTCGGCGGCTTCGGCCGTCATGAAATCGGTGGTGGTCACGGCGCGCAGGGCTACGGCATAGTCGTAGGTGCGCTCATCGCCCATAACGCCCACACTACGCATGTTGGTCAGCGCGGCGTAGTACTGGCTGATGCTCTTATCGAGACCGGCTTTTGCGATCTCCTCGCGCCAGATGGCGTCGGCTTCCTGCACCATCTTGACCTTATCCGGCGTGACTTCGCCGATAATGCGGATGGCAAGGCCGGGGCCGGGGAACGGCTGGCGGCTGACGAGGTATTCCGGCAGACCCAGCTCACGGCCGGCCTGACGTGTCTCGTCCTTAAAGAGGTCACGCAGCGGCTCGACGATCTCCTTGAAATCGACGTAATCCGGCAGACCGCCTACGTTGTGGTGCGACTTGATGACGGTGCTTTCGCCGCCGAGGCCGCTTTCCACGACGTCGGGGTAGATGGTGCCCTGCGCGAGAAAATCGACGGTGCCAATCTTCTTTGCTTCTTCTTCAAAGACGCGGATGAACTCTTCGCCGATGATCTTGCGCTTTTTCTCCGGCTCGGATACGCCGGCGAGCTTATCGTAGAAGCGCTGGCGAGCGTTGACGCAGACGAAATTGAGCTCGAACTGGCCGTTCGGGCCGAAGACCTCGCAGACTTCTTCCATCTCGTTCTTGCGCAGCAGGCCGTGGTCGACGAATACGCAGGTGAGCTGCTTGCCGACGGCTTTAGAGAGCATGGCTGCCGCAACGGAGGAATCAACACCGCCGGAAAGGGCGCACAGCACTTTGCCGTCGCCAATCTTCTCACGCAGCGCCTTGACGCTCGTCTCGACGAAGGAGCCCATTTTCCAGTCGCCCTTGCAGCCGCAGACGTTGTAGACAAAGTTGTGCAGCATCGTCTTGCCTTCCGGCGTGTGGAGCACTTCCGGGTGGAACTGGAAGCCGTAGAGGTTCTTTTCCGGCAGCTCGATGGCGGCGACCGGGCAGTTATCGGTATACGCGGAGATTGTGAAGCCTGTGGGCGCGGACTCGGCGTAGTCGTTGTGGCTCATCCAGCAAATGGTCTCCGGGCTGACGTTCTCAAAGACCTTGGACTTGGTATCGACGTGAACCAGCGTTTTGCCGTATTCACGCTCCGGCGCCTTGCAGACATGACCGCCGAGCAGATGCGTCATGAGCTGGAAGCCGTAGCAAAGTCCGAGCACGGGGATACCGAGATCGAAAATCGCGGGATCAATGGTCGGCGCACCGTCGACGTAAACGCTGTTCGGGCCGCCGGTGAAGATGATGCCCTTGGGGTTCTGCGCGCGAATGGCGTCAAGACCCACGCGGTAGGACACGATCTCGCAGTATACATTGCACTCGCGGACGCGGCGTGCGACTAGCTGGTTATACTGTCCGCCGAAGTCCACTACGAGCACTTTTTCGTTTTGTGGCATATTACACCCTGCCTTCCTGAATTTAAAACGTTGGTTCAACGATTGAATACAATTCTATTTTACTCCACTGTGACAGATTTTGCAAGATTGCGCGGCTTATCAATATCGCAGCCCTTCATGGAGGCGACATAGTACGCGAACAGCTGCATTGGGATGACCGAGAGGGAGGGGAGCATGAACGATGCGGTCTTCGGAATGTAGAACACCATATCTGTCTGCCCGGCAATCTCTTTTTTGTCTTCCGTCGCAACACCCAGCACGACAGCGCCGCGCGCCTTAACCTCTTTGATATTCGACATCATTTTATCAAAGAGGCGGGCGTCGGTCGCAAGCGCGATGACAAGCGTGCCGTCTTCGATGAGGGAGATCGGGCCGTGCTTGAGCTCGCCCGCGGCGTAGGCCTCGGAATGAATGTAGGAAATCTCCTTGAGTTTGAGGGAAGCCTCCAGAGACGCGGCGTAATCGACATTGCGGCCGATAAAGTACATGTCGCTCGCGTTGAAATACTTGGAAGCAAAGAACTGAATATTCTCCTTGTGCTTCAGCATTTCGTCAATCTGCTCCGGCAGCTTTTCGAGTGCCGCGATGTATGCACTGAGCTGCTCCTGCGTGAATTTGCCGAGCTGCTCGCCGATGTACAGCGCCAGAAGATAAATGACCGCAAGCTGCGTGCTGTATGCTTTTGTGGACGCGACGGAGATTTCCGGGCCTGCCCACGTATACAGCACGTCGTCCGATTCGGTTGCAATGGTGCTGCCGACAACGTTCACGACGGAGAGCACACGACAGCCCGCACGCTTCGCTTCGCGCAGCGCCGCCAGCGTATCGGCGGTCTCGCCGGACTGGCTGATGATGATCATGAGCGTGTTTTCGTTGAGGATTGGGTCGCGGTAACGGAACTCAGATGCAACATCCACTTCGACCGGGATGCGCAGCAGTTCTTCAAACGCGTACTTTGCCACGACGCCCACGTGGTACGCCGTGCCACACGCCACGATGTTGATTTTTGTGAAGCGGCGCAGCTCCTCGGCGGTCAAGGTGATGTCATCAAGCACGATGTGCCCGTTGCGGATACGCGGTGTAATGGTATCACGCACGGCTTTCGGCTGCTCGAAGATCTCCTTCATCATGAAATGCTCAAAGCCGCCCTTTTCGGCCGCTTCAATATCCCACTCGATGTGCTCAATCTCTTTTTCGACCGGCTCGCCGTCTGCGTTATAGAACTTCACGCCGTCGCGGGTGAGCTCTGCAATTTCGTTATCTTTTAAGCGGCAGATCTCACGCGTCTTTGATAAGATCGCGGGAATGTCGGACGCGATGAAATTTTCGCCCTGCCCGATGCCGATGATGAGCGGGCTGTCCTTGCGTACCGCGTAGATGCAGTCCGGGTGGTCGGCACTGATGATGCCGAGCGCATAGCTGCCCTCCACCTTGGAGATGACCTTTTCAATCGTCTCCAGAATGTCGCCCTTATCGTAGTATTCGAGCATCTGCGCGACAACTTCCGTATCGGTTTCCGATACGAACTGTACGCCGCGGCGCATGAGGTGCTGCTTGAGGTAGAGATAATTCTCGATGATGCCGTTATGCACAACGGCAAAACGACCGCCCTCGCTCACCTGCGGGTGCGAGTTCACATCGCTCGGTGCGCCGTGCGTCGCCCAACGCGTGTGGCCGATGCCGAGCGTACCGGTCAGTGCTTTGCCGCCGTCCAACAGGTCGCTCAGCACGCGCAGCCGGCCTTTCGATTTTACAACTTTCAATCCGTCTTCCGTGAAGACTGCTACACCTGCGGAGTCATATCCGCGGTATTCCAACTTTTCCAACCCCTGCAAGAGAACGGGTACTGCCTGATCGTTACCGATATAACCGACGATTCCGCACATATCCTAAACCATCCTTTCAGAATTTACAATTCAAAATTGGTTATTCTTTGTACAGTGAAAATATAACTGTATTTAATGATTTGCATGCAAAGTAGGGGAAAGCAGGCGGCTTGGGGCTGCCTGCTTTCTTAAGAATGTCTTAAATTAGCGATACATGATGTCTTCGCGGGCAGGGCCGTTCGAAACCATGCAGACCGGAACACCGAGGTGCTTTTCGGCAAACTCGACGTAATGACGTGCGTTCTCCGGGAGATCCTCGAACTTCTTGATGCCGCGAATGTCGCATTTCCAACCCGGGAGCTTCTCGAAAATCGGCTTGCAGCGCTTGAGCTCCGTGGTGGTCGGGAAGTAATCAATCTGCTTGCCGTCGAGCTCGTAGCCGACGCAGACCGGAATCTCATCGAGATAGCCGAGTGCATCAAGTACGGTCATGGCAACGCCGGTTGCGCCCTGCACCTGGCATCCATAGCGGGCTGCAACGAGGTCGAGCCAGCCGACACGACGCGGACGGCCGGTGGTAGCACCGTACTCGCCCTTATCGCCGCCGCGCTTTCTCAGCTCTTCCGCTTCATCGCCGAAAATCTCGGAAACGAACTCGCCTGCGCCGACAGCGCTGGAATACGCCTTAACGACCGTGTAAATCTCTTTGATCTCATACGGCGGGATGCCGCCTGCACCCACAGCGCCGAAGCCGGCGATCGGGGAGGAGGAGGTGACCATCGGATAAATGCCGAGGTCCGGGTCCTTCAGGGAGCCGAGCTGACCCTCGAGCAGAATGGTTTTGCCTTCCTTAACGGCGTTGTGGAGAATGGTGAATGTATCGGCCACATACGGCGCGATGAGTTCCTTGTACTCCATGAGCTTTGCGTAAATCTCTTCGCGGTCGAGCGGCTCTACCTTATAAAGTTCGGTGTAGAGTACATTCTTGAGATCGAGCACATGGTCAATCTTCTCCATCAGGTCCTCTTTGCTGCCAAACAGCTCGCTGACCTGAAAGCCGATCTTTGCGTACTTATCGGAATAGAACGGTGCGATACCGCTCTTGGTGGAACCAAAGGACTTAGAAGCCAGACGAGCTTCTTCCATGCCGTCCAGTGCCTTGTGGTACGGCATAACGATCTGGCAGCGGTTGGAGATGAGGATGTTCGGCATCGGAACACCCTGTTCCGTTACAGCCTTGAGCTCGTCGATGAAGTTTTCAACGGAGAGCGCAACGCCGTTGCCAATGATATTGAGGATGTTCTTTCTAAAAATACCGGAGGGCAGCTGATGCAGAGCAAAGCGACCGTAATTGGTGATGATCGTGTGGCCGGCGTTGCTGCCGCCCTGGAAACGAACAACGATATCGGAATCTTCCGCCAGAATATCGGTGATTTTGCCTTTTCCTTCGTCGCCCCAGCAGGCGCCGACAATTGCTTTTACCATAATAGTTCAAGCCTTTCTAATATATATTTATTTCCTCCCAAAGCCGTTTAAAACGGCGGGGTGAATTACAGATTGATTTCTGCGGTCTCTGTTTCGGTGTCTGCATAGCGATCGAGAATCGGCTTTACGACATCGTGAAGGAAAATTTCGGTCTGGCGCGGTGCGCGGCCGACATACTTGTGCGGGTCTACGATGCCTTTGAGCTCGTCGAGTGTGACGCCGAAGATCGGGTCGTTTGCGATGCGCTCCAGAAGGTCGTTTTCACCGCCCTCTTCCTTAATGACCTTAGAGGCTGCCATGGAGTGCACGCGCACGTGCTCGTGCAGCTCCTGACGGTCTGCGCCGCGCTTTGCGGCGTCCATCATGATGTTTTCCGTCGCCATGAACGGCAGCTCGCGGCGGAGGTGCTGCTCGATGACCTTCGGGTAAACCACAAGGCCGTCCGCAACGTTCATTACAAGGTTCAGGATCGCGTCGGTCGCAAGGAAAGCTTCCGGCACGCTGATGCGCTTGTTCGCGGAGTCGTCCAGCGTGCGTTCAAACCACTGCGTAGAAGCGGTAATCGCCGGGTTCAGCGCGTCTACGACAATGTAGCGTGCAAGGGAGGCGATACGCTCGCTGCGCATCGGGTTGCGCTTATACGCCATGGCGGAGGAACCGATCTGGTTCTTCTCAAACGGCTCTTCCACTTCCTTCAGGTGCTGCAGAAGACGGATGTCATTCGAGAATTTTGCGGCGCTCTGCGCGATGCAGCTCAAAACGTTCAGCATCTGACTGTCAAGCTTACGCGGGTAGGTCTGGCCGGAGACGGCAAAGCAGCTCTCATAGCCCATTTTCTCGGCGATTTTCGCGTCGATCTTTGCGGCCATTTCATCGTTGCCGTCGAAAAGCTCAAGGAAACTTGCCTGTGTGCCCGTGGTGCCCTTGGAGCCGAGCAGCTTCGCTTTGCTGAGCTGATACTCCACGTCTTCAAGGTCCATCAGAAACTCCTGCATCCACAGCGTGGCGCGCTTGCCCACGGTGGTCGGCTGTGCCGGCTGGAAGTGGGTGAAGGCGAGCGTGGGCAGATCTTTATATTCTTCCGCAAAATGGGAAAGAATGCGGATGACATTGACGAGCTTCTTCCTAACAATCTTCATGGCTTCCGTCATGATGATGATGTCGGTGTTGTCGCCGACATAGCAGCTTGTTGCACCGAGGTGGATGATGCCGGCAGCCTTCGGGCACTGCTGGCCGTAGGCATACACATGGCTCATCACGTCGTGGCGCACAAGGCGCTCGCGCTCTTCGGCGACTTCATAGTTGATGTCCTCGGCGTGTGCCTTCAGCTCATCGACCTGTTCCTGCGTGACCGGCAGACCGAGCTCCATTTCGCTCTCTGCAAGGGCGATCCAAAGGCGGCGCCAGGTCTTGAACTTCATGTCCGGCGAAAACAGGTACTTCATCTCTTTGTCGGCATAGCGGGAGGACAGGGGGGATTCATACGTATCTCTCATGTTTATCTTTTCCTTTAATCAAATAAATAACAAACGGAGAATGCGGCAATAAACCGCGTAAACGGAGCCTCCGCGTTTTCGGGGACTCCGTTTCGTTATATGCTTTACAGTCAGTTCAGGCCGATGCGCTTCATCATTTCGGCATAAGCCTCTTCCACACCGCCCATGTCGCGGCGGAAACGGTCCTTATCGAGCTTTTCATGGGTGTTGATGTCCCAGAAGCGGCAGGTATCCGGGGAAATCTCGTCTGCGAGGATAATCTCGCCGTCGGAGGTCTTGCCGAATTCGATCTTGAAGTCGATGAGGTCAACGCCGATGCTCTTGAAGAACTCCAGCATGAGCTCGTTGACCTTCAGAGCCATCGAGCTGATCTTATCAATCTCCTCCTGCGTTGCAAAGCCGGCAGCGAGGATATGGTAATTGTTGACCATCGGGTCGCCGAGATCGTCGTTCTTGTAGCAGAACTCCAGGACCGGTACGCGCATGGGAGTGCCTTCCTCAAGGCCGAGGCGCTTAGAGAGACTGCCGGCTGCCTTGTTGCGGACGATGACTTCGAGCGGAACGATGCTGACCTTGCGCACGACGGTGTCGCGGTCGGAAAGCTCTTCTACAAAGTGGGTCTTGATGCCGTGCTTTTCAAGCAGCTGGAACATGAAGTTGGACATACGGTTGTTGACAACGCCTTTGCCGACGATGGTGCCCTTCTTGAGGCCGTTGAACGCGGTCGCGTCATCTTTATAGGAAACGATGCAATAATCCGGGTTCTCCGTTGCGTAAACTTTCTTTGCTTTGCCCTCGTAGAGTAATTCGGTCTTCTGCATAATACATTACCATACCTTTCTTCATTGAGCGTTTGGCGCGGGCGAAAAGCCGAAAACGGCAAAATTTTCTCCCGTGCATTATCATACACTTTAATTCTATAGAAAAGTGCACCGAATGTCAATCTTTTTCCGAAAACCGCCGTGCAAGAATTCGTACAATTTCAGGGTATGAGACGAAAGAATACTGGTGCTTTTACAACAAAAGAAAGTGAACTTGCAGAATTGAAACAGGTTTCCTTCAAAATTCATCGCTTTGCGGTGCTGAAACTTTTTTGAAATTTTTCGCAAAAACATATTGAAAACACGAAAAACCTGTGGTAAAATGTAAACGTTTTCAGGAAACGGGCAAAAAGGCCCAAAAGACCGAAGGGAGATCTTTTTGCAGGATTTAAAGGTGAAAACTGCGTTTCCTGTGCTTTTCTTATTTTTCAATCTATTTTCTAAGGAGCGATCGTTATGTCTTATGTAAGCGAACAGCTGGAACACCTTAAAAAGCTTAATTCCAATGAGCCGGAATTCATTCAGGCTGCAACGGAAGTTCTCACCACTTTGGAGCCGGTCATTGAAGCAAACCCGCAGTATGAGGCTGCCGGTATCTTGGAGCGTCTCACCGAGCCGGAGCGCCAGATCATGTTCCGCGTGCCGTGGGTCGACGATAACGGCAAGGTTCATGTGAACCGCGGCTACCGCGTACAGTTCAACTCTGCGATCGGTCCGTATAAGGGCGGTCTGCGTCTGCACCCGTCCGTTAACCTTGGCATCATCAAGTTCCTCGGCTTCGAGCAGATTCTCAAGAACTCCTTGACCGGTCTGCCCATCGGCGGCGGTAAGGGCGGCTCCGATTTCGACCCGAAGGGCAAGAGCGACCACGAGATTATGGTGTTCTGCCAGAGCTTCATGACCGAGCTTTACAGACACATCGGCGCTGATACGGATGTACCGGCGGGCGATATCGGCGTAGGCGGCAGAGAAATCGGCTACCTCTACGGCCAGTATAAGAGAATCCGTAACTGCTATGAGGGTGTTCTCACCGGCAAGGGTCTCACCTACGGCGGCTCCCTCGCCCGTACGGAAGCGACGGGCTACGGCCTGCTGTACTTCACCGATGCGATGATGAAGAAGAACGGCATGGATATTAAGGGCAAGACGGTTGTTATCTCCGGCGCCGGCAACGTTGCAATTTATGCAACCGAAAAAGCACAGCAGCTTGGCGCTAAGGTTGTTACCATGTCTGATTCCACCGGCTGGATCTACGACGCGGAGGGCATCGACCTCGCAGCTGTCAAGGAGATCAAGGAAGTTAAGCGTGCACGTCTCACCGAGTACAAGAAGTACAGACCGAACAGCGAGTACCACGAGGGTAAGGGCGTTTGGACGGTTCCGTGCGATGTGGCTCTGCCGTGCGCAACGCAGAACGAACTGAACGAAGAAGACGCGAAGACGCTCGTTAAGAACGGCGTACAGGTTGTTGCCGAGGGCGCGAACATGCCGTCCACCATTGAGGCTACGAATGTCTTCCAGCAGGCCGGTATTCTGTTTGCACCGGGCAAGGCTGCAAACGCAGGCGGCGTTGCGACTTCTGCTCTTGAGATGAGCCAGAACAGTGAGCGCCTCTCCTGGAGCTTTGAAGAAGTTGACGCAAAGCTGAAGGGCATCATGGAGAACATCTTTGCAAACGTAGACGCGGCTGCCGAGAAGTACGGCCACCCGAAGAATTATGTCATGGGCGCAAACATCGCGGGCTTCGTGAAGGTCGCAGATGCTATGCTCGCACAGGGCATTGTCTGATCCTGATTTGATTTAAAACAGAATAAAGCTTAAAAAGGCGCTGTGTGGTTTAAAACCTGCACGGCGCCTTTTGCTTATTAAGGAAGTCATTCTAAACGATGGAGGATGGAATAACACAAACAAAATTTTTCACAGCGGGATGAAAAAGTAAATACGGAAAATAAAAAAATGGACACCAAAACGATGTCCATAATTTTATTGACCAGTTCTTTTATACTGCTCTTGTAACCTTGCCGGAACGCAAGCAGCGGGTGCAGGCGTATACACGCTTCGGTGTACCGTTAACAAGTGCCTTTACTCGTCTGATATTCGGTTTCCAAGTTCTGTTGGAACGTCTGTGGGAGTGGGAAACCTTGATGCCGAAGGATACGTCCTTTCCGCAAATTTCACATTTAGCCATCTATCTGCACCTCCTTAAAGTGCCTAATTCTTCATTGCAACGTTAGTATTGTAGCAGAAACGAACGCAAAATGCAAGATTTATTTTTAAAAATGGGAACTAAATTTTGAAAAAACTCGCTTTTCCGCATCTTTTGCTAAAACGAAAAGATGTTCACAGAATGTTTTTAAGGAAAAGAATTGTTTTTTCGTCCTCTATGCTTTATAATTCTATAAGGTATATCCGAAACCGTTTTCGGGTGCACCCCACAGAAAGAGGTGTTATATTTGCTTTTTAATTCGATCATGACCTTGCTGCGCGGCGGCGCTGTTGATCCGCTCAGTGTTATCATTCAGATTTTAGCCACACTCGTCATCGTTTTCCTTGCGCTGCCGCTGCACGAGCTTGCGCACGGTTGGGTGGCGTACAAGCTCGGCGACCCTACCGCAAAGTATGAGGGTCGCTTGACGCTGAACCCGCTTGCAAGCATTGACCCGATGGGTGCGATGTTCCTTTTGCTTTTCGGCATCGGTTGGGCAAAGCCCGTGCCGATCGACAGCCGGTATTTTAAAAATCCGCGCTCCGGCGTGGCACTCACGTCCCTTGCGGGCCCGGCGGCGAACCTGCTTGCATCTTATGTTGGCTGCGTTATTTATTATGCTATTGCGGCTTTTGCGCCGTACAACGCGTTTGTGCATTACATTTTACTGTTCTTCAGCTATTTTTCGTTTATCAACGCGGTGCTGGCGGTCTTCAACCTTGTGCCGCTGCCGCCGCTTGACGGCTCCAAAATTCTGGCGGCGCTGCTTAGCGACCGCGCACGCTACAAGTTCTACCAATACCAGAACATGCTCTCCATGATCGGCATGCTGCTCATCGTTTCCGGTGCGCTCACGGGTCCGCTGAGTGTGCTTGAAAACGCCGTATACGGCGGTGTGAGCTGGCTTGCGGCGTTGCCGTTCCGTCTGGCCGGCGTATTGTGATCGTGTATGAACATGGAAAAAACGGAAACACTTTCCTATAAGCTCGATGTGTTTGAGGGTCCGCTCGACCTGCTGCTCAACCTCATCGCAAAAAACAAACTCAATATCTACGATATTCCTATCGCAGAGCTTTTAGAGCAGTACATGGCGCAGATTCACGAGATGCAGGCGGCAGATATGGACGTTGCGAGCGAATTTCTCGAGATGGCGGCGCGTCTTGTGCATATCAAAAGTATTTCACTGCTGCCGAAAAAGGAAGAGGAAGCGGCATTGAAGCAAGAGCTGACCGGTCAGCTGCTTGAATATCAGCAGTGCAAAGATGCGGCCATGCGTCTGCGCGAGCGGTTTTCGCTCGACGGCATCGTGCGTGCGCAGGCGGATATTCCCGCAGATCTCACCTATAAGCGCCGTCATAAGCCGCAGGAGCTGCTTTCGGCGTATTTGTCGATGCTCGGCAAAAAGAAACCGCCGGAGCCGCGAAAGCCGGAGGACACCATCTCAAAGCTCATCACGCGCCGTGTGGTCTCCGTGGCTTCGCAAATTGTTTTCGTGCTGCGCAGCCTGTGGAAAAAGCGGCATGTGTCGTTAAAAGAGCTGTTCCGCGGCAAAAACGACCCCTCGGAGCGCGTGGCGGCGTTCCTCGCCGTTTTGGAGCTTGTCAAGGACAAGCGATTGCGCGTGGACGGTGACGGCGAAGACTGCGAGATCAAACTGACGAACGGAGGCGAGTAAGCTGAATAAAAAGAAAATGCTCGGCATGATGGAGGCAATCTTATTCGCGTGCGGCGACCCGATCGACATCGATAAGCTGGCGCAGGCGCTTAACACCGAGGAAGAGAACGTTCTGGAGCTCAGCCGAACGCTTCAGGCGAAATATAACAAGGAAGAAAGCGGCATCCATTTGCTGCAATTAGACCACACCTTGCAGTTTGCCGTGAATCCCGTGTTTTTGGCACCGGTGCGCACAGCGTTAGACCTCAGAAGCAGCGCGCCGCTCTCGCAGGCGGCCATGGAGGTGCTGGCGGTCATCGCATATAATCAGCCTGTCACGAAAGCGTTTGTGGAGCAGGTGCGCGGCGTGGATTGCTCGGGCGTCATCGGCAGCCTGGTGCAGAAAGCGCTCATTGAAGAGCGCGGGCGACTCGACCTTCCCGGTAAGCCGCTATTATACGGCACGACGGAAAATTTCCTGCGTTGCATGGGTATCCGCTCGCTTTTGGAGCTGCCGCCTTTGCCGCAGGAGGAAGAAACCGAAAATGCACCTCAAAACGACGGGGCAGACAAAGCATGATCGTTTTATGGATTCTGCTCGGGCTCATCGCGCTGATCTTTCTTCTGCTGTGCATCCCTGTGCGGTTCAATCTGAACTATAACGGAGAGGCGACCGTTTTTATACGGTATCTCTTTTTAAAATACCGCGTACTTCCCGCACCGGAGAAAAAACCGGAGCCGAAAAAAGAGAAGAAACCAAGCGAAAACAAGTCTGAAGAAAAAGCCAAGGAGAAAAAACCGAACCCGCTTTTGCAGCAGGTGAAAAAATATAAGGAAGCAGAGGGACTTACGGGACTTTTAACGCTCGCGAAAGATTTGTTAAAAGCCACCGGCACGCGCTTTGGAAAGCTTTTAAAGCACATAAAGCTGAAAGATTTCGACCTATACGTGCTCGTCGGCGGCGGGAAAGATGCCGCCGAAATTGCTATCCTGTACGGAGAGGTGTGTGCGGGCGTCTACCCGGCTGTGTCGGTCTTGCTCGGCTTAACAAACTGCAAGTCGCCGCATGGACGTGTTTCCGTCGATCTCGATTACAGCATAAAGGAGTCGAAGGTTTTATGTACGGCAAGCGGTGCGGTGCGTCCGCTGTTCGTCGTGCACCACGGTGTGCAGTTTATACTGCGCACGATATTGCCGTTTTACAATAAATTTCAAAGTGCCGGAAAGCCTGCCGTAAAATCCGCAGCGCCGGCAGCAAATAAAAAGGAGAGAACAACATGAGTGAAAATAAGGTCAACAACCTGCTCGGCGTTTCCATGGATAAAATCAAGGAAATGGTGGACGTGAACACCGTTATCGGCGATCCCATCACCGCGCCGGACGGCACCACGGTCATCCCGGTTTCGCGTGTGAGCTACGGCTTTGCAGGCGGCGGCTCCGACCTGCCTTCTAAAGCGCAGCCGGAAAAGGGCCTCTTTGCCGGTGGCAGCGGCGCGGGCATTACCATTCAGCCTATTGCGTTTTTGGTAATCTCGAACGGCAATGTGCGCATTTTGCAGATTGAGCCGTATGTTTCGTCTGTCGATCGCGTTGTGGCGAGTGTGCCGGACGTAGTGGACAAGATCGCCGGACTTTTCAACAAGGATAAGAAAGACAAAGAGGACGAGGATATTTCTCTGCCCCCGCAGTATTGATTGTATAATCCAGCCGCCTGCCGCGTATACATGCCGTGGCAGGTGGTGATTTTTGCGAAAGATACTTTGTGTTTTGCTGGCGGTCGTTTTTGTGTGGGGCAGTCTGCCTGTTTCGGCGGAGACGGCGGAGTCCGTAAGCGTTTCGGCGTATGCCGCCGTACTGTATGAGCCCGTGAGCGGCACGGTCTTATTTGAAAAGAACAGCCGCGAGGTACTGCCCGTTGCGAGCACGACGAAAATCATGACGGCGCTGTTGGCATTTGAAAGTGAGCATAGGGGTGATCCCGTGACGATCACGCCGGAAATGGTAAGCGTGGAGGGCTCCTCTATGGGGCTGCGCGCCGGGGAGGTGCTTGCACTCGGCGACATCGCCTGCGGCATGATGATGGCCTCCGGCAACGATGGTGCGAATGCGATAGCGCTGTATCTGTCCGATTCGACGGAAGCATTTTCCGAGAAAATGAACGCGCGCGCCGCAGAGCTCCATATGATGCAGACGCATTTCGTCACGCCCTCGGGGCTCGATGCCGAGGGGCACGGCTCCACGGCGTATGACATGGCGCTGCTTGCCGCAGAAGCGATGCAAAATGAAGAGTTTGCCGCGGCGGTGGGGCAGACGACGCTTTCCGTGCCGCTTATTTCGCCCGAAAAAACCGTGCGGTATGAAAATCACAATCGTTTATTAAATCTGTACCCGGACTGCACGGGCATCAAAACGGGCTTTACGAAAAAGGCCGGGCGCTGTCTTGTGTCTTCCGCAGAGCGGGACGGCGCACGGCTCATTTGTGTGACATTAAATGCCCCGGACGACTGGAACGACCACATGAATTTGTACGATTACGGCTTTGCACAGCTTGCAGAGCGAACATATACGGCTGGTTTTCAGTTGATTTCGCTTCCCGTTGTCGGTGGTGAAAAAGAGTGCATAAGTCTCACGCTCCAAACGCAGGAAAGCGCCGTTTTGCCGAAAGATGTGACGGTCACGGCGAGGTGCATTCTGCCGCAATTTGTGTATGCGCCGGTAGAAAAAGGCGACGTAATCGGCTGCGTACGATACAGCGTGAACGGCAAGGTTCTAAAGGAAACACCGCTTGTTTCAAGCGAAGATTGTGCTTTGCAAAAGGACGAACGCACATGGCTTCAAAAGTGGTTCGCCCGCTTTTTGAGAAGCACAAGCTTTATAAATTGAGAGATACAGAGAAAGGTTTTGAACTATGGCTAAAGATACAAGACTGCAAAAGATGCTTGCGGAGTGCGGCATCGCTTCGCGCCGCAAGGCAGAGGAGATGATCGCGGCGGGGCGCGTTGCGGTCAACGGCGTCCGCGCGCAGATCGGCGACAAGGTGGACGTGAAGAAAGACAAGGTTACCGTAGACGGTCAGCGCGTGCAGACCGTGGACGAAAAGGTGTACATAATGGTGCATAAGCCGCGCAGCTATTTGACCTCCATGTCCGACGACCGCGGCAGAAAGTGCGTCAGCGAGCTTGTGGAGGAGCTGCCTGTTAGATTATTCCCCATCGGCCGCCTCGATAAAGACTCCGAGGGCTTGCTGCTCATGACAAACGACGGCGATTTTGCAAATCTCATCGCGCACCCGTCTACACATGTGCCGAAGGTGTACCGTGTTACGGTGCGCCCCGGCGTAACGGAAGAACAGCTGACGCGCCTTGCAGTCGGTGTGGAAATCGACGGCAGAATGACCGCCCCGGCTTCCGTGCGTGTTTTGGAGCAGCAGCCCGGCCGCGTGGTGCTGGAATTCGTGCTGCATGAGGGCCGCAACCGCCAGATCCGCAACATGTGTGAAGCAGTGGGCCTTGAAGTGGCCAGACTGAAGCGCACGGCCATCGGCGCGGTGAAGCTCGGCATGCTGCCGCAGGGGCGCTTCCGTGACCTGACCCCGGACGAAGTGCGCAGATTACGCGCCGCCGCACAGAAAAAAGGAAACGCGCAGAACACACAGCGCGAGGAGGAAAAACAAAATGCTGCAAATCGTACCAATGGCGGAAAAAACAGAAGAAGCCGCCCTGCTGGCAAAAACAGAGGGCGCACCCGATAACGGCCGTGTGCTTGTGATGACGGATGGCGAAGAAACGCTCGGCTATGTCGTCGTCGCGCTTGAAGACGACACGCTTGTGTTCTACGGCTTTTCCGTCTCCGGGCAGACCGATTTCACAAAAGCAAAGCCCGACCCCATGACGACTTTTGTGCTTGATACACTTATGCGCTCCGCCGCGTCGTTCGGCGAGACGAACGGCATGAATCACATCCGCACCGCGTTCCCAGATTTTTTTGATTTCTTCAAGCAGCGCGGGTTTGCGGTTGCGGAAGATTACGCCGAAGCGCCGATGAGCCTCATCGTGCATTACGAATAAACCCCAAAATGCCGCAAAGCGAAACCTCTTTATGCGGTATTGCATCAAAATTGCCGCGGGCTGCTGCCTGCGGTGTTTTGTTTTTTCCGAAAATTCCGATTTTCGCCCGCGATAGGTTGCATTTTCCGGCTTAAAATGGTAAAATATCTTGATAGAATTAAAGTCGGGTACTATGTCCTCTGTGAGGAACACAAAATATCCCGAAAAACATAGACAGAATTTTAGAAAAGAGATGATCCTATGCTGAAAAGCATGACCGGGTACGGCCGCTGCGAAGAAACCGTCAACGGCAGACACATTACGGCGGAGCTGAAATCGGTCAACCACAAGTATTTTGAGTTTTCTCCCCGTGTGACGCGCGGCTACGGATTCCTTGAGGATAAGCTGAAAACCTACGTGCAGAGCCGTGTGGCACGCGGCAAGATCGATTTTTATTTGAGCATTGAGACACTGGAGGACACGGATGTCGTCGTCAGTGTGAACCACTCGCTTGCCGCGGGTTATATTGCGGCGTTCCGCGAGCTTTCCGAGCGCTACCATCTGCCGGACACCGTTACCGTCAATTCTCTTTCGCGCTACCCCGATATTTTTTCCGTGCACAAGGCGCCTGAGGATGAGGAAGCCATTTGGGCAGACGTGAAGCAGGTTGCTGAAAAAGCGGTGGACGCGTTTATTCAAATGCGCGAGACGGAGGGACAGCGCCTTTACGAGGACGTCATGTCTCGTGCAGAGACGATTTTAAACATCGTCGGGCAGATTGAAGAGCGCTCCCCGGAGACCGTCACGGAATACCGCGAGCGTCTGGAAGCAAAGCTGCGCGAGGTACTGAATGACACCACGATCGACGAGCAGCGCATTTTGACCGAAGCCGCCATTTTTGCGGATAAGGTCGCCGTGGCGGAAGAAACCGTGCGTCTGCGCAGCCATTTCGACCAGCTTAAGGCGTTCTTGAGCGCCGAAGAGCCCTCCGGTCGAAAAATGGATTTTCTTGTACAGGAAATGAACCGCGAAGCGAATACGATCGGCTCGAAGGCCAGCGATTCCAAGATCGCCTACATGGTTGTGGATATCAAGGCCGAGATTGAAAAGATCCGCGAGCAGATCCAGAACATCGAGTAAGGAGCGTTTATTATGCAGCTTGTGAACATCGGCTTTGGCAACATGATTTCCGCAGAGCGCATGATCGCCATTGTCAGCCCGGAATCCGCGCCGATTAAGCGCATCGTGCAGGATTCAAGGGAACGCGGCGCCTTGATCGATGCCACGTGCGGCAGAAAAACGCGCACCGTCATCATCATGGACAGTGACCATGTGGTGCTTTCCGCTTTGCAGCTGGAGACCGTTGCAAACCGCTTTAACACCGGCGAAAAAGCAGAAGACCCCGTTGAAGCGGAAGCCCCGAATGTATAAATAACGGAAAAGAAAGGAATGTTTCCGATGAAAAAAAGAGGACTGCTTGTTGTCGTTTCATCGCCCTCCGGCGGCGGCAAGGGGACCATTTTAAAAGAATTGTTCCGCCGCAATGAGAATCTTAAAATGTCCGTTTCCGCCACCACGCGCGCTCCGCGCCCGGGGGAGGAACACGGCGTGCACTATTACTTCATCACAAAAGACGAGTTCAAAACGAACATCGAAAACCATGCGATGCTCGAATATGCAGAATATTGCGACAACTTCTACGGCACGCCGAAAGCGCCGGTTGAAAAGTGGCTTGAGGAAGGGCGCGATGTCGTGCTTGAGATTGAGGTGCAGGGCGGCAGACAGATTAAAAAAGTCGCGCCGGACTGCGTGAGCCTTTTCATCCTGCCGCCGTCCTTAAAGGTGCTTGAAAAGCGTCTGCGCGGCAGAGGCACCGAAACAGAAGAAGTTATAGAGAAGCGCCTCGCTGCCGCGGCAGACGAGATCCGCTGCGTAAAAGATTACGATTACGCCGTCATCAACGACACGGTCGAACAGGCCGTGCTTGATATAGAAGCCATTTTAGCCGCGGAGAAGCTGCGTGTTTCCCGCGAAAAAGATATAGCAGAAAGGATCCTGAACCATGCTTAAACCGTCCTGTAACATCATTAAAACCCCGCACAAGAGCTATTATTCCGTTGTTATCGCCGTTGCAAAGCGCGCAAGAGAAATTACACAGGAAGCGGAAGACAACAATGAAATCATCGTTGAAAAGCCGGTTGATCTGGCCGTGCAGGACTTCGTCGATGAGAAGTATAAGATCATCGAGCCGGACGAGATTGACGGCTAATTTACCGTAAAGGGAGTTTTTGCTTTGCTGGCGCAGTTGGCCTTGGAGAATACCACATATCGGTTTGATAAGCCGTTTACGTATAGTGTGCCGCAGGCATTGGAAGCGGCGGTACGTCCGGGCGTACGCGTTACTGTGCCGTTCGGCGCAGGCAACCGCACGCGCGTCGCTATGGTGCTCTCTACGTCGTATGAAAGCGATGCAGGGCAAAAGCTGAAAGCCATCGCGTCTGTTTTGGACAAAGAGCCGCTTTTGGATGACGAAATGCTGGCGCTCATCCCATGGATGAAAAGCCGCTGCTTCTGCACACTGTACGATGCCGTAAAGGTCATGATTCCTGCCGGCATCGGCTATAAGCTTGTAAACCGCTATCGCATGAATGCCGCGTTCAAAAACTATGACCGCGAAGCGTTCACGGATACCGCGTGGCAGATTATCGTGGCGCTGACGGCGGCAAAAAACGGACTTACCGGCGCAGAACTCACCGAAAGGCTCGGCATAGAAGAAAAAAGCAGCGATCTGCTTTCGCTGCTCGAAAACGGCACGGTCATACGCGAAAACGCGGCGTCCCGCAATGCGGCGGATGCCACTACGCGCATGGTCTGTGCCGTGCCGGATTTTTCCGGCAAGCTGACTCCGAAGCAGCAAAGCGCGTTCGATACGCTGTGCGCCATCGGCACCGTAACCGTGCGCGAGCTGAGCTACTATACCGGCGTGAGTGCGGGTATCATCCGCACGCTTGCCGATAAGGGCGCAGCGGAGATTTTTGAAGTCGAGCGCTTCCGACGCCCAAAGCAGGAAATGGCAGACATCAGGCTGCCGCAGACGCTTTCGGCAGAGCAGATGAATGTGGCAAATGACATTCTGCGCGAATGCGATGCGGCAGAACCGATGGTCGGTCTGCTCTACGGTGTGACGGGCTCCGGTAAAACCGCCGTGTTCCTGCATGTCATTCGCCATGTGCTTACGGTTGGCAAGGGCGTCATCGTCACGGTGCCGGAGATTTCTCTTACCCCGCAGACGCTTGCCGTGTTTACGGCGGCGTTCGGCGATACCGTTGCGGTTTTCCACAGCGGGCTTTCCGTTGGCGAGCGCATGGATGAGTGGAAGCGCGTGCGCACCGGCAGGGCGAAAATTGTCGTCGGCACGCGTTCTGCCGTGTTCGCGCCTGTGCAGAATCTCGGGCTCATCGTCATGGACGAGGAGCAGGAGAGTACGTATAAATCGGAGAGCACGCCGCGCTACCACGCACGGGACATCGCGAAGTTTCGCGTAAATTATAACCGCGCTTACTGCCTTTTATGCTCCGCTACGCCGTCGGTTGAGTCCTACTACATGGCGCAAAGCGGCAAGTACCGCTACCACGCGCTGCACCACCGCTACGGCGATGCCGTTGTGCCTACGGTGCAGCTTGTCGATATGAACAACGAAGATCTCTACCGCGGCAAGCCGATGATCAGCATGGCGCTGGCGCGTGCGGTCTCCGAAAATATCCGCGCGGGCAGGCAGTCCATTTTGTTGCTCAACCGCCGCGGCTACCACACGTATGCCGTGTGCAAGGACTGCAAAACGGTCGCCGCGTGCCCGAACTGCTCCATTTCCATGACATACCACGCGGCGAATAACCGCCTGATGTGCCACTACTGCGGCCATTCCGAACCGGCTTACGTGCGCTGTAAGGCGTGCGGCGGTGAGCTGACCTTTTCCGGCGGCGGCACGCAGAAGGCGGAGGATCAGCTGCGGGAGGCGTTCCCGGAGGCGCGCATTCTACGCGTGGATACCGATACCACCGCGAACAAATACGCACTTGAAAAGAAGCTCAACGCATTTGCAAACGGCGAGTATGACATCATGATCGGCACGCAGATGGTTGCAAAGGGGCTTGATTTCGAGAACGTCACGCTTGTCGGCGTACTTTCGGCAGATCAGTCCTTATACAGCGATGATTACCGCAGCAATGAGCGCACATTCGACTTACTTACACAGGTCGTGGGGCGTGCGGGGCGCGGGCGCTACCGCGGCACGGCGCTCATTCAAACGCATGTGCCGGAAAACCCGTACCTGCACCTTGCCGCCGCGCAGGATTACGAAAGCTTTTTTGAAACGGAAATTCGTTTCAGAAGGGCCATGCTGTATCCGCCGTTTGCGGATCTTTTGCAAATCGGCTTTGTGGGCGAAAAGGAAGACACCGTGCGTGCGGCAGCGGAGCATTTCTCCGCGCTGCTTGCAGAGACGTTCCGCCGGGACTATCCCAACTTGCCGCTGCGTTTATTACGCGCCTCTGCGGCATCCGTGTCACGTATGGGCGGCAAATATCGATATAAGATTATCATGAAATACAAGAATTCCAAGGCGTTTCGGGATGCCATTGCGATGCTTTTGAGCGTATTTTCAAGCGATAAGCGTTTTTTGAGCGTCACCGCGTATGCAGACCCGAACCCCGATGCGATTTTGTAACAGAAATTTGAATTCACAGGAAAGGAGTGCCGCAAATGGCGCTTAGAAATATTGTGAAAAAGGGCGACGACGTGCTGACCAAAATGTGCCGCCCGGTCGAAAAATTCGACGAGAAGCTTTGTACGCTGCTTGACGATATGTACGAGACGATGGAGGCCGCAAACGGCGTCGGCCTTGCTGCACCGCAGGTCGGTTTGCTGCGCCGCATCGTCGTTATCGATGTCGGCGAGGGCCGCATTGAGCTTATCAACCCGGAAATCATCAAAACCTCCGGCGAGCAGGACGGCGCAGAGGGCTGCCTCTCGTTCCCGGGTGAGTTTGGCATGGTCAAGCGCCCGATGAACGTCACCGTCCGCGCACAGAACAGAAACGGCAAAACGTTTGAAATCAGCGGCACAGAGCTGCTGGCCCGCGCGTTCTGCCATGAAATTGACCACCTGAACGGCGTATGCTTTGTCACGCGCGCCAGCCGCATGCTGGAGCCGGATGAGTTGGAAAGCTAAGACAGAATTTAGAGAAAAAGGAGGAATTTCCATGCGCATCGTATTCATGGGCACACCGGATTTTGCCGTACCGAGCCTCAACGCGCTTCTGGAGCGCGGCCATGAGATTTTGGCGGTCTATACCCAGCCGGATAAGCCGAAGGGCAGGGGGCACAAGCTGCTGCCGCCGCCCGTAAAAGAAACGGCAATGGCACACAACATTGAAGTGCGTCAGCCGACGACATTTAAAAATAATGAAGACGAAATAGCGCATTTGAAGGCGCTTGCGCCGGAGCTTATCGTTGTTGCGGCGTATGGAAAGATTCTGCCGCCGCGTGTGCTGAATATCCCGCCGCGCGGGTGCATCAACGTGCACGGCTCTTTGCTGCCGAAGTACCGCGGCGCCGCGCCGATCCAGTGGGCAGTGCTGAACGGCGATAAAATCACCGGTGTGACCATCATGCAGATGGCAGATGGCATAGACACCGGCGACATGCTGGCGAAAGCGGAAACGCCTATTGGTGAAGACGAGACTGCAGGCGAGCTTTTCGACCGCCTGATGGTGCTCGGTGCTGAGCTGCTCGTCGATACCATTGATAAGCTCGACACCATCACCCCGCAGCCGCAGAACGATGCGGAAGCAATCCACGCGCCGATGATCCGTAAGGAGATGGGCGCAATCGACTGGACACAGCCCGCCGAGCGCGTGCACGACCTTGTGCGCGGTTTGAACCCGTGGCCGTCCGCGTTTTTCACGCTAGAGGGCAAGCGCATGAAGCTGCACAGGACGAAAGTCGTTGTCGGCAAAGGCGAACCGGGCGAAATTGCGGTGATCGGCGGCGAAATGGCCGTTTGCTGCGGCGAAAATGCCGTGCAGCTCATTGAAATTCAGCCGGAAAACGGCAAGCGTATGCGCGGCAGCGATTATCTGCGCGGTCACGCGATAGAAGCAAAGGCGAAGGTTCAGTAATATGGCGACTTCTTCCCGAAAAACGGCGCTTACGGCGCTTTCCGAGGTGACGGAAAACGAGGGCTACTCGAACATCGTCATCGATAAAGCCATTCGCGCGGCGGAGCTTTCTCCGCGCGACGCGGCGCTGGCCTCCACCATTTTCTATGGCGTTTTGGAAAAGCGTCTGACGCTCGATTTTTATATTCGCAAGTTCCTCGCAAAACCGAAGCAGAAGCTGGACGGCACGGTGCTCAACATCTTGCGTATCGCCGTGTACCAAATGATGTACCTTGACCGTGTGCCGGATTCCGCCGCCGTGAACGAAGCCGTTTTGTGCGCGGCAGAATATCGGCGCGGGCAGTATAAAAACTTCGTGAACGGTGTGCTGCGCAGCTTTGCGCGCGGTTGGCATGAGGTAATCATTCCCGAAGATGACCTCAGCGTGCGCTATAACATTCCGCAGCCGATCATCGAGAGCTTTAAAAAGGATTACGGCGAGACCGTTTGCATAGATTTGTTAAAGGCTATGTCCGAGCGGGCGGAAACGTATATCCGCATAAATCCGCTAAAGACCACGGTGGACGATTTGATTGAGTCGCTGCCGGAAAACACCGCGGAGAAAGCGGTGCTCCAAAACGCCCTTTGCGTGCACGACATGGGCGATGTTACCGGTTTGCCGGGCTTTGCGGAAGGCAAATTCCATGTGCAGGATCTTTCTTCGCAGCTTTTGTGTGCGTTTGTTTCACCGCAGCCCGGAGAGCGGCTTGCGGATGTCTGTGCAGCGCCGGGCGGCAAGAGCTTCACGCTTGCGGAATACATGGAAAACACAGGCGTGCTCGATGCGTTCGATTTATACAAAGGCCGCGTGAACCTCATCAAAAAAGGTGCGGAGAGATTAGGCTTGAGCATCATTCACGCCGCCGTGCGCGACGCCGCGACCGGTGTGTGTGAAAAGCAGTACGACCGCGTGCTGTGCGATGTGCCGTGCTCCGGACTCGGGGTTATTCGACGCAAGCCGGAAATCCGCTACAAAAAGCAGGAGAGCTTTAAAGAGCTGCCTGCGTTGCAGCTCAAAATTTTGGAGCATTCCGCACAGCTTGTACGTCCGGGCGGCATACTGTTTTATTCCACGTGCACGTTGCGCAATGCGGAAAACGGCGCGGTGGTGACCGAATTTTTAAAGTGCCATCCGGAGTTTGAACCGTATGATCTGCCCGAAACGGAGGGCATATCCCACACGGTGAACGAACCGAAATTCATGCGCACCATGATGCCCATGGACCACGGCGGAGACGGCTTTTTCGCCGCCGCCATGCGCAGAAAAACAGAAACAGGGAAGGAGACGAAGCGTTGACCGATATAAAATCCATGCTGCTTTCGGAGCTGCAGGAGGACTTTGCCTTGCGCGGCTTGCAAAAATTCCGCGCAGCGCAGGTATACCGCTGGCTGCATCAGCGCGGCGCGACCTCGTTTGACGAGATGACGGACCTTTCCAAAGATCTGCGCGTTGCTTTAAAAGAAAGCTTTGAAATACGAAATACGGAGATCGCCATTCGGCGCGTTTCCAAAATAGACGGCACCAAAAAGTATCTTTTCCGCTTGAACGACGGGGAGATGATTGAATCCGTCCTCATGAAATATAAACACGGCTACTCCATTTGCATTTCCACACAGGTGGGCTGCAAAATGGGCTGCACGTTCTGTGCCACGGGCAAAAGCGGCTTTTCGCGCGATCTTTTGCCGAGTGAGATGATTTCGGAAATCCAAACGGCGCAGAAGGACATCGGCGAGCGCATCTCGAATGTCGTTTTGATGGGCATGGGCGAGCCGCTCGACAATTATAAGAATGTTTTAAGATTTTTGGAGCTTGTTTCGTCAGAAAACGGGCTTAATATAGGTATGCGGCATATTTCGCTTTCAACTTGCGGGCTTGTCGAAAAAATTTACGATCTTGCCGACCGCAAGTTGCAGCTGACGCTTTCCGTTTCGCTGCATGCGCCGAACGACGAGATCAGAAGCCGCACCATGCCGGTCAACCGCAAGTGGAACGTGGAGCAGCTCTTAAAAGCCTGCCGCTATTATTCCGACGTAACGGGCCGTCGCATCTCCTTTGAATACGCTATGATCAGCGGTGTGAACGACAGCGATGCCTGCGCAAACGAGCTTGCATCCCGCCTGCGTGGCATCATCGCCCATGTGAACCTCATTCCGGTAAATGACGTCACCGGCACGGGCTACCGCAAAAGCGGGGAGGAGAGACTCAGAAAATTCACGGCGATCCTCGAAAAACGGGGCATCACCGCTACCGTCCGGCGCACGCTCGGATCGGATATAGAAGCGTCCTGCGGACAGCTCCGTCGACGCAATGAACAGGGAGGCACAGTCTAATGTACGCGGTATGCAAAACGGATATCGGACAGGTGCGCAGCTCTAACCAGGACATCTGCCGCTGTGGCACTTTTTCGGACGGCAGCGCGTGGACCGTGGTTTGCGACGGCATGGGCGGCGTAAACGGCGGCAACATTGCAAGCAGTGTTGCCTGCGACGCCATCTGCAAAGCGATCACGGAAAACTACACGCCGGATATGGAAGAAGACGCAGTGCGCGACATAATGCTGCATGCAATCAATGACGCGAACGCGGCGGTGCTGCACCGCGCGCAGGAAGACCCGGCCTTAAACGGTATGGGCACCACGGTTGTCGTCAGCATTGCGGCGGGCGGCGTGCTGCACATTGCCCACGCAGGCGACAGCCGCTGCTACTTAAAGACGGCGCTTGGCGTAAAACAGGTTACGACCGACCATTCCTTTGTGCAGCAGCTTGTGGAAAGCGGCGCCATCACGGAGGACGAGGCGCGCGTGCACCCGCAGCGCAACCTCATCACGCGCGTTGTGGGCGTGCACCCCGAGGTGGAGTGCGATTACGGCTGCTATAAATTCGAGCCCGGCGATCTGGCGCTTTCCTGCACAGACGGCCTGAGCAATTACTTAGAGCGCGACACGCTGCTGCTTTTCATCAGCAACTATCAGGGAGAAGAACTCGCCGATGAGCTGATCCGCTATGCAAACAGCAAGGGCGGCAGCGATAATGTGACCGTCGCGGTGATCGAGAACCGCTGAGAAAGGATGAAAAAGAATGGATAAATATATTGGTAAACGTTTAGACGGCCGCTATGAGATCCACGAGCTTCTCGGCGTAGGCGGTATGGCGTATGTGTACAAGGCGTATGACAATATTGAAAAGCGTTGGGTTGCCATTAAAATTTTAAAGGAAGAGCTTGCGGGCAACAGCGATTTTCTGCGCCGTTTCCGCAATGAATCGAAAGCCATTGCGGTGCTTTCGCACCCGAATATCGTCAAGGTCTATGATGTCAGCTTTGGTGACCGCATTCAGTACATCGTCATGGAGTATATCGATGGCATCACCTTAAAGCAGTATATTGAGCAGCAGGGCGAGATCAAATGGAGAGAGGCGCTGTACTTTACGGTGCAGATCCTCCGCGCTTTGCAGCACGCCCACGAAAAGGGCATCATTCACAGAGACATCAAGCCGCAGAACATCATGCTGCTCGAGGACGGCACCATTAAGGTGACGGATTTCGGCATCGCACGCTTCTCGCAGGCAGAAACGCAGACCATGACCGACAAGGCCATCGGCTCTGTGCACTATATCGCGCCGGAGCAGGCGCGCGGCGGTTATATCAACGATAAGGCCGATATTTATTCCGTAGGCGTCATGCTGTATGAAATGCTCACGGGTCAGCTGCCGTTCGTTGCGGATAACGCGGTCTCCGTCGCCATCATGCAGATGCAGGCAGAGCCCACACCGCCCTCGCGCATCAACCCGTCCATTCCGAAGGGCCTCGAAGAGATTACGATGCACGCCATGGAGAAAAACCCGGCGCAGCGCTTCCCCTCGGCAGCGGATATGCTGGAGGACGTGGAGCGCTTCCGCCGCAACCCGGAAATTGTGTTCCACTACGGCGAGCAGGTAGACCGCGCGTATGCGGGCACCTCTGCGGATATTTACGGCAACGTGCAGCAGAACGCAGCGCCGCAGAAGTATAACGACAACTACGAGTACGAAGAAGAATATGTGCGTTCACAAAACAGTAATCGTGCATCTAAAATTATTTTGGGAATTGTGGCTGCGGTTGTATTCGTGGCTGTTATTGTGGGCATTGGTTATCTTGTAAAAGGGAAAAGAGCAAATTCCGGTTCTGGATTTTTGAGCTTCTTACCGGGATTTTCAACGTCCAGCACAACCTCCGATGAGATTGTCCTGCCGAAATTTGTGGGGATGATTTATGCTTCCGATATTGAGGGGAACAGTGAATATGCGGATCTCACGTTTGAAATCACCTACGGCAATGTGCCCAGCAAGCAGCCGGGCGAGGTGCTGCGCCAGATCCCGGCGGCCGGCATGACCGTGAAAAAGGGCAAGACCGTTTCGCTCACCGTCAACGGCGAGGCCGAGCAGGTCGTTGTGGAAGACGTGAAGGGATATAAGCAGCAGGATGCGTATGACGCGCTGAAGGCACTGAACCTTTCTCCGAAGATTCAGGCAGTCGCCGATGACGACACCGCAGTCGGTTACGTCGTCAAGACTGACCCGGCGGCAGGCTCTACCGTTTCTACCGGCACTACGGTCACAATCTACGTCAGCTCCGGCCCGTCTACGGAAAGCGCCGTGATTCCGAACATCGTCGGCTACCAGTACAGCGCCGCGAAAGAGGAGCTGGAGGCCGCAGGCTTTGTGGTCACGGCAGAATATGACGACGAGAGCGACAAGGACGAAAACACCGTGCTTTCCGTTTCCCCGAACGAGGGCGAAAAGGCGAAGAAGGGCTCGGTCGTCACCGTAACGGTCAGCTCCGGCAAGGGCGCACAGAAAGATGTCTATTACGATATTCCGTTGCCCGGCGGCGTATCGGATGATCTTACGATGAAGATCTACGTGGACGGTACACTCATTGAGACGCGCACGGTGAACCCCTCAACTTCTCCGTACTCCAACATGACGTTCACGGGCAAAGGCCGCGCGAACCTCGTCATCACGCTGAACGACCAGCAGTATATCACGGCAGAGATTGATTACACCACGCAGAGCATTAACGTGACCTCGCAGCAGTCGTATGCAACGCCGGAGCCGGAACCGACCCCGACGCCGGACAACGGCGGCGACATGAGTGAATCCGACGGCTCGGTCACGGCGCACGAAGATTAATATGGGCGAAATGAAAGAAGGGCTGGTCATCAAGGGCATCGGCGGGTTCTACTACGTGCAGTGCGGCGATGTGCTGCACGCCTGCCGCGCAAGAGGCAAGTTCCGTAAAGATAAAATTTCGCCGTATGCCGGCGACCGCGTCCGCATTGAAGTGGACGCGAACGATGAGGGCTACGTGCAGGAGATTTTGCCGCGCAAAAACTTTCTTGTGCGCCCGCCGCTTGCAAACCTCGATAAGCTGTTTGTCGTGTCTTCCGTCTGCGACCCACAGCCCAGCACCCTCATCATCGATAAAACCATCGCCGCGGCGGAGCTAAAGGGCATCGAGCCTGTGCTCGTGTTCACAAAGACCGACCTAAGCGATACGACGGAGCTGAAAGACATTTACGGCAGCATCGGCATTCGGTGCTACTTCGTCTCGGCGGCGGACGGCGTGGGCGTGGATGACCTGCGCCCGGAGCTTACGGGCTGCATCTCCGCATTTACGGGTAACTCCGGCGTGGGCAAATCCACGCTTTTGAACCTGCTTGTGCCGGAGCTGGAGCTTGCAACGGGTGAGACCAGCAAAAAGCTCGGCCGCGGCCGCCACACCACGCGTCACGTGGAGCTGTACCCCGTGGAGGGCGGCTATGTGGCCGATACGCCCGGCTTTTCCACCATGGATATCGAGCGTTACGAGTTGTTCCGCAAGGAAGAGCTGCCGGAGGGATTCAGGGAGTTTGCGCCGTACCTCGGCGAATGCAAATTTACCTCCTGCTCGCATACCTGCGAAAAAGGCTGCGCGGTATTGAAGGCTGTGGAAGAGGGAAAGATTTCCCGCTCCCGCATAGACAGTTACATTACAATGTATAACGAAGTGAAGGACATAAAGGAATGGCAGTTATCAAAGACAAAAAATGTATGATCATCGGCGCGGCTCCGCTGGCGTCCGGCGCCGTTTTTGAAGAATTCGATCCGAAAGAGCACTACGTCATCTGTGCGGATGCGGGCTATGACACCGCTGTGCAGTACGGCGTTCGCCCCGACCTTGTCATCGGCGATTTTGACTCCACCGCAAAGCGCCCGCCGGAGACAATCCGCACCATTAAGCTCCCCGTTGAAAAGGACGTTACCGATATGATGGGCGCCGTCATGGTGGGGCAGAAGCTCGGCTATAAGACATTTGTGCTTATCGGCGGCCTCGGCGGCGACCGCTTCGATCACTCCATGGCGAACCTCGATGTGCTTTTGTATATCTCCAAGCACGGCGGCAGCGCGGTGCTGTGTACGGAAGACACCAAGGTGTTCGTTGTGCGCTGCGGGCGTATTGTGCTGACGGAGCTGAAAGGCGCCACGGTCTCCGTGTTCCCGTTTGACGGCTCTTCCTGCAACCTGACGTATGAGGGCCTTCAGTATCCGCTGGAGAAAAAAGACCTCACTGCGGGTTCGTCTTTAATGGGCGTGAGCAACTGCATCATCTCCGACCGCGCGGAAATTCGCGTGAACATCGGCTGTGCGCTCGTCATTGTCTACACGCCGAAGGATATGCCGGCAGAACCGCCGCAAAGCGAGATTCAAAGCCGCCTGCCCGAAACGGAAGACAAAAAAGATACCGAAAAATAATCCGTAACCAAATGATGCACCTCCGTATATACTGGAATGACCCCGTAAGGGAGCTTCGGTAAACGGAGGTGCTTTTCTATGCGAATGCCGAAATGCTGCAATAACCCATGCTTTCGGGACCGAAAACTGCGCGCACTGTGCGCCGTTTCATTCGGGCTCGGCATGGTGCTTGCACAGATCTCCCCGGAGGGGCTCGTGCTGTTCATCGCCGCCGTGATTCTTGTCGCACTCGGCGTAGCGGTGCTGCGCACATTATGATCTCGGAAAGGAACGGTATTTTATGAAGGTCGTCATCGTCAACGGCAAAGGGTTCATCGGCTTCATGCTGCGGCATATGTTCGGCATCAGAAAGCTGCCGCAAGAGACATAACACAAAACTGCACATAACAAAAAGGCTCACTGCGGGGAACAGTGAGCCTTTTGCGTATTACGTTATGATTGGATTTAGGAAAGCTTAGATCACGTTATATTCCTTGAGCAGCTTTTCAATGTCCGTATGCTCAATTTTCTTCAGCGCTTCTTTCAGAACAAGGCGTTCGACGAGGCCGAGGTCCATATCGGTCACTTTCTTGCCGTCGCGGAGTTTAACGGTGGCATCCAGTAGTGCGCGTAAATCGTATACGCTGCCCCAGACCTCCGGCACGCCACGGTCTACGTTCAGCAGCGTGTATACGGCCTCCATGCCGGTACGCATGGAGTATTCCGTCGTGAAAATGGTGTCGCGCTTCGTTTCGGCGAACTGACCGAGGAACGCGAAGTTCACAGCGCCCGCAGGCACAACGTCCGGGCGGTCGCCGTATGCGCGAGGCATGAAGAATGCGGTGATATACGGCATCATGCACGGCACGGTGTTGGCGCTCGTCTCCGCAAGCTCTTCAATCTGATCTTCCGGTACACCGATGTGATACAGCCATTCCATGCAGATCTCCTTGCCGGTGCACTCGCGCATCGGCTTTTTGACGTAATCGCCGGGCTTGTCGGAGAACAGGCCATAGACCCACACAAGGCAGTGACCCTTCGGCTGTGCTTTGAACTGCGGCTGGCGGTTGATGGTCCAGCTTAAAAGCCAGGAGGAGTCCTTTACGGAAACAATGCCGCCGGTGACGACCTTGCCGGTGAACGGGTCGCGCTTGCAGATGTTCTTGATATACGGAATGATGCGGTCGTCGAGCGTCTCAACGGTGGCGCTCATCCAGTTCGTCTGCTCAGGATCGCTGCAGAACTTATCCGGGTGACCGAAAGCGGGGTCCTGCGCGGCAATTTTGCGCCACATATCCCAGCCGCCGCTCTCGCGGATTTCGGTATTGAACTTAGCCGGCGTGTTCTGGTCACCGATAGAGGAATTCTCCACGCAGCCGCCGTTCGTGATGAACACAAGGTCGTTTTCGGTGAGGTCGATGTGCTCTTCCTTGCCGTCGCGCAGCGTGTCGATGCGCGTTGCAAGCTTGCGCTGTTTGTTACAGTCAAACTCGACGTTTGTGACCTTCACGCCGAAGTGAAACTGCACGCCGTAGCTTTCAAGGTACTTCACCATCGGCAGAATCATGGATTCATACTGGTTGTACTTTGTAAAGCGCAGTGCCTTGAAATCCGGCAGACCGCCGATGTGGTGGATAAAGCGCTGAATGTACAGCTTCATTTCGAGTGCGGAGTGCCAGTTTTCAAAGGCGAACATCGTGCGCCAGTAGAGCCAGAAGTTGGAGTTCAGCACCTCGTCGTCGAATACGTCCGTGATGCGCTTGTCCTGCAAGTCTTCGTTCGGCGTAAAGAACAGCTTCATGATCTCCATAGCGCCCTTATCGGAAATATCAAACTTACCGTCCGTGTGGGCGTCCTCGCCGCGGTTCACGGTCGCGCGGCACAGGGAGTAGTTCGGGTCTTCTTTGTTAAGCCAGTAATATTCGTCCAAAACGGAAACACCCTCGGTCTCTATGGACGGAATGGAACGGAACAGGTCCCACATGACTTCAAAGTGGTTGTCCATTTCACGGCCGCCGCGCATCACGTAGCCGACGTTTTCAAACTTCCAGCCGTCGCATGCGCCGCCCGCGAGCTGCTCTTTTTCGAGGATGTGTACATGCTCGCCTTTCATCTGGCCGTCGCGCACCAGGTAGCACGCTGCTGTAAGGGCTGCCAGACCGCTGCCGACGATATACGCCGATTTCTGGTCTACGCCCTCCGGCTTCTTCGGTCTTGCAAATGCTTCATAGTTGCCGCTTGCATAATACATATAAAAAACCTCCTAAAGTGTTTCTTTCGTTTTTGTGTCTACATCTTAGCATGTCTTTTTGTGCGAAACAATATACAGAAAAGCCGCCGTGTTCAGTTTTTAAACACGGCGGCAAATGCGTATAAATTTTTATCACGAACGGCGTTTTGATAAAAAAGGGCAGCGCCATACTCTCAAACAGCGCTGCCCGTATGATTTCAAATTTAAGCGTTTCTGTATCGTTCCAGCGCGGCAGAGACACTGCCGTGTATTGCAACGGAAAGATCGGCGACGATTATATTTGGGTCATCCTTCATGTCGTGCTTAATCCAGTCCAACACAAGCCCCACAAAGGCATATTTATAGAAATTTGCAAGGAATTTCTTGTCTTCGTCGCGCACGTTCATGCCTTTGGCTTTTTCGTTTATCACGTGTATAAGAAGATCATAGGTGATGCGGTACAGGTAGTTTTCCACCTTTTCACGGCTAATGGAACGGTAAACATTCATGATAAACGGCTTGTTTGCTTTCAAATCTTCAAAAATGCGCAGGTAGCCTTGCTGCCAAGTATCGTAGTCCTTTTTGCCCTCCAAAATGCGGCTGGCTTCTTCCTCAAATGCCCATTCAATAAGGTCGTAAATATCCTTAAAGTGATAGTAAAACGTCATGCGGCTGATGCCGCAGTCATCTGTAATATCGCTGATGGTGACTTTATCGAGCGGCTTTTTAAGCAACTGATTTTTAAGCGAAGCGACAAGCGCACGCTTTGTGACCTGAGACATAGTAAACCTCCGGCAGTTTTTTCTTTCTTCTACACGAATATACCACGAAAGGTCCTTAATTTCAAGGAACAGACTGTGAACTTTCCGTTTAAAGGGGCGGTCATATTGTCCGCTTTCCGCTCATACAATGTAGCGAAACAAAGGGCAGCGAAAGGAAGGTTACAGAGCTTATGCGGATGGAAACAAACACAGAGCGCTATGATGGCTTTGAACAGATTTTTGACGGCGTGCAGGAGTGTCCCGTGGATACGGAATACACCCTGCCGGATTACTGTGCGGATATCCAGAAGATTTTAAAGTGTATCGTCACACCGGAGGTCACGTCCGTTTCGGCGGCAGGGGACAGCCTTACGATCGACGGCTGCGCTTCCATGCATGTTTTATATCTTGATGCAAAAGGCGGCTGCGTGCGCGGATTCGATACGAAAAAAGAGTTCACCTGTTCGGTGCGGCTGCGTGCACAGGCGGAAAACGTGACGGCGGAAGCGGAGCCGTTCGTGCAGCACATGACCTGCCGCGCCATGAACGCCCGCAGGGTCGATCTGCACATTACTTTGGGACTTTCCGTGCGCGCTTACGCCGTGCGGCAGCTTGAGATTGCAGACTGCATTTCGGATGACCGTGTGGAAACAAAGTGCGAAGAATACGATGTTACCCGCGCCGTGGGCTGCGTGATGCACGCGTTTATTTTGGAGCAGAACGCAGAGCTGCCAAACGGCAAGTCGCCTATTGAGACCGTTTTGCGCTGCAGTGTGCGGTATCAGATCGATACGGTGCAGCCACAGGCGGGCGGCGCGGTCGTCACAGGAAAGGCGTGTGTGGAAATCTTATACCGCACGTTTTCCGATACCGCCATGCCGGAGCGCTTTTCGTGCATATTGCCATTTACGCAGACAGTGGAGTGCGCCGGCGCGGGGGAGGACTGCACCGTACAAATCTCCGTGCTTGGCGGCGAATGCACCGTACAGCCGCGTGAGGACAGCGTGGGCGAATATACCGTGCTGAATCTTTACCTAAAGCCCACATTCTGCGTGCAGTTTACAAAGTCGTGTACCGTGCGCACCGTGTGCGACGCGTATTCCATAAAGGGCGCGTGGGCGGCGAAATACAAGAATCTCTCACTGGAGCGCTGTGAGGTGCTGCCGCCGCGCAGCGTGCGCGTGAAGGAGAACGTACTCGTTCCCGAAAACGACCTCGAGCAGGTGCTCGACATTTGGTGTGAGGGCCTCACGCTGACGGCGTTTACCGAAAAAGAAAACGCCGCCGTGCGCGGCAAATTCACCGTGTGCCTTTTATACCGCACGAAAGAGAAGCAGATTGCCTACACGGAGCGCATGCTCGATTTCACCGATGTCCATACCGCAGAAATCGTCGGACGCCGCAGTGTGCGCGGCGAGATCACATCTGTGCAGTATGTCATTACGGACAGCAGCACGGTGGAGTGCACCGCAGAGCTGCGCATGGAAGAACAGGTGCGCGTGGTATACGCCGCGCGGTCACTCGAAAGCGCGGAGCTCGATGAGACCACCGAGCCGGAGCCCTGCTGCGCGGCGGTGTATTACGCTTCAAGCGGCGAAAAGGTCTGGGACATCGCAAAACGCTACCACGCCCGCGTCAGCGCCATCCGCACGCATAACGACTGTATGGAAGACGTTTTGAGCGAAGACCGCCCCGTGATCATCTGCCGAAAATAAGACAGCGGAAAGGATATGGCTATGGAAGCATTCAGCGTATATAAAGATATGCAGTCGCGCACGAACGGCGAAATTTACATCGGCGTCGTCGGCCCAGTGCGCACGGGCAAATCGACCTTCATCAAGAAATTTATGGATACGACGGTCATCCCGAACATCGAAGATGAGGCCGCGCGCGACCGTGCCGTCGACGAGCTGCCGCAGTCCGCCTCGGGCCGAACCATCATGACGACCGAGCCGAAGTTTATCCCCGAACAGGCCGTCACCGTAAAAATGGATGATACGGCGGAGTTTAAGGTGCGGCTCATCGACTGCGTGGGCTTCATCGTGCCGAGCGCCCTCGGATACATAGAAGAGGAGCAGCCGCGCATGGTGCGCACACCGTGGTTTGAGGACCCCATCCCGTTCAACATGGCGGCGGAGATCGGTACGCAGAAGGTGATCACGGAGCATTCGACCATCGGGCTTGTCATCACGACGGACGGAAGCATCAGCGACATACCGCGCGAGGAATACGAGGAAGCGGAAGCGCGTGTCATTGCAGAATTAAAGTCCACGAACCGCCCATACATTGTGCTTTTAAACTGCGTTTACCCGAATACGAACGAAGCCCGTGCGCTTGCAAACGAGCTTTCCGAGCGTTATAACGTGCCGGTTCTGCCCGTGAACTGCATGGACATCACGGAGCAGGACATTCAGGGCATTTTGGGGAAGCTTTTATATCAGTTCCCCGTGCGGGAAATTCGACTCGACATTCCCGGCTGGATCATCGACCTTGACGATGACCACTGGCTCAAAAAAGAGATTTTCGATACACTAAAAGGCGCATGCGATATCCATAGAGTCTGCGAGGTGCAGCAGGTCTCGGGTAGTCTCGCCGCATGTGAGGACCTCAAAACCGTCCGCTGCGCGCGCATGAATCTCGGCAGCGGTGCGTGCGTGCTGGAGCTTACCCCCATGCCGTCGCTGTTTTTCAAAATTCTCGGCGAAAAGACCGGCATGGAGGTCGCAGACGAAACCGCTCTGCTCACAAAGCTCATCGAGATGAACGAGATCAAAAAGAAATTCGCAAAGCTGCAAAGCGCCTACGACGACGTGATGCAGACGGGTTACGGCATCGTCATGCCCGATATGGAGGAGCTGACGCTCGAGGAGCCGGAGATCATCAAGCAAAACGGCAAGTTCGGCATTCGCCTGAAAGCGGCCGCACCGTCCATCCATATGATGCGCACATGCATCCGCACGGAGGTTACGCCCATCGTCGGCTCGGAGCAGCAGTCCGAAGATCTTGTGCTGTACTTGCTGAAAGAATTTGAGGAAAATCCGTCGCAGATCTGGGGCTCCAACATTTTCGGCAAATCGCTGCATGAGCTTGTGAACGAGGGCATGCACAATAAGCTCGCCCGAATGCCGGAGGATGCGCGCGGCAAGGTGCGGGAGACCATTGAGCGCATCATCAACGATGGCTGCAACGGGCTTATCTGCATCATTTTGTAGCGGAGGGAACCATGCAGTTTTACGAAACGCCCACACCAAAGGACGAGGAAAAGCCGTCCGAGCCGATACCTGCCGAAACAGAAGCGCAAGTGCCGAAGGACAGAGCCGCCGCAAAGAAAGCCATAAGCGGCGGCTTTCGCCTTACCGTGTTCCAAACGCTTGTATGCGTGCTCATTTTGCTTGCGGCGTTTTTCCTGCGCGGCTTTCTGCCGGAGCTATATGGCGAGCTGCGTGCCAAATACGATGCGGAGTTGAACCGCTCTGTTTTGATTTTGCAGGATGACGTACCGTATTCATAATACGGTACTCACGCTGCGCTTCGGCTTTTTTGCGGTGCTGGCCATGCTGCTCACATTAGACGGCGGTGTGCATGTGCTGCCCGCGCTTTTGGCGGTGGCGGTGCATGAGACAGGGCACATTCTGGCAGCAAAGCTGTGCGGCATGCAGATCAAATCGGTCACGCTCGGCGCACTCGGCATTCACATGGCGGGGGAGACGGCAAGCGTCGGCGATTTTCGTCGCGCCGTCGTGTCGCTTGCGGGGCCGTTTGCAAATCTACTTAGCTTCCTGCTGCTTTTGCCGCTGCCGCGCGCCTATCCTGCCGTGCAGCTCACGCTGTTCGCGTTCCACGTGCTGCCCGCCGTACCGTTGGACGGCGGCACCGCGCTTTACTGTCTGCTGCGCGGCACATTTAGTGAAAAAACGGCCGAGCGCACAATAACCGTGTCGTCCGTCCTTCTGGCGCTTACCCTCGGCACGCTCGGGTTTTCGGTTTTGATTTCTACGGGCTACAACTTTACGCTTTTGTTTTTGGCGGTTTACATCTTATTTTACTTAATTCTGAAACAGCGGGGGAACATGTGTTGAAATTCCCCCGCTGTTCGGTTATAATAAAATAGATAAGTTATGCAAAGGTCAAAACGAAAGGTAATTTTATGCTGAATAAAAAACTGGACAAGATCCTGCCGAAGGTGCAGAAGCCGGGACGTTACGTCGGCGGCGAGCTGAATTCGGTCATTAAAAATAAAGAGGACGTGGACGTACGCTTTGCGTTCTGCTTTCCCGATACGTATGAGATCGGCATGTCACACCTCGGCATCAAGATTCTGTATTCGATCTTCAATAATGTCGATTACATTTGGTGCGAGCGCGTGTTTGCGCCGTGGATCGACATGGAGCAGGCGATGATCGAAAACGACATTCCGCTCTACGGCTTAGAGAGCGGCGACCCCGTCAGCGAGTTCGATTTCATCGGCTTTACGCTGCAATATGAGCTGAGCTTCACAAACATCCTCAATATGTTAAAGCTTTCCGGCGTGCCGCTTTTGAGCCGCGACCGCACGGAACTCAAAAACATCGTGGTCGGCGGCGGCCCGTGCGCCTGCAACCCGGAGCCCATCGCGGATTTCTTTGACATTCTGTTCCTCGGTGATGGCGAAGAGGTGGATTTGGAGGTCATCGAGCTGTTCCGTAAGTGCCGCAAAGAGGGCAAAACGAAGCAGGAATTCTTAATGGAAGCGGCGCAGATTGAAGGCGTGTACGTGCCGTCGCTTTACGATGTGGAATACAACGAAGACGGCACCGTGAAAGCCTATATCCCGCACGCCGGCGTGCCGAAGACCATCCGCAAGCGCGTGTGCAACGATGTGGACAACATGTATTTCCCGGAAAATTTCGTTGTGCCGTTTCTCGACATCGTGCACGACCGCGCCGTCGTTGAAGTGCTGCGCGGGTGCATTCGCGGCTGCCGCTTCTGCCAGGCAGGCTTCCTCTATCGCCCGTTCCGCGAAAAGAGTGTGGAGACCATCAACCGGCAGGCAAAGCGGTTGTGTGAAACGACCGGCTACGATGAAATCTCCCTTTCCTCGCTCAGCACCAGCGATTACAGCCGACTTTTCGAGCTGCTCGACACGCTGCACACGTGGTCGGAGGACGAGCGCGTCAGCGTTTCTCTGCCGTCCCTGCGCGTCGATAACTTCTCCACGGAGCTCATCGATAAAATTGCGTCCGTGCGCAAAAGCGGTCTGACGTTCGCGCCGGAAGCCGGCACGCAGCGCATGCGTGACGTCATCAACAAAAACGTCACGGAAGAAGAGCTCAAGCGCACCGTGCAGATCGCTTTCAACAACGGTTGGTCGAAGGTGAAGCTCTATTTCATGATCGGCCTGCCGACCGAGACCGATGAAGACGTCGTGGGCATTCCGGGCCTCGGTCAGAAGGTCGTCGATTGGTACTACGAGACGGAAAACCGTCAGAAGGGAAGAAAGGTTGCCGTTACGGTCAGCGCCGCGGCATTCGTGCCGAAGCCGTTCACGCCGTTCCAGTGGTTCGGGCAGGATACCATCGAAATGCTCGAGAGAAAGCAGAAGCTCCTGCGCGAGTCCACATTCTCCCGTAAGCTTACAGTCAACTACCACGGCGCGGAGACAAGTTTTCTCGAAGCCGTGTTCGCGCGCGGTGACCGCAAACTGAACGCCGTCATTCTGGAGGCCCATAAGCGCGGCATGCACTTTGACGGCTGGGCGGACTGCTTCGATTTTGACGCGTGGATGCAGGTCTTTAAAGATCTCGGCATAGACCCCGCGTTCTACGCAAACCGCCAGCGCAGCTTTGATGAGGTCTTCCCGTGGGATCACCTCGATTACGGCATTAAAAAGGAATTTCTTATCGAGGAATGTAAGCGCGCCTATGCGTCTGAGACGACGCCGAACTGCCGCGAAAAATGCTCTGCCTGCGGTGCAGCCTGCTTTAAAGGAGGTCTTTGCGTTGAGAAAAGATGTTAGAGTCTGGTTTTCCAAAACCGGCACGGCACGGTACATTTCGCACCTTGATTTAAACCGCTGCATGTCCCGCGCGTTCCACAAAGCAAAGCTGCCGCTGTGGTACACGGAGGGCTTTAACCCGCACGTGTTCTTGACGTTCGCGGCCCCGCTCTCGCTCGGCTTTGAAGGCCGTCACGAATCGATGGACATTCGCCTCATCGAGGACATGCCGTATCCGGAGCTCATCGAAAAATTGAACGCCGGCCTGCCGCACGACATCCGCGTGTGGGCGGTGACGGAGCCCGAAATGAAGGGCAACGATGTTGCAAACGCCGAGTACATCCTGCGTCTTGAGTGCGAAGACCCGGCGTTTGAAAAAAGCGAGATGCAGCGCGTGCTTGCCGAGCCGGAGCTTACGGTAAAGAAGCACTCCAAAAAGGGCGAAAAGATCATCGATATCAAGCCGTACTTTGAAAACATGACGTTTGAAGAAAAACCAAACTGCCTTGAAATGACGGTGCGCCTGCCCGCGGGCAACCAGGGCGGTATTAACCCGACGCTCTTTGTGGACGCCGCAGAGCGCGTACAGAACCGCGAGTTGCTTGTCCGCGTGGAGCGCACGCGGCTTTTCGACAACGCGTTTCGCGAATTTAAGTAAAACGGCGGAAAATCACGTCTGTTTTTCGCGTAATGCGCAGTTTATCTGCATTTTTTCGCGATCTTTGTGCGGGTTTCCGTTAAAAAACACTTGCTTTTTTTCGCATGTTGTGATAAACTATTTAAGCATTTGAAATCCGTTGGCCCTCAAACGCTGCCAATGGGGATCAATGCACGGTGCAAACCGCGTCATTGAAGCGGACAGTCCTCTGCGGCGCGTACCGCATGAATGTCTGAAAAATTATCAGGAGGAAGATCAAATGGACGCATTAAAGCTTATTGCTGCCGATTCCGTTAAGGAGCAGGCACCTGAGTTCAACGTTGGCGATACCATCCGTATCGACGTAAACATCCGCGAGGGTGAGCGTGAAAGAATTCAGCAGTTCGAAGGCACAGTTATTGCCCGCAAGGGTTCTGGTGTAGGCGAGACCTTCACGGTTCGCCGTGTTTCCTACGGCGTAGGCGTGGAGCGTGTATTCCCGCTGCATTCCCCGAACGTAAAGAACATTGTCGTTGTCCGTAAGGGCCGTGTTCGCCGTGCAAAGCTCTACTATCTGCGTGACCGCGTCGGTAAGGCTGCTAAGGTCAAGAGCCAGGTTCGCTAAATCAAATAGCAAACGGAGTAAAAGGGGCAATGCTTTGTCCCTTTTTTACTTTATATAGAAATAATACACTGTAAAAACAGAAATTGGTGAAAGCTGCATGGAAAAAAACATCAAAACCGCGTCTAAAGGCGTCCGCTCCATGTACGAATGGTTGGAGGAGATCGTCTTTGCGCTTGTGGCCGTCATCCTTGTGTTCACGTTCCTGTTCCGTGTTGTTACCGTCACGGGCAAGTCGATGCTGCCGAATTTTGTAGAGGGCGAAAAGGTCGTTGTCACGAACCTCGGGCACGACATAGAGCAGGGCACCGTGGTCGTTGTCACGAACGTTTTGGAGGAACCCATCATCAAGCGCGTCATCGCAACGGAGGGGCAGACGGTCAATATCGATTACGACACCGGCACCGTGTATATCGATGGCGAAGCGCTGAACGAAACGCAGTTCGGCATTGAAAACGGCATCACGTTCCATCCGTATGACGGGTATGAAGCGCTCGTGTTCCCGCAGACCGTGCCGAAGGGCTGCGTGTTCGTTTTGGGCGATAACCGCACCGTATCAAGGGACAGCCGTTATGCGGAGATCGGCATGATCGACACGCGCCATATCATGGGCGAAGCCGTGTTCACGCTTTACCCGTTCGATCGCTTCGGTTTTGTGAAAACGAATGAGAATAACTAAGAAAACAAGATACCCAGAGAGGATACAGTATGAGTGAAGTACAATCGGTACAGTGGTTTCCGGGTCACATGGCGAAAACGCGCCGCGCCATCCAAAGCAGCCTAAAGCTTGTGGATATTGTCGCGGAGCTTATCGATGCCCGCATCCCCGTCAGCAGCCGCAATCCGGTGCTGAAAAGCATCATCGGCAATAAGCCTAAAATCGTGCTGCTGAATAAATCCGATATGGCAGATCCCGCCCGCACGGCGGAGTGGGTGGATTATTTTAAACAGCATAAAACTGTCGCCATCCCGATCGACTGCAAGACCGGCAAGGGCCTAAACCGCCTGTTGCCGGAAATCAAAAACATCCTGCGTGAGCAGATTGCTGCGTGGGAACGCAAGGGCATGGTGGGCAGACCCATCCGCATCATGGTCGTCGGTGTGCCGAATGTCGGGAAATCGTCGCTCATCAACCGCCTTTGTAAGGGCGGCAACGCAGGCAAAGCTGCCGTGCAGGATAAACCGGGCGTGACGCGCCGCAACCAGTGGTTCACGATTGGCAAGGGTCTCGAGCTGCTCGATACCCCGGGCGTGTTGTGGCCGAAGTTTGAAGATCCGGTCGTCGGCGAACATTTGGCGTTCACCGGTGCCGTGCGCGACGAAATTCTTGACATTGAGGGACTTTCTTACCGCCTGTTGGAGCTTTTGCAGGACTTATATCCCGAAGCCGTCAACACGCGTTATAAAACGGATATTCGTCCCGAAGAAGAACTTAAGGGTCACGAAATTCTGGAGCGCATCGGCAGAAAGCGCGGTATGCTCATTTCCGGCGGCGAAATCGATACCGAGCGCGCAGCTGTGAACGTGTTGGACGAATACCGCGGCGGCAAGCTCGGGCGCATCACATTAGAGCCCGTCGGCCGCCCGTTAAAGTAATATCGGAAAGGAAAATTCCATGGATTATTCCTTTGAACATGAAGCCTATTTAAAAGGCTATACCGCCGTCTGCGGTATCGATGAAGCCGGCCGCGGTCCGCTTGCCGGCCCCGTTTACGCAGCTGCCGTGTGGCTGCCGGAGGGGCTTGTCATCGACGGCCTCAATGATTCCAAAAAGCTGAGCGAAAAAAAGCGTGAGGCGCTCTTTGACGTCATTAAAGAAAATGCCGTCGCTTACGGTATCGGCTTTGCGGACGAAAAAGAGATCGATGAGATTAACATTTTACAGGCGACATATCTCGCCATGCGCCGTGCGTATGACAATATGCAGAAGGCATGCGATTATGTGCTCATCGACGGCAACCGTATGCCGCCCATGCCCGTGTCGGGCGAGACCATCGTCAAGGGCGATGCAAAAAGTCCCAGCATCGCGGCGGCATCCATCTTGGCGAAAGTCAGCCGAGACCGCGTGATGCTGGAATACGCAAAGCAATACCCCGGATATCATTTCGAGAAGCACAAGGGCTACGGCACCAAAGTGCATGTGGAAGCACTGCACGAATTCGGCCCGTGCCCCATCCACCGCAAGACGTTTTTAAAGAAAATTCTGGGCTGAGGAGGTGCGCGCATGCCAAACACCGGTTCCGGCCGCCTCGGCGAGCAGCTGACGGTGGAATATCTGGAAGAAAAAGGCTACGAGATCGTGGAGCGCAACTTCAAGTGCCGCTTCGGCGAGATCGATGTCATTGCGCAGAATGACCGTTACCTTGCGTTTGTGGAGGTGAAGACCCGCAGCGCAGACGGCCTCAGCCACCCGTTTGAAGCCATTACGCCCTCTAAGCGCGCGAAGGTCATCAAAACGGCACAGTATTATCTCATCAACCACGAAACGAATTTGCAGCCGCGCTTTGACGCCGCTGCCGTGTTTACCGAAAACGGAGCGTTAGTCAAGATTGAATATCTCGAAAACGCTTTTTATTAAAATCAAATTCGCTTTCAAAGGCGAAAAATGACGAAAGGGTGCTTTTCATGCGCTATTTTGACCTGCACTGTGACACGCTTGTAGCGTGCCTTGACCAAAACAAATCTTTGATCGACAATGACCTGCACGTCAGCGTAAAGAAGGGTGACCGCTTTGCGCCGTATGTGCAGTGCGCCGCCGTGTGGCTGCCCGATTCGGTGCGCGGCGCTGCGGCTTTGCAGTATTTTGATCGCCACGCGGCCTATTTCCGCAAAATGGCCGAGACGGGCGCGTTCACCGTGCTCGAAACCGGGGAAGACCTCGAAAAGCTCGGCAACAAACAGGGTACGGCGTTTATTTTGACCGTAGAGGGCGGCTCTGCCGTTGCTGGCGATCTCAAGAATATTCACCACCTGCGCGAAAACGGCGTGCGTGTTATGACGCTCACATGGAACGGCAGCAATGAGATTGGCAGCGGCGTCATGTCCGGCGATAAGTTCGGCCTTACGCCGTTCGGCAAGCTTGCCGTGAAGGAAATGGAAAAAGAGGGCATCGTTATTGACGTTTCTCACGCTTCCGAAGCACTCTTTTATGATGTGGCCGAAAACACCGAACGCCCGTTCATCGCGACGCACTCGAACTCCAAGGTGCTCTGCAAGCACCCGAGAAACCTCACGGACGACCAGTTCCGCATCATCTGCAACCGCGGCGGCCTTGTGGGTCTCAACTATTTCAAAGCATTCTTGAACGATGATCCGGTAAAGGCGGACATTGAGGACCTGTTCGCGCACGCAGAGCACTTTTTGTCCCTCGGCGGCGCGGACGTCATCGCCATGGGCAGCGATTTTGACGGCTCCGACATGCCGCATGGCATTACGGGTCTCGAATCCGTAGAGGACATTGCAAACGTTTTCCTGCGTCATAATCTGCCGGAAGCGCTTGTGGATAAAATATTCTTTGAAAATGCGGCGTCTTTCTTCAAACGCTTTGACAGGAACGCCTGAATACAGTATAATACGACTGACTTGATTTAGGAGGCGGATGCCATGAATTACAACAGCACACGAAACGCCGCGCTTCAGGTGACGGCGGCGCAGGCCATCGCACAGGGGATCTCCGAGGAGGGGGGCCTTTTTGTTCCGCAGAGCTTCCCGAAAGCGGACTTAAATGACATGCTCGGGCTCGATTACATCGGCCGTGCCGAGTACGTGCTCTCGCGCTTTCTGACGGATTTCACCCCGGAGGAGATTAAAGCGTGCGCCGAAAGCGCTTACGGCGGCGGTAAGTTTGACGATAACACCCCCGCACCGGTCGTGTCTCTCGATAAACACGGCGAAAATAAACATATTTTAGAGCTGTGGCACGGCCCAACCTGCGCGTTTAAAGACATGGCGCTGCAAATTCTGCCGCACCTTTTGACCCGCTCGCTTAAAAAGACGGCGGATGGAAAAACGGCGGTCATACTGGTCGCAACATCCGGCGATACCGGCAAGGCGGCGCTCGAGGGATTTAAGGACGTCGCGGGCACGGAGATGATCGTGTTCTACCCCGAAAACGGCGTCAGCCCCATGCAGAAGCGCCAGATGAACACGCAGGAGGGCGAAAACGTCTGCGTGTTCGCTATCCACGGCAACTTTGACGACGCACAGACCGGCGTGAAGAAAATTTTCACCGATCCCGCGCTCAAGGCCGAGCTTGCGCAGCACAACAAGATGTTCTCCAGTGCGAACTCTATCAATTGGGGTCGCTTGCTGCCGCAGATCGTCTACTATTTCTCCGCGTACCTCGACCTTGTGAATGCGAAGAAGATTAAGATGGGCGATGCAATCAACGTCGTCGTGCCCACGGGCAACTTCGGCAACATCCTCGCTTCCTACTATGCAAAGCGCATGGGTCTGCCGGTACACAAGTTTATCTGCGCGTCGAACAGCAATAACGTGCTGACGGATTTTATCCGCACCGGTACGTACGACAAAAAGCGCGTGTTTTATACCACCATTTCGCCGTCCATGGATATTCTGGTCTCCAGCAATCTGGAAAGACTGCTCTACCACTTGTGCGGCGAAGACACCGAAAAGCTCACGGGCTGGATGAACGCCCTGCAAAGCGGCGGCGCATACACCGTAGACGCCGCAACGGCCGATGCCGTACGCGCGCTGTTCTACGGCGGCTGCTGCGATGATAAGGAAACCGTTGAAATCATCCGCAATACGTTTGAAAAAGACGGCTACCTGTGCGATACGCACACGGCGGTCGCGGTCGGCGTTTACGAGCAGTATTTGAAAGAGACCGGCGACAACACGCCCGCCGTCATTGCTTCCACTGCAAGCCCGTATAAATTCCCGGACAGCGTGCTCGACGCGTTCGATTGCGAAAAGCCCGCAGATCCGTTTGCGGAGGCCGAGCTGCTCGCGAAGCTTTCAAACACAAAGATTCCTGCGCCAATCACAGCGTTAAGGACGAAGCCCGTCCGCTTTGAAAACACCTGCGCCGCTGCCGATATGGCAGATTTTGTGCGCGAAACGGTCAGAGTGTAAAATGGCGCTGTACGCGATCGCCGATCTGCACCTTTCCCTTGGTACGGATAAGCCGATGGATGTGTTCCGCGGCTGGGAAAACTATGTGGAGCGGCTGGAGAAAAACTGGCGCGCCCTCGTTACCGAAGAGGATACCGTTGTCATCGCCGGGGATATTTCCTGGGGCATGCGGCTGGAAGAGACCGGAAAGGATTTCGCGTTCATCGAAAGTCTGCCGGGCAAAAAGCTATTGTTAAAAGGCAACCACGATTACTGGTGGTCCACGCGCAACAAGATCGAGACATTCTTTGCGCAAAAGGGCTTCAAAACGATGCAGCTCGTGTTCAATTCCGCCGAGCGTGTGGGGGACATTACGGTCTGCGGAACGCGCGGCTGGCTCTATAACGCCGAAACGGCAGAGGATAAAAAAATCGTCGCGCGCGAAAACGGGCGGCTCATCGCGTCCTTAAACGCCGCAAAAGCCCTCGGCGGCACACCCGTCGTGTTCCTGCATTACCCGCCGGCATACGATACCGCACAGTGCCGGGAATTGCTGGATACGATGCAGACATACGGCGTAAAGGAGTGCTACTACGGGCACATTCACGGCGACCACGCCGCAAAAAAAGCGCCGCTTGGTGAATATGGGGGCATAAAAATGCACCTTGTCTCGTGTGATTATATCCGTTTCACCCCGAAATTGGTGCGGAAAGACGCAGAAATCGGCTGAATTTTTAACAAATTATAAAATATCAAAAAATTCAAAGGTTTGTCTGGAATATTCGGCACAGGTGTGCTATAATGTCAAAAGGTATCGCGCATTACGGGTATATCCGCCCGCGTGTTCCAAATAAAATTGCAATTTATTTTTGAGAGGATAGAAGGAAATGAACTTAAAGGCAACCAACAAAACCGAAACCAATAAGTATGAGCTGGAGGTCGAAATCTCCGCTGAAGATTTCAACAAAGCACTCTCCGAGGTCGCAAAGACCGAGGGCAAGAAGATGTCTGTTCCGGGCTTCCGCAAGGGCCATGCTCCGAGATCCGTCATCGAGAAGATGTACGGCGAAAACGTGTTCTTTGAAGCTGCTGTGGACAAGCTCTATCGCCCGGCTATGCAGGATGCTATCGAAGCTTCCGGTCTGGAAGTCATCGCGGTTTCCAATGCGGACGTTACCTCCGTTTCCCGCGAGAACGGCATCGAGCTGAAGCTCACCGTTGTTGTGAAGCCGGTGATTACCATTGAAGGCTACAAGGGCATCGAGGCTACGAAGAAGAATGTCGAAGTTACGGATGAGGACGTCAGCGCAGAGCTCGTAAAGGTTCAGGACAGAAACTCCAGAATGGTCGACGTCGATAACAGAGGTGCGCTTACGGGCGACACTGCAGTCATCGATTTCGAGGGCTTCTGCGACGGCAAGGCTTTCGAGGGCGGCAAGGCGGAAGGCTTCGAGCTTTCCCTCGGCTCCGGCCAGTTTATCCCGGGCTTTGAAGATCAGATCGTCGGCCATGAAGTCGGCGACGAGTTCGAGATCAGCGTGAAGTTCCCGGAGGACTATCAGGCAGAAGAGCTCAAGGGCAAGGACGCGACCTTCAAGATCAAGCTGCACCAGATCAAGCGCAAGGAGCTCCCGACCCTCGACGATGAGTTCGCAAAGGACGTAAGCGAGTTCGATACGCTCGACGAGTACAAGAACAGCCTCCGCGAGAAGCTGCAGAGCGACCGCGAGAAGCAGGAAGAGATGAACGTTGAGAACCAGATCTTTGATGCACTCATCGAGAAGGTACAGGGCGAAATTCCGGAAGAGATGTACGAGCAGGAAGTTGAGGAGAGCATCAACAACTTCGCATACCGCCTCCAGTCTCAGGGATTGAACCTCGAGACCTATCTCAAGTACACCGGCATGGACGTCAACGCCATCAAGGAGCAGTTCAGACCGCAGTCCGAGAAGCAGCTTAAGCTGAGACTCGCACTTGAGAAGATTGCTGAACTTGAGAACCTCGAAGTTTCCGATGAGGCTGTTGAGGAAGAGTACGAGAAACTCGCAAAGCAGTACAATATGGAAGTCGCGCAGATCAAGAACCTCGTTGCAGAGACGCAGATCAGAGCAGACCTCAAAAACCAGAAGGCGATCGACTTTGTTAAGGAAAACGCTTCCGTAAAGGCAGAAAAGCCGGCAAAGAAGACCACCAGAAGAAAGAGCACCAAGAAGGCAGCGGAAGAAAAAACCGAGGAAACAGCTGAAGCTAAGACCGAGGAATAATTTACCGCCTTTACGGTTAGTATTATAGTAACAGCATATCATATATCGCTTCTTTCGCCGCTGTCCCTGCATCGGACAGCGGGCGAAGCAAAAGAAGCGCGAAAGGAGTTTGTACGATGAGTTTGGTACCTTATGTTGTGGAGCAGACGAGCAGAGGAGAGCGTTCCTACGATATTTTCTCCCGTCTTCTCAACGATAGAATCATCATGCTGAACGACGAGGTGAACAATACCACGGCAAGCCTTGTCGTAGCACAGCTTCTGTATCTCGAGGGTCAGGACCCCGATAAGGACATCAGCCTGTATATCAACAGCCCCGGCGGCGTCATCACGGCCGGCATGGCGATTTATGATACCATGCAGTACATCAAGTGCGATGTTTCCACCATCTGCATGGGCATGGCAGCTTCCATGGGTGCGTTCCTGCTGGCTGCCGGCGCAAAGGGCAAGCGCTATGCGCTGCCGAACGCCGAGATTATGATCCATCAGCCGTCCGGCGGTGCGCAGGGTCAGGCTACGGATATCCAGATTCAGGCAGAACGTATTCTTCAGACGAAGAAGAGCCTCAACACCATCCTCGCAGAGCGTACGGGTCAGCCGTACGAAGTCATCTGCAAGGATACGGAGCGCGATAACTTCATGACCGCACAGCAGGCCATGGAGTACGGCCTTATTGATAAGGTCATCGCAACGAAATCGAAATAACGAAAGGGCGTGTTTTCATGCCGAATAATTTCGGAAATGATAACGAAGTGCGCTGCTCCTTCTGCGGGAAGCCGCAGTCGCAGGCAAAGCGCCTGATCTCCGGCAACGGCGTGTATATCTGTGACGAATGCGTAGAGCTCTGCATGGACATCATCGCGGATGAAGATTCTCTCCACCGCGGCCGCCCGCAGCCGAAAAACGAGCCGCGCGCCGAAATGGTACTGCCGAAGCCGCAGGAGATCAAAAAGCAGCTCGATGAATACGTCATCGGGCAGGACGAAGCCAAAATGACGCTCGCGGTGGCGGTCTATAACCACTATAAGCGCATTTTCTTCAGCGGTGAAGACGGCGGCGTGGAGATTGCAAAGAGCAACGTGCTGCTGCTTGGTCCTACCGGTGTCGGCAAGACCTATCTTGCGCAGACGCTTGCAAAGCTTTTGGACGTTCCGTTCGCCATTGCGGACGCAACGACTCTGACGGAAGCCGGCTATGTCGGCGAAGACGTCGAAAACATCCTGCTGCGTCTCATTCAGGCAGCAGATTACGACATTGAGCGTGCCGAGCACGGCATCATCTATGTCGATGAGATCGATAAGATCTCCAGAAAGTCCGAAAACCCGTCCATCACGCGTGACGTCAGCGGCGAGGGCGTGCAGCAGGCATTGCTCAAAATTCTGGAGGGCACCATTGCCGGCGTCCCGCCAAAAGGCGGCAGAAAGCACCCGCAGCAGGAGGTCATCAACATCGATACCTCGAACATCCTCTTCATCTGCGGCGGTGCGTTCGACGGCCTTAAAAGCGTCATTCAGCGCCGCACCGAAGCGCAGACGCTGGGCTTTAACTCGGTCATCAAGAGCAAAGACGAGCTTGATAACACGGAGTGGATGAAAGAAGTTACCCCGCACGACCTCGTCAAGTTCGGCCTCATCCCGGAGCTTGTCGGTCGTCTGCCGGTCATCACCGCGCTGAGCGACCTCGACAAAGCCGCACTTGTGCGCATCCTCACAGAGCCGAAAAACTGCCTTGTCAGCCAGTATAAGAAGCTCTTTGACCTTGATAAGGTCGATTTGGAGTTCACACCCGAAGCGCTTGACGCCATTGCGGAAAAGACCATTGCCCGCAAGACCGGCGCCCGTGGCCTGCGTTCCATTATGGAAGATACGCTGAAGAACCTGATGTTTGAGGTCCCGAGCGATTATACGATCGAAAAGATCACCGTTACCAAGGATTCGGTAGAGAACGGCGCTGCGCCTGAAATCGTGCACAATCCCGACCGCGTCCCGGTAAAGATCAAAATGACACAACCCAAACGGCGCGCTCGCAAGGATTCGGCATCATAGTGATCATCATACAGGCTGTGCAGCGATCCCTGCTGCGCAGCCTTGTCTGATTTATAAGGATTTGATAATTTTATGAAAGAAACCATACTTGAGGAAGAGAGAGTTCTGCCGGTACTCGCCGTACGCGGACTCGTCGTGTTCCCCGGCATGATCGTGCAGTTTGATATCGGCAGAAAAAAGTCCGTTCTGGCCGCCAAAGCGGCGCTGGATACGGATAGCCGCGAGCTGTTCATCGTCACGCAGACTGACCTTTCGGAAAGCGAGCCCATGGCGGAAGACCTCTATAAAATCGGTGTCATCGCCCGCATCAAGCAGGTGGTACACACCGCAGATAACGGCATCAAGCTGCATGTGGAAGGCATCGAGCGCGCGGAGATTATGTCCGTTGTGCAAAATGAGCCGTACCTCACGGGCAGCGTGTGCGTGTGCAAGCCGATCGCCGCACGCCACACCGCAAGAACGGAAGCGCTTAGCCGCATTGCACAGGAGAGATTTGAAGAGTACATCCGCTGGTTCCGTCAGGTGCCGCCGGATATTCTGCTCGGCGTTATGCAGCAGAAGGACTGCGGTGATTTGGCCGACTTTATCGCAGCGAACATCTCGCTCGATTTCGAGCAGAAGCAGTGCATTCTCGACGAGCTCCACCCGGAAAAGCGCATTGCAAAACTCAATGATATTTTGAGCGATGAAATCAAAGTACTATCGCTCGAACGTGAGATTTCGCAAAAGGCGCAGGAGCAAATGGATGAAAATCAGCGCGTTTACATGCTGCGCGAGCAGATGCGCGCCATTGCAAGCGAGCTTGGCGAAGAGGATAACCCGCAGGAGGAATCCGACGAATTCCGCCAGAGAATAGAAAAATTAAACCTGCCGCAGGTCGCGCGCGAAAAGCTCTTAAAAGAGTGCGATCGCCTCGCCAAAATGCCATACGGCTCGCATGAGGGCTCCGTCATGCGTGTGTACCTCGAAACGTGCCTTGAGCTGCCGTGGAACACGAGCTCCAAAGAGCGCTTGGACCTCGACCGCGCGGAGAAAATTCTCAACCGCGACCATTACGGCATGGAAAAGGTTAAAGCAAGATTTTTGGAGACGCTCGCCGTGCGCAAGCTCTCTGACCAGGCAACGGGGCAGATCATTTGCCTTGTCGGCCCGCCGGGCGTTGGCAAAACGTCCATTGCGCGCTCCATCGCGGAGGCGACCGGCCGCAAATATGTGCGCGTTTCTCTCGGCGGCGTGCGCGACGAAGCGGACATCATGGGCCATCGCCGCACCTACGTCGGCTCCATGCCGGGCCGCATCATGGCGGCTGTGAAGCAGGCGGGCACGAATAACCCCCTCATCCTGCTCGATGAGATCGATAAGCTCGGTCAGAGCTTTAAGGGCGATCCGTCCGCGTCGCTGCTTGAGGTGCTCGATCCCGAACAGAACAGCGCGTTTCAGGACCATTACATCGACCTGCCGTTTGACCTCAGCCACGTGCTGTTTGTCACCACGGCAAACGACGCTTCCGCCATTCCGGGTCCGCTCTATGACCGCATGGACGTCATTACGCTCGGCAGCTACACGGCGGAGGAAAAGTTCCACATCGCCTCGAAATATTTGGTGCCCAAGCAGCTGAAAAAGCACGGCATCAAGGCGGCGCAGCTGCGCTTCACACCGAAGGCACTGCACGCAATCATCGAAGACTACACCCGCGAAGCCGGCGTGCGCACATTGGAGCGCACCATCGGCACCATTTGCCGCAAAGTCGCGCGCCGCATCGTCACGGAGGAAGATTTCAAGTCTTATTCCGTGAAGCCCGCCGACCTTGAAGACCTGCTCGGCCCGGCAAAGTTTGCGAAGGATAAAGAAGAACGCCGCGACGAGATCGGCCTTGTGAACGGTCTTGCGTGGACAAGCGTCGGCGGCGAGCTGCTGCCCATCGAAGTTGCCGTGATGAACGGCACGGGCAAAATTCAGCTCACCGGCTCGCTCGGAGATGTGATGAAGGAATCCGCCACAACGGCAATCACCTGCATTCGCACCCGCGCGGAAACGCTCGGTATCAGCCCGGATTTCTACGCGAAAAAGGATATCCACATCCACGCGCCGGAGGGCGCCGTACCGAAGGACGGTCCGTCTGCCGGTATCGCCATGGCAACCGCCGTCACGTCCGCGCTGTGCGAAGAGCCCATCGCGCACGACATCGCCATGACGGGTGAGATCACGCTGCAGGGGCGCGTGCTGCCCATCGGCGGCCTGCGCGAAAAATCCATGGCGGCGTATAAAAACGGCATGAAGACCGTCATCATCCCGCACGGGAACATCGCGGATCTCGCCGAAGTCGATCAGGTCGTCAAGGATAACGTGCGGTTTGTGCCGGTGCGCCGTATCGATGAGGTGCTGCCCATCGCCATGCCCGGGCTTTTAAACAGAGAAACCAAGCCGAATACGCCTTGCCCGGAGCCCGCGCACGGCGTACAGACACTCAGACAGTAAGGGGAACACCGTGAATTTTCAGTCAGTAGAATTTGAAGCTGCCGCCGGCCGCGCGGATCAGCTCAAAAAGTCGGAATTGCCGGAGATCGTTTTTTCCGGTAAATCCAATGTGGGCAAATCCTCGCTCATCAATAAGCTCGTCAACCGCAAGGCGCTTGCACGCGTCAGCGCCACGCCCGGCAAAACGGCGACCATCAACTTTTTCCGTCTGCCGGAGTGCCGCTTTGTAGATCTGCCGGGCTACGGCTACGCCAAGGTTTCACAAAACGAAAAGCAGCGCTGGGCAAAGCTGATGCAGGGATATTTTGATGCAGAGCGCAACGTGGCGCTCGTCATCCAAATTCTCGATATGCGCCATGAGCCGACTGCGGACGATTTCGATATGATTAACTTCCTTATCGAGCGTGACCTGCCGTTCCTCGTCGTCTGTACGAAAAGCGATAAGCTGAACAAAACGCAGTTCAACACGCAGAACGCGTATTTTGAGGACCTGTTCCGTGAGCATGAAATCCCGTTCATCCCGTATTCCTCCCAGACCGGTTTCGGTTTGGAGACGCTGAAACAGCACATCGAAGCTGCCGTTTTGGGTAACTGAGCAACTGCGAAGTATAGATCCACCACTTTTTGAAGGGAATGAAAAATATGTTTGTATCCGATTGTTACAATGTCAATGAAAAAGGCCACCTGACGATCAGCGGCTGCGACACCGTGGAGCTTGCCAAAAAGTACGGCACCGCGCTGTATGTGATGAGCGAAGATGAGATCCGCAGCGTTTGCCGCCGCTATAAGTCTTCGTTTGAGCGCCACTATAATGGAAACGGTACCGCGCTGTATGCCAGTAAGGCGTTCTGCTGCAAAGAGATTTGCCGTATCGTGACCGAAGAAGGCTTAGACCTCGACGTCGTCTCCGGCGGCGAGCTGTATACCGCCCTTGCAGCGGGTGTGGATGCAAAACACATTCATTTCCATGGCAACAATAAAACAATGCAGGAACTCCGCTATGCGCTTGAAAGCGGCGTAGGCGACATTGTCGTTGATAACTTAAACGAGCTGCACCGCATTGAAAAACTCTCTGCGGAAAAAGGCGTCGTTACGTCCATTTCCATGCGCATCAAGCCCGGCATTGACGCCCACACGCATGAGTTTATCCGCACGGGTCAGATCGATTCCAAGTTCGGCTTTGCACTTGAAAACGGCGAGGCGTTTGAAGCCGTAAAGGAAGCCGTCGCGTGCGAAAATGTAGAGCTCATCGGTCTGCACTGCCACATCGGCTCGCAGATTTTCGACAAAGCCCCGTTCGTGCTGGCGGCGCAGGTCATGCTGAAGTTCTATAACAAGATCCATACAGAGCTCGGCAAAACGCTGACACACCTCAACCTCGGCGGCGGCTTCGGCGTAAAGTACAAGGAAGCCGATGCAGCCGTGCCGTATGAAGATTACATGAGCGACGTTTCCGAAGCCGTGCATGCTGCCTGCAAGGAGTACGGTATTCAGGTGCCGTATATTTACATTGAGCCGGGACGCTCCATCGTGTGCGAGGCCGGCCTCACGCTGTACACCGTCGGCGATATCAAGACCATCCCGAATGTGCGTACATATGTGGCTATTGACGGCGGCATGTATGAAAACCCGCGTTACGCGCTCTATCAGTCGGATTACACTTGCCTCATCGCAAATAAGGCGAACGAGCCCGCAGACTTTACGGCGACCATTGCCGGTAAGTGCTGCGAAAGCGGCGACCTCATTCAGGAGAACACGCTCATTCAAAAGCCCGAGGTCAGCGATATTCTGGCGGTGCTCTCCACCGGCGCGTACAACTACTCCATGGCATCGAATTACAACCGCAACACGCGTCCTCCGGTCGTCATGGTTCGCGGCGGAGAATCCCGTGTCATCATCAAAGGGGAGACCTATGAAGACCTCGTGCGCAACGATGTGTGATTTTACGCACTGCTGTGCAAAAATTTCTTGATTTCGGTGTTTACTTTTGTGCTTTTGTATGTTAAAATAAAAAAGTAAAGAACCTCGTTGACGAAAAGACGGCGCATTTGGTGCTTTATGGCATAAATGCGCCGTTTTCGGATGCAAATTCATAAAGAAAGGAACACAGAAACAATGAACACCAAACTGCATGATGAAAACGTTGATTTCCTTTTTGATGCTATTCTCACGCTGAAAAACCGCGAGGAATGCTATAAATTTTTTGAAGACCTCTGCACCGTGCCGGAGCTGAAAGCCATGTCGCAGCGCATTGCGGTTGCCAAAATGCTCAGCGAGCGCCACGTGTACAGCGACATCGTCGATAAGACCGGCGCTTCCACTGCGACCATCAGCCGTGTCAATCGCTCTTTGAATTACGGCAGCGACGGCTACACGCTGATTTTTGAGCGCCTGTTGACCGGCGGCGGAAAAGAGGACTAATGGCCGGCTACGACGTTTTTGCGCGCTATTACGATGCGTTGACCGCGAATGTGGATTATAAGGGCCGCGCGGCGTATTTAAAGAAGCTGCTCGAGTATCTCCACCATGAACCGGGCATCGTCTTAGACCTTGCCTGCGGTACCGGCAGCCTTACGCTGGAGCTTTATAAGCTTGGCATGGATGTGTACGGCGTGGACGGCTCCATCGCCATGCTGTCCGAAGCGAAGGACAAGGCTTACGACATGGAAGCTGATGTGATGTTCCTTTGCCAGAAAATGCAGACGCTCGACCTGTTCGGCACGGTCAACACGGTGTTCTGTTCGCTGGACAGCATCAACCACCTCTCCGGCGAAGCGCAGGTGCAGGCGGCATTTGACCGCGTGGCGTTTTTCATGGATAACGACAGCTGGTTCATTTTCGACGTAAACACGCTCTATAAGCACGAAAAGGTGCTGGGCAACAACACCTATATTTACGACCTTGCGGATATTTACTGCGCATGGCAGAACCGCTATAATCCGCAGGATCACAGTGTGGCGATCTCTCTCGATTTCTTTGAGAAAGAGGGCAAGGTCTATACGCGCAGCAGCGAGCATTTCTTTGAGCACGCATACAGCGTGGAGAAGCTGACGGAAATGCTGAAAAAGTCCGGCTTTGATAGGGTGGAGGTCTTCGGTGACCTCTCTTTCGACGCGCCGAAGCCGGAGGAGCAGCGCATTATTTTCGCCGCACACATTACAAACTCACAAAACGGCGTTTTTAAGGACGATATTGCTCCGTAAAACGCTCCGAAAGGAAGAATTTCATTGGATAGGATTATTCGCTGCATCACATCGGACGGTGCGCTTATGGCCTCCGCAATCGATTCAAGCGATACGGTATATACCGCGCAGAGGCTGCACGGCCTCAGCGCCACGGCTTCCGCTGCGCTTGGCAGACTGCTTACCGCGGCGTCCGTCATGGGCGCTATGCAAAAGCAAGAGCATGCCACGCTCACGTTGCGCATAAACGGCGGCGGTCCCATCGGCACCGTCACGGCAATTTCCGACAGCCACGGCAATGTGCGCGGCTGTGTGGACAATCCGAACGTTGACGTGCCCCTGAAGCCGAACGGCAAGCTGGATGTCAGCGCCGCAGTCGGTACAGACGGCCGCCTTGGTGTCATCCGCAGCTATGGTACGGGCGAGCCGTATATGGGCCAAGTGGAGCTCGTCAGCGGCGAGATTGCCGAGGACATCACGAATTATTACGCCGTGAGCGAGCAGATCCCCACGGTGTGCGCACTCGGCGTGCTTGTAGACCCGAACACGAACGGCGTGCTGCTTGCAGGCGGTTTGCTTATTCAGGTGCTGCCCGGCGCGCTGCCGCAGGACATTGAAAAGCTGGAAGCGAATATCGCAACGCTGGAGCCTGTCACCACCATGCTTGCAAAGGGCATGACCGTGGAGCAGATGGTCGACACGGCGCTCACGGGCTTTGAAGTCGAAAAGCTGGAGGAAATCCCCGTGCACTACGCCTGCACATGCAGCCGTGAGAAGTATTATAATGCCCTTGCGACCTTGGAGCCGGATGAAATCGATACGCTGCCGGCTGTGGACGGCAAGGTGGAAGCGGTGTGTCCGTACTGCTGCCGCAAGTATTACTTCACAAAAGAGGAGCTGCACGAGCTTGCCGAAAACGTGCGCGAAAAGCGTAAAAATGTCTCGAAATAACTTTTTTGAAAAAGTTTCGGAAAAGGTATTGACTTTTTAATAAGCATGTGGTAATATATACAACGTCGCTGGAAGACATAAGACTTCAAAAGAACCGCAAGTTCTGTTGAAAGATTTCTGAAAAGCGATGCTGTTTGGGGGTATAGCTCAGCTGGTTAGAGCACCTGCCTTACAAGCAGGGGGTCATAGGTTCGAGTCCTATTGTCCCCACCAAATGTGGCCCGGTAGTTCAGCTGGTTAGAACGCTAGCCTGTCACGCTAGAGGTCGACGGTTCGAGCCCGTTCCGGGTCGCCACATTTGCCTCTGTAGCTCAGTTGGTAGAGCAGGGGACTGAAAATCCCCGTGTCATTGGTTCGATTCCGATCGGAGGCACCATATGCGGACGTAGCTCATCTGGTAGAGCGCCACCTTGCCAAGGTGGAGGTAGCGAGTTCGAGCCTCGTCGTCCGCTCCAAAAGAAAAAGACGCTGAAGATAAGGCGTCTTTTTCAAAATGGTGACATAGCCAAGTGGTAAGGCAAGGGTCTGCAAAACCCTGATTCCCCGGTTCAAATCCGGGTGTCACCTCCAGAAGATTTTATCTTAGTTATGCGCTCAACGGAAGTCCGTTGGGCGCGTTGACTAAGTAAATATATTGCGTTTATGCAATTTACCTTGACTTTGATCAAGAGGGTTTACTTACAGGAGGAGAACAATTCTGGTTCGGAATTGTTGCTCAATTTTTAAGCAGAACCGAGGTGAATTGTATTTTGAAAACGCGAAATAAACTTCCAAATGTATATGGCCATTGCCCTTCATTTCCGCGAATGAGTACTCGTGCTTCTAAGTATTCTTGTGCTTATTTCGACTTCAAAAATTCCACATGTAAATTTTTGTCAAAGGAAAGTCCAGAGGCATGTAAGTTTGGAAAGTGCAAATTGTATGCAATTAGAGCGTTAGATGATACTGAGTGGATTTTAGAAGATTAACTTTGCTCTAATGTATGTGCACAACCACTTCTAGCTGTGCACATCAATTAAAACAAAGAATATTTGTTTTAATATTTCTGGTTTTAGTGACCCGCTCTCAGACGCCGTTCCTGTACGTGCGGCACGATCAGGTTTGTCCGGTCGCGCTTATCCGCGTGATTCCCATTGTAGAGGCGTGCACATGCACACTGATTTGCGCCGGGTATTCTCGTCTGTGGGTTCATTCGATTGTCAAGGTACGGGCAAAATAAAAGAGAGCCTTCCGCAGATATAACAGCAAAAGGCTCTTGAACACAGACTTATAATGTGTTATAATACATACGTATTAAACACAATATGAGTATAAGCTTCACGAGTTCCTTTGGATGTTGGCGCATCTGAACGGAATAAATCAAAAATTTTTCCTGAAAAATTTTTGATTTAGTGGGGCTTTATTCATTTTACAATATATATTTTACTACTATAAGCTGTGAATTTCAAGTCTTTTTTTTAAATTCGGGAAAAATTTCTCGAATTTTTTTATTTTTCAGGATTTTTTGATTTGAGAAAGACGCATAATTTCGGTTTCAAGGTGCTCCATATCCGGCGAAACGTATTTTTGCAGCGTGAAAACAACGTTTTTGTGCCCCAGAAGCATAGAGACGCTTTTCGGATCGGCGCCTTTTTCTATCAGCCGTGTAGCAAAGGTGTGCCGTAGCATGTGCGGAGTAACATGACAAATACCGGCGGCCTTTGAAACGCGTGTACAGATATAGCGCAAATGATATGTGCTGAACGGTTTATTCCCGTTATCAGCCACGCTGAATATATAGTCATGCGGCTTGTTATACTCGGTATTGCACCGGATCATGTAGAGTATAGCGGCGGCTTCGGGCAAAACAGGGAGAAGACGGACACCGGCCTCGGTTTTGCTTTCGGGAATTTTGAGCGTGCGGTTTTGCGGATCGTATTGCCGCCATTGCATCAGGCGTAGCTCATCCCGGCGCAGACCGGTCAATAAATACATGCGCAGAATGTATTCATCTATCGGTTTTTTCAGTATGTGAAAACATCCTTCAAATGCGGCCTGTTCTCGCTGTGTAAGCGCTTTAACTTCTTTTTCTCGCGCGGCGGGAAGTGCTGCGTCTTTAACGGGATTATCGTCACAGTTATGTCCCTTTATTGCGGATTTGTATGCTTGATTCAGCATAACGCGGATATGGCGCAGCGTTGACTTTGCATACTTCTGCCGCATGGAGTCCAACCAGCCTTCAACCTGTAAAGCATTGAGCTCAACGAGAAGAATACCGGCGGCCTCCGGGTGATGGGTCAGCAGCCGCCGTCTGGCGTCCCGGTAAATGCTTATAGTGTTGGGCTTTCGCTTTGTGGGCGCGATTTCTTCGAGCCAAATATCAAGCCATTCGCCGAGTGTGTAATCCCTTTTGTTTGTTTCGTACATGTTGCTACTTCCTTTATTAAAATTCCCCACATAGGGTGCTTGAATTCTAACAAAGGCGAAGATGAAAAGCAAAAAAAACCGGAAGTACTTCCGGTTTTTTAACAGCAAATCTGTTGACAAAGAAAGTTGTTTTGCATATAATAATAGTGGAGATATTGCATCTCCGCTTAGAGGGTGTATCTCAGCCCATAAGTGAGACATTTAATACGTGAGCTTCTCTTGGCTCTATATCAAGACATTTACAAGTGAGTGTTTCGCTACTCGGAATGCGAACGTAACCTAGCAGGGCGGGCTTTGTGTCCGCCCTATTTCTTTATCTTGGAGGGGAAATGGATAATATCAGATTTTACGAAATCAATGCAAAATATGTTGACTATCTTGCTCCGTATGCACCGCATTTATTTCATAATAGTAAAAAGGGACAAGCCAATCAGAGAAAGTATATCGGAATCGTTTTTCAGATAAACGACATGGAGTATTTTGCACCTTTGTCTTCTTTTAAACCAAAACACGAGAAAATGAAAGAGGGATTGGATTTTATCAAAATTCTCAGATATGCAGTGATAAATTTGAATAACATGTTCCCTGTACCGTACAGTGAACGTGTATATGTGAATTTTGAAACGATCAAAGATCCCAATTACAAATCATTACTTCTTGCTGAATATCGCTACATAAAGTCCGTGCAGAAAAAGATTCAGAAGAATGCTGCTGCGTTATATAAACACAAGCAGATCAATGGTGATTCAACCTCGTTAGCTCGGAGATGTAATGATTTTGCGTTGCTAGAAGATAAATGTAGAAGCTATAAAAGAAAATAAAAATCAAAAAAGCGGAAGTACTTCCGCTTTTTGCTTGACAAACGGAGAGAAATAACCTATACTGGAAGCAGAAAAGGGGCACTTGTAGTGTCACCTTGCCTGAGAAAATGAGCTGATTCCTTCACCCGGTCACAGCTCATTTTCTTTTTTTCTATCCGGAAAACTCCACCATGGGACTTCGTGCACAATCCATTGCTTTTCGGCGCAAAAGTCCCATTAGAGAATTACTCTTAGCTAGTGGTAACCTTTTATTTTTTCTTTCCTTACTAATAAAACAACGGGGTATAGGAAAGAGCAGGTGCATAGATGATAAGGGTGCTGCAAAAAGGGAATACGCATAACGACGCTTCAGGGCAGCTGTACGCTGTCTCTTGCGTTCGAGCACGAGTTTGTGCATCTGATAGAAAAAGAGCATGGTGCGGCTATGCTGGCGCTTTAAGCGTGCTACGCGCTCATGCAGGGAGAGGGCACGGAAACGATTGATGCCCTGACGGTCATAGTCCGGTACAGCATCAATCAAGTTGCGTTCCTTGAGCTGCCGGATTGCGCGGCTGATTGTGAGGGCCGAGCAGTGGAATTTCTTGGCGAGCACACAACGGCTCAGAGACCAGGACTCCTTACCGCAGCGGTTTAAGAGCTCGACGTAGACCAAAAAGGCGGTATCACGGAGCTCGGAAATCAAATAACGCGGGAAGCGCAGCTTGAATCCCTCCATGCGCGGCTGAATATGAGAGGTAATCTGCTGCCCGCCGCGAGTACGGTGCTTGACAGAAACGAGCTCTTTTTCGATAAGGGTGCGCAGAGCGCGGGTATATGTGGTGAGGTTGATGTCAAGCTTTGCGCAGGTCGTTTTGCGCTTCAGATCGAAAACACCGGTACGGTAATCGACATGAAGCTGCATGAATGCAAACAGGCGGGCTTCGGTGGTTGTGAGATCAGAATCGACAACAAGTGTCGTAATGTACGTGCCGAAGCCGGTTTTCTTTTGCTTTGCCATACTGGCGTCTCCTTTCTGAGTTTTGATTTTGATAAAAGAAAAACCGGAAGTACTTCCGGTTTTTGAGCTAAATCTGCGGCAAATTAAGGCTTACGAGGAAAGCTTGCCTCATCCGATGCGTAGGGCTTTTGTTTTAAGTACTTTCTTTCGTTGGTTCAGCGTCAATTTCTTCTAGACTTGTATCATCTGTGACTGTGGGGCTTACTGAAGATAGCTGCAAGCTTAGAGGAAGACCGTTTTCACGAACAATCTGGCTGTAAAACATTCGAATGGCGCTTGTTGGAGAAATGCCGAGCTGTGTGAGAATGCTTTCGGCTTTTTCTTTCACTTCAGTATCGATACGAACATAAAGTGCAGAGGTGTTTGCCATTTAAATCACACTCCTTATTAAAGTATTATATTATTCTATTTGAGGAAAAAGCAAGCTTTATAGGGCAAATGATATATTTAAAGATAAAAAACCGGAAGTACTTCCGGTTTTTCAGCATTGCTATAGCTTATTCAATTCATCGTGCAGTTGTTTTATTTGTTCAGAGGGATTTTTGTACGCTTTGAGTGTCAGAAGATAGAGTTCTTTAAGTATTTTATTGTAATTCCTTTTCGCATTTCGACACTCAAGCTCTTGTTCAATCCGTGTATGACTTATCTCTTTGCTATAATTATAAAGCTCATCTTTTACTTTACCTGATGTTTGAATGTCTTCAAGAAGAATGCTGTTTCGTAAATTAAAAATTCCTTCTTTGGCTTTGGAAGCTTTATCGCGTTCGTTTTTTACACGGTTAGTAATTCTGTCTATGTCGCTTATTTTATCATTAGCGTTCCATTTTTTAATTATCAATCTTGCAAAAATATAGATAGTCAATAAAGCGAAGCAAAGCCACATAATAGTAGGAGTGTGTGGCCGAAGAGCAATGCTTACTTTTTTTAATATGTCCTGTCCAATATCGGTTTTCACAACATAAGTAGCTCCATTTACCACACCTAATAACAGCATAGTAAGGCACAAAGAAAAAATCGATAGTATTTTCAATACACGGATATACTTGGGAGGCTCTTTGCTTTGTTGAGATTTTTCTTTTTTTGTCATATTATATGCTTAATCCTCCAAAATGATGCCCTTGTATTTCTTTGAGTTCTTGTTTTTGAGCCACTTCTAAATCATGTTGCTCTATATCTCTCATAGCCTTTTCGAGCTCTTGCCGATGATGAGCGATTTGTTCATTTTCCATTTTAATGTGATTAATGGCTGATGTAATTTCTTCTATCAGTTTGGATTCTTGTTCTGGTTCTAATGAAGTAGTAGCATATTTTAATAAAGTCTGAATTCGCTCGGACAATAAACCGTTGATAATCATTAGGTCATGTGTGTTTTTAAGAACGGCGTTTGCCTCATTGTATAGTGATTGTGAACATCTGGACAAGGACTGTATAGTTTTTTGATGTTCAAGTTCAATTTCGCGAATTGTACTTTTACAATCTTCTACAAGCGTTTGGTTTTGAGAAGAGAACTCTTTGATTTCTTCTTCGAGTTCCTCTAATTTCCGATTGTATTCTTCTTTTTTTTCAAAAGATTGAATCAATTCGTTAAGCACAGCTATTATCCCTCCGATAAAAATTATAGGTGTCAGAACTCCAATTAAGAATTGAATAATTATCTCAAACATTTGTACCACTCCATTATTACATGAATATCAGTATATTTCAACTTTTTTGAAAAAAGATTTAAAAACCGGAAGTAAAAACCGGAAGTAAAAACCGGAAGTACTTCCGGTTTTTAATAATCTGCGGTGCTGCCCACGGACTCTGACGGATTGGCAGACTCTCGCTTTTCCTGTACGGTCTGTCGCCATTTTTCTTCTTTTATAGTTCGTATAACATCATCCAACTTGGCGTAGACGGTGGGAACATACTCTCGTGTTTCTGAGATATAAGGAGCTTCTAGGCGAATGCCCCATTTATCGTAGCGCGGCATATTGGCGATAAACGGGTGACTGCCTCGCCGGTTGACGACCCATTTGCCAAAGGGCAGGAGCTGCAATTCGTCCGGTGTCATCAATGGCCGTGCAATCATGTTGACGCTGCGGCTGCTGTTTGATCCACTACCAAAAAGGCTGCGGCCTTCCCGGTTGTTGGTTGAAACGGAACCGGCAGCGACCGTCTGATTTCCAAGCAGCTTGCTGAAGGTAACGGCGGTATCGGACATGGGAGAAAAGCCACCGAAAATAACGGTCTGGCAGCAGTCTCGAATAATAGTTTCGCCGTCTGCACCGTAGGTCTGTCTGAGCTGTGCCGGTGACTGGATGCAGGGCACGATAATAATGTTACGGGATCGCGAAGCGCCGAACATGCCGAGAATGTTGCCCATATAAGGAAAAATGCCGAATTCATCGGCGAAGATATAAAGGCGGCGTGTAAGCTTATTTTCTTTTGTGCGTTCATCTGCATAGACGATGGCTTCATTTATGATCTGGCTAAGAAAAAGGGAGACCAATACGTGTTTTGTGGCATCTTCTTCCGGGAATGTGATGAATACGGCAACTTTTTTCTGGTAGATGTCTGCGACTGTGATGTTGGAATTCTTGCAGAGAATGTTTTCTGACTCTGAGTCGATGAAGGCAAGCAGGCGGGACATGGAGGTTGTGATAACAGATAAATACTGCATACCCTCGCTGCCCGGTACGGAGCCTGCAAACCAACGGATTTTATCATCTTCAGGTAGAAGACTGAGAATTTCATTCAGCTTTGTTTGCTTGACTTTCCTTTGGTTATCGGTCTCATCATTTGCGGATTTAACGGTTTGGACGAATTCGAGAAGTATTTTAAATACGGAAACGATATGACGTTCTTCCGGCTTGCAGTATTGCGCAACAAGCAGGATTATGGAGGTGATCAAGCCTTCAGAGGAATCGTAGAAATACGAGTTCTGACCGCCGCCGTCAAAGCCCTTTGTGTGGACAATAGAGTTTGCAAGAGCTTTTGCGTAGCGCTCGGCGCGGCTGTGGTAGTCTACACGTTTAGGGTCATCGCGCCACATATCTATGTAGAGATTGATGAGCTGCATGTAATTATAGCTGTCGCTTTTCATCGGTGTGCGGAAGTTGATATTCAAACAGGTATAGCCGTATTGTTCGCAGAGCTTGCCGTATAAACGGAGCAGGTCACCTTTGCTATCCGTTGAGATAAAGGAAGTACCGCAAGCGAGCGCGTATTCGATATTCGGAATCATAAAGGTGGTGGTTTTACCGCCGCCGGTTCCGGCAACCATGAGAGTGTGGCTGTCTGAAGGATCAATGGTTGCGAGAATTTGTTTTTTGTTCTGTTTCAAATTAACGACAATGCCTGCGGTAGTCGGGCGGCTTTCTTTGTTGTATCTCCACGCTTCCGGCTCGTAAGGAACTTGGATAGTCGAACTCTGTATCTCCTCTTGTGTTGCCCAACGGGCAGTGCCATACTGGCCGTCGCCGACGGTTTTACGCTTAATAGAGTCCAAATTGTAGCGCTTTTGTGACTCGGATAAAAAGATCAAAGCGACCAAAGCAATACCGACGATGGATAAAAATATAATTTGCTGTGGGGTCATAGAAACTCTCCTTTCTGAATTTTGTCTCTCAAGACGTCGTTCCAGTCCTTCTTGCACGGGCACAGAATAGAGGTTATGTATTTGCCGGAAAACTGCCGCATGAAGCGTTTGGCGGCTTCTTGCCCTCGATTTTCGGGCTTATTTATATCGTTATCAAAGCAGAAAGCGATACGTTGAATAGATTTGTGCTCCTTGAGAAATCGGCGTAAAGGATCTTCTGAAAGCCCGCCAAGCGATAAGTAGCTTGCTCTGTGCCACGGTTTATGCCGATGCAGTGTTAGAAAGCTCATCAAGTCGATAGGTGCTTCAAATACATACAGCACCGTGGCGTTATCATTGGCGTATGAAAAGCCGCAGTTGAATTCGCCGCCGGTCACAAAGCTACGGTAACGCTGCGCGGAATTCGTGCCGCGCTTATGAGCTGATTTTACGCGGCCGAAGCAGTCATAGCATACAAATACGATGTTGCCTTGTTTATCTTGATAAATTAAATGCTCATCAATGAAAGTATTGACAATTTCGTGTGCGATGCTGCGTGTATGCGTGAGATACGCATACAGACGACGGTTATCCGGTGCAGCTGGCGGCAGGCAGAAAGCAACGGGGATCATGTCTGTGGGTTTTGATTCTCGTTTGGTGGGAGGAGGGGCAGCGAGATCAAAAGTGATCTGTCGGTTGCCGATGAGCTCAAGCACAGCGTGCGGGAAGCTTTTGTGAAAGAAGTTTTGCACAAAAGCTACGGCAGCGCCGTGCTTGCCGGTGCTGTTTTGATACCATTTATAGCCGTGGATCACGCAGCTATCGTGCTTTTCCCAGATGTAATGATTTCCTTCTTTTTGCACCTTTTCACCGCGTTCGCGCAGATATTCTACAATGTCTGTGTGCTGTGCAAGCGCGATCTGATCTTGTGTCAGAGGAATATATTCACTGTGGCTGCGCATCTGAATTCCTCTTTTTACTTTCTACGACGGTAATTTCTATGCCCTTACGACGGAATTTTTGGAGAAAGGACTTTGTTTGCTGTTTTGTCAAGGATAAATCTGTGCGCATTTGTCTGGATGAAATAGAGTAGTTATGGTCGACAATATACTGATATACGGCTTCTTCAGTATTTTTGTTCAGCGGCAATTTTATGATGTCGCTCGCTTGGATAATGGAAATCTGCATACCGTTTTTACGGAATTTATGAATCATATTGTTGAGCTGTTCTCTGGATACATTAAGTTCCCGACAAGCCTTTGCGATAGAAATTTCACAGTTATGTTCTTCTATGTACTGTCGTGCTTCTCGGTAAATCTGCCTCTCGACCGATTTTCGGATGACACGGACATTCATGCCTTTTTTTCGCAGTAGGCCGATTAAGCTATAAACCTGACTCGGTGTTACGGCAAGCTCGTCACAAGCTTGTTTGACAGTGATTTTGTAATTGTTTTCGAGAACATAATTGTATATAGCTCGTGAACTATTAGATTTAAAGTTGATTTTGTTGCTTTTTTTCTTCATAGGGATCCCTTAAAGATATTACTGGAAAATTTGTTCGTAGTCTTCTTTTTGACCGAGCGCTCGTTTAAGCCTACGCTGCATACGTCTCTGCTTTCGGTCGGTAGTGGCAGTGGCAGACTGTTGATCTCGCAGCGTTTGGCGGCACAAAGCGTTGCCTATCGTATTGAGTAGGCGAGCAGCAAAGCTGAGGTTCTGTTGCTGCTGTTGCTTTTCGGCGTATTCTGCTGCACGTTGCTCTTGACGGATACGCTGCATCTCCATGACTTCTAAGCGTTGCTGCGCATAGATGCTGCCGCGTTCAGCCGCGACCGTATACCAGTGCACGGCGGTTTCATGGTCTGCATCGCATCCGAGTCCGTAGCGATACATAGTTGCGAGGCGCACGGCTTGTTGTGCTGTTGCCGATGTAGGACGATGTTCTTCAGCATATAGCATACCGACGCGTGCTGCCGCATAGTGTGCGTAAATCTCCGTTGCATCTCCGTCGATACGCTGCATGAGTTGACCGAGCTTGTATTCGGTTTCCGGTGTTTTCAGTGCAGCCTTGTAGTGGTCTATTGCAAGTGAAAGATCTTCGGGCACGCCAAGACCGTATTCATACATGCGTGCAAGGCGCAAGTGAATATGGTTTTCGGGATGATCGTCTTTTAGCCAGATTTCAGCGGCAGTTTTGTAGAGCTTTTGCATATCGGTTAAAGGCAGCTGCTCGTTATTCTGCATCTGCGCTATGGCGTAAGAGGATTCGGCAGTTAAATAATCATTTGCGTTTAAGCACTTACGGTAAAGTGTTTCGGCGGTTTCAACATTCGGCGTAAAGCCTTGCCCGTGTTCAATCATTTTTGCGAGTGCAAATTGGCAATAGGGGTTTTCAGTATTGGCCATATACCAACCGGCGGCACGTTCATAATCCGGTTTGTCGGCAGGGGAGAGCTTACCGTGGAAATACAAATTGCCGAGATAATAGGCGGCGTGCTTATACCCGCTTCTATAAGCAAACTCAAAATAAGCTGCTGCTTTATGCGGATCAGTCGCGACTTGCAGTGCGGGAAGATCTTCCGACTCTATGCCGTCTATGTTTGCGATTTCAATGCCGGTTGTGTAAATACGGCCGAGGAAATAAGCGGCTCTGCTAATGGCGCGCTGCTGCTTCTTTTCTTCAGCTTCCAGTGGCCCAAAATCGGCAATGGCATCTGCATAGGTGTTGCCAGCCGAGATTGCTTGAAGCTGCATGGCGTTGACGCTATCTAACAGGGTATCTTCAAACCCGAGTTTGGCTTTTAGCAAATAATAGTTACCGAGTTCAACGTCTTGATCTTCGCCCTTTTTCAAATAATACTGCGCTAACTGATAGGCGGCTTCGGTGTGTCCGAGCTGCTCCGCAAGGTTGTACCACAGGATAGCGTCTTGCGGACATTTTTCATCGTAACGCAGGTACTGGGCATACCGGTATTTTTCTTCGGCTGTTCCGTCATACGGCGGCGAAGAACTTTGAACTTTCATGTTATCCCTCCAACTGCGTATGTCATTGGTTTTCCATGTCGCTTTGAACGGTTCATTCATTTGTGCATTTTCAGGCTCATCCAACGCAACAGAATAAGAAAAACCGGAAGTACTTCCGGTTTTTGCAGATGAATTTTCAGTTTTGGGAGTCAATGGGGGTGAAGGTTCGAACTGCAAGGCATACTGTACGACGAGATTTTTCAAAGGATACAAGTTGCTGCGCGTGGTCGCGGCAGATAAGGGCGTAGGCTCGTCCGGCGTCTTATAATAAGCTTCGAGCTGCTGTTGATACTTGTTGTACTCTGTAAGCAGCTCTTTAATTTCCGGAACTTCACTGATCTCATCGAGCAGTTTATCTACCATAGCTTTAGTGTCTTTTGGCAGATATTTATACACATGCCGACCGGATGCACTTTCAATGGACTTGCGTAACGCTGCAAGCTTTTCCGGCAAGAGTAGATCGGTAACGGCAGCATTGCTGTTATGCTCGAGCTGTGTGAACAAGGTCTCCAATCGGTCTTCGAGCTGTTGACGTGCTTCTTCACGTGGGGCAAAAATCTGATGGCGTTCTTCAGCGAAAATCTCCGAAACGAATTCAGATTTCAGCTGCTCGATGGCATCTTCGGAAAGGTATATGCGGGATTTTTGTTCAGTGCTGTACGCAATAAAGTGTGCGTGCGGGTGATGCTTTGTGTTGTGCACGGCAGCAACCCAGTGCAGCTTAGAGGTCGGCACACGCAGCGCTTGGGCGATTTTGTCCGCCTTAATGGCGAACAACTGAGACCAGGCATCCTGTCGGTCATACCCGAGGCGGTCTGCATCTTCGCGCCGTAAAGAGAAGACCATGCTGTAAATATTGCCGGTATGTGCGGCAATAGCCTCCTTTTCGGCAGCGAGGTCAGCTGCACCGTTTACGGTAAAGAGTCCGTGCACTTTGCCTTCGTTATGGACGACGCCCGGACGCTCTGCAATGTAGTTGAGCATGATTTCAAGCGTTTCGGGGTCGGCAGCATTAGCGAGACCGACTTCGAGTGCATGAGAGAGTACTTCGCTTGCGTTTTCACGCGTAGGGGAAGCCTTGTAGTCGCTGTATTCCGGTGTTTGACGGATGGCCGGTACTTTGTTTACAAACTCCTGTATGCGTTCTCGCTGAGCACGTGTGGCCGGGGCCGAGGGCTTAACGTCACCTTCTGCTGTCATGCCGTAGACATATTGTGCGGCACGTGAGATCAGAGCGCTGGCGTTTGCGGCGCTGCGGTCTTCGTCGTAGGCTTTGAATTCGCGCGAAAGCTCAAGGTCAGGGGATGCCTCAAGAAATTGATTTATAGCTTCACGCTGTGCTTCTGTGGCACTCACTTCCTTATAATGCTCATCGTAGTTATAAATGACGGATTCACGCGTTGCAATGTAGTTCACCAGTCCGGCTGCGGCTTCGGCGACAAAGGCGTACTTTGTGGCTTTTTCACCGGTCTGGGCAATATGAAAGTATCTTGCGTTTAGAATAAGACGTGCTCCGTCCATAGGCATTCATCTCCTTGGGGTCAGAAATTATCAGTGAAGGAAAAATCTTTTGCTTTTCGATGAATTCAGGCTTTACATTGAAAATGGATGCCGTCGTATTTTTTCTAACAGATTTATCCATGGATACCGCCCTCCTTGCATTATCTCAATCATATATGGATTTTGTCAGGGTTTTAATATAAAAAGCGGAAGTACTTCCGCTTTTTAGCGTCCACCGGCGTTACCGAACAGTGCAGATTTGTGCTCCGGGGCGCGGACGGAGAGATGATAGCGCTCCGCACCGCATTTATAGAGGCAATGTCCTCGGTTCGGTGTCTGGATGATCTCATATTCCCACGGCTGCACGTTTATTGTGCGCTGAAACTCCGAAATATCGCAGTTTGCACCGGGGTGAAACAGAAAGCTGTGGGTCGGAATAGACATGAGCGGTTTTGTGTATGTGATAACGCTCGGGTTCAGAAGATCTTCCACGTTTTGCGAACCGATGCAAACGCCGGATTCCTTCTTTCTGCCACGCTTCATAAAGCTGTTGATGTAGGTGATTGCCAGACGGTTTTTCACGAACTCGTGAAGCTCATCGACAAAGAGGTCACAGCTGCCTTCGGTCAGGAATTTGTGGCTCATATAGGAGAAGATATTCAGAAACATAGCGTTCTTCAGATTGTCGTTTGTGGTGAGTGCATCTTTGACGCAGAAATCGATAAAGTTTGAATTCGGTATGTTGGTGTGCCCGTTAAAGTATCGAGACATAGCGCCGATGCAAATACCGCGCAGGCCGAGACCGACGGATTTGAGCATTTCGAGGCTGTACATAACGGGATGACCGGCTTTAGCGGCAAGTGCGGCTTCTTCATCATAGCTTTCGAGCTTTTCTTCGATGACGCGGTAGAGGTCGCTCAAAATCGGGTAATCCTCAGAGGTCAGCTTTGTGAAGTCCGTGCGGGGTGTGATGCCGCGACGTTTATAGGTTTCCTCTAACATGATCTCGATGATGTCGAGCTGCGCACTGGAAAAGTCCTGATAAACGGAAAAGAAGTCTCGCAGATAGGCGATGTGCTGCGATAGGCGATTTTGCTTTTTAAAGGCTTCCGGGGAGTCATCAAATTCATTGATTTCCTGCGTCGGGTCAATCCATGTTTTCGGCTCGAGCACGTTGATGTAGTATTTGCTGTCCATCATATCCAGATATGTACCGCCGAGGTTTTTAACCAACTCTCCATATTCGTTGTCCGGGTCGAGAATATATACCTTTTTGCCCGCCATGATGACGTTTGTGATGATGAGTTTCATCAAGTAAGATTTGCCCTCGCCGGAGTTGCCAAGGATTAGGATATGTCCGTTGGTTTTGTCTTCGGCGCGCCGGTCAAAATCTACAATGATGTTGCTGCCGTTCTGGTCACGGCCGATGTAAAATCCGTTTTTGTCATTCTTGCCGGAGTAGGAGAAAGGAAACAGGTTTGCAACGCTGCTTGCTGGGAAAACACGCTCAAATTCTGTGCCGAAAGCGTTCTTGCCGTTGGGCTTAACGCTTTCAAAGCCTTGAAGCTGTCGTAGGTATAGCTTATCCACTAAGATTTTATGGTGCGTTAGGATGCTTTGCGTTTCGATCTGCTTCGATTGTAAACGCTCGAGGCTGTCTGCAATCAGTTCAATGAAAACGGCGCAGTACACAAAAGTTTCTTTTGTACGCTGTGTTTCGCGGATCATGCGGGAAAGCGTAGTAAGCTGCTCATCGGCTTCAATCTGTTCATGCAGCTTGTAGGATGAGCGTTTTTGCATATTTGTGCGGTTTTGGGCACGGTGAAAGATTTCATCGCGCTCTACGGTCGGCATATGACGTGTGTAGATATGCAGCGTTATACCGTCAGATTCACCGAGCTCGCGCAGCAAAGCAATTTCCGGTGAATCTTTTTCAACGGTTTCTGCGTATGAACGGATCGCCCAAACGCAGCGATACGTATTGCCGAGAATGTAATACCCCGGCGAACGTCTGAAGGAGACTACAGAGGGCGCGATTAAATCTTTGTAGGATTTGACTTTGCCTGCTTCAATTTCCTCCGGTGTAGGCATTTCAGCCTTTTTCTTAAACAGTGGCATTGTTGACCTCCATATATTGCATTCCGTCAAAATCGGGAACATGCTCCGTGTAAATGTCTCCAACGTAGTAAATAGCAAGCAGACGCTTGAAGCTGTCTTTTGTTGCGATGCGAGCGTGAAACTGGTGTTCGCGGATGAGATTAAGGGTTTGCATAATGCTGCGCCGAGCGTCATCCAGACGATCTGCACGGTGACGCAGGATCATTGCAAACTCGCGGCTTGTGCTCATCGCGATGTTGATTTCATCCAGATAAGCGATTTCTTGCAAGCAGAGCTGCTTTACCATGGGGGATTCGGTGGTTTCTGCGAGATGTCGGTAGTAACGCTTGTTATCCTCGTAATTTTGCGCCGAGGACATGCACAGCATTTGCAGCTCGGCAACATCTGAAAGAATATTTTGAAGGTTGCGGATTTTTGCAAGTACCTCACTGCGACCAAGAACAGAGATGTTGTCCGGCCGCAGCATAATGTAGGTGTACAGCATACCGTCTTCACCTTCAATGGCTACCGCACCGTTATCTCCGATTTGGAGGGGTACAAATTGCTTCAGATTCAGCAGTTGTTGCGTTGCCGATTCCTTTTTGTCGTTTTTCTTGTTTGATTTCATTTTTTGCTCCAATTTAATATTTAGGCTCGCCCCAGAAGTACTCGAGCTGGTCTAAAAACAGATAGTTGATATATCTCTGTATGACTTTAAGCAGTGATTGATTATCGGTTGTAAAAGTCAACACCATATACAGCAGGGTTATCAACAGCGGAACCCAGACAAAAGAGAAGAAAAAGATAAGGGTAGAGAGCACAAGCCCCACTGCGATGATAACAAGGTTTATACCCGTCCAACCGAAAAACAATGCCTTTTCACTGAGATTTTCCGGGTAGAAAAAATAGTTTTGATCGTCGTTCATGATGTTTTCTCCTTATACGAATTGCTTGACCAACGACACCACGGAGGAGACGTTGTGTGCAGCGTTGCCGAGTGAGAACCTTGCGGAAGTATCGAGACCGAACATTTGCGCAATGCGCGGTACTTCGGCAGCTACAAGCAGCAGGCCGAGCGAAAAATACAGGCTTGAGGAGGCTGCATCCTGCATCATGATAATGGCGAGCAGATAGAGCAGGTTTTGCACAAAAGCAGTAAAGCACAAAGCTGCAACCTGTTTGCACCAACTTCCGAAGCCGTCGGTATATCCGCGTGCAAGCGCAAGCATGTGCATTGATCCTACACAAATTTGCACGAGAAGGATACCGCCGCGTTTGAGGTTGGAAAAGAAAATCTTGAAGATTGCCCACACCAGAATGATAAGCTGAATAAGCGCCCACCAGTCGGCATTTGAGGAAAGTGCGGCATCGGCGGGATCGGTGGCTTGGAAGCCGTCTGTAAGCTTTTTGAGGAATTCCCAAATTCCGTTTGCGATTTTAACCGGTGGCAGTGTGCCATAAACAGATTTAAACATACTTTGCACAGCGCCTTTGACCAAATCGGTTATGCTGACGGTTGCGCCGTCCATTGATCCGACGACCACGCTGCGCACCGTGCCGTAAATATCCATGCTTGTTTGAAACAGCAATATAGGAATACTCGAAAAGGTGAGCAGGGCGACTAAAAGTCGCAGCATGTTCATGCCGGTTCCGGTAAAGCTGCCGCCTCCACCGGTCTGATAGGAAACGGCAAAGTCCATTATAGCAATGGCTGCGCCGGTCAATCCCAACCCCCAAGCAAACAGGGTAAAGAAATTCACAATAGCTTGTATGAATTCGTTGCTGAAGAAGTTGATGGATAGTCCGTTTACATCATCGAGCATAGTGAGGGCAACAGAGGTGAGCTGATAGTACACATAGTGATAAACTTCCTCGAGCGATGAGCTTGCAAACATAGGTCATCACCACCCAATGACGCTCCACATCCACGAGGGCGCGGAAACAACAACCACAAGGCAAATAAACAGAACGAGCAGTACGTTCCATTGAATTTCTCCGCCGTTATGACGATAGTCTCTCCACACGAAAACGCCTTTCACGACGAACGCGATGATGAGCACGCCGGAGATAATATACATGATAATATTTCCAATAGCTTTCATTTCCGGCTTAACATTGTTGTTAAAAGCACTTTCGAGTGCACCGGAGATCGTGGCGACGGTGGATGCCGGTAAATGTGAAATAGCGAGAAAATAAAGCTGATTTAAGATGTTCATAAAGTTACCTCTTTTCTTAATTTACGTTGACGGTGCAGCTTGCGGATTGACCGGTGCTGCGGCTATACACGGTGACGGTGGCCGAGCCTGTGCTTACGGCCGTGATGGTGACGCCGGAAGTATCGGAACCTGAAAGAGAGACAACAGCGGAGTTGCTGCACACCCACTGCGCGCCCATGCTGTAAAAATCACTAGGTGCTGCGGCAATGTTGATGCGCCAGCTGTCTCCGGGCAAAATATCGATGCTGTATGTATCAAGCGAGATATTTTGCACTTCCGGGACGGGAGTGGGTTCCGGCGTTGCCTCAATGACCTGCGGTCGAGGCGTAGGCGTGACCTTTGGCGTTGGTTTTGGCGTTGGTTTGGGTTCTTCAGCAGTGTTTTGATTGCCTGCTTGCGAACCCGATGGCCGACTTTCAGTCGAAAAACCGGAAGTACTTCCGGTTTTTGACGATTCTGCCGGTGCAGAAGTGGGCGTTGCCGTCGGTGTGGGTGACGGAGTAGGTGTTGGCGATGGGGTAGGGGATGGTGTTGGCGTCGGCGTCGGCACTTCCTCACGCAAGACGATTGTAACGGGATCAGCTGACGGTTCATTGGAAGAAGCTTCTTGTCCTTCATTTTTAAATAGAGCTGATACCGGCGAACGCCCGGTGCGATTGACATCGACGACCTGCCATACAATACCACCGGCGACCAACACGATAAGCAGTGTGCCGATCACGGCGAGTTTTTTTCTTTTTTGCATTTGCTCATCCTTTCTTTTGAATTTACAGGTTGCCCGCCGGGGTTGCGACCGGTCTTCCTGCATTAAAAAAGCCTGCTATCCGGCGATAGTAGGCTTTTTCGCTCTGCATGGGCAAAATTGAATTGAAGACAAATTAAATCTGGTATATACTTTATTTAAGAATAACAGACTTTTAAGAACGGGTGAAAACATGAATTCTGAATTAATCAATGCGCTTATTTCGCAAATTGGAAATATTGTGGGGATTCCTTTAGCAGCAGTACTTGCGGTTTGGCAAGTTAAGAAAGGTTTTACCAGTAAGAGAAACGACGAGGTGAACGAAAAGTCATTTGGTTTATGCTGTGAACTTTTTGATCTTGTGAGCCGTAATGAAAGTTATAATAAAGAAGTTACAGATAAAATTACGAAAATGGTAAAGGAGAGAAACGATAGCCAAAAGCTTTTGCATCCGGAAATTTTGCGTATGATTTCCGAGATTGAAACTTATAAGAAAATACTAAATAGAATTGATGAAAAGGACAAATTGGCTTGTCGTAGAGAAAAGAAAATAATGAAGCGCTTACGCAAAGATTATGAAATCTTGTGTGCATATGTTTCTAATGAAGATAATAGATTGCGCAAAGCATTGGGCTATCCACGAGATACGCTATATTCCTTTCATGTACTAAGATATGGTTCTGAGGGGCCATTTAAATTGTTCGTACATCTTATGGTAGCAGTTTTATTTGTACTTTTCGAAATATTGATCTGTTTCGTGGTATCATTAGGAACGTCTTGGTTAATTGGTATTGGATCGTTGATAGGAAGTGCAGCACTTGTAGGACTTGTAATAGAAATTTGGCGCTTTTGGAAAAACAAATCGCCAAATTCTTTCTGGAGATTTGTAAAGGAACAGAAACGTAAAATTAAAGAAGAAGAAAAAGAAAATACATAATAGCTACAAAAAGGACAAAATAGATCACCATACGGATAATCCCGGGGAGATCTTCGGAAAGCGTTTTATCTTCTATGCTAATATCGATAATATGAATTATGAAGGTAGCGACAACAAGAACAAATAGTATGGTTCCAATTGGTATGCCGAAGTAAATTATTGAGAGGTTTGAGAATATTAGTAGATGTAGGTATAGTTTTATGCAAGTAATTTTTATCGCTGTGATCCATTGACCTTTTCCTCCTAATCCCATGTCTATTAGCCATAAAACTTCATTAAAGACTGTACGAGAAAAAGTTTGTATTAAGAGCGCTAAGTGAACAAATGGCCACAAAATCAGTAGCCATGCAACCACGTTTCCGCAGTGTGCCGATATAAACTCGAAAAATTCCTTTGATACCATGGGATTCCTTCCTTTAAAACTAAATTAGCAGGCCCCGCCGGGGTTGCGACCGGTCTTCCTGCATTAAAAAAACCTGCTATCCGGGAGATTGAAGTGAGATAGTAGGCTTTTTCGCTCTGCATGGGCTTCTTAAATATATATTGATTTATAAACTCGAGTGCGCTACAATATCTATGATAATTCTTCAAAATACTATGATTGTAGGGGTCGAGGTAAAACATGAAAAATCAAATTAAAAACGACTTAAACAACATTAAAAATTCAGGACAAATCGTTATAAATACCGCTATTTCAAATGACAATGGTTCTCGACAATATCGCGCAAGCGATGTAATTGAAAAAGGGAAGTCTACTAACTTTATGAAACGTGAGGAAATTTTTGCTGTTTTGGGAGCAGTAGCTTCTGGTGTCACTATTGTGGATTTTCTTTTTAACCGATTAGGTGAAAACGCAGTTTTAAAACTTGGGAAAATACTATATGAGGCTTTTATTGAGCACAATACAGCTCCCTACTACTTCTTAATCGCAGAACTGATAGCTATAATTTGTTTTGGAGCTGTAAGTTTTTCAGCTTTTCGGAACGTAATTACGTTACATAAAGCACGGCATCTAGGCGCATGTATTTACAATAGAGATCGAAAAAAATCCTATAAAATAAAGGCATTACCATGCCCACATTGCAAAACAACTTTTCGAACTCCACTAAAAATCAAAGACGGCAAAAACTTTGGCATGGAATTTACTTGCCCTCATTGTTCGTTTAGAGCTACTATACCTGTTGCGGATATACTCAATCGCATTGATGAAAATTATGAACCAAAAAAGTGATAAAGAATTCCCGTCGCGACTACCATTCCTATTATAAGGAAACTCACATAAAACCCGACATCCTTTTTCGCTGTTACGGCTTTATCAAGTAGGAAAATTAAAAATACAATTACCGAAACCATTGTCAGTATTGCACCGAGTTTAACATCAAAGTAAAACATAGAAAGCAGAGCATATAGCATAATGCTTGGGTAAATATCCATACAGGATAGCTCAAAAGCTACCATCCAAAGAGGTGTATCGCTATCATGCCCTATCACCTGTGATACAATTTTATACTCTCGAAATAAATAGCAAATAAATCGACCAATTATAAAAGTCAGATGAAAAAATGGCAGTAAAACCAGTAGCCATGCAACTACGTTCCCGCAGTGTGACGATATAAATTCAAAAAACTCTTTTGATACCATGGGGTTTCTTCCTTTAAAACTAAATTAGCAGGCCCCGCCGGGGTTGCGACCGGTCTTCCTGCATTAAAAAAACCTGCTATCCGGCGATAGTAGGCTTTTTCGCTCTGCATGGGCTTCTTAAATATATATTGATTTATAAACTCGAGTGCGCTACAATATCTATGATAATTCTTTAAAATACTATGATTGTAGGGTCCGAGGTAAAACGTGAAAAATCAAATTAAAAACGACTTAAACAACATTAAAAATTCAGGACAAATTGTAATCAATACAAGTATTTCGAATAATAGCGAATCTTCTGAATGGCAAACGGAGGACTTGATTGAAAAGACCGAGACAAGTGATTTCTTAATAAAGGAAACTATAGCTTCTATTTTCAGCTTTTTAGCATCAGCCGCAACTGTTTTTGATTTTTGTTTCAATCGATTAGATGGCAATGTTATTCATGGAATAATAAAGGCAACAACTGATATTGCTACGGGAAAATCTATTCTTTTCGCAGTTCTTTGCATTGAATGTGCAGTAACATTCTTTTTTACGTTGATTGGTGTTCAAAAAATCAAGGATGTTGTAACGTTGAAGCACACATTCTGTTTTGGGCCATATGTATATAATGCGAAATCTCACAAGACATATAAGGTCACATCTAAGCCTTGCCCCAAATGCAAAAAGGTCTGTTCCAAACCTCTGAAGATTAGAGTATCAGATACTTCTAAAATGCGATTCTTTTGTCCACATTGTTCATCTTCATTTGATATTTCTGCAATAGACATCTTGGAATCAATAGGCTTAGATAATCAAAAACCTAAAAAGTAAAAAAGTAATTCAATCAATAAAACTGCTCCTATCAAAGTAATAACAGCCATTGGTGTTATACTTACTTGTAATTCTATTGTAAAATCTAAAACAAAGATTAAGAACAGTATGATTGAAACAATAAATAGAATCGCTCCGACCTTTGCGTCAAAGTAAAAAATCGTTAAAAAAGAATAAAGAACTATGTGCGGCAAAATATCTGCACTTGCAAGTTCAAAAGCCATTATCCATATTGGTGAAATATTCTTATAATTCGGTTGTTTTAGCAAATTTTTGTATTCTCGTTGAAGTTCAAAAATAAATTGAAAAATCATAAGCAACAAATGTATAAACGGCCATAAAGTTAGAAGCCATGCAACCACATTTCCGCAGTGTGCCGATATAAATTCAAAAAACTCTTTTGATACCATGGGGTTCCTTCCTTTAAAACTAAATTAGCAGGCCCTGCCGGGGTAGCGACCGGTCTTCCTGCATTAAAAAACCTGCTGTCCGGCGATAGTAGGCTTTTTCGCTCTGCATGGGTAAAATTGAATTGAAGACAAATCAAATCTGGTATAGAGCACTTGGGGTGATTTGTGTATTCTATGTGCATCGTTGTTTGAATTTATTTTAGTAATTCCCGAATCATTAGAATGAAAGTTATGAGTGTTCCGAGCGCGCAGATTATAGCTCCTAATAAATGGATCGTTCTTTTGCAGCCGGTGAATTCTTGATTTTTATAATCTTAATGGCGGATACAACAGCAGCTATTGCGCATATTGCAATTATGGCTGCGCAGACTAATTCAAATTTGAGATGGCGGAGCTGCGATTCCGGGTCAAGCGGAAGCAAAAATTGAGTTTCTTGATTTTCTTCAGAGCAACTGATAGTCGAGTCAATATTTGTGCTTGAGGTATCGGTATCAGCGGCCATAACAGGTGTGCGTAAAGAAATTAGTAAAATTAGTAGCATTATGATAGCTTTTGTTTGCTTACTCATAAAGTAGATGTACCTCCTCATTAACATTGCACATAGAGCGCTCGGGATGGTCCGGGCGCTCTTGCTTTTTGCAATGCTATTTAAAACTTATCTGCTCTTTTTGCGGCGAACCAGAAGTACGGTAGTCAAACCTAAAGCAGAACCGGCAAAAGCAATGTAGGGAAGAACACTGCGGCTGCTGCCGGTCTTCGGGCGGTTAGGAACAGGGCTATTAGGGAAGTCCTTGCCCGGGATTGTTTCAAACGTCACGGTCTGGCCGTCTTCTGTGATAGAGAACGGGTAGTAGATCGTATCGCGCACGAAGTTTGCCGGAGCCTGTGCTTCGTAAATCAGGTATTTTCCGTAAACAAGGTCGGAGAGGGAATAGAAGCCGGTTTCTATTTCATCCATACGGCCGATGAGCGTATCTACACCCTCTGTGTAGCGGCCATCACCGTCTGCATCGCGGTAGATTTCAAACACTGCACCGGAAAGCTTGTGCTGCGGGTTGGTAGCATCCACCTTTGTGGTGGTGACAGTGCCTTTGATCGGCTTGTTCGGGAAATCTTTGCCGGGAACAGTCTCAAAGTTTACGATTTGCCCGTCTTCTTTAATCTCAAACGGATAGTAGATGTTGTCCTGTACGAAGCCCTCAGGAGCCTTGTCCTCGTGTAGAAAGAATTTTCCGTAAGGGAGGGAATCCAGCGTATAAACGCCGGTGTCGCCTTCCTGAAGCGTGCCAACGAGCTTATCGGTCTTAGCGTTGAAGATGCCGTCACCGTCTGCATCGGAGTAAACGCCGAACGTCGCGCCGGAGATTTTATCTGTCGGGTCGTCTGCGTTTACCTTGGTGGTCATAATGGAGCCATGCAGCGGCAGAATCTTCACCGTCTGACCCTCATCTTCGATGTCTGCATGTACTGCAATTTCAATACCGTCGCGATAAAGCGTTTCAAAAACTACGACCTCGGTTTCGGCCGTCAGCTCACGCGCGTCGAAAGCAAATGTCATCTCAACTTCGCCGGTGGTAGCTTTTGGCGTAAAGGTAGCTTCTGCCGTGATTTCTTTACCATCGATGAGCAGCTTATCATTCGTGGCTTTGTTCATCAGCACACCGGTAAGCTTATATTCTTTACCGGGGGTCAAATCCTTATAGCTCACAACATCGGTAATCGTGATCTTATCCGCTGTAATTTCTTTTTTGCCGTCTGCTGTTGCCTTTGTTCCGATTTCAGGATTCTTAATCTTTACCGTCTGCCCTTCATCGTTGATGTCCGCATGGGTAGCAAGCAGCACGTTCTCACGGTACAAATCCTCGAACACGACGATCTCTTTGCCATGCAAGCCCGTTGCATCAAAGATAAAGGTAACGTCTACGCTGCCATTCTTTGTTTCTGCGATAAAGGTAGTTTCAGCGGTGATCTCTTTCCCATTCACAAGTAATTTTTCACCGGTTTCTTTATCCATCAGCACGCCGGTTACTTTGTACTCTTTACCGGGAACAAGACCGGTGTACGATACCGTATCGGTCAGCGTAACTTTATCGAGCGGATCAACTTCTTTTTCTCCCTCAACGGTGGCCTTCGTACCGATTTCAATCGGCACATTATGGAAGCTTACAGAAGCAATTTCGCCTTCGCTGAGTTCTACGGCCTGCGAGTCGGGAAGCTGATAGCCGAAAGTTTCCTCTGTATCAAGTTCTTCGACCTTGTACTGATGCTTGGTCGCGCCGTCTTTGTCCGCGTAAATCGGGAGTGTTTCCGTAAGGATTTCGCCTGCGGCATTGGTCGTATACTCGGCGCTGTAACCATCCTCGAGACGTGTTACGCGGAACTTGATGCCCTCGATTACGCCATCCTCGGAAGTCTTTACGATTTTGAGCTGTGCATTTTTCTGTACGTTGACAAGATCATAGCTGTAAACCTTGCCATCCTCGGAGATTACAACATCAAAGTCCTCGACGAGATGACGGCCGTTGCCGCCCTTTGTTTGATGCACGACGTATGTGCCGTAAGGTAAATCCTTTGTGGTTGCCATGCCATCCGCGCCGGTGGTGATGTGGTCGCGCTCGGTCTCTTTGGCTGCATCGAAGCTTCCCGCAGATTTGAGGTATACGTTAAACTCCGCGCCCTGCTCATCGGCAGGTTCATCAAGGGTTTCGTACTGTTTATGCAGCGCAATCTGGCCTTTCATGACTTCTTCGGTAAAATCTTCTGGAATTAAATCATATTCCAGTTCTTTGGTATCGGTTGTTGTGATGTATGTATGAACTTTGCTGTCTAACTTATAACCCAGTGGAACGCCGATTTCCTCGACGGTTACTAAAACGCCGATGGGAATGTTTCTGAGTACTGCCTGTCCTGATTTGTTCGTTGTTACGATGTTTTCAATTTTTTCATCGTTATTCGTATAGGTTATACGGTACTGAGCCCCTTCTAATGTTGCGTCGCCTTGCGGAACATTAGAATTTGTATCTGCATCTTTTTTTCTTACGGTAAGGCGAATTTTTGTAGGGTCATCCACAACATCAAGATTGGCACTCTTACCATTGATACTGAACCTGTGTACGTTTTTATCTAATGTGTATCCTAACGGGGCCACCTGCTCAATCGTTACGTAGTCACCATTTTCAAGCTTACGAGAAAGTGTTGCCTTGCCGTTTGCGTCTGTCGTGAACGTTGCAATAACGGGGTCATTTGCGTAGTCGTGATTGGGATTTACATACGCTTTATAAACGTTGTAAACAGCACCTTCGAGCGAATAATTTGCGTTGCCGTTTGTGATTTTTACATCGGCGCTGGTTTTGGTCAGTGTCACCGTATATTTAGGCTTTTCACCTTTTATTTTGATATATGCCATGGTCTGCGTTGTGCCCGGGCAGGTCGCTTGGTGCTGAATATTGGCCTGCTGGTCTCTGTCCTCCCAAACGGCGATGCTGTTTTTATCGCCGACGGTGTAGCCTGCACCGATAACCGTGGTCTCTTGCTCCGGCAGCGTGCTCGCAGATATTGTCAGCGTATTGCCGTTACGGGAAATATCAAAGCCTGCTTTTTGAAAATCAAATAAATCCAGCACGCCGTTGGTATCGGTAACGGTGGCTTTATATTTGCCATTCACGAGCTGCAAAGCGATTTCTTGTGCATCGCTGCCGTCGCTGCTTTTGCCTGCAAAGGACGGGACGATTTCCGACCGCAAAAGACGATCTTTAAGTTCTGCGTAGTAACTGCGTACAACAGAACCGTTATATGCCAGATTTGCCATGCGCTCAACATCGGTATCGATGCCGGAACCCCAAGACCAGTTTGTCCCGTCTACGGTAATATAGCCTTCGGACGCCAGCCAAACAAGGTGCTGTGTGACCATCGTCTTTGCGGTCGCATCGCTGTACCAATCATTTTTACCGAGAGAGTTTGTCGTGTTGTAGCCATAAGCGATAATGCGGCGCATAGCTTCGGTCATACCGAAATTATCCCGCTGCACATAAGCACCGTTATTGACTCTGCCTTTACCATGCTGCAAACAGTAGGCCGGATAACTTACACCGTTTCGGTAGATGTCATATAGTGGAAATTCGCCAAGGTCATAAAGATAATTTGAACTGAAATTACCGTTGATGCCTACCGTGCGGTAACGCGTAACCGCCTCATCGCCGAGCGCTAATAGACTGATTTCATCCTCCGGGTTTGGCGTGGGGGAAGCAGTGGGTTCAGCCGTTGCTTCCGGCTCTGCACTGGTCTCCGGTTCAGTCGGTTCCTCTGTTGCCTCCGGTGAGGGCACTGCTGTCGGTTCGGCCGAGGGGGTTGTGCTTGCCTCCGGCGTTGCGGTCGGTTCTGCTGTGATTTCCGGTTTGGGTTCTGCATCCGGCTCCGTGTCCTGCGCTGCTTTTTCAGCGTTTGTTTCGAGCGTAACCGATACGGGTGTATCGGCCTCATCGGCAAGAGCGCTCATCGGCACGGCGCTGAAAATCAGCAGCGCTGCAAGCAGACATGCAAGTGACTTTTTGAGCTTCTTTTTCATTTTTTTGCTTCCTTTCAAAGATTTTTCTATATGAAAAAAGCCGCATATAAAATGACACGGCTTGAATTTGAGCAGTAAAAAAGCACTCAATGTAAAATCGAGTGCTTTAGCCTGATCTATTAACTTTTATCTGTATTCCCAATGTCCGATTTCTTCTTGTGCGGGTGTATCTACAACCCAATATTTCTCTCCTGTATAATGTTTATACATCTCGCCGGATGTCATTGTGTAACTTCCGTGATCGTTTCCCAACTCCCACTCATAGTCTGAATGTGACTCAAATTCATCAACAGTGCTGAATTGTGTGCCGCAAGCATTGCACTGATACACCCAATCGCTGCCCATCCAATAATCTTCTTCCCAGTGTCCGACTTCTTCGCGAGCCGGGGTATCCACCACCCAGACCTTTTCCTTGGGCTTCGGCGTCGCGGTGGGAACCGCCGTTGGTGCTGCGGTAGGAGCTGCCGTAGGCTTAGCTGTCGGAGCTGCGGTGGGTGCAGCTGTCGGCTTCGCAGTCGGTGCGGGCGTAGGTCTGGCCGCACTGCCGGAAGGCTTGCTGTTAGAAGTATGGGAGCTGCTCGGTTTTGCGGTTGCTGCCGGTTTCGGTGTAGCCGTCACGCTCGCTTTACCTGCCGTGCTGCTTTCGGTTTTACTCTCCGGTTTCGGCGTTGCGGTAGGCTTGACCGTTGCCGCAGCACCGGCAGAGGGAGTAGCCGTAGGCTTCGCCGATGCACTCGGCTTGGCGCTGCTTGCGGCCGTGGAGCTTGTGTTCGAAACCGGCTTGCTGCTCACTGCACTGGATGCAGAGCTTTCAACGCCGGTATCCGCTGTGCTGTTGCCCGCACACGCCGCCATGGTAAGCATCAATGCTGCTGTCATTAAAATAGCTGTGATTTTCTTTTTCATGTAAATCAGCTCCTCAGTTAAATTATAGCGCGAGACTTTCTTCAAATCAAGTATGCAAAAAGCAGGTGCTGAATTATCGGCACCTGCTTACGCTGCGTATGGGAGATATTTTATTTTACATTGCGGTGCTTACGATAAATAATAACGCTCATAGCCGCTGCGGAGATCATCAGGATCATGATTGCAGCATAAACGACCGTGTTGTCACTGCCGGTTTTCGGCATGGAAGATGTCGGCGTAGGCGTTGCAGTGGGTGCTGCCGTAGGCGTTGCTGTAGGAACCGCTGTGGGTGCTGTCGTAGGTGCTGCCGTAGGTGCTGCCGTAGGTGTTGCCGTAGGTGTTGCCGTGGGTGTTGCCGTGGGTGCTGCCGTAGGTGCTGCCGTAGGTGCTGCCGTAGGTGTTGCCGTGGGTGCGGGAGTATCAGAAGGCTCCGGCGGCGCAGTCGGCTCTTCTGTCGGTGCCGGTGTTGCTGTGGTCTCGGGCTTTTCTTCCGGCTCTCCGTCAGACGTGTATACATAGGTTTTATCTTCGATGATGGAAGCATTGAAGCTATCGGACAGCACTTCGCCGTCTTCGCCGATCTCACGCACGGTATATGTGCCGTAAGGGAGAAGCTTCGTAAGTGCCGTGCCATTCTCATCGACGGTTACGATGTCACGCTCGGTTTCTTTTGCATCGTTGTAGTTTCCGGCGGATGCGCAAGGTAAACCTCGAATTTGCGATCCTGTGCGTCAAGCGTATCGAGCGACAGCACCGCAATGTCAGACTGCGTTTTTATAGCAATCTTACCTTTGATAACTTCATCTCTGAGACTGAAATTGTCAAGAACAAAAGGTTCTTCATTACCGCCGGATGTGATATTATACGTGTGTACAATCGGGTCCAGCTTGTAGCGGGTCGGCGCTGTGATTTCCTGCACACGGATTTGTCCGAAAGGCATATTTTCCACCATAGCAAAACCGGTTTCGTCGGTCGTAATGTCGCTATAGGTTTCACCTGTACCCTGCGGATAGTATACGCGATAAACTGCGCCGCCAAGCGTTGCATCACCGGCTGCTGTGCCGTAATCACGGTCGTTTTTGTAGATGTTCATGGTAATCGAACTGGGCTTTACTGTAGCGGTTAAGAGAACATCCTTATCCGTGATTCCAAAAACGTAATGATTCCGATCGTAGCGATACCCCGTTGCTCTTGTGCGCATAATCGCAACATAATTTCCGCCCGGCAATCCACCAGGAACCTCGCAGTAACCGTTTGCATCTGTAGCTTGCGTTGTTGCGTATGGCTCCTGTTCCCAATACGAATAATTGTCCGGATCGGCTACATCCTTGTAAATGTCGTACACAGAGCCCTCAAGGCTGTAATACGGATTACTGTCCGTGAAATCCGTTTCTGAGTCAGTCAACTGAATAGCCACTTTGTAACGCGGTTCGTCTGTGGTTTCTCCGTCAGAAGTCTCATCCGCAAATACACCTGTCGGCATAATACCGCAGATCAACAGAACGGCCAGAAGACACGCAAACGCTTTTTTCATCTTCATGATTTTACTTCCTCTCGCTTTGATTTTATTTCAGCTGCATAAAGTGCAACTTTTGTCTGAAATTGAATATATCTTTATCGTTATTTTAATACTATCATAAAATCATTTCAATAACAAGTGATAATTAAATTTTCATTTCTTTTACATGCCGATAAAACGTGCTGCTTGTAAGTCCTGTAAGTCTCTGTGCCTCTACGGCTGTAATTTCGTGAGCACGCCATTTTACACAGACTTGCAGAAACTGTTTCTTGTCGACTTGCACTTTCGGCCGCCCGGTGATCCGACCTTCCTGCATCGCAATGCGGCGCCCTTCTTCAGTACGCTGCCGGATGCAATCGCGCTCAAGCTGCGCTAATGCTCCGAATACGGTCAGCATAAATTGACCTTGCGGGGTAGAGGTGTCGATTGACTCCTTCAGACTTTGGAAAGCAACACCTTTCTTTTGCAGCTCGTCTATAATGGTAAGTAGATCGCGCGTGTTGCGTGCAATTCTGGATATATCCGAACAGACGACTTTATCACCTTCCCGGGCGAAGCTTATCATAGCTTCAAGCTGCGGACGATCTCTGTTTTTGCCGGATGCTTTATCTATGTAGATCTTCTCTGCATGGCAAGCATGTGCATCTCCCAGCTGTCGCGCCTCGTTTTGCTCTGCGGTAGAACACCGGGCATAGAAAATAATCATTGGATACCTCCCTAACCAAAAACGTGCCAAAAGATACCAAATAGTTTTGCTACATTTCAAAACTACAAAAGTATATCTTTTGACACATGAATATACATTGAATCAAAAGGTATAACTTTTGAAACAGTTCATTCTTGACATTCCCTCACAGGTCGTTTATACTTGTAGATAGAAAGAGTGCTGCCGATGAACGGTTAGCCCTCAGTATTACTCAAAGAAATGAGCCGACGACTTTGGGAAGTATGGGCGGCTCATTTCTTTTTTATGTAGATGAGGATTTGAACGATCAATCCTGCGGTCATGATGACTAAAGATAAGATTTCAAAATCACTCATGGTATCATCCCTCTCTCCGTGTCGGATTGAGGGATTTTTCATATTCAAGAAACGTCCCTCACACGGTGCGGAAAATCCGCATCTGAGGGCCAAACCGTCCACCGTTTTATGGCAGCACCCGAACCGCATATTGCAGTTCGTTTTTATTCTACCAGAAATCACCTTATATGGCAATGTTTTTATTCGACACTCACGGCCACCAGTTTGCAGTTTAGCGCGGCTGCTATCCGCAGCAGTGCCCGGAGCTGTACCATGTGCTTTTTCTGCTCCATGAGTGCAACCTCCGTCCACGAAACTCCGGCGGCAGAAGCTAATTCGCGCTGCGATATTTTAAGTGCTTGCCGCTGTAAAATCAGGCTATCAATCAGCTCTATATAAGCGTTTGGCATTCTATCACTTCCTTTCAGAACCGGCAATGTTGCCGGTTTTTTTGTCTGCGGCGGATCAATGCGAGCTCCATTTCGGACATTCTCCGCACTTGGTCAGCTCGAAAATATACCGCCTTAGACCAAGAGTGATTGCAGTACATGAGTTCGCCCTCGTTCTCTACGGGATAATATCCTCGCTTGCGCCATTGCTTCTCCGTAGTGATTTGGGCTTTCTCCTCCTCCGATAACTCATTATAAACTCTGTATTTCGTTGCCATTTTGTTTCACCTCGTTTTTTAAAACATCTCTCAGAACTTGCGCGATCGTAACTGCATCCACACGCGGCATATTTCGCACGAGAAGTCTATCAACGATCCATGCTGACTCATTCAAGTTTTCGATTTCCGGGAGGGCTATGCCGTAGTTCGGCACGGATATGTAATACGTAATCGTTTTGCCGACTAAGGGTAGGTTTTCCATGATTTTTGCAATAACAACTGTAATACTTGAGCGCGATTTAATACGCACAATTTGTGCGTCTCTGTTACCTTGTACGGTATATTCTGCGTTCCATGTTTCTGTTGATGTTCTAATTAACATCATTACTGCACGCTCCTTTGTTCAGAACCGGCAATGTTGCCGGTTTTCTTTTTTTGTCTGCGGCGGATTAGCAAGATCAACAGCAGCAACAGCATCGCCGCAAAGGAAGTTATGAGGCCGATTGCAAGCCCTTCCGCATATTTTTCTATCCACGTGCTGCCCTCCGGCACTGCCTTTTCTTCGACTTCTGCTATCGCTTCTTCGGCCATTTCCACTCTGTGGCCGCGCACAAGCAGCCGATGCGTGTTGACGCCATACGGTGTGCAGGTGAGTAATGTGACGTAATCTTGCTGCGTATCAATACGGATCAAATCAATGTCTGTGGGCTCCACCACTGCGATGTTATCCACTTCGTAAGCTAATTTCTGGTTGCACACCGTGATGAAGAACATATCTCCAAGCTCAAGCTTATCGAGGTCGGTAAAAAGCTTTGCGCTCGCCATGCCGGAGTGTGCGGAGATCACGGCGTGTGTGCCGATACCGCCTACCGGCAGCGACGTGCCTTCCATATGACCCGCGCCCTTTTCCATCGCCGTACCGGTCGTGCCGTGGTATATAGGCAAGTCTATGTTAATGGTCGGTATTTCTATGTAGCCCATAATGCCGTTATTGGCAAGGTTCAGGAGATCTTCGTATGGCGGCAGGTCGGCTTTGATTTTATCGACATCTTCAATTTGCACGGTAGAGATTGTTTTGTTATACTCCCGTGCTGCCGCCAACGCTGCATCGATTTCCGAGGTGTCGAGCTGCTGAAGCTTTTCCGCATATTCTGTCTGTACAAGCGACTGCGTGTGCTCATTGTTAATCGATGCAATTAACGGGTAAGCAGCTGCACCCGCACCGAGCAGGATCACAATTATAAAACAGATAATGATGATGGTGTTTTTACGTTTGCTCATTTTTTGATCCCTCCAATCTTTTTGGCAACGACGATCAGCCTGCCGTTATCGCTGCTGTATTCGCACGTCGATAGAGTAACTAATTTATCTCCGTATTCAGCATCCATGCCCGTATCATATAAGGCACGCTGCTTACACTCCTGTACGTATGTGTTAAAAATCAGCTCGTTGTTCTCCACGTAGTTGTAGTATTGAAAGCTATCCGACTGGTAGGCCGTTGTGATGATAACCGCCATGACCTCATATAGTCCCAGCTCGTCTAATGTGTCAAAACGCACGTATTTGTGCTGCTGAAAGAATTTTCTCTTTTTATAGAGCTCAAGATCGCTGAACATCCCGCCGTCAAGCATGTGGTGGCCGTAAATTATCAAGTTATCGCACGTGCGTATATCGCAGTTTTCCTGTAAATACGGCGTGCCGAGGTTGCTGTACGCTTTCTCAAAGTTTCGGCGCAAATAATAATTGGGGCTATCCGGCGACTGCATCACCGGGTAATTGATTTCTGTGCCCGGCACGCGTATCCAGCCTACAAAATCTGAGTTATAACCGTGCAGCTCTCGGTATACTCCAAGCAACTGTGCCTCGTCCGCATTACTGATTTGCTCCAAATCTCCCAACTCACTTTCAGCTGCGTCCACCTTTTCGGCTATGGTTGCAAACAGCTCTCTTTGCTCTGCTTTTTGCCGTTGGTTATGAATGAGCAGATACGCGCAAAATCCCGCGACGCACAGAAGTAAAACCGCGATGATAATGGCTATGACCTGCGCACATTTGTGCGTTCGCTTTTGGGGCATGTTTTCACCTTCTTAAAGAAAATTTAAAGAAATATTCTTTATCTTTACTTGATTTTTGCTTTACGTTTGCATATAATATAGTTGAAAGGAGGCATGAATAATGTCTGATATGGTTAATGTAAATTTCAAACTTGATGCTGAAACAAAGCGAGGTATGGAACAAGCTTGTAAAGATATGGGACTATCTTTATCGGCAGCATTTACTGTGTTTGCCAAGAAAGTCAGCCGAGAGAAACGTATCCCGTTTGAACTTTCCGTTGATCCTTTTTACTCGGAAAGCAATATGCGCTACTTGGAAGAAAAGATGGCAGCGTATAAAGCTGGAACACTTAAATTTGCAGAACACGAGTTGATAGAGGATTGATTATGCCAATTAAAGTAATACAATGGGATTTAGATGCTTGGGAAGATTATCTTTACTGGCAATCGCAGGACAAGAAAAATCTTAAAAAGATAAATAAACTCTTGAAAGACATAAGTCGCAATCCATTTGAAGGCATTGGAAAACCTGAGCCTTTAAAAGAAAATCTCACAGGTTTTTGGAGCAGGCGAATTGATGAAGAACATCGACTTGTTTATGCTGTTGAAGATGAGAGAGTTATAATCTTTGCTTGTAGAGGACACTATGATGGTTGATTAGAGGACGGGAAACCGTCCTCTTTTTCTCTTTCACCCAAAGCCTACACACAATGGTTGCAGGCTTTGGGTGGGGCTCAGTGCTGCCACTGAGCCCTCCTTGCGAGGTAAACCTAATTCAAAATTTGGGTGTATTCTTACTTATCTTCCTGCTCTTTTCTTTTCTTGAAAACCAAGAAAAAAATAAATGCGGAAGTGCCGAGGCAGAAGACGAGAACGCCGCCGATAGCAAGCGCCCATGTGCCGTTTTCACCGGTCATAGGAGTCTCAAAGCCACGCGTATTTACAACCTGCAGCGGAGCGATTGCGTTCTTGGAACCCGCATCCATCTCATCGTCGAGCATCGTGACGTCGTTACCGTCAACCGTTGCAGATGCAGTCTGATAGTTATGAGCCAACTGCTTCTGCGGGATGTTGGCGAGCTTATAATCTTCATTGTTCGGGAAGTTGTAGCGCGGGTCGTTCTGGATAACACCGAGTGTATCTTTGCTGTAAATGTCGCACGGGCGGTTTGCATCATCCACGGACTTGATCGTTACGTCGATGTTATTTTTGAGCAGCGTGTAGCCGTTTGCAGTCTCGAGCTCTGTCCAGATGTACTGGTCGTCCTCAACGCCTTTAAGGATGATCTGGCCCTTTTTGCCATTCCATTCGACGGGGTGCATTGCTGTTGCAGAGGCTTCTTTGTCCGTGTGTCCGGTAACATACCAGATGCCCTCGTCCTCATTAAGCTGTGCAATTACATAGTAGCCATCGGACGCATTCTGCGCTTTAAAGAGGACGTTATCGAACATCGTCTGTTCTTCTTTACCGTCGCTAAAGGTTTTCGTGATGTTCGTCGCATACGTGTAAATATGCGCGTCGTCGATAAGGGTGTCGTAGTAGGTGTCATTGGTACGCTTCCATGTGAGGACGACTTCGTTTTTGTTTCCGTTGTCACCGTAAACCAGAGACTCATCAGAATTGAGTTTTGCGTCGTAACGGATACGAAGTGTGTAATTGCTGTAACCGGCATAGAGCTTGCCGTTATCGTTATCGTAAGCCGTATTGGCTGTGTTGATCTCGGCAAGGCCATCATCGGTCATGGAGATCGTCATCGTATGCGTACCGTCGTTGTTTTCTTCGCGCGTAACTTTGAATTTGCCGTCGGACTGCTTCCACGTGGTAACTTTGTTGGTGCAATTTGCATCGGTAAAGAATTCGAGTGTAACGCTGTTCGTGCCGCCTACATAAGAGAGGCCGCGGGCCAGAACATCTTGGAACGTATACGCGTTGATATTGGTGGCCGCAGACGTGATCGTCGGCAGTGTGGAGATGATCTGATACTCAATCGTGTCGCCTGCGGATGCCGTTGCATTGTGCTTAAAGCCATCGGTGATAACATCGGTCGCGTTGTTTTTACCGGTGTCTTTTACAGCTTCACGCACGGTTTTTTCCAGTGTGACAATACCCGTTTCGTTTTTGGGGTAGAGGACAACATTGTAGTTCCAATCTTGACCGCCGGTCGTAATCTGGTTGCCGGAACCGTCTGCCATACCACCGTCAACAGTGGTCATCGGGAGACTGACAAAGCACGGATTTGTTGTACCTGTCACCATTTCCGGTGTGCGGGTTTCAACCAGCAGATAGAGACCTACGGGGAGGCCGGTTACGTTGCTGTAGCCGTCCTCGTTCGTTTCGGTCATTGCCGTACCGCCGTTGTTTTTTACGTAGGCTTCGAGCGAATTCTTAACAGTCGTGGAATTGGCTTCAAGAGCAGCTTTAAGTGCTGCACTAAGTACGTCGGACTGGTAATACCAGTTGTTTGCATCAAGTGCATTTGCGTTTTCATAGCTGTTTTTGCCGTCTGCAAGGCCGATAGCTGCAAGCATGTCTGCGCCTTTTACTTTATCGATTGCATACAGCACCTCAATGTGGCTGTCGGTACGACCGCCGTCTTTTTCGGACTCCGTGAACTGCGTGATGTCCGCAATTTTGAGGTAAGTATACTCGACACCTTTAATTGCATAGCCGTTGCTTGCCTGTCCATTACCAAGTGCAGAAGATGCGCTGTTCGCACCGGTACGCGTTGTACCACCAAGCACTTCATTTACTTTTGCGTCATACTGGCCGGTAGAAACGTAGCTGTCCTCATCCCACACGCCATCTTTTTTGGCATTGGTAAAGTCATACTTATAAATGGACAGCTGTGCCTTTGCGTCCATATCGATGGTAGCTTTATCGATAGTAGCCGCCGAGGCCGAGATCAGAGAGGTGCAGGCCAGAGCTGTTGCTAAAGCCAAAGCACCAATGCGAGAGAGTAATTTGGATTTTGCCATTTTTCTACATTCCTTTCATTTTATTTTGTTTTATTTTGAGAGAGTGTAGATGCTCTCTTAAAATAACTTTTTCTTCCGCAGCCATGTTGCAAGGCAAGATGCGGAAATCAGTGCGAGAGCAATGCCAATCGGCACGCTCGTCATGCCGTTGTCGCCAGAAGACGGCAGCGTGTAGTTTTGATTGTTGACCGCCGTTACAGTCACATCGACGATTTCTGTTCCGTCGTCGAGCACCTGCGGTAAGCTGCCGATAAACATCGGCGCTGCGAGCAGAGTGTTGCCGGACTTAGTGGCGGTTTCTGTCAGTCGGTAAAGGATCGTCACAGTCTGATTATTGATCTGAAGCCCATTAAAGGTAGCGACGCCGTTTTCATCGGTCTCCAAAGCGCCGTCAACGACTGCACTTGTGCAGCCCCCGATGGAAGGCTTGCTGTCTTCTGCGCGGGCTTCCACCGGGGCCCAAGTCGCGCCATCGTCAGTGCTGTACTCGAGCGTAAACTCTACGCCCGGCATGACGTTGCCATCGGCATCAACCTTTTTAGCTGTAATGGAGCCCACACTCGGAGTGTTTTCCTGCGTGATCTCAATTACCTGCTCATCGTGCTCGATTGCAAAATCATGCACGGTATTTTCAAGGTCATAACCCTTCGGAGCCATCACTTCTGACCAGTGGTATTGTCCGTAAAGGATCGATTCTACCTTGATTTTTCCGTCCGGCCCGGAAATTTCGGTTGCAATTACATTGCCGTTATCGTCTGTAATCTCAAACTTCGCGCCTTCAAGCGGCGTCACACCGTCGTGGTCCACTTTGAGGATTTCCAAAGAGCCACGTGCAATTTGGTTATAGAAGCTAACCTCTGCCGTCTGCCCATAGGTAAGTGTTACCGTCTGTGCATCCGGCGTGCGATATTTATCCGGCACGTTGATTTCTTCGACCTTGTACTCATACAGTTGCGTTGCATCTGCATCGACGTACACAGGCATCTGATCTGTAATGATCTCACCGGCCGCATTGGTGGTATACGTTTTGCTATACCCATCCGCAAGCCGTGTGACCTTGAATGTAAAACCGGCAACATTGCCGTCTTCGGAGGTCTTCACGATTTTGAGCGGCGCATACTTGAGCTCGTTTGTGAGCGTCATCTCATACGTTTTGCCGTTTTCGTGGACGTCAACATCCATGTCTTTAAACTCACGGCCCGGCACACCTTTAACCTGATGCAGCGTATACGTGCCGTAGGGCAGGTCTTTGGTGATCGACTTGCCGTCTGCCCCGGTCACAAGATAATCTCGTTCTGTGTCTTTTGCGTTGGCATAGCTACCGGCAGATTTGAGATACACCTGATATTCAGCGCCCTGCTCAAGCTGTGCATCCGCACCGAGCATTTCAATCTGTTTGGTGATCTGGATGTGTCCTTTAAAGACATCTTCGGTGAAATCTTCGGGTTCCATTTCGTATACGGCAGAAGTTACTTTGTCCGACGTAACATTGTACGTATGCACCGTTGAATCAAGCTTGTAGCCGACCGGAGCTGAGATTTCCTGAATTTTTATCTCGCCCAAAGGCACGTTGGTAAAATAGAGAATTCCTGAACTATTGGTCGTTTTTTGAACGGTTTTATCTACACCGTTTTCTTTATACGTAATTGCGTATACAGCACCCGCAAGTGATGCGTTACCAACAGCTACATTTGTGTTAGTTCCAGAATCTTTCTTTTTTACCATGATCTTGACATATTGTGGGTCATCCACAACATCCATTGTTGCCGAGTTGTAAGCAAGATAGAACGAATGTGGCGTCGTATCTTTTACATATCCGGGAGGCGGAGTTCGTTCCAAAATTGTATATGTTCTATTTGGGTATAATTTGCGGCTTAACGTCGCAACGCCCGCCGAGTTAGTTGTGAACGATGCAACCGGCGTACCCGTAGCAGAATTACCTTCGTACACATCGTACACAGCTCCGGCAAGACTGTAATTGCTGTTACCTGCCGTGATCGACGTGTTAGCACTCGTTTTGGTTAGTGTCACCGTCTTAATCAAAGGCACATCGCTGACATTCAGAGTCGCGTCAGCATTGTTGATCCTAACGGTATGCCTTGTCGTGTCCAAAGCATACCCCGGAGGCGCTTTGGCTTCCACGGCGGTATATGTGCCGTTTTTGAGTTTCACATTTGAAGTGCCCTTGCCAGACGAATCTGTGGTGATGGATGCAACTTCCGTGCCTGAACTGTTATAGATTTTATACACTGCTCCGGCGAGGCTATACCCACTGTCGCCGTTTGTGATTGAGACATTGGCACTCGTCTTTGTGAGGTTGATATTGTACTCATAGATAATCGGTGTATCGGAGACATTGAGTGTCTTATTACCGTCCATCGTTACTGTATGAGTTTCATTATCAACGGAGAATCCTTTCGGTGCGGTCTTCTCCTTTACGCTCACTGTTCCCGCAGGCACAACAAGACTCGCCGATCCTGACGAGTTAGTTGTAAGCGTACCAAGTAATGCATTCGATGTTACTGTTGGAGTATAAATAGTTTGCGTGGTTTTATTCGTAAGATATGTCGATGAAGCATATCCTGTATAGGTCGTACCGTTTGAATGGGTATATTCAACCCTATACCACGATCCTGATGTGCTAAGATACTTTACGCTTGCTCCATTGGTCATGGTTATCAACACAGAACTGCTTGTATTGGCAGAGCTACGCAAATTAAGGCCACCACTTGCATTTACGGTGTAATACGTGACTGTTGAGGTTGTATAAGTGGTTTTGTTACCGTAAACTTCGTACACTGCACCAGACAAGCTGTAATTGCTGTTATTGTTTGTCAACGAGGGATTAGAGCTTGTCTTATTGAGCGTCAGTGTATATTCAGACGGTGCGTACTTAATAACCACGTAATAAGAAGGGCTGGTCTTAGGTGTTATGGTCGAAATATGGTTATTGGAACCAAAACTATGCCACATATTATCTTCGCTGGAGGAGTTTCCCCAGAAAAAGCCAATATGCGTATCTCGATCACTGGCCGATGCTGTTGTCGGCAACATTAAAATAATGTCACCTTTTTCAAGCACACCAGACGAAAGCATATCGCTCTTTGACTGGAATGCATATGACTTAAGATCACCGTTTGCAATCCAGAAGCAATAGTTTGATGCACCTGCCAAAAGGTTTCGGCTTTTATACGAGCTGTACCAATCTGCAGAACGACCACCGACCGCCTTAGTCATAAGCCCCTGAACCGAGCTCGCAGGCAACGCAGTATGATTATTCAAGTCAGACGTACCCGCATTTAACCCCAATTTACAAAGCACATAGCTGACAAAGCCCGCACAGTTTAACCCGGCGCTTCCGTAATTGTAGCTCGTATCGCCGTTTGGAGACTGGCTATCCCCGCCTACATATGTAGTACCCAAATAGTAGTTATCACTTTGATGCGAAGTAAGTTCAGCTACAACTTTGTCTCTTGTTACTCCGTAATCAGATATTGTTTTCGTCCCATTAGGTCGATTAAGATACTGATTGACCCAACTCCATGTGTAATCATCCAGTAGCGTGGATACTCCGTATTCTAATACCGGTTCAGGGTTTTCCTTTTTACCAGTCTCACTCATGACCTCAAAGTGCAAATGTGGGCCAGTAGAATTGCCAGTGCTGCCGACGCGCCCGATGCGCTGCCCACGCACGACTTTTTCGCCTTGCTGCACGTTAATTTCAGATAGATGTGCATACAGTGTGGTATTTCCATCTGGATGTTCAATCTGAATCATGTGCCCGTAGCTCATCATGCCGGTGGTGTCATACGATCCGTCCCAAATCTGCACATAAGTTACAGTGCCTTCTTCGGCTGCCACCACAGCAGAACCAGTAACAGCAGCTATATCCCAAGCTTTGTGTTGCTCACTGTATTCCTGCGTAATTTCGTCGCCGTCGGGAACTGGGAACAGGTAAAGTCCGCCGGTCTCATAGTCCGTTAAGACCTCGTGCTCAAGCTTTATTGGGTTTGTAACCGGCTGCGGTGACGGCGTAGGCGTCGGCGTTACAGTAGGGGATGCGCTCGGTAAAGCGGGCGTAGGAGATGCGGCAGCACTCGGCTCCGGCGTGCTCGTCGGCGTTGCGGTAACTTCGGGTGCAGCCGTGGGCGCTGCGGTAGGTTCTGCCGTCGGGGTCGGTGTAGCGGTGCTTTCCGGCGTAGGTGTTGGCTCCTGCGTTGGCTCTGTGGTAGATTCCGGGGTAGGCTCCGGTGTCGCTTCAACCTCGGTCGGAAGATCTTCCGAAATTTCTTCCTGCCCGGTATCTACATCAAACGAAACTTCAAAGCTCGGACTTTCCACAGGCACATCGGCTTCATCCGCCAGAGCACTTAACGGCAGTGACATCGTAAGGATCAACGCCGCAAGCGCTCCGGCCAAAATCCGTTTTGCTTTCTTCATTTTTTGCCATTCCTTTCGTTAGATTTTTATATGAAAAAAGCCGCACTCAAAAAGTACGGCTTGAATTTTTGCAGTAAAAAAGCACCCGATAAAACGGATGCTTCATGCTGCAATATTCAATTTTTTATTTGTATTCCCAGTGACCTTGTTCTTCTTGCGCAGGCTCATCAACAACCCAATGCTGACCTGTTTTTACCCAATAAGATTCTCCCGGAACTTCTGTATAACTTCCCATTGAATGCTTTCCTGCTTCGACAAGAGGGATTACATGTTCATAGAAGGCATCTGTTGTCGAAAAAGTCTCTTTACACTCATTACATCTATACACTACATCACTCCACCAATACCCATCTTCTTCCCAATGACCAACCTCTTCTTTTGCCGGAACATCTACAACCCAAACTTTCTGGGGTTCAGGAGTTGCCGTCGGCGCAGCAGTCGGCTTGGATGTAGGAACTGCCGTAGGCTTAGCCGTCGGAGCGGTGGTCGGTTTGGCTGTTGCAGCAGGCTTCGGCGTCGCAGTTGCAGACGGTTTAGAAGTAGGCTTTGCTGTCGGTGCAGCGGTCGGCTTTACGGTAGGCTTCGGCGTTGCAGTGGCCGAGGGTTTGGCCGTCGCGCTGCTGCCGGAAGACGGTTTGCTCACAGCATTGTTGCCGGAGCTGGGCTTCGTTGTGGCAGACGGTTTTGCGGTTGCACTCGGCTTCGATACTGTGCTGCCGGAAGAACTCGAGGACGACGGCTTGCTCGTTGTGCTGTTCTCCGTTTTAGACGAGGCAGACGAGCTGCTTCCCTTTGAGCTCTCGGTTTTGCTGCTTTCTGTTTTTGCACCCGGTGTCGCCGTGGGTTTTGCACTCGCGGTGCTCGAGCTTGCAGCCGGTTTGCTGCTCGCATCGTTCTTTTCCGATACCGTGCTGCTTACCGCACTGGATGTGGAGCTTTCCGTTACGGCGCTTTCGGTATTGCTGCCCGCACACGCCGCAAGCGATACCGTAAGCGCCGCCGCCATCAATATTGCTGTGATCTTTTTCTTCATAGTCGTTCACTCCTCATATAGAATATTATAATAGCTTTTTAATTTGATTTCAATGAGAAAAGAAAAAACCGGAAGTACTTCCGGTTTTACAGCTTGATTTCAAATTCTTCTTCAATTTTTGGACTGTGGTGCTGTTCATGGTTCATGGTTAGCGCCAAACCTTCAAGACGTTCGATACGTTGGTCTAATGCGCTCGAAAGACAAACACAGCGTTCGGAGTCGAGGTAGGGGGACTCTGCGAAAATTTCGCACACACGGTTTCCAAAGTGCTGTAACGCTTCAAAGTTAACCCAATCGAAAGACGATACGAGTTTAAGTTGTTCCTCATGCGTTTCTTTGAACGGCTTTGAAGGCAAATCAGAGGCCAGCGGACGGATGAGTTTGGTCGGTGTATTACACCAAAGAGATGTACCGGAGTCGTAGATCGGCGCAGAACCGATCCACTCTAAGGAGTTGGCGTTTCTAATCGCACCGAAGTTATTATAGTGACGGTCAGTATTGGCGAGTAAATAATCGATGACAATCATTTGATCTACGGCTTGCTGTGCATTAGAGATGCCAAAGGCGGCACAGCAGTTAAGGTAATGCTGATATGTCGTGAGGTGATTTGCTTTCTTTTGAGACTTCATGATGTAGTCAGCAGAGATAAGTTCTGTGTCCGCATCGATAAAGTCTTCGCAAACGCTGTAAGGATAATCGCCCTGCATAATGATCCGATAGGGAACATGAGGGATGTTGAGCTTTTCCATCAGCTCAGAAGCAATAACTTCATTGTATGGCTCCTGTTGGGTCACGCCGCTGCCGCCTTTAATGAGGCAGCGCTTGCCGTCGATGATTGTCCACTTTTTGCGTAGCCAACCATCGGAGGTGTTGTCCGGGGACATCAAATCGATTTTCGCACTGGAGCTGTGACCGCCAAAAAGAATGTCACCGATGTCACGGGAAAAATCATTTGTGAAAAAATTGATCTCAGCCCATTCCAACGAGGAACCTTTCTCCTTGATCCAATACTGATCCGAAAGGCTAAGTCCGTAGCTTTTATCGATAAGCTCTTGCGTGCTGCCGATACGCAGAATAGCGAGCGCTTGTTGGATACCTTGACGGCTTGCCGGAATAGAGCGCCCATACCACCACTTGTTAAGTGCTTTGCGGTCGAGGACGTCATTCCTGTATGCAATGCCAATCGGAATGTGCGCAGCGTTATGCACGTCTCCCACACGAGTAATAGCGCCGGACGCATCATCCAGTTCAATATCGACTACGGATATTTCTTTGTGCATCAATGTGTAGTGCATGGCGACACCTCCTTATTCCTAAAGCGTTGCTTATAGATACATTCCAAAATCTTGTTCATTTTCGTGTTTGTGATATTGGCTTTGTTCATGCTGCTGATTTAGCTGTGCATTTAAATTTTGAATTTGCTCTTTGAGTTCCATATTTTCTTTCTCTAAATGCACAATTCTTTCTTGTTGCTTTACCATGATGTCGGAAAAGCGCGTAAACTCTCAATATGTTTATCGATTTCTTTTTCTGCGTTGGTCAATATATGCTCGCGATTTTCTTTAGCGGCTTTTTCCATACGTAGATGCTGTAAGGTCTCGCCCGTAAGCACTTTTAATTCTCGATGGTCTTTTGAAACTAAATTAAGCAAAACTTCGTTATTTGGATTAAGAGCACCCATTACAGCGTTATGATTTGTAGTTTCGTAGCCTAATCGATCATTTAAGAGCTTTTCAATTTTTTCATATGTTTTTTCAGGAATTTTGTGTAAGAATGCAAAATACGAAATCGAGGTAAAAACAAGAGAAGAAATAGCACCAGTTATTAAGCCAATTAGAATCTCTTGAAAAATATCGTTCAAAAGAAAACCTCCCAGTGAAAAGAAAAAGATAGAATATAGAATGGTTATTGCCCACAAAGTGGCTGTAATACCTTCCAACACTCGAATCAATTTTTCCATGTTTTAATTTTTCACCTCCATTATACAGTGTTCGTGAAATCATTTCAAGGCTTTATTCCTCACTGTCCTGCATTGTATCGAACAGAGAAATGCGGCCGGTGGAACGTTTTACGGCTGCAACAGCTTTGCTGCGCATTTTATCGTACTCATCTTTCGATAGTTCGTATTCGAATGCGACGATGCGTGTTAGCATGTTTGTTTCAACAGCTTGTTTAAAGAGCTGCGAAGATATGCGATCTGTTGCCCTCTGCACAATCGCCTCGACTTGTCTGCCGTAGATGCCGCAAAGGTAGTCTGTGTTCATTTGATTGCTCAAATAGGCGAAATAAAATTTCAAAGCTGCTTCAATTGCTTCGCTTCGTCCGTTTTGTGGATTGAGGTGCAAAAGATCAACAATAGCATCTAACATACGGACTTCATCATCTGCAAGGTACGTTGAGACCCTCTTTTTGTCAGTAGCCATTTTAAATTTATAGCATCTCCTTTTGCTTCAAATTTCAGTAGTACCACTAGTAGTACCACCGGAATTTGGCTTGAAATCTGAATATTTCGTTTGTTTTATGAAATAGTAGGCGGTAAGGTGGTACTACCGTTCAAAAAGTAGTACCACTTTTTAAAACCCGAAAACCCGCACACTGTGCGGGTTTGTGATGCAGTAGAAACACAAAGTGGTACTACTGCTTTATCCTGCATTCTAAAAAGACACCGATTTGAGAGATTTTGGCGCGTTTTCGAGATGCGAAACAGTTTAAAAATATTACGACCAGAAACCACCGGGGTTTGAGATCGGATTTGACTTGGTTTCGGGCTCCGGTTCCGGCTGAAGCTGTGGGGCATTGTTGATAACCTTTTCTTCGGAAACCGGATCAGAAACGGTTGAAAGTGTTGTGCCTTCAATGTATTCCCGCACGGCTTTTGGAACGATTTTCTTGTACATTTTCTCGAAATACGCTACGAATTCTGCGTCAATATCGATGCCTTTTTGTGTTGAAAAGGTGTGCAGTGCATCGTATTTTCGCTCATCTAAATTGAGCTTTATGGTGAGTTTTTTCATTGTTTTTGACCTCTTTTTCTTCAAAAATTTTCGCCGTCGGCACGCTTTGCGTGCCGATTATTAGTATGAATGTTTCATATTAGGAAAACACACTGCCAGAAATGGTGTGGCGGGCATTAGCCCGCCGCGGCGGGAATTTCAGAAATGTTAATTTCAATGTATTCGGCAATTCTGCGGAACTCGTCAGCAAACTTGAATTTCACGCTGATATTGCCGTTTTCGTAAACCTTGATGTAGTTTACAAGATCAATGAGGATTTCCCGGTTGAGCGTTTCAATGTTCTGGTGTTTCTTAAAGGCCACCAGCGCCGGATGCTCGCTGTCAACGCCGTTTGCCAGTTCCGCCCGTTCAGCGGTCAGCCGCTCCAGCACATCGGAGATAGAGCTTATTTGCCGTTCATAGTCAGCCTTCATTGTCCGGTAGTCCTGCTGGGTAATTTCCCCGTCTTTCCAGTCTTGATAAAGAGACTGTTTGTAGCGGGTAATTTTCGCCAGTTCCTTTTCCTTTGCGGCAATCAGATCATCCAGTCGGAATGACTGGCTTTTTTTGACTGGAGCCGAGTTGATACGGGCAAGTATCTCCGAAAAGGAAACGGCCAGATGTACCTGTTGACGGACGGCAAACAGGACGGCGGCCTCCAGCCGCTCATGCTTGATTGAGTGCATGGAGCAGGCAGTCCGGGAGCGGTATTTGTAGGTAGAGCAGGCGTAATACACATTTTTCCCGCTCTGGCTCCGTGTAATGGATTTTTCGCAATCCGCACAGCGGAGAAAACCGCTGAACAGATGGAGCTCCTTTTTCCGTGGGGCCGTCCGGGTGTCCCGTTTCAACAGGGCCTGCACCTTTTCAAAGGTTTCGCGGTCTATAATCGCCTCGTGGGTATCAGCCACCCGCACCCATTCATCCTCCGGCACCGCCTCAATCTCATGTACCTTATAGCTTTTCACACGGCGGCGGCCCTGTACCAAATCCCCGGTATAAATCGGGTTGGTAAGAATGTTCGTAAGCACCCGATCTCCCCACATGGGATTATCTGATACCGAACAGGAATAGGGCAGGCCCTTATTTTTTCGGTAGGTTGTCGGGCTGGGGATGCCGTGGTCGTTTAGGTGGTAGACGATAGCCCGCCTTGTTTCTCCTTGCAAAGTCTTGTTATAAATGAGCTTTACAATCTCGGCGGCCTCGGGATCGACAATCAACTGGTGTTTGTCTTTCGGATCTTTTATGTAGCCGTAGGGAGCAAAGGAGCCGATGTACTGGCCGTTGCGCCGCTTATAGTCAAACACCTGGCGGATTTTCTTTGAAGTCTGATAGCAGTATTGATCGTTCATTACATTTGTAATCGGAACAATAATGCTGGAGACGGTAGTACTGCT
>QFCE01002348.1_pt1 | contig 134066 bp, 109 predicted proteins | sample 5346091 | NCBI WGS metagenome assembly QFCE01 (sample SAMN09062252, study PRJNA434731) | Human gut metagenome, whole genome shotgun sequencing project. | isolation source: stool timepoint A chromium assembly | host: Homo sapiens | collected 2015
GGAAGTTTTAATGATTTTTTAAAATATAAAATGTATCTATAGAAGAACTCCTGTTTGTGTGTGATTGATAGTCTAACTACAAGAAAATCTTCATTTCTGGCTAAGTAGGAAATCTAAATGATATGCTCCCTTTATGAGAGACAGTAAAATAATAAACTGTCATCACGAAGAGAGCATATCTAAAGATTTCCTGCTTTTTTTATTTTATTAAAAAAATTATAATTCTGCAGAAAGTTCATGCATCCAGAAGGACGCAGCATCATATTCTCTTGGTTCAGATAATACTGGAACGGTGAGGACATCGATTGGTACGTAAAGTATTTTAGCCATTTTAGCAAGGATTTCATCACGAGGCTTTCTTGTATCTGCTTCATATTGTGCAATTCTGACATCAGCAGAATCTTCCGGAAAGCCAAGTGCAATACCTAGTTCTTTTTGTGTGAGATGATTTTTCTGTCTCAAATGTTTTAATTTTCTTCCAAACGTAATCATAATAGAAAATCCTTTCTGTAAGTTATTTTGATTGTGCGAGGTGTCAAATGATATATCATTCGGCACCTCTGGTTTTATGATCTTTATTCCCCGGTACTTCCGAAAGCACCAATATCTCTTGCTTCTCCGAGATCCAGAACAAAGTCGGCAATTAGAACGGGAGTGATAACCAGTTGCCCTACACGGGTATCTTTGCGGAGTATTTGGGATTCTGAACTAACATTGCTGATAATGGCATGAATTTCGCCACGATATCCGGAATCAATAGGCGGAAGTTCGCAGACCAATCCTTTTGCAGCCATGCTGCTTCTTGGAAAGACATAACCGGCATATCCATCCGGAATCATGAGCCCAAATCCTAAGGGAATTCTTGCAATCTCTCCTGGCTTTAATGTGCAGTCATAAGGCATATACACATCGGCGCCGGCATCGTTTTCATGAGGTCGGAAGGGATAATGATCTTTCTCTAACCCAAAGTCGATCAATTTAATCTTCATAAACAGCTTCCCTCCCTTCTACGAGCAGAGGATAATCTGCTCTCATTATTTCTAATGGAGACCAGTCTTTTGGGATGGGGATTCCACAGGACATAGCACCTTCTTCACAACATCCCCTTTGGCAGAAAGGACCGGTCAGCTTCGGTGAAAATAACACCGGATCGAATTCATATAGTTTCTGCCAGATGTCCAACATTACAATTCTTGTTTCGTCGGTATTTCTTCTGCAGATACGCTGACTGATCATATGTTTCCACTCATAAGGTGTAGCACAGATGATCAGAATATTTCTTAAAGCATGGGGGAGGGCATAGCCGGCAGAATCATGATGAAATCCCAAAGAACACAATTCCTGATAACATCTGAGATCCGATAAGCAGCTTTGCAGATAGAGATCAATGTATCTCTGTTCGGAAAAAAGGATTTCATATGGAATCGCAAATGCAGCTTTTTCTGAATAGTTGCTATATTGCAGAGATGCACTCATGAATTTCACTTCGTTTTGATGACGAGTGATCTGTGCAAGAAAACGTCTGCTTGCCCCTACAATCGCAACGGTGATCACCGTAAATTTTTGTACGGTTGGATGAGGTAGACTGGCAATCCGGTCTACGGTTTTATCCGTAAAAGATTTCTGATAAAGAGCCATAAGATCACCCATGTTTTGAATGCAATGCCCCTGTTGGGTAAGCCTTGCTGCGAATACCATGTTTTGAGCTGCTTTCTGAATGGTATAACTATTTAAAATCTTTGTCTCAATGTGATCCATAGGCTTGTTCCTCCTTTATCAATGCTTTCAGCAGAATGAGATAGTTGATGCAGTCTGTGATCTTCTCATCCCATTGTTCTAAGTCAAATTGGAGCAGAGAAGAGTAACACATATCATAGAGAGATACGACATGCTTCGACATCATTCCGGCCAGAGCAGCCTTAGGTGTGCATCCCTGTAATGAGGCAGCGATTTTAAACGCACTCAGGCGGTCAATGCGGTCTCCGGTGTATTCTTTCTTCTTGTGTGCCAGGACATCGGCACATTTTCGATATTGTTGTTCAAGGACAACATTAAATTCATTTTGTGTCATATTGTAATTCCTCCTTCGTAAAATGATTTATAATTCGGGTTCCTGTGTCTTTTGCTTTTTCGGAACCTGATTGTGGAGAATTGCTTCCACATTTTTGTCTACGGTTCTTAAATCTTGTGTCAGATCCTTTAGAGAACGAATGGATGATTTTTGCTGGTCGATCTGTTCCTGCAAGCTGGCTTTTTGTTCCTTCAATGTTTTGATAGGAAGCATCTTTCCATCGGGATAAAAAGATTTCAGCCAGTCACGGGCTTCTTCATATGCTTGAATTTCAGCGATGTGTTCCTTTCGGAATCTGCCTTTGTTTTTCGCTTTTAAAAATTCGGTATAGATTGCTTTCTGTGCAAAATATTGTCCGGTATAATGGATCTGACGGTTGATGTTTTTCAAATCTGCATTCATTTCCATAAGCTGATCTGTTGCCTGATCTAACTGTTTTTGAGATTCGGAAAAGGCATTTTTTAATTCGGTTTGGGTATTGTATCCATGTTCTTGCACATAGATAATGGTATTTGCCATTTCCTGAAGATTGGATATTTTTACCCGATGAGCATATCCGGGACTTTGCATTGCTTTCACATTTTTCTGAAGATCCACCACCAACCGTAAATGCGATCTGACATAAAGAATGGTTATCGGATCTTTTCGTAAGAAGAGCTGTTCTAAATGTTCTTTGCCGTATTGAGTTCCCAAAGCCTTCTCTGTAATCCGTTTGTCTCGATCAGGATGGAGATAACGATATCTTCCTCTTTCTTCAATGACGGAAATCTGATATTTTTCAAAAAGCAGAGATTGGAATTCCCGAAAGCTTTTAGAATGCGGGCTGCATTCTTTGATGGCATTCCTAAGTTCTTGCTTCTGTGTCTGAAATGTGGTGGCAGTTGGTTTCAATCCATCTGCAATGATTTTTTTGTTTGTCTCTTCTAATTTTTTCTGCCCGGATTTTTGGATCATATATTCTGCTTGTGTCACTTTAGTTTCAGCCGGAGAGAGAAGATTAATCTGATGAAGTCCCTCCTGGATGCACATATCCATAATTTCCTTTTTGAAATAATTCAGGAATTTATTTGTGGATCGGTGCTTATATCCGGCAATTTCTTCATGGGGCTTATCCATGTAACTCTGCCTTCTGACAGCTTCTTTACGGACGCTGTTGATCACAATGTGCGTATGGATATTGCCGGAACCATTGTGACCATCGGTATGTGTCACGATAAGAGCCTGATATCCGGGAAATATTTTTTGGGCAAGGTTTAAACATAATTCCTGCGCCTTTTCCCCGGTCAGTCCACATTCTGATTTGTCATCTGGATCAAAACTGATGATATAGTGATGACTTTTGATTTCAGATCTGCTTCGGTTCTTTTTAAAATGTTCATTACATTCATAGCATTCAACATCAAAAGTATCGGGATTACAGTTGAGACCATCCACATATAATTCATCTCTTCGCAGTGGCCGATTAAATTCATCGAGAATCATTTTTCCGGTTGATTCATCATGCTGGAAGATGAGATAATTCAGAGCATCTGAATAGTTTGCATTCCGACTTTTAATATGTTTCACTATTGCCACGATAATCACCTATCATTTTTAGCAGGTCCTTTTTTAACCTATAGAGGTCGTAAAGACATTGCTGGATTTCGTTTGTTACAGATTTAGAGTACGCTCCTCCTGTATTGAAATATTTTGCGATCTGATTAAGATTAGAGCCGATTTTTCCATACTCTGCTAAGAGCATTTTTATTGTTTGGCTATCAATGACAACTTCATAGTGTATAGCCATTTTGTGATCTAAAATCAGGTTTCTCAGATAATCAGAACGGGATAATTTCGCCTGAGAAGCGGCATGATTGACTAACTCTAATTCAATGTCACTTAATCTTAAACAAATGATATTAGAGTGTTTCATTTCATTTCTTTTTTTCTTTGGTGCCATGTTCCTCCTCCCTTAATTGAGTGCTTCCAACTTCAGGGCACTCCACTAGAAATATCAGCTGTCCCTTCTGATACTTCTGGTGTTGCGTACACATTTTATGTGGAAGCCAATCTGACATTTTGTGAATGTCAGTAACGAGGGTATGGGGAGCGTAATCCACATCAAGATAAAACTCAGAGTAATCGGAAAGCCAAAACGGCGATACCGTATTACTGGGTGGATCTTGCTCTTGAAAGATTAACCCTCTCATATAACGAAAGGCTCAGAGGGCAAAATACAGGGTGAGATAGAAAAAAAGTTAAAAAAATAAAAAAATGTTATGTTACCCTGTAAAAATCCGCTTTTTCCTTTCGTTATATAGAAGGATCTTTTTCCTTCGTATATTTAAAGAAGAAAGAGGGTTTTCATATGTCAGAAAAAAGATGTTATACCGTAAAGGAAGTACAGGAAATTTTAGATGTTAGTCGCCCGACGGTTTATGCATTATTAAAAAAGAAAGAATTTCGTTGGATCCAGTTGGATGGTGGAAAGTACAGAATTTCAAAAAAGAGTTTTGATGACTGGCTTGATAATCAGCCGGAGTAAAGGAAATCTGGGATGTTAGTTGGGAAGAAAAGTCACAATCGACATCCTAATTTTTTATTTGAAAATGATGTATGATGCAGAAAAGAAAGGAGAGTCGATCAGATGAATTACGATATCATAGAAGCAACTTCGTTTGAAGAAGTGCTTTCTGAAATAGAGGAGAACAGTAAATACAAGCGGCTTCCTCCAAAGGAAAAAAATTGGATGACAGTTCCGGAGATGGGAAATCTTTTGGGACTAAAGAAGACAGGTAGATACTGGCTGGTTCAGAAAAATTATTTTGAATGCAGAGAAATCGCAGGACAGATGCGAGTGAATATTGCGAGCTTTGAGAAATGGTATGCAAACCAGGTGAAGTATCATAAAGTGAACGGGGAAGAACCGGGGAAAAACCTAAAAAAATGGTCTTATTCCATATCAGAAGTTGCCAAGATGTTGGGGATTAGTGAAACTACGGTTTATGATCTGATTAGACGTGACGGTATAAAAACAGTTACTGTTGATTACTGGATCAGGATTCCGAAAAAATCTTTTCAGGAATGGTATGAGAAGCAATCGAAATATCGCACACAGAAAGACAGGGAAAAGGACAAGGAGCTGGAAGGAGCAACAATTACCATGCCGGAAATGGCAAGGCTTCTGGGAATTCCAAGACGTCAGGTATATGAGATTTTGAAGAATTCTAAATACAGCCATTTTTTTGAAACGATTGAAATTGCAGAGAAGAAAAGAATTACAAAAGAGAGCTTTCAGAAATTTTTAGATGGACAAGATCATTATAAATTGGATCCGGCCAACGATTATGAAGAGTTGTCAATGGAACAAAATTTTAGTCTGGCAAATTACAGACGAAAGAAATTAGCCAAAACCGGAGACCGTAGCAAAAATGGAAATCTTGGTTATCTAACATTTGACGAGGCAGCATTTCTTGCAAAGGTCAGTAGAGGAATGATTTACAAATGGATTGATGATGGGAAATTTTCGTCAGTAAAGATTGGATATATATCCAGAGTAAAAAGAGATGAATTTGAAGCATGGTTGAAAGAAAGAGAAAGGAAAGGGAATTAATATGGCATCGATCAGAGAACGAAAAGGAAAGTTTAATGTGATTTATAACTATAAGGATGATTCCGGCAAACGGAAACAGAAATGGGAAACATATGACACAAAAGCAGAGGCAAAGAAGAGGAAAAGAGAAATAGAATATAAACAGGAAATGGGATCGCTTGTTGTTAGAAAGTGCAATACATTGTCAGATCTGCTTACAGAGTACGTTTCCCTATATGGAAAAGAAAAATGGGCATTGTCCACTTATGAAGGGAATGTTAGTCTGATCAGAAATTATATTGAGCCTATGATTGGAACTGTAAAACTTTCGGAGATCAATACACGTTTTATGGAAAGATTCTATCAGGGATTGTTGCAGACAAAAGCAGTAGGAAATCCGGCAAAGGGAAATAAGAGAAATGAATATGTGTCAGCGAGTACTGTCAGAGATATTCACAAATTACTCCGCAATTGTTTCGAGCAGGCAATAAAATGGGAGATGTTAGAAAAAAATCCGTGTATCTATGCAACAGTGCCGAAACATAAATCACAGAAACGGGAAATCTGGACTGCAGAAACATTGATGTATGCAATGGGCGTTTGTGAAGATCAACGATTGAAGCTAGCAATCAATTTGTCATTTTCCTGTTCCATGCGGTTAGGCGAATTACTTGGTCTGACCTGGGATTGTGTAGATATTTCTCCGGAAGCAATCGAAGAAAATCGTGCATATGTTTATATCAATAAGGAAACACAACGGGTAAAAAAGGAATCGCTAAAAGATCTGGAGGGAAAAGATGTCTTACTGGTATTTCCTTCGCAGCACAAAACCAACACAACTGTTCAGATTTTGAAAACACCAAAAACAGAAAGCAGTATCCGTAAGGTGTTTCTTCCAAAGAGCGTTGCAAATATGTTGGTTGAATGGAAAGCAGAACAAGATGAAGTAAAAGAAGTGCTAGGCGAGGAATATATAGATTATAATCTGGTGATGGCAACGACATTTGGAAATCCGATTGGTACAGGGGCAATCCGAGGACAATTAAAAAAACTGATCGAAGAGCATAATCTTCCTCCGGTTGTCTTCCACAGTTTAAGACATAGCAGTGTAACCTATAAATTAAAACTGAATGGAGGAGACATCAAAGCGGTTCAAGGGGATTCCGGCCATTCACAGGTTGATATGGTGACAGATGTATATTCCCATATTATTGATGAGGATCGAAGACGAAATGCAGAATTATTCGAGGAAGCGTTCTATGAGAAGAAAAATCTGGATCCAAAGATGCGAGAGGAAACCACAACTCAGACAGTAGATGTGCCGGATGATGTGGATGCAGAGCTGCTTGCAAAAGTATTGGCAAATCCGGAAATGAAAGCACTATTGGCTTCGTTGGCAAAGGCGATGAAGTAATGAAAAATAGTGAAATTTTAGTGGAAAATTCGATGTGCAGAATTTTCAGCAAGTTAAAATATAAAACAGCAGTTTTTATCCAACTATTGAAAGTTTCATCCAAAATGGGGTATAATATGGACGAAAGAACAAATGAATGGATGATAAACTTAAGGAAGGTAGGTGTAGAGGTGAGAAAGTTTGATTATATGAAATTAGCGGATAGATTGTGGGATGGAGAAGTCGTGTCATATATTGCAAAAATTCATGAATGTAAAGGGCGTCAGGAATTATTTACAAGGCAGAAGCCGGTTGAACTGGAGCGTTTGATAGAAATTGCACGTGTACAGAGTACAGAGGCATCAAATAAAATAGAAGGTATTGTTACAACAAGTACACGTATTAAACAGCTTATGAATGAGAAAACAACACCTAAATCACGAGATGAAAGTGAAATTGTTGGATATCGTGATGTACTTAATACCATTCATGAGAGTCATGATTTCATACCAATTAGAACAGCATATATTTTACAATTACATCGTGATTTGTTAAAACATGCAGGTCTTTCCTATGGAGGTCAATTTAAGAATACACAGAATTATATCAATGAGACAAAGGCTGATGGAACAGTAGTAACAAGATTTATTCCGTTGTCACCGTATGAAACAGAACAGGCAATAGAGGCAATTTGTGAAAGTTATAGAAGAACATTGGCAATGGAAACGGTTGATCCGTTGATTTTAATTCCAACATTTATTTCTGACTTCCTTTGTATCCATCCATTCAATGATGGAAACGGAAGAATGAGCAGATTACTGACTTTATTGCTTCTGTATCAAAATGGATATGAAGTTGGAAAGTATATCAGTATAGAGAAGCAGATTGAAAAAACCAAAGATGCATATTACGATGTATTGGAACGAATTGATTATGGATGGCACGAGGAAGAGAATGATCCAACTCCTTTTATTAAGTATATGCTTCAGGTAATTCTCGCTTGTTACAAAGAATTTGAAGAGCGAGTTGGATTGATGTCAGAAAAAAATAGAAGTACGGTATATGATGTTGTTAAAAATTATGTAACTGAAAAAATAGGTAAATTTACTGGTGCGGAGGTTATCGCAGCATGCCCGATTGGTAGTCGATCAGCTGTTTTAAATGCATTGAATAAGCTTACAAAAGAAGAGATAATTGTAAAGTGCGGTTCAGGGAGGGGAACGTTCTATGTACGGAAAGATGCTATGGAAAATGAGAACCTTCCCCAATAGAGGTGATATTATTCATAATATGTTGGAATATGTTGATATTGCTGGAGAGTATGTTTAAATCAGGTAAATGCCCGAAAAGTCTTAATGAAAATCACAATATACGAAAAAAAGGAAGGGATTTTAATTCTAATGTATATTATACAAATCCGGATTACTTGCGATGTTCCTATTTAGAAGGAAAAATGTTGGAATAATAAATTTACATTATCAGTAGTCAAAACACCGTAGACAACCAGTCTAAAGTACGGTATTATATATGTAGAAATCAGTTCAATTTCATATTGTTTATCATTCTCGAATGCTTGAAGAATGGTAGCCATATTTTTCATAATGGTGGTGACACGAAGGTATTCCCCAAGTATTAGCTGATGCAAATATTCTGCTAATAAACAGGTCTTATCTAAGGCATATATGTGGGGTACAGAGATTGACTTGATTTGACTCGGAAGTAGAAAAAAGCCTTGACTTTAAAGGGCTTATAATGATAGTTCTTGTCTGGAATTGACACTACCTATTCGCTCTCCTAAGCGCTAGTTGTGGGTTCGATTCCCGCAGGAAACGTTTGACCACAAAGGTCATTTTCAAGGTATTTTCGTACTTTTGAGTAAATCCCTTTTATTAGCAGAAAATGGTGTGATTGCCACCAAAAGGGTTCGGTATTCTGATATACAGAAATTAGGTATGTTAATTGGTGTAAAGTGTAGTAAATGATAGAAATCATAATGAGTACGGATGGATGAAGATTATATCTGCCAACATCTGTTAGTAAAATACGATATTCAATTGGTAGCAATGCCATCTGAACAGAACAGCCTGTCTGGTTTAAATCTTAAATGAAGGATTTAGACTAGACGGGCTGTTTTTTGATACATAGAGAAGTTGGAGGTGCGGAGAAAAATCTGTACCCCTTCTTGAGTAAGTCAGCGGCAGATTTTTCTATATAGATAATAGAGTAAACTTTTTTTAAAAAATGGAAATAATAGTTCGTTTTCAAGTTCATGAAAAATCATTTGTGGATGCAAATAGTAGATTTAGTAGGGATGTATTTTTGTCATCTGAAAGTATGTGAGATCAATTGAAGCTGATTGGTGTTAGTTATGAAACTAAAGTAATCCAAAAGGTTATTGTCGGCTGTGAGCCTACCGGATGCTACTGGCTTATTTTTCAGAAATTCTTACATGATCATGATATCCTGCAAGAGCAATGTGGATTTTTTACGAACATCCAGAATTAAAAACAATGGAATCCGTACTGCCTCCAAATCCATTTCCAACACTCCGTAAAAAAGCAAGAATGTGCTGTATTCCATCTACAAGTGGAACAGCAAGTGAAGTATCCAGATCTATCGTTATTTCTGATAATGCAACAGGTTTAAAACACGGACTTGGAAATATGGAAATGATGCCGGATATTGCAATTTGTGATCCGGAAGTTACAGCTTCTATGCCGGCTAAGATTACAGCTGAAACAGGTATGGATGCTTTGACACATGCGTTAGAAGCACTGGCATCCACAAGAGCAAATTATGTATCAGATATTCTTGCAACACAGTCAGCTATTGATATTATGGAAACACTTCCGATTGCATACGAAAACGGAGCAGATATGCATGCAAGAGAGATTATGCTTCAGGCTTCTATGGTAGCCGGTATGGCATTTACAAATGTATCTCTTGGTATTGTTCATTCTATGGCTCACACTCTTGGAGGAATGTTCCATGTAGCACACGGATTAGCAGATGCAATTCTTCTTCCATATATAATTCGTTATAATTCAACAGATGCAAAAGCGAAAGAAGTTTATGATACATTTGCTAAGAAGGTTGGAGCTGAAAACTTATATGAAGCAGTAGAAAAATTGAATAAGAGACTGAATATTCCATCCTGCTTGCAGGAAGTTATTCCAGACGAAGCGGCATTCGTAGAAAAATTAGATGAAATGGCTGCATTGGCTAAAGCAGATGGATGTACAAAGACAAATCCAATCATTCCTGAATTAGAGGAATTTAAAGAATTATTTATGAAAGCATACAGAGGAGAATAAAAAATGGAAATTATTTGTTATTTATCAAATGGATACCCAACAATTGAAGCAAGCTATAAAATTGCACATGAATATGCAGATGCAGGATGCAAGATGATGGAAGTAGATTTTCCTTCCAGAAATCCATATCTTGAGAGTGACTTTTTAAAATCCAGAATGGGAAAGGCTTTAGAAGCATGTGATGATTATGATAAATATATGGAGTCTATCATTCGATTGAAAAAAGAGCTTCCGGAAATAAAAATGCTTGTATTAGCTTATGAAAATACAGTATTAGAAATCGGAACAGAGAAATTCATTAATTTCTGTCTGGAAAATGATTTGAAAGATATTCTTCTTGTTGGATTATCTAATAATGAAGTAAAAGATCAGATTATTGAAGCAGGACTTCAGGTTTCCTGTTATGTAGAATATCATCTTCCACAGGAAGAGATTGAGCTTGCTAAAAAATCAAATGGATTTGTTTACCTTCAGGCAAAACCTTACGAAACACAGGAAAAAAATGAAAAATATCCAACATTGAAGGATTGCGTACAGTATTTAAGAGAGTGTGGAATTGACCGCCCGATTTATTGTGGTGTTGGTGTTCACGCACCGGAAGACGTAAAACTTGTAAAAGAAGCCGGAGGAGATGCTGCCTTTGTGGGAAGTACAATTTTGAAATTACATGATGATATTCCGGCAATGAAAAATAAAATCCGAGAATTTAGAGCTCAGTGCTAATTTCGATAAGGCAGGTGAAGGAAATGACCCGTGCAAAAAGTATTTCGATTATTACTTTAGGTGTTGCAGATTTAGAACGCTCAATTAAATTTTATGAAAAATTAGGTTGGGAATGCTCACCGGAATCTGATCCGGCAATTTGTACCTACATGCTGGCGGACAACATTGTACTTGGTCTGGTACCTTATGAGTTTCTTGGCAATGATGCACAGTTAAAAGTTGGTAAGAAACCGGAGTATTGCGGATTTACGCTGGCAATTAATGGGGCAACAGAAGAAGAGGTAAATGAGTTATTTGCTATGGCAGAAGAGGCTGGTGGTACTGTATGGCAGAAACCGCAGTGGAAAGACTGGGGAGGAATGGATGGATACCCATGGGAAGTTGCATACGCACCATTTTTGAGATTGGCTGAGGATAATCGCTTATTGCCAAAGACAAAAGCAGAGGTACAATAGAAAGTTTTTTCGAACATAAATAAAAAAAAGCTTATTCAGATGTTAAAATACACATCTTGAATAAGCTCTTTTTGTATTATATGAAAAAGCATAAAAAATAAAAATAAGAAGTTATTTTGTTGTTTCCCGTTTTAAAAGAATCGGTGTGATAACTTTATGTACAGGTTCGAGAAATGTACGTGGTTTACGTTTATGATTTTCTTTAATTCGTTCTGATAAAATCTGTAGAGCAGTGTCTGCGATTTTATCAATCTGTTGTCCGACAGTACTTGTAGGAATGACAGACTCTCTGGAAATCGGAGAATCATCGAATCCTACGATTTTATAATCATCTGGCAATTTTCCGTATCGCTGGAAGAGACGATTTAGAATAATATTGGCAAAGGTATCATTTGGAAGGAAAAGTCCTTTAACTTTGTCTTTATATTTCTGATCAATTTCATCCAGAAGACGATAAAAAACATCAATACTTTCTTCATAGCTATGACCGGTATCAGTAAGAATTAATTCATAGGGAAGATTTTGTTCTGCACAAGTGTCTAAAAATCCATGAATTCGTTCATAAGAAGGAACTTCAGGAGAAAGATCGGCATTAATATGGATTAGTATCTCTGCGCCGGATTTTGCAAGAAGGCTTGTTGCTTGCACGCCTCCCATATAGTTGTCTGTGTTCACACTGCAAATATGCTTGTCTTCACGCTCAATCGCTACGATTGGAATGTTGTAGGAAGCCAGTTCTTTTGAGGTAAGATTGTGACTTAGGATGATCATGCCTTCAATTTTATAGGCAAGCAGTTCTTGAATGTATTTTCTTTCTGTTTCTTCATTATCTTTTACGGTAAATACAAGAAATTTGTATCCGTATTTTTCATAAGTGGAAAGGATTTGATCAAGAATGGCAGAATAATAATGCATATATAAGTTAGGTATAATGATGCCTATAAATTCTGTTTTTCCGTTGGCGAGGATGCGTGCCACTTTATTTTCTTTATAGTCGAGAGCTTCTAAAGCATCTGCAATAATCTGTTGATTTTCTAATGTCAAAGAATCAGGATTGTTAAAATAGCGGGATATTGTAGTTTTTGAAAAATGTGTGTACTCGGCAATATCGCTAAAGGTTATATTTTTTTTATTCATTTAAAAATTCCCTCCTTTGAGAATCTTATAAATAGTATAGCAAAAAAGAAAAATTGAAACAAGGATAACCGGTAAAAGAAACGGTTAAGTAACCGGTTTTGTAATAATGTAATAAAAATGAAAGAGTAGAATTGTGAATTATTCTGAAAATGAAATAAGAAAGAGAATATTTCTTGACGAATGTATGGAAGTTTGCTAGTATGAAACTATAAAGTAACCGGTTACTTTACCGGTTATAAAAGTGGAATATAGAAGGTAACAGAAGCGAAAAGGAGGAGACTATGAGGCGAATAAAGTATCTGCTTCTGGCTGGACTGCTTGCAGTCGGAGGTCTGACAGGATGTCAGAAAAAAGAAGTTCATCCAGGAGATGTGAAAGGATATGAAGAAGGAGAAGAGTATCTGTCAATCTGGGTACATAGTATTGAGGACACACCGGAGGGGAAGGTATACAGAGAGTCTGTAGAAAGCTTTAATGAGAAATACAATGGAAAGTATTTTGCAGATATTGAATTTATCCCAAGAAATGACAGTGGAGGAGGTTATTCAGATAAGATTAATTCTTCCGTGCTTTCCGGAGATTTACCAGATGTGCTGACGCTGGATGGGCCTAATGTAGCAGCTTATGCAAAGAATAATATCATTCAGCCATTGGCGCCGTTGACAGAAGAGGAACGTGGGAAATATTTGGAATCTATCATTGATCAAGGAACTTATGATGAGAAACTCTATGCTTTGGGAGTGATGGAATCCAGCGTAGGTCTTTATTATAATAAAGATATTTTGAAAGAGGCTGGAATTGAGGTTCCGGATGCAGATCATCCGTGGACGACAACGGAATTTATGGATATTTTGGAAAAATTAAAACCAATTATGAAAGAGAAAAAAGGATACCCACTTGATATGACGTTTCCTGTAGGGGAGACAAGTATTTACTATTATGCACCGTTTATTTGGGCAAATGGTGGAAATCTTGTCAGCGAAGATGGGCTTACAGTAGAAGGATATTTTAATTCAGAAGAAAATGCAGAGACGATGAATTATTTCCGACAGATTGTGGAAAAAGAGTATATGTCAGAAGCACCAATTGAATTCTTATTTGAAAGTGGAAGAGCAGCTTTTAAATTTGATGGTGCATGGGAAGTAAATACTGTGTATGAAAGTTATCCGGATTTGAATTTAGGAGTTGCTCCTTATGTTGTAGGAGATGAGTGGAACGGAGAACGATATACACCGACAGGTTCCTGGGCATTTGCAGCATCCGCTACAACAGAAAAAATTGAGGGAGCTACTGAGCTTGTAAAATGGATGAGCGGTGTAGAAAGCGGTGTGAATATGTGGGAAACGGCAAAGTCACTTCCTTCAACCTATGAAGCATTTGAGCAGATTGCGATTTTCCAGGAGGATGAAAACTACAATGCACTTTATGAGCAATTGAGTAAATATGGACATCCGAGACCGAAGACACCTGTTTATCCGCAGGTAAGTACTTCTTTCCAACAACTTCTCGAAAGTGTTGCTTTGGGAGGAAAAGATACCCAGACACAAATGGATAAATCTGTAGAAAGGATTAACGCGAAACTGGAACGTTATAAGAAAAAATAATGAAGAAAAAAGAATCAATTTTAGGAATGGCGTTTTTTGGACCAGCGCTGATACTGCTTACTTTATTCCTTTTTTTACCAATGGCGCTGACATTTATTTTTAGTTTTACTGATTATTTTGCTTTGAACCCAGATATGACAAGCTTTGTTGGGTTGAAGAACTATGTAAATATATTCAAAGATGAACTCTTTTTGAAAGCATTCTTCAACACGGTAAAATTTGTACTGATTATTGTTCCATTCCAGTGTATTGGTGCTCTGCTTCTTGCACTTGGAATTAATAAGGTGACCCATTGTAAAAAATATTTTAAAGTAGCATTTTTTATACCTGTTGTTATGTCACTGGCAGTTGTATCAACGTTATGGATGGACATTTATAGTCCGGAGGGAATTTTAAATACGATGCTGTCACAAATCGGAATTCAGGCACAACCGTTTATATATAGTGCAAAACAGGCACTTCCGTCTATTGCAGTAATGAGTGTATGGCAGGGTGTAGGATATCAGATGATTATTTTCCTTGGAGGACTTCAGAATATCAATCCGGCACTTTACGAAGCAGCGGAGTTGGATCATGCAAGCGCATGGCAGAAATTCAAAGATATTACACTTCCGGAATTGAAACCACTTTGTGTATTCGTATTCATTACGGTAACAATCGGAGCATTCCGTATGCTTGTACAGCCAATGGTTATGACAGGCGGTGGACCGGATCATTCCACATACACTCTTGTGTATGATATTTATGAAACAGGTACCATGAACTGGGAGATGGGACTTGCGTCTACAATGGCAATTGTATTTACGGTATTTGTGGTTATTTTAACCATTATCCAGAATGTGCTGACAAAAGGAAAGGAGAAAAAACATGTTGACAAGAAAGCAAAAAACAGTTAATTGGATTTTGATTATATTTCTTTTGGTGTTATCTGTGTTTTTCTTATTTCCGGTTATTTGGATGATTGCAAATTCCTTTAAACCGGATGCAGCAATTACAGCAGATATGAATTCACTGGCGGCATTTATTCCGCCGGCATTAAACGGAAATTATTTTGAAAACTATATTACAATTCTTACGGATACGAATTTTTTAAGATATATGCTGAACACTCTGCTATATGCGGCAGTTCTCATTGTACTTGGAATTATTGTGAATGGTTTGGCAGGATATGCACTTGCAAAGGTGAATTTTCCATTTAGAGAACAATGGCTTTTGGTTATTATGATGTTGCTGATTGTACCGACAGAAACGGTTATCACCATTCATTTCCTGATTATTGCCAAGGCAGGGCTTTTAAATACAGTAATTGGTTATATTTTACCGATGATTGTAAATCCGTTTAATATTTTCTTATTCAGACAGGTGTTTGTAAGCCTGCCGGATGATGTATATGAAGCAGCTCAGCTTGATTTTTGTGGACCGGTTAAGTACTTTTTTACTATGGTGTTACCGATGTCTAAGACTGTGGTTGCAACAGTCAGCGTATTTACATTTTTAGGTGTATGGAACGATTATCTCTGGCCTTCACTTGTATTTACATCCAGTGATCTTTTGACGGCACAGATTGGTTTGAACTCCATCACATCCAATGATAATACAACCATGGGACAGGTGCTTGCTGTCATTACTTTGATTACGATTCCGGTTATGATCATTTACGCTCTGTTCTCAAAACAGATTGTAGAAGGTGTAACTTCAACAGGTTCTAAGGAGGGTTAATATATTATGGCTTTTATTGAATTTAAGAATATTGGAAAAAAATATGCAGGTGCAGAGAAAAAATCAGTAGATGATTTTAACTTAGAGATTAATGAGAAAGAATTTATTGCATTCGTAGGACCATCAGGTTGTGGTAAATCTACAACGCTTCGTATGATTGCAGGTTTTGAGGAGATTACAGAAGGAGAGCTTTATATTGACGGGAAAAAAGTAAATGAAGTAGCTCCGAGAGATCGAGGAATTGCAATGGTATTTCAGAACTATGCTTTATATCCTCACATGACCGTAGAGAAAAATATCGGTTATGGTCTGAAGAACATGAAAATGCCGGCAGACCAGATTAAAAAAAAGGTAGATTGGGCAATTGATATTTTAGGATTACAGGAATATCGAAATCGTAAACCGAAAAATTTGTCCGGTGGACAGCGCCAGAGGGTAGCGTTAGGAAGAGCAATCGTAAAAAACCAGAAAGTATTTCTTATGGATGAACCATTATCTAACTTGGATGCAAAGCTTCGTGTCAGCATGAGAACGGAGATTAGTAAGCTTCATCGAGAGCTTGGTGCAACAACAATTTATGTAACACATGACCAGGTGGAAGCGATGACCATGGCAGACCGCATTGTTATTATGAAGGATGGTGTGATTCAGCAAGTAGGAAAGCCAATGGAGCTTTATGATCATCCGGTAAATAAGTTTGTAGCAGGATTTATCGGTTCTCCACAGATGAACTTTTTTGATGTGACAGTTACAGGAAACAATATTACATTCGCAGACGGCAGTACATTTGCACTATCAGAAAGTGTTGTGAAGAAACTTGCCGGAAAAGAAGGAGATATGATTCTTGGAATTCGTGGTGAAGATTTGAAGATGGATGCGGCAAATCTGGAGCTTTATAAAGAAAGTCGTCAGAAGGCAATTATTACAGATACAGAAGTTATGGGAAATGAAAACAATCTGTATTTCCAGTTTGGAGGATGCCAGGCAGTAGCAAGAGTATCCAAATATGAAATCAGCCAGGTGGGTGATGAGATTGAGTTTGTATTTGTACCATCGAAGATGCATTTCTTTGATAAGGATACAGAAATGAATTATATGTAGGGGGGTACAAATATGAAGACAATGAATATCTTTTTAGGGACAATAGAAGGCGTAAAAAATTTTGTGAATACAGTTTGTAAGCTGGATTGTGATGTGGACATTGCATCAGGACGTTATGTGATTGATGCAAAGTCGATTATGGGGATTTTTAGTATCAATTTATCAGAACCTGTTATGGTTCGAATTCATGCAGACGGAGAAGATGCAGAAAAAGCGGCAGCTCTTTTACAACCGTTTGCAGTAGAAGAGTAATGGAGGAATTCTATGCAGAAAATACACGTAAAACCGAATAACAATTGGATGAATGACCCGAATGGTTTTATTTATTATCAAGGTGCATACCATTTATTTTATCAGTGCTTCCCATATAATGCCAGATGGGGAAGAATGCATTGGAACCACGTAATCAGTAAGGATTTAGTACATTGGGAAAATCTCGGAATTGCGCTGTTTCCAAGTAAAACTGATGACAGAAGCGGATGTTTTTCAGGAAGTGCAGTGGAAGAAGATGGAAAATTGTATCTGTATTATACCGGTGTGAATTATACGGTGGAAAATCCCGAGGATATTAATCTTTGTTTAGATGAACAGTTTGTATCTGCACAAATGATGATTACTTCAGAGGATGGAATGCAGTTTGACAACATAAAAGATAAGAAAACAGTAATTCCGGTTATTCAAAATTCGCAAATCGGAGATGCAAGACACACAAGAGATCCAAAAGTCTGGAAAGAAGAGGACGGCTGGTATATGGTGCTTGGAAGTACAATAGAAGACAGAAAAGGAAGATTGCTGTTTTTCAAAAGTACAGACAAGGAACATTGGGATTATGTAAACTCTGTTTCTAAAGGAGAAGAATTTGGCTGGATGTGGGAATGTCCGGATTACTTTGAAGTAAATGGCAAACAGATTATCATCTTTTCTCCGATGGGGATTTTGAAGGATGGCAAGGCAGATGAAAATCAAGCCATTTGTATGCAGGTGTCTTTTGATAAAAAAAATTGCCGCATGGAACTTCCGGATACTTATCAATTTCTGGATTATGGCTTGGATCTCTATGCACCGCAGAGTACAGTAGATGCACAGGGAAGAAGAATTTTGATGGCATGGCTTCGTATGCCACAGCCGGTAGATGGAAAATGGCAGGGAATGATGAGTATTCCACGTGTAGTAGAAGTGAAGAACGGAAAAATCTATTTCCGTGTGCATCCAAATATCCAAAATGTATATACAAAAAAGATTGATTCGCCAAAAGAAGCTTCAGACGCAGGATATCGATTACGATTTTCTCTGCAGGACGGAGAGGAAGTTAATGTTGGAGGATATCGTATCTTCCGTCAGGGTAAAAAAATCTGCACAGACAGAAGTACGTTGTATACGGCATTTCCCCAGTTTCGTACAGAGTTTGCAACACCGGAATTAGCAGATGGATTTAATCTGGAAGTTTATGTGGACCAAAATCTGATAGAAGTGTTTGTAAATGAGGGAGAGGCAGTAATATCAAATGCTGTATATCAGCTTGGAAATGAAATTAAGGTACAGGGAAATGTATCCGTAGCAATAGAAACTTTAGAATAGATAAATGACTGCACAAGGAGAAAGAAAATGTATGATGTAGTAGCGCTTGGAGAGCTTTTGATTGATTTTACAGAAAGCGGAAAAAGTGAACAGGGAAATCAGCTTTTGGAAGTAAATCCAGGGGGAGCACCATGCAATGTGCTTGCTATGCTGAAACAGATGGGAAAAAAGACCGCATTTATTGGAAAAGTTGGACAGGATATGTTTGGAAACTTGTTGAAACAGACATTAGACGAAGTGGGGATTGATTCAAAAAATCTGATTATGGATGAAGAGGTACGAACAACGCTTGCATTTGTACATACATTGGCAGATGGAGATAGAGAGTTTTCATTCTATCGAAATCCTGGCGCAGATATGATGCTTAGTGAAGAGGAAATCAATCCGGAAGTTATAAAAGGTACAAAAATATTTCACTTTGGTACGTTGTCCATGACACATCAAGGTGTGAGAAATGCTACCAAAAAAGCAGTTTCCATTGCGAAAGAGGCAGGTGCAATCATTTCTTTTGATCCGAATTTGCGAGAGCCTCTGTGGGAGTCTTTGGAGCTTGCAAAAGAGCAGATGGAATATGGTTTCCGGCAATGCGATATTTTGAAAATTTCGGATAATGAGATCCAATTTGTAACCGGAAAAGAGGATTATGATGAAGGAATTGCCATTCTTCAGGAAAAATATCAAATTCCACTAATTCTTCTTACAAAAGGGAAAGATGGAAGCTGTGCCTATTATAAAGAAATGCGAGTAGAGAAAAAAGGTTTTTGCGTGCAGGCAATTGAGACAACCGGAGCAGGAGATACATTTTGCGGCTGTTCTTTGGGATATCTGTTGGAGCATGACCTTCAGCATCTGTCCGAGAAAGAGCTGGAAGAGATGCTTACATTTGCCAATGCAGGAGCGGCTTTGATTACATTGAAGAAAGGAGCTATTCGCTCCATGCCAAAAGAACAGGAAATCCGCAGATTTATAGAAGAAAAAAGCAGATAAGGAATAGAAGAATGAAGGCAAAAAAATCACAGGAAGAGCAGCGTTATGAGAAACGCCTGGAACTGTATTATGACGAATTAAAATGGCTTTATATGGAGTTGTATCCAGAACGCAGCGATCAGTTTGAGAATTTATTATATCGGATGCAAGAGGCATATCATGTACGAAAACTGAATTTGAAAAAGTTAGATGAGTCACGTGCGAAGAATACAGATTGGTATAAAAAGAGTGACTTGCTGGGCATGATGCTCTATACAGATGCGTTTGCAGAGAACCTCAATGGAGTTAAAAAACGGTTGGATTATATTGAATCATGTCATGTGAATTATCTGCATTTAATGCCTCTCCTTGCTTCCCCGGAAGGGCGAAGTGATGGTGGATATGCGGTAGCAGATTTTCGGAGTGTGCAGCCGCAACTTGGGACAATGAAAGATTTGGAGAACTTGACCGGAGCATGTCATAGGCGAAACATCTGCGTCTGCCTTGATTTTGTGATGAATCATACATCTGAAGATCATGAGTGGGCAAAACGTGCCAGACAAGGTGAACGGGAATATATGGACCGTTATTACTTTTACGATAATTATGAGCTTCCGGCAGGATTTGAAAAGATAGTTCCACAGGTATTTCCTACAACGGCTCCGGGGAATTTTACATGGCTTCCTGACATGGGGAAATATGTTATGACAACCTTCTATCCTTATCAATGGGATCTGAATTATTGGAATCCGGTTGTCCTAAACGATATGATTGACAATATGCTGTATCTTGCTAATCGAGGAATTGATATTTTACGATTGGATGCCGTACCATATATTTGGAAACAGTTAGGAACGAGCTGTCGCAACCTTCCACAGGTTCACAGCATTGTCCGAATTATGAGAATTGTGACGGAAATTGTATGTCCGGGTGTGCTTTTGCTTGGAGAGATTGTTATGGAACCTTCAAAAGTAGTGCCATACTTCGGCACTATAGAAAAGCCGGAATGTCATCTGTTGTATAATGTTACAACCATGGCAACGACTTGGCATACAGTGGCAACGAAGGATGTCAGGTTGTTGAAAAGGCAGATGGAGATTATCAGTCACTTACCAAAAGACTATGTATTTTTGAATTATCTTCGTTGTCATGATGACATAGGATGGGGATTGGATTATGAGTGGTTAGAGAATTTTTCGATTCGTGAAATTCCACATAAGCAATATTTGAACGATTATCTGACTGGAAAGTACCCAGAGGCTGTAGGGCGCGGAGAATTATATAACTCAGATCCAATCAGTAAAGATGCCAGATTATGCGGAACAACGGCTTCCCTTTGTGGTTTGGAAAAGGCTCTGTATGAACAGGACGAAGAGGAAATTAGGAAAGCAGCCGGATGGGTGATTATGCTACATGCGTATTTGCTTGTACAATCAGGAATTCCGGTATTGTATTGTGGAGATGAAATCGGACAGTTGAATGATTATAGCTATCATGATGACCCGATGAAATGTGAAGATTCCAGATATTTGCATCGTGGAAAATTTCAATGGGATTTGCAGAAAAAAATATGTGAAGAGGGTACAAGTCAACATCAGATTTTTAACGCTTTAAAAGAATTGGAAACATTTCGAGCAGAACATAAAGTTTTTGAGGCACAGGCAGATATAGAGATGTTGGAAACCTATGACAATGCCATACTTGGAATTAAAAGAAGCCGAGATGAAGAAAAATTGATTGCGTTATTTAATTTTTCCCAGGAAGAAAAAACAGCATGGATTCAAGAAGATGGCCTTTATACAGATGTAATGTCAGGTGAACAAAAAGAAGCGAAAGCCGTTTTAGTTCCTGCGGGTAGTTTTTGTTGGTTGTATCAAGTTTGATTTTGGCTGAGATACTATGAATACCGCTGAAAACCTTATTTTTTAAGGATTTCAGCGGTTTTTGTTTATGGTTCTTAATTAAATAATAGTGGGATGCGAATGAAAGAAAATGGGTTTTTACTGGGAAATATAAAAATCAAGAAAAAACTTGCAAATGAAAAAAATTTTGATAATATAAAGGTCATAACATTGTGGTTACTACAAATGTAGAAATAAATCGTATGGAAAGGAAAAATGGCTATGACAAATTATACAGAAAAAGTGTATTTACTTCTTGATGTAGGAGGAACACAGATTAAAGGCGCTGTGTTTGATGAGGAAGGAAACAGAAAAACAGATATTACTTCTTATCCATCAAAATCCAGAGAAAGCGCAGATGTTATTTTGGATAACTTTGCTTTTATTTTAAGAGAGTTAATGAACACAAATCCGCAGGCGGAAATAATAGGAGTTGGTATGGCATTTCCGGGACCTTTTGATTATGAAAAGGGAATTTGTCAAATTCAGGGATTGAATAAATATGACAGCATTTACGGAAGAGCCTTAGAACCTGAAATGAAAAAAAGAATTCCTGAAATTGAAAATGCTAAATTTGGTTATTTGCACGACATTGAGGCATTTGCAGTTGGAGAAGCATGGTTCGGAGAAATGCAGGATGAATCAAAAATCGTATGTCTTTGTATAGGGACAGGTACAGGAACAGCATTTTTAAAGGATAAAGTTCCTCAGAAATCAGGAGAGGGAGTACCGGAGTGTGGATGGTTGTATTGGCTTCCATATAAAGACTCTATTATTGATGACTATATTTCAGTAAGAGGACTGGAACGAATTTGTAAGGAAGTATTTGGAGAACCTAAGAGTGGAAAAGAACTTTATGATTTATGTCAGAAAGGTGATGAAACAGCTCTGAAAGCATGGAAGAAATTTGGAGATGACATTATAGCTGCAATTCTTCCTGTTATCGAAGATTTCCATCCTGATGCAATTATTTTCGGTGGGCAGATTTCAAAGAGCTTTACTTATTTTGGTAAAGAATTTGCAGAAGAATGTGAAAAGAGAAATATTAAAATTCATGTGCAAACAGAAACTTCCGAAAAAGCTATGCAAGGACTGTTTGTGAAAATGACAAGAGGATAAAAGATCTAAGATAAAAAATTTTATAATATTTGCAGATGGAGGCACATCTGCAGCAATATCTGATGATTTTGAGAGGTATATAGATAAAGAGATGAATATGAATTTGAGACAGAAATTTATTCCTAATCAAAATCCCACAGAACGTGAACTTTTGATTGGAGCCCGCGGTATTATGATAGAAGGCGCAGTTGCATCTATTATCTATGCAGCGGCAACAAACAATATTATGACAGGGTATCTTGGTTATCTGGGGGCATCAGTTGCTGCATGTGCCTCCATTGCTTTAATTCCACAGCTTGGCTGTATTTTACAGTTTTTTTCGCCGTTTTTATTTGAGCGATTTCGTTACCGAAAGCTGATTATATGGATTTTATGTGTGATTTACCGTTTTTCCGCGGCGGCGATGTTTTTGCTTCCACTGCTTTTCTCAGGCGCAAACCTTCGGGTAGGAACAACAGTTGCCCTGTATGTTGTTGCTTTTGCCAGCGCCGGTATTGTAACGCCGGGGCTGCAGCAGTGGACCATAAGCCTTGTGGATGTGGGAGAACGTGGTGTCTACATGGCGAAGAAGGATATTCTGGCAGTAGGGGTAAACAGTATTGTAACTTTTTTACTCAGCCGTCATTTAGACAAGCTGATGGCACTTGGGAGAGACAGTGAAGGTTATCAGACCGTAGGTATTGTCTGTCTGGTATTGGCTCTTTTAGATGCAGTGCTTTTATTAAATGTATGTGAGCGTCCCGTAGAGGAGACCGTAGGGGTGCAGCTATTAGACGTACTTCAGCCTGTGAAGGATAAAAGCTATCGCCCACTGCTTTTATATAATATTTTTTCCAGTGTTGCCAGCGGTATTGCAACGCCGTTTTTAATTGTATACCAGCTTCGGGTGCTGGGATTGAGCCATACGTTTCTGGCAAGTGCGGGAATTATAGCGGCAATAGCAGGAATGGCAGGAAGTTATCTGTGGGGACGGTTTTCAGACAGGCACACATGGGATTGGACTATTCACCGTTCCGCAGCTATTGGCTTTTTGTGTACGGTGTCATGGGCATTTGTCACCCCTGAAAGCGCCCGCTTTATTGCTCCGATTTTAATGACCATCACTACGGCATGTAACTCAGGAACGGTAATTGCCAATACAAATCTGCAATATTCTGCCAGCCCTGCCACAGGGAAAACTTTATATTTGGGAGTTACAGCAGCCATTATCAGTGTTGCGGGTTGCTTAACAACTGCATGCAGTGCATCTTTACAGTCGGTTTTCGAACAGTCTTTGGGATATAAGAGTATTTCTGTTTTATTCTTAATATCCGGTGTGGGAGGGCTTATCAATCTCTTTATTAACGGTCGGAAATTGCCGCATATTAAGTAAGTTTACAGTCTTGTGAACTGATGTTAGGTAATTGGAAAGGTTGTAAAGTTAAAAGTAACTCTCATAAAACTAGTAATTATATACAAAAACTATTTTGCGAAAGTGTGCATTATATATGAAAAGGCTAAAGTATATTGACGAATACGTCAAAAAGTGATAAATTCATTATAGAAATGTTAGGGAAAAGGGGGATGTTATGGCTGAGAAGAAATCGGTTTCTATGCAGGATATAGCAGATGAGCTGGGCGTAAGTAAAGTTACTGTTTCCAAAGCCTTAAATGGCAAGGAAGGAGTCGGCGAGGCTCTCAAGAAAAAAATCGCTGAGCTTGCAGAGAAATCGGGATATGTGCTTCCGAATTATGGCAACAGGAAGACGAAAAAAGTCGGAATTATTATGAGCGACCGCTTTAATTCAGGAGACGAAGGCAAGTTCTACATGGCAATGTACGAAAAAATTATCAGCGAACTTCAGAAATCCTCCTGCACCAGCATGATGATATCACCCAACCGAAATAGTCTTGCCACAGATTTGCAGACTATTAAGTCATCGGGAATATTTGATGGCCTGATATTTCTCGGAATACTGGACTGGGAAGTAAAAAAACAGATGGATGCTGTTGACCTTCCGAAAATTTATGTAGATGTCTATGATGAAACACATAAGTCAGACTCAGTAGTAACAGAAAATATTTACAGCTGTTATGAAATTACAAACTATCTGATTCATCAGGGACATACAGAGATTGGATTTGTAGGAACGGTGGGAGCTACTACAAGTATCACAGACCGTTATCTGGGATACATAAGGAGTATGCTGGAAAATAATATTACTCCCCAGAATGTATGGAATATTCCGGACCGCAGTCAGGAAGGAGAGGCAATACCTTTAGAACTTCCGAAAGAAATGCCTACTGCATTTGTATGCAACTGTGATGAAACGGCATTTCAGTTGGTTAAGGAATTAACAGCAAAAGGTTATCATATACCGGAGGATATTTCTGTGGCAGGATTTGATAATTCCATTTATGCACAGGTTTGCAGTCCGCCGCTTACCACAGTGGCAGTTGATATTGAAGAAATCGGCAAGCTTGCGGCAAGGCGTATGATAAAACACATGAATAACCCTGCAAAAAAGGGCGGAGGTGTATTCCGAATTCCCGGCAAGATTATATACCGGGAGTCTGTTCGAGGTATAGAAGAGGAACAGAAATCAGAAACTAAAAGATAAGGAGGAACGGATTTGAAGAAAGAAAAAAAACTCAGAAAAAGAAATCGTTGGACCAAAAACGATACGGAGCTGACCATTCTGGCGCTGCCAACAGCAGTCTGGTACGTATTATTCTGTTTTCTGCCAATGTTCGGTTTAATCATTGCATTTAAGAATTACAGAGTTACTGCCGGAGAAAGCTTCATTTACAATGTTTTCCACAGTGACTGGTCAGGCTTTAAAAACTTCGAATTCTTAATAAAGTCCAATGACTTATTCGTTATTTTAAGAAACACAATCCTTTATAACTTAGCATTTATTGTAATTGGGATGATCCTTTCCGTAGGCTTTGCGATTATGATTAGCTTACTGCACAACAAGAGAGCTTCCAAAGTATATCAGACATTAATGTTCTTCCCATACTTTATGTCATGGGTAGTAGCATCTTATTTCCTGGATGCTTTCTTAAATCAGGACAATGGTTTAATTAACACAATGCTTCGTGACGGAGGACATGAACCGGTTCAGTGGTACATGAAAGCAAGCGTTTGGCCAGCTATTTTAATCTTTATGTATCTGTGGAAGAGTACGGGATATAACATGGTTATTTATTTATCCAGTATCTCGGGAATTGATACTACTTTATACGAAGCGGCTGTTATGGACGGCGCTAATAAGCGTCAGCAGGTAAGATACATTACACTGCCTTGTCTGAAAAACGTTATTATTATGATGTTTATCCTGAACGTAGGTAAGATTTTCTATTCAGACTTTGGATTATTTTTCCAGTTGTCTCAGGGTGCAACCGGTTCTATCTTTAATACAACAGCAACCATTGATACTCAGGTATTTAACATGCTGCAGTCTTCAGCACCAATTGGTATGACTTCAGCAGTAACCTTCTTCCAGTCAGTAGCATGTTGTATTACTATTTTAGTTGCTAATGCAATTGTGCGAAAAGTAGATGAAGACAGTGCAATTATATAGGAGGTGTAAAAATGGCGAAAAATAAAAAAGATTTAGATCTTGCAGATTCTTCAAAATTGAATAGAATTTCCGGTGGAACCAACGCGATTTTTAACATTATATTCATCCTATTGGCATTGATTTGTATTATTCCGGTATTTTTTGTTTTCATGATTTCTATTTCATCAGAAGACTCCATTGCACAGAATGGTTATCGTTTTATTCCGGAAGTATTTTCACTGGATGCCTATAAATTCTTAGGTCGTGAAATTTCAATGATTATTGATGCTCTGGGAGTTTCCGTAATCGTAACAGCAGTGGGTACTGCATTAGGTGTTGCTTTGACAACTTTGATGGGATACGTAATTTCCAGACGCAGCTATAAGCTGAACAATTTCTTTACTATGCTGGTGTTCATTCCTATGGTTTTCAACGGTGGTATGATTTCATCTTACGTAGTAAATACACAGTTCATGCACCTGAAGGACACGATGTGGGCATTGATTTTGCCGCTGTGTGTATCTTCATTTAACGTAGTTATTTGTAAGACGTTCTTTAGAACCAACATACCGGAGTCTGTTATTGAGTCAGCTCAGATTGACGGAGCTACACAGTTCCAGATTTTCGGAAAGATTGCTCTGCCGCTGTCAAAACCTCTGTTGGCAACAATCGCTTTGTTCCTTACATTTGGTTATTGGAACGACTGGTTCCAGTCATCCCTGTACATTACAGACTCATCTCTGTATTCCTTACAGGCTCTGCTGGATCATTTCGAAAGAAATATGCAGGCAATGTTAAGCAATCCGGCGCTTGGTGTCAGCATGACTGACTACATCAATTCCATGCCGAAGGAAGGCGCCAGAATGGCGATGGCAGTAATTATTATCGTTCCGATTGCGTGCTGCTATCCGTTCTTCCAGAAATACTTTATTTCAGGTCTTACAGTCGGAGCTGTAAAGGGCTGATACAACCCAACGATATTTTCCGGAAGCAATATCCGGCTTCCGGTGAAATTAAAAATTATAAAAATCCAAAGGAGGATATTTTACAATGAAAAAAAGACAAGTTATTGCTTTAGGACTTGTAGCTGCAATGAGTATGGGACTCTTAGCAGGATGTGGCTCAGAAGGTAAAAAAGCTGATGCCGGCAAAGGCGAAGGTAAAGATGATGTTGTAACATTAAAATGGATTCAGGTAGGAAATGGTATGCCTAAGAACTACGACGAATGGCTGAAACAGATCAATCCATACCTTGAAGAAAAAATTGGTGTAAACGTAGACATGGAAATCGTTCCATGGGGTGACTGGGATAACAGAAGAAGTGTTATCACAAACTCCGGCGAATACTTCGATATTCTTTTCACAGACCAGACACGTTACAATGCAGAAATTGCAAACGGTTCTTTATTAGACTTAACAGAACTGTTACCAAAAGAAGCACCGGAACTGTATGAAATGATCCCGGAAGATTACTGGACAGCAATGAAGGTTGATGACAAAATCTACGGTGTGCCATCTTACAAAGACAGCTCCCTTACAGAATACTTTGTTTGGGACAAAGACATGGCAGATAAATACAATATCGATATCAACGCAGTTACTGACTTCAATTCTCTGTATGAAGCATTAAAGACAATCAAAGAAGGTGAAGGAACAGCACCATACCGTATGTCTAAAAACGGTGCAAACTTCTTAATCAACATGGGATTTGATGATTTAAGTGCAAGCTTACCTGTATTAGGTGTTAAATATACAGATGAAAGCAAAACAGTAGTAAACCCATTAGCAGATGAAGAAATTTTAGCAACTCTTGATATCGTACACAAAATGTATAAAGAAGGTCTTATCAATGGTGATGCACCGACAGCCGATGACTCTAACCAGTACAGAACATTCTTTACAGCACAGGGATGGAGTGGCGCTGCAACTACTACATGGGGACCAAACAACGGTATCAACAATTGTGTAGCAGTTAAATATGGAGATACAGTAGTTTCTAACACAACAGTACGTGGTTCTATTAACGGTATTTATTCAGGATCTAAACATCCGGAAAAAGCTTTACAGTTATTAAACTTAGTTAATACAGACTCTAAAGTTCGTGACTTATTCTACTACGGTGTAGAAGGTTCTGACTTCGAATATACAGAAGACGGAAAAGTTAACAGACTGACAACAGACTGGGGAATGGCTGGTTATACACAGGGTACATTCTTTAACGTAACTCAGCAGGCAATCGAAACATTCAATCAGTGGGATGAAGTTAAAGAATTAAATGAAAATGCAAACCCATCTGTATTACTTGGATTTAACCTTGATACATCTAAGATTGAAACAGAACTTGCAAACTGCCGTGCCGTATATGAAAAATACTATTCAGAATTCTTCACAGGTGCTCAGGATCCAAGAGAACTGATCAAGACAATTGAAAGTGAATTGGAAACAGCAGGTTGGGAAACAATCCGTGCAGAAGCACAGAAACAGATTGACGCTGCAAAATAAAATTAACTGAGAATAAATATAGGGAGTGGGGGCATTTTCTGGAAAATGGAGGATGCCCCTATTCTGATAAGGAGGACAAATGTCAAAGATTATTGGAAATTCATTAAAAAATATTCCATGGCAGGAAAAACCGGAAAATTATAATATGCCTATCTGGAGATATACACAGAACCCAATCATTAACCGTAATGATATTCCAAGCTCCAACAGTATTTTCAACAGTGCTGTTGTACCTTTTAAAGATGGTTTTGCAGGTGTGTTCAGATGTGACAGCAAATGTGTAAGCATGGATATCTTCGCAGGATTTTCAAAAGACGGTATCAACTGGGAAATCAATCACGAACCGATTACTTTTGAAGGTGATGCAGAGGTTACAAAGAGAGAGTATCGTTATGATCCACGTGTTTGCTTTATCGAAGACAGATACTATATCACATGGTGTAACGGATATCACGGACCGACAATCGGTATTGCTTATACTTTTGATTTCAAGACTTTCCATCAGTTAGAAAACGCATTTTTACCATATAACAGAAATGGTGTGCTTTTCCCAAGAAAAATCAATGGAAACTATATGATGCTGAGCAGACCAAGTGATACAGGACATACACCATTCGGTGATATCTTCTGCAGTCAGAGCCCTGATTTGGAATACTGGGGACACCACAGACATGTAATGTCCACAGAAAAAGGCGATATCTCTGCATGGCAGTCTACAAAGATTGGTCCGGGTCCTGTTCCGATTGAGACAGATGAAGGATGGTTATTGATTTACCATGGTGTTATCAACACATGTAACGGATTTGTATATCGTATGGGTGCAGCACTTTTAGACTTAAATGAGCCATGGAAAGTAATTGCACGTTCTAAAGCTTATGTATTAGGACCTTACGAATTATATGAATGTGTAGGAGATGTACCGAACGTAGTATTCCCATGTGCAACTCTTACAGATGCTGATACAGGAAGAATTGCCATTTATTATGGTTGTGCAGATACAGTTACAGGTCTTGCCTTTACAACTGTTGATGATATGTTAAAATATATTAAAGAAAATGCTTTTTAATGAACCTGTTGGAGAGTTTCTCAACAGGAAAGTGCTCCTAGGTGCATTAGATGCATCTGGGAGTTTTTATCTTAGGACAAGGAGTGATGCGATAGCATGAGATTTATTGAAGACAGAATTTCCGTAATATGCAATGAATTAAAAGAATTAGCTTTTGTAAAAAAAGAACCGGTAAATGGAGTTGTTTATAAGAAGGGATTATATTTTTACCCTCATGAAGCAGATGAGTCAGCGAAACCATGGGAGGAGTTTGACAGCAAGACCATGCACTGGTACGGTCCGGATGAACATTATTGGTTCAGAGCACAGTATACGGTTCCAAAGAGCATGGACGGAAAGACTCTTTACCTCAAGGTGGCAACACAGGTAGACCACTGGGATTATGCAAGAAATCCACAGTTTTTGCTGTTTGTAAACGGACAGATGACACAGGGTATGGATATTAACCACCAGACGGTAATGCTGGAAAAGAGTGCAAAAGAGGGGGATACCTATACCATTGATTTACAGGGGTATACAGGTGTTATGTTTGCGGAGCTGACATTTACCATGGAAGCCGTGGAAGTAGACGAAAGAATTAACGAGATTTACTATGACATCGTTGTTCCTCTTCAGGGATTTTCCAGAATGCCGGAAGATGATAAGGTGAGAAAAGACCTGCGTACAATCCTGAATAATACCGTTAATCTTCTGGATTTGCGTACACCTTATTCTGAGGAATTTTATCAGTCCATAGAAGAAGCACGCAATTATATTCAGAAAGCATTATATGAAGATATGAGCGGTTACGAAGATGTGATTGCTACTTGTATCGGACATACACATATTGACGTGGCATGGCTTTGGACTGTGGCACAGACAAGAGAAAAAGTGGCAAGAAGCTTCTCCACTGTACTGAAATACATGGACGAGTATCCGGGATACAGATTTATGTCCAGCCAGCCGGCGCTGTATCAGTTCCTGAAAGAGAGATATCCGGAAACTTACGAAAAGATTAAAGAACGTGTAAAAGAAGGCAGATGGGAGCCGGAAGGCGGCATGTGGGTTGAAGCGGACTGTAATCTCACAAGCGGCGAGTCTCTGGTGCGTCAGTTCCTTTACGGAAAACGCTTCTTCAAAGAGGAATTTGGCATCGACAGCCGTATTTTATGGCTTCCTGACGTATTCGGCTATTCAGGCGCTCTGCCTCAGATTATGAAAAAGAGTGGTATTGACTATTTCATGACTACAAAGCTGGCATGGAACCAGATTAACAAAGTTCCTTATGATACTATGATGTGGAGAGGAATTGACGGAAGTGAGATTTTCACTCACCTGATTACTACTTTAGGCGTAGGACAGAGTGAAGCTGACTTCTTCACAACTTATAACGGTATGCTGCATCCTGATGCAATTCTGGGCGGTTGGCATCGTTATCAGAATAAAGATATTAACAACGATATTCTTATTGCCTTCGGATACGGTGACGGAGGCGGCGGTCCTACAAGAGAAATGCTGGAAACCTCCAAACGTATGGAAAAAGGTATTCGTGGAATTCCAAAAGTACGTCAGGAGTTTGCAGGTAAATACTTTGAAGAGCTTGAGGAGCGTGTGGAAGGAAACAAGAGCCTGCCTGTATGGGAAGGTGAGCTGTATTTTGAATACCACAGAGGAACTTACACTTCTATGGGAAGAAATAAACGTTCTAACCGCAGATGTGAGCAGCTTTTAATGGATACAGAATTATTGGAAGTGCTCACAGGAACAAGCGAAAAAGAGGAAATGGATAAAATCTGGAGAACCGTGCTTCTGAACCAGTTCCACGATATTTTACCGGGTTCTTCTATTGCAGAGGTATATGAAGTAACAAAGAAAGAATATGCAGAGATTGAAAGCCGTCTGGCAGAAATGATTGAAGAAAAGTTAAATCTTCTTACTGTTGACGGAGAGGACAAAGTCAGCGTATTTAATACATTGGGATTTGAGAGAAATGACGTTGTAAACTTAGGCGACTGCCATGCAGCGGCATTGACAGATGAAAGCGGTAAGATTTATCCGGTACAGGAAACAGCAGATGGGGCAGTTGCTTATATTACAGACATTCCTGCAAAAGGCGGAAGAACTTTCCGTATTTTAGAAACAGCAGAAAAAGAAGCTTCCGACATTCAGATTACAGAAAACGGTGTGGAAACTCCGTTCTATCGTATTTCTATTGATGAAAACGGTCTGTTTACTTCTATTTATGATAAAGAGTGCGACCGTGAAGTATTACAGGATGGAGCAAAAGGAAATCTCCTTCGTATGTATGAAGATAAACCAATGCACTATGACTGCTGGGATATTGATATGTACTATTCTGAAAAATACTGGGATGCGGAAAAAGCAGATAAAATCCAGTGGACAGAAGAAGGCCCTGTACGTGCTACTTTGGAAATTCAGCGCACAATCAGCAATTCTGTAATTAAACAGCAAATTCATTTCTATGCAGACAGCAGAAGAATTGACTTCTCTACATGGGTAGATTGGAAAGAGCATCAGCACTTACTGAAGGTTCACTTCCCTGTAAATATTCACTCAGATGAGGCAACCTTTGAAGTACAGTTTGGTAATCTGAAGAGAAAAATTCATGGCAATACAAGCTGGGATGAAGCCAGATTTGAAAGCTGCGGACAGAAGTGGATGGATATTTCCGAAGGTCACTATGGCGTCAGCTTGTTGAATGATTGCAAATATGGTTATTCTGCAAAAGACGGAAACATTGCCCTCACACTGATTAAATCAGGTATCGAGCCCAATAAGACCGCAGATCAGGAAGAACATGTATTTACTTATGCGTTATATCCGCATAAAGAAACATGGAGCGCAGCAGGAACCGTTCAGGAGGCTTACAAGCTGAACCAGCCGGCTTATGCAGCGGCGGGAGAGCTGAAAAATTCAGGAAAATCCTTTGTTTCTGTAAATAAAGATAATATTATTATTGAAACAGTAAAACCGGCAGAAAACGGCGACGGCATGATTGTTAGACTGTATGACTGTGAAAACAGCCTGACAAAAGCAACGCTTACATTTTCCGAAGGAGAACTGGAAAGCGTAGAAGAATGTAACCTTATGGAAGAAAAAGAAGCAGATGTTGAGGCTTGCGGCAACAGCTTTACGGTATCTGTGAAACCTTATGAAATTAAGACTTATCGTGTGAGGTTAAAATAATGACAGAAAATACTTACAGAGCCAAGGCAAAAGAATTACTTGCTAACATGACTCTGCAGGAAAAAATCGGACAGTTAAATCAGAAGCTTTATGGATTTGGCATTTATGAGAGAAATGGTGATGAAATTTCTTTTAGTCAGGAATTTAAAGACGAAGTGGAGAAATACGGAGGTCTTGGAACTCTGTATGGTCTTTACCGAGCAGATCCTTGGTCTCAGAAAGATTATGAAAACGGTCTTTACGGCGAGAACGCCGTAAAGGCATATAATCAAATGCAGGAATATGTTCTGGAATATTCCAGACTGAACATTCCGGCATTGTTAAGCACAGAATGTCCTCACGGGCATCAGGCGCTTGACAGTTATCTTCTTCCTGTAAATCTGAATATGGGCGCTACCTTTCATCCGGAATTAATCCATTCTGCGTACAGTGTTTGCGGAAAGCAGCTTCGTCAGATGGGTGTGGATTTAGCGTTGATTTCCCTCCTTGATGTGGTAAGAGATCCACGATGGGGACGCAGCGAAGAATGTTTTTCAGAAGATCCGTATCTTTGTTCAAGAATGGCGGAGCAGATTGTAAAAGCAGTTCAGGATGAAGGTGTGTCCGTAGTGGCAAAACACTTTGCGGCACAGGGAGAGTGTACCGGAGGAATTAACGCCAGCGCAGCCAGAATTGGAGAGCGTGAGCTTCGGGAAATCCACCTTCCGGCAATGAAAGCCTGTGCAGATGCGGGCGTTGACGGCGTTATGGCAGCGTACAACGAGATTGACGGTGTGTTCTGTCATGCAAACCATCACCTTTTGACTGATATTTTAAGAGATGAAATGGGATTTGACGGTGTGGTAATGGCAGACGGCTGTGCTATTGACCAGTTAAACGTTGTGACAGGTGATTGTGTTCGCTCCGGAGCGGCAGCACTTCGTGCAGGTGTAGATATCGGACTTTGGGATGAAGCCTATGGACATCTGGATGAAGCTCTTGAAAAAGGATATATCACAGAAGAAGATATTGACAGAGCAGTTCTTCGAGTATTAGAATTGAAAGTCAAAAGAGGTCTTTTTGAAAGTCCTCTTTTAGATGAAAACCAGAAACCGGAAGAGTATTCTTATGAGAAATATCCTCAGGCTTTGCAAATTGCCAGAGAGTCTGTTGTCCTTCTGGAAAACAGAAATGATATCCTGCCTCTTTCAAAAGAGACACGGAAAATCGCAGTAATCGGACCAAATGCCGATGCGGTCTATAATCAGTTAGGAGATTACAGCCCTCAGGTGAAAAGAGAGAACTGCAGTACCGTATTAGACGGTGTGCGTTCTTACCTTGGGGACAAGGCAGTTTATGCCAGAGGCTGCGGTGTCTTTGACGGCACACAGGAAGAATTGGAGGAGGCTGTAAAACTTGCAGAGCAGTCCGATATTACGATTTTAGTATTGGGCGGTTCTTCCAGCCGTTTCGGAGAAGTTTCCTTTGATGCAAACGGAGCGGCTATTTCCGAACACGGTGTTTCCATGGACTGCGGAGAAGGCGTGGACACTGCGGAACTTTCCCTTCCTGCTGTACAGAGAGAACTGGCAGAGAAAATTTTTGCCACAGGTTCTAAGGTCATTACCGTAATTATCGGAGGAAGAGCTTATGCGCTGGACGAAGTGGCAGAGAAGTCAGATGCGGTTCTGTATGGATTTTATCCGGGTATGCAGGGCGGAAAAGCCATTGGAGAAATTTTATTCGGGGAGGTAAATCCTTCGGGAAGACTTCCTGTATCTCTGCCAAGATGTACAGGTCAGCTTCCAGTGTATTACAACTATAAAAATTCCTACCGAAGCATGCACTATTACAATATTCCGGATGGTGCAGCCTATACCTTTGGATATGGAAAGAGTTATACAAATTTTGAATATGAAGACATATCCTTTGGAAAGAAAGATGTAGCCATAGAGGAACTTCATAAGAACGGTATTCAGGTGGAAATGAGCATTAAAAATATTGGTGAGCAGGACGGCTATGCAGTGCCTCTTGTATACATTGCAGGAGAGCAGGGAAGTGTAGTGCGCCGTGCAAAAGAGTTAAAAGGCTTTCAAAAGATATGGCTGAAAAAGGGAGAAAGTAAAAAAGTCAGCATTTTCTTACCTTCTGAGGCATTTGCAGTTTGGAATTCTGAAATGAAATTTACCGTAGAGCCGGGCAGAGTACAAATCATTTTGGAAGAAATGGGACAGATTGTGGGAAGTGAAACATTAAATCTTTTTTAAGGAGAAAAGAGAAATGGATATTAGAGAAAACTATAATTTTTGGTGTACATCCCCTTACTTTGATGAGGACACAAAAGCGGAATTAAAAAGTATTTCCGACAATGAGGAAGAAATCGAAGAAAGATTTTATAAAAATCTGGAATTTGGAACAGGTGGTCTTCGTGGTATTATCGGAGCAGGAACAAACAGAATGAACCGTTACACCGTAAGAAAGGCAACACAGGGACTGGCAAATTATATTCTGAAAGAAAATGCACAGGAAAAGGGAATTGCCATTGCTTACGACTCCAGAAACAAATCCACAGAGTTTGCATGGGAAACAGCTCTTTGCATGGCTGCAAACGGTATCAAAGCATATATTTTCCCTGAACTTCGCCCAACACCAATGCTGTCCTTTGCTTTAAGAGAGCTGGGTTGTACAGCGGGGGTAGTTGTTACAGCAAGTCACAATCCGGCTGAATACAACGGATATAAAGTATACTGGGAAGACGGCGCTCAGATTACAGCGCCTCGTGACAAAGATATTATTGCAGAAGTAAATGCCATTGAGTCTTATGACGAAGTGAAAACCATGAGCCGTGAAGATGCCATGGAAGCAGGACTTTGTGAAATCATCGGTTCTGATATGGACGACCGTTATATTGAAGCGCTGAAAAAATTGGTACTGCGTCCGGATGCAATCAAACGTCAGGCAGACAAGATTAAAATTGTATACACTCCTTTACACGGAACAGGGAACATTCCTGTACGCCGTATTTTAAAAGAGCTGGGATTTGAAAATGTGTATGTGGTAAAAGAACAGGAACTTCCTGACGGAAACTTCCCAACAGTTCCTTATCCAAATCCGGAAGACAAGAAAGCTTTTGCATTAGCATTGGAACTTGCAAAAGAGAAAGATGCCGATTTAATTCTGGCTACAGATCCGGATGCTGACCGTTTGGGTATTTATGCAAAAGATCCGGCAGACGGAGAGTACAAGAGCTTCACAGGAAATATGTCCGGTATGCTGATTTTGGAATATCTTCTTTCTCAGAAGAAAGAATTGGGTATTCTTCCTGAAAACGGAGCAGTAGTTACTACAATTGTATCCGGAAAAATGGCAAAAAGAATTGCCAAAGCTTATAATGTAAAACTTATTGAAACTCTTACAGGATTTAAGTATATTGGTGAGCAGATTAAGTTCTTCGAGCAGGAACATTCCAATGAATTCCTGTTCGGATATGAAGAGAGCTATGGCTGTCTGGAAGGTACACATGCCAGAGATAAAGATGCAGTTGTTGCTGTTATGGCTTTGTGCGAAGCTGCAGCTTATTATATGGACAAAGGAATTACTCTTTGTGAGCAGATGAATAATCTCTTTGAAACTTACGGTTTCTATAAAGAAGATTTATGCACAATTACCTTAAAAGGTCAGAACGGAGCAAAACAGATTGCTGCTATTATGGAAAAAATCCGTAAAGAAGTTCCGGCGCAGCTGGGCGGTTCTGAGGTTCTGGCATTACGTGACTATGAGCTGGGTATTGTAAAAAATCCAAAAACAGGAGAAGAAAAAGGCACAGGACTTCCAAAATCCAATGTACTGTACTTTGAGCTGGAAAATGACGCATGGTGCTGTGTGCGCCCGTCAGGAACAGAGCCGAAGATTAAATTCTATGTAGGCGTAAGAGGAACAGACAGCGAAGATGCGGAAGCAAAAATGAATACATTGATGTGCGGAGTCAGAGCACTGGCAGAGGAGGAATAAGAAATGGCATTATTAAAATTACGTCCAAGCTATAAGGATTATTTGTGGGGCGGACATCGTCTGGTAGAGAAATACAACAAAGAATTTGATGGTGATATTCTGGCAGAAAGCTGGGAACTTTCCTGCCATCCGGACGGACCTTCTTATGTTGTAAATGGTTCTTATGCAGGCAAAACATTGCAGGAATACATTGACTTAGAAGGAAAAAAAGTACTGGGAAATAACTGTCAGAAATTTGAAGAATTTCCTATTCTGGCTAAATTTATTGATGCGAAGGATAATCTTTCCATTCAGGTACATCCTGATAATGAATACGCTCTGAAAAATGAAGGTCAGTATGGAAAGACAGAAATGTGGTACATTATGGATTGTGAAGAAGGTGCTTTCCTTTATTACGGATTTAAAAAAGAAGTCAGCAAAGAAGAATTCGAAGAAAGAATTAAAACAGATACTTTGCTGGAGGTTTTAAATGCTGTTCCGGTACACAAGGGTGACGTGCTGTTTATTGAAGCAGGAACCATCCATGCAATCGGAAAAGGAATTGTTATTGCGGAAATTCAGCAGAACTCCAATGTAACTTACAGAGTATATGACTTTGGACGTGTGGGAAAAGACGGAAAGAAGAGAGAGTTACACATTGATAAAGCAGTGGAAGTAACCAACCGCGTTCCGATTTCCAGAAAAAATACTTGTTATCCTCATGTTGCAAGCTGTGACTATTTCACAGTAGACTGTCTGAACATGGACGGAAAACTAATAAGTAACGTAAAAGGTTCTGTGAATGAAGACTCTTTCGTAAGTATTTTAATTATGGAAGGGGAAGGCACAATCTCCTGCGGAGGAGAAACTATTCCTTACAGAAAGGGAGACAGCTTCTTTATGTCAGCAGGAAGCGGTGAATATGAAATCAGCGGCGAATGTGAAGCGTTAATTACAACAGTGGGATAAAAATACAACGAAAAATGCAACGTAAATTTTTACGTTGCATTTTTGCGTTGATATGATACGTGTTTTTAGAATGAATTATGTAGAAAGCATTATAACGTGACGGAGGATGAAGGAAAAATTATAAATGTTATCAGCAAAGTCATAAATACGTTATGTTGCACATTCTATAAAACTGCTATTTTAATGTATTTAAATTGAAATAGCAATGAAATAGTAGTATAATAAAATAAAAAATGGAGGGATACTAAGATGGCAAGTACAATACAAGTTCGTGTTGATGATGATTTAAAAATGAAATCAGACCAGCTTTTTAGAGAACTGGGAACAGATACTACTTCAGCAATAAGAATGTTTTTAACTCAGGCTGTGGCAAATGATGGTTTTCCATTTGAAATCAAAAAAACAGTGAGAAAACCTTATGTTGCAATGTCAGAAACAGAAATCTTAGAAAAACTGGAAAAATCCAGAAAATCTGCAGAACAGGGAAATTATAAATCTGCTGACTCTGTTATTATGGATATGAGGGAAAAGTATGGATTATAGCATTGTAGTGACAAACGATGCAGAAGATGATTTAAATAGAGTTATTCAATATTTGTTGTTTGAGAAGAAAAGTAAACAAGCAGCAAAAGATGTTCTTGATGACTTTGAAAAAACAAAAGAAAAATTAAAAAATGTTGCGGGAAGTTTAAAGTTATGTGATAATCCCAGACTTAAAATATTGGGATATCATAGAATTAATTTTTTGAAACACCGATATTTTATACTATATCGGATTGAGTCAAACCTTGTATTCATAGATAATATTTTCCATGAACTTCAGGACTATGAAAATAAAATGATATAGAAACAAGAAGCAGGTGTAGTTTTTATGAGCATCACCTGTTTTTTTCAATTCTAGAGAAATTTAGTTTTCATTAGGCATAGTTTATGGTAAAATAAATCAAAGCATTATTTTCTTTTTAATTTCTAAGAACAGGAAATTCTGATAACCCTGTTCATCTAACAGCAATTCTATATTCGGGAAATTCATGCTTTTATCCACAATAAAAAGGCAGGAGCTTCCCAAAATAGGGAACCTCCTGAAAAAACAGAAAAGGAGGTTTTTATGACAGAAAAGCTATTGCAGTGGCATCCGGCATTTTTTGCAGGCATTCAGATTCAATTTGGAGAGGAGGCAAAATATCTGGAATTCAAATCTGAATATGTACTTGGGACAAAGCCGATGATGATTGATGTGTTGATTAAGAAGAAGGAAACACAGGCACTAAAGAAAAATATAGGAAAGATATTTAGAAGGTATAATATCGTAGAATACAAAAGCCCTGACGACTATCTGTTGTTGACCTCATAAATTATCAAAATACTGATTTACTTGCCTGTCTCTGAATTGACCTGTATACTGTCATCAGCATACAAAAAGGAAAAGGTCTCAGAGCACCCTCCTAGCAAGTTGTGTACTCTGAGACCCTGGTCACTAAACCATGGTTATTATATCAGATTATTCACTTGTCCTCAAGGAGGATTTTGGTGTTTTTTGTTGAGAGCAGTGTGACCACCCATATGTGCCCCATCTGTCAGGCTACGCTTCGTTACCGGGATTCACGCCCACGCATCCGTAGAAAGGAAGGCGGTTTAAAAGATCAGTTGATCATTCGGCGGTTTTATTGTAAGAACTGCCACTCTTATCATAATGAACTTCCGGATTGTCTTGTTCCGTACAAGCATTACGAAACAGAAGTGATCTCCGGGGTGCTGGATGGCGTTGTACAGCCGGAAGACTTAGATTCTGAAGACTACCCGTCCTGCGCTACCATGCTCCGCTGGCTGCAATGGTTCTGCGAAAATCTTGAACGTATCAACGGATATTTAAGGACGATCAGGGAGTTCCTGCTGGGTTATAACGAAGAGAGGATTTCCCTTGGTTCACTGCTCGATTCTTTCAGAAACCAATATCAAAACTGGTTAGAAATCATCTTGCGTCAGATTTACAACAGCGGGGGATTTTTAGTCCCGATCTGCTGGTAAGGCTTATGCACCTACTTTGCATCGTCTGTCGCGGTACCAACGGGTATAGTGGTCTCAAAAGGAGGTCACTATTTTATGAATACAAGAATAAACAAACAACAATGGCAGGAAGAAGAAGCCCTCAGGCGTTTCCAATTGATTTCTCCGCTTCTCCAGGCTGATCTGGATGATGCAAAACGGATCCAGCTGCGCAAAAAGATTGCAGAGGAGAATCATATATCGGTCCGTTCCCTTTACCGTTATGAAAAAGCGTTTTCGGAAAGGCAGTTTACAGGGCTAAAGCCGGCTGACCGGGAGAAACACCGCTCACAAAAACTCCCTGAAAACTTTGAGTTTCTGTTGGAGCAGGCAATCCAGCTACGCAAGGAGGTTCCCGAGCGGTCGGTTGCCCAGATCATCTACATCCTGGAAACGGAAGGGCTTGCAGCACCCGGTGCTTTAAAGCGTTCTACTTTGGAACGCCATATCTACAAGGCCGGTTACGGCCAAAAGCAGATGCAGATGTACCAGGATGCAAGGAACAGTTCTTCCAAACGTTTCTGCAAACCACACCGCATGATGCTGATCCAGGCGGATATCAAGTATGGTCCCAAGCTTCCGATTGGAAGAAATGGAGCCAAGGTACAGACTTACCTGTCCTCGGCAATCGATGACCACTCCAGATACCTTTTATCTTCCCGGTTCTATGATAATCAGGAAGAAGCAATCATTGAAGATACGTTCCATCAGGCGGTTTCCCGGTATGGAACCTTCGATGCCTGTTACTTTGATAATGGGACACAGTATATCGCAAAACAGATCCGGTCTTCCCTTGCAAGGCTGGGCATCCGTGTGATGTATGCAAAACCAAGATCCGGTAAAAGCAAAGGGAAGATCGAGAAGTTCCATCAGGTAGTAGATGCTTTTATCCGGGAATCAAAGCTGAAAAACATCAAAACACTGGAGGAACTGAACCGCCTATGGGCCATCTATCTGGATGAGTATTACCACAAGAAAAAGCATGATGGCATCGCAGAATACTATGAAAGCCTTGGCGCTGCCGTTCCGGAAGAAGGGATCTCACCGCTTCAGGAATGGAACCGGGACAGCCGCCCACTGACTTTTTTGGATACAGCCGTTGTAGCCGAAGCTTTCCTGCATCATGAGCAGAGGAAAGTGGATAAAGGTGCCTGTATCAGTTTCCGCGGGCAAAGGTATGAAACCAAGCCGGCCTTGATCGGGTATACGGTAGAAATCTCCTATGATCCGGCAAATCCTGAGATCATCACCATTTCTCATCCCGGATTTGAACCTTTTCAGGCAATGCCTGTAAAGATTGGGGCGTATTGCGATAGACACGCTACGCTCCCAGCTGCTATGCAGGAACAAAAACCGACAACTTCCCGTTTTCTGGATGCTTTGGAAACGAAGCATACCCAGAGCAGGCGCCAAATGGCAGATGCGATTTCATTTGCTTCCTACAGGAAGGAGGTGAATGGCTAATGTATGAATCATTCTTTGGCATGGAACATACCCCCTTTGTCCGGGACGTCCCTCCCGAAAAACTGTTTGAATCCAATGCTTTCCGGGAAACTCTCGGTCGTCTGGCTTATGTGGCGGACCGCCAGATGTTTGCTGTTGTGACAGCTGATTCAGGGTGTGGAAAGTCAACGCTTATCCGCCGGTTTTATTCGGAACTTCCAAAAGAGGATTACATCATCCTTTATCTGTCAGACTCAAAACTGACCCCAAGGTGGTTCTATAAAGGTTTGCTGGATCAGTTGGGGCTGGAATCCCGTTTCTACCGCGGTGATTCAAAGCGTCAGCTGCAACAGGAGATCGAGGTAATCCGGGGCGTACAGCGTAAAAAAGTTGTCTGCATCCTGGATGAAGCCCACCTGTTAGAGAAGGAGACGCTGGAAGAATTCCGCTTTTTGCTCAATTACCGGTTTGATTCCATGAGTCCCATGGCGCTTGTTTTAGTTGGGCAGACAGAACTGTGGGAAAATAAACTAAAGCTACAGCGGTATGCCGCCATCCGGCAGCGCATTGACATGTACTGTACGCTGCCTCATCTTGACCGTTCTGAAACAGAACAATATATCGCAAGCCACGTGGATTACTCCGGATGCGGGCAGGAAATATTTACAACCAAGGCATTGGATGAGATCCATAAGGCATCTGCAGGAATCCCACGGATGATCAACCGTGTCTGTGAAAAAGCTTTGATGTATGCGTTTCAAAATCAGAAACGATTGATCGATGATTATATGATCAAGTTCGTTGTGGAACACGAGATGCTTGGGATGGTAACTTCATAAAGCAGGTACCGCCTGGAAACAGGCGGTATTGCCTAACTGAATGGTGACAGAAAGTTAAGCAAGTGAGCGTCAACTGATGTGAGCAATCTGGTGACAGCTCATGAAATCACTAACAACTATCTGTGCATTGATGATTTTTATAAAGGATATGCGTATACGTATTTTTATAAGGCAGACAGGACACCGGTAAACTCGATTTTACTGGAGGAGTTGACGATTTCCTTTGTGTGTCAGAATTATCCAAGGGAGCTTTTTCGGCATTTGATTAAGGAAAGAAATTTGCAGGTTCAGAAAGCACATGAAGGAATTTATTACGTGATTGGTGATACGCTTCCTATTCAGATTGTCGTTACAGGGGAACTTTCCAAGAAAGAAAGTCTGTGGCTTAGGAACTTGACCAATCGATTGGAAAGCACAAAAGATGCAGAAGAATTACTAAAGGATTATAAAAAACATAAGAAAAACACACTATATGAGTCTGTGATGGATATTATTGTGCGGGCAAATGAAGAAAAATTCGAGGAGGCGAGAAGGATGTGTAAGGCATTAGAAGAATTAATGAAGGATGAACTGGAAGCGAAGAAAAATGAAGGTCAAGAGATTGGAAAAGAAATTGGAATAAAGCAGGGAAAAGAACGTGTGAATGAGCTTACTTTAAAGCTTTCTGCGCTTGGAAGAATTGAGGATATTTTGAAGGCAGCGTCTGATGAGGAGTATCAGGAGCAGCTCTTTCGGGAATTTGGGTTATAAGAGGATTGAATATTATAGAAGCGTATGTTACAATTCATTTACCGGTCGTATAAGGGAAATAAAAAGAAAGAGCACGTAGCTGTGTAAGGTGAGGAAATGTTTTTAAGATAATTTAGTTTAAGCAAAAAATGAAACAAACTTGCAAAGAAGCTGTTTAATATGCAGCCTGCTTGCGTATGCTTAAATTGGATTATCTCACATTGTAACCTGATGATACTTCGTGTATTTTTATATAGGTCTATTTTTGTGAGGCTGTTTTGCGTATGCAGAGCAGTCTCATTTTAAGCTTCAGGTTAGATAGGAGGCTTATATGTTACAGATAAAGAATTTGACCATTACACATCGTAAAGATTTGAGAGTTATTTTAGAAGATTTTCATTTGACCTTAAATTCGGGAGATAAGGCAGTCATAATCGGAGAGGAAGGCAATGGAAAGTCTACGCTCATAAAATGGATTTATGAGCCGGATATGGCAGAGGCGTATACAGAGTGCACGGGTGAACGTATATGCACAAAGGAAAGATTGGGGTATTTGCCGCAGGAATTTTCCGATACGGAGCGCTGTAAAACAGTGTATGAATATTTTTCTCAGTCGGATTTTTTCTATAATAAAACGCCCAAGGAGCTTTCGGTAATGGCGAAGCAATTTCGTGTTGAAGAGGGATTTTTTTACAGTGACCAGAAGATGGGGAGTTTGTCCGGCGGAGAAAAGATGAAGGCAGCGCTGATGCGGATTTTTATGGAAGAGCCCACAGTATTGCTGCTGGATGAACCTTCCAATGATATGGATATTGATACGTTAAAGCTGTTGGAGGAGGTTATTCTTTCATGGAAGGGGATTGTATTGTATATTTCTCATGATGAAACACTCATTGAAAATACGGCAAATATGATTATCCATATAGAGCAAATTGCCCGTAAGACAAAGTGCCGCTATACAGTGATGCGCGTTCCTTACAGAGAATATGTGGAACAACGTTTAAAAGGTTTTGAAAAACAGAAAAAAGAGGCGATAAACGAACGCAGCGAGAAAAAGAAAAGAGACGAGAAGTATAGGCGTGTAATGCAGAGCGTAGAGCATGCACAAAATGTAATTACAAGACAAAATCCGGCAGGTGGAAGGCTCTTGAAAAAGAAAATGCACGCGGTGAAATCCATGGAGAAAAGATTTCAAAGGGAAGACGAAAATATGACGGAAATGCCTGAGACGGAGGACGCAATTTATTTTAAGCTGGGTGATGAAACTTCGGGAATTCCGGCAGGAAAAACGGTGATAGAATATTCTCTTGATAAATTATGGACGCCGGACGGCAGCAGAATTTTGGCACAGAATATTTTTCTTCGCATTCGGGGGGAAGAGAAAATCTGCATCATTGGCAGCAACGGAAGCGGAAAGACAACACTGTTAAAGAAAATATCAGAGGAGTTGTTACAGAGAAAGGATATTCATGCAGAATATATGCCGCAAAATTATGAGGAGATTTTAGAGTTGGAGAAAACACCGGTGGATTTCTTAGATACTACCGGATATCAGGAAGATAGGACAAAAATTCGCACTTATCTTGGCTCTTTAAAATATACGGCAAGTGAGATGGAGCATCCTGTCAGAGAACTGTCGGGAGGACAAAAGGCAAAAGTTCTGCTTTTGAAATTAAGCTTATCAAAAGCTAATGTTCTGATTTTAGATGAGCCCACCAGAAATTTTTCGCCGCTGTCAGGACCTGTAATCCGACAGATGTTAAAAGAGTTCCGAGGAGCTGTTATCAGCATTTCGCATGACAGGAAATATATTGATGAGGTATGTGATAAGGTATACAGGATGACAGAGGCAGGGCTTATTTTAGAAAAGGAAAATTCGTAAAAAAACTTGACAAAGACGGCGTGCTATGATACGCTTTAACAGCAACAGTGGAAGTAGGTCTTTTTTTTATGCCTAATTTTAGTTTCACAAAAAGCGAAATTGCGGTAAAAAAGAACCTTTGTTGCGGTAACAAGACGTTGCAAAATGGCGGTTGCGTGAAGCTGCCAGCGATAAAAGACACATGGAGGTGGAGAAGTCGTGCGCGTAAAAATCACATTGGCATGTACAGAATGTAAACAGCGTAATTACAACATGACAAAAGAAAAGAAAAATCACCCAGAACGTTTGGAGACAAAAAAATACTGCAAATTCTGTAAGACTCATACATTGCACAAAGAAACCAAATAATAAGGTTTAAGAGGTGAATTATGGAAGCAGAAAAAAAGCAGAAAGCTCCAAAAAAGAACAGATGGAAAGGACTTCAGGCAGAGTTTAAGAAAGTAATCTGGCCTGATAAGCAGACACTGGTAAAACAGACGGTTGCAGTAGTATCTATCACTGCTGTTGTCGGAGTGCTGATTGCTGTTATTGACAGCGGAATTTTGCAGCTGCTTAACTTATTAATTAAGTAAGGACAAGGTGAATAAGATGTCAGAAGCAAATTGGTATGTTGTTCATACCTATTCAGGGTATGAAAACAAAGTAAAGGCCAACATTGATAAGACAATTGAAAACAGACACCTGGAGGATCAGATTTTAGAAGTCCGAGTACCCATGCAGGACGTAGTGGAGCTGAAGAACGGTGAGAAAAAACAGGTTCAGAAAAAAATGTTCCCAGGCTATGTTCTGATTCACATGGTAATGAACGACGATACATGGTATGTCGTGAGAAACACACGTGGTGTTACAGGATTTGTTGGTCCGGGTTCTAAGCCGGTTCCTCTTACAGAGGGAGAAATTGAAGCACTTGGTATTTCCTTTACAGGAGATGTTGAGATTGACTTCACAGAAGGCGACAGTGTCGTTGTCACAGGCGGTGTTTGGAAAGATACTGTGGGCGTTGTTCAGAGTATTAACGAAGCAAAACAGATTGTGACAATTAATGTTGAGCTGTTTGGTCGCGAAACACCAGTAGATTTAAGTTTCGCAGAAGTAAAAAGTCTTTCATAAGACAGACAAGAGAAATAACAGGACGCAAGGGTCATAATGTCACATGGCTCGTGGGAGGGACATTCCCGCAATTACCACATTATAGGAGGTGCCGAAAATGGCAAAGAAAGTAACAGGTTATATTAAATTACAAATTCCTGCTGGAAAGGCAACACCAGCTCCACCGGTTGGTCCTGCTTTAGGTCAGCACGGTGTAAACATTGTTCAGTTTACAAAAGAATTTAACGCAAGAACAGCAGATAAGGGAGATTTAATCATCCCTGTTGTTATTACAGTATATGCGGACAGAAGCTTCAGCTTCATTACAAAAACTCCGCCGGCTGCTGTTTTATTAAAGAAAGCTTGTAACATCAAATCTGGTTCAGGCGTTCCAAATAAAACAAAAGTTGCTACAATTTCCAAAGCTAAAATTCAGGAAATTGCAGAAATGAAAATGCCAGACTTAAATGCAGCATCCTTAGAAGCAGCTATGAGCATGATTGCTGGTACTGCAAGAAGTATGGGTATTCAAGTAGAAGACTAAACTATCAACAAACGTGGGAGGGACATTCCCGCAATTACCACTAGGAGGTTATTTATATGAAACGCGGAAAGAAATACGCAGAGGCTGCAAAAGCAGTTGACCGTACAAATTTATATGATCCAGCAGAGGCAATTTCTTTAGTAAAGAAAACAGCCGTAGCTAAATTTGACGAAACAATCGAAGCTCATATCAGAACAGGCTGTGATGGACGTCATGCTGAACAGCAAATTCGTGGTGCAGTTGTACTGCCTCACGGAACAGGAAAAACTGTTCGTGTTTTAGTATTCGCTAAGAATGCAAAAGCTGACGAAGCATTAGCAGCTGGTGCAGATTTCGTAGGAGCTGAGGATTTAATTCCAAAGATCCAGAACGAAGGATGGTTAGATTTTGATGTTGTTGTTGCAACTCCGGACATGATGGGTGTTGTTGGTCGTTTAGGACGTGTTCTCGGACCTAAAGGCTTAATGCCAAACCCAAAAGCCGGTACAGTAACAATGGACGTTACAAAAGCTGTTCAGGATATCAAAGCTGGTAAGATTGAATATCGTCTTGATAAAACAAACATCATTCACGTGCCAATCGGAAAAGCTTCTTTCACAGAGGAGCAGTTAGCGGACAACTTCCAGACGCTTATGGGAGCTATTAACAAAGCTAGACCAAGCGCATTAAAGGGTGTGTTCTTAAAGAGCGTAACTCTGGCTTCCACAATGGGACCAAGCGTAAAGGTTAACCCAGTTAAATTAGCTCAGTAATAGATGAAAATAAGGAGTGCTATCTTTGTTGATTACAAAGGTAGCACTCCTTTTTGCAACAGAAATTTTATAAAACCAAAATAATTACCTCTTACAAAAAATGTTTATTCTCGAATTCATTAAATTCTGATATAATGAATTCATCTAAAGTAAGAGAGGTACAGAAGTGCATTTAGTAGGAAAAATAAAATACAGTATTTATAAGTGTATAACAGAGGATATTCTTACAGAAGATGTTATTATTACAGATAATCAAATGCAGCATATACTGGATAGGCATCCGGATACTTATAGAGAAGTTATTCGAGGTGGTAAAATTCGTTGCAACCACACACCCTAGTGGTCAAAAGAGATGCAGGAGAGGCGACGCCTGCCGGATAACTTCTTATTTTGGAATTATGAATAAATTACCGGCGGATATGCAAATCGTTTCTTTTGTTAGGTAGAATAAATGTCTAACGAAAGAAGATATTCGTATTCGGCGGTATTTTTATTGCGATGCAGCAAATGAGAGCTATATTATTGTAGTAATAGAGGGTACATACTGGCATAAGTTGACTTGTAAATAATATTTTGCTAGAATTGTTTTGCCAAGCCAATGGCTGGCAGGGAGAGGTACTGATATGAATTATATTGTTTTTGACCTGGAATGGAACCAATGCCCTTACGGAAAAGAAAAAGAGAATAAAAAACTGCCTTTTGAAATTATTGAAATTGGTGCGGTAAAGCTGGATGAAAACAGAAACGTGATAGACTCCTTTCAGGAAATTGTAAAACCGGCAGTTTATCATCGGCTGCATTTTCGAACTAAGGAAATTCTGGGAATTACTTCAAAGAGATTGGAGGAAGGTATTCCTTTTAAAGCTGCTGTAAAGAAATTTCTGGAGTGGTGCGGGACAGATGTAAAATTTTGCACATGGGGTTCGGCGGATTTGGTGGAATTGCAGCGGAATTTGAAATATTACAGAATGCTTTCTTTGCTGAAAGGACCTGTTTTTTACTACGATGTGCAGAAATTATTCGGATTGATTTATGAGAATGAAAAGACAACTCGTTCCTTAGAGTATGCCATTGACTTTTTGAAGATGGATAAAGGAGATACTTTTCATCAGGCATTAAATGATGCGCATTATACAGCAGAAATATTGAAAAAAATACCGGAAAATTTCATGAAAAGAAATTATTCTATTGACTGCTATCAAAATCCAAAAGATAAGAACAGCGAGATTTATACGGTATTTAAAGATTATTCTAAATTTATATCCAGAGAATTTTATTCCAAGGAAGAAGCAATGCTGGATAAGGAAGTTACGAAAACCCAGTGTTTCCTTTGCAAAAGAACGGCGAAAAAGAAAATTCGTTGGTTTGCCGTTAATACGAAATCTCATTTATGTCTTGCTTATTGTCCGGAACATGGCTATTTTAAAGGAAAGGCAAGAATTAAAAAGACAGATGAAGGGAAATATTATGTGGTAAAAACGTTAAAGCGAATTGATGAAGCAGAGACATTGGAAATTCGTGAGAAGAAGGAAGCTTTGAGAAAAAAGCGCCGTATGAAAAGGCATCAGGAGAAAAAGAAAAAGTAGGGATACGCATGAGAATTGTATGCGTATCCCTACTTTTTTAACGTCTATTTTGTTTTGCTTTTTTTCGTTTGTGCTTTTTAATACTTCTTTTAATTTTTACGATAAAAAGAATAATATAGAATAAGACTCCGGTGATAAGTAAAAATAATGTAACATACTTCCATGAAGGAAGGGTGATGCTTTTTTCGGAAGTGTCCTTATTGGGCTTAGGAGAAACGGAAGCATCGGTTTCTTCTGTTTTTTCTGGGGACAACTCTTGAGAAGCTTTCAAAATCTCATCTGAAGCCTGCATGGAAGAACTTCCGAGTAATTGTTCTCCGTAATAATAATCAATATTGAGCATATTATTTTCCACGGAGGTTTTATAAGTTAATTCTTCTGTTACCTCTTTTGGAACACTAATAGAGACATTTTCCAAAGCTGTGGTTAAAAGCCCCTTTTCTTCTAAAAGCTTTCCAAGTTCATCGGATTTTGCAGGAGATAAAGTAACGCCAGCAGTGCTCAGAGGTTGAAAGCTATTGAAACCATAATCTAAAAGAAGCGCTGTATTTGTGTATTGGGCAACAACGCTGATATCTGTAAGTAAGACACAGACCAGTCTTCGTCCATCTCTTTCTGCATAAGTAACCAGTGTATTTCCTGATTTTTCCGTGTATCCTGTTTTACCGCCGAGACAGCCTTCATAGTATTCAGACCCTTGAAAAATCATTTTATGGTGGTTGTTCAACCATCGTTCTTCGTCTGTAAGATTTGTTTTCGGAACGATGTAATACGGTGTTTTTACAATTTCACGGAATGTTTCGTTTTGGAAAGCGGCTCTTGCAATGATTGCCAAATCTCTGGCTGTTGTATAGTGGTTTTCGTCATATAAGCCATTTGCGTTGACAAAATTAGTGTTGGTACAGCCAAGCTCTTTGGCACGCTGGTTCATCATGTCTACAAAGGCAGGAACGGTAGTGCCGATATATTCTGCCACACCGGAAGAAACTTCGTTGGCGGATGCAAGTAAAATAGCATAGGCGCAGTCCTTCATCGTCAGGTTTTCCCCCGGTTTAATGCCGATATGGGTACTTCCTGCTTCGATATTGTTTACCTCATCCGTAAAAGTAATCTGGGTATCAAAAGGCACTTTTTCGATTGCCAGCATAGCGGTCATAATTTTTGTGGTGCTGGCAGGAGCACGCTTTTCGTCAATTCCTTTTGCGTAAAGTATTTCCCCTGTGTCAATATCCATAACAATGGCGGTTTCGGCAGAGACCTTCGGCCCTTCCGGCCAGCCTGCTATATTGTTTGATTGAATTTCCCACTCAGAGCTTTCCGGAACTGTGGATGCTTCCGGTGTTTCCTCTGTTACGGCAGGAGTTTCTGCAGTGTTTTCTGCCGCCATAGTAATAGTTGCTCCGTTTCCCATAGTGAGCACTGCACCGGCTAGGAAAGCACAGAACAAAGATAATCCCCTCTTTTTCATAAAAAATCCTCACTTTTTCATTACATAAACTACGGTATATTATAAGCGATTTGCAAAATTATATCAACAAATTTGAAAACAAGAAATATAGAAAAAGAAGTTACAGGAATATTGTATTTAAAATTAGTATATGCTATAATTGCAGTAGGCAAAATGTCAGATATGTCCAAGATGACACGCAAAAACCCCCCAGAGTTGCAGCTCTGGGGGTTTTCTATTCCATTTAGAAGGCGGCTTAGACCTAGGCTTGCTATCAGTTATTTATCTCCATCAAGCTATTTGCAAACATAGTAGGCAACTACACTTGCCAGAACAGAGATATAAAATGTCAGATGTAAATCCATGATGCCCCCCTTTCCCTACCTGTTTAGGGGGGTGGTATTTTAAAAATTATATCATAAATTATGTCTTTTTTCTATGAGGAATCATTGCTTTTGACAAATTGTTCTATAAAGAAATTCCGCCCAGCCCTTGACAAATTTGAAGGAAACTAAGTATAATAAACCTATGTGAAAAACTGTGATGGAGAGAGTATTTGACTGTCGAAAGTTTCAGCGAGTCAGGGATGGTGGAAGCCTGATACCAGTAGAGGTGAAAGAAAATCACTCCGGAGTTGCTATCTGAATAAAGTAGGAGATGCCGGGTTTCCTCCGTTAAAGGGAGCGCATATAAAAGTCATAATGCTTTGTATGTTGTAAGAGGTGGTATAACGAAGTGAATTTTACTCTCGTCCTGTTACAGGGCGGGAGTTTTTTTAGTCCTATGAACTAAAAACTCTTTTCATACATGCAAAGAAATTCAAGAGAGGAGAATATCAATGTATCAAAAAGTCACTACGGATTTAAACTTTGTAGAACGAGAGAAAAATATCGAAAAATTCTGGAAAGATAACGATATTTTCAAAAAGAGTATGGAACAGAAGAAAGAGGGAGAAACCTATACTTTCTATGACGGCCCTCCTACTGCAAACGGCAAACCTCATATTGGACACGTACTTACCCGTGTTATCAAAGATATGATACCAAGATACCGTACAATGAAAGGGAAAATGGTTCCACGTAAAGCGGGCTGGGACACACATGGACTTCCGGTAGAGCTGGAAGTAGAAAAGCTGTTAGGTCTTGACGGAAAAGAACAGATTGAAGAATACGGCTTAATTCCGTTTATTGATAAATGTAAGGAAAGCGTTTGGAAATATAAAGGAATGTGGGAGGATTTCTCCTCTACCGTAGGTTTCTGGGCTGATATGGATAATCCTTATGTTACTTATGATGACAATTATATTGAGTCTGAATGGTGGGCATTAAAAGAAATCTGGAACAAAGGACTTCTTTATAAAGGATTTAAGATTGTTCCTTACTGTCCTCGCTGTGGAACTCCTTTATCTGCACAGGAAGTGGCACAGGGCTATAAGGACGTAAAAGAACGTTCCGCTGTTGCACGCTTCAAGGTAGTAGGCGAAGACGCTTATATTCTGGCATGGACAACAACACCTTGGACACTTCCGTCTAACGTTGCCCTTTGTGTAAATCCTGATGAGCAGTATGTGAAAGTAAAAGCTGCTGACGGATACACTTATTATATGGCAGAGGCCCTTCTGGACACTGTTCTCGGTTCTTTGGAAAGAGAAGAAGGAACACCTGCTTATGAGGTTCTGGAAACTTATGTTGGAAAAGACTTGGAATATAAGGAATACGAACCATTATATAATTTTAAGAAGCTGAATAAAAAAGCGTATTATGTAGTATGCGACAGTTATGTAACTTTAACAGACGGTACAGGTGTTGTTCATATTGCGCCTGCATTCGGTGAAGACGACAGTAAAGTAGGTAGAAAATATGACCTGCCATTCCTTCAGCTTGTAGATGAAAAGGGTGAAATGACAGAGGAAACAAAGTGGGCAGGAACTTTCTGCAAAAAAGCAGATCCGGAAGTATTAAAAGACTTAGATGAAAGAGGCTTATTGTTCTCAGCACCGAAATTCGAGCATAGCTACCCACACTGCTGGAGATGTGATACTCCTCTGATTTACTATGCAAGAGAGTCTTGGTTCATTAAGATGACTGCAGTAAAAGATGACTTAATCCGCAACAATAATACCATCAACTGGATACCGGAAAGCATTGGAAAAGGCCGTTTCGGAGACTGGCTGGAAAACGTTCAGGACTGGGGTATCAGCCGTAACCGTTATTGGGGTACACCGTTAAACGTATGGGAATGTGAATGTGGACATCAGCATTCTATCGGAAGCAGACAGGAGCTCTATGAAATGAGCGGAAATGAAGCTGCTAAGACAGTTGAACTGCACAGACCATATATTGACGAAATCACAATCACCTGTCCAAAATGTGGAAAACCAATGCACAGAGTACCGGAAGTAATTGACTGTTGGTTTGACTCCGGAGCAATGCCATTTGCACAGCATCATTATCCATTTGAAAATAAAGACTTATTTGAACAGCAGTTCCCGGCTGACTTTATTTCAGAGGCAGTAGACCAGACTCGTGGATGGTTCTATTCCCTTCTGGCAGAGTCCACTCTGTTATTTAATAAAGCGCCATATAAAAACGTTATTGTTTTGGGACATGTACAGGACGAAAACGGACAGAAGATGAGTAAATCCAAAGGAAATGCCGTAGACCCGTTTGAAGCATTGGAAAAATACGGTGCAGATGCAATTCGCTGGTATTTCTATGTAAACAGTGCTCCATGGCTGCCAAACCGTTTCCATGGAAAGGCTGTACAGGAAGGACAGCGTAAATTCATGGGTACACTGTGGAATACTTATGCGTTCTTTGTACTTTATGCAAATATTGATGAATTTGATGCAACAAAATATACATTAGAATACGATAAACTCCCTGTAATGGATAAATGGCTGCTGTCAAAATTAAATACCGTAGTAAAAGCCGTAGATGAAAATCTGGAGAATTACAGAATTCCGGAAACAGCAAGAGCGCTTCAGGAATTTGTAGACGATATGAGTAACTGGTATGTAAGAAGAAGCCGTGAACGTTTCTGGGCAAAAGGCATGGAGCAGGATAAGATTAACGCTTACATGACTCTGTATACTGCTTTAGTGACAATCTCCAAAGCAGCAGCTCCAATGGTACCGTTCATGACAGAAGACATTTATCAGAACTTAGTAAGAAGCCTTGATAAAAACGCACCGGAAAGTATTCACTTGTGCGACTTCCCGGAAGTAAAAGAAGAGTGGATTGATAAAGAATTAGAGCAGAACATGGATAACCTGCTGAAAGTGGTTGTTATGGGACGTGCGTGCAGAAATACAGCAAACATTAAGAACCGTCAGCCAATCGGCAAGATGTTCGTAAAAGCTCCGTTTGAATTATCTGAATTCTATAAAGAAATCATTGCAGATGAGCTGAATGTGAAAGAAGTAGTATTTACAGATGATGTAAGAGAATTTACATCTTACAGCTTTAAACCACAGCTTAAGACAGTTGGACCGAAGTACGGAAAATTCTTAGGCGGTATTAAAGAAACACTTTCTAAGCTTGACGGAAACAAAGCAATGGACGAATTAAAAGAAAAAGGCGCTCTTACTTTTGAAGTAAACGGACAGGAAATCGTTCTCACAGAAGACGACCTTTTAATTGATATGGCACAGATGGAAGGATATGTTTCCGAAGCAGATAATGACGTAACTGTTGTACTGGATACAAACCTTACACCGGAGCTTATTGAAGAGGGATTTGTTCGTGAAATTATCAGCAAAATCCAGACTATGCGTAAGGAAGCAGGATTTGAGGTTATGGACAAAATCCAGATTTCTCTTGCAGACAATCAGGTGATTGAAGGAATTTTCCGTGTGCACGAAAAAGAAATCAAATCAGAGGTTCTTGCAGAAAATGTGGTATATAATGAACTGAGTGGTTATACAAAAGAATGGAAGATTAACTCCGAAAATGTAAAATTAGGTGTAGAAAAGCTTTCATAAGAGTTGGGGAGGAAAAAGGGAATGTTAGACAATCATTTTAAAAAAGAGGAATTCAAAAAAAGCGTTAAAGAAAATGTAAAAATGCTTTACAGAAAAACAATAGAAGAAGCAACCCAGGAACAAGTTTTTCAGGCGGTTTCTCTTGCTGTAAAGGACGTAATTATTGACAACTGGCTCTTGACACAGAAACAGTATGAGAAGGACGACCCGAAGATTGTTTATTACCTGTCCATGGAGTTTCTCATGGGCAGAGCCCTTGGAAATAACTTAATCAATTTATGTGCTTATGATGAAGTAAAAGAAGCTTTGGACGAGCTTGGATTTGACTTAAATGTAATTGAAGACCAGGAGCCGGACCCGGCTCTTGGAAACGGTGGCTTGGGAAGACTGGCTGCCTGCTTCTTAGACTCTCTGGCAACATTAGGATACTGTGCTTATGGCTGTGGTATTCGTTATCATTACGGACTGTTCAAACAGAAAATTGAAGACGGATATCAGGTAGAAGTGCCTGATAACTGGCTGAAAAACGGATATCCGTTTGAGCTTCGCCGTCCGGAATATGCCAAAGAAGTAAAATTCGGTGGTTACGTAAAAGTGGAATACGACCCTGCAACAGGCAGAAATCATTTTATTCAGGAAGGTTACCAGTCTGTACTGGCAGTACCTTATGATATGCCAATCGTAGGATATAACAATAATGTTGTAAACACACTGCGCATCTGGGATGCAGAAGCAATCAATGACTTCCGTCTGGATTTATTTGATAAAGGCGAATATCATAAAGCAGTAGAGCAGGAAAACCTTGCAAAGAACATTGTAGAAGTTCTTTATCCAAACGATAATCATTATGCGGGAAAAGAGCTGCGTTTAAAACAGCAGTATTTCTTTATTTCTGCAAGTATCCAGGAAGCAATCGAGAAGTTTAAGAAGACACACAGCGATTTGCATGATTTGCCAAAGAAAGTGGCTTTCCAGTTAAACGATACTCATCCGACTATGACAGTAGCAGAGCTTATGCGTATTTTAGTGGATGAAGAAAACTTAGAATGGGAAGACGCATGGAATATTACAACACAGACTTGTGCTTATACAAACCATACCATTATGTCAGAAGCATTGGAAAAATGGCCGATTGAGCTGTTCTCCAGACTGCTTCCGAGAATTTATCAGATTATCGAAGAAATTAACCGCAGATTTTTACTGGAAATCCAGCAGAAATATCCGGGAAATCAGGAAAAAATCCGCAAAATGGCAATTATTTATGACGGACAGGTAAAAATGGCTCACCTGGCTATTGCCGGAGGTCATTCTGTAAACGGTGTTGCCAGACTGCATACGGAAATCTTGAAAAAACAGGAATTAAAAGATTTCTACGAAATGTATCCTGACAAATTTAACAACAAAACAAATGGTATTACTCAGAGACGTTTCCTGTTACACGGAAACCCACTGCTGGCATCCTGGGTGACAGAGCATATCGGAGACGGATGGATTACTGACTTATCACAGCTTTCCAAATTGAAAGTATATGCAGATGATAAAAAGGCACAGCAGGAATTCATGAATATTAAATACCAGAATAAGGTACGTCTGGCAAAATATATTCTGGAGCATAACGGAATTGAAGTAAATCCCAATTCTATCTTTGATGTTCAGGTAAAACGTCTTCATGAATACAAACGTCAGTTAATGAATATTCTGCATGTTATGTATCTGTACAACAAGATTAAAGAACATCCGGAAATGCCGTTCTATCCAAGAACTTTCATCTTTGGAGCAAAGGCAGCAGCAGGTTACAGACGTGCAAAACAGACCATTAAGCTGATTAATGCAGTGGCAGATGTGATTAACAATGATAAATCTATTGACGGAAAGATTAAAGTTATTTTTATTGAAAACTACCGTGTATCCAATGCGGAAATGATTTTTGCGGCAGCAGATGTATCTGAGCAGATTTCCACTGCAAGTAAAGAAGCTTCCGGAACAGGAAACATGAAATTTATGTTAAACGGTGCGCCTACAATCGGTACCATGGACGGTGCAAACGTGGAAATCGTGGAAGAAGTAGGAGCAGAAAATGCCTTTATCTTCGGTTTATCTTCTGATGAAGTTATTAACTACGAAAATAACGGCGGTTATGACCCAATGCAGTATTTCAACAATGACCCGGACATCAGAAACGTACTGATGCAGCTTGTTAACGGAACATATTCTAACGGAGATTTCAATATGTTCAGAGAAATCTATGACTCTCTGCTGAATACAAACAGCAGTGACAAGGCAGATACTTACTTTATTCTGGCTGATTTCAAATCTTATGCAGCAGCACAGGAAAAAGTAGAGGAAGCTTATAGAGACGAAGAAAGATGGGCAAAGATGGCGCTCTTGAATACTGCTTGTGCAGGTAAATTTACATCTGACAGAACTATTCAGCAGTATGTGGATGAAATCTGGCATCTGGATAAAGTTGTAATTGGAAAATAATAAATAAAAGTTTTGAATATGAGGAGCTGTTACTTTAAGCATATAGATATTTCTGAAGAATGTTTAAAGCGACAGCTCCGACATTTTTATAAAAATGAGGGGGATAAGATAGTGAAAAAATCATTACTGCCGGCATTAAGTTTGCTGATGATAAGTTCTTTGCTGGGAGGTTGTATACCTGCAAAAACAGAAGAAACAATTCAGAGTGATAAGAATACAGTTGAAGAAGAAAAATTAAACGAGGAAGTGTTACAGGGAAAGTCTGTGGAACATGAAACAGAAAACGAGCCTGCTACCAATTCTATGGAACAAAATGATGAAGAAAGTCATGCGGAAAACCAAGGGGAAGAAGATGTTGTTAGACAGGAGAAAATAGTAGAAGGCTATGTTTTAGAGGCAGAAGGAAATACAATTACTGTGGATTTAGAAAATCCGGAGGGGAGAAATTATCCAGAAGAAGGTCTTGACTGTGGAGTAGAATTTGATATTGCAAATGCAGAAAAAGAGGTTATTCCGACTTCAGGTTATTCAGAAAACAGAGAATGTAAAATTAAAACAGGGGTAACGGTTTCGATTACTTATTATGAGGAAAATGGGAAAAATATTGTAACAAAAATTTCTACTGATAATGATGAGAAAGAAATGATTGTATATATTTCTTCCGGAGAAATAGAGGAAATTACAGAAGAAGCAATAAAAGTCCATGTTCGTGAAGGGGATTATAGCGGAGAAAGCTTAGTATTTGATACATCGGAGACTTCAATACCGGAGGAAGCAAGTGTGAATTCTACGGTAACGGTTACATATTATTTAAAAGAAAATACATATTATGCACTTTCTTTTATTTGCAGTGATTTGTAGAGTTTTACAGAAATGTCAGATTTATTTAGATAGAAAAATTTTTTGGGGATATTCTTTACAAACAAAAAAAGATGGAATATAATAAGGATAAAGGAACAACCGCCTATGAAGTGGTTGACCAGTATACAGAAACGTAGAAACGCCACCTGAACTCGCCAAAGTTGTAGGGTGGTTTTTCTACGCTTTAAATCATTAGTGACATATCAAATAGATGAATGTCAGTAGTGATAAAATGAACATTCCGAAAGCCATCATATCTTTGAAATCAAAATGTTTCATTAGCACCACCCCCATTCTATGTATTATAAAATGAAGGTCAGCCACCCTATAAAACGATTGTTTCTAGAAATTATTGTATCAGTTTTCATAGTATTTTACAATTAGATTTCTAAAGAATAGGGAAAGTTCTTGAGCGAAGCATAAAACTGCCGTAGAAAATGCAGTCAGGTCATTGTTGTATATGTTTTTTCTGGAGAAATAGAGGAAATTACAGAAGAAGCAATAAAAGTCCATGTTCGTGAAGGCGATAATAAAAGAAAATAACAGAATATTGAAAAAATAATACTAAAAAATACATAATCTATAAATAGTAACAGAAAAATTCAAATATTGTATTTATAAAGCAAAGGAGGAATGGTAACTTATAGGAATAAGAATGGAGAACTTTTGAAAGAAGGAGGAAGTATGAAGACAGGTAAAAGAAAAAATCAAAAGTACATAAGTGCAATGTTAATTGCAGCTATGAGTATGGGAAATGTGACGGGAGTCTTGGCAGAGCCTGTAAATGTTGTTGCAGTGAATGAAGAACAGGAGCGTGAGGTTTTGGAAACAGCCGTGCCAACAGAAAATCAGGAAATTTCTATTGTCAGAGGTGAAAGCTTGCAACTGGACAAACCGGAGGGCTTCTCCGAGAATGTTACATGGAGTGCAAAATTTTTAAAGAAGGATGGGACTTTCTTACGAAATGCAGGATATTCTAAAATTAAAAGAGAATTAAAAGAGGGCGAAACAGACGGAACACGTAAGGCAGGAGATGCAAGTGCGGAACATTTATTGAAGGTTGAAGCGGATGAAAACGGAAACGCAGTGATTACAGGAGAGAATAAGGGCAATGCCGTAGTGGTGGCACAGGATGACCAAGGAAAAACAGCACAGTGGAAGGTAGAAATTTTATATCAGTCTCCTTCAAAACTGCCCTCTGCAACGGCAGAAGATTACGGAAAAATTCGTCAGGCATGGAAAGAGTCTTTAATTGGCAAAGATTTAGTATCAGGAGAAGGCGGAGCGGAAGTCTTAGAAGAAATCAATCAGGAGGCAGAAGCGCTTTGGAACGCTTATGTTTATAAGGGACAGGAAGAATGTGGCGGTATTCCTTGGGCAGAGGATGAGGGAGCAAAAGGCAATAAGAATATTCCTTATGAAGACGATGCAGTGGAATTTCGTGTTTCTTTTAAAAAGGTGCTTTCTATGTGTAAAGCTTACGCAGCAGAAGGCGGAGCTCTCTATCAAAATCAGGATATGTTAAAGGATATTACCAATATTTTAGATTTCCTGTGCGGCTCTTGTTATACGGCAAAAAGTCAGACGGATAACTGGTGGACATGGGAAATCGGTATTCCCAAGGATTTAATTCCCGCTTTAATATTGATTTATGACGGACTGACAGAAGAACAGGTTATGGCGTACACAGAAACACTTTACTTTTTCCAGCCTGACCCGTTCCATGAAGGAGTTATCAATACGGCAAGCACCCATGGGCAGGGATATCGTGAGGCGCAGGGAGCGAATATTATTGACTGTTCCACAACGGCAGTGGGACTGGGAGCATTGAGAGAAGATAATGAGCTGGTGTATTTGGGGATGCTGGCATCTTCACAGACCTTTGTTATTCAAAATGTAGAAGACAGCGCTCAAATTGCAGCGAATGGATATAACAGCGGTTTTTATCCGGACGGTTCTTATCTCGACCATATAAAAGTGCCGTATTTAGGAGCTTACGGGATTGAGTTTATGAAGGGCGGCGCTAAAATTCCGTCTCTCCTTGCTGGAACACCTTGGAAATATCCGGAACAGGTTCAGGACAATCTGGAAAGCTATATTGTGGAAGGCTTTGGAAACGGCATGTATCAGGGAATGATGCTGGATTGTCTGAAAGGGCGTTCTGTATCTAGACCGGCAAGTAGCAATCAGGCAGCAGGACGTGAGGCAATGATGATTATTCTGCAAATTGTAGACTCCTTTAGCCAAGAGGCAAAAGAGACAACACTTTCTGCGCTGAAAGCTTGGCTGGAAGAAGATGAAGGATTTATTAACAGTCTTGTTGGTGCGGAAAATATGGCAATTAAAAAGAAAGCCAAAGAAATTTTGGAAGACACTTCTATCCAAAGCAACGTAGCACCGATACATAAATCTTATCCCCTTATGGACCGTGCAGTTCACAGAACAGAAGACTATCTTTTTGCATTGTCTATGTATTCGGAACGTATTCAGAACACAGAAATTATGAATGATGAAAATCGTTTTGGATGGCATCAGAATAACGGGATGACTTATATTTATGATGAGGACAAGCAGTATACGGAGAATTATTGGAATACAGTAAATCCGTTAAGGTTGCCGGGAACAACGGTAGTTCCTGTAAATATTGGAACAGGGAAACCGGATGGCTCAGGTTTTGCGCAGGGCGGAGATTTCTGTTCTAAGGAGAGCTGGGTAGGAGGAACTTCCATAGGAAATTATGGCGTTAGCGGTATGTCATTTTCAGGAGAAACGCAGGGAATTGCAGGAGACGCACCGGTTTCTTATGCGCCGGATTTAAAAGGCAAGAAGTCATGGTTTATGTTTGATGATGAAATTGTCTGCCTTGGAGCAGGAATTACAAATAAAAACATGGAACTTCCGGTGGAAACTACCATTGAGAATAAGAAGTTAAGAAAAGACGGAAGCAATCAGCTTCTTGTCAACGGAGAAAAAACAGAAATACCTGTGAAAGAAGCGAATGTAAAAGAGTTGGTTGAACGTACAGCAGACGTATCAGGCACAAGCTTTGAACAGGTAAATTGGGCACATTTAGAAGGCAATCAGTCTGTGGGAACAGGATATTATTTCCCTGAAGAAAATACAGAAATTCAAGTTCGCAGAGGTCAAACCACAGGCAGTTGGAAGGATGTAGGAACTTTTGAGGGGGAAAGCACAGAGAATTATCTGGAAATGTGGGTAGACCACGGACAGAACCCGGAAAACGCATCGTATAGTTATGTATTGCTTCCTGAAACAAGTGCAGAAGAAACAGAAAATTACGCCCAAGCGCCCAAGGTAACCATATTGGAAAACAGCAGTGAGGTTCAGGCGGTGCGCCATGAGACCTTAAAAATTATAGGCACAAACTTCTGGCAGGAGCAGGGCGGAAGTGTAGAAGGAATAACAAGCGATAAGGCTGCGTCTGTTATGCTTCAGGAAACAGAACAGGGAACAGTGAAAATTTCTGTTTCTGATCCCACAATGAAAAATAAAGGAAATATTCAGCTTACACTTGAAAAAGAAATAGTAGACAGTATTCAGTTAGATGAAAATGTTACTTGTGAAAAAACGGAAAAAGGAGCAGTTTTGACCTTTTCTATGGCAGGAACAAACGGGGCAGCTTCCATGGCAGAGCTTCAGCTTGTGCCGCCTGTAACACCGCAGCCGGAAGAACCGGAGACACCTCAGAAGCCGGAAAATCCGGAAGAACCAAGTACACCGGAAATTCAGGAAATTGATATGCTGGTAAATAAAGAGCATGGTGTCAAATTAACAGGAGAAGGTCTGACATCAGATATGCAGTTATCTGTGGAGAAGCTGGATAAAAAACATGCAGATGTGAAGCTTATGGAAAAGGAAATTTCCAAGAAACAGCAGCTTGACAATCCTATTGAAATTCAGCTTTTAAAAGACGGAAAAGAAATTGCCCTTCCTCATAAGGCAGAGCTTCAGCTTCCTGTATCGGAAAAATATAACGGCAAAGAAGTTGTGGTACTTTCCTGTGACAATGAAAAAGTAAAAAAATTAAAAGGAAAGGTAAAAGACGGATTTGTATCCGTAGAAGTAGAGTCTTTAAACAGCTTTGGTACGATATTGGATAAGGCAGTTTCTTCCGGTGTGGATAAGGTTAAAACAGGAGATGAAACACCGCTTGTAATGCTGTCTGTGATGTTTGTAGTCGGAGGAACGCTGTTTGTTGTATTAAAAAGGAAGAAAAAGGCTTGATATTCTTTTTTGAATTGTGTACTATAAAGGAGTGTAAACTGCATATCCATGATGGTCGTTGGAGCTTGCTCCAAGGTTAAAAGGGAAATCGGTGCAAATCCGATACAGTCACCTCTACTGTAATGCTTTTCGGCTAAGTCAGAAAATCTGCCATCAGAGAAATAGATTTCCGGGTTGAGGGAGTTTTATTTGTGTAGAAAAAGATGTGCAGGATAAAATTTCATAGTGAAGATAGATAAGGTTTCTTTACCGGTGTGTAAAGAGACCTTTTTTTGTTTCATAGGAAATTGCGTCCTATGAAACAAAAAATGCTCTGTAAGAAAAAATATGTAAAGGAGAAAGAAAATGAAAAAAAGAAGAAATGCAAACCGTGTTCTCAGTCTGCTTCTGGTAATGGCGTTGCTTATTACCGGAATGCCTGTATCGGTACATGCCACAGGCGATATGGAACCCCCGGTTGTAGAAGCAGGAGAAATTTTAAGTGGGATGGGGCAGGAAGATGAAATTTCTGAAACAGAAATTCCCACAGTTATTGAAGCAGGAACGACGTATACTCTGACAGAGGACATTGTGTTTGAACAGGGACAAAATTTCGAAAGTATTGCAGGAACTTTAGACGGAAACGGACACACGATTACTCTTGCAGATAAGCCATTGGCAGACGAGGTAACAGGGACTATTCAGAACCTTGGAGTAACCAGTGAAAATGTGATTGCAAGTGGCAAGACTTTTGGAAGTATGGCAGTTACTTTAAACGGAACTATTCAAAATTGTTATTCCACAGCGAAAATAAAATTGAGCGGCTGGGCAGGCGAAGTAGGCGGTCTTGTAGGAACGTTTCAGTCAGGTGCAATTAAGAATTCTTACTTTGGAGGAAGTATTGACTCCATGATGGCAGGCGGCCTTATTGGAATTCGTCAGACGGACGACAGTATTTTATCCAACAGTTATTATGCGAAGGATAAAGTGCCGGGGGCTTACGGTCCTGTATCTATGGGAAAATTTCCGGAAAATGCAAGTGATTGTGTAAAGACCTTAGAGGAACTAAAGACTGGGGCAGCATTATTAAATAAGGATATTCCGGATACAGGATTTACATGGACTTCTCCGGCAGACGGAAGTAATAGCGGACTTCCTGTTTTGACACAGCAGGGGGAAACACCAAATCCGGAACAGCCGGATAAAACAGCGCTTCAAAGTGCTGTAAATGAAGGGAAGAAGCTGGAACAGGACAAATATACAGAAGAAAGCTGGAGAGGATTTGCAGAAGCATTAAATACAGCAGAGCAGATTTTAGAAAAAACGGATGTAAAACAGACAGAAATTGACGAGGCGTTAAAAGCTTTAAATCAGGCAAAAGAACAGTTGGAGAAGAAAAAGGTTACAGAACCGGTTGCGCCTCCGACAGATGAAAGTCAGATTGTGCATATCAAAAACCAGTCTGATTTGGAAAAAATAGATACAACACAGACAGGTACTTATTATGTACTGGACAATGATATTACGTTAGACGGAATGTATATGTCTTTCGTTGAATTTAACGGAACTCTGGATGGAAACGGACATACCGTTACCCTTGATGACGCTACATGGCTGTTTCAGAATGTAGGAGAAGAAGGTGTTCTTCAAAATATTCATTTCACAGGAACTTTAGCTTCATGGGCAGAAAGCGGACCGGCAGGTTATGATTTAAAAGGTGCGATTATCAACTGCTATACAGATGTAAAGGGCGATGCTGCCTGTGGATTTGCAAAGAGACTTTCCGGCGGAAACCTGATTAACAGCTATTCTGTCAGCGAAGGAAAAAAAGGTACTTTATTTAAGGAATACAAAGCAGGAACACTGATAAATTCTTATTGGTGTGAAAGTATGAAAAATCCTGTGGATTTTTCCGCAGATGCGTTAGTGAATTCTTCTGCAAAAACAGAAGAAGATATGAAGACAAAAGAGTTTGTGCAGCTTCTAAACGACAATAAGGGCGAATTTGGCGTTACATGGGGACAGAGCAGCGCCGGATATCCGTATTTTGGAGAAAATCAGGAATATAATCCTGACAAACCAAATTTGCCGGAAAATAAATACGAAGTAGAATTTACTTTTGCAGACGGTGTGAAAGAAACCATTAAAAATCAAACCCTACATGTATCACCGGATGCAGTGGGAGCTTTTAATTTGGCAGGAACGTTCCAATTAAAAGATGTACCGTCTACCAGTAAAATCTCTTGGAATATGACAGAAGTAAAGCCGGAGGGCAGTTTATTAATCGGAGCAGATGAGGGAAGCCTTCGTGTAGACGGAGAAGGCTCTGCTATTGTATCAGCCACAGAGATAAAAGAAGATGCTTCCACAGAAACGGTTGCTTGGGTAAAAGTAATTGCTAAAGCACAGGTGATGGAAGAAATCAAACTTTTTATTGACGGACAGGACGTAACCAACGGCAAAATAAAAATAGCAGGCTCTGAATGGAAAAATATTCAGGTACAGGCAAAATATCAGGGAAGCGAAGAATTTATTCCGGTACATAGTTCTTGTTTTACTTATGCGCCAAGTGATGGAAAATTGATTTATAACTTAAACTCATCCAGCGAATTTAAGTTCAACAAGCCGGGAACAGCATCTATGACAGTGACCGCAAAGGCAAACCCCGAAATAAAAGCAGAGGTAGAAGCAACTTCTTCCTATGTACCTGTTGAAAGTGTGAAGCCGGCTATTTCGGGAGAAAAAGAAATTCATTCCAGAAATGCCAATGATCCTGACAATTATGCGTTTTTGCCGGATTACAGCGGTGTGATTGTATCACCGGAAAATGCCAGCTATGCAAGTAACTGGACAGTAACCAGCAGCAATCCGTCTGTTGCCGACTATGTAGACAGTATGGTGAAGGGATATGTGCCATATAAAGCGGGTACAGTCACTTATACGGCAAAAATCGAACAGACAAATCCTGAGACAAAGAAAACAAGCGTAGTAAGCGGAACTTCAGAGGTTACTTATAAGTATAAAAATCCATTAACAAAAATAACCATAGATGAAAGTAACCTCCAGATGGAAAACTTCACAGAACAGCTTCTTGACTTGACTTTTGAGGGAGAACTTTCTAAAGAAGGCTGGAGTGTCACTGACCCACAGCTGGAATGGTCTTATGATAAAGAGGGAATTGTAAAGATTGTCCGTAAAGAACAGGGATATTGGAAAAAAGGAAATCCGGAATGGGATAATGCACCGGATAAAGGTTCTTTTCTTACCAGTGATAAGTATTATGTGCAGTCTTTAAAAGAAGGTACTGTAACGGTAACGGGAACCCCGATAGATAAGACAAATAAAGTAGAGCCTATAAAATTCACCGTTACTGTGTCAGGCGGGGAAACACCACAGGTAGATATTGATGCGTTGGTAAACAAAGGATTACAGGGGGCAAAAGAGCAATTTGCATCCAAATATCCGGAAGAAAATTATCAGTATAACAATAACGACTGGATTGTGTATGCACGTCTGCGTGCAGGAGAAACCATTTCACAGGAAAAATTAGATGCTTATTATCAGTCTGTGGCAGACACAGTGAAAAAATGGAGTAAAAAGCAGAAACCCACAGATATGGAGCGTGTGGCATTGTCCTTGCTAATTATGAACAAAGACATTACGGATGTAGACGGTGTAAATCTGGTAGAAATGATTTATAATCATCCGAGCTTAGATATGGGTGCAAATGAGCTGGCATGGGCGCTGCTGGTAACGGATGCAAAAGGAATGGAAATTCCCACAGATGCAAAATGGAACAGGGAGAGTATCATAACTGCACTTTTGAAATTCCAAAATGAAGAAAACGGCGGTTTCGGACTTATGGATAATCAGACTGTCAGTGTGGATATGACAGCTATGTGCTTGCAGGCGCTGGCTCCGTACAGAAATACAAATGTAAAAGTTCATCAGGCAGTGGAAGCAGGATTAGAATATTTGAAGAATTCTATGTCTGACTCTTATGACTTTGGAACGTCTGAAAGTACAGCGCAGGTATTGCTTACTTTGACGATTTTAGGCATCGACCCTTTAAATTCCGATTTTGGAACTCCTTATAGTAATATGATTACCTGTCTTATGGACAACTATTATTGTGAAACAGAAAAAGGAAATGGTTTCTGCCATGATAAAAGTAATAAAAAGTTAAATGAAATGTCCGGTGTTCAGGTATTTCAGGCATTTACAGCTTATACACAGGCAAAAGCAGGAGAAAAGACTTACTGGGATTTAACAGAAGAAAATCAAAAAACAGAAGTAGAAGAAGTTATTCAGCTTATTGAAAACCTTCCGGCAATGAAAGATTTGACATTGGAAGATGCAGAAGTTGTGCTTTCCATTCAGGCATTGTATGAAAGCCTTACAGAAGATGAACAGCAGCTTGTACATAATGCAGAGAAGTTACAGAAAGCTATTGAACGCATTGAGGAATTAAAAACGCTGGGTGAAGAAGTAGGTAAAGTTACTTTAACGATTATGGACGGCTTAAAGAAGGAAGAAAAACTGTTGTCCTTTCTGGAAGAAAACGAAATAAAGGGTATGATGCTTCAGACACAGGCAACGATTTATCAGACGGACTCTATGATGAGCGTAATTGAACGTGCCTGCAAGGAAAATGGCTTTAGTATTTCTATTCGAAACGGAGAATATATTGAAGAAATTGACGGACTTGGCGAATTTGACCGTGGACCGGGCAGCGGCTGGGTAGGTACTTTAAATGACGAATTTACAAAAACCGGTTTTGCGGATTTTACAGTAGAAAACGGCAAGTTAAAAGATAAGGACGTAATTACAGTAGAATATACGGAAAATCTGGGAAAAGACGTAACAGAAAATGCCGAATTATCTACACTGGGAATTACAGACGGTAAATTGTCACCGGAATATGCAAGAGATACTTATGAATATACGCTTTCAGTGGGAGAAAAGGTAAAAGAAATTACATTAAATCCGAAATCTTATAATCGCTATGCGGAAACAGTAATAAAGTCAGCAGATAAGGTTTATGAAAGCGGACAGGCTATTCCTGTGGAAGACGGAACAAAAATTGAAATTGTTTCTAAAAAAACAGTAAGAGGAGAAGACATCAAAACGTATCTTCTTACCATAGAGCAGAAAAAGACTTCACAACCGGAACCAAATCCTGAGCCAAATCCAAATCCGGATGAGCAGAAAGAAATTACATTGGTAAATAAAAAGTATGGAGTTTCTTTAAAAGGAAAAGGTCTTGAGCAGGATATGGAGCTTTTGGTAACACCTCTTGATAAAGACAGTGAAGCAGTGAAAGCAATGAGAAAGGAAATTCCTTCCGCAAAATCTGTATTCCGTTTATATGATGTTGTTATCCGACAGAATGGAAAAAACTTAGAGCTTCCTAAGGAAGCAGTGCTGTCTATTCCGGTAGGAGAAAAATATAACGGACAGCAGCTTACTGTATTGCATTACATAGACGGAAAAGTAGAAAAACTGAATGGTAAGGGTGCAGACGATATGGTATCTGTTTCTGTAAAAAGTCTGGGAGGATTTGGAGTAGTGGTAGATACACCTTCAAATTCACAGGGAAATAATCAGAGCGGAAATCAGAGCAATGGCTCAAACGGTGGCGTAAAAACAGGGGATGAGGCACAGCTTATGCTTTGGATGTGCATTGGTGTTATATCCTTAGGAACAATAACAGCTTTGTACAGAAGAAAGAAAAATATAAAATAAAGAGATAAGAAACTGCCGTAGAAAATACAGTCAGGTCATTGTATCTGAGGTATATTTCTGCGACAGTTTTATTTCACAGGCAAGTATCGCCCATGAATGTCGAAAACTACCTATATCACGAAAAACAGGTCAGAGTTACAATAGTTATAAAACAAGGCATAGTATAAGCTTTTATAGAAAATAGGAGACAGAAATGGGAAAAGGTTTTTATTTAACACATGAGGCGAAAAGCTGGGAACAGGGACTTCCTGTGGGAAATGGAAGACAGGGAGCAGTGCTTTTGGGCGGAGTGCAGCAGGAACAGATTGTTTTAAATGAAGAAAGTCTGTGGTACGGAGGAAAAAGAGAGCGAGCCGTAGAGGCAGGCAAGGAAAAACTGGAAAAGGTGAGAGAGCTTTTAGAAAAAGGAGAGGCAAGCAAGGCACAGACTTTATGCAGCAGATGGTTTGTGGGAAATCCCAGATATACCAATCCTTATCATCCGGCAGCAGAGGCAGTTCTTACTTTCGAGCCTTTTGGAAAAGTAAAGGAGTATTTTAGAGGGATTGACTTAGAAAAGGGAGAGGCAGGAGTGAAAATCTGCTTTGACAACTGCGAAACAGTAAGAGAGATTTTTTCTTCTGTTAAATATCAGGTCACTGCCCTGCGTATGAAAACAGATAAAGAACAGGGTATGAGCTTTTCCTTAGGGCTGAACCGCAGACCGTTTGAAGAAAATGCCGAAGCAGGCGACAGAGAAATTTCTTTAAACGGACACAGCGGAGACGGAGTGTGTTATAATGTAAGGTGCAGAGTGGGGAAAACCGATGGAAGAGTCTGTATAGAAGGTGGATATCTTCTTGTAGAAAACGCCTCTTATGTGGAAATTTTCTTTTGCGTGCGTACAGATTATGAAGGTGAAAAATCTTTAGGTGCGTGCGGCAGGCTTTTACAAGAAGCAGCAAAAGCGGGATTTGAGGAAATTAAGAAGGCGCACATTGAGGAGTATGGAAAGCTCTACAACAGCATGAAGCTGGAGATAGAAGGGGAAGAGGAGCTGGAAAAAACTCCGGCGGATGAGCTTTTAAAACGCTGTGAAGAACCAAAGGTTCAGGGCTATTTAACTTGGCTTATGTTTTCCTACGCCAGATATCTTCTTATCAGCAGTTCCTATGGCTGTGCGCTGCCTGCAAATCTTCAGGGAATATGGAATGGAAGCTTTACTCCTCCGTGGGAAAGCGGATATACCATCAATATTAACCTCCAGATGAATTACTGGATGGCGGACAAAGCAGGATTGGGCGTATGCTATGAGCCGTTCTTCAACTTGATAGAGAAAATGCTTCCAAATGGGCGAAAAACAGCCAAAAAAGTGTATGCTTGCAGAGGATTTGTAGCGCATCACAATACAAATTTGTGGGGAGATACAGATATTACAGGGCTGTGGCTTCCGGCGTTTCTCTGGCCTATGGGCGGCGCATGGATGGCAAATCAGCTTTATCATCACAGTGAGTTTGAGGAAAATAAGAAGGAAATCAGAGAGCGTGTGCTGCCTGTTATGAAAGAATGTATTTTATTTTTCTATGACTATCTTTATCGGAAATCTGATAAAATGTGGATAAGCGGGCCTACGGTATCACCGGAGAATACCTATCGCCTTTTGGACGGTCAGGAAGCCAGTGTGGCTATGGGAGTTGCCATGGACCATCAGATTATTCGTGAGCTTGCGGAGAATTATCTGGAAGGATGCAGAAGATATAACACAGGTTTGTCAGAATATGAGACAGCAAAAATGGCGCAGGAGATATTAGAACATTTGCCGCCTACCAAGATTGGGAAGTCCGGCAGGATTTTGGAATGGCAGGAGGAATATGAGGAAGTGGAAAAGGGACACCGTCATATTGCTCATTTATATGGGCTGCATCCGGGAAGAGAAATTTCAGAGGATACGCCTGCGCTTTTCGAGGCGGCGAAAAGAACTCTGGAATATCGTTTGGAGCACGGAGGCGGTCATACGGGCTGGAGTAAAGCGTGGATTATGTGCTTTTATGCCCGCTTAAAGGACAAGAAAAAATTTGATGAGCAGATGAGACAATTTCTTGCAAACAGTGTGGATGAAAACCTGTGGGATATTCATCCCCCGTTTCAGATTGACGGAAATTTCGGAATGGCAGAGGCAGTGTTGGAAGCATTGGCATCCCGAAGAGGTGATGTGGTAGAGCTTCTTCGGATTATTCCTGAGGGAATGGAGACAGGGAAGGTAAGCGGTCTGTGTCTGGAAGGAAGGCTGAAGGTGGATTTTGCATGGAAATGTGGAAAACTTACAAAAACTTCTCTTTTTTCGGGGAAAACTCAGACCATAGAGCTGCGTTATTGTGGGATACGAAGGAGCGTTACTCTTTTAGAAAACAGCAGATTAGAGCTAGAAGGAGTGGAAAATTATGAATAAAAAAGAATATTTTGAAAGACAGAAAAACAGATATCAAAAGGGCGAGCTTGCGTGGTGTGCAAAGGCAGCGAGAGAATATCGTCCGGAAAACACCGACCAGATTATGCGTATTGCAGATGAGGCTGTTCGCTTAGAGTTTATTTTTGACTTACCCTGGGACATGGAGCGTACCTACGAAAAGGAGACGTTTACATATCCCATTAACTGGACGTATATGCCCACAGATGACCCGGAGTTTATTTATCAGATGAACCGCCATCGTTATTTTATCTGTCTTGGACAGGCTTATGCCATGACAGGCGAGGAAAAGTATGCCAAAGCCTTTGTAGATATGATAACAGACTGGATTACATGCGTACCTCTGACAGAGGAGAGCAAAAAGGTTACATGGAGAGAAATTGAGGCAGGTATTCGTGGGGAAAACTGGACAAAGAGCATCTTATATTTTGAAAACAGTCCGCTGATTGATGACACTTTTATGGAAATGTTTACAAAAAGCTTAGAGGAACACGGAGAATATCTTCTTCATGCCAGAAGAGGATTTCAGATTTCCAGCAACTGGGGTGTCATTGAAAACCACGGTCTGCTGTTTATCGGTCTGGCGCTTAATCAGGAGGAATATGTGGAGACGGCTTTAAAGCGTTTGGAGCAGGAAGGGCAAATTCAGGTGTTTTCAGACGGCGTACATTGGGAGCAGTCCTGTATGTACCACAATGAAGTTCTGCACTGCTTTTTAGAGAGCGTTCATATTTTACAGGAATGGGAAAGGGAAATTCCCGAAAAGCTTTTAGAAGCTACCCGCCGTATGGCAATGGCAAATGTGGCATGGAAAAAACCGGACGGCTGTCAGCCTCTTACCGGAGACAGTGACGAAACCTGTCTGGAGGATATGCTGGCTGCTTCTGCTATTATTCTGGCAAAGGAAGGCTGTCAGGAGGCAGAGGCTTTAAAGGGCTGTGCAGGGGAATATCCTGATTATGAGAGTATTTGGGATTTACGTCAAAAAGGAGCAGATATTTACGACAACATCAAGGGACAGACGCCGAAGCAGAAGAATTTTATGCTAGAGGAAAGCGGAAATTATTATGTGCGAAGCAGTTGGGAGCGTGACGGAGAATATCTTCACTTCCGAAACGGCTGCCTGGGCGGAGGACACGGACATAACGACAAGCTGCATCTTGATGTGGTCAGCGAAGGCGAGGACGTACTGGTGGATGCAGGAAGATATCAGTATACTTATCACGAAGAAAACAGGATTTGGCTGAAAAGCGCTTATGCACACAACACGATTTTAGTAGACGGACAGGATTTTATGGAATATACAGACGCATGGGGCAGCCAAAACGCTGTGCCTGAGCTTCGATTTGCACCAAAGGAAAAGAACGGATATCTGGTATTGGAGGGTGCACATACAGGATATCTGCAAGGGGGAGCGCAGGTGCTTCTGAATAGAAAAATAGTCGTATTAGAACCGGGGGTTTATGTGATTGCAGATATGGCGTATACAGGAGAAACACATACATATAGCAGAATTTTCCACTTCAATAATCAGGGACAGCTTGTTTACGAAGACAACAGAATTGTATATAATGGAGAGAAAGCAAAAATGGAACTGGTATTTCCTCAGAAAGACACATCCGTTAAAAAGGTTGAGAGCAAGCTTTCCCGCCATTACAATCTGTGTGAGAAAAACGAAAGTATCTGGGCAGATAGAAAGGGAGAAGGAACAACAGCCATGCTTGCGGTGCTGGCAGGCAGACAGAAGCAGAAGGCAGAGGTGTGTATGCAGCAGGTTTATAATCCTGTACGGGATTGTATGCTGGATGAGAAACAGGCGCAGGGCTTGTATATCCGCACAGATAATCACGAATATCAGTTGATATTCCGATACCGTGATTTGACAGGGCCGCAGGATTTACTTCAGGTGGATGAGTGTCTGGGAATAGGAAGCCTGTTAATCTGTGCAGATAAAGGAGATACCATTAGTTTCGCATAATATACAGAGGGTGAAAATATGTACAGACTAATGATAGTAGAAGATGAGCAGGCAATCGCACAGGGTATTGCAAACAGCCTGCCGTGGGAAGAGTGGGGCTTTCAGATAAGCAGAGTTTGTTCAAACGGAGAAGAAGCTCTGGAAGCCATCGCTGTGGAATGTCCGGACTTGGTGCTTTCCGATATCCGTATGCCGAAGATGGACGGGCTTGAGCTAATGAAGCGGCTGAATAAAGAATATCCCCATATCAGAATTGTAATTTTAAGCGGTTACAATGATTTTGAATATCTTCAGACTGCAATTCAGAACGGAGTAAGTGAATACTTATTAAAACCTACGGATATTGATGAATTTGAGGAAGTATTCCGCAAAATGAAAAAGAAGCTGGATGAGGATGTAGAGCGCCGACTTTCTGACGAAGAAGCCAGACAGTTAAGAGAGCAGAAAAGATGTAATGCCTTAATCAAAGGATACGGCTACAACGAAGATGAAATGGAGTAGCTTTTTGAAGGAGAATGTCGTTTCAGCGTTATGTTCTTTTATCTGGAAGACAGTCAGAAAAAGGACAGGAATGTCAATTATCACCTGATGGTACAGGTGTTAAAGGCTTTGCGGGAATATCAACATTTAGATGACATTTCAGGAAAATTTTTTTTGAACTACGAGGAAAGGCTGACAGGAATTTTAATGCTTCCGCCTGATGAAAAAGAGGAAACCTTACGGGAAAAAACAGAGAAATTACTGCAATATGTAAAAGAAAGTACGGGGATTTGCTTGTCCGTGGGCATCAGCAGCTTTTGTGTGGATTATCAGATGCTGCCCCAGTGCTATGAGCAGGCAAAGTGCTGTGTCAGTCAGAAAATCTTTAAAGAGAAAAAAGATTTGATTATGTATTATGATGAAATTCGAGAAGCGGATTTTGATTATTATACCATTTCCTTTGACGATGCAAAGATTATGGAATATATCTTAAAGCAGGAAAAGGAAAAACTGATGGAAGCCTTGGACAGCACCTTTTCTGTTTTTTACGACAGGGTGATTTCCGATTATGGCTATATTAACCGTCTGTGTCTGGAATTGCTGTTTCACATTTCCAGAAAGCTTCTGCGATGCAGTGTGCAGATGGAAAAGGTTATGAAAGAGCAGGGATGCAGATATTCGGATATTTATAAAAAGGATACGTTGAAGGAAAAAAGAGATTTTCTGTATCTGGTGCTGTCAGAGTCTTCCAAAGCCTGCAAAGAGATGAGGGGAGAGAATAAGAAGCGCAGCAGTCTGGCATCTGCTATTCGGGAAATCGTAGATTTGGAATTTACCTCCAATAAAATTTCTCTGGAATATATTGCGGGAAAGGTGCATAAAAATACTGCCTATATTTCCAAAATCTTTAAAAGTGAATTTGAATGTAACTTTAGTGAATATGTAACACAAAAGCGAGTGGAGAAGAGCAAGGAGCTTTTGTCTGACCCATCCCTGAAAATCTATGAGATTGCGGAAGCTCTTGGCTGGGCAGACGTATCAAATTACATTAAAGTGTTTAAAAAGAGCTGTGGCATGAGCCCCAATGAATACAGAAACTTTGTAGAAGGTGCGAGGTCAGGAAGGGAATGAAAAAGAAAAAAACAGGAGCGTTAAAGCGGAAAATGCTCTTTGGCATGCTGTTGATTTTAATTCCGGTGCTGGGCGTGGTGACTCTTTTATTCTGGCAGACAAGGTCTGCTTTAAAAGAGGAGTATATTCGTACTGCCCATCATGATTTAAGAGAAGTGAGCTGAAATGTTGATGAGAAGGTAGATGAAGTGTATGCCATGTCCGATGTGTATGCAGGGACAGATGAGTTCGAGGATTATGCGGAAACCATTTACAGCAAAAGGAGCAGTTCTTATAAAAAAGGAGCGATTGTCCGTATTCATGAGCAGATATTAGAGCCATTGGACAGGCTGAACCGCCGTGAAAAGCTCAGCGCCATGTATACTTGGAGAGGGGAGCTTTTAAATTTCAGAGATCCCAATCAGGATACAGAGGAAACAAAGCATGAGCTGGAAAAGATGCAGGTAAATGATCCGGCAAATTTAATGCAGCTTATCTGGTATCCGGTAAGGGAAAATTTCCTGTTCAGCGACAAGCCTGAGGATATTCATGAGAAAATGGCGGTTTTTGCTTCCAGACGAGTATTTTCCCGTGAGCATAATTGTTATCAGTATGTGCAGATTTTTGCTTTAGACGAAGGCATCTTTTATGATTTATATAAAGATAAGGCAAAGGCATTAAGAGGGGAAATCTATATTGTAGACGGAGAGGGAAATATTATTTCCAGCAGTGACGAGGAAACTTTAAAGGCAGGGAAAATTCCGCAGGTTTTATTCGAAAAAGTACAGGAGAGCGAGAAAAACTTTTTTGAGATTAAGAAAAGAGGAAAGAGCTATCTGGTGGATATAGAGAAGTCTGACATCAATGACTGGAGAACGATTATGGTCGTTCCCGAGACGCAGGTAACGGCTTCTGTGGATACTCTGTATTTGAAATTCTTCCTTATTCTTTTGGTGTCTATGGGTATCAGCGCCCTGCTGATTGTCTATCTTTACAGAAGTTTTATGGAGCCCATTAACAAGCTGAATATTTCCATGAAAGAGGTTTATAACGGAAACTTAAATGCTTATGTAGAATTAAAGGAACATCCAAGGAAAAATGAAATCTATGACATGATGGTTTACTATAATTCTATGTTAAAACGGATTAACACGCATATTATCGAAGGATTAAAGGCAGACAGGAAAAAGAAGGAGCTGGAGCTGGAGGTGCTGATGAGCCAGATAAATCCTCATTTCCTGTATAATACTTTGGAAAATATTGTGTGGAAATCCAATGAAGCCCGCCGTCCGGACATTGGAAGAATGGCGGCAAGTCTTGGCAGAATGTATCGTTTGTCTATAAGCGGAGGACAGGTGATTGTGCCTATGGAGCATGAAATAGAGCATTTGATGGCGTATGTAAAAATTCAGAAAAACCGTTATGGAGACAGTGTGGAGTTTGAATTACAGACGGACATGACGCAGGTTCATGAGCTGTATTCTCTGAAAATTCTTCTTCAGCCGATTGTGGAAAATTCTTTCTTATATGGAACAGAAGGCTTGGAAAGACCGATGACCGTTCGCCTTTCTATCCGTAAAAGAGACGGATGGGTATGGATAAGAGTCATAGATAACGGCTGCGGAATGGAAAAAGAGCGTTTGGAGCAGGTACGCAGCCAGATTAAAGAGGGAAGAAAAAACACAGGGGAAAAAGCGTTGAGAAGTACGGGAATTGGACTTCACAGTGCGCAGATGCGTATTCGTCTTTACTTTGGAATTGAGGATGCCGTGTCCATATACAGCAAAAAGGGCATGGGAACGCTGGTCGTTGTAAAAATTCCTGTGATTACCAAAGAGGACGTAGACGAGAACGGAAATTTAAAAGAAAAACAAAAATAACCAATGGATATAAAAAACCACCTATATAAATTCTAAGCTTCACAAGATAAAATAAAGATATCAGAAAAGAAGTGAGAGGTGGAATTTTATGAAAAAGAATTCAGCAGTAAAAGTGAAAACCTCCGTAGCACAAAAGAAGGAAAACAGAAGCGGATGGATGTTTATTACACCATATTTGATTTTCTTTACAGTGTTTACAGCCGTGAATTGTTTGATACGGTAAAATCCCTTCAGCCGGATTGTATTGTAAGTGGAAGAATAGGAAATGATTTAGGAGAATATATGACAACCAGCGACAACTTCCTTCCACGTCTTTCCTATGAAGGAGACTGGGAGCTTCCCGCTACCTTAAACGACACATGGGGGTATAAAATAGGAGACGAAAACTTTAAAAGTCCGGATGAGGTTATCCGTCTGCTCTTAAAAGTAGTAAGCAGAGGGGGAAATTATTTGCTGAATATCGGTCCTGACGGAACAGGAGCAGTGCCAAAGGGAAGTCTGGACGTTTTAAATGAAGTGGGTAAATACGTAAAGGAAAACGGCGAAGGGATTTTCGGAACAAAGGCAATGCCATATTACCCTTATGAGCTGGACTGGGCAGAGCTTACCAGAAAGGAGCATAAGCTCTATGTGCACGTATTGAAGAAAAGAGAATATATTGAGCTTCCAAACATTGCCAATCATTCTGTAAGTGCTAAAGTTTTAAAGAATGACAGAGCTTTAGAACCGCAAAATACGTTAAACTGTGAGGAAATATCTACGATTGTCATTCATTTGCCAAAAGATTTATGGAAAGAAACCAATTACTGTGTGGAGATTACTCTTCAGGAAGAAGGCTTGGAGTTCTTGTCTTTGTAAGCTTGAAGAAATGCTTCTTGCTCCTTGTCTGAAAGCTCTTTGTCAAAGCTTGTCTTTGCCATGGGGAGGCAAAGGATACAAAGAGTAAAAAGAATAAGGAGAAGGAATAATAAAAAAAGCATAAAAACACCTCCGATACATAAAAATACTTTTCAATCTTAACAATAGGATATGTAAATAAAGGGAAAATATGTGAAAAACATCTCTGGAATTATAAAAAAAAGCGTGATAAAATAAAAAACCGTGAAATAAGAATGAAGAAGGAAAGGGGAAGAAGGATGACAAATGACATGACATCGGGAAGTCCCATAAAGCTGATTATCAGATTTATGATTCCAATGTGTTTAGGAAATATTTTTCAGCAGTTTTATAATATTGCGGACTCCATTATTGCAGGACAGTTTTTGGGCGTAGATGCTCTTGCAGCTATTGGAAGTACCGGTTCTTTAATCTTTTTGGTTACAGGCTGGTTAAACGGGCTTACCAGTGGATTTTCTATATGGGTTGCCCAATGGTTTGGAGCCGGAAAGCTGGATAGAATGAGACATTATATCGCTATGTCCGTCTACATCTGTGTGGGCTTTGTTGTAGTGATGACAGGAGGGCTTTTAATTGCCAATGAGCCGATTTTGCGCCTGATGAATTCACCGGAGCATCTTATGGGAGATATCAGCAGCTATATGGCAATTATTTACGCCGGTCTGGCAGTTACCTGTGCTTACAATGCCCTTGCCGGTGTGCTAAGAGCGTTGGGAGACAGTAAGTCACCCTTGTATTTTTTGATTATATCTGCGGTGATTAATGTAGTGCTTGACATTGTATTTATTGTGGTGTTCCACATGGGTGTGGAAGGCTGCGGTTATGCTACGGTAATTGCACAGGGAATATCTGCGTTTTTGTGTTTCCTGTATATTCTTAAAAAATTCGATGTTTTGAAGTTAAAAAAGGAAGATTTTCATTTTTCCATGAGCACAATCAACAAGCTACTTGGACTTGGAATTCCCATGGCATTACAATTTTCCATTACTGCTATCGGAACCATTATTGTGCAGGGAGCTATTAACGTATACGGTGCAGTGAGCATGGCGGGATTTTCCGCAGCAGGAAAAATTCAGAATATCATTTGTACCGTATTTGTGTCCTTTGGCGCTACCATTGCTACTTATGTAGGGCAGAACCGTGGCGCAGGCAAGATGGACAGAGTGAGAAAGGGTGTATATCTCACACAGGCAATGATTTTAGTTACCAGCTTGATTATGATGGTGCTGGTTCATTTCTTTGGAGAGTATCTGATGTTGATTTTCGTGAAAGCATCGGAGACAGAAGTATTGAAGGCAGCGGGAATTTACTTTAATACGGTAGTGTGGGCATACCCATTTCTGGGAAGTATTTTCCTTTACCGAAACGCATTGCAGGGTATGGGATATGGACTTGTTCCTATGATGGGAGGCGTGTTTGAGTTGGTTGCCAGAGCCGGAATTGTTTTTCTGGTAGCGGGAAATACCAGCTTTGCAGGAGTATGTATGGCAGATCCGGCGGCATGGATTGCAGCGCTGATACCACTGATACCATATTATTTCTGGATTATGAAGAAAAAAGAAAACAGATAGAGAAAAAGTCAGAAAGTCATGATGCTGTGGGGAGCGGTATTGTGGCTTTTTTTGTTGTATCTTATGCAGATGCACTCAAACAAGGCTTTCAAAACATCACCATACTCGAAAAACTGCGAAAATAGGACTAATCATTTGCTGTTGGAATACTGAGTGTGTATCTGAGAAGATAGCCATACGTTAATGTAAGAAATAAAGCTGCAAGGAATTAAAGAGGGAGCTATAAGAGATATTAAGTTGATGATTGCGGATTTTAAAGTATGTTATTTGATGAAATGCAGATATTGATTGGTGTTTTGTAAATGGAGAATAAGAATAGGAGAATGGATGTGTTAGAGGTAGAATATTGAGTATGTAGCTAATAGTTTACTCCTTTTGCAATTAAAAAGTCAATGAACATTCTGTGAAGAAATTATAAAAGATGATTATCATAAGGAAAAAGTCTGGAAACCTTGTTTTTTCTTTGCTATACTGTATGTTATAGAATTCCTCTGCAAAGTGGAGGAAAAAATATGAATACATTATTAAAGGATCTTACAATCAAGAATAATTTTATGTTTGCGGCAGTAATGTCAGATGAGGAAAACTGTAAAGGCTTTTTAGAACGTGTCCTTCCCATAAAAGTCGATCATGTGGAAATTAGTACAGAGAAAAGTATTGTTTATCACCCAGAGTATAAAGGTGTGCGACTAGATGTTTATGCAAAGGATGGGAATAATACACGCTATAACGTGGAAATGCAGGTGCTGAAGCAGCCGGCATTGGGGCGCAGATGTCGTTATTATCAAAGTCATATGGATATGGATCTTTTGGTGAAAGGTTGCACCTATGCAGAACTTCCGGACAGCTATGTGATTTTTCTCTGCGATTTTGATCCTTTTGGTGAAGGAAAATATCGTTATACGTTTCGAGTGGCGTGTAGGGAAGCAGAAAATGTTCTTTTAAAGGATGGGCGCTATATTGTGTTTCTAAATACTTGCGGAGAGAATGAAGAAGATGTACCGAAAGAATTGGTTTCTTTTTTGAAATTTGTACATGCAGACTTAAAAGAAAGTCAGAAGGACTTTCAAGATGATTATGTAAAACAAGTGCAGAAATCAGTCACCCATATCAGAAAGAGCAGGGAAATGGAGGAAAGATTTATGCTGTTGGAACTATTGATGGAAGATGAGCGCAGAGAGGGAAGAAAAGAGGGGGCAGAAGAAGGCCAGTTAAAAATGGCAAAGGAGATGCTTGAGATGGCTTTAAGCAGACTGGGACAACTGCCGAGCAGTCTTTTGGAGACACTGCATCAGCAGCAGGATATAGACAAAATTAAATCTTGGATGCAGACAGCATTAGCGGCTCAATCATTGGATGAATTCATTTCTAAAATGTAATATTCAGAAGTAAAATCAAGTCAAAAACACCTGCAAATCCTCAGGATTTATGAGGTTTGCAGGTAATCAAAACATTTCAAAACCATTTCAGGTAAAATTTCAAAAAAAGCAGAGGAATTCTATTTTAAAAAGCCTTTTAAATAAGCTCAAAAAAAATTTGAAAAAAATTAAAAAAAGTACTTGCATTTTTAAAAACAATGATATATAATACATTTTGTTGTGAGGCACAACACAAAACATTGGGCTATCGCCAAACGGTAAGGCAACGGACTCTGACTCCGTCATTTCAAGGTTCGAATCCTTGTAGCCCAGCTTTCAATCCCAGACAATATGTCTGGGATATTTTTTATTTCATAGGAAGCGACTTCCTATGAAATAAAAAATGTTCCACATAAAAAATAGGGGGATAATCATTATGAAGTATTCTTTTGACAGCAGAATTCGTTTTAGTGAGACAGGGGAGAATAAATGCCTTACCTTAAATGGAATTATCAATTATTTTCAGGATTGCAGTACATTCCAGTCAGAGGATATTGGCGTTGGTATGAAGTTTCTGGAAGAAAGACAACAGGTCTGGGTACTTTCTGCATGGCAGATTGTGGTGGAACGTTATCCTAAGCTTTGCGAAAAAGTTACAATATCTACGTGGCCTTATGAGTTTAAGCATTTTCTGGGAAAAAGAAATTTTGCCATGGAGGATGAAAGGGGCAATAAAGTAGCCTATGCGAATGCTCTATGGACGTTTCTGGATTTGAATACAGGTCATCCGGTGAATGTGGATGAAACTCAGATTAAGGCTTATGTGTTAGAGGAAAAGCTGGATATGGAATATGCCCCCAGAAAGATAAGGATGCCAAAGGATTACAAAGAATTTCCTTCATTTCAGGTGAAAGTACATCATTTGGACACCAATCATCATGTAAACAACGGACAATATGTGCTGATGGCGCAGGAATATATTCCGGCAGATTTTGCAGTAAAACAAATGCGGGCAGAATATAAAAGTCAGGCAGTTTTGGACAGTGTGATAATACCGAAGGTGCATGAAGACGAAGAAAACGGAATTTACACAGTGAGTCTGGACAGTCCTGATGGAGAAACTTATGCGATTGTGGAGTTTCGATAGATAAATTTATTGTGAAAAGAAATGTTCTATGATATGCTTGAAACACAGTAATCAGTTAAGAGAAATATAGAGGAGAATTTATGATAGAATTAGGAAAAAAACAGGAGCTGACAGTTGCAAAGCTGGTTGATTTCGGTGTTTATTTAGGTGAAACAGAAAATGAGGGAGAGAAAGAAACCGTTCTTTTGCCCAAAAAGCAGGTTCCGGAAGGAACAAAGAAAGGTGATAAGCTTTCTGTATTTATTTATAAGGACTCATCAGACCGTCTGATTGCCACTGTGAGAGAACCCAAAATTACTTTGGGAGAAATTGCAGTGCTTCGTGTGGCGCAGGTGACGAGAATAGGAGCATTTTTGGACTGGGGCTTGGAAAAAGACCTTTTCCTTCCATATAAACAGCAGACCAAGAAGCTTCATGAAAACGAAGAAGTTCTGGTTGCATTATATATTGACAAAAGCAACCGTCTTTGTGCGACCATGAAGGTATACCATTATTTGAGAACAGACTCTCCTTATGGAGAAGGAGACACGGTAACTGGTCTTGTCTATGAAATCAGCGATAATTTCGGTGTTTTTGTAGCAGTAGATGATAAATATTCTGCCATGATACCAAGACAGGAAGCGCAGGGCAATTATAAACCGGGAGATGAACTGACTTGTCGTGTGACAGCTGTCCGTGAGGACGGAAAATTGACACTGAGCGCCAAGAAAAAAGCATATATGCAGATTTATGAAGACGCAGAAAGTGTGTATGAAATCATTCAGGAGTTTGACGGAGAGCTGCCTTTTGACGATAAGGCAGACCCGAAGATTATTCAAAGAGAGTTCGGACTCAGTAAAAATGCTTTTAAGCGTGCAGTGGGGCATCTGTTAAAAGAAAATAAAATCGAAATAAAAAATGGAAAAATTTCTATACGGTAAGACTTTTCCAAGAGAAAAGATTATGGTATAATGTTTGCACGATGTGCAAACCAAGCCGATAAAATCGGCTTGCCGCCACGAGGCGTCGGATTATACCGGCAAGCCACGGCTTGAAAAGTAAATACCCTATCGGGTGCTTCCTTTTCTGCGCACGTGGTATAATGATTGCACGATGTGCAAACCAAGCCGATAAAATCGGCTTGCCGCCACGAGGTGTCGGATTATGCCGGTAAGCCACGACTTGTCGAGAAAATGCTCTAACGAGCGCTTCCTCGCCTGCGTACGTGGTATAATTGTAAAATGTTTAAGTAAAGTATAATTGTAAATGTCCAGAAGGAGGAAAATAAGTGGACTCGATAGATTATTATGACCGGTACGCAGTACCTTATTATGAAGAAACAGTAGAATTTGGCATGGAGGAGCAAATCAAACGTTTTGTTGAATTGCTTCCGGAAAGTGCAGATGTTCTTGATTTAGGCTGTGGATCGGGCAGAGATACAGTATGCCTTGAAGAAGAAGGCTGTGTCGTTACTGCCATGGATGGTTCTGAGAAAATGTGTGAGCTGGCAAGTATTCACACAGGAAAAGAAGTGCTGCATCTTAGAGCGGAGGATATGGAATTTGAAGATGTTTTTCATGGGATTTGGGCCTGTGCTATTTTAGGGCACTTTTCACCGGACAGAGTGAAGGACATTATGGCGAAAATCCTACGGGCATTGAAGGATGATGGGATTTTGTATTTTTCCGTTCAAAAGGGAGACAGAAACGGTAACTACAATGGCAGATATTTCTATGATTATGACAGAGAGGCTCTTAATGACCTTTTGGACTCTTTTTCAAATATAAAAGTATTGGACATATGGAAAACCAGTGATGTCAGAACAGACAAGAGCAATCGTTGGTTTAATGTTCTGCTTCGCAAGGAAAAGCAAGACGAATAAAGGAGAGATACAGTGAATTTTACTCATTTGCATGTACATACAGAATACAGTCTTTTAGACGGTTCAAATAAGATAAATGAATATGTAGCCAGAGTAAAAGAACTGGGAATGAACAGTGCGGCCATAACAGACCATGGAGTCATGTTTGGCTGCATTGATTTTTATAGGGCAGCAAAAGCAGCGGGAATTAAGCCGATTTTGGGCTGTGAGGTATATGTTGCCCCCGGTTCTCGCTTTGACAGAGAAATAGGACAGGCAGAGGACAGATATTACCATCTGGTTCTTCTGGCTGAGAACAATCATGGCTATGAAAACCTTATGAAAATTGTGTCAAGGGCTTTTGTGGACGGCTTTTATTATAAGCCACGTGTGGATATGGACCTTTTGCAGGAATATCATGAAGGAATTATTGCATTGAGCGCCTGCCTTGCAGGAGAAGTTGCAAAAAATATTACAAGAGGCATGTACGAAGAAGCGAAAAGCGCTGCTTTGCGATATGAGAAAATTTTCGGGAAGGGAAATTTCTTTTTAGAGCTTCAGGACCACGGAATTCCTCAGCAGCAAAGAGTCAATCAGCAGCTTTTGCGAATGAGTCAGGAAACGGGCATTGCACTGGTTGCCACCAATGATGTGCATTACACATATGACACAGATGCGGAAGCCCATGATATTTTGCTGTGCGTACAGACCAGAAAGCTTTTAAGTGATGAAAACCGCATGCGCTATGAGGGAGGACAATATTATGTAAAATCTCCGGAGGAAATGGCAGAGCTATTTCCTTATATTCCTGAAGCGTTGGAAAATACCCAGAAAATTGCAGACCGCTGTGAGGTGGAGATTGAGTTTGGGGTGACAAAGCTGCCGAAATTTGATGTGCCTGCTCCTTATACCTCATGGGAATATTTAAACAAGCTGTGCTATGACGGCTTGAAGGAGCGATACAGCGGAGATTTGACAGAATTGGAAAAACGTCTGGAATACGAGTTGGGCGTTATTAAAACCATGGGCTATGTGGATTATTTCCTGATTGTATGGGACTTTATCCGATTTGCCAGAGACCATGACATTATGGTAGGACCGGGACGTGGTTCTGCGGCGGGAAGCCTTGTTTCCTATACGTTGGGAATTACGAAGTTGGACCCTATTAAATACAATCTTCTGTTTGAGCGTTTTCTAAATCCAGAACGTGTTTCCATGCCGGATATTGACGTGGATTTCTGCTTTGAGAGAAGGCAGGAGGTTATTGATTATGTAGTGGAAAAATACGGAAAAGACAGGGTGGTTCAGATTGTTACCTTTGGTACAATGGCAGCACGAGGTGTAATACGTGATGTGGGAAGGGTTATGGACTTGCCCTATGCGCAGTGTGATGCCATTGCCAAGATGATACCGGAGGAATTAAATATCACCATTGATAAAGCTTTAAAAATGAACCCGGAATTGAAAAATTTGTATACTACGGATGAAACGGTGAAAAAGCTTATTGATATGAGCCGCCGTCTGGAAGGTTTGCCTCGTCATACTTCCATGCACGCAGCAGGGGTGGTAATCAGTCAGAAGTCCGTAGACGAATATGTTCCCCTTGCAAGGGCTTCAGACGGTTCTATTGTTACACAGTTTACCATGACCACTTTAGAAGAACTGGGGCTTCTGAAAATGGACTTTTTGGGACTTCGTACTCTTACAGTTATTCAAAAGGCAGTGAAGCTGATTGAGAAAAACAAAGGGATTTCTCTTGACATGGACCATGTGGATTACAATGATAAAGCGGTCTACGATATGCTGGGAGCAGGTAAGACAGAGGGCGTTTTCCAGCTGGAAAGTGCAGGAATGACAAGCTTTATGAAGGAATTGAAGCCGGAGAGTCTGGAGGACGTTATTGCGGGAATATCGCTGTATCGTCCCGGTCCAATGGACTTTATTCCTCAATATATTGAAGGAAAAAATAATCCTGACAGTATTCATTTCCTTTGTCCGCAGCTTGAGCCGATTTTGAGCGCAACTTACGGCTGTATTGTGTATCAGGAGCAGGTTATGCAGATTGTGCGCTCTCTGGGCGGATATACTTTGGGACGAAGCGATTTGGTGCGCCGTGCCATGAGTAAGAAAAAGGCTGCGGTAATGGAGAAGGAGCGTCAAAATTTCGTTTACGGAAATGAAGAAGAAGGCGTTCCCGGCTGTGTGAACAGAGGGATTTCCGAGGAGATTGCAAATAAAATCTATGAGCAGATGATGGATTTTGCAAAGTATGCCTTTAATAAATCACATGCGGCAGCTTATGCAGTGGTGGCATATCAAACCGCATATTTGAAGTGCCATTTCCCTGTGGAATTTATGGCTGCTTTGATGACGTCTGTCATTGATAATCCACCAAAGGTTGCCGATTATATTTTATCCTGTCGCAGAATGGGAATTGCTATTCTGCCTCCCGATATTAACAAGGGAGACAGTACCTTTTCCGTAGATGGAGGGGGAATACGATATGGATTATCAGCGATTAAAAGCATTGGAAAGCCGGTGATTGAAGCCATCGTGGCGGAGAGAAATCAGAGAGGAGATTTTACAAGCCTTCGAGATTTCATTGAGAGAATGACGGGAAAGGATGTCAACAAAAAGGCGATTGAAAACTTTATTAAGGCAGGAGCTTTTGACGAACTACCCGGAAACCGCCGTCAGAAAATGATGGTATACGCTCAGATTTTAGACGCCATCGTGCAGGAAAAGAAGAATATGATGGCAGGGCAAATGAGTTTATTTGATTTTGTGTCAGAGGAAGAAAAAACGGCCTATGAAATTCATATGCCGGATGTGGAGGAATATCCGAAAGAGGCAAAGCTTGCCTTTGAAAAGGAAGTGCTGGGAATTTATATCAGCGGTCATCCATTGGAAGAATATGAGACCTGCTGGAGGAAAAATATATCAGCGGTCACCACGGATTTTATGCCTGATGAGGAAAGCGGACAGCCGAAGGTGCGTGATGGGCAGCAGGTAATTGTAGGCGGTATGATTACGGAAAAGACCATTAAGTATACGAAGACTAATAAAGTAATGGCATTTCTTACCTTGGAGGATTTGCTGGGGACTGTGGAGATTGTGGTTTTCCCTCGTGATTATGAAAAGAATGTAAGACTTATGGAAATTGATGAAAAGGTGTTTATCAAAGGTCGCGTTTCTGTTGAGGAGGAAAAAGCAAGCAAGATAATCTGTGAAAGGATTTATTCTTTTGAAGATGTTCCAAGAGAATTGTGGCTGCAGTTTGAAACAAAGGAAAGTTTTCTTTCCCGCGAAGAGGAGCTGTATGAAGACTTAAAAGAAGCAGATGGAAAGGACAGTGTAGTGATTTATATTAAGTCACCAAAAGCAATAAAAAGGATGGGGGCATCCAAGAGTATCTGCATTAGTCGGGACTTATTGGCCAGACTGTACGAAAAGTATGGAAAAGACAATGTAAAAGTTGTCGAAAAGAGTATTGAAAAACAGTAGAAAATAGATTAGAATAAAAAACGATTAAATGTACAAAATAAGAAACAAGGGTCTGCCAACAGTATGGAGGAAGAAAATGACTACAAATAAAGAAATTAAAACAATTGGTGTATTAACAAGCGGCGGAGATGCGCCGGGAATGAATGCTGCAATTCGTGCAGTAGTCAGAAGAGGCTTAAGCCGTGGTATTAATATGAAGGGAATTTTAAAAGGTTACAGCGGTCTGATGAATGAAGAAATCATTGACATGACTGCCGTAGACGTTTCAGATACAATTCAAAAAGGTGGTACAATCCTGTATACTGCCCGTTGTACAGAAATGCGTACACCGGAAGGACAGAAGAGAGCTGCCGAGGTATGTAAAAAACATGGCATTGACGGGCTGGTAGTTATCGGTGGTGACGGTTCTTTTGCCGGTGCACAGAAGCTGGCTAATCTGGGAATTAACGCAGTAGGCGTTCCGGGAACAATTGACCTTGATATCGCTTGTACAGAGTATACAATCGGTTTTGATACAGCGGTAAATACAGCTATGGAAGCCATTGATAAGGTACGTGATACTTCTACTTCTCATGAACGTGTAAGTATTATTGAGGTAATGGGAAGAAATGCAGGATATCTTGCTTTATGGTGCGGTATTGCCAATGGTGCAGAGGATATTTTGCTTCCTGAAAAATACGATTTTGATGAACAGAAAATTATCAACAACATCATCGACAACCGTAAAAAAGGTAAAAAACATCATATTATCATTAATGCAGAAGGTATCGGACATTCCGAAGCTATGGCAAAACGTATCGAGGCTGCAACAGGAATTGAAACAAGAGCGACTATCTTAGGTCACATGCAGCGTGGCGGTGCACCGACATGTAAGGATAGAGTATATGCTTCCATTATGGGTGCAAAAGCAGTAGACATTCTTCTGGAAGGTAAATCTAAGAGAGTTATCTGTTACAGAGACGGTGAGTACATTGATATGGATATCAATGAAGCTCTGGCAATGAAGAAAGGTATCTCCGAATACCAGTACGAGATAAGCTATTCCCTGTCTCATAATTACAGCAAGAATAACGAGTAAGAAAATGATTACAAGTGCGTCAAATGTACAGATAAAGAAAGTACAGCAGATATTGAAGAAAGCAAAGGTACGCAGGGAAGAACAGGTTTTTGCGGTTGAGGGAATTAAGATGTTCAGTGAAGTACCAAAATCCCGTCTGCAAAAGGTGTATTTATCCCAGTCTTTTGCCCGGAAGGAGGAATGTGAAAAAATCCTTCTGGAGAAAGGCATTAGTATAGAAGAAACAGAATATGTGGAGCTTGTGGACGATAAGATTTTTAAAAATTTATCCGATACCGTAACACCTCAGGGAGTGCTTTGTCTGGTGAAAATGGAGAATTATACTCTTTCTGAAATTTTAAGCGGAGAAGAAAATCCCCTGCTGATGATTTTAGAAGATTTACAGGACCCGGGAAATCTGGGGACAATTTTACGAACCGGAGAAGGGGCAGGAGTGACAGGCGTAATTATGAGCAGAACCTCCGTAGATGTGTTTAATCCGAAGGTTATCCGTTCCACTATGGGCTCTGTTTACAGGATGCCGATTATTTATGTAAATTCCATTGAGGAGGAAGTGCTTCCTCTTTTAAAAGAAAAGGGAATTACGACTTATGCTGCTCATTTAAAAGGAAGAAATGATTACGATGAGGAGTGTTATACGAAAGGCACAGCATTTCTTATTGGAAATGAAGGAAACGGTCTTACCGAGCAGCTCACAGAGAGCGCAGATACCCTGATTAAAATTCCAATGCAGGGAAAAGTGGAGTCCTTAAATGCTGCTATGGCATCGGGAATTTTGATGTACGAGGCATACAGGCAGCGCCGTAAAAATTGAATATAAAATTTGAAAAGTGGTGAATATTCTATATATTTGCCACTTTTTTCTATTTTTCTCTCCGAAATACTGTAAAATGTTACAAAAAATACCCGGTTGACAAAGAAACGTAACCTTGTTAGAATAAGTTTGTAACAAAACTTAATAAATCTGTAACAAATGTTAAAAAAAGAAACAGACTTATCAGGAGGTTATTTTAATGAGAAGAAAATTCATGAAACTTTTAACTTGTGTGGGAACTGTTGGTGCTATGACTGTTGCAATGGCAGTACCGGCATTGGCAGATACAACAGATAAAGAAACTTTTGACTGGTCAGATAAAGCAGCAGCGAATGTGACTACATACGCAAACATTCGTAAGGGCTCTGACATCAGCACAGAGAGAGTCGGAAAGCTTCCGGCAGGAGCTGTGGTGACTGTGGTAGGTGAAGAAAACGGATGGGTTCAGGTTTCTTCCGGTGAGATTGAAGGATATATCAGAGAGGACTTGTTAGTATCCGGAGAGGAAGCGCAGCAGTTATTTGAGTCCGTGCACGGCGATGGGGAGATTACAGGTGCACAGCCGTTAGACGCCGTAGTTGAGACGGCAGCAATTTCAAATCAGACAACATCTGTATCTCAGGCAGATTTAGATTTGATGGCTGCAATTATTGAATGTGAAGCAGGCGGGGAGTCTTATGAAGGAAAAGTTGGTGTAGGAGCGGTAATTATGAACCGTATCCGCAGCAGCAAATTCCCAAATACATTATCTGAAGTTATTTACCAGAAAGGTCAGTTTACACCGGCTGCGTCAGGTAAGCTTGCATCTGTATTAAGCAGAGGTGCAAGTCAGGCATGTTATGATGCTGCAAGAGATGTGTTTGCAGGAGCAAATACTATTGGAGACCGTTTATTCTTCCATGCAGGAGGTGGCAGAGGTCTGACTATCGGTAATCAGACATTTTATTAAAAGAGAAGATTGACTATATTTTTGGAAAGAGGCTATTGCATTTATATTTCATGCGATAGCTTCTTTTATTTCATAGGAAATTGTGTCCTGTGAAATAAAAAAGTTGCTTTAAAATATAGAGATTACTTTTCGACAATGATACAATATAAGTATAAAAAATATATTTTGACCCATTATGCGATAATCAAAGAAGCAAGAAAGGTTGTATATGAGAAATAAAAAAATATTGATAAGTATCGCTATGTGCTGTTCATTACTGATAACAGGGTGCTGTAATGAAAAAGAGAGCCTTGATATCCGTAAAATAAAAACAGAAGATATTGTCTCAACAGCTAGCGGAGTGTACGACTATGCAGAAACTTTTCCAAGTATTCCGGAACTTGCAAAAAACAGTGAAGTGGTTATATATGGCAAAATTGAGGGTATAGATTATATTGTCGGAGATAATGGTCTTTGCAGAGCAAATATGGAGGTTAAAATTTTAGAACCGTTAAAAGGAGATTATGATACAGGTGACAAAATAAAAGTAGTGAAAGACCAAGGGATTGTATCGGTAAAGGATTATTTAAAATCTTTCACTTCAGAGGAAGCAAAGAAGGCAAACCGAGAAGACTTTAAGGATTACTCTGACGAGGAATTAAGTCAGGTATATGTACAGCAGATTGAAGAAAATGATATTATGTCAGAAATAGGGCAGAAAAGTGTCTTTTTCCTTGAAAAGTCAGCGTTTTATGATACGGAGCAGACTTATACAAGATTAACAGGTCCTGAGGCAGAATATACAGAGATATCTGATGACCGGTTCATTCAAACACAGACAGTGGGCAGTGAATTGTCACAACCATATAGGTTAGAAGCGTTTGAGAAAAATCAAAGCAGAGAGTATGAGATAGATATTTATACGCTGGAAGAAATTATTTCGGAGATGGGCGTGACTAAGTAATTTAATAAAAGATAAGAACACGGCGATACTGTTTAAAGTGAGGAAGATAAAGCGGTATCGCCGTTTTAATGGTCACATTTAGTGAGGAATAGCAGATACTATATTTGAGTGAATAAAAAAACAATAAAATACAAGAAAAAAGCGTTGATATTTTCAGAAAACTAGAATATAATGAGAGGACAAATCAGTAGAAACTTTACTGATACAGAGAATTTATAGTAAAGAAGGTGGGGTTATGGACGCAGGAACAATATCCATTATCTGGCTTGTAGTTTTGGCAATTCTTCTTGTCATTGAATTTTTGACGCTGGGACTTACAACTGTCTGGTTTGCAGGCGGGGCATTAGTTGCCTTTTTGGTTTCTCTGGCAGGAGGTCCGCTGTGGCTGCAACTGCTGTTGTTTATAGCGGTTTCTGTTGTACTTCTCTTATTTACCAGACCTCTGGCGATGAAATACCTGAATAAGGACGTGCAGAAAACCAATGTAGACAGTATTCCGGGACAAAAAGGAATTGTAACAGCTACCATTGACAATCTGAAAGCAGAAGGTCAGGTTACCATTCAGGGAATGGAATGGACTGCAAGAGCGAAAAACGGCAATACGATTGAAAAAGGAAAAGTTGTAAGGGTTACAGCAGTAGAAGGTGTAAAGCTGATTGTAGAGGAGGACATGTAATATGATGTGGTTAGTTATTATTCTGTTTGTAATTATTTTAATTATTGCGGCATCCTGTGTAAAGATTGTACCTCAGTCACAGGCATATATTTTGGAACGTCTTGGGGTATATAAGGCAACATGGGGAAGCGGTGTTCATTTTAAAGTGCCGTTTATTGAAAGAGTTGCAAAGCGTGTAAATTTAAAAGAACAGGTTGTAGATTTTGCTCCGCAGCCGGTTATTACAAAAGACAATGTTACCATGCGGATTGATACGGTTGTATTCTTCCAGATTACAGACCCAAGATTATTTACTTACGGCATTGACAATCCGATTATGGCGATTGAAAATCTGACGGCCACCACACTTCGTAATATTATCGGTGATATGGAACTGGATGCTACACTGACTTCCAGAGAGATTATCAATACAAAAATGAGAGCGTCTCTTGATGATGCTACTGACCCGTGGGGTATTAAGGTAACCCGTGTAGAATTGAAAAATATCATTCCTCCGGCAGCTATTCAGGAAGCTATGGAGAAACAGATGAAGGCAGAACGTGAACGCCGTGAAGCAATTCTGAAAGCAGAAGGTGAGAAGAAATCTACAATTCTTGTGGCAGAAGGTAAAAAAGAGTCTGCGATTTTAGATGCAGAGGCTGAAAAGCAGGCAGCAATTTTGAGAGCGGAAGCTGAGAAGGAAAAGATGATTAAAGAGGCAGAAGGTCAGGCAGAAGCTATTTTGAAGGTGCAGCAGGCAAAGGCAGACGGTATCCGCTTTATTAAAGATGCCGGTGCAGACCAGAGTGTTCTTACATTAAAGAGTCTGGAGGCATTTGCACAGGCAGCAGACGGAAAAGCTACCAAGATTATCATTCCGTCAGAAATTCAGGGAATTGCAGGTCTTGCATCTTCCTTAGTAGAAATTGCTACAAATAAAAAAGAAAATTAAGTAAAAAAGGGGGTTGCTTGCGAAGGCAAGGCTCCCTTTCTAAATAGGAATGAGAGGTGGAGCATGAAACCGGTACTTGATACTGAAAAGGAGTATGGACTGGTACTTGAGGGAGGCGGCGCAAAAGGCGCATATCAGATAGGCGCATGGAAAGCATTAAAAGAGGCAGGTATTCGTATAAAAGGAATTGCGGGAACCAGCGTAGGGGCATTAAACGGAGCTTTAATCTGTATGGGAGATTTGGAAAAGGCAGAAAGCCTGTGGGAGAATATTTCTTATTCCCAGATTATGTCGGTAGATGATAAAGTCATGGAAGACATTTTTAAACAGAAGAAAATCAGCCGTGATGCTTTGAAGGATATGATGGACTATATTTCTGCCGGCGGCGTGGACATTACTCCCCTAAAAGAGCTGATTGCAGAATGTGTGGATGAAGAAAAAATTCAAAATTCTCCTATGGATTTGTATATTCACACCTTCAGCGTAGATGAAATGAGAGACTTAAATGTAGATTTAAAGGGAATTGAACCGGAGCTTATTAAGGACTTTTTATTGGCAAGCTCTTATATTTTTCCTATTTTTAAAAGTGAGAAGCTCCACGGAAAGACCTATATTGACGGTGGGGCTATTAACAATGTTCCCATAGATACTTTGATTGAGAAGGAGTATAAGGATATTCTTGTGGTACGGATTTTTGGCATTGGGAGAGAAAAAAAGGTCAAAATTCCGGAAGATACTACGATTTACACCATTGCTCCTACGGTAAGCTTGGGAAGTATTTTGGATTTTAACCCTAAAAGAAGCAAAATACATCTAAAACGTGGGTATTTTGATACCATGCGTGTGATTTACGGACTTGCGGGGAAAATATATTATATTGATGAACAGGAAAAAGAATGTTATTATTTAAGGCAGTTGACAGAATTAAGTCAGGATATTTATGTATATTTGGCAGATGTATATAAATTGGAGGTGCAGGAAAGCAGAGCAGTTCGAAATCTTACAGAAATTATTTTGCCGGTAATCGCAGAGGAGATGAAGCTTTCTAAAGAATGGAGTTACAGAGAATTGTATCTTTCTATCTTAGAGGCAACGGCAAAGATATGCAGAATTCAAAAGTATAAAATTTATACTTTGCAGGAGCTGCAGGACAGGGTAAGAGAAAAGCTGCCGTCTCTTGAGGGCGAAGAGTTACCGGCTTTTGTGCAGATTATTTCAAAAGAAAAACTTTTATAGAAGCGGAGGATTACTGTAATGGATTTAAAAGGGCGTCATTTTTTAACATTGAAGGATTTTACCAAGGAAGAAATCGAGTATCTTGTTGACTTATCTGCGGAATTAAAAAGAAAGAAAAAACAGGGAATTCCCGTGGATACATTAAAAGGAAAAAATGTTGCGCTGATTTTTGAAAAAACGAGCACCAGAACAAGAAGCTCTTTTGAGGTGGCAGCACATGATTTGGGAATGGGCAGCACATATTTAGACCCGAAAAGCTCTCAGATTGGAAAAAAGGAGAGTATTAAAGACACTGCAAGAGTTTTAGGACGTGTTTACGATGGAATTGAGTATCGTGGATTTGGACAGGAAAAAGTAGAGGAGTTGGCAAAATATGCAGGTGTTCCCGTATGGAACGGACTTACAAACGAATATCACCCTACACAGATGCTGGCAGATTTACTCACTATTCGTGAGCATTTAGGCAGAGTTGAGGGAGTGAAATTGGTTTATATGGGAGACGCCCGCTATAATATGGGAAATTCTCTGATGATTTTATGTGCCAAAATGGGTATGCACTTCGTTGCCTGTGCGCCAAAGAAGTATTTTCCAAATGACGCATTGGTAGAGGAGTGTAAAGGATTTGCAGAGAAATCAGGAGGAACCATTACTTTAACAGAAGATGTCATGGAAGGTACAAAGGGCGCAGACGTTATTTATACGGATGTATGGGTTTCCATGGGAGAGCCGGAAGAAGTATGGGAGGAGCGTATTAAAGAGCTGACACCATACAAGGTTACTATGGATGTTATGAGAAATGCGGGAGAGCAGGCAATTTTCCTTCATTGCTTACCTGCATTCCATGATTTGCAGACAGATATCGGCAGAGAAATGAATGAAAAATTTGGAATTGAAGACATGGAAGTTACCGATGAAGTTTTTGAAAGCGAGCAGTCTGTTGTATTTGATGAAGCAGAAAACAGAATGCACACCATCAAAGCAGTTATGGCGGCTACTTTAGGGGCAGAAGGCTGTTAAAATGGAGAAAATATTTTGGAAAGAAAGTGTGGACTCTACCCTGACATGGGCAAAAGAGGAAGCAAAAAAGAGTGTTGGAAAAGAGCTGGATGGAGCTTTATTTGTAGCAAATGAGCAGACGGCGGGAAAAGGAAGACTGGGGAGAGTGTGGACTTCTGTCCCCGGTGAAAATATCTATATGACACTTTTGCTGATGCAGCCTGAGGTGAGAGCAGAAAACGCCTCATCCCTAACGCTGGTAATGGGATTGTCTGTGGCAGAGGCTGTTGAAGAAATGACAGGAATAGATGCAGGAATTAAGTGGCCCAATGATATTGTTCTTTCCAAGAAGAAAATCTGCGGTATTTTAACAGAAATGCAGATGAAAGAACAGAAGCCGGATTTTATTATGATTGGTGTAGGTATCAATGTCAATCAAAAGGAATTTCAGGAAGAGCTTAGAGATAAGGCAACTTCTGTTTTTCTGGAAACAGGAAAGGAAATGTCAAGAGAAGAGCTGGTAGCGAAGGTTACAGAGCATTTTTGGAAGAATTATGAGCTGTTTTTAAAGACACAGGATTTAAAGGCATTGAAGGAAGAATATGAAAGACGGCTTTTGAATAAAAATCAGCAGGTACGGATTTTAGAAAAAGGCACAGAAACCATTGGCACAGCAAGGGGAATTACCGATACAGGGGAGCTTCTTGTAGAGGATTTACAGGGAAAGGTCAGAAAGGTTTTCTCCGGCGAGGTTTCTGTCAGGGGATTATATAGTTATGTATAAAGGAGATAAGCATGTACAAGGATAAAGTAGTTTTGTGCGGTGCAAGTGCATACGAGCAGAAGTATTATTTTAATGATGATTTTGCATCACTTCCTCAATCTATACAGGATGAGCTGCACATTATGTGTGTATTGTATACAGAGGAAATCGGCGGAGTCCTCACTTTGGAATTTGATGAAGACGGAAGCTTACAGTTTCAGGTAGAGGCGCTGGAAGCAGATGCCATGTTTGATGAAATCGGCAGTGTACTGCGTATTAAGGATTTACGCCAGAAGAAAAAAGAGCTTTTAGAGTCTTTGGAATTATATTATAAAGTATTCTTTCTGGGACAAGAGGTAGAAGATGAAGCTTAAAATCGGAAATGTGACGCTGGAAAATAATTTAATATTGGCGCCTATGGCAGGGGTAACAGACCTGCCATTTCGTTTGCTTTGCAAGGAGCAGGGAGCAGGGCTTATCTGCACGGAAATGGTAAGTGCAAAAGCCATTCATTTCAAAAATAAGAATACAGAAAGTCTGATGGAGATTGACGAGAGAGAACGTCCTGTTTCCTTACAGCTTTTTGGCTCGGAGCCGGATTTAATGGCAGAAATTGCCAGGCAGATTGAACATAGAAATTTTGATATTCTGGATATCAATATGGGATGTCCTGTTCCCAAAGTGGTGAATAACGGAGAAGGCTCGGCTCTTATGAAAAATCCAAAGCTGGTTCACGAGATTGTGTATAAAGTGTCAAGAGCGATTAAAAAGCCTCTTACTGTTAAAATCCGTAAAGGTTTTACAGAAGACAGTGTCAATGCAGTAGAAATTGCAAAGATTTTGGAAGATGCAGGAGCAGCAGCCGTTGCTGTACACGGAAGAACAAGAGAGCAGTATTATTCCGGACAGGCGGATTGGGATATTATTCGTCAGGTGAAGGAGGCGGTGTCCATTCCGGTTATTGGAAACGGGGATGTGACTTCTCCTGAAAAAGCGGAAAAGCTGGTAAAAGAAACAGGCTGTGACGGCATTATGATTGGCCGTGCCGTGCAGGGAAATCCGTGGCTGTTTTCAGAAATTTTATATTATCAGGAAACAGGAAAGATGAAACCAAAGCCTTCTATGGAGGAGATTAAGGAAATGATGCTCCGTCATGCAAAGCTTCAGTTAGAATATAAGGGAGCTTATACGGGAATGAGGGAAATGCGAAAGCATGTGGCGTGGTATACTTCGGGTATGCCTCATTCTGCATCGGTAAGAAGAATGGTGAATGAAGTAGAGTCTTATGAGCAACTGGAAGAGCTGGTGAATAGATTGTAAAAAAACTATAAATATTAGATTATGAGGAGTAATAAGCTTGACATCCGCATATCTATTATTTATAATATTATGACTGTTAAGAAGTGATATTTGTATGGGACGGGCCTTCTGGGTTCGTTTTCCATTATAAATATATTGAGAAAGGGTGTAGAATTAAAATGGAAGAAAAGAAAACATTACTTACGTATGCGGGACTGAAAAAACTGGAAGAAGAATTACACGATTTAAAAGTAAACAAAAGAAAAGAAGTGGCAGAGAAAATCAAGGAAGCCAGAGAACAGGGCGACTTGTCTGAAAATGCAGAATATGATGCAGCTAAAGACGAGCAGAGAGATATCGAAGCCAGAATTGAAGAAATAGAGAAAATCCTGAAAAACGCAGAAGTTGTTGTAGAGGATGAAGTAGATTTAGATAAAATCAGCGTAGGCTGTAAAGTAAAAGTTTACGATGTTGAGTTTGAAGAAGAAATGGAATTTAAAATTGTAGGTTCAACAGAAGCTAATAGCTTAGAAGGAAAAATTTCTAATGAGTCACCGGTTGGAAAAGCTCTTATCGGAGCAAGAAAAGGTGATACAGTATCTGTTGAAATGCCGGCAGGCGTAATGGAATACAAAATTCTCGAAATCGAGAGAAATATTTAAAGATAAGGAGAGTGTACAAGGTGGCAGAACAGCAGAAGAAAGCACAGGAACAGGATTTAAACCAGTTATTAAAGGTGCGCCGTGAGAAATTGACTGAGTTACAGGAAAATGGCAAAGACCCATTTCAGATTACAAAATATGATGTAACTCATCACAGCATGGAAGTGAAGGATGCCTTTGAAGAATTAGAGGGAAAGAGTGTATCTCTTGCAGGACGTATGATGTCTAAACGTGTTATGGGAAAAGCTTCTTTCTGCAGCATTCAGGACTTACAGGGTTCTATTCAGTCTTATGTTGCAAGAGATAATATCGGCGAAGATCATTATAAAGATTTCAAAAAGATGGATATCGGTGATATTGTAGGCATCAAAGGTGAAGTGTTTAAGACAAAAACAGGAGAAATCTCTATTCATGCCACAGAAGTAACACTGTTATCTAAGAGCTTAAAACCGCTTCCGGAGAAATTCCACGGTCTGACAAATACAGATTTACGTTACCGTCAGAGATATGTGGATTTGATTATGAACACAGATGTAAAGGATACCTTTATTAAGCGTTCCAAAATCATTGCAAGTATTCGTAATTACTTAAACGGACAGGGATTTTTAGAAGTAGAAACACCGATGCTGGTTGCAAATGCCGGCGGTGCGGCTGCCCGTCCTTTTGAAACACATTTTAACGCATTGGATGAAGATTTCAAGCTTCGTATTTCTCTGGAATTATATCTGAAGAGATTAATTGTAGGCGGTATGGAAAAAGTATATGAAATCGGACGTGTATTCCGTAACGAAGGTCTTGATACAAGACATAATCCGGAATTTACTCTGATGGAATTATATCAGGCATATACAGACTATCACGGCATGATGGATTTAACAGAGAACCTGTATCGTCATGTAGCACAGGAAGTTCTGGGAACTACAAAAATTGTATACAATGGTATTGAAATGGATTTAGGAAAACCATTTGAACGTATTACAATGGTAGATGCTGTTAAGAAATATGCAGGCGTGGACTTTGATGAAATTCACACATTAGAAGAAGCAAGAGCAGCAGCAAGAGAGCATCATGTAGAGTTTGAAGAACGTCATAAAAAAGGTGATATTTTATCTCTGTTCTTTGAAGCTTTTGCAGAAGAACATTTAATTCAGCCTACATTTGTTATGGACCATCCGATTGAAATTTCTCCATTAACAAAGAAGAAACCGGAAAATCCGGAATACACAGAACGTTTTGAATTCTTTATGAATGGTTGGGAAATGGCAAATGCTTATTCTGAGCTGAATGACCCAATCGACCAGAGAGAACGTTTTAAAGCACAGGAAGAACTTCTGGCACAGGGTGATGAAGAAGCAAACACAACAGATGAAGACTTTATGAATGCTTTGGAAATCGGTATGGCGCCTACCGGCGGTATCGGATTTGGTATCGACAGAATGGTGATGCTGCTGACAGACAGCGCTGCAATCCGTGACGTTTTACTGTTCCCGACAATGAAGTCCTTAGATGGTGTAAATAAGAAAAATGATGTAAATAATACAGCTTCTGAAGCACCTGAAAAAAATGTAAAAACTGAGTCTGAAAAGATTGATTTTTCTAAGGTAAAGGTAGAGCCTTTATTTGAGGAATTTGTTGATTTTGATACATTCAGTAAGTCAGATTTCCGTGCAGTAAAGGTTAAAGAGTGTGTTGCAGTACCGAAGTCAAAGAAACTGTTACAGTTTACTCTTGATGACGGAACAGGCACAGACAGAACCATTTTAAGCGGTATTCACGCTTATTATGAGCCTGAAGAACTGGTTGGAAAGACGCTTATCGCTATCACAAATCTTCCACCGAGAGCTATGATGGGCATTGACTCTTGCGGTATGCTCCTCAGTGCTATCCACGAAGAAGAAGGCGAAGAAAAGCTCCATCTTCTGATGGTTGATGACCATATTCCAGCAGGTGCAAAGCTCTATTAAGATGATGTAAAGATGTACCGTTTTACCGAATAGACGGGACGTACTTCATTTGATAAAAAACTAAAAAAACAGCGATTTACATCAAACTTACATCAATTGATGCAGAAATCGGTGCAAGCAAGAAAAAATCGCATAATTGGCAGAATGAATGGGCAGTCCTGAAATCGGGATTGCCCATTTTTAGAAGAAAGACGAAAAACTCTTGACCTGCACGCAGCGTATACGCTTATACTATCAACATAAATCATAAGGAGGTGCATCGGATGTTATTAAATGAAATTATAAATGAGGTTGGAATGACAAAGCGTGCAGTTAAGTATTATGAAGAAAAAGGATTGCTGTCAGTGGATAAAGATAACAATGGTTATCGTAACTATACTGCACAAGATGTTGAAACTTTAAAAAAGATTTCAGTATATAGAAAACTCGGTATTAGTATTAAAGACATACAGAGCCTTTTGGAAACTGGCGACAAAAGTATTCTTCTTCGTATTTATCAAGAAAAAGTGCAGGAAAAAGTTTTAAAAGACTCAGAACTTGAAGCTTTGAAGCAATTTATAGATGATGGTGACGCAGACAAAGCAAATGAGGCACTTGATTATCAAACCGTTGAAAATGCAATTGAGTCTTTGCTACCGGGAAAAGAATGGGGAGATTATTTTAAAAGTCATTTCAAACCATTTCTTAATGTAAGGTTGAAGACTCTGGAACAGAAGCAGGCACTACAGAATATATTAGAATATTGCGATGAAACAACATTGAAAGTTCCTTTTATTATGGGAATAGGTACGAAGATGATAGGTGGGATTGCACAAGAAACCAGAACCGCAGATGAGATGATAGCCTATTATCGTGATATGAGTGAAAGTGAATATGAAAGACTAAAAGAAAAAGTATGGAAAGGTGCTAAAATGAAAAACGGTATAATGAAATACCATCCAGCATTTATTGCACAGAGAAAAATGCAGAAAGAGTTACAAAATAAAGGATATAACGATATATTCATTCCTAATTTAATGGTTCTGTCTCCAACGTATGCAGAATATAAGAAAGCGTTAGATAATGTGAACGATAGAATGTGTAGAGAACTTGGACTGTATTATGATAGCAATTATAACTTAGTTATTAAAAAAGATAATTCTAAGTAAAAGTTAAACTACCCTTTGGGAGAGGAGAAATCCTTTTCTCAAAGGGCTTTTTCTATTTATACGGATATTCGCAAACTACAAGATAAAGCCAAAACTTCATATACTCTAAGCACAAGGAGGTTGAGGTTTGGCTATGAACAACAGTTTAGCAGAAGTACACCCAGAGCTTATTACGGAATGGTCGGAGAAGAATTTACCGCTTACACCTGATGATATTACCTTTGGTTCAAATAAAAAAGTATGGTGGAAAGGTACTTGCGGACACGAATGGCAAACAAGCGTTAAGGCTCGTTCTAATGGAGAAAAATGCCCGATATGTTCCGGTGCGAGAGTGATTGCAGGTATTAACGATTTGGCGACATTAGAGCCGTTACTGGCAAAGCAGTGGTCAAAAAAGAATAAGATAAAACCGACAGAGGTTTCTATTGGTTCTCATAAGAAAGTGATATGGAGATGTAAAAAAGGTCACGAGTGGGAAGCAGCCGTTAAGAGCAGGACAATAAATAAAACGGGTTGCCCGTATTGTTCCCATAATAAAGTGTTGGGAGGATTTAATGACCTTGCAACGCTTTTGCCGGATATAGCTGCCGAGTGGTCGGACAGAAATTATCCGTTACTTCCAACTCAGGTTACGGTCTTTGCCAATCGTAAGGCGTGGTGGAAGTGTAAGGATTGCGGCAGAGAGTGGAACACCCTTATTTCTACCCGTTCCGGTGGGAGTAAATGCCCGTATTGCAGTGGGTACATATTCTCGAAAGGGTTTAACGATTTGCAGACAACACACCCTGAAATTGCTTCGGAGTGGTCGGAGAAGAACTTGCCTTTGAAACCTGATGAAGTAAATGCAAAGTCGAGGAAAAACGTCTGGTGGAAGTGCAGAAAATGCGGTAATGAGTGGAAATCCGTTGTCAATGCCCGTGTGAAAGGTACGGTATGCCCCGTTTGTGCAGAGAGAGAAGTCCTTGCCGGATATAATGATTTGGCGACAACGGACAGTCAGCTTCTTAGCGAATGGGATTATGAACAGAATAAACTGAAGCCGACAGAAGTATCACGAACTTCAGCAAAGAGAGCATGGTGGAAATGCAGGCACGGTCATTCATGGAGTATGAAGATAAATGAAAGGACGATATTGAATAAAGGCTGCCGAATTTGTGAGCAAGAATATTTATCTCTATTTCCTGCTTTGGCTGTCAGCTATTATTCTAATAAGAAAGGATTGAAAGCAGAACTTGGTTCTGACCGATTGCTTGGAGTTCCGCTTGAAACATACATACCTTCAGAAAAGTTGGCTATTGAGTCAGGAAGTGCTGACGAGAATATAGAAATAATGAAAGCATATATGTGTGAGCAACGAGGAATAAGACTGATTAAACTGCCGATGAAAGGCACTGAACTGGATTATGCCGACAGCTTAAAAAGAGCTTTTCAGAACGTACATATATTTATTTCTTCTGATACAGAGGAAGATGTGGAGATAATCAAAAATACATTTGAAAGATGGAGGGACAGCCAATGAGAGAGAAAACCTATCATCTATACTTAAATGAAGAAGAACGAAGCCGAGTGATACAATCGCTCATTGAACTGAAGAACAATTTAGCAGCTCAGGGACGATACACCGATGCAGTAGATGATGTCCTCTGCAAAGTGCTTGAAGCAAAGAAAAAGAAATTGAAAATTGAATACATTTAGAACGTGTTTTGCCGTCTGTTTCCTAACCGGAGCAGACGGCTTTTTTTATTTCCAAAAATTTTTTTGAAATATTTTTGGAAAAGCGGAGATTTTGGGTGTGCATTTCATACCCCTTTGTCCAAATGAGTGAAGGGGTTCATTCCGGATAGCAAAAACGGAAGCCTTTTCGCTTGAAAATTGAATAAGTCATTCACTAAGACTTTATTTCTGATGATAGCCACTTTAGCAGGTACGCCGTGATTTCTGTATTTCAGAATAGCGAGAACTCCGGTTATGAGTATCAGGTTGCTCCTGATATGGCGATGACAGTCAGAATGATAATGATACTTCTCTACGGAGCTGGCGGAGTACCCGGCAGAGGTTAGAATCCTATGATACAGATAAGCAGTCTGTTCCTTAGTGACTTCCCATAAGCATTTTGCTTGGCAAGGGGTGTTGAGAACAAATATTGCTATGACCGATTAGGAAATGAGTCGGTCAGGTACATAGCCATAATGCGGTGGCTATGAATTTTCAGAAAGGAGGGCAAAAAGAAGTGTCAAACTGCAAAACGATTTCCGTATGTAACCAGAAAGGCGGAGTCGGAAAAACCACCACAACAGTTAATCTTGGAGTCGGGCTTGCAATGCAGGGTAAGAAAGTATTGCTCATAGACGCAGACCCGCAGGGCGATTTAACGACTTGTCTTGGTTGGCAGGATACAGACGGCTTGGGTATCACGCTTGCAACGAAACTCACAGATGTAATCAATGAAACGATGACAGACCCTATGGTTGGTATCCTGCATCACGAAGAAGGTGTTGACCTTGTTCCGGCAAACCTTGAGCTTTCAGCAATGGAATTTAACCTTGTAAACGCAATGAGCAGAGAAACTACACTCAAGAATTATCTGAGTCAAGTGAAGAACAGATATGATTATGTAATTATAGACTGTATGCCTTCACTTGGTATGGTTACGCTCAATGCTTTATCGGCGGCAGACAGTGTTATCATTCCGGTTCAGGCTCAGTATTTGCCTGCAAAGGGTATGACACAGCTTGTGCAGACCATTTCAAAAGTAAAGAAGTATATCAATCCGGATATTAAGATAGACGGTATGCTGCTTACTTTGGTGGATAGCCGAACAAACCTTGCAAAGAGTACGGTGGAAGCACTCAGGGCAAACTTCGGTAATCAGATAAGGATGTATCGAACACAAATCCCGATTGCCGTAAAAGCCGCTGAAACTTCTTCCAAAGGCAAGAGCATTTATGCTTATGAGCCAAACAGCACAGTGTCTAAGGCATACGCTGAATTTACAAAGGAGGTGTTAGCCGATGGCAGGAAGAAAGAGCGACTTCACTCTCACGAAGCTCGATGATTTATTTACCACGCAGGCACAGCGAGATGAAGAACAGCTTTCAAAAATCCGAGATATTCCATTGGAGCTGATTGATGATTTTCCCGACCACCCGTTTAAGGTCAGGGACGATGAAGATATGATGCAGCTTGTGGAGAGTGTCAAGGAAAGAGGAGTGATTACTCCGGCAACGGTAAGGCAGAAAGAGGACGGCAGATACGAACTTGTTTCAGGACACAGACGAAAGCGAGCGTGTGAACTGGCAGGATTTGAAACCCTGAGAAGTGAGATTGTAGACCTGAACAGAGATGAAGCGACTATTTTAATGGTTGAGAGTAATTTTCAGAGGTCAGAGATATTGCCAAGTGAAAAAGCCTTTGCCTATAAAATGCGTTTGGAAGCAATGAAAAGGCAAGCAGGCAGACCGAGCAAAGAAAATGGAGTCCCAGTGGGACACAATTCTATTGTGGGTAAATCAAGAGAGATTTTAGCTTCTGAGAGTCAGGACAGTAACACACAAATACAGCGATATGTCCGCCTGACAAACCTTGTTCCTGAACTGCTTGAATTTGTTGACGAGGGGCGTATTAAAATGCGTCCTGCCGTAGAACTTTCATATCTTGATGAAGATTGCCAGCGTGATGTGGTTGATGAAATAGACCTGAATGACGCAACCCCGTCACACGACCAGACAATCCGTATGCGAAAGTTATTCAACGAGGGCAACCTTACAACCGAAGTAATCCACGCTGTTATGTCTGAGGAAAAGCCGAACCAAAAGGAAAAAATCGTGTTGAGGGGTGACAGAGTAAGACAGCTTATCCCGAAAAACATTCCCGTCAGCCAGACGGAGGATTTTGTCTGCAAAGCATTGGAGCATTACAACAAGTTTTTGCGTAATCGTGCAGAGCGTGACAGCCGATAGCCTGATTTACAGTTCCCCTTTCTCACACTCTAACCCCTTAGTTATACTTTTACCTACCGAAAATGATATATACTATCTCACTTGAATATAACTATCTCAAAGTATATGTCTATCTCTAAGGGGTAATCGCACAGTATGAACGGACTGGAGGTGTATGGTAAAATGAAAAATTAACGAAAAATCCGCATTTGTTTTTCGGCAGGTAAATTCTGCCGTAAGAGAAAATCCACAAAGGCACATCGTAGAGATACGGTGTGTTTTCAATTTTTACAGGAGGAAACGCAATGATAAAGTCAAAATTCAAAAGAGCCACGTCGCTTTTCTTGGCGACCCTTATGTGTGTGACCACTTTTGCAGGTATTGGCTCGACAACAGCATATGCTGCTTCGGGAGAAAAAGCCGATGTTTATATGGTCGATTTCCCTCGTGATGGCGATGCTAATTACGATGGGGTATGGGGACACAGCAATTTGACCTTGAAAAATGGTTGGCATACCGGACGTTCCAATTTTACCAATCTTAAGGCTATTGGCTCATACTCAGGCAATGTTGCTTATTGTATTGAGCCGGGAATTTCACTCAAGGTCGGTCAGACAATGAATAAGTATGACGAAAATTATTTTAATAACCTTGCAGCCAATGGGGTTATTTCCGGAGATGAAATCCGTCTTTTCGTTGGTCGTATTTTACAGTATGGCTATCGTGGGACAATCTCGACATCTTGGAGGTCACAGAATGAAGCGGCAGCAAACAGCATTGCACAGGCTTATGCTACACAGCTTCTTATCTGGGAAACTGTTATCGGAGAGCGTGATGCGAACTTCAATCATGTAGCAGCCAGTGGTTGCAGCAATGTGAAAGATGTCATCAATGCAAAGCATCCGCTCCGCAATAAGATTTTCAGTTATTACAACAGTATGGTGCAGAGTGTACAGAACCATGCGACCATACCGAGTTTTTGTAATAAATCATCCGGTTCGGCAAAGACAATAGAACTTGAGTGGAACGGAAGCAAGTACACAACTACTCTGACAGATTCCAATAATGTGCTGTCCAAATATAATTTCAAGGCAAGTATCAGTGGAGTGAGCTTTTCAGTGAATGGTAACAAACTTACTGTTTCTATGGATACTGCACCGAGTAAGGAATTTACCATTACCGCAACGAAGAAAAATGCAGTCCGCAGAGGTGTGGTTGTATGGTCAGAGGGCAAACACGGTCAGAACTCCAGTGTGCAGGATGTTGTCAGCTATGCTCAGGAAGTAAGCGACAGTATTAACGGTTATGTGAAGATGAAAGTCAGCTATGGTTCTTGTCAGATTGTAAAGACCAGTGAGGACGGCAAGGTTGACGGTATCAACTTCACGATTACCGGAAACGGTATCAATCAGACAGTTACAACAGCTAATGGCGGTAAGTTCCAGATTGATAACCTTATGCCGGGTATCTATACTGTAACCGAGCAGGCATACGATAAGTACGAGCCGCAGGAAACACATAGAGTTACTGTTGTAGCAGGACAGATTGCAAAGGTCACTTTCAATAACAAATTGAAGCGTGGCGACCTTCAGGTAGGGAAGTCCTCAGAAGATAACCTTGTTGAAGGTGTGAAGTTCCATCTTTTCGGTACTTCTCTTTCCGGTGATGCTGTTGACCAGTATGCAGTTACAGACAAAAACGGTGTGGCAACTTTCAAAGATGTGCTTATCAGTGGTTCTGAACCATATACACTTGAAGAAGTAGACACAGCTATCCGTTATGTCGTACCGAAAAATCAGACTGCACCAGTGAAGTGGAAAGAAGTAACCACAAGAAACTTCAATAACATTTTGAAGAAGTTTACTGTAACAGTCACAAAGAGCGACGCTGAGAAGGGCGAAGCACAGGGCAATGCCAAACTTTCGGGAGCAGTTTACGGTATCTATAAGGGCGAAACGCTTGTAGATAAGTATGTTACTGATGAAAACGGTCAGTTCACTACCAAAGAATATGTTTGTGATACCGACTGGACAATCCGAGAAATTACACCGAGTGAAGGCTATCTCCTTGATAAGACCATTCACAAGGTAGGTGCAGACCCGAAACTTTATGAGGTGGAACACAACCTTACTTCCAATGATGTAACCGAGCAGGTAATCAAAGGCAATGTGGCTATCATTAAACACACTGATGATGGAGAAACAAAGATTGAAACACCTGAAAAGGGTGCTTCCTTTGAGATTTACCTGAAATCTGCCGGAAGCTATGACGCAGCCAATAAAGACGAGAGAGATACTATCGTATGCGATGAAAATGGCTTCGGTCAGACAAAAGATATGCCGTATGGTATTTATACCGTACACCAGACTTCCGGTTGGGAAGGCAGAGAGATGATGGATGATTTTGATGTGTTCATTTCACAGAACGCACAGACTTATCGTTATCTCATCAATAACCGTAACTTCGAGAGCTTTGTCAATGTAGTTAAGGTGGACGCAGAAAGCGGAAAGAGTATTCCGTATGCAGGAGCAGGATTTAAGATTTACGACCCGCAGGGTAATCAGGTCAAAATGACCTTTACTTATCCGACACCGACCACGATTGATGTGTTCTATACCGATGCAAATGGTTCTCTTGTCACACCTGAGAAACTGGATTACGGCAAGGGATATTCTATCGTAGAGGTACAAGCTCCATACGGATATGTACTTGATGATACTCCGGTATATTTTGATATTACCGAAGAAAATTCCACAGAGGAAGGTGGCGTAACTGTTGTGAAAGTCAATAAGCCGAATATGGCACAGAAAGGTACTATCACGGTTGAAAAGACCGGAGAAGTATTTAGTGGTGTCAATGTAAGTGGTTCTGAGGACAGTGATGTTATTTATCAGCCTGTTTATGAAGTGGCAGGACTTGAGGGTGCAGTTTATGAAGTCCGTGCTGCGGAAGATATTAGTACACCGGATGGTACACTCCGCTATTCAAAGGGCGAAGTGGTAGATACTATCACAACAAGCTCCGATGGATTTGTTAAGAGCAAAGAACTTTATCTCGGAAAATACGAGGTCAAGGAAATTACCGCACCTTACGGAATGGTAGTCAGTGGAGAAACACATACGGTTGAGCTTACTTATGCAGGTCAGAATATCTCTGTTACTGAAACTTCCACATCGTTCTATAACGAAAGACAGAAAGTGCAGGTAAGCCTTGCAAAAGTCATTGAAAAGGATAAGACATTTGGTATTGGCGATAACGGAGAAATCAAAAATATCAGCTTTGGTCTTTATGCCGCAGAAGATATTGTATCTGCAAGCGGTACAGTTATTCCGGCTGATGGACTGATTGAGATTGTCAGCGTAAATGAAAATGGAACTGCTGTTATGAAGTCAGACCTTCCGTTTGGCAAATACTATGTCAAAGAGATTGCAACCGATGAGCATTATATTCTCTCTGATACGAAGTATCCGGTTGTATTTGAATACGCAGGTCAGGATACCGCAACGGTTGAAATCAAAGTGAATGACGGAAAAGAAATCAAGAATGAACTTATCTATGGTTCTGTATCAGGGAAGAAGATTGACGAGAATGGAGAAGCACTTGAGGGTGCTGTTATCGGTATCTTCAAAGCCGAAGAAACAGAATTTACAAAGGATACTGCACTTATGACGACTACCTCTGCAAAAGACGGTAGTTTTTCTTTTGCAAAAGTTCCTTATGGCAAATGGATTGTAAGAGAAATCGAGCAGCCAAAGGGATTTGTTCTTGATGAAAAAGCGTATGAGGTCAATATCAGCAAAGCCGAGCAGGTAGTTGAAATTGAGATTGTCAATGAGTATGTTCACGGCAATATCAGACTCACGAAGGTGGACGCTGAATATCCGGATAACAAACTTACGGGTGCAACCTTTGAGGTATATAAGGACACCAATGAGAACGGAAAGATTGATGATGGCGATGAACTTATCGGAAATCTTGAAGAAACTGAAACCGGAATTTATGAGATGAAAGAGCTGCTTTACGGAAAATATATTGTCCGTGAAACCAAAGCACCGGAGGGCTTCCTGCTTGATAAGGGAGAATACTCTGTTTTCATTGAGAAAGACGAAACAACTTATTCCGTTGAGAATAAAGCAGGTGTTGGATTTATCAATGAAGCTATGCGTGGAACACTGAAAATCGTCAAGACATCTTCGGACGGTAAGGTTAAAGGTTTTGCGTTCAGAGTAACCGGAGCAAACGGTTATGATATGACATTTGAAACAGATAAGAACGGCGAAATCGTGATTGAGGGACTTCGTATTGGCGAATATACCGTATCAGAAGTGGCAAACAATGCGTCTGCCGCATATATCACACCTGCCGACCAGAATGTTACTATCAAACTTGATGAAACAGCCGTTGTAAAAATGCACAATGAGTTGAGGGATACTCCGAAAACAGGAGATGATACCAATATGAAACTTTGGTATGTCCTTGCCGGACTTTCTGCTGTCGGTATCGCCGTAACTTCTGTTGTTGCACACAAAAAGAAGAAAAAGGAGGGTAACGAGTAATGGAAGCAAAGACAATTATCGCTATCGCATTAGTCGCCGTTATTGTCGGCGGCTTTATCTTTCTTCAGGTTAAAAACCGTAAGAAGTAAGTAACAAGCGAACATTAACCAGTCGGGGCAGAGCGTAAAAACTCTGTCCCTTTAATTTTTGGAGGAACATTATGAAACAACAGAAAACGGTGGAGAGCCGAGTGCTTGAAATCTTAAAGGAATGCCCGATGTCGAGGTATGATGATATGCTTCTCATTCTGCATTATTACAATCGGTACGGATATATACCTGCCGGAAATCTTCCGCTTGAGGATATTGTATTTAATTACCGAGCATACGGACTTCCTTGTTTTGAAACCATACGCAGGGCAAGGCAGAGAGTACAGTCCCTTTTTCCTGAGTATTCACGTAATCCGCAGAAAGAAGAGCAGAGCGGTAGTATTTCTATTGTAATCAACATTAGTTAAGGAGGTATTTTCGTGAAAGACAAAGCAACTTTTCAGAATAAGGTCAAGGTGCTGAATAAACTCTTTGACTCCGGTTGTGATACGGAGAAAAAGTTGCAGCAGCTTGATATGGAAGCAATCCTGAAAATCCCGAATATCACGATTCCTGATATGGGTGTGATTATGGAGCTTCAGAAGAATACAAAGTCCGGTAAACTCTTTTCGTATTTGGGCGGCGGTTCTGATGAAGCAACAAAAATGAGAGGTAAGGAAAATGAAGCAACAGGAGAATAGAGCAGAGCCACAGGAAAAGCAAATTCGATTTATAGACAGTCATTACAATTTAAAATTCTATATTCCCGATGGTGGAAAAATCAGGATTACTTTTCGTGATGGACACACAGCAGACAGAGTGTGCAAGTATATTGATGACTACCATTTGTATGTCGGAAATTGCTGCTATCATATATGCGAGTTTGCTGAAAAAATGGAGCTTAATGGAAGCAAAGTTGAACCTGTCAATCAATCCGAACCGTCAAAAAACAAGACCAAAAACAGAGAAAAACAGCGATAAGGAGGTGCAAGAGTAATGGCACGAAAATATGACCTTATTTCTGAGCTTTACAACCGCACCTGCAAAACGGTTGTATCAAATCCTCAGAACTGGCAGGCATTCTTGGCTTCGGCTTGCCGAAATTATAAATTACGCTATGACGAACAGCTTCTTGTATATGCACAGCGACCCGATGCAACAGCGGTTCTTGAGATAGAGCAGTGGAACAAAATTTTTGGCAGATGGGTCAACCGAGGTGCCAGAGGTATTGCTGTTTTTGCTGATGAGAACCGTTCACGGCAAAGGCTGACACATTACTTTGATATTTCAGATACTCACGAAAGCAGATATTCAAGAACAGTCCCGATTTGGGATATGCGTCAGGAATACGAAGCTGATGTGATTGAAACATTGGAAAGCACTTTCGGAGAGATTGAGAATAAGAGCAGTCTTGCCGAAGCAATTATGGGAGCAGCAAGAAATGCGGCAGAGGATAATATCCCTGATTATCTGCAAGACCTTTACTATGCAACCGAGGGCAGTTCCTTTGAGGAAGTGGAAGAGGATATTGTGGCTTTCATTTATAAAAATGTCGTGACAAATAGTGTGGCATATATGATGATGTCAAGGCTTGGCGTTGATACGGACGGTTATTTTGAACTTGATGATTTCAGAGATGTTACTAACTTCAATACGCAGGAAACACTCAATGCACTTGGATTTGCTACCAGTGATATTGCAGAAATGGGATTGACGGAAATGTCTAAAACAATTACTGCACTCAATCGTCAAAATCGCATAATTGTCGGTCAGGACAGAAATGAATACAATAAGGTTGAAAATAACGACGAAAGGAGTTTGGACAATGAACGAACTGACCTACACGATGGTGGGCGATTACAGCCTTCCGAACCTGAAACTTCCACAGCAGCCGGAAGTGACGTTGGGCAGATACGCTCAGATGAGGAGAGAGTTTCTGAAGGAACATCACAGAGTCCTTTACTACAATCTCCTGACGAGGGGCGAACTGACACAGCACTTGGCGGAAGTGGAACAGAGAGCCAGCAAGATGGAGGAAACAATCCTGAGCCAGATGGCACAGAAAGAGGGAGTGACCGAACAGATGAAAGCGGAGGATATGATGAAATGGGTTCGTCTGATGAACTCCCTTCGCAGCTCGGCACAGGAAATCGTGAAAGCGGAAGTGATATTCGCTTAGAGTATTACGACAGAACGCACGAGGATAAAAGCCTTCCGTTCTTTGGACGTGATGAAGTAATCAATGAAATTCTCAGAACGACACCACATTTGTCGGCTAGTCTGGAAGAAATCAAAGATTATTATGAACGTAATCCTGATAACAAAGACCGTACAGAGTATATAAAGAGTATTTTCAATAATGATTATACCGAACTTACTTTAGAGGACGGCAGGACAGTAGGGTACAAGACCTTTGAAAACGTTCTGCATTTGTGGGAGGGCAAATACGACAGCAGAACCGCACAGAGCTTTTATGATTGGGCTGTTATTGCCCGTCATTTTGAAGCTATGCGATTACTGGGAGAATTAAGTGACAGCATAAAACCATTGCCGTCAATGGACGGTCAGATGACATTCATATTAGACGGTCGGGCAGAGGAAAAGAAAACCTCTGCCTTTACTTTTTCTCAGGAGATTATCGACGCTGTTCTTGCGAACGGAAGCGGATTTTCTGAGGGGAAAATGCGTATCTATGAGCAGTTTGAAAAAAGCCTTTCTGCAAAAGAAAATGCCGACTTCTTGAAAAATGAATACGGTTGGGGCGGTTCTTATCCCGTCATAATTGGGGCAGGGATTGATGAGAGCCACGATGGAAAAGGTATTACGATTACGAAAGGCATCGGTAAAGAAAATCCACATATCACACTTTCGTGGTCGCAGGTGGAGAAGCGTATCGGGGAACTTATCCGAATGGACAGATACTTAAATCCAAAGGAAAAAGAACGTTATCCTCAGTGGCTTGAAAGTCAAGAGGAACGCAGAGCCAAAATCGAGGAAACGAAAAGAAATCGTGAGATACTCTCTAATGCACCACCGGAGCAGGAGGTCGAACCAACCGAAAAAGAACCTGAAGAAGCAGAACAGCCGCAAGATGTGCAGTATGAATATCATCTTGGCGATAAGGTGTATATCGGTGCTTCTGAGTATGAAATCTTATCTGTTGATGATGAGAGAGTAATGCTCTATGACTATGATATGCCACTGTTCAATAAGGAATTTTCACGCACAGAGTTTGACAGAAAAGTGCGTGAGAACCCGATGAATGAGCATTTGATTGTGAAGGAAGAACCTGCCGAAGAAAGAAATGAAACGGAAGAAGTTCAGACCAATATGGGCAGTATGCCAATTGAAGATTATCGAGAGATAGTAGCTTCACAGTCAGGTTTTGACAGCTATGATGAGATGTATCATCAGGGGTATCGCATAGGAAACGGTTATGATAAAGAGCCTGAGCCGATAGTTCCTGCTTGGGAGCAGAAGAAAAAGGTCAAGGGCTTTGACCTGCACCCTGATGTGCCTATGGCAGACCGTCATACCTTTAATCTCAGAGAAAATGAGGTTGAAACGGTAGGTAAAAAGGAACGCTTCCGCAGAAATATTATGGCGATACAGCTTCTTAAAAAGTGTCAGGAAGAAAACAGATTTGCCACTCCTGAGGAACAAATTATCTTATCAAAGTATGTCGGTTGGGGTGGACTTTCAGAAGCCTTTGATGAAAATAATTCAGCGTGGGCAACTGAATATCTGGAACTTTCTTCGGTATTAACATCGGAGGAATATGCTTCGGCAAGAGAAAGCACATTGACTGCGTTCTACACGCCGCCCGAAGTTATCACAGCCATTTATAAGGCAATGGAGCAAATGGGCTTTAAGGAGGGCAATTTATTAGAGCCGTCCTGCGGTATTGGTAATTTCATCGGTATGCTGCCTGACTCAATGCAGGACAGTAAGATTTACGGTGTGGAACTTGATACGATTTCCGCAGGCATTGCACAGCAGCTTTACCAGAAAACAACCATTGCGGCACAGGGATTTGAAGAAACCAATTTACCGGACAGCTTCTTTGATGGCGTTGTCGGAAATGTGCCTTTTGGAGATTTTAAGGTATCGGATAAAAGGTATGACAAGCATAAGTTCCTGATACACGATTACTTTTTTGCAAAGTCCCTCGATAAGTTAAGACCCGGCGGTGTGATGGCTCTTGTAACGAGCAAAGGCACAATGGATAAGGAAAACTCGGCAGTACGAAAATATATTGCACAGAGAGCAGAGCTTCTTGGAGCAATCCGATTGCCGAATAATACTTTCAAGGGTAACGCAGGAACGGAAGTTGTTTCAGATATTCTTATCCTGCAAAAGCGTGACAGACTGATAGATATTGAGCCGGATTGGGTTCATCTTGATACCGATGAGAACGGAATTAAGATGAACTCTTATTTTGTGCAGCACCCCGAAATGATACTTGGAGAAATGAAAATGGTATCAGGGCGTTTCGGTATGGAAGCAACTTGTGTGCCGTATGAAAATTCAGACCTTGCAGCACAGCTTGATGAAGCGGTAGCAAACATTCACGGGGAAATCACGGAATATGAAGCCGAGGAAGAACTGGAGGAGGAAGATAATTCTATTCCGGCAGACCCGACAGAGAGAAACTTTTCCTATACGGTGGTGGACGATAAAATCTACTATCGTGAAAATTCCCGTATGACTCCGGTGGAGGTATCGGCAACCGCAGAGAACCGAATTAAGGGTATGATTGCCATTAGAAATTCCGTCAGAACGCTGATTGAATTGCAGACAGAAGATTACCCTGACAGCGAAATAAAAGCAGAGCAGGAGAGATTAAACAGACTTTATGATACCTTTTCAGGTAAGTACGGACTCATTAACAGCCGTGCAAATACTTCTGCTTTCTCACAGGACAGTTCGTTCTCTTTGCTTTCTGCATTGGAAATTATCGGAGAGGACGGAGAACTGGAGCGTAAGGCAGATATGTTTTCCAAGAGAACAATTAAGCCGCATACTCCGGTTACTTCTGTTGATACTGCAAGCGAAGCGTTGGCGGTATCTCTTGGAGAAAAAGCCACGATTGATATGGACTATATGATGGAGCTTTCCGGTAAATCGGAGAATGAAATCTTTGAGGATTTGAAGGGTGTTATCTTCCTGAATCCGCTTTATGAGTATGGAAATTCTTACGAACCGAAGTATCTGATGGCTGATGAATACCTTTCGGGTAATGTCAGGGAGAAGCTGAGAATTGCAAAGAACTCGGCAGAACTCTATCCGGAAGATTATAAGGTCAATGTGGAAGCACTTCAAAAGGTGCAGCCGAAAGACCTGACCGCAAGTGAAATTTCCGTGCGACTTGGAGCAACTTGGCTGCCGCCGGACGATGTGCAGGAATTTATTTTTCATTTGCTTGAAACACCACGTTATGCACAATGGAATATCAAAGTTCACTTCTCTCCATTTACGAGTGAGTGGAATATTGAGGGTAAATCTTACGACAAAGGAAATGTAAGGGCATATAACACTTACGGTACTTCCCGCATCAATGCTTATAAGATTATCGAGGAAACGCTGAACTTAAAAGATGTGCGTATCTTTGATTATATCGAAGATGATGAGGGCAGGAAAAAGGCTATCCTGAATAAAAAGGAAACAGCGATTGCTCAGTCGAAGCAGGAAATGATTAAGCAGGAATTTCAGGACTGGATATGGTCTGACCCTGAACGAAGGGAAAGGCTTTGCAAGTTCTACAATGAGAAGTTCAACAGCGTCAGACCCCGTGAGTATGATGGAAGCCATATTATTTTCAATGGTATGAACCCTGAAATCGAACTCAGGGAACATCAGAAAAATGCAGTTGCCCATATCCTTTACGGAGGAAATACGCTTCTTGCACACGCAGTCGGAGCAGGAAAAACTTTTGAAATGGTAGCGGCAGCACAGGAGTCGAAAAGGCTTGGGCTTTGTAACAAGTCACTGTTTGTTGTACCCAATCACTTGACGGAACAATGGGCGGCTGAGTATTTGCAACTCTATCCGGCGGCAAATATCCTTGTTGCAACAAAGAAAGATTTTGAAACCAAGAACCGTAAAAAGTTCTGCGGCAGGATTGCAACCGGAGATTATGACGCAGTTATTATCGGTCATTCACAGTTTGAAAAAATCCCGATGTCCATTGAAAGACAGAGGGCAATCCTTGAACAGCAGCTTGAGGAGATAACCGAAGGAATTGCGGAACTGAAGCGAAACCGAGGGGAAAACTTCTCAGTTAAACAGCTTGAAAAGTCAAAGAAATCCATTCGTCAGAAATTGGATAAACTCAATGACCAGACGAAGAAAGATGATGTTGTAACCTTTGAGGAACTTGGTGTAGACAGGCTTTTTGTTGACGAAAGCCACTACTATAAGAACCTTTATCTCTATACAAAAATGCGTAATGTGGGCGGTATCGCACAGACGGAAGCACAGAAATCTTCCGACCTCTTTATGAAGTGTCGTTACCTTGACGAGATTACCGGAGGGCGAGGAATCGTATTTGCAACGGGTACACCTATCTCAAACAGTATGGTGGAACTCTACACGATACAGCGATATTTGCAGTACAACACGCTTGTGAAAAATGGGTTGCAGCACTTTGATGCCTGGGCTTCCACTTTCGGAGAAACCATTACGGCAGTGGAACTTACACCGGAAGGAACGGGATACAGAGCAAAGACAAGGTTCGCAAAATTCTATAACTTGCCTGAACTAATGGCGATGTTCAAGGAGATAGCGGACATTAAAACAGCAGATATGTTGAATCTGCCAGTACCGGAAGCAAAGTACCATAACATTGCAGTAAAGCCGTCGGAAATGCAGAAAGAAATGGTTGCTTCCCTTGCAGAGAGAGCCGAGCAGGTGCGTGGCGGTGGTGTGGATTCAAGCGTAGATAATATGCTGAAAATCACAAATGACGGAAGAAAACTGGCTCTTGACCAGCGTATGCTAAACGATATGCTGCCTGATTTTGAGGGCAGTAAAATCAATGCCTGCGTCGATAACATCTATCGGATATGGAAAGAAAATGCCGACAAGAAATCGGCACAGCTTGTATTCTGCGACTTGTCCACTCCGAAGAATGACGGCACATTTTCCGTCTATAACGACATCAGGAAGAAGCTGATTGAGAGAGGTATTCCTGAAAGTGAAGTGAAGTTCATACACGAAGCAGACACCGATATGAAAAAAAAGGAACTGTTCCAAAAGACCCGTAAGGGAGAAGTCAGGGTGCTTCTTGGCTCTACTCAGAAGATGGGAGCAGGAACGAATGTGCAGGACAAACTTATCGCACTTCATGACGTGGATTGCCCGTGGCGACCTTCAGATTTGGAGCAGCGTTCCGGTAGAATTGTCCGTCAGGGCAATGAAAATCCGCAGGTAGATATTTACCGCTATGTAACAGAGCAGACCTTTGATGCATACCTCTATCAGCTTGTGGAAGGTAAGCAGAAGTTCGCAAGTCAGATTATGACGAGCAAATCTCCGGTCAGGTCGGCAGAGGATATTGATGAAACCGCACTGTCTTATGCGGAGATAAAAATGCTTGCAACAGGAAATCCATATATCAAAGAAAAGATGGACTTAGACATTCAGGTGCAGAAGCTGAAGATATTAAAATCCAATTTCTTATCGGAGAAATACGGACTGGAGGATAAGGTCATCAAATTCTACCCACAACAGATTGCTTACTTGAAATCCCGTGTAGAGGGACTTACCAAAGATGTTGAAACAGCAAAATTACACCCGAAACCGATAGACGAGCAGCCGCTTGGAATGATGGTATCGGGTGTTTCTTATTCCGAAAAAGCCGAAGCAGGTCAGGCAATCATCAATGCCTGCAAGTCAATGAACAGTCCCGATGCGATACCACTTGGCGAGTACCGTGGCTTTCAAATGGAACTGTATTTTGATACGGTGCAGCGTAATTATGTTGTGAAATTAAAAGGCGAAACAAGCAGAGATGTACCGCTTGGCGATGATGCTCACGGTAATATCGTGAGAATAGATAACGGCATAGAACGCTTTGAGGAAGCACTTGCTGATACGAAAAACAGCCTTGAAAATACGGAGAAGCAGTTTGAAACAGCGAAGCAGGAAATCGAAAAGCCGTTTGCAAAGGAGGAAGAATTGAGGGCAAAAACTGCCAGACTTGATGAGCTGAATATCCTGCTCAATATGGATAAAAAAGAAAATGAGATTGTCGGCGGAGAGCCTGATGAGGGCGAGCCAGTCGGCGGCAGAAAGGAGAAATCGTATGAGAGATAAACAGAAAGGCGGTGGTCGATATGCCTTTTATCGCACCTGAGTTAATCATTCAGGCGAAGCAGATGGACTTGCTAACTTACCTGAAAAATTATGAACCGTATGAGCTGGTTAAGTTTTCGGGGAACACCTATTGCACCAGAACCCACGATAGTTTGAAAATTTCAAACGGGAAATGGATATGGTGGTCGAGAGGTATCGGTGGCAGGAGTGCTTTGGATTATCTGATTAAGGTCAAAGGTTACAGCTTCCTTGAAGCGGTGGAAACCATTATCGGACACACAGCGATTCAGGCTCCGGTCTATGAAAAGCCACAGCCAAAAGAGGAAAATAAACCGCTTCTTCTCCCTGAAAAATGTGCTTCCAACAGAGTGATTACAGAGTATCTTTTCGGGAGAGGAATAGATTTTGAAATCATCAATTACTGTATCTCTAATGACCTTATCTTTGAGAGCCTGCCGTATCACAATGTTGTGTTTGTAGGCTATGACGAGAAGAAAGAGCCGAAATATGCAGCCTACCGTTCCACGAATAAGCGTAGGATTATGGGCGATTGCAGTGGCAGTAAAAAAGATTATTCTTTTCGGCTTGGTAAGGAAAACTTGGAGGAAGTACACCTCTTTGAGTGTGCCATAGACCTGTTATCCTATGCCACGCTTGCGAAGCTGAATGGGCAGGATTGGAAAGAAATGAGCTTTGTTTCGCTGTCCGGGGTGTATTCTCCGGCAAAGAAAATTGAGGACAGTAAAGTGCCGATTGCACTGGAAAAGTATCTTGGCAGTAACCCATCTGTCAGGAAAATCCGTATCCATTTTGACAATGATATAGCGGGCAGAAAGGCAGCACAGACCTTAAAAACTATTCTGCCGGATAAGTATGAAATCGTTGATGAGCCACCAAAAGCAGGTAAGGACTTCAACGATTTTCTTTGTATGCGGATGGGAATTTACAATAAAAAAACACACGAAAGGAATGAAGAACGATGAATGATACAAAGATTAAAGTTCTCTTGGTAGAACCGGAAAAGTACCCGAAGGAAATTGTAATCGACGACAGTCTGGAAGCAATGCAGGAGGTTGTCGGCGGGGATATTGAGGAATATATGCCCTATGACGATGACGTTGCAATCATCTGTAATGAGGAAGGAAAGGTAAGAGGGCTTCCGCTTAACCGTGCAGTTTATGTGCAGGACAATGATAAGAAAGAAATGGTAGATATTATCTGTGGCAAATTCTTTATCTGTTATGCACCGCCTGAGAGTGAGAGCTTTCAGAGCTTGCCGGACGATATGATGAAGAAGTATAAGGAACAGTTCAAGTATCCTGAACGCTTTTCTAAGGAAGTGGGCGGCAATATCGTGGCTGAACCTTTTAAGCCGAAATCAAAGGATTATGAGAGATAGCAGCCTGAGAACGGGGCAACCCGGAGGAGATGTTTATTCTTAGCGAGCAGACCATTTGGATAAACATAGTTTCCCAAACGGTAAAAGGCTCGTTAGGGGTTGCCCCTAATACCCCGTGAGAAAGGAGAACTTGATTTGAGAGAGTTATTACTTATCGCCGCTGGGACACTGCTCGGCAGTTGTCTTGGCGTTACGATGATGTGCTTATTCCAGATTAACAAAGATTGCAGAGTAAAGAGAAAGGAAGATACCGATTATGAGAAAGAGAAACATTCAGAAGATTGTACGCTTTAACCGCAAGGAAGCACAGGACTTGGCAGCAAAGGCAAAGAAGGCTTGTCTTTCCGAAGCAGGACTTATCCGTTTACTTATCAGAGGTTACGAGCCGAAAGAGAAACCCGATGACCGCTTCTATGATGTGATGAGAGAACTGTCCTCTATCGGTAATAACATCAATCAGCTTGCGGCTAAAGCGAATACACTTGGTTTCATTGACGCACCTATGCTGAAGAATGAAGCTGCAAAGTGGAATAAGTTCCAGTCAGAGATTGAGAGGACATATCTTCGTCCAAATCAGAGCGAAATGAAATGGCAGTAACAAAGTTGTGGTCGGTAACAGAAAGGCTCGGTCAGGTCATTGACTATGCAACCAATCCCGAAAAGACTTCTGCAAATATCAAAAGGGAGTTTTCACCTGAACAGTATCAGGCTCTTGCTGATGTTATTGCTTATGCAAAGGATGAAGAAAAAACAGAGCGAGAATTTTATGTTGAGGGTATCAACTGTAATGTGGCGATTGCCCGTGACCAGTTCATAACGGTTAAGGAACAGTACCAAAAGACAGACGGTATCCAAGCCTATCACGGATATTTGAGTTTCAAGGAAACAGATATATCTCCTGAGATGGCACAGAAAATCGGAATGGAATTTGCAAATGAAGTGTGGGGGAAAAGATTTCAGGTTGTTGTGACAACCCATCTGAACACAAAGCACCTGCACTGTCATTTTGTCATCAACTCTATTTCTTTTGTCGATGGCAAACATTTGTGGGGAGAGGAAAAAGCGTGGTTCAAATTCCGAAAAGTTGCAGACAGAATTTGTGAGAAGTACGGACTTTACTATGACCCGAATCCGAACCGCAGTAAGCAGTCGGAGTATCTGACGATGAAAGAAAAGGCAGGTATGCCGACACGCTACTCGGTTGCAAAGGAAGCCATTGATTATGCTATCGACCACAGCAAGACCCTGAAAGAATTTCAGTTTGCTCTCAAGGAAATGGGATATGCCTATAACCTAAGTCCAAGCCGAAAATACTGGACGGTCATTCCAAAGGGATACGATAAGCCGATACGACTGAAAAATCTCGGAGCAGATTATACCAATGACCGGATTGTAGAGCGTATCAAAGAAAATCGTGACAGATGGGCAGAGATTGAGCCGTTCCAGAGGGCGACTTACAAGCCAAGACAGTACCGTATGCAGACCAGAGGGCAGAAGCTGAAAAAGAAAGGCGGACTTTATGGGCTGTATCTGTATTACTGTTACAGACTCGGTTATCTGCCCAAGTATAAGAAACAGAATAACGCAAGGCTTCATTATCTTTTGAAAGATGATTTGATGAAGCTCGATAAGATTACTGATGAAGTAAGGCTGCTCGGACGAGAAAATATTTCCACGGACGAACAGCTTTTTTCATATAAGACTTCCTTAGAGGAGCAGATGAAAAATCTGATTGCCGGAAGAACACATCTCCGAAAAAAGATAAGAACAAATATTGATGATGGTCAGCTTCAGGCGGCAAAAGATGAAATCGCTTCTATCAATGGAGAATTGAAAAAACTCCGACGGGAAGTAAAACTCTGCGAGGATATTGCGGAGAGGTCAAAGGTTATGGAAGAAAACCTTGAGCATATTGAAACAGAGGAACAAAAACAGCAGAGAAAGGAGAAATCACGCTATGAACAACGGTGGTGACGCAGCAGAGCAGGTCGTCAGGCTTTCGCTTGAAGGATTTGAAGTTGCTGCAAGATTAAGCGGTTCGGCGGCGAAGAATATCGCATTGCTTTTGGTATCGGTTCTGAAGCAGGAACAAAAGACGAAGGGCAAAGCAAGGCTTACCAATATGATTAAGTCAGGCAAGGAGCTGAAAGTCTTTTCCATTCCGCAAAAGGATTTGAAGAAGTTTACCGAACAGGCAAAACGCTATGGCGTTCTTTATTGTGTCCTCAGAGATAAGAACACAAAGGGAGAGAACGCTCCGGTAGATATTATCGCAAGAGCAGAGGACGCTTCTAAAATTCAGCGTATCGTTGAAAGATTTGAACTTGGCAAAGTGGATAAGGCTTCGATTGTCAGTGAAGCAGAGAAAGCTATCGCAGACCGTGAAGCAGTTGAAAAAGAAAAGCCGACTAAATCCAAGAGTGAAATCATTATGGAAGAAGCGGTCAGAAATCCAATGCAGAAAGAGGAGCGAGCAAACGCAAACCCCTCAGTCGCCAAAACAGACAAAAGCCCTCTGTCAAGGCAAAACTCAGAGCCGGTAGAAACGCAATCTGATAAGGGTGTTGCAAAGCCAGTGGAAAAGCCATCGGTCAAAGAGAAACTTGACCGTTATAAGGCACAGGCAAAACAGCAAAAAGAAGCAGAGCGTAAAGAGCCGGAGGTTAAGAAAGACGGCAAGAAGCCGCAGCAGAAAAACGGTCAGACGGTACACCGTCAGCCGAAGAAAAAACCCAAAACAAAAGAGAGGTAATTCACTATGACAAATGATTTCAAACCCGCAAAGGCTGGCGGTAATCAGCCAAGATTATCTAAAGAGGAGTATGCGGAAAAGAAGCGAGCAGAAAAAGAAAAGATCTATCAGATGATTGATGACGCTGCCCGTGAGATTGTGAGTGACCCTGAGAAGTTCAAGAGCTTTCTTGATACGCAGAGTCGAATGGACAGATATTCCGCAGCAAATGCTCTCCTTATTTACAGTCAGTATCCGCAGGCAACACAGCTTAAAGATTTTAATGATTGGGGTAAGGACAATGTGAAGATTACCAAAGGGGCAAAGAGTGTTTCTATTCTTGAACCAGTGGAATACACAAGAGCAGATGGCTCTCCGGGTATTTCCTACAATGTCAAAAAGGTATTTGATGTTACGCAGACAAATGGAAGAAAAGCTCCGGCAGTATCAGCAAACCGTGACCCGAAAGCACTTATCACGACAATGCTTGATGTATCTCCGGTGGAGGTTGCGGCAACCGATGAACTTCCGTATCCGAATATGGCAGCTTTCTATAATAATGAAAAGCAGACCTTGTATGTGAAGCGTAATGTGGGCGACAGCGTAGCAGTTGCTCAGTGTGTCGCTCAGGAACTTGGACACGCACAGCTTTCCATCAACAGCGAAAGTTACAGCCGCAGGGATATGGGCTTTCAGGCAGTGTGTATCGGATATATGCTTTGCAAGAAGTATGGCGTAGATACACAGAATTTTGCAATTAACCGCATTCCGGAGGGACTGGCTTCCAAAGAGCCGAAAGAAATCCGTGCGGAGCTTTCCAAGACTCGAAATGCAATGGCAGAAATTCACAGTCATATCTCTGATGAAATGTTCCGCAAGAAGCAGGAGCGTTCAAAGGACTATGAGAGATAATGGAGGGCAGATATGGAAAAAGAAAAACTCTACCACATTGCTTTGGACGATTACGAACACGGTGTTGTCATTCGCTCCTTAAACGATGAGAAAACAAAGTTGATGGAGGAAGGCAAGTCCGCAGATGCAGTAGACGACCTGCTTGTAAAAGTCGGAAATGCCCCATTGAAAAAGTTCAAAGTAATTGAAAGGAAACGCTCAGATGAAGCGAGATAATGACAGGCAGACTGCCATTATTTTATCCATTGTCGGTATCGTTCCGGTCATATGGCTGGCACTTCTGATTGCACCTTCCATAAGCGGAGGATTGCCGGAGATAGCAGCCAATCTTGCGACACTCTTTGATAATCCGTTTTCCATAAAATTATGTGGGGACAGCCTGAAAACTGTCCTCATTTTACTTTTATGCTATGGAATGGGTATCGGGATTTATTTCTCAACAAGAAAGAATTACCGCAGACGAGAGGAACACGGTTCTGCCAAATGGGGCCAATGTCAGAGCCATTGATAAAAAGTACCGACAAAAGCCGCTGTCAGAAAATAAACTGATGACTCAGAATGTGTGCATTGGGCTTAATGCCAAGAAGCACAGACGAAATCTGAATACGCTTGTGTGCGGTGGCTCCGGTGCAGGTAAGACGAGGTTTTATGCAAAGCCTAATATTATGAATGCTGCCAGAAACAGCTATGTGATATTAGACCCGAAAGGGGAAATCCTGCGAGATACGGGACATCTTCTTGAGAAGAAAGGTTACGAAGTGCGTGTGCTTGATTTGATTTCAATGGAGAAAAGCCATTGTTACAATCCGTTTGTATATTTGCAGAACGACAATGATGTGCAGAAGCTCGTAACCAATCTTTTCAAGAGTACCACTCCGAAAGGTTCACAGAGCAATGACCCGTTTTGGGATACGGCAGCGTCAATGCTTCTGCTTGCACTTGTATTTTATCTGCATTATGAAGCACCGCCGGAAGAACAGAATTTTGCAATGGTAATGGAAATGTTAAGAGCCGGGGCGATTGAGGACGAGGATGACCCAAGTCCTTCTCCGCTTGATAATCTGTTTTCGGATTTGATGATAGATAATCCTGACCACATTGCTTTGAAGTATTACCACTCTTATCATTCCGGTTCTTCCAAAACATTAAAATCCATACAGATAACCCTTGCAGCAAGGCTTGAAAAGTTCAACTTGGAGAGTCTTGCTGCTCTTACTTCTGCCGATGAACTGGATTTACAGTCACTCGGAGAGAAAAAGGTGGCACTGTTTGCACTGATACCGGATAACGACTCCAGTTTCAACTTCTTGGTATCCATTCTTTACACACAGCTCTTTCAGCAGTTGTTTTATGCAGCCGACCATATCCACGGTGGCTGTCTGCCGATGCCTGTTCATTTTATGATGGACGAATTTGCCAATGTTTCACTGCCGGACGACTTCGACAAGATACTGTCGGTTATGCGTTCCCGTGGGGTATCGGTAAGTATCATCTTACAGAACTTGGCACAGCTTAAAGCCTTGTTTGAAAAACAGTGGGAGAGCATTGTGGGTAACTGCGACGAATTTCTTTACCTTGGTGGAAATGAGCAGTCAACCCATAAATATGTGTCGGAGTTGTTAGGCAAGGAAACCATTGATACCAATACGTTCGGAAAGAGTACCGGAAGAAGCGGTAACTATTCCACCAACTATCAGATTAGCGGCAGAGAGTTACTTACCCCTGATGAGGTGCGTATGCTCGATAATCAGTACGCTATTTTATTTATCCGTGGGGAAAGACCCATTATGGATTTCAAATATGACATTATGAAACACCCGAATGTGGCACTTACCACAGACGGAAAGGCAAGTCCTTATAAGCACGGAGAAGTCACAAAAGATATTGCTTCGATTGCCATTTGGGACATCGACCCTGCAACACTTCCTGAAAAGGAAATGGAAGAAACGAACTGGGAACTTCTTTCCGATGAGGAGATGGAAGCTCTGTTCATAAACAATCAAACAAATTAAATTTTGGAGGTATTCAACTATGACTATTTTTAAGAAAAAAGCAACTGACACTCAGGGAACAAAGAAACTGCCTATGACCGGAAAGGTTAAGAAAGGCTTCCGTGCTTACTGCACAATGGTCATTGTCGGTGCATTGGCACTTGGAATGACAACGACTGCATTTGCAGCAAATGACCCGCTTACCGTAGTCAACAATCTGTCTGACTTTATCTTCGGACTTATCCGTGCCATCGGTATGATTTTGCTCGGCTTTGGTATCGTGCAGGTCGGTCTTTCACTCAAATCTCATGACCCTTCTCAGAGAGCCAATGGCTTCCTGACTCTTGCGGGTGGTGTCATTATCACTTTTGCGAAAGAAATCCTTACTCTTATCACAGGCTAAGATAAGAGTTACACAGTTATCGAGGGGTGTGCCAAGTGAAGGTACACCCCCTTAATTGTAAGGAGGTGCTTTGAATGAGTGATAACTGGGTAGTTCAAAATCTTGAAAATGCCCTTGAAACTTGGAATGAAAAACTGTCGGAAATATGGACACTCATCACAACTACACCGCAGAACTTTAAGGGCGGGAATATCTGGAAGGTTATTGTTGACATCAACGGTGCAGTTCAGGCTATCGGGCTTGCCTTACTTGTATTATTCTTCGTGATAGGTATGGTAAAGACCTGCGGAAGTTTTACAGATGTGAAGAAACCGGAACACGCTTTAAAACTCTTTGTCCGTTTTGCATTGGCGAAAGGTGTTATCACATACGGAATGGAGCTTATGCTTGCATTATTTAATATCGTGCAAGGGACGATTTCAACCATTATGAATGCTGCCGGATTTGGAACTCCGGAACAGACGACCTTACCCGCAGAGATGGTAACGACCATAGAGGATTGCGGATTTTTTGAGAGTATCCCTTTGTGGGCGGTAACGCTTATCGGAGGATTATTTATCACGGTGCTGTCGTTCATTCTGATAATGACAGTGTATGGACGATTTTTCAAGTTGTATATGTACACAGCACTTGCACCGATACCGCTTTCCACATTTGCAGGAGAACCTACACAGAATGTAGGCAAGAGTTTTATCAAGAGCTATTGTGCAGTTCTGCTTGAGGGAGCAGTCATTGTACTTGCTTGTATTATTTTCTCCGTATTTGCTTCATCGCCACCAGTAGTGAATCCTGATGCAGCAGCAGTTACGCAGGTGTGGGCATATATCGGGGAATTGGTATTTAATATGCTTGTTCTTGTCGGTGCAGTAAAAATGTCTGACCGTATTATCCGAGAGATGATGGGACTTTAAGGAGAGATTTTGAGATGAACCAAAGAGATTGTAAGAAATGCGTTTACTATGGCGGTAAACGAAAAGGCAAAGTCTTTTGCCTGAATGATAAATGCGTGAGGGAGAAAGACCGAAAACGCAGGAAAGGAAACAGATATGGAAGTAAAAATTAACCGAGAAATCAGAAATTATACAGAGTCAATGTTTTTTGGGCTGTCGCTCAGACAGTTCATTTTTTCTGTTCTCGCTTGTGGCGTTGCGGTAGGACTGTATTTCTTGCTCAGACCGTATGTTGGCACGGAAACCGTATCGTGGGTGTGCATTTTGGGTGCTGCTCCGTTTGCGGCACTTGGCTTTGTGAAGTACAACGGTATGACCGCAGAGAAAGCAATCTATGCGTGGATAAAATCGGAGTTTTTAATGCCGAAGAAGCTGGTATTTCACTCCACCAATGTTTATTACGAACTGATGAAGCCAAGCATTGAACAGAAGCAGAAGGAGGTATTGAAGTCAAATGATTAAGACTCTTACAAATTTGTTTAAGCAGGATAAAGAAAAATTTGTTGTACCGAAAGGGGTGCAGGACGTGATTCCCGTGGCAGCTATCTTTGATGATGGCATTTTCAAAGTGGGAAAGGATAAATATTCAAAGACCTACCGCTTTACGGATATTAACTATGCAGTGGCGAGCCGTGAGGATAAGGAAGCGATGTTCCTTGAATATTCCGAACTTCTGAACTCTCTTGACAGTGGTGCAACGACAAAAATCACAATCAATAATCGTCGGCTCAACAGACTGGATTTTGAGCAGACAATTCTTATTCCGACAACCGGAGATAATCTGGACGAATATCGAGAGGAATACAATAAAATGCTTCTTGATAAGGCAACGGGTGCAAACTCCATTGTTCAGGATAAGTATATTACCATTTCCATCAACAAAAAGAGTGTGGAGGACGCAAGAACTTATTTTGCCCGTGTCGGTGCAGATTTGATTGCTCACTTCGGCAGGCTTGGAAGTAAGTGTGTGGAACTGGAAACAGACGAAAGACTTCGTATTTTCCACGACTTCTATCGTGTGGGAGAAGAAAGCTCTTTCCACTTTGATATTAAGGAAACAAGAAAAAAGGGACACGATTTTAAGGATTATATCTGCCCCGACACAATGGAATTTGAAAAGGACTATTTCAAGATGGGAAACCGTTATGGAAGAGTCCTTTTTCTTCGTGAATATGCGTCCTATATCAAGGACAGTATGGTAGCGGAACTTACGGATATGAACAGAAATCTGATGATGTCTATTGATATTGTTCCTGTTCCGACTGATGAAGCAGTAAAGGAAGCAGAAAACCGTCTGCTTGGTGTGGAAACCAATATTACAAACTGGCAGCGTAGGCAGAATGCCAATAATAACTTCTCTGCCACCGTTCCGTATGATATGGAGCAGCAGAAGAAAGAAATGAAAGAGTTCCTCGACGACCTTACGACCCGTGACCAGAGAATGATGTTCGCTGTTATCACAATGGTTATTACGGCAGACAGTAAGGAACAGCTTGAGAATGATACGGAAGCGTTGCTTACCACAGCAAGAAAACATCTTTGCCAGTTTGCAACACTGAGATTTCAGCAGGTAGATGGACTCAATACGGTAATGCCGTTTGGAACAAGAAAGATTGATGCGTTCAGAACACTTACAACAGAGAGCCTTTCGGTATTTATCCCATTCAGGGTGCAGGATATTTTCCACGAGAACGGTATCTATTACGGTCAGAATGTTATCAGCAAAAATATGATTATCGCAGACCGTAAGCAGCTTTTGAATGGTAACTCCTTTATTCTCGGTGTATCTGGTGGCGGTAAGTCATTTGCGGCAAAGGGAGAAATCATCAATCAGGTGCTTTCTTCAGACGCAGATATTATCATCATCGACCCTGAGCGAGAGTATTCACAGCTTGTCAATGCAATGGGCGGAGAGGTAATCAATATTTCTGCTACTTCCGACAATCACATCAATGCAATGGATATGAATAAGGATTACGGCGACGGTGCAAACCCTGTCATTTTGAAATCCGAGTTTATTATGTCCCTTTGTGAACAGCTTATCGGAGGAACAAATCTCGGAGCGAAGCAGAAGTCTATCATTGACCGTTGCACGGCAAGCGTGTATCGCAGTTATCAGCAGAATGACTATCAGGGACATATACCGACCTTGCAGGATTTCAGGGCAGAACTTTTGCAGCAGGACGAACCGGAAGCAAAGGAACTGGCACTTGCCATTGAACTTTTCACACACGGTTCTCTGAATACCTTTGCAAAGCAGACGAATGTGGATACCAATAATCGCCTTATCTGCTATGACATTCTTGATTTGGGTAAACAGCTTATGCCGATTGGTATGCTTGTTGTCCTTGACTCTATCCTGAACCGTATCACACAGAACCGTGCAAAGGGTAAGAACACCTTTATCTTCATTGATGAGATTTATCTTCTGTTCCAGCACGAATACTCTGCAAACTTCCTCTTTACCTTGTGGAAGCGTGTGAGAAAATACGGTGCATACGCAAGTGGAATCACTCAGAATGTCGATGACCTTTTGCAGAGCCACACAGCGAGAACAATGCTTGCAAACTCAGAGTTCATTATTATGCTGAATCAGGCTTCCACAGACAGGCTTGAGCTTGCAAAACTTCTGAATATTTCTGACCTCCAGATGTCCTATATCACGAATGTGGAAGCAGGACACGGACTTATCAAGGTGGGAAGTTCGCTTGTACCGTTTGCAAACAAATTCCCTAAGAACACGAAACTTTATAAACTGATGACGACCAAGCCGGGCGAAGCGTAAGGAGGGATTTACAATGTCTAAAATTCAATTTCGCAATGCTGCACACAGAGATTTTGTATTGGAAAATCTGGATAAGTGCAAAGTCAACGACTGCTATCACAGAGCATTTTTCTATGTGATGGGTATTTCAGAAGAAACAAGAATGAACATCGGAAAGATGTTTGATTTTAAGAGGGATTGCATCATACCGGAAGGTATGCACGGCGGTTGGCAGACAAGTGGCACAGTCAAGGTCTGCCACCTTGCCTTTAATCTCTGGAATGGATTTACGGAAGAAGGCAGGGAAAATCTCTATACACCGGAGGAACTGTTCTGTTGCGGATATGCTCCGTATTTTATGGAGGGTATCAAGTTGAGGTATCCGGAGTATTGCAGAGATTTGACTCCACCTAAGAGAAATGATATGGAAAGGTAAGAGAAAATGAGCAGAAAAATCTATATTATTATTGCGATGGTGTTTACGGTAGTGTTGTCTGTAAGCACCTTCTTTATTATCCGTAATCACATTGACTCTGCCAAGCAGAATGAAGTCTATGATAACCTTGCGGAGATTGTGGAGGACGAGCCGCCAAAGGAAAATGAGGGCGTGACGTTTTCGGAAGATAAGGACTATCTTGCGGAATATCTTGAACTCTATCGGCAGAATGAGGATATGGTGGGTTGGATAAAGGTTGAGGATACCAATATCAACTATCCGGTCGTGCAGTCTGTAAATGAGCCGAACTTCTACCTGAAGCACAAGTTTGATAAGACCTATTCCGCTTATGGCTGTCCATATGTGCAGGAAAATTGTGATGTGCAGAAACCTTCAGACAACATCATTATATACGGACACCATATGAATGACGGCTCGATGTTTACGGGACTGATGAAGTACAGAAACAAGAGCTTTTGGGAAGGTCATAAGACGATTACCTTTGATACACTGACGGACAGACACCAGTATGAAGTGATTGCAGTCTTTAAGACAGTCGTTTATACAGACAGCTCCGATAGCTTTAAGTATTATGAGTTTACGGACGCAGAAAATGCGGCAGAGTTTGATGCGTATGTTGCTAAGTGCAAGGAACTTTCTTTGTATGATACCGGAGTATCGGCAGAATATGGCGACAAGCTGATTTCTCTTTCTACTTGTGAATATTCAAGAAACAATGGCAGGCTTGTTGTTGTCGCTAAGAGAGTGGATTAAACCCCACTCTCTATTATTTTTCGAGAAAGGAGGAAACCGATGGCTGATATAAAAACAAGAGATACAAGCAAAGGTACAATCAAGACCATAAATAAGGCAGCAGTTGCCACGGAGCGAATGAAGAAAGCCTATGTGATGACGAAAGATAAGGCAGAACATTCCACCAATGCTTCGGAAAATTCCGCAGAGGAATATGCTTCCGATAAAATCGAAGCGGCAACGGATAGGGCTGTTCACGAAACTGCATACCGTGCGGATAAAGTCGGCAGATGGGGTGTGCGTGAAACAAGGCAGAATTATCAGAAAGCCAAAACGGGAATTGAGAATTTCAAGACCAAGCGTGCAGAGAAACAGCTTCAGAAACAATCGGTCAATCCTGTCGGAAAACAGAGCATCCGAACTCTGGAGCGTACGGAGAAAACAATTAAACAGTCTGCAAGGTCGGCAGGAAATACGACAGTCAAGACCGTATCGAAAGGTGCAACCAATACTGTTCAAAGGTCGGTCAAGACCGCAGAACAAACGGCAAAGACTTCTATTAAGACCACCAAAGAAGCTGCCATTATAGCACAGAAAACAGCAAAAACAACAGCCAAAGCAACACAGAAAGCGGCTCAGACGGCAAAGAAAGCGGCGAAAGCCACAGCAGATACCGTTAAAGCCACAGCGAAAGCTACTGTTGCGACAGTCAAAGCGATTATTGCAGGGACAAAAGCACTTGTAGCAGCAATCGCCGCAGGCGGTTGGATAGCGGTTCTGATTATTATGATTGTCGTGCTGTTTGGTGCTGCCGTAGCAATGTTTGGAGGAGGAAGTGACAGTAATTCCTATACTCCGGTAAGTGCAGAGGTAGAAGCCTATGAACCCATCATACAGAAGTATGCCAAAGAGTACGGCATTCCTGAGTATGTGGAACTTATCAAGGCGGTTATGATGCAGGAAAGCGGTGGCAGAGGACTTGACCCTATGCAGGCAGCAGAGGGAAGTTTCAATACAAGGTATCCGCACGAACCTAATGGAATTAAAGACCCTGAATATTCTATCCAGTGTGGAGTTCAGGAATTGAAAGCGGCTCTTACTTCGGCAGAAGTGGAAAGTCCGATAGATATGGAGCATATCAAACTTGCCTTGCAAGGCTACAACTTCGGTAATGGGTATATTTCTTGGGCAAAAACAAAGTATGGCGGTTATTCTTATGCCAATGCAGTGGAGTTTTCCACTCAGCAGGCACAAAGGCTTGGTTGGGACAGTTATGGAGATACCCAATATCCGGCTCACGTTCTGAGATACTATCCGTATGGGCGAGCCTTTACTGCCGGAGGTAATCAGGTGATTGTTGAGGTTGCCTTGACACAGCTAGGCAATCAGGGCGGACAACCTTACTGGAGCTGGTACGGCTTTAATAGTCGAGTGGAATGGTGTGCCTGCTTCGTATCTTGGTGTGCTGACCAATGCGGGTATATTGAAAGCGGACTTGTTCCGAAATTTGCAGGTTGCGTGGATGGTGCAAATTGGTTTAAGTCAAATGGAAAATGGCAAGACCGCACTTATGAACCAAAGGTAGGAGATATTATCTTCTTTGATTGGGAAGGCGACGGTACAACAGACCACGTTGGTATCGTAGAGAAGTGTGAGAATGGCACAGTTTATACCGTAGAGGGCAACTCAGGCGACGCCTGCAAGCAAAGACAGTACGCAGTCGGAAGCAGCAATATCTATGGATACGGTATTCCGGCATATTAAAAATTCCAGACGGTGTCTGGAAAATTGAAAAGATGGCTGCTCAGTTGAGTAGCCATCGGGTACATTATGAGAAATCAGTTGTTTCTCTGTTATTCAGGAAAATATGGTGTGTGTGATAAGTGAAGCTGAAAAGCATATCGGCATTTTCTTTACTGCCGTCTAAAAAGGAAATATCATCGGCAAGGATAAAAAGAATTGCTAACAGCTTCTTGATATATCCAGTGTAGCAGGCATAATCTACATAGATGTTGGCGATATATCCCTCGGCAAATTCTATCAGGTCAGCGTCAATTTCAAAGCTATTGGATAGTTCGTAAACGGTTTTGATAAATTTATCCTTGTCAGCAATTCGCTCTTTACTTGGAACACTTCTGCGGTTCTTCTGTATAAATTTTAAAAAATCATCAGCTTCCGTAAAGTCGGGAGTGACTGAGCTGTCAGTTCCCAAATCTGTTTTGTAATCCTCAAATTTCTCTTTTTCAAACCGATTACTGAATATTATCTTTTGTTCGTCCATTCCTTTTACCCCTAAGTTTATTCTATGGAGATTGTTTAACTTGGCTCTTGGGTTGTGATTTGTCTTTCGCCATTAACAATCGTGAATTACTACTTTTATAGTATAACATAAAAATAGTTGGGAATCATCACTAATAGTTGGTTTGGCTTCCTTTGGGTGCGTGTGATTTGAAATCGACTTAACCTATACTATTAGTTATGGAAACACACTAAGGGAGGTGATGTGATGAAGCTCGATACAATCGGCAAGAATATAAGAAAGTTCCGACTTGCGAGGAAATTACGCCAAGAAGATTTGGCTGAGAAAACAGATTTGACAACAAATTATATTGGTATGGTTGAGCGTGGAGAGAAAATTCCGTCACTCGAAACTTTCATAAAGATAGTAAATGCTTTAGGTGTATCATCGGATATGGTTCTTACAGATGTTCTGGAAACGGGATATACAGTCAAGAACTCAATGCTGAATGAGAAGCTTGAAAAACTTGCCCCTGAAGATAGAAACAGAATTTATGAAGTCATAGATACACTTGTGAAGCAGTCAAAGCAAATACTTCCATAAAACACAGAAGTTCGTCCTAATCGACGAGCTTTCTTTTTTTCAGTATAAAAAATTTCAGCTATCGACAAATTTTTCGGGACTTCGACAGAGAGAATATGCTATAACAACAACTGTCAGTGATAGACACATACTAATAGACATAGGAGGAAGTAAACGTGAACGACATTTTCAGACAAATAGCAAAAGAAAATGGAACAACCGAAAAAGCAGTAAAAGAGGAAATGCAGTTTGCCATTCGGGAAGCAATGAAAAGTGCTGAACCGGAAGCAATAGCTTTTTGGAAAGCAGTTGCACCGGACGGAAAAGAGCCGCCGATAGAAAAGGTCATAGCAATGATTGCATTGAATGTTAATAATAGAATGTATAATTGAGGTGCTTCGGCATCTCTTTTTTATTATTCTTTAAAAGAGTCGTATTAGGTGTTTGTAAAAAGTGACACCTTAGTGTCTGAAAGGTTACATTTCTGTCCGGAATCTTGAAATGCCTGAAAATTTAATATATAATGTTAGATGACTAACTGTAACGAAGAAGAATTATAAGATGAAGAGGTGTTACTGATGAAGATATGCTATAACAAACTTCAAAAACTTATGATTGACAATCAAATGAAAAGACAGGATTTAATGCGTGCAGCCGAAATCACATCATACGCTGCAACGAAGATAAATAAGAATGAGCCAGTATCTCTTGAAGTACTGATGAGGATATGTCAGGTGTTTCACTGTGACATCGGAGATATATGCGAAGTTATTTTAGATGAAGATTAAAACACGGAGGTAATTATAGATGGCAAGGGCTGCTAAACCAAAGAAAGAAATATCAATGGAAGAAGCACTTTGGAAAAGTGCTGATAAACTGAGAGGTTCTGTTGAGCCTGCGGAGTATAAGCACGTTGTTCTGAGTTTATTCTTCCTTAAATTTGCCAGTGACAAGTTTGAGGAATGCCGTAATAAGATTATTGCTACACACGGCGAAAAGTATGCGGATATGAAACCGTTTTATACTCAGGAAAATGTATTCTATCTTCCTGAAGAAAGCCGTTGGAAGTACATTATTGAAAATGCAAAGCAGGACGATATTGCCCTGAAGATAGATACAGCACTTTATACGATTGAAAAGAACAACCCGGCACTGAAAGGTGCTTTGCCGGATAACTATTACTCCCGCTTACATATTGATACTGCAAAGTTAGCTTCTTTGCTTGATGAAATCAATCGTATCAATACAGATGATAAAGAGAACGACATTATAGGTCGTGTATATGAGTATTTCCTTAGTAAGTTCGCTCTTGCAGAAGGAAAAGGTAAAGGAGAGTTCTACACACCAAAGTGTATTGTAAACCTGATTGCCGAAATGCTTGAGCCTTACGATGGAATACTTTATGACCCTTGTTGCGGTTCGGGCGGTATGTTTGTGCAGTCCATCAAGTTCGTAGAAGCACACAGCGGTAATAAAAAGAAAGTGTCTATTTACGGTCAGGAATACACAAATACCACTTTCAAACTGGCAAAAATGAACTTAGCTATCCGTGGTATTTCTGCAAATCTTGGAGAAATGGCAGCCAATACATTTACCAATGACCAGCACAAAGACCTTAAAGCAGATTTCATTATGGCAAACCCGCCTTTCAATCAGAAGCAGTGGAGAGCCGAAAATGAGCTTGTAGATGACCCTCGTTGGAACGGCTATGAAGTTCCGCCGACAAGTAATGCAAACTATGGTTGGATACTGAATATTGTTTCCAAACTCTCTCAAAACGGTGTAGCAGGTTTCCTACTTGCCAATGGTGCATTATCTGATGATGGTACAGAGCTAAAAATCAGACAGCAGCTTATAGAAAATCATTTGGTAGAAGCAATCATTATTCTTCCGAGAAACCTTTTCTATACCACAGACATCAGCGTTACCCTTTGGGTACTCAATAAGAATAAAAAGGCTCGTGTTGTGGAACAGAATGGAAAGCTAAAACGCTATCGTAATCGAGAAGATGAAATACTTTTTATGGATTTACGACAGATGGGAAGTCCTTATGAGAAGAAGTACATTGAATTGACAGAGGAAGATAGAGCCAAAGTTACAAGTGTATATCATAACTGGCAGCAGGAAGGCTATGAGGAAACTTATGAGAATGTGCCGGAATTTTGCTATTCTGCTTCTTTTGATGAAGTAAAGGAAAAAGGATTTACTCTTGTACCGAGCAGATATATTGAGTTTGTCAACCGTGATGAGAACATCGACTTTGATACCAAAATGAAATCATTGCAGGGAGAACTCAAAGAACTTCTTGCTCAAGAGGAAAAATCTAAATCAGATTTGCTTGCTGTATTTAAGGAGTTGGGATATGAAATCGAATTATGATATTTTAGGAAACCATATCCGACTGATTGATACTCGGAACAGAGAAAGCATAACAGACAGAGTTTTGGGAATTAACATAGACAAGTTCTTTATGCCGTCGGTTGCAAATGTCATTGGTACGGATTTGAGTAAATATAAACTGATAACAAAAGGAAAGTTTGCGTGTAATCCAATGCACGTTGGTCGTGATGAACGACTTCCGGTTGCATTGTATGATGAAGAAGAACCTGCTATTGTTTCTCCGGCGTATTTTATGTTTGAGGTAGTAGATAACAGCATTTTGAATGAAGATTATCTGATGATGTGGTTTCGCAGACCGGAATTTGACCGTATTTGTTGGTTACATACTGACGGAAGTGTTCGTGGTGGGATTACTTGGGACGATATTTGCAGACTGGAATTGCCTATCCCGCCTATTGAAAAACAGCTTGAAATAGTGAACAGTTATAAGGCGATTACGGAGAGAATTGCTTTAA
>QFCE01000393.1_pt1 | contig 133728 bp, 116 predicted proteins | sample 5346091 | NCBI WGS metagenome assembly QFCE01 (sample SAMN09062252, study PRJNA434731) | Human gut metagenome, whole genome shotgun sequencing project. | isolation source: stool timepoint A chromium assembly | host: Homo sapiens | collected 2015
TTTCTTTCGCATATCTGCTATGGCATCTGCATAGCCTCTCTGGTATGCGTCCTCTACTATCAATGCCTCTGCTGCCATTCTCTGCCTCTCTTCCTTTCGGCGGCGCTCTCTGTCTTTCCATGTGTGCCGCTCTCCTGTTCTGGCGTTTGGTTTTACCGTGCGGGCTGCTTTTCGCATTAAAAAGCAGCTGAAAACCTGTTGACCGTCCACATACTTTCTGGCTGGTATGACCGCCGCTATTTTTCCACGGTATACAGATTGCAGCTATTAGCCTGCTGCCCTCTGCCGCAGGCTCGCCATGCCTGCTACACAATGTGCCGTGTGGGACTTGAACCCACGACTTGCCGCTTATGAGGCGGCTGCTCTAACCAACTGAACTAACGGCACTCGTGGCGGCTGCTGCCGCCTACTCATTAAATAAAAAGCCTTTTTCTATTAAAAACCTTATCCAGTCGCAGCCCGTTACGTCGTCCCGCTCAATGAATTTGTAAAAGCTCTCTGCGTCCTCTATTCCGTATTTCTTCAAAATGTTTCTTGCGTTCTTTGCTGCTGGCGTAGTAAAAACATTCTCTGCGTAAAATGTAGCCTCTATAGTCCCGTAGCTGTTCTTTCCTGCTGGTGTTCTCATTTCCACTACGACTACATTCTTTTTGCTTTTTCTTCCTACGCCCTTTCTTATTACTATTGCCTCACTGAATAACCAGCCATTCCAGCCGCTACGCATAGGTGCAAACTGTGTGCGTGGCACTTCTACTAAATCGCCTGCCTGCAATTTGTTAAAATCTACTTTTTTCATGTGTCTTACCTCTCTTTTGTTATTCTTGTTTATAACGCCTGCTGCCCTGCTGCTGCCGTGTAGGTTTTCAGTGTGGCGTTGCAGCGTTTGAACTCTCTATAAATTGTGTCCCTATGCGTTCCCAGTGCCTCTGCAATATCACTTACACTGCTGCCCTGCTTACTCATAGCCTCTATGGTCTGCCTGTCCTCATAATGCAGACGCTTATACTTTCGTTTCGCCATGTTCTATGCTCCTTTCCGTCCTCATTCGCTTTTTATGGTAAAAAAAATAAGCGTGTCAGAGTTTTTACACTCTGCACGCTCTTCTTTTCTGCTGTTTCCTATAAAAAAAGAAAATCGGCAGAGGCTTTATAACCTCTTGTCGATTTTCATTCTAAAACTTATCGAATTTTACAAATTTTACAATCTGTAAGATTACTCCACTCAAAATACCAAAAGCAGATATTATGCCACATTTTCATTCCGCTTTCACTTCTTTGTGTCATAATACCTGCATTTCTTTATTTCTGTTTGCGCATCTCACCAGGTTCTTTACACAAAGATAATATGTACTGTCCGTATGGTGTCTTACGTAAACGGCTTCCTAACTTCTTCAATTGTTCTTTATCAATAAATCCTTTTTTATATGCAATCTCCTCTATACAGGATACCTGCAATCCCTGGCGGTTCTGGAATGTTGCCACGAAATTAGCTGCATCCATAAGTCCATCCGGAGTTCCCGTATCCAGCCATGCAAATCCACGCCCCAGAAGTTCCACTTTCAAGTTTCCCTCTTGAAGATATCTGTTGTTGATACTTGTAATCTCAAGTTCTCCTCGTTCGGAAGGCTCGACTTCCTTTGCATACTGTACGACAGAATTATCATAGAAATATAATCCCGGTACGGCATAGTTAGACTTTGGTACTTTCGGTTTTTCTTCTATAGAAAGTACATTATTGTATTCGTCAAATTCTACTACCCCATAGGCTTTTGGATTCTTTACATAATATCCAAAGATTGTGGCTCCATCGCGTTCATTCACCCTCTGCAAGACAGGGGAGAAGCTTTGGCCATAGAAAATGTTATCTCCCAGAACCAATGCCACATCATCATCACCGATAAAATCCTCGCCTATGATAAATGCCTCTGCAAGTCCTCTTGGTTTCTTCTGGACTTTATATTCAAATCTCATCCCAAGCTGTGATCCATCACCAAGCAGTTCTTTGAACACACTGACATCTCTTTCTGTCGTAATGATCAAAACATCTCTGATTCCCGCAAGCATAAGCACGGAAAGTGGATAATAAATCATTGGCTTATCATAAACCGGCAAAATCTGTTTTGAAACTGCCTGTGTAATCGGATACAATCTTGTTCCTGATCCTCCGGCAAGAATAATTCCTTTTCTCTTCTTCATATGATCTGCTCCATTCATCTACTATTTACAGATGATACATCTCTTTATAATAGTTCTGATATTCTCCGCTTGTAATGTTCTCCATCCAGTCCAGATTCTTGAGATACCATTTTATCGTTTTACGGATTCCCGTCTCAAAGTCTGTCTCCGGCTCCCAGCCAACTTCTTTGCGGATTTTGTCCGGTGCGATTGCATATCTTCTGTCATGCCCTTTCCTGTCTTCGACATACTCGATCAGATTTTCATTAATATGTTCTCTGCGTGGGTCCGTTTCCGGAAGTACATCATAGAGCAGTTTCAAGATTGTCTTCACAATCTCGATATTTCTGCGCTCATTGTGTCCACCAATATTATAAGTCTCACCCAGTCTGCCCTTTTCCTGTACCATATCGATTCCCTTAGCATGATCTTCTACATACAACCAGTCTCTGATATTGAGTCCATCTCCATAAACCGGAATTTTCTTTCCGTTCAAAGCATTATTGATGATCAGTGGAATCAGTTTCTCCGGAAACTGATATGGTCCATAGTTGTTACTGCAATTTGTAATATTGGCCGGGAACTTATAAGTATCAATATAAGCCTTTACCAACATGTCTGAAGATGCTTTACTTGCTGAATATGGGCTGTGTGGTGAATACGGTGTTGTCTCATAAAAGAATGTTCCATCCTCTTCCAAAGATCCATACACCTCATCTGTTGATACATGGAGGAACTTTTTCCCTTCTTTATAGGTTCCGTCTTCCTGTTCCCATGCATTTCTTGCGGCATTCAAAAGAACTGTCGTTCCAATTACATTCGTCTGCACAAAAATCTCCGGATTCTTGATACTTCTGTCTACGTGGCTCTCTGCCGCAAAATGTACAACTCTGTCAATATCGTACTCCTGGAAAATCTTATTTACAGCTTCTGCATTACAGATGTCTTCTTTAATAAAGACATAGTTTTCATTGTTTTCAAATTCTTTCAGATTTTCCGGATTTCCTGCATAAGTAAGTTTATCCAGATTAACAATTTTAATATCCTTATACTTTTTAAACATATAATGAATATAATTGCTTCCGATAAATCCGGCTCCACCGGTTACTAAATATGTTTTCATTCCCTGTTTCCCTCGTATTTTTACTATTTTTATCTGATCTTTTTCTAATTTTATTTTAACATACCGTTTTTTAATTTAAAATAATTAATTGGAGATTTATTGTTTTTTCTCTGCAACTGTTTTTCCATCACTGTTTGCATATCCTTTGATAATCCCTATCGTCAACACAATAAATACCGCTCCGAGGATCATGACTACTGCTGTGTAAAAAACTGATATTCCAATCATTCCATGCTTTTCTGTGATTGTTTTTCCACCAAAAACAAACAATAAAAAAGCTAACAGATATCCTATATTCAGCAGTTTTTGTTTTCTTGCGACAGTAATGATCATCTGAAGAAAATTAACAATTGCAAGTGCGCCTCCTCCAATTAGCAAAATCACAAGTGATTTCTTATAATCTGTCAGATCCACACCGTAAATTAATGACAAGACAGGAATTCCAAGTAAGTATCCCCCTATGATCGCAGCCACAGAAAGCAACAGGATCAAAGCAATCTGTCGTAAGATCAGCTTATTGAACTGACTGATCTTTTTCTCATGCCATAAAAGAGCCATTTTGCTGATTACCGGCTGATAGACGAACTGACTCAAAAGACTTATCACAAAGACTGGCATAAAAATGTAGGTGAAACATGCCTGCGCTTCACTTGACATCACCTTATCAATCGCATATTTCGGTGCATTTCCAATGTAAATCACCAAATAAGATGCTATAAAAAGCGGAAAACATTCTACAAATATATTTTTAACATTTTTAATTTCAAATGTTTTCTTTTTTATTTCAAATCCTCTTATTGCCGTATAATTCAATATCACGAACTGAATAAATGATACAAGCAAAGCCACTGCAGATGTCAGGATAAGGTTTTTGCTGAAATAATAACATACTAAGTATACAAAAATATAAGTACACATTCTGATAGACAGGATCTTTCCGGCCACATCCAGGCGAAGATATTGCTGGAACATTCCATGAATCACATCTTCTACCGCATCGATCACTTTTGCCAGACAGATTAGAATTATAACTATAGATTTTGAAGAATCATACAATCCTGATGCAAGATTCACTCCGACATAAACAAAAGATGCAGCAATCATAATTATACTCGTTATGATTCTCGCAACTGTATATTCTTTAAAACTATATTTTTCTTCGACATCTGACACTTGAAACTGGCGTATTCCATATTTTCCTATCGCCATCATAAGATTTCCTATCGCAAATGCAATTGTAAATACGCCCGCATCGATCACCGGATCAATGCGGGATATAAGCATCAGTATAAATACTGTCTGGAATGCATTCAGCATTGCTGCACATGTATTCCATAGGTACGCCGACTTCATTTTGTCCTTACTTCCAAATAGAATCTTTTTTATCATAATCCTGCTCTTCCATATACATAGTGTGCTGTACCGCCCGCTACTTTATTTCCATTACCGTCTGTATGATATGGGAATACCCAGTAAAAATTATACTCATCTCTCAATGCATTTTTATCTGTAAATGTTGTTCCTGTTGTCGTCATACCAACATATCCGTAACTTCCTTCTCCTCGAATTCCGTAAACAAGATAGCCTTCTGCACCTTCTGATTTTGTCCAGGTCAGCTTTACCCCTCCACTGACAGAATACGCTTTCAGATCTGTTACCGCTTCACATTTCTGAGCTTTTCCATAAACATATTTTTCCGGCGCACTTCCGGCGAGCATATTTCCTTCTGAATCTTTACGATAAGCAAATACCCAATAAAAATTATAATCACTCGTCAATGCTTTTGTATCCGAGAAGGAAGTCTTGCTCGTCATCCCAATATAACCATACTTCCCGCTACCACGGATTCCATAAACTAAATATCCATCTGCCCTCTTTACTTCTGACCAGGACAGATTCACCGCACCTATCTTGGAAGAAGCTTTTAAATTCTGAACTGCTTCCGGTTTTTTATTTGTAGTTTCTGCACCGAAATCCATGTTCAGATCTACTTTTCCATCAATTCCATCAACCGTACCAGAATCTGTACATTGCCACATTGAATACTCTCCCTGGTAAGTACAGGTAGAATTGTACTGTGCAACCCAATGGTCAACTGTATCAAAATAAGAATCTGTCAGATAATTTGTAAACCAGTCTTTATTCGCATATACTGCCACATCATATCCTGCATCTTCTATGATACTGCAGAATGTCTGTGCAACTTCTGCGATCTCTTTTGTGCTCAGTTCTTCCCTCACACTATTTTCTTCCAGATCATAGTAAATCGGATAAGAAAGATCATATCCTTTGATCAGACGAAGTACATGATTGGCTTCGCTTTTTGCTGCTGTCACACTGTCTGCATAAGAATAAATATAAGTACCAAAAGGAATTCCTTCTTTTGTACATGCATCTGCATTTGTCTTCCAATATGGATCATCCTGACTTGTCTCATCATCTCCATATCCACAACGTATAATTGCATAATCTACATCTGTTGCCTTTACTTTTGCCCAGTCAATGTCTCCATTCCACTTACTTACATCAATTCCTTTGGCAACAGCTCCTGTGATTTCTTCTCCCTGGTCATTATAGAATTTCCCGTCTTCTTCATACCACGCATCCGAAGAACTTCGCAGATATTCTGCTGTATCAGACAAAATTGGGGTTCCATCTTTGTATCTCCAGCTGTTGCTTCTGTCTTCTCGTTGTGCCTGCTGTGGCTCTGTTAAATCTTCTTGTACTGATGTACTTTCTGTTTCTTCTGCAAATACAGTAACAGAAGGTAATGTTTCCAAAACCAGAACTGTAGCAACCGCCATTGCAAGTACACGTTTAACTCCCTTATTCTTCATACTTTCTTCAACCTTTCCATGTCTACTCCGATGTTGTCATGCTGCCTGACTGCTTCATTCTCCTACAATATACCAGTTATAATCATAATCTTCGGATTTTGTCATATCTCCCGGAGCAAGTACAATATAGTAATCATTTGCATATTCCAGGCGATAATCATTCCTGTGCAGGAATTTCATAAACCAGTCTTTTTTTCCATTGTACTGATTATATAATTCACTTTCAATCAAAGCATCGTAATTATATTCCTCAAACCCATAATAATTGTTTGTTCTGCAGAATATAACAACCGGTTTCTCCTCCCAGTTCTCTTTTGCAAGTTTCAGGTCTTCTTTCAGTTTCTCTTCCGTATAATTCGGATTGGTAACCCATGGCTGTACATAAGATTCCATTTCATTCAATGAATACATTAAAATAGCTCCGCCAAATACCATTAATGGACGTTCTTTCTCCTCATCTAAATGATTTATGCAATCCAGAACACCATTGACAGCATCTGCTTCTCTCTCTGTTGTCTTCATATATTTTAATTTATCACTGTTAACAGAATACCGAAGTGAACTTCTATCCACACTGTCAAAATTCATTGTGCAATAAATCATGTCTGCAAATTTCACTCCCATGCAGACAAGAATAATCCCTGTACAGGCTAAAACTGCACCATGTCGGATTTTCAATCCATATTTTTCTGTCATTGCATTAACTGCTTCAAGTGCGGCTTTACTGAAAACAAACCTGCAAACGGCGGATACTGCAAATGGAGCAATGATCCAAAATGCAAGAATCACGTGTTTTGTTCCTGTATTAGAACCTGCAATTGTCAGAAGTGGAAGCATAATGGCACAGATTCCAAGAATAATCAGATCTGGATTTCCATTCTTACTATACATGTTAAAAAATACATAGCAAAAAGTTACTACATACAATATACCTATAAAAAAGGACGGACCTGTTGTCATCTGCGGCCAGTTTGGTACTGTATTTACATCATATGCATAAACCAACATATAAACAGCAATTCCAATCACTACTGCGCTGAATGCAATATTCAGGATTATTTTCTTCGGATGAATTCCTTTTAATGAAAACAAAATATTCATTCCTAAGAGAAGAATCATAGAAGCAGCAAGATAAATAACGCCTGAAGCAATTGCATCAAGATTTCCAAATATAAAGGTAGACCAGAGATTTTCTATGCTGTAACCGCTTCCGGCCGTAGATGCAATACCAGATAATCGAAAAATATTATTGATAAAATATTCAACCTGACCTGTAATTGCCAGAAATGCTGCCAGAACTCCGAACGTTGCTGCTACTCCTCCCGCAAAGACTCCCAGATGCTTCATAAAATATTTCACATCTTCATTGTTATATAAATAAGAAAAAACATAGATAAAGCATGTAACCAATGCTGTTATACTACCCATTCTGGAAAATACAACCAATGTCAGGAAAATTCCTGCGACAAAACTATATTTAAACTTCTTCTCAACTACAGCCTTAAATTCAAATCCAAGAATAAGAATCAGGAAAAATACATTGAACTGGTGATAATTGAAAATATTCAAATATGTATCTGATGCCATAATTGCAATAAGAATTCCGAATAATGTCTGTAAATCACCCAAATATTTATGAAATACCTTATAGACAGCGAATGCCATAACCATTTCCACAATTACTTCCAGAAGATTTAATCCCCAGATTCCTAATCCACCAAATATCTGAAGCCATCCCCATGCAAGTACATTTGTCAGATAGCAGGTAAAACCAACTTTATCCGGATTGCTATATATATTTTCATAGTTAAACATATGAATCCCAGTATCACCCAGGTCAATGCCAAAGAAGCTGCAAAGAAATGGATAGAGAAAAATTCCTGCGATCAACACAATCTTCGCAATTTTTTCAATTTGTTCCTTCTTACTTAACAACTGCTCCTTTTTACTTAACAACTGTTCTTTATTCATCCTCTTTCATCCTTATACTCTATTAATCATTTAAGTATTTTTTTAAACACACAATATCATATGTATCCCATTTATATTTATCAAGATACTCAAACCAGATATCTTCCTGATTTTCAATATTTTCCAATTTCTTTAAGAACTCTTCCGTATGTTGTTCTTTCGGAATAATTACGACTCCGGTATCATCGCATACAGCAATACTTCCTTCATATTTATCTCTGTGTTCTTTTTCAATTACACTGTCTAACGGTTGTTCAATGTATTTATTAAAACAGCCCACCGGACTAAATCCTTTACACCACATCGGATAATTCTGTTTAATGATATCATTTGCATCTCTCATATTGGCATTGGATATAATCGCAACTGCCTCTCGATACAGTACTGCAAACTTTGTTACAAGCTCTCCGATAATTGCACGGTCACCACAGTTAAAAGCTTCGATCATTACAACATCTCCTGCCTGCACTTCACGGATCTGTTCATGTATGCTCCAGTTTGATTCATCCAATGCGTAGATCCATTTTACATTTCCCACCGCAAAATGCCCTCTGTTCACCGCATGAGAATCTTTAAATACGCCTGTTTTCCCAAGACAGTCTGCTACTTCTGTTGTAGAAATTCGATTCATTCTGATTTTTCTTATGATTTCGTTCTTAATATCCATGTTTTCTCCTATGATTCGAAAGATACCTTCAATGTATTCTTTACTTCTTTTTCAATTTCTTCAATTCTCTCTTTTGATTCTGCACGTGCAATAAAAAATCCCACTCTGGAACGATCATCCTGTGCCTTCTCTATAATATCGCCTTCTTTAAATTCAAGCTGAAGCTGTAAAATTTCCGGAATTGCATTAATCTGCTCAACACCTTCAATTTTGGTAATCTTCTTTCCCTCTGATTCGATATCCAGAAATTCCAGAACTGCTGCTCTTTCTTTCATTTTCTCTGCGTCTGATGTATGCAGATCTTCCACAGATGGAGTCTGGCCAAGTGCTGCATTGATCAGCAGCTGATAGTTGTCCACCCCTGACATAAATGGAACAATATCAGAAGCAATTCTACTTCCACCTCCACGTGCCGCCATCTCAATCAGATAATAATCTCCATCTTCGAACTTGTATTCGGAATGTGTGATCGCATATTTAATTCCTGTTCCGCTGATCAGCTCGTCATTTGTTTTTCTGAGCAGGTCATAATCAAATGTCTCATTGTAGTTCGTAAAAAACAACTTTGAGGCTATATTTCTGTTATAAGCGTAATGTTCTTTCTGAGAGATCGCCAGTGTATGGTGTGTTCCATCAATCACAATACCATCCACTGTAAATTCTGTGCCTTCAATATATCTTTCCACAAGCACATAATCGCCACTATTTGTAAAGGCTTCCGTCTCTGCGAATCGATCCCTCAATTCCTGTTCGGATTCTATCGTAAATATTCCACGGCTGGACTGGGAATCCAATGGCTTAATAATCACCTTTTTTCCCAATTCTCTGTAGAACTCGATTGCTTCTTCTACATTTGTACATAATCTGTACTCCGGATACTTAAATTTATTTTCCCGGCAATACTCTCTCATTTTAAATTTGTTTGTAAAAAGTTCTGCCATTTCATGACCAATTCCAGGACACCCCATCTGTTCTGCAACATAAGCTACTGTTGGAACAGCAATATCACTCTGATCTGTCAACACTGCATCAATCTTATATTCCTTTGCAAGTGCCAGATTCTTCTCTTTGTCTCTTACATCCATTACACCTGTAAAATCCGCGTACTTAAATCCAATAGAATCTTCATAAAGATTTGAATTCACTACTTCATATCCCAAACTTTTTACTTTCTTAATCAGTGGAACCTGCCATGTTCCCCCTGCAATTACCATTACTCTTTTCATCATTCGCTCCGACCTTCCTTTAAATCTACAACCTTTTTTACAACAGGTCTTCTCCGTCTTTTACAATACTCTCTATTACATACTGTGGCTGATTATTGATACACATATAAATTCTTCCTGTATACTCTCCGATAATTCCAAGCACGCCCAGGATCAGACCTCCTAAAAACAGTGTAACAGCCATCTGCGATGTATATCCCACTTGAATTGTAGGTATAATCAGTTTTCTTATTAATGAGATAATTCCTAGCAACACTCCGCACACAGAACTGATAAATCCAAGTGCACTTCCGACTCGTAAAGGTTTAATTGAAAATGCTGTAAATCCATTGATCCACAGTTTTAATAATTTCTTAAAATTATAGCCGCTCTTTCCTGTTGCTCTTTCTCTCTGTTTCAGATGAACATTTCCTATCTTTCCTGATGTTCTGAGTAGAAGTCCTGCAATGTAAGGGTATGGATTCTGATATTTGACCATCTCTTTCACTACAAATCTTTTTGCCATAAAAAAAGATGATAATCCTATCTCTTTAGGCTTATCAATCATATGATACAGCATAAATTCATTCACTTTTGTACCAAATCTTCGAACAGCCGATTTCTGTGTAGTCTCTGTATATTTTGCGCAGACTACATCATATCCTTCCTGCATCTTGTCATAGAAATCCCAGACCATTCCTACCGGTGTCTGTCCATCATCATCTGAAGTCATAATATACTTTCCGGATGCCTGGTTAAACCCTGCCAGCAATGCGTTTGGCTGTCCGAAATTCTTAGCAAAATTGATTCCGATGATTCTTCCATTTTCTTTTGAAAGCCGATTGATCAATCCCTTTGTATTATCTTTTGAATTGTCATTGACCAGAATAATCTCATATTCAAATCCTTCTCTTTTTTTCATTGCAGCTTCAATCTCGCTGATCACGCCTTCCAGATTCTTTTCTGAACAATAGCATGGAATTACAAATGAAATATCCATTCAATCATTTCACAGATCAGATTTTCTAAAGTATTAAAATCCGACCTGTGTACTCCTTTCTCTTTATCTCGTATAAGCCATCTCTGTACTTTTTTTATTTTCCAGACAGATACTGCGTGCCGGAACATAGACACTATATGGCTCTGTATTCTCTTTGACAAATGCACCTGCCCCAACCAGCGTTGCATATTCCAGCGTCCTGTTTCCAAGTACCGTACTGTTAATTCCAAGAAAACAATTATTCTTTACAACTGTTTTTCCTGCGATAACAGAATCCACTGAAAAGAAATTATAATCTCCAACCTGCGATTCATGTGAAATCTGGCTTCCGTTCCATATAATGTTGGAATTTCCAATCTTTGTTCCATACGCCAATGTAACATGTTCAAGAATAATATTCCCCTCGCCCATTGCAACACTCTCGTCTACTACACTCGGATGAACAAAATTTTCGATCCTATATCCTTTTCTTTTCGCATCTTCAAACTTCTGCTGTCGAATCTGATTCATTTTTTTATAACCAAGCGCAATAACCATCGTATATTCTGTTGGTGGATATGCTTTTTCAACTTCTTCATAAGCCACTGCCGGCAGACCATCATAGCTATCACTTTCAAGATATGCTTTATCTACCGTATATGCCACAATCTGTACGTCTGCATATTTTTCAAAATAATATCGAAGCATTTTCCCAAAATCTGTCGTACCAAAGATCACACATTTTCTCTTCATTCTTCTATCCTCTGTTTTTACTATACCGGTTCTTTTACTTTCCACTATAAAATGCTTTTACTTTCTCCGCAATGTAATCTACATTTTCTGCTTCGAGTCCATAATACATCGGCAAACGCAGAAGTCTTTCGCTTTCAGTCGTCGTATATTTATCTTCCCCACGGAATTCTCCGTATTTCATACCTGCCGGAGCTGTATGCAGTGGAATATAATGGAATACGGAAATAATACCATTCTCTTTCAAGTATCCAATCAGTTTCTGACGTTCCTCCAGATCTCTCGCTTTGATATAGAACATATGAGCATTATGTACGCAATCCTCAGGAATAACCGGCATTTCAATCTTTCCTGCTTCTTCCAGTTCCTTTAAAGCTTCATAATATCTGTTCCATGTTTTCATTCGATCATCATAAATCTCCTGTGCTTTTTCAAGCTGTGCCCAGAGATATGCTGCATTCAATTCACTTGGAAGATAAGATGAACCCGCATCCATCCATGTATACTTATCAATCTGACCACGGAAAAATTTACTTCTGTTTGTTCCTTTTTCTCTTACGATCTCTGCGCGTTCAATATCTTCCGGATCACGAATCAGAAGTGCTCCACCTTCTCCCATGCTGTAATTCTTTGTTTCATGAAAGCTAAAGCAGCCGTAATCACCGATTGTACCAAGTGCTTTTCCCTTATAAGAAGCCATAACTCCCTGTGCTGCATCCTCTACAACTTTCAGATCATATTTCTGTGCAATTGCACAAATCTCATCCATCTTACAGGCTACACCGGCATAATGAACCGGAACGATTGCTTTTGTCTTCTCCGTAATCGCATTCTCAATCAGCCTCTCATCAATATTCATTGTTTCCGGATGAATATCAACAAATACTGCCTTGGCACCTCTTAATACAAACGCATCCGCTGTTGATACAAATGTATAGGACGGCATGATCACCTCATCCCCTGGTTTAATATCCAGAAGGATTGCTGCCATCTCTGTAGCATGTGTACAGGATGTCGTCAACAGTGTCTTGGCTGTTCCTGTATTTTCTTCAATCCATTTAGAACATTGTTTTGTAAATGCTCCATCACCACAGATTTTATGATTTTCAATTGCTTGTCTGATATAATCGATCTCTGTTCCGACGATTGGTGGTACATTAAAATTAATCATTCTCTTTTTTCCTCATTCCTTTGAAAACTTCCATATTTGATAGCCATCTAACTCTTTGTATAATTCTGCCTTTGCTTCAGGATAATACCGTTCCTGCAAATACTGCACTTTTTGGTCTAAAGTTTTCCACTCTGAATCCACAAGATATACCTTCTCATTTATTAATGCTTTTAATGGCTGTTCGGCATCATATGTTTGTAATATCTGATTGCAATCCGGGAAATTTGTTGTTACACCTGCAAGATATAAAACATTGTCAAATTCTCCTGTCGGAATTGCTTTCCACGGATTCCAGTCATAATAGAACACTTGCATCATTGTCTGAAAATCCAATAAATACAAATTTTCCTTATGTGTTTCTATCTCATTGATCAGTTCTTCCGACTTCGCCCCTTTATTGACTATTTTGCGATATTTACTCGCTTTATAGTTCCATGACTCATAAAATGTATTCTCTATATATTCCTTGCGCCCCCAACTATCTACATCCTGATAGGATCGATCCGGTAAATAAAGCGGCAATTGCAAAAATAGACATACTGTATTTATTATAACACAGACTCTCCTATATTCAATAAATTCTCTTTTATTTTCACATTCTAATTTTTCCCAAAAGTAAAAGAGTGTTAAAAATCCACCTAAAAATACTGCATATTCCGTTCGATACACGGTTCTTTCAATCAAAAAGCAATATAAAATATAGGCAAATCCGATTCCCCATATCACAATTGCTGTCCAACAATTTTTTCTCTGAAAAACAATACTTAATATTGTAAGCACCACACAGGCAAGGAAAACAGGATATCCCTGTAAACCACGGTTCTGTATCTCTTCTATTATTACCTCCTTAGATATCTCTACATTTTTTTTATAATCCTGTATAATATCTGCGGCCTTCTGCATAATGTCTAAAGAGAAGACTTCATTATCTGCAAAATTCCAGTTACGCATCATCTTATAATCATTTTCTGAAATTCCGATTTTCTGTAATTCTTCCGCGTACGCTTCATATCCGTAATCACTTGCATCTACGATTGCAGCCCTTGCTTCGCTATATTCTTTGAAGTATTTGTATTCCGGATCCTTATTATAAGAATAATCATCAAATAACTTGCAGCCTGTTACTACTAAGATCAACAGCAGTCCCGCACTGATAATTTTTCTCATCTTTAGCCAAAAACGTCTGTGATCCGTCTCATTTTTCCACACCCTGACAATCTCTACAATAAGAATAAATAAAAGGAAACCGCCCGCGAGATAAATAATATTAAACCTGAACCACGTTCCAATTACGCACAAAATCGCCGCCGATATCTCTATCCGCAACGATCTTTGTTCAAACAGCGCCCATAGAAACACAAGGCTGCCTGCCATGACAGCTATCATTGCTGTTTTTGTGAACTGCATAAGAATATACGCATCACTGCCAAACACAGTCAATAATAAAGTTATTACCATAAGCGCCATTGATCTGTTCAATTTTTTCAATAACATATATGAAAGTATTGTAAAACTAAGAAAACAGAGTAATAACTGAAAAATAAGATACCAACTGATTTCTGGTAAAATAAGATAGAATGGGGTCAACAGATATCCCCACAGGACATTGATAAAAATCAAATGTGGATTTAAACTCCCCCCATAAGCTCCTGACAAAATCGCAGACATCACAAAATCATCTGACACTTCATATTTGACATCACAAAATACTAAAATTGAAGCTAAAAAAAGAAGATTCAATGTGATAGCAGACAATATTTCCGATTTCCAGATCTTACTGATACAGTTTTTCAAACTTGTTTTTTTCGTCTTATCCATACTTCTCACCTTCTTTTTTTCTATTTAATCAGTTTCCTGATCTCTATTGTTCCTATTTCTTTTCGATATAGTTCCCTACAATCTCCCAGACCAGTTTTTCTTTTGTCATAAGGAGTACAACTCCATAAATCCCAAAGAACACGCATGCGCTGATTGCAAGCATTACAAATGACTGTATCTCCATGCTCCAGCCAAATGATTCTAAATCAAGCAAGCCCTTCACTAAACTCCCACCGATGGTTGCCACTACAATCGCTACTCCAATTTTCATACCACTGACATCCCGCATGATATCCTTTAATATCTCTTTCAAATACACACATTGAACCAGAAGTACCACCAATTCAGCTATCACAGTAGCAAGTGCTGCACCGGATGATGCCATCTTCGGAATCAGAACCAGATTCAGAAGGAAATCAGCAACTGCACCACACACGATAGAATTTAACACCTTCTGTTCCTGATTCTGTGGCGTAAGAATCTGAATCCCGGTAATATTAGACATACCGATCAAAAGTACTGTCGGCATCAGAATAATCATCGGAAGTACCGCGCCCTGATACCCGTCTCCTGCAAGAAACTGAATCGATTCTGATGCATACAGCATAAAATAAATGGTCAATGGAAGTCCTGCTACAACTACAAAATTGACTGCTTTCCCGATCATTCTGTAAAAATCTTCTGTTTTTTCTTTCTTAATATAATAAGAAAGCCTTGGCAAAAGTACTGTTCCAAGAGAAGTGATCAGCGTAACAAGTATTGTTTTTACTTTAATTGCTGCATTATAGTATCCAACTTCTGTATTCCCCTGCATGAACCGAAGCATTACAACATCTAGATTCGTATAAACACTGGTTGCGGCTGCCATTGCAAAAAAACGCAAAATCGGCTTTATATGTATCCGAAAATCATATGTCCCACTTTTCTTAAAAGAAACAAATTTTGTTGCATACACAAAGTTAAACACATAAGATGCAGAGCTCGCAAATACAGTAATTCCTCCATAGACAATATAATCTTCCGGATTATGTACCAGAAGGAACATCAACACCAGTGATAATAGTTTTACAACCATGTTGCATACCGTAATATACGCGTACTGCTCCAATGCGTTATATAGCCATGTGATAGCAAACATATTTAGAACCATTCCGATTCCGTTAATAATATATAATTCTTTTTCTGCTGCAAACTCCGGCACTAACGCTACTGTAACTACGAAAACGATACAGGTTAAAAACATCGTAATTGAATTGATGATCAATAATTCCTGCACTGTTTTTGACAATTTTTCTTTATCATCTCTTACTTTTGCGCATGCCCGGATTCCATAGGTTGGAATTCCCAAAGATGCAAACATATTGAAGTATGTTATAACAGCACTCGCTGTTGCCACCTTACCATTTCCGGTTGCCATCAAGACTCTTGAAATGTACGGAAATGTAATCAGTGGAAATACAATTGAAGATGCTGACATAATAAAATTCATGATAAAGTTAAATTTAACAGAGTGAATCTTCATATTACGACCTTTCTTTAACCATTTCGCACCTTACTCAACCGGACGATCAACGAGTAAAATCTAAATCCGGATTTTCTCAAGAGACGCAGCATTCCGCTAAATTCTCCGGATTTTTCGTAAACATATGCATTTTTTTCTTTTACTTCTGCATCAAATTCTTTAAATTTTTTCTGTATTACTTTATCTCCAGAACCAAAGCTTATAAACACATCTACCTGTCCATACACCATTTCCGCTATTCTGCGTGCCATATACAATTCTTTTAATTTATCATAATCTGCTTTTTCTTTGTAGGCATTAATATAATCAAGTACATGAAAAATAACGTCAATATGATTCTGCATATGTTTCTGATATCCCAGCATGCTCACACTCTGATTCACCTGTGCAAGACGATACATATAAACAAAAATATCAAAATAAATCACATTTTTCACATACGGGATTGGATACAAAATGTACTCTACATCCACATAGAAGCTATGTTCGTCTAAACGAATCTGATTTTCTTTTAGAATTGATGTTTTTAAAACAAGCGCATGCATAGAGATTCTCGTCTCATTTGCAATCATCTCAAACGGCATCTGTTCTTCTTTTCTGATTTCTGGAAAGGTAACCGGATTTAATTCGCCTGTTACGTCATTCACTTCATAATAATTAGTAAATACATAGTCTGCATCGCATGTTTTCAATCTTTGAATCAGTTCTGCAAATCCATCCTGATCTACCCAGTCATCTCCGTCTACAACCTTAAAGTATTTTCCTTTTGCTTCACCAATCCCTCTATTGATCGTAGAACCGTGCCCTCCATTCTCCTTAGAGATCACGCGAAACGTATCTGGATATTTTTCTTCATACTTTCTTCCGATTTCTGCTGTCTTATCTTTCGAACCATCATCGACAATAAGCACTTCAATATCATCCAACACTCTCTCATCCACAAAGGAGTCCAGAGTGTTCTCTAAAAATTTTTCCACATTATAGGAAGGTACTGTGACCGTCAGTATTTTTTTCACCTTTTCTACCTGCTTTCCGATTTTTACATTTTTGTTGATACCATTCTTCTGGCTTTAGATAAAAGACGCATCAGCCAATACTGTTTGTAATTCAATATCCATAAATGAAGCTTATCTTTTCTACTCCATTGATTTATGTATTTATTATTCTTAACATTCCCAATTCTTGACTTTGCATAGTCTCTGTACTTCTGAAGATATGTCCCATCCTCTCCCTCAAGCACCAGTTCTTTCGATGGTTCAAAATAAGCATTTGCCAAGACAAGATATTCTAATTCTTCACGATAAGTTTCGTATTTTCCATTTTCACGATATACCGACAATATATGATCTAGTACTTCCATTTTATCATGACTGCTTTTCTCATGATTTTTCCCTGTCATAATTGAATTCTCGCGAATAATATAATAATATAATGGTTCTTTTAAATAACTGATTCTTTCCGCTTTCAGGAAAAATATCGGTGTTGTTGCCAGATCTTCAAAATATAACCCTTTTGGGAATGGACAATCTGCTTTCACGTAAAATTCTCTGTTGAACAATTTTGCCCAGGCTGCCGGTGGTGCAAGCAATAATTGGTGTTCCTTCTCTAAAGAAATCACTTTTCCGCCAGGAATCTGTGTTGTCCGAACTTCCTCTATCCCGTTTTCCACGCAATAATAATCAAAAAGAACCATATCGCATGCCATTTTTTCAGCTTCTGTCACTGTTTTTTCAACCAGATCTTTCGCTATGTAATCATCACTGTCTACAAATAGCAAATATTTCCCTGTAGCCAGTTTTACGCCGGCATTTCGTGCATCACTTAATCCACCATTCTGTTTATGCAACACTTGAATTCTATTATCCTTTTGAGCCAGCTCTTCACACATTTCACCGCAACGATCCGGCGATCCATCATTTACAAGTATAATTTCCAGTTCCTGATACGTCTGTTCACAGATGCTTTTCACGCAACGTTCCAGATATTGTTCTACTTTATATACCGGTACAACTACACTTACCAGTTCCACTCACATTACCTCCTGCTGACTGCTGCCAGTCTGTCCTTCATTCTTCTCAACTGAGACATCAATACCATCATTCCATACATTCGATACTGTAATAGTTTCAAGAGGATCTTATCTTTTCCTGCTATCTGCTGCACATAATAATTCTTATTCATCTGTGGAAATTTATTGTATGCATAATCTCTGAACTTCTTAAGATATTCGCTTTTTCTGTCATTTAATACGATTTCTTTTGATGGCACGAAATAGGTATTTTCAAATACGAGATATTCCAGTTCATTTCTATATGTCTCTATAAGATTTTCTCTTTCAAAATATTCAAGAAGTTGATCTACCGCCCATGTACGATCTTCATAATTCTTTTCAAAATTTCTGCTGTGCATAATTGATCCGTCGCGCATAAGATAATAATAATAAACTTCCGGCAAGTACACGATCTTTTTCGTCTTTGTCATAACTTTTGGAATCGTTGCCAGGTCTTCATAATATCTCCCCTTTGGAAATTGAAAGCCACTTTCTTTCCAAAGCTCTCTGCGAATCAGCTTATTTACAGCCGAACAGGATCTCATGATCAATTCTTTTTCTTCTGCAACCTCTATCACCCGGTTTGCTGAAAAAGGAAATGTAAACCGATCTGTCAGATTTCCATTTTCCTCTTCTCCGATATAATCAAAGATAACCATATCCGCCTGATTTTTTTCTGCTGTCTCTACTGTATCACGCACAAGATTTTCATGGATTCTATCATCACTGTCAACAAATAAGAGATACTTTCCTTCTGCCTTTTCCACACCTGCGTTTCTCGCATCTCCAAGTCCGCCATTCTCCTTGTGGATTACTTTTATACGTCCATCCCGCTCTGCATATTCATCACAGATCACACCACTTTTATCTTTCGAACCATCATCTACAAGAATAATTTCTAATCCCTGATAGCTTTGCCCACATACACTCTGAATACATCTGGCAAGATATTTTTCCACATTATAGACAGGTATAATTACACTTACAAGCTCCATATTTTGCTCCTATTATGATATAGTAAAATGATCAGTTCACTTTTTCTAATTATAGTTTAGCGAATCAAACTCTTCAATTCCTGATCCTGATTTGCAAGATCATACTGTTCTGCATTATCAAGGAATTCTGCTGATTGTCTTTCCATTCTGTTGTCTAAAATTTCCTCAGCCCAGTATTTTGCTCCTGATTTTAGAGGAATAAAATAACACGCTTCCGTTATTTTAGATTCTTTTGTTATCTCATCACTCATAAAACACGGTAAACCTGCTGACTGTGCCTCGATTCCTGCGATTGGAAGTCCTTCAAAATTAGAAGGTAGTAAAAATGCGTCCATTCCCTGATACAGATAGTCCGTATCACTTCGTCTTCCAAGAAGTTTTACAACATCTTCCAGATTCTTTTCAGCAACTATTTGTCTGACTTTTTCAAATCTGACTCCGTCTCCTGCAAGAAGCAGAACTGTGTTGGGATCTTTTTTATGAACTTCTTCAAATACATCTAGAAGAAAATAATGATTCTTCTGATAGCAGAAGTTTCCCACATGACCGATTACAAATTGGTCAGTTATCCCCATACTCCCTCGGATTTCTTCTCTTTTCTGCACACTGTACTTATATTTTTCTCTATCCACAGCATTATGAATCACACAAAATTTTGATGAGCTCACTATTTTTTTTGGAAATAACCATTCGCCGGCTTTCACAGAACATCCATAAAATTCTGTTCCGTATCGATATAAAAACAAGCGGCAGAACTTATGAATCCCGTTAAATAGATTTCTCTTTAAAGCACTTTCACAGTCATTTCCACTGGAATGACTGTGAATCATTCTTCTCTCCACCCCCGAATGCTTTGCGGCAATTGCCGCAATACAGTCAATAGCTGTTGAGATATTCAGATAAACGGCATCATACTGCCCCTCTTTCATAATTCTACACACTTGCCGATATTGAGACACCGGATGTTTCAAATTGGCAATGGCATATAAATTTGAATGGAATTTTTTTAATTCTGTCTGTAATTCTACGTCGATTTCGTTCGTGAGAAAATCGATCCTCACCTCTTCATTTGACACTTTTGTCAGGAAATTCAAAAGATATTTATCAATTCCTCCTGATTTTCCATCCATGATAAATCCTACCAGAAGCTTTTTCATCCCTTTTCCTCTCTACGAACCTGATATGAATATTGTACCAGATAACCACTGAACACCCATAAAGCAAAAGCACTTGGGGAATTCGTATAGATTCCGTCTAATAAAAGCAACATACTTATAAGTACTGTTCCTGCCACAGCAAGAATTGCGATAAGATACAAACTATCACTGTCCGATTTCTTAAAGACCGGAACTAAAACATATTGTATAATTCTAAATGTGATCAAAAGGAAAAGAACAAATCCAAGAATTCCCTGAAATGCCAAAGTATTAAAAAATGCATTGTGCATACTCGTATAATCACCCACTTCATTATTTACAGCATATGTCTCCGGCGCATGTTCTTTTGCATATGAAATAAATGTGGAATACCCAGCTCCGTATATAGGACTTGTCTGCCAGACTTCTACTGCACTTTTCCATAACGAGATTCTTCCATTGGTAGCATCTTTTTCAATATTCTCATGTCTTGCTGTCTGAATCTTGTTTCCTTTCTTCGTTTTCGTAGAAATTGTAGTCTGAGGTTTTGTAGTCTTCTGTGCAGTTTTATTTGCCACTTCAGTCTGATACCTGGTATTTTCTGTCTTTAATACCTGCATTCCTCCAACTGACACAATCATAATACACAATACGATCAAAAGATTTTTAACATATCTATACTTCTTGTTTTCACTCTTCCTATGAATCAGGCAAAAATATAAAAGAAATCCTCCACACAAAACAAAAGCGATCTCACCGGTTCTTGAATCTGAATAGGTTACATATCCCAAATTAAGTAATGCCGCAATTACATAAAAAAGTTTCTTTATTCCTTTCTGCTGAAATATGAATAAAACAGCCAGGATAAAACCTATCACACTAAAAACCGCTCCATAATTAGGGTCTGTATATACGCCCCATAATCTATCCCAGGTATACCCGGTAACAATGAATTCCCCCTCCGGTGTTGTAAGATATTCCGAATAAGATTGAACCATCATAACAAGACTTGTTACAGCAGATACAGACGTTACAATAATCATCAAGTGTGAAAGAATATTAAATTCTTTTCTGTACTTCTCCGTGTCACGATCCAGATCACATACGTATAATGCAAAAAACTGAATTCCTGTCCAGAGAATCCATTTCAGATTATCTGTCATGCCATACTGTCTATTCATAAATGTACTAAGCAGAAAACTCAGACAAAAGAATATCATCAAGATCAGACATGGCATTTTTCTATATTTCTTCCAGTTTATAATGCGGACCAAAATCACAAATAATCCTAACACTAATGTCAATTTCACAAGGATTGGCTGTATTGGTGATATATAAATTATAGAAATAAATGTCGCAAATGCCAGACATAGATAACTGATCTTAAATACAAGTTCTAATATTTCTTCATAGTTCTGTTTTAATTTGTCCATTAGATCCCCTTTGCACTTCGTGTCTATCTCATTAGTATCTGTCTCGCTAGTTCCTGTTCTGATTTTTCTCAATCAATCCTCGAATTAATTCTTCTATTTTTCGGTAAGACTTTGGTCTGTCAAACTGCTCTTCCGCAATTTTGCGTGCCTTTTCACCCATTTTTACTCTTGCTTCTTCATTTTTATAAAGCTTCTCAATCATATCCGCAAGAATATTTACATCTTCCGGAATAATATTCACACCAAAGCCATCGTTTTTCACCTTCGCACGGAATTCCGGACTCATACAGGTATTGATCATTGGTTTTCCTGCTGCCAGATAATCTCCGATCTTCGTGACAATGCTCTGCGGAGCCTTCTTAACAAAAGAGTTCACCAGAATATCTGATTTCTTAAGATATGCTGCCATCAGATCATAAGGTGCATATCCAACAAATTCTACATTTGATATCTTCCTTGAATTTGCAAGTTCTTCCAATTCTTCTTTCATTGGTCCACCACCAAGAATTTTTATCTTAATCTGTGGCATACCGCGTTTTGCAAGTTCTTCACCTGCCAAAACCATCGTACGGATATCATAACTCGTTCCGATCGTTCCTGCGTACGATACCCAGAATTCTTCTTTATCTTTTACAATCTCAGCTGTCCGCTGTGCTGCTCCCGCATCGAACACCGTCAGTTCATTTCCCACATAAACTGTTTCTCTCGGAATATCTCTGTTCCGTCTTTTAAACGGGCGGTCACGGTATTCATCCGATGTACCGATCACTCCACTTGCAAGTCTGTAAACCTTCTCTGCATCTCGAAGCAGGGAATAAAAAATAATATCACTTATCACCGGAATATCTATTATCATCCTCATTGCTTCCGGCCAAAGATCATTCACATCTGCAACAAACGGAATTCCTTTCTTCTTTGCATATTCTGCCGCCGCCAGTGCTACGTCATTCGGTGGAATCTCAGCATATAAAAGATCATAGTCTCCCTCTTTCTCAAGAAGATTCATCAGGTTCTTTGCTGCAATTCTATGACTATAGATTCTACGTAGATCAATATTTTTCTTATATCCCGGCTCATAAATAAACTTGACCCCAAATTTGTATTTTTCATTTTTAATTTTTTCCAGATCACGCTGTGCTTTTTCCCAATGCTGAAAGGTCGTTGTAATCAGATCAACCTGATAACCAGCATCTGCGAGGAATTCACAGACAGAGCGAAATCTTGTATATCCTTTTTCATCATCCAGACGAATTCCCATTGTAATAACTGCTACTTTATACATTATTTTTCTCCCGCTTGATATTTTTTTCTATGATCTATCTCTCCGACTTCGTCTTTGAATAAATCACAGGCATTCCTGTTCGCACAATATGCACCATTCTTCCAAGTGCTGTACACAAAAATGTGGAATGTGTGTTCAAACATTTTAAAGTAATCTTAAGTGCCTTACTGTCCTTCGCTTCTGCTTTTGGAAGCAGCTGCTGAAACAACGGATCCCGGAATACTTCCCTGCAAAATTGCTTTCGGTCTTTTGAGTTCATTCCTGACTGATGATCGCAATTTCTTTCTAAGGCTGAAAGAATATATCTTCCATACAGTCCTCCAAGAATAGCGCAGTGTTGAGGCGTATCTACTCTCCAATACCTCTGCTGATTCAGTAACATTTCAATACGTCTTCTGTGAAGCTGATAATAATCCGGTACAAACTTAGTTGTCAGACTTCCTGTCATTCTTTTCGCATAATGATACGGTACAATATTCAATAAATTCATTGAATCAATATCATTACAATAATTAATATTAAATACGATATCCTCAATCAATCTGACCGTTTCATAGCGAAATTTATTTTCTTTGATATAGTCCAGATCATACACTTTATTCCACGCATAACCATAAATCGTCTCCTGTTCCAATCGGATCATATAATTATGGATTTCTTCAATATCCGTAAAATATTTTTCTTCTGGCCGGATCTCATGGGCATAAGCAAAGCTTCCATCTTCATTGTAATATTCTTCAAGATGTCCAAAAACAACAAGTTTTGCTCTGTTTTTTTCTAAAGAATCTGCCACTTGTTGTAAAAGGTCCATGTCTACTGTATCATCCGGATCCATAAACCAGATATATCTTCCGGCTGCATGTTGAATCCCTGTATTTCTTGCTTCACTGAGCCCTTTATTCTGTTCATGATGTATCACCCGGATTCTTGCATCCTTCTCTTTTAATTTTTCAGCCAGACTTCCTGTTTTATCCGGAGATCCATCCTCTACGATAATTAATTCCCATTCCTGAAATGTCTGGGATTCTATACTCTCTACCGCTTTGGCAAGATATTTTTCTACTCCATATGCCGGCATTACAACTGTAAATAATGGGCGTGTCTTACTCATATCATTATCCTTAATCATCTTTTCTCTATAACATCACGATTCCCGCAGACAAATTTCTGCCTGCGGGTTTCTCTCGTTGTCTATTACTCTGTTGTTGTTCCGCCTTCCAGAGTTTCTCCGTTCTCCACTTTATCCATAGCTTCTTTGATTGCGTCTACAGACTCCTGATTTGGCTGCATTACATATAAAGGCTTACCGGAATAAGAATAACAATACTGAGTGTCTCCTGTTCCCTCTGCTGCCATTGATGTAATTGTCCATTGCGGGTTCTCAGAAAGCTGGGTTTTGATCAATTCCTGAATCTGAGCTTCAGACATATTTGTTTCAACATTTCCACTTACACTATTAAGAATTCCATTTGCTCCTGTCAAAATTGCCGGAGATACCATCTTCTTGATCATTGCTGTAATTACCGCCTGCTGATCCTTACCGCGCTGATTATCTCCTCCTGGTACATTCTGACGCTCTCTCGAAAATGCTAACGCCTGTTTTCCGTTAAAGTGGTTGGTTCCCTGTACAACATCCATCACAAGTCCTGAATCTTCACTTGTTGTAAAGGCATACTCAGATTCTACATCTACTCCACCAAGTGCATCTACCATTGTGATCAGGGAGGTAAAGTTTACTCGCGCGTAGAAATCAAGATTCGTATCATATAACTTCTCTAATGTCTTCATAGACTTATCCACGCCATAGATTCCTGCATGTGTCAGTTTATCTTTCTGTCCACCTGAAACCTCAGGAATTTCGACATAATAATCACGCGGTGTGGTCACAAGCAGGATCTGGTGTGTTGTTGGATTTACTTCTGCTATGATATTTACATCACTTCGGCTGTTTGTCTCAATTGCTCCATAAACATCAATACCACTGATGTATACACTGAATGTATCATTTTTCACTTCAACATCAGATGAGGTATCTTCTATCTCAGTCTTAATGTCATGGGAATAAATCACTTTTGTATTATCTTCATACCCTTCAAATGCTTCTTCAAGAACTCCTGTAAATCCCTGATTATAAATAATCGCATCTACTTTTCCATCATGAAGAGCCTCGGCCTGTTCTGCCAATGTATCATACTCTTCTGTCTTAATTTCCGTTCCGAGTTCTTCATTAATTGCCTGAACAGTCTGTTTAATCTGATCTCCATTCATCTTATATTGTACACCAAATGTGTAATTTTTTGCATCTTTGATTGCCTCTGCTGAATCATCTGCCATAACAGATACAACTACTTTATCTAGTTTATACTCTCCACCAGAGATTTTGGAAACCGTTCCACTTACCTTGAACAGATAATACGAACTAAAAATCAACAATACGGTAATCAATACGCTGATAACTTTTCCTGTAATCGCATTTTTCTTGGAAAAGAACTGGCTTGCCAGAATAATTCCCCAAAACAGCACCAATGCTATAGTTGCTGCAACAACATACTTTGTCGGAAGCATATTCAATTTAAATATGCCTGCCATAAAAATCCCTGTCGCAATAAGCTGAACGATTGCCAGAACTATTCCAATTGTTCTGCTGAGTTTATTCTCTCTCTTTTTCACCTTTCTCCTTCGGCGATGTCTGTCAGATGTATTTTTTCTATTGGAATGTCTTTTCTTTCTTCGCACATCATTTCTTTCATCAGAAGGTCTCCTGCGCCGAGATCTTTTGTCCTGCTGACTCATATTCTTTAGTTTCCTTCCCTGTAAATCATTCTCTATGTTTCTATCTGTCGCTTTCTAATGGCACTGCCAAACGCAATTTCTACGCTTAACAGCCCATGAATACTAATTTAATATACCATTTCAACCTTCATTTCGCAACATAAGCCTTGTATTCTAAAAAAATCTTAATCTTTTTGATCTATTTAAAATACTTTTACTTCCTCACGAAATTGTTGCTTTTCTTCACAATCATTCAAACTTTCAATCAGTTCTGCTACAACTTCCGGGATCTCCGGTCTGAATTTCATATACCAGTCAAGCGTCTCGCGGATGTATTTCTTGCGAAACTTCTCATTTGCACAGAATGCGCTCTGCAGATTATGAAGACGATCTGCCCCTTTCACTGCATATGCCATAGAATTTGTCTTAATCCCTGCAATATAGGTCTCCATACAATATTCTTTTTCCTTCGTCACCAGCTTCACTGCTTTTAAGACATCTTCTCCCCCGATTTCTACAATCTCCTGTTCTGAAGCATCTGTATCCTCTAAAAGATCATGAAATACTGCCGCAACCCGATATTCAACCTGCTTACCATCCTGCCGAAGAATCTCTGCAACTGCAATCGGATGTACAATAAAAGGAGCTCCACCTATCCGAAACTGTCCTTCATGCTTCTTCTTCGCATACTCCAGTGCTTTCTGGTATATCTCTTCTCCCATGATATCCTCCTCTGAATCTTCCATATTTCTGTATCATCCGGCCAGTATCTTCCTGTTGTTTCGATAATTTTAGTATACGTTGTATTTCTCGTAAATGCAATTCTATCTCTTTAAACTTTTTCACCAAACCGCTCAACTTATGTTATAATTAGAAATAGGTTTTAAGAGATTTTTATATCTCTGACTCTTTATCGAAATCCGATAAAAATCCGAATCAAGAAAGTGGGTAACAACTATGTGGGCTTACAATGAAACTTTTTATCAAATCTACCCGATCGGATTCTGCGGTGCTCCGGTACATAATGACGGAGTAACAGAACACCGGATTCTTAAAATTGGTGAATGGGCAGAATATCTTGGTGATCTTGGAATCGGTTCAATCATCTTGAATCCGATTTTCGAATCAGACAACCATGGGTATGACACAAGAGATTTCCGCAAGATCGACTGTCGTCTTGGAACGAACGAAGACTTTAAAGAAGTCTGTGAAAAGCTGCATGATAACAATGTAAAGATCATGCTGGACGGAGTATTCAATCATGTTGGACGTGGCTTCTGGGCCTTTAAAGATGTGCAGGAGAAGAAATGGGACTCTCCGTATAAAGACTGGTTCCATATCAGCTTCGACGGAAACAGTGCGTATAACGATGGTTTCTGGTATGAAGGATGGGAAGGTCATTTTGAACTTGTCAAATTAAATCTGCAGAATCCTGCAGTTGTCGACTATCTGCTTGACTGTGTCAAGATGTGGATTGAAGAGTTCGGCATAGACGGACTGCGTCTGGATGTAGCTTATTGCCTGGATCATAATTTCATGCGCCGTCTGCGCAGCTTCTGTGAGGAACTGAAACCGGGATTTGCACTGATCGGTGAAGTTCTCTTCGGTGACTACAACCTGATCGTAAATGATGAGATGCTTCACAGCTGTACAAACTACGAGTGCTACAAAGGAATTTTCTCCAGCTTCAACTGTATGAACATGTTTGAGATCGCACATTCCCTGAATCGCCAGTTCGGACCGGAGCAGTGGTGTATTTATCGTGGAAAGCATCTGATGACATTTGTAGATAATCATGATGTCACACGTATCGCAAGTATCCTGACGAACAAGAATCATCTTCCGCTTGCTTACGGTCTTCTCTTTGGTATGCCGGGTATTCCGTGTATCTATTATGGAAGTGAATGGGGTGAGGAAGGTGTGAAAGCACCGGATAATGACTATGCACTTCGTCCATGCTTCGAAGAACCAAAGCCGAATGAATTGACTGATTTCATCAAAGACTTGATTGAAGTTCGCAGAAACAGTGATGCTCTTTGCAATGGTTCTTACCGAAATGTTGTCATTACAAATCATCAGCTGATCTTTGAACGCCGTACAGATAATGAACGTGTTCTCGTTGCGATCAACGCCGGTGATTCTGAGTTTACTGCCGGAAATGGAGAACTGCAGGGTAATTTCACAGAACTGCTTGCAAATGCTGATGAAATAGAAAATGTAACTCTGAACGGACAGCTGACAATGCCGGCTTACAGTGTACAGTTCCTGAAAGCTGTATAAGATTTTACTGATTAAGTCATTAGAAAAAGGATGAGTGGTAATGTATCTCACATTTACCATTCATCCTTTTCTTTTTATAACTTCTTCACAAAAAGTGTACGCATCGCATTGAGTATTGCAAGTACCATAACTCCCACATCTGCAAAGATTGCGAGCCACATATTTGCAATCCCAAGTGCTCCGAGAATCAGGCACACGCCCTTTACTGCGAGAGCAAATACAATATTCTGATATACGATTCCGAGACATTTCTTAGAAATTCGGATTGCCTTAACAATCTTCAACGGATCATCATCCATCAGGACAACATCTGCTGCCTCAATTGCCGCATCGGATCCCATTGCCCCCATCGCAATACCGATATCCGCTCTTCCAAGAACCGGTGCATCGTTGATACCGTCTCCGACAAATGCCAGGTTTGCCTTCGCCGGCTTCTCAGCCAGAAGTCTTTCTACCTGCTCCACCTTATCTCCAGGAAGCAGTTCGCTGTGAACCTCATCAATACCAAGATCTGCTGCCACCTGGTCTGCCACCTGTTTCGCATCTCCCGTCAACATGATTGTCTTCTGAATTCCTGCCTGTTTCAGTTTCGCGATTGCTTCTTTAGAAGTCGGTTTCTCAACATCTGAAATCACAATGTGTCCTGCATATTCGCCATCAATTGCCATATGTATGATTGTTCCTACTTTATGACATGATTTATATGGAATACCAAGACGATCCATCAGCTTAACATTTCCTGCTGCAACGCTTCTTCCGTCTACTTTCGCTGTAATTCCGTTTCCACTGATTTCTTCTATCTCACTGACACGGGAACGATCCAGTTCTTTTCCGTAAGCCCTCTGAATACTCTTGCTGATTGGATGAGATGACGCACTCTCTGCAAGTGCCGCATACTCTAAGAGCTGCTTTTCTTCCATCTGATTATGATGTACTCCGACCACTTCAAAAATTCCCTGAGTCAAAGTTCCTGTCTTATCAAAAACAACATATTTTGTCTTGGACAGTGCCTCGAGATAATTGGATCCTTTCACCAAAATTCCCTCATGGCTTGCCCCGCCGATTCCTGCGAAAAAGCTAAGTGGGATGCTGATAACCAGCGCGCACGGACAGCTGATTACAAGAAATGTCAGTGCTCTGTAGATCCAGTCATTCCACTGCGGTGCAGCTCCCATTGCAAACATTCTCACAAGTGGTGGAAGCACTGCAAGTGCAAGTGCGCCATAGCATACCGCCGGTGTATAATATTTTGCAAATTTAGAAATAAAGTTCTCTGATCTTGATTTTCTGGATGTGGATTCTTCTACCAGTTCCAGTACCTTGGATACCGTTGATTCTCCGAACTCTTTTGTTGTACGGATCTTCAACACACCTGTCAGATTGATACAGCCACTGATGATCTCATCTCCGGCTTTCGCTTCTCTCGGAACGCTTTCACCGGTCAACGCACTTGTATTCAGTGTAGAGGTTCCCTCTACAACCACACCGTCGATTGGCACTTTTTCTCCCGGCTGAACAATGATCACTGTTCCGATTTCAACTTCATCCGGATCCACCTGTTCAAGACTTCCATCCTGCTCTATGTTTGCATAATCCGGACGGATATCCATCAATTCACTGATATTTCTGCGGCTCTTTCCAACTGCATAGCTCTGGAAAAGTTCACCGATCTGATAAAACAGCATAACAGCAACCGCTTCATTAAAGTCTCCGGACTTCTCATAAAATGCAATCGCAATCGCACCGACCGTGGCGACTGCCATCAGGAAATTCTCATCAAATACCTGACGGTTTAAGATTCCCTTCCATGCTTTCTTCAAAATATCGTAACCAACGATCAGATATGGAATCAAAAATAATACAAATCTGATAATTCCTGTTACCGGAAGGAAATTCAATAGAATCAGGAGCACCGCCGCAGCGATGATCCTGGTCAGCATCTTCTTCTGCTTCTTCGTCATTCTTCTCACCCTCTTACAGGTAGATCTCGCAATCGTCCTCTACCTTCTTACAATTCTTCAGAACGTCTTTCATAACGCTCTTTGCATCCTGTCCCTCTTCAAACTCAACGATCATCTTCTGTGTCATGAAATTCACTGTTGCATTCTGAACACCTGCTGTGTTCTTTGCTGCATCTTCCATCTTATTTGCACAGTTTACACAATCCACTTCAATCTTATAAGTCTTCTTCATCTTTCTCTTCTCCTTTGATCTTGTTTTTTGACTTTCATCAAACATGTTTCCTATTCATTTTCATTAAACGATTAAGCATTCGTTTAATCTTTATATTTACATTATAGCCAACCAAATGAAAAAGTCAATACATTTTGGTATTTTTATGTTACAATACCTTTATGATTATAGAGTTGCCAAAGGCGCTATTGAATTTCAATACCGAATAAAAGGAGATTGTTTATGACTGACCATATTTTACCACATAATCATGGTGAACATCTGAATACAGAACTTCTTATAGATAATATTGCAAAGACGGAGGACTTCCAGATTGTTGCTGACCTGTTCAAGGTCCTCGGAGATAACAGCAGGGTACGCATTTTCTGGCTTCTCTGCCACTGCGAAGAATGTGTGATCAACATTTCTTCCATGATGGACATGAGTAGCCCGGCTGTCTCTCACCATCTCCGCCAGCTGAAATCTTACGGACTGATCACAAGCCGCAGAGAGGGGAAAGAAGTTTACTACAAAGCAGCAGACACAAACCAGGCACAGCTGTTGCATCATATGATCGAGCAGGTGATTAAAATCACATGTCCCGAAGCTTAACTGTTATTACTGCAATATCACGCAATTAAACAAGTATATCAAAACGGAAAGATATGAATTTCTCAGAGATATTCACATCTTTCCGTTTTCTTACTGAATTTATTCACATTTTGTAACTGTTCATAAGAAAGTTTTACACTTCACCATTTTTAAACTTAATGATCATTTCATTCGTCAAACTGTCTCTGCTCGGCTCCACCGGAATCTCATCCCTTCGGAACCATTCTGCCAAGGCCAGTTCCTCGCGGTCGAGTGTGATTTCTTCCTCACCATCCAAATCACAATAGAATCCCATCAGGAGCGTATCACTGAAAGACCATGGCTGACTTTTATAGTAACGAATATTTTTAACTTTCAGCCCGACTTCTTCCTTTACTTCACGCTGAACAGTCTCCTCGATTGTTTCTCCAATCTCGGTAAATCCTGCAAGAAGTGCATATTTTTTATATGCTCTTCCGGCGTATTTTGACATGAGAATCTTGTCACCATCAGTTACTCCTATGATAACTGCCGGGCAGATTTTCGGAAATTCCATATTGCCACAATGATCGCAACGCATCATACGTTCTTTTTCATCATGTCTCATCTTATGTCCACAGCGTCCACAGAACTTGCGATTACGATACCAGTTGTTCAACTGATAACCGGTAATTCCGGCAAATGCAAGATACTGCGGTTCTGCATAACGGAAAGATTCTTTATTCTCCATTGTAAACTCTGACAACCGTTCACGACTAATATTCTGTACCAGATAAAAGCGTTCCTCGTCAATCGTAAACAGATAAACTGCTTCTTCATAAATTTCTTCATTAAGCCGTTCCAAATCACGAAATCTTGGAAATTCAATTCCATCTTTCCTTTTCTTCAGCAGTGCACTTTGTCCTTCGTAATACAATGCATAGCTCTGCGCATCCGGAGGGCATGGTCTGTACTGGTTATCAAACTGATGTGGCTGTATATCCTGAATCATAATTCTGTTCCTTCTTTCTTAAACATAGAACCAAGAACCCAGAGTACTCCGCCTGCTCCGATTGCAAAGTCTCCCAAATTATAAGTTACTTGTTCCAGCTTTTTCTTTTCTGTCTTAATCCCGATGTAATCAACCACCTTCTCTTTATGATAACGGTCTGCCAGATTACTCCACGCACCCGCTGCCGCAAGTGTGATTCCTGCTTTTTTCAAAACATGATTGTTTCCAAGAAGTGTCAGCATCTGTGTCACTGTCACAATACCTGTTCCTGCTTCTGTAAGCTTTTTCACCTTTTCCGGTTTATTTGCAAAAACTCCCAGGCAGATTCCCGGATTATGGACACGCCGGAGTTCCAACTTCTCTGCCAGCTTCCTCTTCTCTCCCATCTTCAAGTTCTTTTCTACATAATCTTTTATCCATTGATCCAAAAGGAATACCGCTGTTCCGGCCAACGGGTAGAATTTATTTTTCTTCACACTATCATCTCCCAGTTATTTTAAGTCACCTTTCCTATAACCTGTGTATTTCCACTGTGTATTTCCACTGTTTCTTTACAGCATTTCCAGAAAATCTTTTTCTGAAATAATTGGAACTCCGAGATCTCTTGCCTTTTTATTTTTTGAAGATGTGGAATTTACGTCATTGTTGATCAAATAATTTGTCTTTGATGTGACACTTCCCGTCACCTTACCGCCACGTTTTTCAATCTCAGCCTTTACCTCTGCACGATTTGCAAAATGTTCAACACTTCCGGTAATAACAAAGTTCACTCCGGCAAATTTCTGACTGTCTTCTGTTACTTCCGCTTCTTCTAATTCCACTTCGTCAAGAAGTCGCTTATAGATTTCCTGATGCTCTTCCTCTTTAAAATAATCTACATAGCTTTTCGCCATGACTGCTCCGACACCCTGGATCTCAACCAGTTCTGCCTCTTCTGCCTGAAGCACGCGTTGCGAATCATTTCCAAGTGCCCGGCAGATTACCTTAGCATTCGCACTTCCGATTCCCGGAATTCCGAGACCATAAACCAGTCTTGCAAGTGTTGTCTTTCTTGCCTTTTCAATACTGCTCTGCAGTTTCAGGAAAGATTTTTCGCCAAAGCCATCCATTGTCATGATCTCATCTCTGTAGTTATCAAGATGGAAGAGATCTGTAAAGTCTTTCACATAGCCGTGGAAAATGAATTTCTCCAGTGTTGCCTCTGAAAGACCCTCAATATTCATCGCATCTCTGCTCGCAAAAAGTGCAAAGGACTTCACATGCTTTGCCTGACACTTCGGATTGGTACAATACAGCGTCTTTGTCTCATTTTCCATAGAGATTTTCGTCTCACCTCCACAGACCGGACAAACTTTTGGAATATCTTTCACTCCACTTCTTGTCAGATTCTCCGCAATCTGCGGAATAATCATGTTCGCCTTGTATACCTGGATCTCATCTCCAACACCAAGTTCAAGTTCTTCCATGATGCTGATATTATGGACGCTTGCACGGCTGACTGTCGTTCCTTCAAGCTCTACCGGCTCAAAAACCGCCACCGGATTGATCAGACCTGTTCGTGACGGACTCCACTCAATCTCAAGCAGCTTTGTGTTGCGGATCTCATCTGCCCATTTGAAGGCAAAGGAATCTCTTGGGAACTTCGCTGTTGTTCCAAGGGACTGTCCGTAAGCAATATCATCATACACAAGCACAAGACCGTCCGACGGAACTTCGTTGTGCTCAATCTCACGGGCAAACCATGCCACTTCCTCTTCAATCGTATCTCTTGTCACTTCATGGTTCTCCACAACATCAAATCCCTGGTTTTCAAGCCACTGCATCTGATATTTTCTGGAATTCTGGAAATCCACGCCTTCTGCACGAACGAGTGTAAATGCGTAGAATCTTACATTTCTCTTTGCAGTGATTTCATTATTCAGCTGACGAACAGAACCGCTGCAAAGATTTCGTGGATTCTTATATTTCGCATCTACATCCTCAATCTCTTCATTGATCTTCTCGAAATCTTTATAGGAAATAACTGCCTCTCCTCGCAGTACAAGTTCTCCCTGATATGGAATCTTAAGCGGTACATTTTTAAATACTTTCGCATTGTTTGTAATGACCTCACCGATCACTCCGTTTCCTCTGGTGACTGCCTTCACAAGTTCTCCGTTCTGATAGGTCAGAACAACAGTAAGTCCATCCAGTTTCCAGGAGATTAATGCTTTTTGTCCGCCTAGGAATTCCTTCAGCCTTTCTACATCTTTCGTTTTGTCCAGAGAAAGCATCGGACGCTCATGACGCTCTTTCGGAAGCTCACTGAGTACTTCATATCCAACATTTACAGTCGGACTGTTTGCCATTCTCGTACCAAGCTTCTCTTCCAACTCCTGCAGTTCATCATAGAGCTTGTCATACTCGTAGTTGCTCATGATCTCTGTATTTTCCTGCTCATAAGAACGTCTCGCTCTGTTCAGAAGTTCCACCAGTTCTCGCATGTGATTCATTTCTTTCTGCTCATCCATCATCACTTCTTCCCTTTCCCATGTCTCGTTCTATTATCTTGTGTTGCTGCCCACTGTTCCTGATATTTTCCACCGGGCAATGCAGAAGAATCTTTCAGCTGATCATATAATTCGTTCAATTCCTGATCTGTTAGTTTTCTGTACTGTCCATCCTTCAATCCATCCAGTGTGATATTCATCACGCGGACGCGTAAAAGATCCTTCACTTCATATCCAAGAGCCTCACACATTCTGCGGATCTGACGGTTCAACCCCTGTGTCAGGATTATGGAAAATGTATATTTACCGATTTTTTTCACTGTACACGGACGTGTTACGGTATCAAGAATCGGAACTCCTGCTGCCATCTTCTTTAAGAAGTCTTCCGTAATCTCTTTATCAACAGTTACTTTATATTCTTTCTCATGTTTATTGGCTGCACGCATCATTTTATTGATGATATCACCGTTGTTCGTCATCAGAAGGAGTCCATGAGAATCCTTATCAAGTCGTCCGATATAAGTCACACGCACCGGATAATTCAGGAAACGCACGATGCTGTCCCTTTCTCTGCGTTCTTCTGTACAGACAATCCCACGCGGTTTATTTACTGCCAGCACGATCATCTCATCCTGTTTTGAGACAACTTTATTTCCAACTTTCACGACCTGTCCCGGCACGATACGCATACCGGTCTGCGCACGCTGTCCATCAACTGTCACGCGTCCAGTCTCAATGAGGCGGTCTGCCTCCCTTCTGGAACACACGCCCGCCTCGCTCAAATATTTATTCAGCCTTACCGGCTCACTCTTCTGTAAAAATTCTTCTTTGATTCGATTACTCAACTGCAAACACTCCACTTATATTATTGTCTTTGAAAAATGTATTTCCACTGTATAAAAACAGAACCTCTGAGATTCTGTAAGAATCCATAAGATCATTGATTGTTCCGCTGTAATATCTCGGATCCACAACTACGATTTCTCTGTAATACGGTGTCAGGAACGGGATAAATGAATTTGCAAAGGAATCTTTCACAAGAAGAAGACGCTTTGTACTTGTAGAAACTGTACGGATATCAAGCAAGGATGAATTTCCTCCAAGAAATACCGTATACTGATCTTTCTCCTTTAATTTAGAAGAATCATATAAGGATGTGGAACGCTTTCCTTCATCCACGTAATCCACAATCAAGTCTGTATCTTCTTCTGTCGGCACATAGATATCAATCTGTTCCTTCTCTCCAAGATTCACTCCGCTTTTTGATGCCAGCATTCCGTTAAAGCTGTCTGAAACTGCGTAGGAAACATATTTCCCAGAAAGATCTCCTTCAATCCCAAGGGATGGTGCTGCCGCCTGAAATGCATAAAATGCACCAAGTGTCGTCCAATGATGATCTGTTTTATAATAAATCTTCTCTGTCTTATGTTTATTCAATTCCGTTGACACGTCAATCCACTCAACGCTATCTCCAAGATCCTTACGGACCATACTGAACATCTGTGTCTGATCCTCCGGCTTCGCAAGTGACGGAAGGGAATGATTCAATACATTTGCTGCATCCGGAACAAGCATCATACGAACCGGAATCTTGGACTGACTCTCTGAAAATGATTTGATTGCCTTAATATTTGCGGCAAGATGATTCTCATCTGCAACTTCAATCTGTTCTAAAAGCTGTCCATTCGTTCCGATATAGACACCGTTTTCCAGACGACTTCCACCAATCCGGTCCACCGTAACTTTCAGCTTTCTCCACATGTCTCTTCCAACAAACTGATCATCCATATAAGCTTCAAATTTTTCATCATAATCTCCGCTTATCAGACTGCTCAGGCGAAACTTTGGCTTCGTTGCAAGCATACGGTTCTCCTGCACTGATTTTTCTCTGTCAGGCACAATAACATTTATAATAAGGAATAGAAACAAGGTCAGAATAAATATAATACCAACCAATTTCTCCTGTACTTTTCTCTGTCTATCTTTCTTCATCTTTTCACCTTAATTGTTGTCGTTCACTGTTTTCTATAACTCTCTAGAATCTAAAGTACAAAAACGGATTGTACGTATCTGCGATCAGATAAGCAACTGATATTGCCAGCATTCCAAAAAAAACAACCAGTGCAATTACAGTCCGTACTGTATGATTCTCAGACACATTCAGGATTGCACGGAGCGTTCTTGATCCAAGTGTTGTTGATCCAATTACTGCCAACAAGTAGAACAACCAGTGTGTCAGGATCACAAAGAATACTTCTTTACTGACAAATCCTGCTCCGCCGCCAACCATTGCAAAGAGGTAACGAAGTGCTGCTCCAAGGCTTGGACTAAAGAAAAACACCCAGCCAACCAGCACCAGTACTAATGCATAAATATGCTGCAATACACTTGGCCACCGATCCACGATTGCCCCCCAGACATATTTCTCCAGTACGAGAACTACTCCATAATAGATTCCCCATACAATAAAATTCCATGCAGCTCCGTGCCACATTCCGGTCAGCATCCAGACAATCAAAAGGTTTACAATATTTCTTGAAATCGTCACATGATTTCCACCAAGCGGAATATATACGTATTCACGGAACCAGGAGCTCAAAGAAATATGCCATCTGCGCCAGAATTCTGTAATACTTTTAGAAATATACGGCACATCAAAGTTCTTCTTAAACTCAAAACCGAACATTCTTCCAAGTCCGATTGCCATATCTGAATAGCCACTGAAATCAAAATAAATCTGGAATGCATAAGTAATACATCCAAGCCATGCCATCAGAACTGTCAGATTACTTGCTGATGTCGATGAGATTTCTTCAAAAATCTTTCCCAGTGTATTTGCAAGCACTGCTTTCTTCGAAAGTCCAATAATAAAGAGCATCGCGCCCTGTCCCAACTTTCTTCCGGAGATTTTCCTTGCGGTAAGCTGCTTCTCAATATCTCCATAACAGACGATTGGTCCGGCAACCAGCTGCGGAAACATGGATACATACAGCGCATACTTCACCAGACTCTGCTGTGCCTTTACCTTGCCTCGATATACATCTACAATATAGGAAATTTCCTGAAATGTGTAAAAAGAAATTCCAATCGGTAATGCCAGTTCCCTGTATGGAATACTGATTCCGAACAACGTATTCGTACTTTCTACCAAAAATCCAAAATATTTAAAGAACACAAGCAGCACAATATTTACTGTTATTGCAAAGACCAGTGACCGCTTTGCTTTCGCCTCATTCTCACTCTTATTCTCAATATCCATTCCGCAAAAATAGTTTAACAAAATACTGAGTATCATCAGAATGATATAAACCGGTTCACCCCAGGCATAGAAAATCAGACTGCCTGCAAGCAGCAGGAGATTCTTCCATTGCGGCGGTGCAATATAATAAACTGCCAGCATGATCGGCAGAAATAAAAACAAAAATGTAATACTACTAAATAACATCTGCTCCCCCTTCTACAGACTCTTGTCAAATGCGCTGCGATATTCAGAAGCTTTCGAAGATACTGCAAAAAAGATATATCTTCCTCGAATACTTTCCTGTGAGTCCTCTAAAAGCTTCACCTGTTCCGGCAGGTAAGAATCAAAATCTTCTATTCTCTGTGCTTTTCTCTGTGCGATCGCATTTGTCACATTTTCTATCTGTGCATCATTTTTCACCTGTATCACCAGAACTTCCGCTGCTGAAATACTGGACGGAGAAGAATAATACAAAACACCCTTGTAATCTGCACTGTTCAGTCCATAATTTCTCTTGAGCATCTGGTCATCCATCTGCACAAGTTCTTTACTGTCCAATACACTGCTCACAGCCTTTGATACTTCTGAAAAAGTCCGCTTACTTCCACTTGCATATAGCATCAATATCACAAGATATCCCACGATAATTACTAAAAGTATATATTTCATCGCAGAGATCATTCGCTGTCTTTTCTCTGTCATAGCGTTGCCACCTCCGCCATCTTTTCTGCCCAGATTGGATAGAAATTCGCTTTAAAATGAATTCCATCCTCTTCATAATACTCATCTTCTATAATATCTGAATTATCAATGTATCCGATCTGCTTCTTTTCACACATCGCTTCTAGTTTTTCATTGTAATCTGCGATATTTGCAAGTGCCGGCTCCTTCTCTACCGCACTTTCCTGCACCGGAAAAACAGCATTCACAAAAATGTGCGCATCCGGCATAGCCTTCTGAATCTTCTTAATCACATCTGAATAATCCTTGATAAACTTGTCTACATCTCCGTTTGTCTTAGTTACATCATTCATCCCATATGCCAGAAAAACAATCTGCGGATCCAGTTGTTTTGCCTGCTCGATCTGATCATCCAGTTCGCTGAAATGAATTCCAATTTTCGCAACAACACTTGATGTATTCAGTACATCATACTCTGTAAAGCTCGCCGCAATGGAATCACCCATCACAACAGCACCGGAAAAGCGTTCCTTCATACTTCTTGTATCGGATGAATCTCCTGTTCCATCTTTCTTTTCCAACTGATTAATCTTCTGCTCAATCGTCTTCGCATCTGCAGATTCTTTGCCTTTTATATATGCAATTCCTTCACTGGTGTCGACTGGCTTCTTTGTCAGATTGCTAACACCCTGCACTGCCAGAAGTATCACTGTAATGACCAGCGCACATCCGACCCCGATCCGAATTCCCAGTTTTTGCTTTCTTTTTATTGTTTTCTTCATATATCTATATTCTTTCTGTTTTTTATATACTGTATAGAATCCCATACTGTTTTAATAGTACATTTTTTAGCAATAAAAGTCAACAAATCTGCGCTTGTATCTCGCCATTCCTTTTAGTACAATGATAGGTAGACGATTAAGAACTTAAACAGCTGCGGAGGTATCTGATTTATATGATTTCACTGACTTTAACAAATGTAAAAAACTTCATGTCTCACCTTCTGTTAAAAGAGACATTTGACAATTTCTCTTTTATTGAAGGAGAGATTATTACGTTTAATACCTTTCGGATTGACGGGTATATGCAGAAAGATTTCTTTGATTCTGAAGAAGAGATTCCGGAATATTCTCTTTGGAAAAATCTGCGTGAATTTTGTTTTTCCTTAATTAAGGGAAAGAAAACACCGCTCGGTTTTCATTTTATCTTCAGCCTGAATTCAAAGAATATTTCCCGTCTGATTGAACAGAAAGAACTGGGACTTAATCCTGCTGACGTGCAGGGACTCTATTTGAATATACGTTACGATGGAACTCATCTCACCTGCGTAACCGGAACTTCCTTCAAGAGTTTTATGATGGATAAGACCCTGGAACGCGAATGGGATGAGATGGTAAAGAAGTTCTTTTTAAAAAAAGAGATTGAATTTGAGTTGATGTAAATTTAAAAATCTATTAGCGATGTGCGCCGCAAGGCGCACATAATAACAGCCGCCTCACGGTCAAATAATCGTGAAGCGGCTGAACTTATTACCATAAATGATGAGAAACTCATAGAACATGTTTCTCATCATTTTACTTTATTATTTTGTCAGAAGCATCATAATATCATTGCTTCTCTTAACGAATGCTGTCATCTCTTCCGGACTTAATGGCTTATGAGCAAGCATTGCAAGGTCATACAGCTGTTTGCAGATGATTGACACGTTCTCGCTGTCTTTGTTCGTTACAAGGAACTGAACAAGTGGATGGTTAGCATTGAGTACCAGTGTTGCCTGGCTTCCGAACATGGATGCATCCATGCCGCCCATACCATACATCTTCATCATCTCCTGCATTCTTCTGTTTTCCTCAGAAAGAACTGCCATAGATGCTACATTCTCATCTTTGAGCTTTTCAACTTTAACATCAAGCTTCTCATTGCCAAGCTCTTTGCGGAAGATTTCAACAAGGCTGTCTGTTGTCTTCTGGAATTCTTCCTTCTCATCTTCTGCAACTTCATCCTTCAGAGAATCATGTACATCTGCATCAATTCTCAAGAACTGAACTTCCTGACGTTTCTGCTCAAGGTATGTGATAAATGCAGAATCAATGTTATGTGTCAGAATGATCGCATCCTGTCCCTGGGCCTTGAACATGTTGATGTACTGGCTCTGCTGCACTTCATCTGTTACATAGAAGATTCTTGTCTTCTCTTCTTCCTTCGCATCTGCGTCCTTAGACTCTTCTGCGTCTGTTTTTGTTTCTTCTGCCTTAGCTTCCTCTGTCTTGGCTGCATCAGCTTCTTCGCCTTTGGCTTCTTTGATGATATCTTCGAGAGTCATGTATTTATGATCAAGATTCTTGTAAAGCATAGAATTCTTCATCTTCTCACCGAATTTCTCATCCTTCAGGCAGCCGAACTTGATGAATGGACTGATGTCATCCCAATATTTCTCATAGTTCTCACGGTCTGTCTTGAACATTCCATTCAGCTTGTCAGCAACCTTCTTGGAAATGTAATCAGCAACTTTATTTACAAATCCGTCGTTCTGCAGTGCACTACGTGATACGTTCAACGGCAGATCTGGACAGTCGATCACTCCCTTAAGTACCATAAGGAACTCTGGGATTACTTCTTTAATATTATCTGCGATAAATACCTGGTTATTGTAAAGTTTAATCTTTCCTTCGATGGAATCATACTCTGTATTGATCTTCGGGAAATAAAGGATTCCCTTTAAGTTAAACGGATAATCCATGTTCAGGTGGATCCAGAACAGTGGCTCTTTGTAATCCATGAACACCTTGCGGTAAAAATCAATATAGTCATCCTTTGTGCACTCACTTGGATTCTTTGTCCAAAGTGGGTGTGTATCACTGATAGATACCGGACGTCTTACAATCTTCGCTTTCTGCTTCGGCTCGCCCTCTTCGCCTTCCTTTGGTTCCTCTGTAATATGCTCTACTACAGTATCTGTATCAAGAACATCTGCCTCATCGATTGTATCGTACTCCGGCTCTGCATTTGCCTTGGAGAGGAAGATCTCTACCGGCATGAAAGAACAATATCTCTCAAGCACTTCTCTTGCACGGTACTCGTTTGCAAATTCAAGACTATCCTCATTCAGGAACAGTGTGATCTCACTTCCAACTGTTGTCTTATTTCCTTCCTGCATCTCATACTCTGTACCGCCCTGACTTGCCCAGTGTACCGGCTTTGCGCCTTCTTTATAAGAAAGAGTATCAATCTGAACTTCGTCTGCTACCATGAATGCAGAATAGAATCCAAGTCCGAAGTGTCCAATCATCTCATCGTCTGTTGTCTTATCTTTATATTTCTCAAGGAACTGTGTTGCACCGGAAAATGCGATCTGAGTAATATACTCCTCAACTTCCTCAGCTGTCATACCAAGTCCGTTATCGATAAACTTCATTGTTTTCTCTTCTGGATTGACAATTACTTCAATCTTCGGTTTGTATCCTTCCGGAAGCTCATATTCTCCCATCATATCCAGCTTTTTCAACTTTGTGATCGCATCACATCCGTTGGATACAAGCTCACGAACAAAAATGTCATGATCGGAATAAACCCATTTCTTAATAATAGGAAAAATGTTTTCGCTGTCAATTGATAAAGTACCTTTTTTAACTGCCATTTTACTGCACTCCTTTTTATTTATAATCTATCCGTAACTGCTCAGTTACGTTTCTTTTAATATCGGCTGTCAATCAGCTTTTTCGCTGATATCGATAGTATATTTGCTTGCCTAATGGACATTCTAGTACAGCAAAATTTAAAAGTCAATAGAAAATTAGCACTCCTTTCAAAAGAGTGCTAATAATTCCATTAAAAGTATAAAGTTTTTATGAACTATACTGTTTCCGGCTCCGGATAATCCTCTCCGAATGTCTCAACAGTTACTTTCTTCATTACCTGTTTCTCAAGCGGACGATCACTGTAGTCTGTTGCTATCTCAGCAATCTTATTCACTACATCCATTCCTTCTGTGATCTTACCAAATGCAGCATAAGCTCCGTCAAGATGTGGTGCTTTCTTATGCATAATGAAGAACTGGCTTCCTGCTGAATCCGGATGCATTGCACGTGCCATAGAAAGAACTCCTGCATCATGTACAAGGTTGTTCTCTACACCGTTCTGCGCGAACTCACCTTTGATTGAGTATCCCGGGCCACCCATTCCTGTTCCGTCCGGATCTCCGCCCTGGATCATGAATCCGCTGATCACGCGGTGGAAGATTACTCCGTCATAGAAGCCTTTTTTTACAAGTGATACAAAGTTGTTCACTGTGTTCGGTGCTACTTCCGGATACAGTTCTGCTTTCATGATATCGCCATTTTCCATCTCAAATGTAACTACTGGATTTGCCATGTTTAATTCCTCTTTTCCATAGATTTAATGACTCTATTGTAGCGGATTTATCTAAGAACTTCAAGATACATCTATTATTTCAAACGTTCTCGGTAAAAATACGTTACTGTTCAAAGATTTCTGTAAACAGTAATCCCTATCAATCCGCCTTTTTCCTTGTACCCAGTATTCCACAGTTCCTTCAGTGAAAATGTTGTTGCTTCCCCGTAAGTCGCCACTTTGATCAGAAGATCATCTGCTGTCTCTTCATATCCGATACATAAAAACCAGTGCCATACAAAATCAGCAAATTTCTTGTCTTTATGACGCAACATCAGATATGGAACCGGCGTTCCTTCATTGATTTTCTTCTTAATGAATACTGCTGCTTCTCTTGCTGTATGTTCACCGGAAAATTCTTTGAATTCCACCTTTTCTCCTATATCTTCCAGATACTTTCCAAAGCCTTCTGTGTACATCCACAACTTGTTCACCCCACTCATTCTTGGGCGAAGATATGGTTTCATTTTCATGGAAAACTGAATATAATCTTCTTTACTCAGATTCTCTGCATCAAAAGGATACAGGTTCTTCTTTCCTTTATATTTTGCAAAATAGATACAGCAGTCACACGCTGTTGCCGCAGCGCATCCGCCGATGTGCATCACCACATTGCGGAACCAGTCCTGATTGCCGCCTACTTCTCCGTCTATCATAAAATAATCCAGAATCTGTTTCATTTCTGTTGTTCTTCCTCTCTGTAAAAAATCTTGTTTTATCTCTTATCATTCGGTCCGTTATTATTTTACAAGCTGCATTTTCTACTGCCATTTCCTACTGATTTGTACATATTAACTGTAATTATAACCTCATATGGTTGAAATGTACACTTTCCCCTCCTTTTTTTAGTCACTCGTGACATTGTTGATTTTCGTGCCTAACGCTATACTAAGTACATAAGTTAAACAAACCAAAATCAACTACCAATTAAAAAACAAAACCAAATTTAGTCAAACAAGTAAAAAATAATCATTTAAGGAGGCACTTATAATGGCAAGTTTATCTCTTCAGGGAATTCAGAAAATTTATCCTAACGGATTTCACGCAGTAAAAGATTTCAATCTTGAAATCGCTGACAAGGAGTTCATCATCTTCGTAGGACCATCAGGATGTGGTAAATCTACAACACTTCGTATGATCGCTGGTCTGGAGGATATCTCTGGCGGTACACTTAAGATCGATGGAAAAGTAATGAACGATGTAGAGCCAAAGGATCGTGATATTGCAATGGTATTCCAGAACTACGCTCTGTATCCACATATGACAGTATATGATAACATGGCTTTCGGACTGAAACTTCGTAAAGTTCCGAAAGATGAGATTGATAAGAAGGTTCGTGAGGCTGCCAAGATTCTTGACCTTGACAAACTGCTTGATCGTAAACCGAAGGCTCTTTCCGGTGGACAGAGACAGCGTGTTGCTATGGGACGTGCTATCGTTCGTAATCCTAAGGTATTCCTTATGGATGAGCCACTTTCCAACCTGGATGCTAAACTGAGAGTTCAGATGCGTATCGAGATTTCCAAGCTTCATGAGAATCTGGGTGCTACAATCATCTACGTAACACATGACCAGACAGAGGCTATGACACTTGGAACAAGAATCGTTGTTATGAAAGACGGAGTTGTTCAGCAGGTAGATACACCACAGGCACTTTACAATACACCATGCAACCTGTTCGTAGCAGGATTCATCGGATCACCTCAGATGAACTTCATGGATGCAAAATGTACAATTAAGGGAAATGATGTTACTCTTACAGTTGGAAAACATGTTCTTAAGGTACCGGCTTCTAAGAAGCAGGCACTGATTGATGGCGGATATGACGGAAAGACAGTTGTTCTTGGTATTCGTCCGGAAGATGTACATGACTCACAGGCATTTATCAGTAACTCTCCTGACAGCGTAATTGAGTCTACAATCAAAGTTTACGAGCTGCTTGGAGCAGAAGTATTCCTGTACTTCGATGTTGAGGGAACTCAGTTGACAGCACGTGTTAACCCACGTACAACACTCAGAACTGGAGATCATGCTGTATTTGCACTTGATATGGAAAAAATTCATCTCTTTGACAAAGACACAGAGTTGACTATTACAAACTAATCCTTTACAATTAAACTAAACACGGAGGGGGCTGTACTTTTCTCGGAAGGTGCAGCCTTTCTTCCATCTATTATTATTTTGTTTTATTTACGGAGAAGTACTAATGGCTAATACATCCGAACTTGAAAAAGGACTCAATGAACTAAAACGTTTAACAGGAATCGCACTTGCAGTGACTGCCGAAGACTCTGAACAAGAACAGCTGGCCCTGGAACAGATTCGCTGTCTCTGCCTTGCCTACCGGGAAAAATATAATAAAAATGATTTTCTTATGGGACTGATGACCGGCGGTGTTCCTTCCTATGATGTACAGCAGCGTGCCGCACGGCTCCACATCGCACCGGAAGAAAATCGAATTCTCTTTTTGATTGAAATAAAGGAACCTGATGAGATTATTGGAGAGATCCTTAAAAATCTGTTTCCTTCTCAAACAAAAGCTTATATTGTTCCTGTTTCAAAAGAGCGACTGGCTGTATTATATCCATTTCATGAGACAAAGGATTCCAAAGATTCTGCTGATGAACATGCAAGACATCTGGCTCATGCGATTGTTGACACGCTGAATGCGGAAGCTCTTGCACATGTTCAGGTTTCTTTTAGTCAGATGATTCCTTCTCTTTTGGAATTATCCGGGGCTTTTCGAGAGGCAAGCCTTGCACTGAAGGTTGGAAAACTCTTCTATCCGGAACAGACTGTCTTTCCATACAATGAACTGGGGATTGGCCGCCTGATTTATCAGCTTCCTGTTTCTCTGTGCGAAAGCTTTCTCCAGGAAGTTTTCTTAGACAAGATTCCGGACAAGCTGGACGATGAGACACTCCTGACGATCAACCGTTTCCTTCAGAATAATCTGAACATTGCTGAGACTTCACGCCAGCTCCATATGCACCGCAACACGCTGATCTATCGTCTGGAACAGATTGAAAAGCGTACCGGACTTGACTTAAGGCAATTCGAAGATGCAATGACATTTAAGATTGCAACAATGGTCATGAACTATCTTCATGCTGAAAAAGAAAAAAACTGCACTGAGGTGTAATTGATATATAATGTGTAACTGTTCAGAGCCAAGCAAAATTTCATAAAACAGGTGTAAAATGCTTGCATTTTTAAGACTGTTTTTAAAATTTTATTTGGCGGATACGCTACACCGACGAAATGCGTAGCATTTTGGAGGTTGACTCTGAACAGTTACTATAATATATAATATATAATATATAGGAAAGGACTTATAACTTATGAATGACGCATTATGTGAACATATTGTAGCCAGAAAATCAAAACCAATGGATTTTGTTATCCGTGTTCTTATTATTGTTGTGATCGTTGCGGTCGCAATCGGAGGAATGCCATTTCTTGGATTCTTTGCTTTTGCTCTTGCAGCAATCCTGGCTTTACTTGCTTATTATTTTGCATTTCCACTCTTAAATGTGGAGTATGAATATTCCCTTCTGAATCACGATCTGGATATTGATGCAATTTACAGCAAAGAGAAAAGAAAATCCAAAATAAACCTGGATATTCAGAATGCTGAGATTATTGCCCCAAAAGGATCTCACCGACTGAATTCTTATCATCCGGAAACAACTTGCGACTTTTCATCCGGAAATGCAAATGCAAAGGTTTTCGCAATCATGATCCCGATCAATCAGAAAATGACTTGTGTTTATATTGAACCTGATGAAAAGATGATTGAACATATGAAACAATGGATGGGAATGAAGATGTTCGTAGATTAATATTGAACGTTTATTTCTAACTCAGACAAGTACCACAATCAGTAACTACTAATTGTGGTACTTGTTTTTTCTTTTCTGTCTGGTTGTAGATTACGAATTGCAATTACATACTTAAAACATCATAATCTTATTTTTCAGCAACATCTGCTATATATTTACATGCGGCAAGTGCAGCTACTGCACCGTCCGCTGCCGCTGTTGTAAGCTGACGTACTTCTTTTGTCCGGCAGTCTCCTGCTGCATAGATTCCCGCTTCTGACGTCTTGCAATCTTCTCCGGCAACAATAAATCCACCCTCATCTAACTGAACAACATCAACAAATTTTTCATTCTGTGCAATCTGTCCGACAGCTACAAAAATTCCGGAAACAGCAAGTTCTGATTCTTCTCCTGTTACTTTATTCAAAACCCGCAGACTTTCCACCATCTGCTCTCCACGGATTTCCTGAACAGTTGTATTTAAGATAAACTCTACATTTTCTTTCTCTTGCAAACGTTTTACAATCTGATCTTCTCCCCGGAATTCGTCTCTTCTGTGAATCAGATAAACTTTGCTACAGTAATTTGACAGAAATTCTGCATCCTGGAGTGCTGTACTTCCACCTCCGACAACTGCAACTTCTCTTCCCCGGAAAAACATTCCATCACAAGTCGCACAGTATGAAACTCCTGCACCTGTCAGACGTTCCTCTCCCGGAACTCCAAGATGGCGGTGCGTTACACCCGTAGCAAGAATAATGCTTTTACATTCATATTCTTTTTCCGTTGTTACAATCACTTTATAATCCGCTTCTTCACGGATACCTACCACCTGCTCCATTATGGTCTGTGTTCCCAGCTTTACTGCCTGATCCATCAGATTCATAGAGAATTCACTGCCACTCACACTTGCAATTCCCGGATAATTTTCCACATTCGGAGAAGATGTGATCTGTCCGCCGAAGGTTGTTCCCTCGAAGAGTATGGTCTGCTTTCCTGCACGCTGGCCATAGATAGCCGCAGTCATCCCTGCAGTTCCGCCACCGATGATTCCAATATCATAAATCCCCATATTTTTTCCTTTCCCAACAAACTGTTTCTACATTTTCTGATTGCTGTAATTCATTTTTCATTTACGCTAAACTGTAATATGTTTCAATCACTTCTTACATATTTCTGGACATATCTGCACAGACTTTCTCTGCCTCGATCACTGCACTTCTAAATCCAAGTTTCTCAAGTACACGTACTGCCTCAATCGTTGTTCCTGCCGGTGAACATACCATATCTTTCAGTTCTCCCGGATGCTTTCCTGTCTCGAGTACCATCTTTGCACTTCCAAGTACTGCCTGTGCTGCGAACTGATACGCCTGTGATCTAGGCATTCCCTCAGCTACCGCTCCGTCTGCCATTGCCTCGATCATCATAAAGATATATGCCGGTGAACTTCCGCTGACTGCAACAACTGCATCGATCAAATGCTCCGGCACGATTTCTACTTTACCAAAAGAACTAAGAAGCTCCAGTGCATAGTTCTTTTCTTCTTCTGTCACTGCATCATTCGGGCATGCCGCTGTCATTCCCTCTCCAACTAATGCTGGTGTATTCGGCATTGTTCTTACAATCTTAACTTTCTTTCCAAACTGCTCTTCGAGCCATGCGAGAGTCTTGCCCGGTGCGATTGTAATAATCAGCTGGTCTTCTCTTACTGCATCTTTGATCTCAGCAATTGTCTGTGCATAGAATTGTGGTTTTACAGAGAGAACTAATACTTCTGCTTTCTGTGTTACTTCTATATTATCTGCTGTCACATGAATTCCATGCTCTTTTTTCGCACGTTCACGTCCTGCTTCCATAATATCTGAACCAATGATCTCTTCCGGGGCAATAATTCCCTTTTTGATGATTCCGCCCATGATTGCTCCTGCCATATTTCCTGTTCCGATAAATCCTAATTTCATGATCTTAAGTCTCCTTTTCTTTTACCATTACTGTTCTAAGAACCGTGTCCAGTAACCTTTTATCTACATGTATCCGTCTCTCACCCAGAATTTTTTCTCATCCTCTAATGGAATTTCTTCTGTGTCCATCCAGTCGATTGTAATAAACTGATTCCTGTTCAGCCCTTTTAGCAGTTCATTGATCAGCCATTCCCGTCCCTGAACTTCCATTGTAACGGTTCCATCCCATTCGTTCTGAACCCAGCCAACCAGATTTAGTGAATTCGCCAGATATTTCGCTGTATAGCGGAATCCAACACCCTGTACACGACCGTGAAAAACAATGTGCTTTCTAACTTCTGCCATATCTGATCACTCCCTTGAAGCAATTTATGTTGTACACTACCGTTATTCTAACATATTTTTTTACCTTGTACAGTTCTTTTCGGTAAACAGTCCCTGCTTCCTGTGTTATAATGGGAATAACTTTTTTGAAGGAGGGCTTCGAGAACGAATGAGTAATTATGAAACATCACAGACTTCTGATCTGAAAGAATTGATAAATAAATTACGAGATACACAGACTCTCTCTAAAAATGAATGGATTCGGCTAATTGACGGAAGAACCCCTGAACTTGCCGACTATTTATTTGAAAATGCGCGCAAAGTACGAATCACTCACTATGGACATAATGTTTATGTCCGCGGACTAATTGAATTCACTAACTATTGTCGTAACGATTGTTATTACTGCGGTATCCGCAAAAGTAATCTGAATGCACATCGCTACCGTCTTACCAAAGAAGAGATTCTTAACTGTTGCAAAACCGGATATGAACTTGGTTTTCGCACCTTCGTTCTTCAAGGTGGTGAAGATGGCTGGTTCACGGTTCCGCGTCTGGCTGATATTGTCTCTGACATCCACAAAAACTGGCCGGACTGTGCAATCACACTTTCAGTTGGAGAAATGGAACATGATGCATACCAGACTTTATTCGATGCCGGCGCTGACCGCTATTTACTTCGCCATGAAACTTATAATGATGCACATTACCGTAAGCTTCATCCTGCTTCCTTAAGTGCGCGTCACCGTCAAAACTGTCTGTGGGATTTAAAGTCTATCGGCTATCAGATTGGAACCGGATTCATGGTCGGTGCACCTTTCCAGACAACTGAGAATCTTGCAGATGATATGCTTTTCTTAAAAGAATTGAATCCGCATATGGTTGGGATTGGTCCGTTTATCCCTCACCACGATACACAGTTCGCTAGTGAACCTGCCGGAACACTGGAATTGACACTTTATCTGCTTGGGCTGATCCGTCTTATGCTGCCGAAAGTACTTCTCCCTGCAACAACCGCCCTCGGTACGATTTCTCCCACCGGAAGGGAACAGGGAATTCTCGCAGGAGCTAATGTCGTTATGCCAAACCTTTCTCCAACAGAAGTTCGCAAAGATTATCTGCTTTATGATAACAAGATCTGCACCGGTGATGAATCGGCACAGTGCAAGAACTGCCTGGCCCAAAGAATAGAGTCTGTCGGATATCATGTTGTGGTAGACCGAGGAGATTCCTTGAATAAGTAAAAAGGAGGTTACTGTTCACTCCCGTGTCAATCACTTCGCTGATTGACACGGAGGATGCATGTTTTGGCTTGAATGCATCTCGCCCCATCGCCAAAGGCGATTTAAAATGGCGAGATGCGTTGCTGGTCACACATTGTGTGAACAGTAACAAAAGGAGTCCATGGTATGCGACATATCGCATTTCCATGGACTCCTTTTCTATTCACACCTCGCCTCACAGCGCAGTGTCATTTTTTCATTTTCTCTACTAGCTATAAGAATTACTCTACAACAGCTAAGATCTCGATCTCAACGAGAACAGCCTTCGGAAGATCCTTAACTGCTACGCATGAACGAGCTGGTTTGCTTGTGAAGTATTTCTCGTATACTCCGTTGAATGCTCCGAAATCAGCGATATCTGCAAGGAAGCATGTTGTCTTTACGACATTGTCAAAGCTTGATCCAGCTTCTTCAAGAACAGCAGCGATGTTTGCGATAACCTGCTCTGTCTGTCCTTCGATTGTTGTGGCATCTACATCACCTGTAGCCGGGTTGATCGGAATCTGGCCTGAAGCGTATAACATTCCGTTAACTACCTTTGCCTGAGAATATGGTCCGATTGCAGCTGGTGCCTTTGGTGTTGAAATTGTTTTCATTGAATTCTACCTCCTGATTTATTGAAATTATAAGTTCTTAATGAAATTATATAACGTTAAAATCGTTTAGTCAATAAAATTTCATTCACTTAACTATTTTTCATTGACTTCTTTTTCACACAAACCAGCATATCCATGATAAAATAAAACCATCAATATACTATTTGTCTGTTTTGACCGGACAAAACTGGATATCTTTCACACAGACAGAAAGGACGCATGATTATGCCAACCGGAAATTTAAAATTAACTTCACTTGACAAAAAGATTCTGCACTCATACTGTCAGACACTCGATGGACTTTCCAATTATCTTGGAAATGGATACGAGATTGTCCTTCACAGTCTGGAAGATTATGAACACTCTGCAATCAAGGTCATCAACGGATATCACACAGGACGTACCGAAGGTGCACCGATTACCGACCTTGCGTTGAAGATGCTCGAGCAGATCCGTCGAAATGAAGAAAATGACCATGGTGTTATTTATTTTTCCACAAATGTAAAAGGAGAACCGCTGAAGTCAACTACAATTCCTGTCAAAGGAGAGAAGGACAGAATTATCGGACTGCTCTGTATCAACTTTTATATGAATACAACAATGGCAGATTTCTTCTGCAACTTTGCTGTTCCGATTCCATCTGATTCTGACGGTCTCACAGTCTCCGGTCAGATTCATGAGACATTTTCCCAGAGCAGTTCTGATCTTCTTGAGCAGACCATTCAAACCGTTCGTCAAGAAGTGTTGATGGATTCAGCAATATCGAGCACAAATAAGAATAAAGAAATCATTTTCCGACTTTACCAGCAGGGAATCTTTAATCTAAAGGATGCCGTCGTCACGATTGCCGAAGCACTGGGAATCAGTAAGAATACCGTATATCTGCATCTGCGCAATCTTGAGAAAGTAAATAATTAGCACTATCTGATACGCAAAACATTACTGTTTACGCAGTAAAAAGGACAAGACACTTTCATTTTATCTAACATTTCATTCGAAAGTATCCTGTCCTTTTTTCATCCTTTATTTTCCAGCCGGCATGTATCTTAGAAGTTCTCCTGCCACGCTGGAGATTGGCATTGTCTGAAGCCATACATGTCCAGGTCCGGTAACAACTGTATTGAACACACCTTCACCGCCGAATACCATATTCTTAAGTCCCGGTACTGTCTGAATCTCCATGCTGCAAGTTGCATCCATTGCTGCAAGATATCCGGTATCTACTACAATCTGTTGTCCCGGTCTCAGTTCATACTCTACCACATGTCCATCAAATTCAAGAAATGCTATTCCATTTCCCGAAAGTCTCTGCATGATAAACCCTTCTCCGCCGAAGAATCCTGCTCCGAATTTCTTTTGGAAGAAAATAGAAAGATCAACACCTTCTTCTGAAGCGAGAAATCCTGACTTCTGTACGATCAACTCCTGTCCCGGTGCAATCTGGCGTGCTACAATCTGTCCCGGAAAACTGGATGCGAATGCGATCATCCCATTACCTCCCGTTGCTGTATAACGGTTCTGGAACAGTGCCTCGCCTGAAAACATTCTTCCAAATGCTTTTCCGATTCCTCCGTTGGAAGTCGTCTCCATTTTCATATTCGGAGACATCCAACTCATAGAACCGCGTTCTGTAATCATTCTTTCTCCATTCTCCAGATAGCAGATCACTACCGGAAGGGTATCACCTTTGATTTCATATCTCATGGTTTATTCCTCCTGAATCATTCTTCCTAACATCTTCTGTAAAGTTCCATCTATTCTAAGAATACTATTCTTTTACAACATTTTCCAGTCCCTAATCTTCTTTTTTCTCGCTCATCTCCAATTTAGGAAGTATGATCTCCGCCTTGAACAGGTCTGCTTCTGTTGTAATATTTAAATTACCATGCTGTAGCTGTGCAAAGCTCTTGGCAATTGCCAGGCCAAGTCCAGATCCTTCGGTATTTCTTGAAGAATCTCCTCTTACAAAACGGTCCGTGATCTCCTCTGTATTGAAATTCAATTCCCCTGCGGAAACATTTTTCATAAAAATCTGCACGTCATCCGGCCGCTCATTCATTTCTATATAAACTCTCGTATGCGGCATTGCGTATTTTGTAATATTAACAATCAAGTTCTCAAAAATTCGATATGTTTTTTCACTATCCAGCCAGAGAACTACTTTGTCCTCCGGAAGTTTCCAACGGAATTCCAGATGTGCTTCTCTAATCTTTTCCTCATTCTCAAGCTCCGCCTGACGGATCAGTCCTACGAGATCCACTTTCATGTAATTCATCTGGATAGTCTTACTTGCTGCCTTACTCATCTCAAAAAGATCCTCGATCAGGGCTTTCAGACGAAGAGATTTTCTCTCAAGTACTTCTGTATATTCTTTTCTCTTTTCTTCGTCTTTTTCATTCTTTAAAAGATCAATGTAAGTAATGATTGCTGTCAGCGGCGTACGGAGATCATGAGAGACATTTGTCACAAGCTCTGTCTTCATACGCTCATTTTTCACTTCTTCATCCACCGCCTTCTTGAATCCGCTCTGAATCTTCTTTAATTCATCCTGAATCGGACGGAAGATTCCAACATCACCTTCGATTGGAAGATCTAGCTGTCCTTCTGCCAGCTGATTCGTTGATTTAAGCAGCAGCTGATATTTCTTCTTGATTCCATTTAACACTGTCCGCATCACAAAGAATAAAATGATAGAATAAACAATTAATGGTATCAGTCCTATGCTGTAAGAAAATAATTTCACTACTAAGAGCAGAAGAAAGTTCAGGATCACGATTCTGAGGATTCCTTTATTTCCATTATCCCGCAGATCCATCTGAAGAATTGCTTCATATTGATGATGCAAAAATGCTTTCATATCTTTCCATGCTTTCTTCAATAAATGTCTCTTTTCATGTACTTCTCCACGATTTTCCTTTCCCCAACGGATCAGCATTCCTACTATTGTGTGTTCTTCCCAGTAATTTCTTCCCTCTGTAAATATAAGTCGAAGACTCTCTGCCACACAGAAGAAAACTCCCAGTAGGCAGAACCAGATACCCCAGTTGATTCCCAGCATACTGATTGTATTCCACATAATATTTCCTGACGGGTGATAGTTCTCAAAAGACCAGTATACTAAACCTGCAAATGCATCATAGCCTATACCCAATGCAGAAATCCCCAGAATCACTGCAAGTTCGAATGGCATACGGAATAATTTTCCTTCGTATCTTCCAACTTTCGGAATACATGGAAGAAGTAATGCTGCAAGCAGAGCTCCTAAAAAGAAGAGTGCAGCGGAACTCCAGAACACGGAATAATTATAATCCACATACTCGTCTTCCTCCTGATTTGCAGAAATGAATTCATCATAATTTGCATCTGTCATCCCATAAACGATACTGATTCCGTTTGTCTGCTCTTCATCGTCAATCTGATCCTCAAGATCTGCATCCATACAATAATAAGACAGATCTTTCTCCACATCGTACGCTTCTTCCGGTGACAGTTTCGTACCGCTAACTGTTACATTTGACATTGTTCCGGATGTGCCATACTTATATTCGATTTTGAGAACATAAGAATTATCTGACTTCAAAGCCTCGTTTGTCTGGTCGTCATTTCCTTCAAGCAAGGGATTCCCTTCTTTGTCAAAGATCTGATAATCCATATATTTTTTAAAAAGAGAGAATGCACTGTCTGACATTAATTCCATCTGTTCCGATGCATCCATCGCATCTGTGACCTCGCTATAGAGAAGGCGATTTCCTATCGCAAGGGAATAGTCCATTCGCTCAATACACTCTTCAACATCATCTTCTACTGTAAATGTTGATGCGATATTTTTTCTTACCACATAATAACTTTCCACAACACCTGCTGCGAATAAACTAAGAATTACTATCGTTATAATTGTTCTTATCTTACGATTGCTTTTCAAGTTTGTATCCAACACCCCACACCACCTTTAAATATTTTGGTTTCTTCGGGTCGATCTCGATCTTCTCCCGAATATTTCTTACATGTACCATGATCGTATCTGTATTAATTGCCTTTTCCTGCCATACTCTTTCGTAAATCTCTTCGGATGAAAAGACTCTTCCCGGATTCTTTGCCAAAAGAAGCAGAATCTTGTATTCGATTGGAGTTAATTTCACCGGATTGCCATCCATTGTGACTTCTACCGTATCCTCATTGATCTCAAGTCCCCCGATCACATGTACATTTTCCTGTGGTGTGAGCTTCTCCAAAAATCTGCGGTAACGTCTCAGCTGAGAATTCACACGGGCCATCAGTTCCATCGGTGTAAACGGCTTTGTCACATAATCATCCGCTCCGATGTTGAGCCCTGTGATCTTATCAACTTCCTCTGATTTTGCTGACAACATGATTACAGGAAAATCGTATTTCTCGCGCAACTTCATCGTCATACGAATCCCATCCATACGTGGCATCATGATGTCAATGATTGCCAGATGGATTTCTTCCTTCTCAAGGACTTCTAATCCTTCGATGCCGTCTGCTGCCTGAAACACCTTATATCCCTGGCTCTGCAGATAAATCTGTACACCTTCTCTAATCTCTTTATCATCCTCTACAATTAATACGTGATTGATCTCCATTTTGTTTCCTCCTAAAAAAATAACCTCCTTTATATATCTACAGAATACTCTGTAAATCTAAAGGAGGCTTTTATATGTTTCAAAAGATTTTCTTAAGCTTACTATAGCTTTTTTAAAAATATTGTTCTTTTAGTTCTCTGCATTCTGCTCTCTGAAGAAAATCTGACCCGTAGAAGCGTCCATTCCGTCCACAATTGCCAGTGACTCCAGCTGGAATCCAAGATTACGGATGATTCTTCCGCCTGACTGGAATCCTTTCTCAATTGCAATTCCGATACCTTCTACTGTAGCTCCTGAAGACTGAACAATCTGAATCAGTCCCTGCAGTGCACATCCGTTCGCAAGAAAATCATCAATAATAAGTACATGATCATCCTCTGAAAGGAACTTCTGTGAAACGATCACATTATTCTTACACTTATGTGTGAAAGATTCAACCTCTGCTACATACATCTCGCCGTCTAAATTGATGCTCTGAGACTTCTTTGCAAATACGACCGGTACATCAAAGTGTTCTGCTACGATACAGGCGATTCCTATACCGGAAGCTTCTATAGTAAGAATCTTATTGATGTTCTTGTCAGCAAATCTCTTCTTGAATTCTGCACCCATCTGATTCAAAAGTTTAATGTCCATCTGATGATTCAGGAAACTGTCAACCTTGAGAACATTGCCCTCTTTTACAATACCGTCTTTTACAATTCTTTCTTCCAAAAAATTCATCTTTCTACCTCTTCCTCTGTAATTTCCCCAAAATGTGTTACTGCTCAGTGTAACCCCAAAAATATTTCTTAAAGTATAGCACAACTCCATATAAGAAACAACGTTAACAGGACGAAAAAATAGTACAAAAATAATTGAAAAAAAGCACTTTCCTTATCCGGTTTATCAAAACCGAATCTATGGAAAATGCTTCGCGCTATTTCTGTACAACTTTGATTCTGCCCTCCAAAATCAGGGCAACAAAAAAGCGGGTGATGGGAATCGAACCCACGTATCCAGCTTGGAAGGCTGGTGTTCTACCATTGAACTACACCCGCATTTCGTGTCTTATCTCTGACACGAGTAGTATCTTATCATACTCTTTTTAAATATGCAAGTACTTTTTTAAATTTTCTTATATTTTTTATTTTCCCATCTCCTGCAGTGCACGGATAAATTCCAGATCTTCTGCACGAAGCTTCAGATTTGTCTCGTAATGAGCTCCGTTCGGTGCTGTCACATTGATCTCGATGATTGTGCCTTCCTCAACTGCATTCTGAGCTACTGCTCCTAAGAACATCGGAAACTTCGGATGATTTCTGCGAAATGTATCCATATGTCCTTTTAATTCCTGTATCTTTCCAAGCTGTGAAAAATTCATATCAACTTTCCTTTCTGCCCTGACGACTTTTACCTTATTTTTATTATGATACCTACGGATTGCTCCATTGCTATGCAATTCCCGCAATCCTCGAACACCTCAAACTCCCATAAAATGGCGTGTTCACACCATTTTATTCCGTTTTCGGTGTTCGGCGTGTCAATAAGTATAAATTGCTTATTTGTGCAAGCACAAACGCAATTTATACTTTTGACACTTACATCATAATATACGAATCTGATAAAAAATACAACTTTTTTGACTTATTTTCCACTTCGTTATATAATAGGAAAAGTGACCGATGTCCCCCTTTTTACTAAATTATTTCAACCAGCAAGGACAGACATCCCGGACTTCGGTTTTCAGATTAGAGAAAAGAGGTAACATCCATGAGCAAGAGAACAGATAAGAAAAGACAGAAAAGATTTAATGAGGTACATCCGACTACCACAGCACCAGCTGCTCAGCCTGTAGTAGAGACAGCTGCACCAACAGCTGAACCTGTTCCTGAAGTGACTGTAACAGAAACAACTGCACCAGTAAATGCTGCTCCGGCATATGATCTTTTCATCCAGTATCAGAACGGCGAATATGACGCTGCTGTACTTGCAGAGAAGATTCTTGATAAATGCAAAGCTGAAGGTATGGACAGCTCCGACCTTAAGATCTATGTAAAACCTGAGGATAAGAAAGCTTACTATGCTTGTGCCGGCGGAACAGGTGCTATTGAGTTAGCTTAGACTGATAGAAAGAAAGTCTGTGAAAGAATCTATCTACTCTTAAGATTCTTTTCACAGACTTTTTATTTTGACTGTTATACCCTGATCTTTTTACTATACTCCGACCTTTTTACAAACATCTGCCAAACAGCATCTGTCGCAATACGGTTTCGTTCTCGCAGTACATATCTCTCTTCCATGATAAACAAGACGGTGGCAAAGGTCACTTCCTTCTTCTGGCGGGATAATCTTCCACAAAGCCATCTCTACTTTCTTCGGCTCCTTGATTCCATCTACCAGACCGATCCGGTTTGTCAGGCGGATACAATGTGTATCTGTCACAATTGCCGGCTTTCCAAACACATCTCCCATGATCAGATTCGCGCTCTTTCTTCCGACTCCCGGAAGCTTTAATAAAGCATCAAAATCATCCGGAACTTTTCCACCATATTCATCACGAAGCATCTTCATACAGGCACTGATATCTCTTGCCTTACTCTTTCCAAGACCACAAGGACGTACAATCTCTTCAATATCTTCCACCGGAGCTTCTGCCAGTGCTTCTACTGTTGGATATTTCTCATAAAGACCTTCCACGACTACATTTACTCTTGCATCTGTACACTGTGCTGCCAGTCTTACACTGACCAGCAGCTTCCATGCCTGATCATAATCAAGCGTGCATCCTGCATCCGGATACTCTTTCTTCAGTCTTTCAATCACTTCAAGCGCACGCTGTTTCTTTGTCATTTATTTCACCTCGGCATTTTTCTTTAATTCTTCCATCGCATTCTTGAACTTGTCTGATACTGCTGTAGGGTTTCTTCTCAGCTGTCTCATAGCATTTACATAATTTCTGTCTGTACGTGAGCCTAATTTCTGTCTCTCACTTAATATATTGGAACGCATCTGGGCAAGTTCTTTTCTCCAGTTTCCTTTCGATTCAGACTCTTGTGCTTCATTCTCCAGTCGGACAGTACGAAGCAGTGCCTCAACCTTCTCTGAAAGCTGTGTAAGCTGTTCTTTTCGTTCTCTACGCTGTTCTTCTATCTTCGCAAGATACAATTCTTTTCTTGTCTGCTTCTCCGCTGCTTTCATCTCTTTACGCTCTTCATACAACAGATAGCTGTCCTCAAGCCTCTCCTGTACCCCTTCAGATGCACGTTTCAGCCGTTCTTGAACACCTTCTGATGCATCTTTCAGTCTGTCCTGCATTTCCTCAGAAGCATCTTTCAGGCGCTCCTGCATCTTCTGGATCTGTTCTTTGCTGGCTTCAAGCTGTACAAGGATACGTTTCATATCCATAGCCTCGTTGAAGGACTGTGTGAAGTCAACTGCTGCTGCGATTGTCAGAACAAATGCAAGAATATCGGCTATTGTAACCGGAATCAACAATACCATATGTTCAAATGGAATATGTACGACCTTTACCATAAGAATTGAGAATACTCCCCAGCACAAGCTTGCCACTGGACAAATGTATCCTCTGACATTAAATTTCAGGTTTCTATAATCCCAGTACCTTACGTGGAACAGACGCTCCATCGTAATTCCTGTAAAATACTCCAGGATTGTCGCACCGATCATTCCCATAAGAAAGACAAGCAGGATGTTATCTCTGACCGGAATCGTCACGATCAGAACAACCATTGCTCCGGAACCATAGAGCGGAAGCATCGGACCATGCATAAATCCACGGTTCACCCAACGGTGCTTTCTGACAGAAACATAACAGCTTTCCCAGATCCATCCCAGAAAACTGTAGAGAAAAAAGAATAAAACCCATTGTGATAAATCGTATTCCTGCATTTTTCTTCCCCTTTTTTAAAAGACTTCCGCGCTCTGATAAAATGTAACGCAGAAGTCTCTTTCTTGAAATCGTTTAGTTTCTCTCCTCGATCTCCATCAGCAGATCTACTCTGCGCTGATGACGGCCGCCTTCGAATTCTGTATTGATCCATGTATCAACGATCATCTTTGCAAGTTCTCCACCTACTACACGAGCTCCAAATGCAAGTACATTACAGTCATTATGTGCTCTTGACATCTTCGCTGTAAATGGCTCGCTGCAGACACATGCGCGGATTCCTTTTACTTTATTCGCTGCGAGAGAGATTCCAAGTCCTGTTCCGCAGATCAAAATCCCCTTCTCTACTTCTCCTGCTACAACTGCACGGGCCACTTTCTCTCCATACACCGGATAGTCACAGCTGTCTGTTGTATATGTTCCATAATCTACAACCTCATGACCTTTCACTTTCAGAAATTCTACGATTTCTGCTTTCAGCGCCAGTGCGGAGTGATCGTTACCAATACCAATTTTCATTTTAACGTTCCATCCTTTCTAAATTTCAAAAAATATACCGTTTCTATCATACCAAACTTGTACAGTCTTGTAAACTCACACCGGATTTGTTTCTAATGTAATACAAAATGTTGCTGTTCAGGATTCCCGCTTTGCCTGACAACAAAAAGAGAAGCACGAACAGCTTCTCTTTTTCCTTCTGTAAACCATCACTATGATAACTTTCTTCTGTTATGCACGTAATCCGTTCACTTTATATCTTAGAATAATGAATTGAAACGCTCCATTGCTTCTTTTGTCTTCTCATGTTTTCCAAAGGATGTCAGACGGAAATAATTCTTTCCATTTTCTCCGAATCCTGCTCCCGGTGTTCCAACAACCTGAGCATTTTCAAGGAGATAATCAAAGAACTCCCAGGACTCCATTCCCTTCGGGCACTCGAACCAAATGTATGGTGAGTTCACGCCGCCTGTAAATGAGATTCCTTTCTTCTCAAGTGTTTCAGCGATCATACGCGCATTTTCACGGTAATATCCGATATTCTCCTGACACTCTTTCATGCCCTCTTCTGTGAATACCTTAGCTCCGGCATACTGAATGATATACGGTGTTCCGTTGAACTTTGTACACTGTCTTCTGTTCCACATATTGTGCAGGCTCAATGTTCCGCCATTTGATGTCTCAAACACAAGTTCTTCCGGAACAACTGTATAGGAGAAACGTGTACCTGTGAATCCTGCTGTCTTAGAAAGGGAACAGAACTCGATCGCACATTTCTTTGCACCCTCGATCGCATAGATGCTTCTTGGAAGTGTAGAATCTGTGATAAATGCTTCGTATGCGGAATCATACAGGATCACCGCATCATTTTTCAGTGCATAGGCAACCCATGCCTCTAACTGCTCTTTATTATAGCATGCTCCTGTCGGGTTGTTCGGAGAACACAGGTAAATGATATCTGCCTTTACATTTTCATCCGGCATTGGAAGGAAATCGTTTTCTTTTGTTCCGTTCATATAGATAATATTCTTTCCGTCCATTGTATTTGTATCTACATAAACAGGGTAAACCGGATCCGGAACGAGAACCACGTTATCCTTTGCAAAAAGCTCTGTAATATTTCCTGTATCACTCTTTGCGCCATCTGAAATAAAGATATCTGTAGCTTTTACTTCTACGCCATTGCGTGCGTAATAATCTGCGATTGCTTCCTGTGCAAATGCATATCCCTGCTCCGGTCCGTATCCTTTGAATGTCTCAGATACTGCCTGAGAATCTACTGCTTCATGAAGTGCCTCGATCACACTCTTTGTCAATGGCAATGTTACATCACCGATTCCAAGACGGATAATATCCGCCGCTTTCTCCGGATGTGTTTCCTCATATACTTTTACTCTTCTTGCGATTTCTGCAAAAAGATAACTGTCTTTTACATTCTGATAGTTTTCATTTAACTTTACCATCTTGTCAAACTCCTTTCCCAGCTGCTTTCATGCTGTTCACAGTATTCTGCAACCAATAACTCTAGTATTCCTATGTGTTATATTAACAGATTTTTTTTCATTCGAAAAGAAGTTGAAAAAAAGAAACAAGATTTTGTAAAATCTTGTTTCTTTGATGATGATTCCAGCACTTTAACTGTGCAAATTGATGATGCGATAAAGAACATTTTTCTTTTTTTCTTTCTTACAAAAGCCAGATGATCAGCAAGATTACCTCCACAACAAAGATCACAGGCACTGTAATCATAAATTTTGCTTTCCGTATCTTATGCCGGAAGCACATCATACCTGCGATTGCTCCTGCACTTCCACCGATCAGTGCAAGGATTAACAGCGTTTTCTCCGGAACCCTCCATGCGCCTTTCTTCGCTTTCCATTTATCAATCCCATAGGTACAAAATGCAAATAAATTGATAAATATCAGATAATACCAGAAATATTTCATAAGATGATCTCCTCCTTCAAGGCAAAGGAATAGATGATCTTCTCCTTCACCGGCTTCTCTAACAGCTGCTCCAGCGCCTGGGCATAGTAATCAAGCTGTGCATGGTACAGTTCTTTCAATTGAGATGCATTTCTGACTCTATCCGTCTTATAGTCCAGTAGTACAATCCCGTCTTCCTCCTCGAACCAGACATCAATAATTCCCTGGATGAGAATGGTCTCTTCCTTTCGATTTTCATCCGCTTCCTGACTTCTCTTCTGAATGTCCTGATAGATCTCCGGATAGATTTCTGATGCAGCTACTCCGAGAACAAATGGCTGTTCCTTCCGAAGCTTTCCATTTCCTGTTGCTTGTGTCATTCGTCTTCCACTCTCGCTATTTAAAAACGCAAGAATATCTTTCGTGCGGATACAGTCTGCCATCTCTTTTGACAGTCTCCCTGCCTGATAGAACAGTTCGATTTCTTCTTTCAGAAGTTCCTCTGTATACTCTTTTGAAAAATCATGAAGCTCGAGAAATTTATGATAAGCACTTCCCCTTGAAGCTCCTGTCAGTCCTTCTTTCTGTTCTTCCATGAAATGCGGAAGCAGTGGCACAAGCTCCGGCTCCTGAATCAATTCTTCTCCTGCTTCTTCCTGCAAAGACTCACGCTTCTTCAACTCTGAAACTGTAAATTTCAGCTTCATTTTTCCTTCTTCTTTATATGGATACAGGAAATTCATCTGCTGTTCCAGCTTTTCTTCCGCTCCCGGAAGATAAACCTTCGTTGTATCCCAGTGTTCAAGCACTTCTCTTGCGATTACTTCTGCCTGTCGCTGTGCATCTTCTGTAAAATCCATCTCTTCTGCATCAAAAATCCGGACTTTAATCGGCAATTGCTGCACCTCTTCACTTTCTGTTTTGAGAATTCCACATAAATCAGCTTCTCTCTTGAGATCTTCTTCCTGAAGAAGTGCCGGAAGAATCCAGTCCAGATAACGGTTTGCGCCTTCTAACTGATAAAGGCTCAATGGAGATTCCCTGTCTGTCATATGATTCACATATGGTTCCAGGCCGTCTTCTCCTATTTTCAGACTGCCTGTCAGAATCAGCTTTTCTTTCGCTCTTGTCATCGCTACATAAAGCACACGGAGTTCTTCTGCAAGATTCTCAAGCTTTGTCTTCTCCTGGATCATTTTCTTCAAAAAGGTCGGTGCCTTTGTCCTCATCTCAAGATCTACAACGTCAATTCCAACTCCGTTTCTCGGATGGATCACAATACTTCCTTTCAGATCCTGTGTATTGAATTGCTTTCCTGTTCCGGCTACAAAAACGATTGGAAACTCCAGACCTTTACTTTTATGAATACTCATAATACGGACTGTGTCATCCTGCTCGTCTATGATACTTGCTTCGCCATAATCAACATCATATTTTTTCAGTTGCTCGATATAGCGTACGAAATTAAACAGACCTTTATAGCTCGTCCCTTCAAATGCTCTTGCTTTCTCAACAAGCATTTCTACATTAGCCTGTCTCTGTGCGCCCCCTGGCATCGCACTGATAAATAACCCATAGCCGGTTTTATCAATTATTTCCGCAAGAAGGTCATGGATTGCCGTATACGGAAGAATTTCCCTGAAATGATCCAATACCTTGAAAAACTTCCTCAATTTTTCCTGTACCTGTATTGCCTGCTTTTTGTCCACAGTTTCCGGAATTTCTTCCGAACTCAGGCTGCGAAATCCTTCCACTGCCTCGTAAAACAACTGATTCGGATACGCAAGACGAATCACTGACAACTCTGCTGCCGTCAGACCGGCAAACGGTGAAGTCAAAACTGCTGTCAATGGCAGATCCTGTCTTGCATTATCAAGAACTTTCAGATAATCCAGAAGAACACTGACCTCATACGTCTCGAAATATCCTTCTCTGCTCACAGAGTATGCCGGAATTCCCTCCTCAGCCAATATGGACGCAAAAACTTCTGCCCACCCCTGTAAACTTCTCGTCAGAATCACCATATCCCGATAATGAACCGGGCGGTATTCTCCTGTCTCCTTATCAAGCACAACACCCGTGCTTAGAAGTTCTTTCATTCTCTGTGCGATCATCCGCGCCTCTTCTTCTCTCGCTTCACTGCTCCGAAGTCCCGTCTGATTATAAAGAAGCAGTTCCGTCTGATCCGTAAACACATTTTCATCCGGTAATTCAGGAAAAGAGGCTCCCAAATGCAGTGCCGCCTTATCGTCATAGATAATTTCTCCGAATTCCTTCCGCATCAGTTTCCTGAAAATATAATTTGTACTGTCAAGTACTTCTCCTCTGCTTCGGAAGTTCCTGTCAAGATCAATTCTCTGCCTGCTGCTCTCCTGCGTACTGTAGCTGTTATATTTTCCCATAAAGAGTTCCGGGCGCGACAAGCGGAATCGGTAAATACTCTGTTTTACATCTCCAACCATAAAAAGATTATTCTGTCCTGTCGACTCTCTTGACACACTCGTCAGAATTGTTTCCTGCACCAGGTTACTATCCTGATACTCATCGATCATAACTTCTTCAAAGCGTTCCTGATACTCCTGTGCCACTGCTGACGGAACCAGTTTTCCTTCCTTTTCTTTCGTCAGAATCCGAAGTGCAAACTGTTCCATATCACTGAAGTCCAACAGATTTCTCTGTCTCTTTTTCTCCGAAAATGCCTCTGCAAAAGCCTGTACCAGCAGAACTAACATCTTCATTGCTGTCTGTGCCTCTTGCATATCCCTGATCCACTCATCAACAGGCGCGTAGAAATAGTTTGCTTTCAGATCTTCTATCAGTTTCTTGGCCTGTTTTCTAAGCCCCTGCGCTTTCTCTTTCAGCTCCGGATCGACTGTCGGATCTTTCTTTCCTGACAAACGTTTCCATGTAAAATCACTGATGATCTGCTCTTGCTGACAAAATGTCTCTGCTCCTTCCAATTGCTCAATCTGTACCAGATCAGAATCTAACATTTCACCATACATATACGGACCGGCCGGAAGTTCGCATACTTCTATCGCCTGTTGAACAAACCCTTTCACATCTGTAAGATTCTGCCTTACTCTTGCCTTTGCTTCTTGCACGACATCTGCTTCTTCCATCTTCTCCGGATCGATCTCATAATTATCCACACATTCCTTCAACCACTTTTCCGGCTGTGGATAACTTCTGGAATATTCATAAAGCTGGAGGATAAGTTCCTCGATCTTCTGATCATTTCTTCCTGTTCCATACTGGTCAACAAAGTTTAAAAATGCCTCGGATCCCTCTGCATAGAAATTCTCGATCAGCTCTTCTAAGACATCCTGCATCAGAAGACGCAATTCTCCTTCTTCTGCAATGCGAAAGGCCGGATCAATTCCAATCACATGAAAATGATCCCGGATCACCGACAGGCAGAAACTGTGGATTGTCATGATCGACGCATTGTGGATCAATGTGGACTGCTGCTCCAGATTCACATTTCCCGGCTGCTCTTCCAGCTTCTTTTCAATTGCTGCACCGATTCGTTCTTTCATCTCTGCCGCCGCTGCTTCCGTATAAGTCACAACCAGGAGACGGTCTACATCCGCGGGATCATTTTCATCTGTTATCCTGGAAATAATCCGTTCAACAAGTACCGCTGTCTTTCCGGAACCTGCTGCTGCAGATACGAGAATGTTGCGGTCACGCAAGTCGATTACTTTCTGTTGTTCTTCTGTCCATTTTACGCTCATTCTCCTTCCTCCCCTTTCTCTTCCAAAATGCCAAGACGCTCTTTCATAGAATTCAACGCTTCTTCCAAGGTATATTTTCTTAATCTTCTGTACTCACAGCCTTCAATCCTCTGGTCAAATCCGCAGATATCCCTGCACCCACAGTAATCACAGCCTGTCATCTCATCAAGTACATACGGAAGTGCCGCAACCTCTCCCTGATACATCACGTCCTTCAGCTCTTTTTCTTTCTCTTTCGTGTACGCAAGAACCGTATCAAAGTTCTCCTTTGATAAAGCTTTTGATGCCGAACCGAGCGTTCTGTTCTTATTCATCCGCAGCGGATAGAATGTTGAAGTTCCACTCAGATTCCGCTCCAGATGCTCAACTACATTTTCATCTGCATTGATCAGTCCATCCAGCTTCAGCTCTTTTAGAATACTTTGCTCAACTTCCGCTTTTGTCTCTTCTTTCTTCACAATCGGATCCTGGATCCTGTAATAAAAAATACCGGCCGGAAGTACTTCTTTCTCCGGATGTTTCTGCCGTTCGATCTCCAGTGCCGCATTCAGATAAACCGGAAGCTGCATCTGCAAACCGTGATAGAATGCTGTGATATCAAATGCTTTCCTTCCAGTTTTATAATCTGTTACCTTCACATAGACTGCATTTTCATCTTCACACGTATCAATTCTGTCAATCTTTCCGCTTCCGAACTTAAATTCACACCCGCTCGGCACAAAATCGCCTGCCGCCATCTGCTGTGTCAGTGCCCAGACGGACCGGTTGATCAATTGCTTGATTCTGTGGATCATATACTCATTACGTGCAGATGAAAATAGAACTGTATTTCCATAATCCAGAATACTTTCTTCTACACTTTCATCAATCAGCTGCTCCCGCTTCTCTTCCGGCATTGTAACCCAGTCCAGACCTTCCTCTTCTACCTTGTGTGCAAATCGCTCCATTGCCTGATGTGCAATGTTTCCCAGATCCATTGCTTCGAACCCATATTTCTCCCGTTCCGACAGACGGAGTCCGTAATTCAGGAAATGTGCATATGCACAGGAAGCAAAACGTTCCAGTCTTGTTACGCTGACACGCTTTGGATCCAGGAAGAGTTCTTTTGCTACTCTACTTCCAAGGCTCGGCTCATCCTTCCGGTAGAAACCGGCTTCTATCATCTGCTTCAGAGTTTCCTGACTCTGTTCATCCTTTACAAACCATCTGTACAGTTCTTTCCAGGAATCATCCAGTCCATGCTCCCTCTCTCTTAAACCTTCTGCAATCTGCAAGAGTCCGCTCTTTCTCATCATCTCATGCTCAAGCAGTCCCTTTCTGTCTTCCTCTACCGGAACAAGTACCGGGAACAGACGCATCAGATCCTGGATCAGATACGCTGGACGAAGTGCTTTTCCTTCCCCGGATACTTTCGCCCAGGACAGATACAGAAGTTCTGACGGTTTCGTCAGATTCATATAGAGATAAAATTTCTGAATATATAATTTCTCTTTTGGTCCGGGAGAAAGATTCATTTTCTTCTCCTGAAACTGTTTTCTGTCTCGCTCGGAAAGCAGACCTCTTGCCCCTGCATTTCCTGGAAGAAGCGTATCATTTGCTCCGACAAAAAATAATGCGCGGATATTTTTGATACGTGTTCTCTCCATATCTCCAATCACAACCTGATCCAGACTTGGAGGGATCACACCTACTTTCGCCTCTTCAAGTCCTGCATCTAAAAGTTCACAGTATTCCTTCAAAGGAATCTCTTCCTCCCCCAGAAGTTCAACGAATTTATCGAATAATTCCAGAACAATACGATAAATCTGTGCATATTCCTTCGCCAGTGCCAGTTCTCCATCTTCCTGGAATTTCTGCTCCAATTCTGCAAGCTGCTCCTGGATCTTCTCCTGAACCAGATATTCATAAACTGCAAGTGTGATCTCTTTTACCGTCTTTTTTCTCTTCTTCAGAACTGTATGCAGCGGTGTCAGTTTTTCCACAAAACGCATGCGCAGATGGTTCAGTTCTTCCAGTTCTTCCTTTGTCGTCATCGGTGTCTTTCTCACCCAGACCTGATCCCATTTCTTGAATCCTTTCAGATCTAGCGCAAGACAGTAATTTTCCAGACGGTCTACTTCATCTCTTGTGAACCCACACAGGCTGGTCCGCAGATAACGAAAAACGCTTTCGTAAGTATAGTTCTGTTCTACCATCACCAGCAAGCTTCTTAAATACTCTACAAAAGAATTTAATAAAATACTTTTCTTATGATCCATAAAGACCGGGATTTCATATCGATCACATGCTTTTTCCAAAGCATCTGCATAAGTACTCAGATCCGAAGCAATCACTGCGATTTCCCGATATCTGTACCCTTCTTCTCTCACCAGACGCCGGATCTCCTCTGCCACATACTGTGCCTCTTCCTGTGGTGTATGAACTTCATGAAGAGAAATTGACCGCATCTTCTCTCCACTGTATTTTCTTCTGGAATAACGAAATAGTTCCTCTTCCAAAAACGCCATCTCCGGATTCTCTTTGAACCGATACGACGGATTCTTGCATAACCAGACAGGCTCATCAATCTCCACTCTCACTTCCTGCGCCACTTCCGTCAGTGAAGTAACCATCTGCTTACTCAACGCAAAGAGCTGATACGGATGCTTATAGACAAACGGATCTTCCCTCCGATCGATCTCAACTGTCAACATAATCTTGTCGCACACTTTCAGAAGTTCCCCGATCAGCCGGTTCTGCACCGGTGTAAATCCGGTAAATCCATCCATTGCGATCACACTGTCTTTAAGCATTTTCGCTTCCGGTACATTCTGACTCAACACATCAAGTAATTCTTCTTTTGTGATATATTTATCACGCAGATAATCCTCAAATCCTTCATATACTTTACGGATATCCTTTAACTTATAATACAGATAACTTTCCGGATTCAGTCCTTCCATGAAAGAATCAAGCTGTTCAAAATCAATTCCATACTGTGTGAATTCTGATATCACGGACTTCACTTCGCTGATATATCCCTGCTTCTTAAGATTTCCCTTAAGAACGGTCAGCTCATCTTCGTAATTTCCTGCAATCTTACGAAGCACCAGATTCTTACCCTCATCATCAAGGATCGGCTGTCTTTCTTTTCCTGTCTCTTCAAAAACACGGTGAGCCAGACGTCCAAAACTTAAGACATCAATATTCATAATACCGCCACGCGGATGTGTCATACACAGGTCCTTCTGCGTCTGCATTGTAAACTGCTCCGGAACCAGAACAAGATAATTCTTCTCCGGATGACGGATTGACTCCTCAACAATCTGCTGATATAAATAATGGGACTTTCCGCTTCCGGAATTCCCGAAAATAAACTGCAATGACATGCTCTGACTCCCGCCTTTCTTCTTAATATCTAAGCAAAAGACAGGCTGTCGTTCACAGGAATGAGCCATATCTCTCAGCCTTCTCTGTGCCCGGCAGCCCGTCTGGGTTTTTCCTTTCTTCTATTATCGCAAATTTATTTCACAAGGTCAACCAGTGCTGTCTTAGGAATCGCACCAATCTGTCTTCCGCTCTCTTCACCACCTTTAAATGCGATGAAAGTCGGAATGCTCATCACTCTGTATTTCTGTGCAATGTCGATATTCTCATCAATGTTGATGTGGCATACCTTTACATCACTGAGTTCTTCTGAAAGAGCTTCTACGATTGGAGCCATCATCTTACATGGTCCACACCAGTCTGCGTAAAAATCAACGAGTACCGGCTGCTGTGCCTGAAGTACTTCCTGCTCAAAATTGTCTGTTGTAAGTTTTACTACTGCCATCTTTATATCCTCCTTATAAATGTTATATCTTTTATCTGTAACTGAACAGTTACCTTTTTCCTTTGTTACAACCCTAGTATAGCACATATTTTTATTTTTCTGTGATAAAATCACAAAGAAACCGACAGTTTGGATTTTTCCTCCCTGCCGGTTTCCTTCATTACTTCTTATATCGTTTTATTGCAACCAGGTCTGCGACCCTTTATTTACGCTTCATCGATTGCCTTACCGATATCATGTCTCATGTATTTATTCTTAAAGTTTACCCACTCTGTTGCTGCATATGCATTCGCACGGGCTTCTTTCAAATCTTTTCCCTTCGCTGTCACGCCAAGAACACGTCCGCCGTTTGTCACGATCTGATCTCCGTTGAATTTTGTTCCTGCATGGAAGCAGTAATATCCTTCGTGCTTCTTGAACTCTTCCAGTCCTGTGATTGGGAAGCCTTTCTCGTAGCTTACCGGATATCCTTCGGATGCGAGTACGACACAGACTGCTGCATTGTCTTCAAACTGAAGATCAACCTGATCCAGTGTTCCGTCGATACATGCTTCCATAACTTCAAGGATATCATTCTTCATACGAGGAAGTACAACCTGAGCTTCCGGATCTCCGAAACGAGCGTTGTATTCAAGAACCTTCGGTCCGTCTTCTGTCAGCATCAATCCAAAGAAGATAACTCCCTTAAACGGACGTCCTTCTGCTGCCATTGCGTCTACCGTTGCCTGGTAAACATATTTCTCACAGAATTCTTCTACTTCTTTTGTATAGAATGGGCTTGGAGAAAATGTTCCCATACCGCCTGTATTAAGTCCTGTATCTCCGTCTCCGGCACGCTTATGATCCTGCGCACTTGTCATTGTCTTGATTGTCTTTCCATCAACAAAAGAAAGTACGGAAACCTCGCGACCTGTCATAAATTCCTCAATGACCATCTCATTTCCGGCTGTACCAAACTTCTTGTCCAGCATGATCTCCTTCACGCCTGCTTTTGCTTCTTCCAAATCCTTACAGATCAGAACACCTTTTCCGAGTGCAAGTCCGTCTGCTTTCAAAACAATCGGAAACTTCGCTGTCTCAAGATAAGCAACTGCTGCTTTTGGATCTGTAAAGTTCTCATAAGCTGCTGTTGGAATATTATATTTCTTCATCAGGTCTTTGGAAAATGCTTTAGATCCCTCAAGAATCGCTGCATTCTTCTTCGGTCCAAATGTGCGGATTCCTGCTTCTTCAAGAACATCTACAAGACCACCTACCAGCGGATCATCCATTCCTACGATACAAAGATCAATCGCATTCTCTTTTGCGAAATCTCTTAATTTATCAAATTCCATAGCGCCGATCGGTACACACTGCGCATACTCAGCGATTCCGGCATTTCCCGGAGCACAAAAGATTTTGTCTGCTCTTTGGCTCTTTGCCACGCTTGCTGCGATTGCATGCTCTCTTCCGCCGCTTCCTACGATCAATACGTTCATAGTCTCTGCCTCCTTACTCGGTAACGATTGTACGATGTCCTTCTACTTCAACCTTTCCGTTCGCGATCAGATCGATTGCATGTGGAAGGATCTTCCATTCAGCCTGTTCCATCACTCTGCGCTGAAGCACTTCCGGGGTATCTCCATTGTGTACTTCTACAGCCTTCTGCAAGATGATCGGGCCTGTATCAGTTCCTTCATCTACGAAATGTACTGTTGCACCAACTACTTTCACACCGCGCTCCAAAGCTGCCTCGTGTACTTTCAATCCATAATAACCTGTTCCACAGAAAGATGGAATCAGAGATGGATGAATGTTGATGATCCGATTCTTATACTTCTTGATCATCTCCGGCGGGATTACCACAAGGTAACCTGCCAGCACGATCAGATCCGGTTCATATGCATCCACAGCCTTTAAAAGTTCCTGATTGAACACTTCTCTCGACTCGTAGTCCTTCGGAGAAATGCATTTCGCATCGATTCCATTTTCTTTGGCACGTGTCAGTGCATAGGCATTTTTATTATTGCTGATCACGCCCACAAGTTCTGTGTTCGTGATCATTCCATTCTTTACGCTGTCGATGATTGCCTGAAGGTTTGTTCCGCCTCCTGACACCATACTTAAGACTCTTAACATAAAGTCACTCCCTTTTCGCCAGCCTCGATCTTGCCGACTACATATGGCTGATCTCCTGCTTCACGAATTGCATCCATTGTCTTATCAACGTCTGCCGGATCAACAGCGAGAACCATTCCAAGTCCCATGTTGAATGTGTTGTACATCATCTGCTCTTCGATTTCGCCCTCTTTTGCAAGTTTTGCAAAGATTGGTGGAATCGGGTAGCTGTCTTTTTCTACAACTGCATGAGTTCCTTCTTTGAGCATACGCGGAATGTTCTCATAGAATCCGCCACCCGTGATATGGCTGCATGCTTTTACTGTAACACCTGCATTTTTGATGCTTTTAAGTGCTTTTACATAGATTCTTGTCGGAGCAAGAAGTGCCTCTCCAAGAGTAGTTCCAAGATCATCATAATAAGTATCTAAAGATTCTTTTGTAATATCAAATACTTTTCTTACAAGTGAAAATCCGTTGCTGTGAACACCTGTAGAAGCCATTCCGATCAGAACATCTCCGGCTGCAAGATTCTCTCCTGTGATCATCTCTTTCTTATCGCAAACACCAACTGCGAATCCTGCAAGATCATATTCATCTTCCGGCATAAGTCCCGGATGCTCTGCTGTCTCTCCACCGATCAGAGCTGCATCGGACTGCTTACATCCTTCTGCAACACCTTTTACGATTGCAGCGATCTTCTCCGGATAATTCTTTCCACATGCAATGTAATCCAGGAAGAAGAGTGGCTCTCCACCTGCACATGCAATATCATTCACACACATAGCAACAGCATCGATTCCGATTGTGTCATGTTTGTCCATTACCATAGCAAGTTTTACCTTTGTTCCGCATCCGTCTGTACCGGAAAGAAGAACAGGCTCTTCCATCTCTTTGATCTTCGCAAGAGAGAAAGCTCCTGAGAATCCGCCAAGTCCTCCGAGAACTTCTGCGCGCATTGTCTCTTTTACATATTCTTTCATTAATTCCACTGATTTGTAACCGGCTTCAATATCTACACCTGATGTCTTGTAATCCATCGTAAATCTCCTTTTCTTTCGAATCGTAATATTTATTTATTGTTGAGATATTCCTCATAACCAACTTCTGCAAGTCTGTCTGCTTTTGCCTGTACCGTATCTTTCATCTCTGCAGAATAAGCTTTCAGTTTCTCTAAAAGCTCCGGATCTGACATTGCAAGCATCTTTGCTGCAAGAATTGCCGCATTCATACCGCCGTCGATTGCAACTGTAGCAACCGGGATTCCAGGTGGCATCTGAACGATTGAATAAAGTGCGTCCATACCCTCCAGATTCTTTCCTGACATTGGGATACCAATTACCGGCATTGGGAAAAGTGCTGCGCACATTCCCGGCAGATGTGCTGCCATACCTGCTCCTGCAATAATTACTTTGATTCCCTTTCCTTCAGCTGCCTTCGCCCAGTCAAAAAAGACATCCGGCATACGGTGTGCTGAAATGATCGTCATCTCATAATCGATTCCAAACTTCTCCAGTGTGGCTGCTGCCTTACTCATCACCTTCAGATCTGAGTCGCTGCCCATGACAATTCCTACTTTTGGCATATCATTTCCTCCTCAGTGGTATACTGTTTTCCTTCCCTTGGAAAACTTTGTTTATTTATTATCCATACTTATGAAAGATTCCATTTAATCATCTATTAACTATCCAATTACCTATAGGATTTCCTTAAAATCCCGCTTCATCCAAAGGCTCATTAAGTACCTCTGTTCCCGGCAATACGAATCTTCCGTCCTCTAATAGTATAATGTCTTTTCCCTCGTTTGTCACTACACTTATTTCTTCTAACTCTTTATAAGGCACGGTTATATCTGTATGACAGTTAAAGTATGCTTTTGATACATCTTCCTTACGAAGAAGAGAACAGGAATTATCTTTCGCCACAATTTCCTTTCCATTCGGATTGTAGACTCTGATTTCCTCGCTCCAGGAATAACATGTATCTCCTACTGCAAAATGCGGTCCTGTCTTCTCTGCGATCAGAATCGGCATCTTATCTTCTATATTAAATTTCTTTGCTGCCACATATGCAGTCGTATTTGTTCCAATTGCGAACTCACCAAGCGGAAGAGTCTCATGATTCTTCAACACATTATCGTAAATGTATTTCTTATTCTGTGCTTCATCCTCAAAGTTCGTACATGTATAGTCGGTGATCTTTCCATCCTGAAATGTCAGCTTCAGATTCTCATACTGAAGTCCGTCCAGATATACCTTGCTTACATGAAGTATGCCGTTCGTCCCTTCCAGAACCGGTGATGTAAATACTTCTCCGACAGGAATATTCACATCTGCCACACAATTTTCGAAGATTGTCTCCTTCTGTGTGTCTTTCAGATGATATAACTGTACCGTAATATCTGTCTGGTTTTCTCCTTTTCCTCTTACATGTACACAAGTTCCCTGATCTAACGCATCGATCATTGTCTGCTGCACTTTTTCATAAAGTTTCGCGTCTAATGTATTGATCTTGATCACTTCATCAAAGATCTTTGCATAATCTGCCCCAATCTCCGGCACCGGATAAGCAACAATCGTGAAACTTCTTTCCTCACCCTTGATATACTCATTCGTGATCTGTCCTGATCTGCTGCTAAAGAGAAGATCCAGTTCTCTCTGCGCCTCATCATATGCCGGTGCTGTTTCTTTCGCTTCCGGTGAAAATGGAGTCTCACCGAAGATCTCCATAACTGCCGGTCCTGCAACGCCTGCTGCCATCTCTTTATTTTGCTCAAAAACGGTCTTCATCACCTCAAGCTTACGTTCTACATAACGCTTATCCATAAAGAGTGCCTGGTCCTGTCTATGATCATACTCATACTGCTGATTCGCAATCGCACCGTAATATCCAATCTTGTGGTGCTCTCTCTTCGTGATCACGCTGGAGGCAGCACGGTAAATAACCGGCTTTAATCCCATCTTACGGAAGTTCTCGATTGCAAGGCAGATCACCTTTTCAAATCCAAGACTGTAACGGATATTTACAATCGATTTCTTTGACAGATCTTTTCCAGTGTTAATAAAACCAACACGATATCCTTCCGTATATACATCTGCCATCTTCTGCAGTGTCTCCTGTGGTAGATTTCTCAGATGATGAGCTGTTCCAAGTTCATTCTTGGAAATGTACTCACCGAATTCATACAGATAATCATCTTCATCAAGATCTGCCTTCTCAATGATCTGTACTGCAAAATCCGCTGACGGGTCCATCTGCTCCAGAATTCGGTCTGCATAAAACACATCGCAGTAATCGCTTGCATACCAATACAGAATCTCCTTGATCTGCTCCGGCTTTGGAACTGGATTCTCTTCCTTACTCATTCCCTCGAAACAGGTATAGACTTCGAGAAACAACTCATAGAGGATTGTCAGATAATCCTTGCGCTGTTCAAACACATACGGAATTCCTGCTCTGATTTCCGTGTACAACAAACTTAAAAGCTGTCCCATCTCCTGCCCCAATTTTTCACAGGCATAGTCTTGATTGGCATAGCTTGTCTGATATTTCTCTCCTATAATATCACTATAAAGAATCCTGTTCAGGCTACGCTTTTCTTCAAGACTTAAGCTGTCCCAGCTTCCATCTTCTAGCTTTTTTCGTGTATTCTCTAACTCAAGCAGAAACAAGGTACAATCCTGAAAGTAAGAAATATATGCTGCATCCACTGTTTCTTCTGTCACGATCGTGCGCAGACGCTCAACTGCCAGTTCATGACGCTGTGTGCACTGTTCATTTTTCTCCTTCTGTAACTCACTTAACTTTCCGATCATAAGCTCAGACCTCCAACAAAAATTCCAAGGAAGCACAAGATCTGCACAATACCGATCCCGATTCCACATTTGCAGGAAAGATATTTTCTATCCTGCTCCTCAAATCCTTCTATCGCACTTCGGATTCCATATATGTCAAGCATTAAAGAAAGGATTGCAATCCCTCCGACAATTCCGGCTGCCTTTCCTCTCGTCAGGAATGCATATCCGACACATCCCAGCAAGATAGCAAGTGACCATCCTGTCAACCAGCAGGAGATCACACCTCTTCTTGACTGCAGATACGCTGCTTTCCCATATTTCTTTGATTGATTACTCTTTCGTTCCTTTTCTTTCTTCTGATTTTTTTCTCTTTCATCGTTTTTCTTTTCTTTTTTTCCGATCATTTCTTCTCCTTAGTAGATTACAAACTACAAAAACTATATATCCAAGTACACCGCCGATTGTATTCAGCAGAATATCGTCCACATCAAAGCATCCCACTTTCGTGATCAGCTGCATTAACTCTACACAAAAAGTCAGACAAAAACTCCAAAATAACGTTTTAAAAAAGCTTCTTCTTTTCCCTGCCATTGCCGAAAAATAACCAACCGGCATGAAAATCAGAATATTTCCAAACAAATTTGAGAACACCGCAAATGTTCCCAGCTGATGTCTGTATTTAATAAATCTCTTAATCTCTTTGAGTAGCACCAGATTGTAATGATATTCATCCATTACGCCTTCCCTGCCGTACCAGTCTGACAAAAACAGAAAGTAGACAAGGAAGATAATATATAATATAAACAGGATCTTTCCAAGCATCCTGACTCTCTTCGCTTCTTTTTTTGTCAATTTCTTACACCTTCATAGAAAAAGAAAGCCCCCTCTGCCGGTTCACTTCGGACGTAACTACTCACACTGAACAAGCTACGAGGGGACTTTCTTTTTAAAATGTTATATTATTTTTATGTTTTAACAGACTGGCTCCATTGATAATAGAAATAATTCCTACCGTAACTCCTGTAACAAGCAGGATTATTCCGATTGCAATGTTACCTGCTCCACTGTTTCTCATTACACGATACGCTTTTTCCAAAACACCAGGCCTCCTTATTTTGCTCCATATTTCTCATAATATGCATCGATCGCTGCTTTTAATTCATCATCGATCACTACTTTTCCGTCACATTCCTTGTTGTAAAGGCACTCTACAACATCTTCCATTGTAACGATCGCTGCTGTCTCAAATCCATAGAGATCTTTCACTTCGTCAAGTGCGCACTTCTCTCCGCCTTTTCCTACTTCCATACGGTTTAAGGATACCATAAGTCCAACGATTGTAACATCAGCAGCATCTTTTACTTTCGGAACTGTCTCTTCCATAGATTTACCGGATGTTGTAACATCCTCGATCATGATCACGCGGTCTCCATCTTTCAGCTTACTTCCAAGGAAGCTTCCTTTATCTGCGCCATGATCTTTCTCTTCCTTACGGTCTGAGCAGTAACGTACTTCTTTTCCATATAATTCACTGTATGCGATTGCTGTTACAACTCCGAGCGGGATTCCTTTGTACGCCGGTCCAAACAGTACATCAAAGTCATCTCCATATGTCTCGTGAATTGCTCTTGCGTAATACTCTCCGAGTTTCTTTAACTGGGATCCTGTTACATATGCTCCTGCATTCATGAAAAATGGGGATTTTCTTCCGCTTTTCAGTGTGAAATCTCCAAACTTCAATACATCACAGTCTACCATAAATTCTATAAATTCCTTCTTATATGCTTCCATTTTATCTTAAAACCTCCTGTTTATAAGGCTTTCACGCCTTTACCTAATTCTTTACCATTAAGGGATTTACCCATTTGTGCCTCCTTCCTAAGTGTAGAATAGGAAGGATTCCAAATATCGTCTTTATTCTACCATAAAACCTTACAATTATCAATCCGTTTTAAATGACCATAGCACAGGTGCGCTCTATTCTCCCGACCTTTCGGAAGTGATTCTTTGCAATAAGCTTCCCTCCTACAATCAGGCATTCCTTCATCCATTCCTGTGGTTCTTGCATCTCGGTACGCCACTGCATCCCCGATTCTTCCACCATTCTTGTCAAGCAGCACAAAATCCACCGCCCAGGTATCAATTCCCATGCTCTCCGGAATTTTACCAAGGCTGGCACACTTTTTCATTCCGATTTTGATTTCTTCAAAAAGTGTATCCACATCCCAAATTTTGTGTCCGTTCTTCTCCGTCATCCCATTGTAGAAACGGTGAACCTCTTCCAATACCATTCTGTCCTCTTCCATGTGCGTAAGCATATGCCTGCCGCTGGAAGCCCCAATATCTACTGCGAGAAAGTATTTCATTGCTGTCTCCTTTCATTCGTTCCTTCTCTTCTCCTTGTTATAGCTATATGATACGAATTTTTACACAGCAAAAAAAGACACTCCTTTGTAAAAAAAGTGTCCTTTTTTGCACTGGTGATGACTCAGCCTGTTCCATCTGTTGAAGAATCCAACAGATTCACAAGGATTATCTGTGTAAGAAAATAAGTCGCCGCCACCCGCATTTTACTTTTTCTATCTATTCTACTTTGAAAACTTAGCAGATTGTTGCACCATCCACAGCTAAAATTTCTCCTGACACATAACTTGCAAGTTCACTTGCGAGAAAGAGGCATGCATTTGCCACATCTTCCGGTTCTCCGATTCTTCCGAGAGGAATCGTTGCAATAAGCGGCTGAATTTCTTCCTCCGGGAGTGCTGCCACCATATCTGTTCTGGTAATTCCAGGTGCAACTGCATTGACACGGATTCCATATTGTCCCAGTTCTCTTGCAAGAGAGATTGTCAGACCGTTTACCCCGAATTTGCTAGTAGGATAAGCCACTCCGCCTGGCTGCCCGTACTTACTTACCATAGAACTTGTGTTGATAATGCAGCCTCCGCCCTGCTCCTTCATCAGTTCTACCGATGGCTGAATTGCGTTAAATACTGCGTTTACATTCAGATTGATTATTTCCTGAAAATGCTCTGGATTGCAATCTATCGTCATCATACTGTCAGATACACCCGCATTATTTACAAGAATATCAATCTTTCCGTATTTCCTGTGAATTGCCTGGATTTCGTCTGCCACTTCTTTTGCGTCTGTCAGACTCGGGCAGGCACCGGATACTTCCCATTCCGGATTTTCTTCCTTTAAGGATGCCAGTGCCTTATCTACTGTCTCCTGCCGGGAACCGAATAATATGACCTTTGCACCATTCTCCAGATATTTTTTCACAATGGCATACCCGATTCCGCGTGTACCTCCAGTTACTACTGCTATTTTTCCTTTCAGCATAATATTTCTCCTATCTTCGCTGCTTTCTTCTATTTTCCTTCCACTTATTTTACTGTAAATTCAATTTTTTCTTTAATTCATTTGCAATATCATATCCACTGAATTCCATCGGAATCACATAGTCTTCATCATCGCCGTGAAGCGGAGTCCATACCTGTGCATAGAACGGATTTACTTTTGCGATATTTCCATACTGCCACTCATGTGCCAGACATTCCGGGCACCAGTGTCCACCCTGAAGAACTGCATTCACAGACATCATAAACTCATGTCCGTCTGCGCATTTCCACTTAATCGGGGTGTAGATATCTGCCGGTGCTTTCTCTTCCAGACATTCACCGCCACGGAAAGCAGCCGCTTTCTTCAAATCCTCAATATCCAGATTTTCAAGCCCTTTTTCTTCATCGTAGCCGTGATCCAGATAGGTTACCTCTTCACTTGGATGGAAGAGTTCATAACCTTCATCCCAGCTCTTGATTGCGTCTCGTTTTTCCCTGGAACCGAAGAATGCCTTAATCCAGTCTTCCTTATTGTTTTCCAAAGCCCAGTATGTTCCGCCCTCTTTGTGACCGATTTCAATATTATGTTCCTTCATCTGTTCGGCAGTTGGGAACATTGCTCTGATCATCGGATTTGCTGCCATTCTGCGCATCTCGTCTACCACACCGCCCCAGTACTCATCTGCCGGGATACAGCGGAAATGCAAAATGTCATCCAGATCTTTTCCGTCTGAGAAATAATGTCCATGGAAATTGTACTGTGCGATCATGTTTGCATCAAACAAATCCTTGAGAGTAATTCCAAATGGTTCCATCAGCATGTCAGTCTGTTCCCAGGCAGTCAGACGATATCCTTCTCCACTGCTTAAGTTGTATGCCTTTCTCCAGAATGATTCCGGAACCCAGTCTTCGCAGACATTTGCCATACAGATACCGGACTCAATGGATGTACTCCACTCCAGTACACAGTTTGGCGGCTGATGAAAGATGATTGGTTCCTCGCCTGCGCTCTCATTGCTTGGATACTGCCCTGTCTGACGGATGGATACCCAGTGTTTCAGTCCGGATTCATAAACTGCCAGTTCAGAGAACACTTTGGACAGTGCATAATAATCAAAAATAGAAGGATTGATCGGGTCACCGACTCTTCCCCAGTGAATCGGATATGTACGTGTGCCGGTTTCAGCTACTGTTCCGACATATACAAAATGTACCTTATCCGGGTCCGGCTGTTCCTTGATTGCCTTGATGATACTGAGGGTGGAACCAATATTGGTATACAATGTCTTTTCAGGATACTTGTCCGCTGCCGGTGACACCATTGCACCGATATGGAGAACATAATCCGCTCCGTCTACCAGCTTCTTGATGTCCTCATAGTTTCCGAGGTCTCCCCATACCACTTCCAGATTCGGAGCTGCAAATTTTTTCATTTTTTCTCTATTTACTTCAGAAGGTCTTGCAAATGCACGGATTTTGAAGCGATTCCCCCTAGGTAAGAGCTGTTTCAGAGTCTCCTGTCCCATCGTACCTGTCACTCCTGTAACCGCCACGATTTTCTGTGGTTTTGTCACATCTGCATGTACCTGCGGATCGTCAAATGTCAATGCTGCATCAAACGCTTCCCTGACTGCATTCAATGCTCTTCTTGCCATGGCGGCATCTCCGATCACCATATAACCTGCACCGATTGCCCGTGCGCCCTCTTCAATCTCTTTTCCACATCTGGCTCTGGAACCGATTGCCATCACTGCGTAATCACAAGGGTACTCTACTTCTGCTCCATCCTTCTGTCCGACAACCTTTCCTTCTTTAATAGCAGTTACGGTTACTTCTGTAACGGCTTCAATTCCTGCCAGAGCAATACTTTCCATCACACAGGCTTTCCTTGCCATACCCATATCCGCACAGTATTCCTTCATCATTTCCAGATCCGTAACCTTACATCCTCGCTCTGCCAGATATTCGGCTACTTCCATACCGACCATACCGCCGCCGATGACAACCACATTTCCGCTGACGTTCACCTTTCCGTTCAGGACATCGTGCGAATTTACCACACACGCAAGGTCTGCTCCCGGGATTCCCGGAATCAAAGGTTCTGCGCCGATTGCATTGAATACGGTATGCGGTTTGATTTCTGCAATCAATTCTTTTGTTACCGGTGTATTCAGACGGATATCTGCTCCCAGACGTTCTGCCTTTTTACCCATAGCAATTACGGCTTCTTTCATCTCTGCCTTTCTCGGAGCTTCTCCTGCTGTCAAAAACTGTCCGCCAACTTTATCTGACGCTTCACATATGATGGCTTTATGTCCTCGCTGCCGGAGGATAATTGCGGCCTCCAGTCCTGCGATTCCGCCACCGGCAATCAATACGGTTTCCGGCTTTTCTGTTCTGGTGATTTTACATTCTGCTTCTCTTCCGACTGCCGGATTTCTGAGACAGGTAATCTGCGGACAGTTCTCATCTGCGAATCCGTCCAGGCATCCCTGATCACAGCCCACGCAGTAATCAATGTCTTCCACATTTCCTGCTTTTGCCTTATTACAGAACTGGGAATCTGCAAGCTGCGCACGGCCCATGACAACCATATCCACCTTATCTTCTTCCAGTATCTGCTCGGCAAGTTCTGCTGTATTGATACGTCCTACACCAATCGTCAGCATTCCGGTTTCTTTGCGGATACGTGCCGCATTGTCAATATTGAATCCTCTCGGTATATCAATTGGCGGAACTTCGTATTTTGTTGCCGCTGAAATAATATTACCTCTGGATACATCCAAAACATCAACGCCTGCTTCACCGGCAAGCTTACAAAATTCAATGACTTCCTCAATCGTCAGGCCGCCTTCCAGATAATCATCATGGGCATCAATTCGCATGAATAACGGCATATCTTCCGGAATATTTTCCCGGATTGCCCGGATACACTCCAATGGGAACTTTGCACGGTTCTCGAAGCTTCCTCCGTACTCATCCGTTCGGAAGTTGATACCACCCGACAGGAATGAATGCGGCAGATAATTATGTGCACAGTGAAATTCCACACAGTCAAATCCTGCTTCTACCGCTCTTGCCGCCGCTTTTCCGAAACATGTCACTACTTCCTTGATTTCTTCAATGGTAGCTCCCGGAAGTGTAATCTCCTCGCTAAACGGTGTATCGCATGCCATCAGTATCTGTGCTGTCTGGTCTGAACCTACTGCAAGAGAGCCCTGCCATAACTGAAGACCTGCTTTTCCGCCTTCCGCATGAATCGCATCCGTCAGTTCTTTCAGCCCCGGAATGTATTCGTCTTCACTGATTGACAGAAACCCTCTCGGAGCACTTGGCGTATGTACACTGCAGACTTCTACAATATTCAGCGCACTTCCGCCCTTGACTCTCTCCACATGGTAGTTGATATGCGTCGGTGTCACATAACTTGCCTGTCCTGAGAACTTTGTTCCCATTGCAGGCATAACGATACGGTGCTTCAATTCCATGCCTCGAATTTTGATTGGGGTAAATAGTTTTTCAAACATCTTCCTTCCTCCTTGTTTTTCTTGACTTTATCTATAATTTATCAAAAAATAAATTGTATTTATTTTAATTTTGATTATAATATTATAAATTTGTCCAATCTGTAACCTTTTTTATCGGAGTACAACTTTCACCTCATGTCTGCTGCCATCTGCAAAATCCGGCAGCCTATTTCCCTCAATCTGCACACCATCCACGGAAACTATCGGTTTTCCAGACTCTATGTGCTGCGGATTCTCAATTATGATATGATAGTCCGCATTCCGAAAATGTCTTGTCATTTCTGCGCGATTCCATTCTGCCGGAAAACAAGGGCTGATTTCCAGTCCGTCATATCTGCGTTTTACTCCCATGATTCCTTCATATAGTCCATTCATACACCAGGCTGAAGTTCCGGTTGTCCAGGACCAGTATGACTTTCCGTAATATTTCGGATGTGTGGAATAACAGTTTGTAAATACATATGGTTCCGCCCCGGATTGTGTGGACGGATTTTTCTCACTGTCCGGCATAATCTTTTTAAGCGTACTGACCGCTTTGGTTGCCCTCCCCAGTTTGCAGTCCATCAGTATTTTAAATCCCGTTGCATGGCAATATACTCCGCCGTTTTCAAACAGCCCCGGCAGCATTCCCGACATTCGTCCAACATTCGGAGAATATTTCTCATACGGCGGCATATTCAGAGGGAAACCGAAATCATGTTCCATACTGTCAACCGCAGTCAGAAGCTTCGGAAGCTTTTCTTCATCTACCACGTCTCCCAAAACTGCCCATGTCTGGGCGTTCAGATAGATTTTACTGCCTTCACTTGTTCTGGAACCAATGTTTTCCTTCTTACTGAGTGCCCGCATATACCATTCACCATCCCAGGCTTTCTCATTAATAGTCTTTCTCATGGTATCATATTCTTTTTTCAGAAATTCTGCATAATCAGTCTCCCCGATTTTTTCCATAAGCAGCTTCAGTTCTCTGAAAGCAAGACAGAACTGATGAGAAAGCATGACTGATTCCGCTTCCGGATCGGTTGTGATATTCAGCGCATCATTCCAGTCTGCAAAATAAATCCGACTCAGCCCATTTCTTCCCTTATCCCGGATAAGACAGTCTGCGGCTGCTTTTAAGTGCTCCACTACAGCCGCAGCACCGCCATCCTGCCACTCAATCTTCTTTTGCAGAATCGTGTAATCTCCCGTTTCCTTAATAAGCTCACACACAGCCCAGATAATCCAGAATGGCTGATCTGAATATCTGGTATCATCATATGGATACCAGGTCAGCACTGCATGTCCGTCCTGAAACTGATGCCGCAGGCATTCCAGAATTTCATCCTTTGCCTTATCCTGACGATAATTCAGAAGAGCCACCGCAATCTGCAGATTATCCCGCACTCCTTTCTTTCCTACGATGCAGCAGTCAATCTGTTTCTTTAACCACTGATTCATAATATGATTGATTTTTTCGTCCGGTGTAGTAACGGAAAGAGAATTATATTTTCCGAAATTATACTTCTGTGCACACTCAAATGCTTTCTCTGTCCTCTCAGGTTTCGCATATGCTTCAGAAACACCTCTCGTCTCATCAAGAGATTCACTCACCCCAAATACCACTCCGGCATGAATTATATCAGAAGTCATACGAATGAACCGATTCATATGGACGATTTTGCCGCACAGATTGACCGCAGCACTTCCTATGTAACCAAAATGTTCAAATCCGAGCTCGGAATCAATCCGGGTGCCTATATCAATCGCTGCAAACTGGAAGAAGCAAAAAGTCTTCTGACCTATACTGAAAAAAGCCTGTCTGAAATAAGCAACTATCTTTGCTATTCCAGTCAGGCTCACTTTCAGACTGCTTTTAAAAAGCAATATGGTATGACTCCAATGCAATATCGGGATAAAACGCGCCAAATGTAACTTCTAAAAATTTAATTTCAGCTTGTACGTAAAAACGAAGTTCTCCATATTACAATGTCTGTGCTTTTCTTTTTGCAATTTCTTCTTTCATTGCAGGAAGTGTTTTTTCCAGATCAAACTTGCTTACAAGAATAAACATAATAACAAATATCACTAACGGTGTTACAATAGCGAATCCGTAAATTGCCATTTTTGTAGCTGCCGGCGCTACAGTCTGTGTAGCATCATAGCCGACTGCTGCAAGAAACCAGCCGATGATAGATGTTCCGAGTCCGCTTCCCACTTTACCGCCAAAGCTGGATGCACTGTTGGAGGTTGCTACCATTCTTACACCATATTTATATTCATTATAATCAATTGACATTGCCGTCATAACTCCAACCAGACACATCATCGGAATGGTTGCAAATGTTGTAATACTTCCGAACAATGCGTAGCAGAAAAAGATGTCTTTTGTGAAGAGAAGCAGTATATTTGCTCCTGCACCCATTGCAAAGCTCACCAGCAGCGTTTTCACAACACCAAGTTTCTTAATCATCGGTCCTACAAGTATAAATCCTAACAGGGTCGGAATCATTCCGATTCCTCCGAGAACGCCGACCAGGTTGTCATTGCCGAAAATCCATTTACAGTAATATACTCCCGCACCCGATGCAAGACCATATATAATGCATGAGAGCAGATTCACCACAAGAACAATCACCCAGTATTTGTTGTGGAACAGCTTTCCAAGCGCTTCCTTAAACGGAATCACTTCTTCATCCTCTTCTTTCGCTTCTACTGCCGCTCCTGCCTCTGTTGCTGTCTCACGGCTTGTTGCATAACAAATCAAGGCTGCCAGTATTACAATAATTCCCATGATAAAGCCAAATTTAATCCATGCGTTCTGATTTCCGCCCAGTGCATTCGTAATCGGAATCATACAGATTGCAAATATCATACCTGCCACATAACCGGTCGCTGCTCTCCATGTTCCCATGATGCCTCGTTCTTCCTGGCTGTTCGTACGAACGGTCATAAGCGAATTATAAGGGATTGCCATTGCCGTATATAATACTGCTGTCAGAAGAATGTTCGTTATTGTCACGTAAATTATCTGTCCCACATCTCCTATTTTCGGCACCGTAAACATCAGAACCATTACAATACCTGCCGGAATTCCCGCTTTCAAAAGCCACGGACGATATTTTTCTTTTCCCGGTTTTGTATGGTCAATGATATTTCCCATAATCAGGTCTGTAAATGCGTCAATAATCTTACAGACAATAAACATTGTTGCAATCGCCCCGGCAGCCATACCAACCTTATCCGTATAGAAGTATGTAAGCTGTCCTACCAGTGTGGACATCGCATTCAATGCGAACTGTCCCGTAGCGTCTCCGAAGTAATCCTTCACGCGCATTACTTTCTGAACGCCGAATTTGTCCTTTCCTAATGGTTTTTTACTCATTGTGTTCCTCCTTCATTTCGTATCACATTTTTTCTTGATATCCTGTAAGCTTAAAATATCACATTCCTAATTGTACGTATTTTAATTTTAGCTTATTTTTTATAATTTTGAATTTGCAGCGTTCAGCGCATCAATGACTGCCAGATACATTGGCTTTGCCTGCGCATCCTGCATAAGCAGATCGGATATGGTCATGGACAATGCAAACTTAATCAGCGGGTCTTCCAGCATTCCCGGCACCATTTCTTCAAACATACTGCGGCCAAGTTCTTCGGCGACCAACTCTCCGAGTGTTGACTCCAACGAATATTTCTCGAATTTCAGATTGGTATCCGTCTTGTACTCGTAATGATATCTGCCGGAACCAACCGTAAATTCCGCTTCTTTCTCCGGAAGCTGGATAACTGCCGTTGTATTCGCCGGAATCTGCACGTCCACGCAGATTTTTCCTTCTCTGCAGCTCCATGCACTTACGATTGTTCCATATATGGATTCATAAGTTGCGGACACCTCTGTCATTCCCTTTGTCAGCGTCGGCTGAATCCGTATTTTCTTATATCCCGGTTCCATACAGCGTATTCCTGCAACTTTTTCGTACAGCCAGCTTCCAATCGAACCGTACGCATAATGGTTCAGGGAGTTCATACCTGATTCGTCAAAATCCCCATTTGGCAGAATGGAATTCCAACGCTCCCAGATTGTCGTTGCGCCTTTCTTTACTGCATAGAGCCAGCCCGGAAAATCCTCTTTCATAAAGATCTCATCCGCCAACCCATGAAGACCGTTTTCTGACAAACAATGACACAGATACGGTGTACCCACAAAACCTGTCGTCAGATGATTATGGTGTGCCCCGATATTCAACTCCAATGTCTCCAAAATACGATCACGAAATTCCGGTTTTATCAAGTCAAAGTACAGCATCAGCACACAGGCTGTCTGTGTCTCGCTGACCATTCGTCCGCTTCTTGTCACGTATTCCACATGAATGGCTTCTACTATTTCTTCATATAAGTCACCGTATGCTTTTGCTTCCTCTGCATACCCCAATGCATCCGCAGCATCCCGCACAATCCTGGTCGAATATGCGTAATAAGCATTTGCCACCAGATATTTGTCCGTTCCGCCTGTCCGGTCGGTGCTTCCGGATTCTATGTCCAGTGCCAGCCAGTCTCCATACTGGAATCCACTCTGCCACAATCCGTTTTTCGAGACTCTCGCATGTATATAATCCACCCAGTTCTTCATCATCGGGAATTGCTCCGCAAGCATCTCTTTATCCCCGTAAACCTTATAAATCGTCCACGGAATGATTGTCGCAGCATCGCTCCATGCCGCTGCTCCCGCCTGATTTCCGAGAATATTCGGAACAACATGAGGTACGCCCCACTCCGGATTGGTCTCTGCCGCCATATCCCGCAGCCATTTTCGGAAAAATAGTGCTGTGTGAAAATTGTAGGAGGCTGTACCACAGAATACCTGTGCATCTCCGGTCCAGCCCAACCGTTCATCTCTCTGTGGGCAGTCTGTCGGAACATCGAGGAAGTTGCCTCTCTGTCCCCACTGTATATTACTCTGCAGTTGGTTAACCAACGTGTTGTCGGATGTGAATGTTCCTGTCGGCTGCATGTCTGTGTGCATTGCACATGCCGTAAAATCCGATGCCTCTGTTTCCGTTCCTGCGCCTTCCACACAAATATAACGGAATCCGTGGAAAGTGAAGTGCGGCATCACAAGCATTCCCACCTGCTTTTCTCCGTATATAAATGTATCTGTACATCTTGCCGTCCGCAGATTCTCTGTATAAAAGTTTCCATCTTTATCCAGTGTTTCTGCATATCGAATAACTAATCTGTCTTCCATAAGTTTTGGAAGTCGTATTTCTACCAGTCCTGCCATATTCTGTCCGAAATCAAACACCAATTCTCCTTTTGGAGTCACGATCCTTTCCTTTACATCAAACCGTTTCGTTACCCGGACCGGCTCGGATTCCTGCGCCACAATCTGCCCGATATCATCCGTATGTTCAAACAGAACTGCCTTTCCCACCTGCCTTCTTTCTTTTGTATAATCCTGTATCTCACCGTGATAAATCTCGGAAAACAGAATTTCTCCTGTTTCCACATGCCAGTCCGTATCAGTGCCGATGCAGATAGTTTCCCCGTCTTCGTACTCGATACGCACCATTGCCAGCAAAGCCGTTCTGTCGCCGTAAATATTCGGTCTTGCATCAAACCCGAGTTCTCCCTTATACCACCCGTTTCCTACAGTAACCGTAATCTCATTATCTTTTTCCAGGAGTTCCGTAATATCATAAGTCTGATACTGCAGTCGGTGATGATAAGATGTCCAGCCCGGAGCCATGAACAAGTCTCCTGTTTTCCTTCCGTTAATAAGTGCCTCATATACACCACAGGCGGTCGCATACAGCCTTGCTCTCTTCACCGGTCTGTCCAGAGAAAAGCTGCGGACAAATACCGGACATGCAGTCTCTTCAGCCGGAAGTGTATGGGTAATCCATTTTGCATTCCAGTTTTCTTCTCTCATCAAACCGGTTTCAAAGTTTCCTGTCACCTGTCCCAGCTCTCCGCAATTATCCCATACACTGACCTGCACCTGATAAACAGTCATCTCTTTCAATGCAGCACCCTTATATGGCACCAGAACGGATTGGTCGCTTTCCACCCGGCCACTGTCCCACATAAGCTGGCCTCCGCTGACAACCTGAATCTGGTAGCTTGTCTGCACAACATCCTGCTTTTCACTCTCCAGCTTCCATGAGAAACGTGGTTTCTCATCGATTCCTATCGGATTTTTTCTGTATTCTATTGTCAAATCACGAATCATATACATTTCCTCTCTTTCTTTTTGTTTTTCTGATTCTTTCTATTCTATGAAAATTTTGCCATTGTACGAATCAGAGCGGTAACATTCTCCTGAAGTCTTGCCGTGTCTATGGTACCGTTCTCCAATCCTTTCTTTATCTGACCGGTATATGTATCATCATTAGAGCCCGGTGTAATCCAGCAGTTTCCCGCCTGTACCATTGCTGCCACATCTACACTGTCATAGGTTGTCCAATCCGTCATTACAAAACCGGCAAACCCATTTTCTTCTCTGAGAAGCCCCTGTAGAAGTTCTTCATCCGCTGCTGTCGGGCAGCCGTTTACCGCATTATACGCCGTCATAAAGCTGGCTGGCATATGAACATCCATCGCATATTCAAAAGTCCGAAAATAAATTTCCCGGATTGCACGTTCGGAAATCAGACTCTGATTTCGCTTTCTGGAAGATTCACAGTTGTTCCCGATAAAATGTTTATAGCAGCCTCCGACCCCGGCTCCTTCCAATCCTTTTGCATAAAATCCAGCCATGACACCGGACAAATACGGATCTTCCGAAAAATATTCCGGCTGTCGTCCATTTAGCGGATTTCTGTGAATATTAAATGCCGGGGCAAGAACCAGCGGCATGCCCAATGTCTTCGCTTCTTCCCCGATTACACACCCGATTGCTTCCGATAATTCTTTATTGAACGAAGCACAGATTGTAACGCCTGACGGCATTCCAATATTTTTGATGTTCAGATTGACTCCGCTGTTTCCATCGCTCACCGGAAAGTCCGGCAAATCATATCCTTCTGTCTGAAACACACGACCTGCCTCACCAATACCTTCCATTCCCCACCCAGCCGAGGCACAGACGCTGATGCGGGCAAGTTCCTCCGGTGACATCTGTGCCACAAACTCAGCCGCACGTGACGGATTTTTTCTTACAGCATCAAATGTTACCTTCTCTTTTGGTTTCTCCATATCAAACTTTGCGGGATAATGTTTCCTCTTCTCATAAGGCAAAAATGTCAACTTATTTTTGACCACTCCGGAATGCGCTCCTGTCGGCCATGTATCATCCGGATTTGTTTTGGATAATCTTGTAAATTTGCAATCGCAGCAAAGCAGGTTGGTTACCTGTTTGATTATTCTTGTTTCTTCTTCGTCGAATCCGCCGCATTCCGCTGCTTCAATACTGTTTCCCACATAAATACGGTAATATCCTTTTGATAAAATATACGCCGCTTTTTCTTCCGAATATGAAGTCAATACTTTCACCGGAACATGAACCGAAATCTTCTGTTCCTCTCCCGGAAGCAGTTCCTTTGTTTTTTCAAAGAATACCAGTTCTTTTTCCGGCTGCTCCAGTTCTGATTCCGGTTTGCCTACATAAACCTGAACAACTTCTTTTCCGGCTTTTTCCCCGACATTCTTCACATATACATCCAGTTCCAGTACTTCCCCGTCAAATCGAATATTCTCCTGCCTGATACAAAACTCCGTATAACTTAATCCGTAGCCAAACGGATACGCCGCTTTTTTCCTGAATGTTGTAAAATAACGATATCCTACATAAATGTCTTCCTCGTAACAAGTATCCACATATATATTTTCATCTGCTGTCAGACGTGTTTTATCCACACAGTCATAGAAATTTTTCGACGACGGAATATCAAAATAATCCTTTGCCCATGTATCCGGCAGCTTCCCTGACGGATTTACAGCCCCGCTCAGGATATCCAAAAGTGCCGGTCCTGCAAGCATTCCACCAAATCCCGAATATATAAGTCCTGCAACTGCATACTTTTCTGCAAATGTCACATCAATCGGATATCCGACATTTAAAATCACAATTGTCTTTGCAAATGTATCCGTTACTTTTGCAATAAGTGCTTCTTCAGCCTCGCTCAGATAGTATTCCCCTTTCGCCGTGGAAGCATCCTGGTTTTCTCCTGCTGCACGTGTCAGGAACACGATTGCCGTATCGGACAATTTCTTTGCACGCATCAACATCTCGTCCCCCGGTATCTCATCCCTGTCGCAGCCGTAAAATTCAACCAGTTCTTCATTCAGTGAATAAGCTTCTCCTTCCCTGACAGCCTCCACAAAATTAACACTGTAGCGAGGATTGATTTTGCCTGCCCCCACTGCTCCGATACGAAATTCGTGAATACCTCTGCCAAACAGATTCAATACCGTTCCCTTCTTCAGCGGAAGAACTTCTGCCTCATTTTTCAAAAGAACGATTCCCTCCCTGGCGGCTTCCAGTGCAATCTGTTCATGTGCTGCATCTTCCGGCTTCGGTTTCACTTTTTCCACACCTCTGACCGTAAAATCCTGCGGATTCATCTCATTCCCATCCATATCCACAAAACCTTCCACGTGAAGTTGATATTCCCGACCGTACTCTGTCACAAGTCCACGAAGCGGAATTCCAAGCACCCACATATTCCCCATAACTTCCATATACTGGTTGATACAGCCGGATACCACCCTGCTATCTAAGGTGACGGTTCCCTGAATATCCGGATTCATCGGCTTTGCCCACATCATAAGCAGACAGCCGGATAGTCGACGATCCAGCATAAAATACAATCCGTCAATATCATGAAAATCGTACTCCAGCGGTCCCATTTCAAAAAGCAATGGTTTATCTTCTTTTCCTGTCGGAAGCTGTTCCCAAAAATCTTCCATTCCCATGTTGAGTCCTCCTTTTAAATACTTTCATTGAGTTATCTATAAAATATCAAATCATATGATTTTTGTATTACAATATTGATTACAATATTTCAATTTTGTCCTTGTTTTTATAAATAGAACGCCTTATAATTAGTATTACATCCATTTCAAAGAGAGTTTAAAAGTACGGTTTTACCTGGAAAGGAGTCTTCCATGATTACTGATTTAAAGGCATTTTGTGAATTATTTTATGCATCAACCTCCATACCGATTGGCTATTACCACGCTTCACCCGACGATGACTGTTCCTTTCCTTCGATTTTGGAAGACCCGTCTGTTTTTAAAGGCATCCTGTCCGGTTTCCGACATTTCACAAAAAACCCGGACTATTTTATCGCGCAGTCCTTCGGCTATTATGGTTATATAAAGCCGGAGCATGCTGATTGCGTAATCATCATTGGTCCTGTATTCAGCACACCTATTTCAGATCTTACACTTCGCACTTTCATGCAGGAATGGGCAATCAGTCAGGAACACAAACCGGATATACTCCAATTTCTGGTCAATATTCCTCAGATTTCCTTTAACCAGTTTCTCCAGACACTTGCCTGGCTTCACCTGTGTTTCAACGATGAATATATTTCTGTTGGACAGCATTTTAATCTAGAAAACACAAGCAGCATCAGCGAGTTTTCCAATGTACATTCCAATCAGGTGATGAATGCAAAGGAAGAACAGCATTTTCATAATACCTACCAGTTTGAACAGAAACTTTTGCAGTATATTCAAAATGGAGACGTCGAAAAAATGAAAACATTGTTAAACACCCCCTCCAAATTATCAGGTGGTCTTATGGCTGACAACTCCCTCCGGCAGGAAAAGAATGTTTTCATTACAACTGTCGCAATTGTTACAAGAAGTGCCATTGCCGGAGGAATGGATATGGAACAGGCTTACCAGCTTGCCGATGTATATATCCGTGAATGTGAAAAGCTGCAGAATATTTCCCACATTGAAACCTTGTCTTATTCTATGCTGATTGATTTTACGGAACGGGTTTCGCAAAATAAAATTCCTCAGGGAATGTCTCTGGAAATATTTGAATGTATTCAGTTTATTACTCACCACATCAACGAATCCATTCGGGTTGGCGATGTAGCTGAGCATATCGGAAGAAGCCGCTCTTATTTGACAAACAAGTTCAAAAAAGAGCTCGGCTTCGATGTCTGCAGCTTCATTATGCGGTGTAAGCTGGAAGAGGCAAAAAGTCTCCTGACGTATTCGGATAAGACATTAAGTGAAATCAGTAACTATCTTTGTTTTTCCAGTCAGGCTTACTTTCAGACTGTATTTAAGAAAAAATATGGTCTGACTCCGACACAGTATCGGAATCAGACCCATAAAATCTACTAATATACCAGACGGGGCTTCTTTCTATTTGATGTTCAAAACGAGTTTTTCTTCTGCAAAATTTACTGCTGAAATGGTTACGATTGCCTCCCCCGGACATTTTGCAGCCCGGATTACTGCCATTACACTGCCGTCATAGGTATTCCATGTATGAGACTGGTAACTTCCTTCGCAGCTCGGGTCTGCACTACCAAATCCCTGCAATGCAGCACATCCCTCTACCTTAATTGTAACTGCTGCACTTTCCCGACGATTGAAATTTCCTGCTGCGTCTTCCAGTCTGATTTTTACGAAAGTAAGACTTTCTCCGTCAGCAGGAAGTTCATTCCGGTCAGCTTCAACCTTAAGCTTCACCGCTTTCCCTGCTGTCTGTAAGACAGTCCGGCCTGCCTCCGCCCCGTTCAGATAACTGACTGCCTCCAGCTTTCCCGGATGATAAGGTACTTCATACGTCACAACATATACTCCGCCAATCGACTTTCGTCCCAGACTTTCCCCATTCAAGAACAGTTCTACTTCATCTGCATTGGCATAAACATCCACACTTGCTGTTTCCCCTTCATATCCCGGCCATGTCCAGCTTGCAAGATTATCCTTCCACATCCACGGTGTCTTTCCAACTTCAATTCCTGCCTTATCCATCCGAAGTACACCGATAGACGGTGCATGACCAATTTCGAACACTGCCTGCCGCAGATAACTGATTGGTTTACGATCACCAAGAATATCAATGTCACCGATACCTGCCAGTCTGTCCGGCCAATGCGCTGAAAAATTCACTCCTCCATTATAATGGAATATACCGCATCCGGCTTCTCCCAGATAATCATATCCGGTCCATGTAAAGTCTCCTAACACATGTGGATTGCGCTTTACGATATCCCACAAATGAACAATGTCCGCCGGAAAAGTCTCTGTGCCAAGCACAACCCGATTCGGATGACGTATGTGATCTTCTTCATGTAATGCCGTCAGATAATTATATCCGGCAATGTCATTTGCCGCAGCAAATTCTCCTATCATTTCTTCCAGAATCGGACTGGTGGCAATCGCATCTGCCAGCGGTCCCACCATAACCTCAGCCATCCCATTGATTTCATCTGCGCCTCCACGCTTCTGCTCATCCGGCTGCTGCATCGCTTCAAGCTGCTCCGGAGTCATCCCTGTAGCCTGGCACATAATTTCGCCCATTCGGTCATTTCCTGCCATCAGACCATTGATTCCGTTCGTCGTATAGCGTGTGGCATCCAGCCGTTTCATTTCTGCATGAATCCTCCGATTCCATTCTGCCCCTTTTGGAGTGCCCGCCTCCGGAATCTCATTTCCGGTCGAGTACAAAATCACGCATGGATGATTATAGTTTTTTTCCACCATGTCCCACACATCCTGCTTCCAATGTGTCGGAAAATAATTTGCATAGTCATGGGGATTCTTTGTCCGAGTCCACATATCACTCAGTTCATCCATCACCAGCATCCCCAGTTTATCACAGGCATCCAGCATTGCCTTACTCATCGGATGATGTGCACTTCGAAGAGCGTTAAATCCGGCTTCCTTCATCTGGCGGCAGCGCCGATACTCCGCATCCGGAAATGTTGCCGCTCCGATAATCCCATTATCATGGTGAATACAGGTTCCCCTCAGTTTCGTTGGTTTACCGTTCACTAACAGCCCATGTTTTGCATTCAGCCGAAGTGTACGGATTCCTGTTGAAATATTTACACTGTCTATTGGATTCTCATCCTCAGAAATTGTAATCCGGCAGGAGTATAGATTTGGTGTTTCATCACTCCACAATGCAGGATGTTCTACAAGCAAACGCTGACAGCACATCTGCGTGCTTTCTCCAAAAACAGTTACCGGTATGTGCTCTGCGGCTGCTTCCGTCCCATTCGGTCCGGTCAATGTAATTTCCACCTGTACCGTTTCGGAAACCATTCCCCGATTACAGATTGGAACCTCTACTTCCACGACTGCCGCCTCACAGTCAGCTTCTCTTGTTGTAACACGCACCCCCTGAGCAGGAATATGCACAGTCTTTCCCACCCATGCATACACAGGACGGTATAACCCCGCGCCACTATACCAGCGGCTGGACTGCTCTATACTGCATACTTCTACTTTCAGTTCATTTTCCTGTCCATACTTCAGATAACCGCTGACGTCTGCAAAAATGCCTGTATATGGATTCACATGCTCTGTTACAAGATCCCCGTTCATATAAATGCGGCAGGTATCTGCAACACCTTCAAATTCCAAAACAACTGTACATCCCTTCCACGCTTCCGGAATCTCCCACTTTTTCATGTAAGTATATTCACCGCCCGGATAAAATCCTGTCTGATGTGCATTCGCAGTTGCCGGAGTTCTTTCCTGATAAATCATGGCATCATGGGGCAAATCAATATTTTCTATATTTCCTGCCTCTCCCATCATTAACTCCATCATTGTTATGGTTCCTTTGGCAAACTGCCAATTCTGGTTTAAAGATATTTTTTTCATACGGACCTCCCTAATGCAGCTTGTTCATTTTTTAACTATTCTAACAGTTGAAGAGTATTCCGTATTATAAATATAAATTTATTATTATAATTTTGTAACACAATTTTTCAGAAAAATACCGGGAGAGAGGAAACTCGAATCCCCTGTCCCGGCGGTTTTTGTTATATCTATAAGTTTATTCTGCTGCGTTTAACGCTGCAACAAGTTGGTTCAGTGCTTCCTTTGTCACTCCCGGTACAAAACTCAGCATCTGTCTGAGCGGCATGGCTTCCATCATTGCCGCCATCATTTCGTCGTTGATCACTCCGGAATCATCCTGCATTTGTTCCTCTGTACTCTCGCCGTCCATTCCTTCCATTTCACTCATTGCCTGTTCCAATATGGCTTTTCCTTTCGGGTCTGCCATGATTTCTCCCATTGTGGAATTGAGGGTATACACTTTCGGCAGGACGGTTTCTGATTCTACCTGTACTTCCTCTGACAGAAGCACTTCCTGTGCATTCCGGCAAATCTGGATTTCATAGGCTCCGGTCTCCACATGCCAGTCATGGATTTCCGTATTCCAGTATGCATAGGCTCTGCTGTCAAGTTCAAAGGTGACGGTTTTCGTCTCACCCGGTGCAAGTTCTGTTTTTTCAAATGCTTTTAACTCCCGTACCGGGCGGATGATTGTTCCGCCCTTCGGCGCTACGTAAAGCTGTACGACTTCCTTTCCTGTACATGCGCCTGTATTCGTTACGTCTACGGATACCAGCAGTTTTTCGCTTTCCTTAAACTCCTTTTTGTCCAACGTAAGATTGCCGTAAGAAAAGGTCGTATAAGACAATCCGTATCCGAACGGGAACAGGACTTCCATTTCTTTGGATGTGTAATAGCGGTATCCCACAAATACGCCCTCTGAATAAACCGATTTGTCATGTTCTCCGCCGTAATTCAAATAGCACGGCGTGTCCTGTATCCGAAGTGGGAATGTTTCCGCCAATCGTCCGCTTGGATTTGCATTTCCGTAAAGCACATTGACCACTGCGCCGCCCACAGCCTGTCCGCCCAGGTAGGCTTCCAGCACGGCTTTTACTTTTCCGAGCCACGGCATTTCTACCGGAGCACCGTTGTGAAGCACAACAATGGTGTTCGGCTGTGCTTCCGCCACCGCTTCAATCAGTGCGTTCTGGCAGTTCGGCATCCCAAGATGCTTCCGGTCATACCCTTCGGATTCAAAGCTGTCCGGCAGTCCGGCAAAGATTACCGCCACGTCCGCATTTGCAGCAGCCTCTACGGCTTTTGCAGCCAATGCTTCATCCGCTTTATCCTCAACATCATCAAAGCCTTTGGCAAATGTGATGTTTTCCTTTTTTACAGTTGCGAGAAATTCTACGGCGTCCATTGCAGATTCTGTTTTAAAGCTGTTGATGTGGGAACTTCCGCCGCCCTGATAGCGTGGTTCCTCGGCGTATTTGCCGATAAAAGCCACCTTTTTGTCTGCGGACAACGGGAGAAGCGCATCCTCATTTTTCAGAAGCACAATACACTCCTCTTCGATTTCCCGAGCTGTCTCATGGTCTTTTTCACGCTGAAATACCGCGTTTTTGTCTCTGTTTTCCTCATATTTGAAAATAACATTCAAATATTCTTCACAGGACTTGTCCAGTACAGATTCATCCAGTGTTCCGTCCTGTACTGCGGCAACGATTTCTGCATCCGTAGCGCCTTCACAGGACGGCATTTCCAGATTGCAGCCTGCTTTCAGAGCTTCCACACGGTCATTCATCGCACCCCAGTCTGTCATTACATAGCCGTCAAATCCCCATTCCCTGCGGAGCACATCTGTGAGCATTTCTTTGTTTTCACAAAGGTATGTGCCGTTCAGCTTGTTGTATGCGTTCATAATGGTCCACGGCTTTTCCTTCTTTACCATTCCTTCAAAAGAAGCAAGGTAAATTTCACGCATGGTGCGTTCATCCATTTCTGAAGAGCTTGTTAAGCGGTGATATTCCTGGTTATTTGCCATAAAATGCTTCGGACTTGTTCCGATATGTTTGCTCTGGACGCCGTGGACAAGCGCACCTGCCATTTCCGTTGACACAAGCGGGTCCTCTGAATAGTATTCAAAATTACGTCCGCACAGCGGGGAACGCTTAATGTTCATAGCCGGGCCTAAGATTGTGCTTACATTTTCTGCCTGACACTCTTCCCCCAGTGTTTCTCCAAGTTTTGTCACCAGCTCACGGTTAAAGCTGGATGCGGTTGCACATCCCGCTGGAAAGCAAACAGCCTGAATGCTGTCGTTGATTCCCAAATGGTCTGCTTTATCGTCCTGCTTGCGGAGTCCGTGAGGTCCGTCTGAGACCATTTCCGAAGGGATTCCGAGACGTTCCACTCCTTTTGTGTGCCAAAAATCAAGCCCGGAACACAAAGATGCTTTCTCCTCCAGAGTCATTCTGGAGACCAATTCTTTTATTTTTGCTGTTTCCATGTTTCATCCTCCTGCCAATCTTTCTCTTTTGGATAAAGATAGCATACATTTTTCTTTTCGTATTATAGTTTTGAGTTATTTATTGTAAAAATAGGTTTGCATTTCCTTTACTAAATGATTAGGGAATGCAGTACCCCGTTCCCTTTACAGGTCGCAAGCGCAAGGATTTCTTCAATCGGTCCCCGATATGGAAATTTAATAGTGCCTAACACCACTGTGGTCTTTCCTATATTATTCAAAGTATCTGCATTTTTCTATATAAATTATTTTAGCTAATACTCTTGTCGTGAACAAAAGATTGTGAAATCAAGAGAGATAAAGTATAATAGCTATAAGTTATTTTTCTGAAAAAAATCGAAAGGGTGACAGTTATGCAAGATAAAACAAGTACAATTTCAACAAACATACCTTGTGGTCTTTATGTTTTGAAGCATAAAGATTTTGATGTTGCTATGGTTGATATCGATATTTATTCAGGAAAAATACAATATATATTAGACGTGTACCTTCCGGAAGAATTACCAATTGGATGCAACCGATTGGGGAAGAACATTGTTGGAAGGACTTGAACTTTTATGAAAATGATTTTACCGATGAATTAGGAAGTTTGTTAACAGATTCAAAGAATGTGGATGTGGATGCGAATTACTCGAAGTTCTCTCCGGCATCATCGTTAAATGGTGAGATGAAGAAGAAATGGGTTATTGAGAACGGAATCCGTTACCTAATGAAGGTGAATGCGAATGATTATGGGCAGCAGTCCATCAATGAAGTGATTGCAAGCAAACTTCATGAAAAACTTGGTTGGGATAATTATGTCCAATATAGAGTTGACACGGCAATCGTAGATGGAGAAAAAGTTCCGAGTTCCTTATGTCAGTTATTTACCTCGAATGAGTTGGAATTAGTGTCTGCATATCAATTGATCAAGGATATTAAGATACCAAACGATTCCTCTGAATTCGAGGAGATTATCCGTCAGGCTGTGAATTATGGAATGGAAGAAGCGGTAGTCCGTCAACAACTAGAATATACGATTTTGACAGATTTTATTCTGAGTAATACAGACAGGCATTATAACAATTTTGGATTTTTGTATCATCCGCAACTACACCGATTGGTTAAGATGGCACCTGTTTTTGATACCGGAAATTCATTGTTTTACAATAAGGAAATCATACCACAGGGAAGCAACCTTCTGGACGTAACAGTAAATTCGTTTAAGAAGAAAGAGGTTAGCTTACTGGAATATGTATCAAAATCAGATCTTGTGGGGATTGGTAAATTAGAGAGCTTTCCGAAAGAGGTTTACAATTTACTGACATGCAATACAGATATGCCTGATGAACGTGCGAAGAGTATATCAGGAACCGTTCAGCAAAAATTGGAGTATCTGAAATTATTTCAACAAGGCAAAAAGATTTGGAAAAAAGAAAACAGGTTTTTGATACGGCAGTTACGTATTATTACAATCAAGCATGCAGAGTGGTAGAAGGAATGCGAGTGGCAGAGGAATACCGTGCAAAAGCTAATAGAACAGTTCGAGAAATCCGAAATTAATAAATGAAAACCGTAAATAGTATCTAAAAGGCTGTCGCTTTTATAATAAGAAGTGATGGCCTTTTTGTATATATAATCCGAAAAGTTGAAATCTAAAAGAAAGCAGAAAATTCTGGAAAAATCTTGGGCAAAACCATTTTCAGATATTATTTTTTCAAACATTGATGAGATGATATTTGCCCCACTCTATAGTGATAAGCGTAATTCACGTCCGAATGCACCTGTAAATGTAATTGTAGGTGCCCTAATCCTTAAGGAACTCAATGGACTTACGGATGACGAGATTATTGAAGAGTGTGAGTTTGATTTCCGATATCAGTACGCTCTTCATACAACCAGTTATGAAAACCAGCCTTTGAGTAATCGGACGTTTAGCAGATTCCGCGAAAGAAATGCAGCTTATGAACTGACCACCGGAAAAGATCTGATTCATGACTGTATTGTAGCTCTTTCTGAAAATATCCGTAAATTCAGGTAAACGGAGCCGGAACACAGATTACCGAATGTCCTGCTGGAAATAAGCCAAAGAGCAATTCCTATATTAAACAAACAGATTCCATACGAGCTTCGTTCTACAGATACCAGTGTGAAGGATGCCCATACCAAAACCAATGCAATCCTGCAATAAAAGAAAGAACAGCAGTCATGATGGTTCCGTTAAAATCAAGAAGACGAATCTTAGAATCATCAGAAATATGGAACGATGCCACCTGGGCATGGATTGGAAGAATCCGAAATGGAGTGGAGACTGTTCCATCAGTCATCCGAAATAAATATCTGGTAGATCAAATGCCGGTCAGAGGAACGCTGAGAACCAAACAGTTCTTCGGCTTTAAAGTTGCTTCCCTAAATATCACTAAACTGATGAGATACACCAAAGGGAAGCTGAAGTGCAGAACTTTTGAGCTGGCATAGGGATGATAAATCGCCCTTTCGCGGAATCGAAATACCAAAAACATAGATTTATTCAGTTGTCAAAGGACAAAAAATATGTGCAGTTGTCAGTCACAGAAAATGTAACTTTTGACACCCACATCATAAAAAATAAAACGGCAGAAAAACAACTTATTCATAAGAAAAATTTTAGTTATATAAGCGGTAAGGAAAGCCAAATAAATTTTTATCTGCAGGAACCGCAGTGCTGCGAAAGATAATATTATGGAAAAACGAATTGTCTAAAATGTCAGAATAGTATGAATGTCTATTGAAAGTTGTCTAAATATATAATATAATACTATTACAATAAAAACGAGTATTCTTTGTTATGAGAGGATGAGAATCCATTGGCATATTAATTTCACATCGAAAAAATATAGGAAAGTAGTGTAAAATATTTATTTTTAAGAAAGATATATGTGTTGCCAGAAATCTTGTGGAATGTAACAGAATTAAAGGAAGGAAAAAGAATTTATGAAAAAGCATTTATCGGCTATCATAACAAGTATCGGAATCATGATTGGAATTATCTTACTGATTTTGATTCAGGTAATTGGAAAGACGAATATCCTTGACATACTGGTAAGGTGCTATGCTTTTTCTATCCCATTATGGATTACTATTATTGTTTCCTTAAAAAGAAAAGAAAAGTAGTACCGCTATTTTAAAAAAAGACCACCACCCGTCCAACGGGTGGTTTGCTCTAGGGCTATAAGCCCTTGTTACTAGGCCCGCGTCTCAAGGCGCTGGCTTTCTCTTTAGGCTATGGAAATTCTGTTTACACAGCCTTCCCACAGCTCCGTTCAAGCCATATTGCTCTTAACTCGTCGCTACCCCTTAAGGGGCTTTGTTACTACTTGGCATTAACCCTTAAAAGGGTTCTCATATTCTTTTACACTTAACTTATCCATTGCAATATCGTGCTTTTCTTGTTCCTGGATATATTTTTTTATTGTTGCCTCATTTAATCCAACTGTGCTAACATAATATCCTTCCGCCCAGAAATGACAATTTCCAAATTTATATTTTAAGTTTGCGTGTTTATCGAATATCATAAGTGCACTTTTTCCTTTTAAATATCCCATAAATGGTGATACGCTTATCTTTGGTGGAATACTTACTAACATATGGATATAATCTGGCATTAGATGTCCTTCAATAATTTCAACGCCTTTATAACTGCACAATTGCTTTATAATATCTCTAATATCCTCTTTGTATTGATTGTAAATTACTTTTCGTCTATACTTTGGTGTGAAGACAATATGATATTTGCACATCCATTTTGTATGTGCGAGTGAATATTCTTTCTTCGCCATAAATTACCTTTCCTTTCTACAATATAGCCTGAACAACTTTATTGTACACGGAAAGGTAATTTCTTTTGTATAACAATCGACGCGCACCCGCATAGCGGGTGGTTTATTGTTTCGTCCATCTACATTTTTCGGATCAACGAAAAACTCCAATGGACTCAACAGACTAAAGTCCATAAACTATGAGAAACACGCTCCGCGAGTTTCTCAAGTTATCGCGACAGTCGCCAAGGTCTCGTGCAAGCACGGACTTTGGCTCGTTGTTCGCGTAAATAAAAAAGTGGAAGTCTGTCAATGTTTTCAGTCCTTCCACTCATTTTCATTCATTTATCTTATTAATTCTCTCCGGGTTTATTTTACAATACCAACCATATCTTTTACATTCTCAAAGCCATTCTTCTTCATATAAGCTTCGATTCCGTCAATCACTTCCAATGTCACTGCCGGATTGTGGAAGTTTGCTGTTCCTACAGACACTGCGCTCGCACCTGCAAGAAGGAATTCGATTGCATCTTCTGCACAGGAAATTCCGCCCATTCCAATGATTGGAATATTAACAGCCTGAGCAACCTGATAAACCATACGCACTGCGACTGGTTTCACGATCGGTCCGGATACTCCTCCGGTCTTATTCGCTACTGCAAATGTCTTTCTGTTGATATCAATCTTCATTCCTGTCAGTGTATTGATCAGAGACACCGCATCTGCTCCACCGGCTTCCGCTGCCCTTGCAATCTCCGTGATATCTGTTACATTCGGTGTCAGCTTCATAATGATCGGCTGCTTTGCGATCTTCTTGATCTGTGCTGTCAGCTTTTCTACATTATGTGCATCCTGTCCAAATGCAAGAAATCCTGCATTGACGTTTGGACAGGAAATATTGATCTCCATCATATCGATTGGTTCATCTGCGAGACGCTCTACGACTGCAAGGTACTCTTCCGGAGCATGTCCGCATACATTTACGATGATCTTTGTATCAAAATTCTTCAGATATGGAATATCTCTCTCGCAGAACAAATCGATTCCAGGATTCTGAAGTCCGATGGCGTTCATCATACCGCCATAAACTTCAGCTACACGCGGGGTCGGGTTTCCTTCCCACGGTACATTTGCTACACCTTTCGTTGTCACTGCTCCAAGACAGTTCAGGTCTACAAATTCTGAAAATTCTTCTCCTGAACCAAATGTTCCGGATGCAACTGTTACCGGGTTTTTCCATTCTACACCGGCAATATTTACGCTCATGTTCATTAGATTTCCACCTCCGTAGACAAGAATACAGGGCCGTCCTTACAGATACGCTTGTTGTTTACATTGCTATGTGCATCCTTTTCTTTCGATTTACATACACATGCCAGACAGGCACCGATTCCGCATGCCATTCTCTCTTCCAGTGAGATATAACACTCGATTCCGTTCTCTTCTGCGTACTGTTTGATCGCACGGAGCATCGGAGTCGGTCCACAGGCATAGATCATATCTGCTTCCAGAGCATTTTCACGGATTGCGTCCATAACATTTCCCTTTGTTCCGACACTTCCATCTTCTGTGGAAATATAAAGTTCTCCGCTCTGCTCGAACTCTTCCTTAAGGAATGTCTGTGCGTCGCGGTATCCTACTACGATCTGTTTCTTCTCGCAGTCCATCTGTTTCGCCAGTTCAAGGATCGGCGGTACACCGATTCCTCCGCCCATCAGAAATACTTTCTTTCCTTCAGCCTTCTCATATGGGAATCCATTTCCAAGAGGTCCGATCACCGGAATGATATCTCCTGCTTTCAGCTTAGAAAATTCTTCTGTTCCTGTCTTTGGTCCTGTCACACGGTAAACAACACGGAGTCTTCCGTTCTCTTTATCAATCTCACAGATACTGATCGGACGCGGAAGTAATTTACTTCCATCTGTTGTATACATAGAAATAAACTGTCCCGGCTTTGCGTCCTTTGCCGCCTCTGTATTGATCCACATGCTGTAGATTCCATCCGCCAGCTGCTCCTGGGAATGTACTACTGCATTTTCTTTCTGCTTTGCCATAAACTTATGCAATTCCTTTCTTGAAATTATGAGAAACACGATCTGCGGATTTCTCAATTTCTATGGTAAATTATTTTGCCGCTGCAAGTGCTCCGCTGATATCAGCTACCATTGCTTCAACTGCTGCTCTTGATGCATCACCGAAATTCTCCGGTCCGAACTTCGCATAAGCTTCCTGTTTGTAAGCTGCAATAATTCCACGGGAAGAGTTTACGATCGCACCAAGTCCGTCTTCGTTAAAGAAATGAACAAGGTCTTTTCCCTGTCCGCCCTGTGCACCGTATCCCGGTACAAGGATGTAAGACTTCGGCATGATCTCTCTTAATACTTTACCCATCTCCGGATAAGTAGCTCCTACAACAGCTCCGATATAGCTGTACTCATCACCCATGCAGTCAGCTCCCCACTCGGCAACCTTCTCACCAACCCACTCATAAAGCGGTCTTCCATCAATGATTCTGTCCTGGAATTCTCCACTGGACGGATTGGATGTCTTAACAAGGATGAACAGACCTTTCTTCTCTTCCTTGCATACGTCAACGAATGGATTCACTCCGTCAGATCCAAGGTACGGATTCACTGTTGCAAAGTCCTCTCCGAATGGTGTATATTCCTTGCTTCCAACCTTAATCTTTCCAAGATGTGCTGTTGCATAAGCAGCAGATGTAGAACCGATATCTCCACGCTTTACATCTCCGATGATCACAAGGTCTTTAGACTTACAGTAATCTACTGTCTTCTTAAATGCCATCAGTCCCGGAATTCCGAACTGCTCGTACATTGCGATCTGTGGTTTTACTGCCGGAATCAGATCATAAGTCTTGTCAACGATCTCCTTATTGAACTGCCATACTGCTTCTGCTGCTCCTTCCAGAGTCTCACCATACTCTGCATAAGCCTTATCAAGTACGTGCTGTGGGATATAGTTCAGCATTGGATCGAGTCCAACTACGATCGGTGCACCTGTCTTTTTGATCTTCTCTACCAGTTTATTAATCATTCTTCATTCCTCCATATCCTGTTACTTTTCATCGGATCACCGATGAATGATAACCTTCGGTCTTTCCTTCAGGTTGACGCGTTACTTTTCTTTACGCACAATATGATGTAAGTGTCAAAAGTATAAATTGCGTTTGTGCTCGCACAAATAAGCAATTTATACTTATTGACACGCCGAACACCGAAAACGGAATAAAATGGTGTGAACACGCCATTTTATGGGAGTTTGAGGTGTTCGAGGATTGCGGGAATTGCATAGCAATGGAGCAATCCGGTTACATCAGTGAGTGGCAAAATTTACTTTTGACACTTACATCACAATATATCATTTTTCATAATACCATATTCTTGAGAATTTTCCTAGTCATGCTTTTTAATAAATCAAAAAATGAAGTTCTTTCTCTGTCACTCATTTAAACAGAATCTGAAAGAACTTCGTTTCTCTGATTTTATTTTTTAATATCCCGCCGGCACAAGCAATGTAAATGGATAAATCGGAATATTTCTCACGATTCCGAACCCCACCACTATAACTAATACCACATATAAGACTTTCTGATTAATCTTCTGATCCACATGATTACCACCGGTCAAAACCCAGTCAATCAATCGTGCTACAATATACACACCAAGAAACGGGAGTAATGTCACATACATCGGATTATACCGGAATGCCGTATAAAATCTTCCATGTAAAATAGAATAGCTTGCCCGCCCGGCACCGCACCCCGGACAATACAGTCCGGTAATAATATGAAAGAGGCAGGGCAGCGGATACTGGTGCGGATTATGAAAAAAGAGATAACCCGCAGCAGCCACTGCAATCACTGCCCCCGTCAGAACTGCGATGATCCTGGCTGACCTTTTTGTTTGAAATGCTTCACGCATCTTTATCTTCCAAATCATCATCCGCTCACTTTTTAATAATAGTAATAAGCCGAACCGGAAACTGCCCCTGTCACGATCAGAACCATGTAGATCAACCATGTAAGAAGACCAATTGCAAAGGATACGATAATCCAGATTCTTGCCATCTTCGCATTATTCTGTGCTTCTTCAAGATTTCCTGCCAGCATAGCACTATTGATCTTCGCCGAGAATACGATTCCCACTACACCAAACGGGAGACAGCAACATAATGTTGAAATAATTGATAATATAAGATATGGAACCCAGTTCACTGGCTTCTGTGGCATTCCATTGAAATTATTCTGCTGATAATATCCCTGGTTTTGCTGACCATAGTTTGGACCCTGCTGAGTATAATTCTGATTTTGCTGACCATACCCCTGTCCATACTCATAGTTGTTTGATTCACCATAGAAAGTATTCTGCTCCTGAGTCACACTTTTGTATGGATCGTTCTGATATGAACCTTCCACATCCTCTGGCTGTGTTGGTTCTGTCGGCTGCACTTTTTCTTCCGGCAGCACATCTTCTTCTGGCTGCACTTTTTCTTCCGGCTGCACATCTTCTTCTGACTGCACTTTTTCTGTCGGCTGCTGTACCTCTGCTGTATCTTCTGTTATGTTATCTATTGTCTCTTCCTTTACCTGTGATACAGGTTCCATCTTCTGTACCGGCTGCTTCGCCCCGCAATTCGGACAGAACTTACAACTATCCGATATCTCCTGATAACAGTTCATACATTTCATCATCTCTACCTCACTTTCGTAAGTCACAATTCTCACTTTTCCAGAGCACTGACCAATTTGCTCACTTGTTCGTTTTGCGACTTTATTTCTTATATCATAACATTAATATCACAAAAAAACTTGTATCTTCATTAAAAATTAACACTTTTCTTGTAAGCAGGTAATCATCTGTATCTGTTAGCACCCATATTTTTCTGATACACTCTTTTCATAACAAAGGAAGGAAACTGTATCATTATGAAAACAGATGAAAAAATTGCACTGTAATCTGAAAGAATTAGTGAATTTCATTCAAGTGGACAGCCGTGCAAAACATGGTGTCAAAAACATCACGTTCCAGTCTCTACAATTAATTACTGGATGCGCAAGCTAAAAACATTGGACGAACAATCGTAAGTACGTAATCATCGGTCTCTTGAATTTTAAAAAATGCCACCCAAGTGAGTGGCTTACTTTGGTAATACAGATGATTACCTACTTACAAAAAACTGTCAAACGGAAAAATTCGTTCGACAGCTTCTTACTTATCTTCGATTATATTTTTCACCTTTTTCTATCATCAAACAATACTTCCACTAAAGTATGATTATAATTTCGATTTTATATATCGGTCTAATAATTCATATACTTTATCTAAAAATCAACAATGCCAAAAGAAATAATAGAATATATACTACTAGTGTCTTTTTACATAGCCATGCTAAAATGATATATATACATATATACACTATTTCGAAAGTCAGCATTACTACGATATTTTTAAATTCATCTAGATATATCATTAAATACCATATATATATCGGCAACACTATAAGTTGGTATATGCCAAATATTCCCAAAAGAATAGAGACTATTTGCTTTTTTTCTTTTGCAAAAATTTCTCTCATTTCACTATTTAATAATTGCATAGAACTAAAAAAAACAAATGTCAAAACAAATACATTGTGGTAAAGATATGCCGATTTCCAAAACAAGTTTTTTGCGTTTTCTTTACTTTCAAAAAATTCAATCAGATTTATTTGATAAGGTATTACAATTAAATACATAATTAATATGATACCTACATACCAACTACACTTTTTTCTGAGTAAAAATTGAATTATCCAAATTTTATTTTTTAGCATTATATTTTCCTATACTTTTTTAATAAATACATATATCCATCTTCTACATTTGCAATCTCTTCTCTCGCTTTGGGATTATTATATTCTCCATCCCTAAGAAATAAAAAACGTACTTTTTCTGTATCATTTTCATAATAATTTTTTATATTTATACCATATTCTTGCCAATGCATTGACTCTTGTTTTGACATTGTGAACACCCTGTTTTTTGCCAACATTGCCAATGCATTTGTTTCTCCACAATAGAGTATCTTGCCTTTATTTAACACGATTATCTCATCACATATCTCTTCAACATCATCTAGAATATGTGTAGAAACTAAAATTGTACTTTTTTGTTTGTAATTATTAATTGTATTTTGAAAACGGATTCGCTCTTCTGGATCAAGTCCTACCGTAGGTTCATCCAGAAGAATGACATCTGGCATTCCCAATAGAGCTTGTGCAATACCGGCTCGTCTAATCATTCCTCCCGATAGTTTTCCGCATTTTACGTTCTGCACATTTCCAAGATGTCCCGACGTTAATACCTCTTGAATATTTTCCTCCCAATCGCAATAGGGGATATTTTTCATGCATGCAAAATACTTTAAATGTTCATACAATGTATAGTTTTTTATCATTCCAAAGTTCTGAGGAAGATAACCTATTTTACACTCTTTAGGATTTATAGTATTTCCTGATAGATCTTTGAAAATTATATTTCCATCATATCGTTTTATTATACCAGCCAAAATTCTTAGTAATGTAGTTTTTCCAGAACCATTTGGTCCTAATAACCCAACAATTCTTCCTTGTGTTTTAAACCCAATTTCGTTTAATACAACTTTTTTTCTAAACGTTTTCTTCAAATTCTCCACTTCTATCATAGATTTTCTCCTACATCAATTGATAATTTTCATATATATATTCAACAAATTCTTCATCTGATCTTAGTTCACTATATAATAAATATTGAACAATTTCTTTAATCAAATTCTCGTCTCCAATTTGTTGTTCTATCTCTTTCAATTGGCGTGATACAAGTTGTTCTTTTTGAACTCCTTCTAAATCTTCTAGCATTTGTTGACATTCTTCTTCTATTGTCATCATTATTTTTACAATTTCATCTGCCTCTATCACATCGCTACGGAGTAATGCATGAGAAAACAAATCCCCAATCTTTGAATCTTTACCTGATTCATGCAATCTGTAGCTCATATATGTTTGGCTATTCAAATAATCTGGAGAAACCAAAACATAATCATTGAATTCTATAAAGTTATTATTTGAAAAATTTCTTCCCAAATCTTTAGAAGCGATTATTATCCTTTTTGCTTTTAAATCATGAATATCCAACCCAAAAACAGATTCTGTCTCTTTTAATAGCTGTTCCCATTCTCGAGTTATTTTTTCTAAGTACTCATCGCCATCTATATTACTTAATTCAAGTGGCAAATAATTTAAAACTACTGATTCATTATTGTTTTTTATAATATTGCCTCCAATAATAGAAATCCCATCACTCGTCCCCGCAAACTCATTTCCGCTTTTTTTCGGTAAATTGGTAACAAATTTACAATTAGTATTGATTTTAACTTCAAAATCAGCTGTTGAAGCTCTATTATAGGGATTGTAGCCATTACCTCCATTATAATATGGATATTGTATAAATATTTGTCTGTCTCCTGCTAATGGATACCATGGAAAATATCCTGGCAACATAATTGCTTGAGAATTAGAATAATATTTCCCTGAGCAGCCGTCATATTTTATCATCAATTCAAATGTTTTTACGCAATCTGGAAATTTAATAATTATGCTATCTCCATTTCTTTCAAACGATGCCTCTTCATTATTAACTTCTAACTTTTTTATTCTGTATCCATGATAAAGCGTAAATACAAATTCATCTCTTTCAATAGGTGCATCTATAGTTAGCTTTCCATCTACTGAAAGATTATTTTTCACATCAATTTCCAATTCATATTTTGATATTTTGTAATCAGATTCTTGAATTTCTTGAATATCAAGTTCCTCATTCTGATAATATGTAAAATCTGCAAAAATACCATTCCATGCTTCGTTCAACCTATAAGTACTTGCCGGAAAATATGAAATTACTAAGAAGAATATAGAAAAGCAAAAACATAAAATCGACAATTTTTTATAATTTTTATGAAGCCATACAATTATAGTAAAGATAAGAATAATCCAAAATAATTGTACATATAAGCGAACATTTTCTACTTGAAGTCCGTATTGTGTGTCAGGTACCCATTCAGCATTTTTATAAAAAATGCTGAATAACCATTTTATTTTTTCTACAATACTATCTATCGGAAAATTTTTAGGTTTTTCTCTCCAAATCAAATTTTCAAAAAGGGGACTTGTCATGATACAAAAAAACAAAACAACAGAATGCGCAAGCATTTTATTGTTAGCCGAAATCCACGAAGCAATATATGCTATTCCTAGTAAAATAATTTGGGGAATAACAATATTCATTAAATATGTTCTTGGAAATATTTCAAATAAATATCTAGTACCATCATTTTGTATAGACGTAAAAATTATTCCAATAATAAGTGTAAGGTGATATATTAAGATAACTATTAAATAAATGCTTCCGATTCCTCTTTGCCAAGATGATTTTCTTTTGGTTATTGAATCTATTACTTCTTCACAATTAGCACTAATTGCTTCCGTAAATATAATATATGCAAATACTGCAAATAAAACCGAGAGGTAAAAATTCCACCGGCTAAACAAATAAAGTAAACGGAAACCTGTGAAATCCAGCGAGCAAAAGAAACTAATCATTGCTATTAGAATCCAAAACTGGATTAATACAAATAAAATATATAATTTATTTTTAAAGAAATATCTCAAGTAAAATCCATACATTTTTTTATCCATATATATTACCTCTTAATGTTATTTTTGGGGGATCCATAAGGATTCCCCCAAGAATAACAGACTAAAAATAAATTTTGCCTACGCCCGCTACGCCTCCACCAGATTCAAAGCGAAGTTTAAAGCTAGAATCACGTGATTGATTTTCTACAAGTGTTGTATTTGCACCTTTTGCCAATTTATTCGTTTGTTCGCATGAATACGGATATCCGGACCACGCCGCGTAGATTTTTGCAGTCAAGACTCCTGTTGATTTTGAGCTGTTCCAAACTTCTGCATATGCTTTTTTTGACAAGCCAATAGCAGCAGATTCAGCAGATTTTTGAAATGTTTGCAATGCAAGGGATGCACTACTCGCCGCATAAGCTGTCATAGCAGTTCCTACAATACATATAGCACACACAATACTACACCAATATTTTTTCTTCATAACTTTTACCCGTCCTTTCTATAAATTGGAAACTATTTGTTCACTTTTAAAAATTTTTTATAGCTCTAATCCCCCATTCCTCCTCCCTCATTCTATGTGTTTCAATGATTATCTTCAGTATATCCAAATCACCGACAAATTCAATCACTTTTACTCGAAACGACAATATTAACATTTTTTTGGTCTTTTTCTTCTCTACACACTCTCCATAATTTGACTACTATACATGGAATTTGTAACATTGCAGTTAATATAATCCCTTCAGCAATACATATAGCATATATTCTAAATTCTGCATACAAAAGCACTCCATATATCGCCACAAATATTGTCGTCATAGATATTGTTGTGATTTTATACTCTTTTCTCTCATCCACACTTAAACGACGATTTTCTGAATCTATAGGACTAAAACATATTAAACTAAATGCCGCACTAAAAACGGATATACTTAAAAATATATTGTTGTTTAACTTATCGACTAGCCAAACAACAAGAAACAATACCACACAGGAAGACAACAGGCACGTCCTTAGTTTCTTGGCATGAATTCCCCCACTAAACTTTCGAATGAACATAAATGGGAAAATGATTATTAACCCTTGTATCGTTTTACCCAATAAACTACCTATAATCAGTATAAGCACTATTGGTGTTACTGTTAAAAAAAGGCTATATACAGCATATTCATACAATTCTTTATCTTCCCTATGTACAGTTTCTGATTCGACCAGCCATCTAACCATATATTTTGACAAATATCTCAGCGTGATTTACCATCTCTAAATTGTTTTAATTTTTCTGGAGCTTTAGGCTGATAGATTAACCCACATGAGGTCGAATTTGCATCTAACACTAGCATTGTGTCCAATATGCCTGTGAGCATCTTCGCTATCTGTCCAGCTTTTTTCTCTTTTTTCAATTCATGCATCTCCTCCTTTATAGTTTTCTAAATCATTGAAACATAGAATTTTTAAGCCATTTTTAGAATAATCTATATTTTTTTTAAAGACAATATCATTTTCTCCAATGATGATAGAATATACTAATTTGGTTAAAATCATCCTTTTCCCCTCTATTTTTCAATGCATAGCAGAAAAAAAATGTCAAGTATTATATAAAGATAATGTATTACAGATATTTTCTTTATTACATTCTTTTGTTCTTCGCAAGACTTGTTATGATAGAGTTATTATAGAAAAGGAGTAATATAATTGAAAATAATTAATCAATACCAATCCATGGGAAATAGAATAAAATCACGCCGAAAAGAATTACGCATAAAGCAAAGTGAGCTTGCTGAAAGTCTGGATATATCCAACAATCATATATCATCTATAGAAAACGGAAGAGAAAAACCTAGCTTAGATATGTTTTTAAAAATATGTGATGAATTAAAAGTCACACCGGACTATCTCTTATTAGGCAATGTTCATGCAAAGAATGTACCCCAAAACATTACAGAAGCATTACTTTTATGCAGTGATGAAGATATTGAACTTGCATCCCAGTTTATTGAACTTTTAGTACATCGAAATAAGAATACCTGGAATAATAAAAATTTCGTATAGAATAAATATAATTTTTTATTTCTATATACCTTTTATGACCTTCTTATAGTATAATGATTAGAGTTATCCTATAAGGAGGTTTTTATGCGAATTTTAATCTGTGATGACGATCTAGAATTATCTCAACAACTCGAAAAAATATTGATTTCTTTCTTTCAAAAAAGCTCTCTTAAATATCCAGAAATTGTTATCTACAATAATGGAACGGATTTACTCCAAGATTTCCAAAGCAAGGATATTGTTTTTCTAGATATAGAGATGCCGGGGATGAATGGAATATATATAGGAAATGAACTCAAACAACAGAACAACAATGCTATTATTTTTGTTGTAACTTCCTATTCGCAATATCTAGACGAGGCAATGCGCTTTCATGTATTTCGCTATTTATCAAAACCGTTAGATAAGCAGCGAATTTTTAGAAATATGAAAGACGCCCTTGCTTTGTATAATAACTCTATCATTAAAATCTCTATCGAAACAAAAAACGGTACCTTCGTTGTTCTGTCTAAGGATATTGTTTTTATTGAAGCGAATAACCATAAAACCATCGTCCATGTATCTGACAATGATTATCTCTGTATCCATAACATCAATTATTGGCTGAATCAACTTCACATGCCTTCTTTTTTTCAGTCACATAGAAGTTTTATTGTAAATTTGGAGCATGTATCCAGTTTCGATCATTCTTTGATTTATCTTTGCAACAATCAATATCAGGCATACCTAACACGACGAAAATATACTCAATTTAAAGATGCTTTTTTACTATATTTAGAAAGTAGACGGTGATTAACTTGGATAAAATTTTTTTATATCTTTTTGTTTATATTGTAGAAGCTGGTATTCTATGGCTGTATATCCATGATGTATTTGACTTAAAATACTCTAGGATATTAAAAACCAGCCTAATCTCTATTGGTTATGGAATTTTATTTTTGCTTTCTTTCGCTAATTCTCTCTTACTCAATACCGTTATTTTCTCATTAATAAATTTCATTATCCTAAAAGTTTTATGTACAGCAAAATGGCGCACATGCTTTTTTCATGCCCTTATTCTCACAACTTTCATGGGTCTCTCAGAAGCAATTACGTTTGCCATATTTTCCAAATTTAATGAAACATACCTTTATACCAACATTCATATAACTTCGCTGGTTCTCTTAACTGTGTCAAGTAAATCAATGTACTTTATCTGCATCTTAATGATTACTAAATGGGGAGGTCTTTCAAAAGATCATTCTGAACATAGAAATAGAGTTACTGGTTTATTAAATGCTATTCCACTTATTTTAATATACATCGAGATGGTACTTGTATCTTTTCTTTTGACTGTTGCCCCATCCACTGTATTAAGATATATATTGTTCACCTCTTCGTTCTTATTACTTGTAATAAATTTTATCATTATATACATATACCACTATACGCAGAAAAAAAACGAAGAATTTATTGAACTCCAATTACAATTACAAAAAGAATATGCTATGGCTGAATACAATAAAACTTTGTTTATCCATAATAAAAATCAGCAGATTTTAATTCACGATATACGCAAACACCTAACAGCAATTGCTCAGTTAAATAGACAAAGTAAACACGAAAAAATCCAACAGTATCTAGATACTCTTTTGAATTCTTCTGATCTGCAGGATTCCGTCCGTGTCTCTGACAACGAAATGTTAAATTCAATATTTTGCCACTATATAAAAATATGCCATGACAAACATATTAAATTTAGAGCCGATATTCGGACAAATTTGCTACAAAAACTTAATTTTCCTGAGCTTACTTCCTTATTCTGCAACTTGTTGGATAATGCAGTGGAAGCATGTAATGACATCCCCAACTCATTTATTGAAGTAAGTGTTATACGAAAGAATAATTCTAATCTAACGCTAATTAGCATTATCAACACTTGTAACAATGCTCCTTCTTTTGATGACAATGGCTTTCCTGCTTCTTCAAAAAAAGACAAACAAAAGCATGGATTAGGACTAAAGAGTGTAAACCGCATTGCCAATAAATATAACGGAAGTATTAAGATGTATTATGAAAATCAATCGAAAACTTTCCATACAATTATTCTTCTTAACAATGCATAAATATATACTAGAGAAGCAAATATTTATATCATATTTTCCCTATATTTTTGATTTTAGAAATAATTCTATACATTTTTCAAATATAAACATTAGTTCAACATATTTCCATTTCTGTAAATATTCCTGTGACATAAGACGATTCAGCAGAAATTTGTTCTGATGCCAAAGAATATTCTGCCAGATTGTAGCCATTCTCTCCAGCTACTGACTATGTATCATTTCTCGACTTACTATCAGAGTAAGAATTGTAATGTGAGATATATAAAAGAGTTTCAAAATATTCCGCTACTATACTTGTTTATAGAATAACATTGCAAAAGCGTGATTAAAGCAATAAAGAGTTTTGCTGAAGGATTAAAAAGAGACATAGATGCAGTTGAAAATGCGGTAGCCTATGACTATAGTAATGGTTTTTTAGAAGGGACAAACCGTCGGTTAAAAATGATAAAACGAACAATGTATGGATGTTGCAGAAAACAGTTACTAGAGGCAAAACTAAGATATGTGGGAAAATCTTAAAACAGATAATTGCGGAAGAATCGACTTTGAAAGCCACCATTCCGGAGAATGAGAGCCATATATACCGTAAGTACGTAATCATCGGTACCTTGAATTTTAAAAAATGCCGCCCATCGGGCGGCACATTTTATTTCTTCTGTTTGGTTCGAAATTCTTCCGGTAATTCATCCGGAGTATCCGGCCAGTGAAAGGAATCCCTGTCAAGCCTCTTCATCAGAATCCAGAAACCGGATTCATCCCATTGCAGAATTTTAATAGAAGTCCGCCTGCGGTTGCAGAACGCAAACATACAGCGCGAATAGGGATCAAGTTTGAATTTCAGCTTGAATGTTCTTTCAGTCCCCTAATCAGAACACTAAAAAGCTCTGGAGGGCACTCGGCATTACTTCAATCCGAATACTGTACTTGAATGAAATTCACTAATTCTTTCAGACCACAGTGTAACTTTTTCATCTGTTTTCATAATGATACAGTTTCCTTCCTTTGTTATGAAAAGAGTGTATCAGAAAAATATGGGTGCTAACAGATACAGATGATTACCTGCTTACCTTTTCTTTTCCCAAACGGATTTCTTCCATCTGTTTTGCGGTTTCCTCATCAAGATAATCCAGAAGATAATTTTTCAGATTTACCTGCCTGCCCAGATGCTCTCCTCTGAGTTCTTTTAATGCCAACTCAACCTCTTCTTTCAGACCTGGCGCAGACATTCTGTGGGCACCCTGCCCCATGATGATCACCTGCTCAAGTCCATCTGATGTGGCTACGGTTACATCTGCATTCTTCGCAATCCTGCGGACTGTCTTCTCAATATATTGATCTGCTGTTTCTGCTTCTTTCGTATAGACGATATAAATGTTATGATATTTCATCACTTCACCCGGATTCCCCTCTACTTTATAAGCATCATACACAAGGATCAGGGTACATTTGCGGAATCCCTGATAGTTACTTAGAATATCTGCAAGCTTTCCTCTTGCTGCACCAATATCTCTTTCTGAAAGTTCTTTCAATTCCTCCCATGAAAAAATTATATTATATCCGTCTACCAGCAGGTATTCTTCTGTTCCGGCTTTCGCTCTCCGGCGTGCTTCCCACTTCGGATCCTGGTAAGCGCTTCCCGGCTCTCTTGTCTTTTCCTTTGCCCGGACAGTTACAGGACCTGTAGAACGATTCTTCTTCGGATCCGGTGTACGAACATAGATCGCATCCAACTCTTCCTGTGTCAGTTCAATACTGGAGTGCCTGCGTTTTGGAAGTGTCACCTCCATTATATCCATTTCATCATCATTTCCTGATTCCAATGTATGCTCCATATGCATATATTCTTCAACTTCATCCCAATCCACAACAAATCCTGCTCCATGTGCACAGAATACAGAACCTGTCGGATTCGCCAGATCTGCCTCCGAATCATAGGTTGACTCTGCCAGAACTTCTTCCTGATTATGACAAATATCATAACCTTTCAACGAAACTGCTATTCTTCCACGTCCACCTGTATAGGCAGTGAATTCTTTCTGATATCCACGCATCAGGGACACCGGTGCACTTCCTGTCAGCACTGTTGTCTCTTCTTCTATCATCGGTGTTCCGAATTTGCCGGACATATTTTGGATATCTGTCATAGCTCGTCCTACATTTTCTGATGGAAGTTCCATTCGGAATTCATAATATGGCTCCAGAAGAATACTGTCTGCTTTCTTTAATCCCTGACGCACTGCACGATAAGTTGCCTGACGAAAATCTCCGCCTTCCGTATGTTTCTGATGTGCACGTCCGGAAGTCAGCGTAATCTTCATATCCGTGATTGGTGAACCTGTCAGCACACCTTTGTGCTCCTTCTCTTCCAGATGTGTCAGAACAAGCCGCTGCCAGTTTCTGTCCAGAATATCTTCACTGCACTCTGCTGCAAACTGCATTCCGGATCCACGTTCTCCCGGTTCCAGACGCAGATGCACTTCTGCATAATGACGTAATGGTTCAAAGTGTCCTACACCTTCTACCGGTGCTGTAATCGTCTCTTTGTAAACAATACTTCCTTCACCGAATTCTACCAGCACACCAAAACGCTCTTTGATCATCCGCTGTAAAATCTCAATCTGCACATCTCCCATCAGCTGTACATGAATCTCAGAAGTCTGTTCCTCCCATACAATATGAAGTTCTGGTTCTTCTTCCTCTAAAATCTTTAGGTTCAAAAGCATCTTATGTACATCACAGTCATCCGGAAGAAGGATCTGGTAGGTCAATACCGGTTCCAATATCGGTAAATCCGACTCTTCTTCTGCGCCGATTCCCTGCCCGGGTCTTGTATTTTCCAATCCGGTAACTGCACATACTCTTCCGGCTTCTACTTCCTTAACAGCCTCAAATTTCTCACCGGAGTAGATCCTGATCTGATTGACCTTTTCATTCAGTTCTTCCACTACATCTTTTACTTTCAGTCTTCCACCTGTCACTTTCAGATAGGTCAGACGGTTTCCCTGATTGTCTCTTGCAATCTTATAAACCTTTGCCCCAAACTCTGCCGGATAAGTCTTATCTTTCATATACCGATCAAGTCCATCCAAAAGTTCTTCCACACCTTGAGAATGTAGTGCCGAACCAAAATAACATGGAAACACCTGGCGGTCTGCAACCGCTTTTTGTACTTTATCCAAAGAGATTCTTCCCTCTTCCAGATATTCTTCCATCATATCATCTTCACAGACAGCCAGCTCTTCCAGCACCTCTTCCACTGCGCTCTCTTTCGTATGTAAATATACTTTTCCACCCGGGCAGTCAGATTCTGTCATGATATCCACAAATGGAACGACATTTTCCCCAAAACGCTTGCGAAGTTCTTTCAGAAGTTTTTCACCATCCGTTCCTTCCTGATCCATTTTATTCACAAAAAGAAAGGTCGGAATCTGATATCTTTTTAATAACTTCCATAATGTCTGTGTATGTCCTTGCACACCATCTGCTCCACTGACAACAAGCACCGCGCAATCCAGAACCTGCAGAACGCGTTCCATCTCCGCAGAAAAGTCCACATGTCCCGGTGTATCAAGAAGTGTGATTGTGCGATCCTTCCACCGGAATACTGCCTGCTTGGAAAAAATAGTGATCCCACGTTCTCTTTCCATCTGATCTGTATCTAGAAACGCATCTTTATGATCCACTCTGCCAAGCTTCCTGATTGCTCCGGCATGATAGAGCATGCTTTCTGACAGTGTCGTCTTTCCGGCATCCACATGCGCTACAATACCTATATTTATATATCTGTCCGGCTTATTTTCTGAGTTATTCCCCATAAAATCTGCCCCTTTCATTGTTTTCTCGTTTTCGGTGTTCGGCGTGTCAATAAGTATAAATTGCTTATTTGTGCAAGCACAAACGCAATTTATACTTTTGACACTTACATCATATCATAAGAAAGAAAAGGAGTCGACTGCTCTTCTTTACAGCCAACTCCTGCTTTTCTTTCTCTGTTATCTTCTAATTATTCACTGAATGATGCACAACCAGGCTTTCCCGATCGATTGCCTTAAAAGAATACCCCAGATTTTTATAGTACTCCATTACCGTCGGAAGTGCCTGGATGGTAGACTCCTTCGCCTCTGTGTCATGGAACAGGAGCATTACTTTGGTATACTCATCCGTCTCTGACTGTGCGATGATCTGATCTGCCGTAACCGTTCCTCCATCTCCACTGCTCACATTCCAGTCATAATACTGGTATCCCTTATCCAACACCTGTTGTGTCAACTGTGTCATGATTCCCGCCGAGTATTTTTTTGAAATAGAATTCGATGCGCCTCCCGGAAAACGGATAAAGCATGGAACAAATCCAAGCTGTTCCTTTGCCACCTCTCCTATTTTCTCAAGATCATCAAAATAAGCATCCACAGATGCATAGACCTGATCATATTCATGCGTATAGCTGTGAAGTCCAACTGTATGTCCCTCATCATAAACTTTCTTGATCATAGGGAAATAATCCGGCTGCTGGGCAGTAATGAAAAAGGTAGCTTTCGCATCATACTGATCCAGAATATCAAGCACACGCTGCGTATTTGCAGACGGACCATCATCAAATGTCAGATAAACGACTTTCTCATCATCCTGCGGATCCATGGTTCCAACTGCAACTCCCGGCTGAAGAGACATGGACTTATCTCTTTCTGCCTTTGCTGCCTCTTCTGCTTTTTTCGCCTCTTCTTCGGCTTTTTTCTTCTCTTGTGCTTCTTTCTCTTTCTGTATTTCTACCTGACGTAAAGCTGCTGCTTCCCGCGCATTTGCCACCATACATACACCTGTTCCGACAATCGCAAAAAACACAAGACCTACCAGTATGTTGAAATAAATATTGTTCTCCTGACGCATTCTTTTATAACTATGCCAGACACTCACCAGTACATCTTTTATCTTTATCAACATTTCCTTTATCTTTTGCTGCATTCTCTCTCCCAATCCCTCTGCGTTACTGTAAACAACGCTCTTTTTCTTACGGATATTACTGACATCACTATTTCCAGCATCTTTCGCATACAATATCCGTATAATTATATATATTATAAACCATACTTCTTAAATATGTAGTAATGATTCATTAAAAATTATTCGAAAAATGTTACATTTCTGTTACTCACTATCCTGCACTACTGTTCACACTACATGAGACCAGCAATGCATCCCCATCCATCCGTATTTGACCATTTTCTTTACAGGTGTTAAAATAACTCTACAGATAAGCAATCACCGCATTCGTATGATCTGCCACAGAACACAGAAAGGAGAATATCCGCAATGGAAGATAAGCGTATCACCAAAACAAAACGTGCTTTAAAGTCTGCTCTTTTGGAGCTTTTAACCACACAGGCTTTTGATGTAATTTCAATCACGGAATTATGTAAGATTGCCAATGTCAGCCGGATCACTTTCTACACACATTATAAAGATAAATTTGCCCTCCTTGACGACATTTTCAATGATATGCTGATTATTGGAAAAGAAGGATACCATCGCAGACAGGAGGAAAACAATCCTGAAAACAATCTCACACAGGGATATCTGAACGTTTTGGACAGTATTTTGTCTCTTTACTATGAACGTTATGATTTTTTCCGGCATGTCGTACCGGAGACAAATCCTTACCTGGCTTTTCGATTTTATCGGATCCTTTTAGACACGGTAGAATCTCATACAGATAAGCTGAAAGCTTCTTATTCTTTAAAATATTCTGCAAGACAGATTGCCGGATTCATCTGCTTTGGTCTGTTCGGATTTATCAGTGAGTCTTATACATCAAAAGTACCGTTAGAACAGGTTCAGGCCGGAGCAAGACAACTTTTAACAGATCTTCTGCAATCCAAAATTCTTGTATAATGTTTTGCATTTGTAACTGTTCAGAGCCAAGCAAAATTTCAAAAAAAGATGTAAAATGCCTGCATTTTTAGATGTAAACATGAAAAAGAACATGCACCACAGTTTCAAGACTTCTTAAACAAAAGCTTTTATTCTCTGGTCATGTTCTTTTTTATTTTTAATAGTTACGCCTCTTTTTCTTTGTAATGATGCGCCTCTTCGAGCATCATATCTTTCACTTTCATCAGTCGGATCTGTGTACTACGCTCATTCTCATCCAGTTTCATCGTAATGTATTTGATACTTTCCTCTGTCTCTGGAATGATAACATGCTCCAGTGCATTTACACGACGTCTTGTCTTCTCAATCTCTGCCGCCATCAGCTGACATGCTTTTTCACATTCTGCAAGTCGGATCATATCTGGGAGGATATCTGATAAAGACTTCACTGCTCCATCAAGATCACTGGAAGTAAATGCAAATCCATAAGAATAGATATCATTTTCATCCGCTGTTCTTGTTTTGGATGTGAAGGTCGGAATCTCAACGCTCATAACATTCTTCTCATCAACTATAAGTCCAACTTCCTGCTTCGGAGCCATCAATGCAGTATTCAGTGCTGCCTCTGACATTCCGGCCCGGGCAATAACAAAATTACGGTTCGCAGAGAGAATTCCTTCTTCTACACGAAGTCTCACTTCCATATTTTCTCGGACAAGATCCAGATACTGGCGCATCAGCTCATCACGCTTATCTTTCAAAAGCTTGTGACCACGAATGGCTGTAATCCGCTTTTTCTTCAAACGGGTTAGTTCCATACGGGTTGGATTCACTTGTTTCGCAGCCAATACCGCCACCTCCTCTTTCTATCTTCGATTCTTCTGTCTGTTCTTACTCTTTGTCGTAATATTCATCCAGATATTTATCGTCAATTCGTTTGAGTTCGGTACGCGGCAGCATGCGAAGCAGCTTCCATCCGATATTCAATGTTTCCTCAATGCTTCGGTCTGTCTGATATCCCTGAGATACATATTCTTTCTCAAATGCATCTGCGAAACGTGCATATTTCAGGTCAATTTCTGTCAGTGCGGCCTCTCCCAGGATAACCATCAGCTCTTTTGCATCTTTACCACGCGCATAAGCGGCAAACAACTGATTCATTGTATTGGAATGATCTGCTCTTGTCTTACCTGCTCCGATTCCTTTATCTTTCAGACGGGACAGAGATGGAAGAACATCAATTGGAGGTGTTACTCCTTTTCTGTAAAGCTCACGACTTAAGATGATCTGTCCTTCCGTGATATATCCTGTCAGGTCAGGGATTGGATGAGTCTTGTCATCCTCAGGCATTGTCAGGATTGGGATCATTGTGATACTTCCCTTCTTGCCATTCTGACGTCCTGCTCTTTCATACAGTGTTGCAAGGTCTGTGTACAGATATCCCGGATATCCACGACGTCCAGGAACTTCCTTTCTGGCTGCGGATACCTCACGCAATGCATCTGCGTAGTTTGTGATATCTGTCAGAATAACAAGGACATGCATATCCTTTTCAAATGCAAGATATTCCGCTGCTGTCAGCGCCATACGTGGTGTTGCGATACGCTCGATTGCCGGGTCATTCGCAAGGTTTACAAACAATACTGTTCGATCGAGTGCTCCTGTCTCACGGAAGCTTTCGATAAAGAAGTTAGACTCCTCGAAAGTAATACCCATAGCAGCAAATACAACCGCAAAGTTTTCATTTGTTCCAAGTACCTTTGCCTGACGGGCAATCTGTGCTGCCAACTGTGCATGCGGCAGACCAGATGCTGAGAAGATTGGAAGCTTCTGTCCACGAACCAGTGTATTCAATCCATCAATTGCAGATACTCCTGTCTGGATAAACTCCTCCGGATAACATCTGGCCGCCGGATTCATCGGAAGACCATTGATATCCATTCTGGCATCCGGAAGGATCTGCGGACCCTCATCAATCGGATTACCAAGTCCGTCAAAGACACGTCCAAGCATATCTTCTGATACGCCAAGTTCCATGCTTCGTCCAAGAAATCGGACTTTGCTGTTGGAGAGGTTAATACCTGTTGAACTTTCAAACAGCTGTACAAGGACATCGCTTCCGTTCACTTCCAGAACTTTACATCTTCTAGTCTCTCCGCTCGCTAGCTCGATTTCTCCAAGCTCATCATATGTCACGCCTTCTACTCCATGCACCAGCATCAGAGGTCCGGCCACTTCCTGAATGGTTCTATATTCTTTTGGCATTTAACCTTCCTCCTTTACAAATGCTGCTGCGATCTGAGCGCTTAATGTCTCATCAACCTGCTTAAATTCTTCGTCAAGCTTATCTTCTGTCACATATTTAAAACGTCCGATCTGCTCTCTGACCGGCATTGAGATCAGCTTCTGAAGTGATGCACCATCTTTTAATGCATCGCTTGCTCTGTCAAAGAATTCGTTAACGAGAACCATCATCATGTGCTGTTTCTTCAATGACGTATACGTATCTACTTCATGGAAAGAGTTCTGATGCAGGAAGTCCTCACGAATCGATCTTGCAGCTTCCATCTTCAGACGGTCGGACGGTGAAAGTGCGTCCATACCTACCATCTTAACGATCTCTTCCAGTTCTGCTTCTTCCTGAAGCAGTGTCATCATCTTCTGACGGCCTTCCATCCAGTCTTCGGCAACCTGTCCGTTAAACCATTTTTCCATATCATCCAGATACAGGGAGTAACTCTTCAACCAGTTGATTGCCGGGAAATGTCTCTTGTATGCCAGGGAAGCATCCAGTCCCCAGAACACTTTGACGATACGAAGTGTAGCCTGAGATACCGGCTCAGATGTATCACCACCCGGAGGAGATACTGCTCCGATAACGGAAAGTGCTCCTTCTCTTCCTTCTTTTCCAAGAGAAACTACATGTCCGGCACGCTCATAAAACTGAGCCAGACGACTTCCAAGATAAGCCGGATATCCTTCTTCACCAGGCATCTCTTCCAGACGTCCTGACATCTCACGAAGTGCCTCAGCCCAACGGGATGTTGAGTCTGCCATAAGTGCTACAGAATATCCCATATCACGGAAATACTCTGCTATTGTAATTCCTGTGTAAATGGATGCCTCACGAGCTGCAACCGGCATATCCGATGTATTTGCGATCAGAACAGTTCTCTGCATCAAAGGCTGTCCTGTCTTCGGGTCCTTCAGTTCAGGGAACTCGTTCAAAACATCTGTCATCTCATTTCCACGCTCTCCACATCCGATGTAGACAACAATATCTGCCTCAGCCCATTTTGCAAGCTGATGCTGGATTACTGTCTTTCCACTTCCGAAAGGTCCCGGAACGGCCGCAACACCGCCCTTGGCGATTGGGAAGAATGTGTCGATGACACGCTGACCTGTTACAAGTGGCATTTCCGGCGGAAGTTTCTTTTTATACGGACGACCGCGACGAACCGGCCACTTCTGCATCATAGTTAATTCTTTTTCGCCTTTTTCTGTTTCAACAACTGCTACAATATCTTCTACTGTAAATGTTCCTTCTTTGATTTCCTTGATTGTTCCTTTAATTCCGTAAGGAACCATGATCTTCTGCTGTACAAGAACTGTTTCCTGAACTGTACCGATCACATCTCCTGTCTCTACTTCATCTCCAACCTTTACAGTAGGAACAAACTCCCATTTCAGATTTCTCTTAAGAGACGGAACTTCAACTCCTCTTTTCAGGTTGTTTCCGGAAATCTTCATAATATCATCCAGTGGTCTCTGGATTCCGTCATAAATACTTGCGATCAGACCAGGTCCTAATTCTACAGACATTGGAACATCCATAGATTCAACCGGTTCTCCAGGTCCGAGACCTGATGTCTCTTCGTATACCTGGATGGATGCCTCGTCACCGTGCATCTCAATGATCTCTCCGATCAGACGCTGTTCCGATACACGGACAACGTCAAACATATTCGCATCACGCATTCCCTCTGCGATAACAAGAGGTCCTGCGACTTTTTTAATCACTCCTGTGCTCATTCGCTTACTCCTCCAAACAGAATATCTGATCCGACGGCCTGCTCAACTGTCTTCTTCACGCCTTCAACTCCGGCTCCTGTATTCCCCGACACACCCGGGATCTGAATAATCGCCGGAAATGTCTGCTCACCGTACTTGTTGATTTCTGACGGAATCTGTGCAGCCACAGCCTCTGTAATATAGATAATGCCGTAATTTCCTTCTGCAAGCTGGCGAAGCTTTGTCTTCGCCTCATCCCGGTCCTTCACAGGGCAGATGCTAAGACCGAGGGTGGCAAATCCATAGATACTGTCATAATCGCCCATTACTGCAATCTTATACATACATCTCCCTTATCCTTTCCCGGATTGCTTCATCCGGAAATTCATTCTGCTTTCCGGTCAGTATAATCCGTACTGTCTTGATCTCATTTTGTCTGGCTAACAGATACGCCAGAAGCGGTCCAACGGAAAATGATTCATATTTCTGTGACCTCATAGAATCTGTCATTTTATTATCACACCAGCGTTCAAATGCAGACGGTGATATACGCAGTGCATCGGCACCTTCACGATAAGATGTTCCTTCCAGATACTGTGCGATCTCCTCCGCACCGGCCAATGCTGCCTGTGTCAGCTGATCCACATTGATCTCGGAACAATTTACCATTGCTTTTTTCATAAATTCTGCATTTTTTCCTGTCTTCTGAGATCTTACTGCAATCTTAATATCAGCGATTGCAACTGCTGTCTGTGCATACTCTTCAATGATCTTCTCACCTGATTTTTTCCCTGCTTCCAGCATAGCTTCCAGTGTTGCGCGATCAATAATAAGATCACACAGCTGTCCGTCTCTTGTGTGAAGCAGAGTGTCAAATGCTTCTCTTGCTGTTGCTGGCATATTACCCGGCAGCTTATCAAATTCTTTGTTCTGGACAAGTACAAACATCTCTTCTCCAGGAATCTCACAGTCATCGTAAAAAATGTTTTTATTCTCCACTTCCGTACACACTTCTTTGATCGCTGCTTTCAGATTGTGATAAAGTTTTGGAAGTGACAGAACATCGAATACATGCATATCCGGTGCCACCTCACGGATTGTCTGCCACATCTTCTCCTCTTCTTTATTCAGAACTTCATCTGCATCCAACGTTCCTGCTGTCAGATCTCCCCAGCCCTTTTCAACCAGAAGCTGCAGAGCCTGTTCTGCACTCTTGCACGCAAGAAGCTGTTCGATCACTGCATTCGTTAAAAGAGAGACTTCCAGTGCACGGATTCTGGCAACCGCATAGGTATATTTTGTCTTACTCAAGATTATCCCTCCTTGCGGCTACACTGCTGTAAACAGCTGCCGGTTCACTTTATCTGATAACACTTCTCTTCTTGCATCAAACAACGCTTTGATCGTACAATTTTCTTCGATGCCGCCATAGGTCAGGATAAATCCCCCATCCATTCCGTCCGGCACTGTCTCTGTAAGTTCCAGGCTTCCGCCTTTCTTCTTCGCTGTTTCATATACTTTTTCCATATACCCTTGAGGCATACGTTTTCTGTCTTTCTCTATAAAGCAGATGGTTCCTTCTTCCGGAAGTACATACTTCTCAAGAACCTTTTCAAGCATTGCAAAATAAGCTGCATCATCAAGCTCTCCGACTGCTTTGTAAGCATCTTCAAGAACTTCACTGATCACTTCCTGTTTCGCCTCAAGTACTGCCTTGCGCTTTCTCATATCTGATGAAGAGGCCAGGCGTTTCACAGAATCTTCTGCTCTGGCTTCTGCCTGTGCGACAATCTTCCGTGCATCTTTCTCTGCCTGTGCTTTTGCTTCCCCAATTATAGAATCCGCCTGTGCGTGTGCCTGTGCGAGTATCTCTTTTGCATTGTCCTGCGCCTCTGCGATTATCTGCGCTTTCATTTTGTCAAGTCCACTCATCTCCACGCTCTCCTTTTTATTTATTTCTTACAGCTGGATACCACTTACTGCGAGGAAGGAAATCAGAAGAGCCAGGATCGCATATGTCTCAACCATTGCCGGGAACAGCATTGCTTTACCAAACTGCTCTGGCTTCTTTGCTACGATTCCGATAGAAGCCGCTGCTGTCTTACCCTGTGCGATACCTGAAATCAATCCAACAATACCGATTGGGAGACAAGCTGCAAGGATCATAAGTCCTGACTGAACGCTAACTTCTACTCCGCCACCGCCGAGAATACCAATTTTAGAAAGTGTAATAAATCCAACAAGCAGTCCATACAGTCCCTGTGTACCTGGGAGCAGCTGCATGATAAGTACTTTAGCGAATTTGCTCGGGTCTTCTGTTACAACACCTGATGCTGCCTGTCCTGCGATTCCTACACCTAACGCAGATCCTGCACCTGCGAATAATACTGCGATTGCTGCGCCTAATAATCCATATACAACTCCAAGTTCACCTGCTATATTCATAATGTTGTTTCCTCCTTAACATCAACATATTTCGTATTTTCTTTAAAAGGCTCGAATGCTTTTCCGCCGCCTTCATAAAATTTTCCGAAGAATTCCACAAACTGTAAACGGTTTGTGTGTACATAAGCTCCCAGCAGATTGATCGCCAGGTTCAATACGTGTCCCACAATGAAGATCACAATGAAAAGAATCACACCGATCACATTGTTTGGAAGCATCGCTCCCATCTGATTGATAACGGATGCGATAACTCCTGTTGCAAGTCCAAGTGCAAGAAGTCTTGAATAGGACAATGCGTCACTGAGCCATCCTGTCACGTTATACAAATCATACGCTCCAAGCGCAAGCCGAAGCGCCGGATTCTTGTTTGCTCTTCCTGACATCAGCACAATACCGATTGCTCCACCCGCAGCCATCACTTTTGCAGCAGTGTTCAAAGCTGCCGGGAACACGATCGTAGTCTGTGCGATCGATGCGAAAATGTCACTTGGAAGCAGCATCAGGATCAACCCAATCAGCATCACAAACCAAAGTACAACGTCACAGATAAAATCTACAACCTTACCATCTTTTAAACACAGATAACCTTTAATTCCAAGTCCTACGAACAAATGAATTGTTCCAAATAACAAAGAATAAACCAGAAGTTTCATTGGATCATTCAATGGAACAAACCAAAGTGCCGGAACTGTTACCGTATGTCCGAAGAATTTTTCTGAAACAATGTCTACGATATTTCCAAAATATCCTCCAAATAGAACGCCCCATACAAGTGTAGATACTCCACAGTAGAAAAACAGTTTCAAAGATTTTGCCATGCTCTGTGACATTCTTGGATATTTCTTCACAAGAATCGCACACACAATTGCAACAACTGCTCCATACGCTGCATCTGACAACATCATTCCGAAGAAAAATACGTAGAAGAATGACATGATCGTTGTCGGATCGATCTCTCCGGCATGCGGTAATCCGTAAGATTCTACAATGCCTTCCATATTTGTAGAGAATGGGTTATTCTTTAAAATAACCGGTGCTTCTTCACCTTCTTCAATGTCTTCAATATCTACCATACAATTATATTTCTCTGTCAAAGATTTCTCTACCGGACCCGACTCACATGCCGGTATATATCCACTTATCACAAATGTACGCTTTGACTGAAGAAGCTCTCCGAGAACTGCATACTTATCTGCTCGGACTCTGTAATAATCTGCTACGGCCTGAAGTTCTTTTCTTTTGGAAGCCAGGCTCTTAAGTTCTGCCTCGCACTGCGTCATCCGCTCTCTTGACGCTGCTATCTCTGTTTCCAGTACTTCCTTCTGCTCTTTTGGTGTCTTGCTCCAGTTCTGGGACGGTCTTGCAAATCCTGCACTCCGAAGTGCTTCTTCCACTGTCTGGAGTTGTTCTTTCAAACAGATGACTGCAATGCAGATCATATTAGATTCTGCTGAAACTAAATGTACATCGACCCCTGTTTTCTCCATCACTTCCGGAGTCTTCTCAAGTAGAATGGAATAAATGTTCTCAAGAGTAAGTTCTCCCGGCATTGTTCCCAGGATCAAAGCAGTCCTTTTTGTCTTCCCTTCCTGAAGCGGAACATCTAATGCCATCCACGGCATCAGACTTTCAATCTGATTCTCAATCTTTGCTATGCCTGCTCTAAGCTCAGCATACTCGCGATCAAGATCATAAATTCCGCGGGCTGTCTTGATCAATTCTGGTCCAGATATCTGAACCTTTTCTTCCAACTCGCGATCGATCAGTTCTTTTCCTTCCAGCGAAGAAAGTAATGACTTTTTCTCCGGAGCGTAAGCATCCAGAATCCCCAGTGCCTGATCTGCTGCCGTTGCCGCTTTTTCAAATTTCATCCGCTGTCCGGTTGTGTCCATCTTTTGGAAGAATGCATCCTCTTCTTTTTCCCTGTCAACTTCAAGAACTCCAAGATGCTGTAACTGTTCCAGGATTGCTTTTCGATCTTTCTTCAGGGCACAGATGCTGATTTTCTGCATCTTAAGTACCGCCATAATCTTATCCCTCCTTTTTTGTTACGACCACATGGATCAGATTAATTCAGAAAGAACTAGCTGCACTGCTGCATCCTTTTTCTCTCTTGCAGAAACCTTCAGCTCTTCGATCACATCTTTGAGCTTCTCTGCTTCTTTATCTTCCTGATTTTTCGCCTCTTCTCTGGCTTTCTCATCCAGTCCACCGGCAGTTCTTTTTGCCTCTTCTACAAGTTCTTCATGAATCTGCTTTGCCTGAAGAGATGCATCTTTCAGAATCTGTTCTTTTTGTTCCTGCGCTTTTACAAGAATCTCTTCTGCCTGCTGTTCTGCTTCTTTAATTGACCGGATTGTCTCATCCACCATAGTATCTACACCACCTTTCTTGTCTTCCCCTTTTTTATTGTTCTTATGTGATTTTGAACAATAAGATTTCTTCGCTGCATGTTGTTACTGCACATTAATATCTAAGGATTATGCTGTTCGCAGCACGTATCAATATATTATTACCATACTTTTCTTTCCTATTCTCTTTCTGTTTGTAACTTTCGCACAACGATGTTATTTTAAACATAGCATATTTTGTCGTAATAATCAAACTTTTTATTAGATTTTTATAAAAAATTTTTAGATTACTAAATATTTCGTCTATTTTTCGTAGTTTATTAAACGTTTTTTGTGTATTTGTATAAATATCTGATTATTTACCATTCAAAAAAGGAACAAGATCAAACCTTTTTCCAAATGATTTGACCCTGTTCCTTTTTCACTTTATTTCCAATGAAGTTCGTGCAGCTCTCCACTTAAATTCATTCCTGCAAATCCATTCTGTCGCAGTGCTTCATACAACACAATTGCCACCGAATTACCAAGATTCAATGAGCGGATATCTCCGTTCATCGGGATTCTCATACAGTCTTCCTCATTCTCTACAAGAATCTCTTCCGGGATTCCCGCACTCTCTTTTCCGAACATAATATAGCAATCCGGCTCATACTCTACATCTGTATAGACCTTGTGTGCTTTTGTTGTCGCCATATAGATTTTTGCTCCTGGATTCTTTTCAAGAAAATCCTGATAATCGATATAAGTTGTCACGTCAAGATCTTTCCAGTAATCCATACCGGCACGTTTTAATGCTTTCTCATTCAGCTTAAATCCCAATGGCTCGATCAGATGAAGCCTTGTCCCTGTTGCCACACAGGTTCTTCCGATATTCCCGGTATTTGCCGGAATTTCCGGCTCATAAAGTACAATGTTTAACATAATTATCGCCTCTTTTATCTTCTTATTCGTTACTGTTCACACGATGTGCGACCAGCAACGCATCTCGCCATTTTAAATCGCCTTTGGCGATGGGGCGAGATGCATTCAAGTCAAAACATGCATCCTCCGTGTCAATCAGCGGAGTGATTGACACGGGAGTGAACAGTAACTCTTATTCTTCTGTTTTTATACACAGTTCTGATTCTTTTCGCTCTTTCCACCAACGGCTCAGTTCATCCGGTGCCGGACGATCCAGATAACGGGTTTCTTCTCCATTTACAAGTGTTCTTGCGTTCTGTTCTTTTACAAATCCGATTCGTACCGCCGGAACACCTGCATTCTTCAAGATTTCCAATGCCTCTTCTCCATGCTCTGTCAGCACAAGATAACTTCCAGCTGATGTGAGAAGATATGGATTCAGCTGAAAAAATTCACAGATTTCCACCGTTTCCTGTTTAAGTGCAAGTTTTGAAAAATCAATCTCAAACCCTATCTTTTCTACCTCTGCAAGTTCCCATAATCCGCAGAGTACACCTCCATCCCCACACTGTCTGCTCTTTGCTTCTTCCGGAAGCTTTAAAATCTGTTTCGGAAGTATAAGTGATTCCTTGCAACGCTTTGTTTTTTCTATAAAAGATGGTGTAAATCTTGTACGAAGATCTGCCTCTGCCTCTTCAACCAATCGCAACGTTCCTTCTAATCCTGTATAGCCACAAAGAATAATTTCCGTTCCCGGAATCCATTTTTTCGTCTGCTGTTTTGGATTTTCTTTCACGCCGACAGCAGTAATCTGAATCACTGTCTGCAAAACATACTCTGCACTTTCAGCTTGTACACAGGTAATGGCAAGTCCTGTCTCCTCACAGATCTCTGTCAGGATTCTCATAATATCTTTTAATTCCTGCTCGTCAGAACTTTCAGGAAACAAAATCTGTACTGAAACCGCTGTTGGTCTGACTCTCTTTGCCGCAAGATCTCCTGCTGATTTAATTACTGCATATTTCACCTGTGCCGGTGCTTTTCCGCTTACTGAAGCGCTGCTCCAGACAAAATCCTTATCGTCAGATACCAGTTCAGAACTGCTTTCTTCCCACGCGGTTTTTCCTGTTGAATTCCTGTTTCCTTTTTGGATATGTTTCTTTACAGCACGATTCCAGATCGTCTGCGTTACTCTCCCTGTCCGCATTACACTCTCCTTAGACCAGATATGGAATCACCATCGTTGCAACCATTGCAACAATAACCACCAAAATAATAATTGACACCAAACGTCTTACTTTTTTATCATAAAAATTCATCTTTTTTCTCCATTTCCATTAACAAAACCATATGCAAATATCTTTCTAATATCTGCAACGCTATACTAGTCCTCTATTATATAAATCGCCGCATCCTGATTCAGCTTATTTCTATGTCTGTAATCAAAAAGATACAACTTTCCATTCAATCGCTCCAGATGAGTCATCTTTCGCAGTTGGCGGCTGTCGTATCCTTCATAATCCTTCAGATACTTGTGCTCTTCTGCCTCTTTCTTATAAAATTCAGACGCTACATCTTTTTCTACTTTGCTCTCTCCAAGAAATGCCGGACGATTCTTCACATTATCTCTCAGGTATAGATCTAAAGTCATGCTTTCAAGCACCTTCTCTTTAAAATCCGCTTCTTTCTTCTGCATTTTCTCCGAACATGTGAATTCTGCTAATTCTGATTCTACAAAGTCCCACAATATCTCATAGCGAGTAAGTCTTGAATGATTCAACCCAAACAAGCCTTTCTTCTCATAATAATTGCCCATTTTCTCATACATGGAAAATGCGGATGGAAACAATTCCACAAGAAGTCTCATCGTATGACTAAACTGAAAACTGTTATAGTAAACTTCTACCATCTCTTCTACTTTCTTCAGACGGATCACATCACTGTATGGAAGCCATTTTGTTGAAAGCACTTCATACGGCGGACGATTCTGGCAAAGCAGCTCATACTCTTTCATCTTCTCATGCATCACAGATCCATGCAGTACTTTCAGAAATCCAAGCTGAAACTGATCCGGTTCCATAGCATAAACTTCATTAAAAGAATGAGCAAAACTATCATAATTCTCATATGGAAGACCTGCGATCAAATCTAAATGCTGATGCACATTTCCCTTCTCATGAATCCTTGCTACCTTATCACGTACTTTTTCCAGATTCATGGAACGGTTGATCTCTTTGATCGTCTGTTTATTCGTTGACTGAATTCCAATTTCCAGCTGAATGAGTCCTGGACGCAAACTCCGGATCAATTCAATCTCTTCCTCATTCAGAAGATCTGCTGCCACTTCAAAATGAAAATTTGTAATCCCTTTATCATGCTCTTTGATATAATTCCAGATTGCCATCGCATGATCATGCTTACAGTTAAATGTTCTGTCAACAAACTTAACCTGTGGCACTTCATGATCAATAAAAAACTGCAGTTCTTTCTTCACAAGCTCCAGATTACGGAATCGAAGACATTTATCAATTGAAGAAAGACAATAACTACAGGAAAATGGACATCCTCTGCTCGTCTCATAATAAATGATACGGTTCTTAAAATTCTCAATATCCCCATAGACAAACGGTACTTTGCTCAGATCCATGATCTGTCGAAACGGTGTCGCAGCAATCTGTTTTTCCTTTTCCCGAAATGTGATTCCCTGAATATTGATCAACTCAGCTGCACCACGGCCTTCATAATATGCCACAAGTTCTGCAAAAGTCTCTTCACCCTCTCCGCGCATGATACCTTCTGCCATCGGATATTTTTCCAGAACTTCTCTTGCATTATAAGAAACTTCCGGACCTCCAAGCCAGATCTTCGTATCCGGTAGAATCTTTGGAATCTCCTGTATCAATTGTCCTACTTCTGTCACATTCCATAAATAACAGGAAAGGCAGAGAACATCTGGTGCCTGCTTATAAATATCCATCAAAATCTCATCAAATGGCTGATTGATCGTATATTCAGAAATTGTAATATTGCTAGCCAGATGCTGCTCTTTTGCATATGCGCGCAGGCAATAGACCGCAAGATTTGAGTGGATGTACTTTGCATTCACCGCTGCAAGCAAAATCTTCATCTTTTTATAAACCTCTTTTCCTGTCAATAATGTATATTTGTAAACATTTTCCTTTTTAGGTCTTACCTTTCTATTCTGAATGAAGATGTGAGAAATGTCAAGATATGTGAAGTTGTGTATATAACATAAAAAGGGAAAGCTGTTACTGTTCACACGATGTGCGCCCAGCAACGCATCTCGCCATTTTAAATCGCCTTTGGCGATGGGGCGAGATGCATTCAAGTCAAAACATGCATCCTCCGTGTCAATCAGCGGAGTGATTGACACGGGAGTGAACAGTAAAGGGAAAGCTATCACTTACGATAACAACACAAATTGTGTCAGATTATCGTATGATAGCTTTCCCTTATTTTGCAGCTTTAATCAAAAGCCACCTCTTCTTTCTGCTCCTCACGGAAAATAACCCCAAATACTTTTCTGACAATCGGTCCTGCGAAGCACAGCTGCCAGAAGAATGCCATTGGGAAATTGAATACTGTTGTCTGGAACCACACAGCAATCATCTGATTTCCTGCATCCTTAAAGAGCAGTGTTGCTGCAAGGCTCATCGGCGGGCACATTCCAATGATGGATAAAACGGATATTGCCAGCACGATCATAAACGGATTATCTTTCTGTGGGTTCACGATCATAAATGCTTTCTTCTTTGCAATCGGTCCTACGAGAAAGAAATCCAGAATGAAAGCAATCGGTCCCATGATGATAAGTTCATGGAATGCTGCCAGAAAGACCTCATTACTCATTCCTCCCATATTCAGGGAAATGTTGTAGCAGATCATTGCATAAACCATGACAAAAACCATCATGATTGTGAAAATTACTTCTTGAAACTTATTTTTTGGCATAAAAAATCCTCCTATCATGATAAGCGTAACAGATTGTGTTGTTCGTTCATCATTCCGGAGGGAATGTATCGTTTCCAATATAAATACCATTCTATTCATTTTTTACGTGCATTGCGCTTCGAACTTGGCCCACAAGCGTTACCCCGGTAGTTAACTCAGCCCAGGCACCCTCACGGCACCCGAGAGGTTCTGCTTAGTGCTGCTCCGTTCCCGACCTGACACGGTTCACAGAGTCCCGTCGCGTGAGACCCAGACGTCAACGTCACTTTCCGGGGGCAGCCCTGCAGACTGTCGCCCTCTGCGCAATATCACCCCTGCTATAGCGGATTGCAGGTTCAAGG